>OIZT01000026.1_pt1 | contig 133061 bp, 113 predicted proteins | sample 1588611 | NCBI WGS metagenome assembly OIZT01 (sample SAMN03283278) | human gut metagenome | biome: human-associated habitat; material: feces | host: Homo sapiens | place: Peru | collected 2012
CCTGCGGCATCTTGGTCCCAAACCAAGCACTCTACCAAACTGAGCTACACCTCGAAATGTTGCTTATCAACAACAGCTTGATTATTATATACCATATTTCCGAGTTTGTCAACAGTTTTTAAAATCTTTATTCAAAAAATTTTAAATAATTCTAAATTCCGCTTAATAATGAAATGAAAAAGGCAGAAAAGCCGTTTCTGCGTTGAAAAACGACTGTTTTAACTAAACTTATTTATTCATCTATTTTGTGTCCGCAATAGGGGCAAAAATCTTTTTTATCCTTTTTAGCTTCTTTTTCTTTATTGGTAATTTTCGTAAAGCCGGCGGTGATGATACCTGTCGGGATAGCGACCATACCTATGCCAAGAAATGCGATTATAGTCGAAAGCACTCGTCCTGCGGCGGTAATGGGGTAAACATCGCCGTAGCCGACCGTTGTCAGCGTTGAAACCGCCCACCACATCGTTTCAATCGCATTTGAAAATGCTTCGGGTTGTGCCGCATTTTCAATGTTATACATCAACACGGACGCAATAATCATCAGCAATCCGACTACGAGCGTTGATGAAATCAGCTGTGACGCCTCATTTTTGAACACCTGACCAATCGTTTTCAATGCATTTGTATAGCGGTTGATTTTGAAAATTCTGAAAATTCGTATAGTCCTCAAAATTCGCAGCACACGCAAGTCAATCGGTATAATCATCGGCAAATATGCGGGGAGTATTGCAAGCAGGTCAATCAATGCCATAAACGAAAAAATGTACCGAAGCCTTGCTTTTACAGGCGAATACTGCGGATAAAGCAGATCGGCTGTCCAAATTCTCAGCATATATTCAACTGTAAAAATGCCGATTGAAATATCCTCAATAATGTCCAAAACATTAACAAGTTGTTCGGGCAGAGTAAATGTTTCTGCGATTACAATTACAAGGTTTATCACAATCAGCGATATGATGAAAATATCGAAAATTTTACTTTTGATGTCATCATTGTGAGCCGACTCAATAATCTCAAATGTGCGTTTTTTAACATTCCTGTACATTCCAAAAACCTTTCTCCGTTTGTCACATAATTAAAATCAATCGTTTTTATTATATACTCAAATCGCAGAATTGACAAGCCGCTCAAAAATTTTAGTTTTGCGTATAAATAATGATGAATTTGCAAAAATGTGTTGATATGCAGAAGTAAATGGGATATAATTATATATAAATAATTGGAATTGAATTGTGCAGTTATTGTTCCTTTTAAGAATAATAACTGTCTAAATGTCGAAAATAATCGAAAAATAAAAAATTTTCAAAAAAATTTGCGGAATTTTAAAATCAAAAGCCGTTTTAAATTGTCTATATTATGAAAGGAAATGAGAGGAGGTTATTTTATGAACATTTCCCACTTAGTAGAGAAAATTAAGAAGGGAGATAACAAATCCTTTGAAAAGCTCTACAAGCTTACAGAGCGTGAAGTGTGGTTTACTTGTATCAGCTTTTTAAAGAACGAAACAACCGCACAGGACATTATGCAAGAAACTTACATAACGGCTTTTTTAAAAATCCAATCTTTGGAAAAATCATCACAAATCAGAAGTTGGCTTAACAGAATTGCCGTTAATAAGTGCAAAAATTATTTGAAAGGTAAAGGTGAAATCCAACTGGACGATGAAATTTTTGAAAATCAGGCAATAGTTGACGAGCGTATATCAATTCCCGAAGAATACATTTCAGACAAGGCGAAGAGAGAAATTATTCTTTCGATTATGCAGGAAGTACTGTCCGATGTTCAGTATCAGACAGTGATTATGCACTATTTTAATGAAATGACTGTTGATGAAATCGCAGAAGTTTTTGAGTGTTCAAGGGGTACTGTGCTTTCAAGGCTCAACTATTCAAGAGCAAAGATGAAAACCGCAATTGAAGATTACGAAAACAAAAGCGGTGACAAGCTTCACGGTGTTGTATTTGTTCCGTTCTTTACAACAATTTTCAGAGAGCAGGCAAAGAGCCTTAAAGTACCGAGTATAAAAATCACACTTCCAAACGGAGAAAGCCTTGTAACTGCGGCTTCAAAGGGTGTTTCAACAGCGGTAAAATCGAGTACCGCAACTGCGGTTAAGGCAGGTGCAGTTACAGCGGTTAAGACAAAAGCCATAGCTATGGCTTGCGGTATAACCTTACTTTTTGCAGGCACAACAGTCGGCACAAGCCTTCTTGCAGGCTGTAAAAGTGACAAAGTTCCGACCGCAACAACTTCTGCTCAGACCACTGTACAGGCAACTACAGTTCCAGCGGTAACAGTTCCGAAGAAAGTTAAGGCAGACGATGTAAAAACTACGGTATCTAACAACAATAACAGCAACAAGGGTAACACCGAAAAGAAAGAAGATACTAAGTCAAATACATCTAAAAAAGACAACACTTCTTCAAAGACTGATACCAAGAATGATAGCAGTTCTTCGAAAGTAAATACTTCAAATAACAACCAGAAACCAACTAATCCAAGCACCTCTTCAAGTAACAACAAGAAGCCAGCGTCTAATCAAAACTCATCTTCGACTGTAACAACTACAGAAAAGCCAAAGCAGAAGGTATGGGTGGATGACTACAAAACAGTTCACCATGAAGGCTATTGGAAGGTAGTAGGTACAGAAGAGGAGCCTGTATATGAATGGGTAGGAGTATATGTGTGCAATGACTGCGGTAAGAAGTTAACAGATGCTAACCTGAATGAACATCTTCTTTGGGAAGCGGAAGAAAATGGTGGCAAGGGATCATATCGTGTGGAAGAGGAATATGTAAAAACAGGGACCAAAACATTAGAGAAGAAGGAATGGGTAAAACCTTGGGATGAAAAGGTTAAATCTGGCGGTCACTACGAGTACAGATAACTAAATTTGATAGCAAGTTTAAATCCTTATAAATATTAGGGGGGGAAGGGCGAACCTCGTTCGCCCGCCTTGATGATAGAATTTGTTTAAACACATATGTTTTTATGTGATGAAAATTGTGTATTCAAAAAACTGTAGCGGCGATCAGTGATCGTCAATCGTACCGTGTGTAAACACGGTACGAACGATAACCCACACAAATTTTTTGCTGCAATCCATTGTGATATAAAAGCAATTGCTGTTGGTTGTTTTGTGTTTGCACACAAAACAAATGGCGAACACGGTTCGCACCTACGAGATTGTTGCCTCAAGTATAGTAAAGAAAAAAGGTAGGTAATAAAATAAGTACCTACCCTTTGGTGCGGATAACATACATTGCATTAAGTCACAATTCCGACCTCGCCAATGCGGCTTGTTCATAGTCAAACTATCATCAACGATCTCCCTAAAAACAGTCTACCAGACTGTTTTCTTAACGGTCGCCTTCAAGTCCTGTTTTGATTTTGTTTCATAAAGAAAAAAGGCAGGTAACTTAAAATAAGTACCTACCCTTTGGTGCAGGTAACAGGACTTGAACCTGCATGAAATTGCTTTCACATGGACCTGAACCATGCGCGTCTGCCAATTCCGCCATACCTGCTTATTAAATTGAAAATTGAAAATGGAAAGTTGAAAATGATTGTGTCAACTTTTGCATAATCAATTAAAATTCCCTTGATTTTTACACGGTGGGGAAACCGAGGCGGAGCTTACTTTCAGATAAATCCTACTCTTCAGCTTATTCCGCAACAGCACTCAAAATGTGCTATATTATTATAACAGACCGACAGGTAAGTGTCAAGCGGCATTTACTTTATCGGTCTGGTTTTTGTTGTTATTTATTTGTCGGGGGTGGGTTTGCGGATTTTAAAACCGTCATATTTTCCGATGTCGCAGAGGGCGATTTCGTGGCAACCCATTCTTGTTGACAGCGGTGCAAGCTCCATATAGTCGCCGTAGAGGAAAGTGAGGTACTTGTCATACTCCTTTGGAATGGGGAGTTTATATCCCTCAAAGTCGGCATAAGCAACATCGTCAAGATATTCCTTTGGAAAAGCGCCGTTGTAAATATTTCTGCCCATTCCGTCATAGAGATATTTGGCATTCTTTTTGTTTTTAAAGAATTTTAAAGTGCGGACTTCAAGCCACATACTGAATCTGAGCGGAAATATTTTCTTGCAGAAATTCGTTACAATGCTCTGGATTCTACTGCCGTTTTCAGCCTTACGATTATTCCATTTATTGAACACCAACGCTCTTGTGAACAGAGTCACAGCCATATGAATTTTCCGTCCGATTGCAGAATTTGCTGTGTTATCGTGACAGAAAATATCAAACGCAATTCCGTTGTGCATTGCGTGGTGGTCTTTTGCAAAGTCGGTTGCAAAGAAAGTGTCGTCAAGTCTGACCTTGGCAAATTCGTAGAAACAAGCCTTGTCGGTGTGGTACGACTGAAATGTCATATTGCTCGGAAGTTCCTTTGGCGCAATCTCGCAAAAGCGGTCAAAATCTTCACGCAACATCATAATATCGGCATCATCATCCCACGGAATGAACCCTTTGTGACGGATTGCACCGAGGAGTGTTCCGCCGCCGAGAAAATATTTTATGTTGTGCTTTCGACAAATTCTGTCGGTTTCAAGCAGAAATGCAAGCTGAATTTCGTGGATTGAATCAAGTCTGCGTTCGTGTGAGTGGGGAATACGCAGAACTTTTTCTGACTTCATCTTGTCCATTATGCAGATTTTCAGCATTGTTTCAAGGTCAATGTCGGGAGTGCATCCGTTTACGGAAATCTTGTTTGAATTTATTGCACAGCCGTCAAGCTCCGTAAAATTGCCCGACTCAATTGTACAGCGACTGCCGTAAATATCGTTGAGAACAGCCGCAATCATAATCAGCGATGCGTTGCAGTTTTTGCCGCCGACATTATAAACGGCATTTGCTTCAAGAGTTGTCATTGCGAACACAATCGCCTTGAGAACATCGTTGATATAAACGAACGAATAGCGATCTCTTGTCGCCGGAACAACTGTGTCACGGCGGTTGGCTATATCGTCAAAAACAGGGTCGAGAACGCTTGTAAAGTTGCTTGACGCTCCTAAAATTATACCCGTTCTGAGCGTTGTAACGGTTGATTCGGTGTTCTTCAAAACCGAGTGCAGAGTGGTTTCTCTCGTTCTCATAAGCTGACCTGCAAGCGATGAGGGAGAGGTTGCGTCAAGTTCTGCGTACTCGTTTTCGGAATAAACTCTGTGCGGTTTGGCTTTGCCGTAAATTCTGCTGTCGTTCACAACGACAACTCTTGCGCCTGTGGCTTTTGCAATTTTGGCACAGGCATTTATCTCTGCAATGCCGTCAATCATAATCTGTGGGTTGTTGTCCGTATGTTCACCGCAGATTCCTGTTGTAATTACATAGTCGGCACTTGAAATTTCCGATGCGGAATTATAATCAACAAAATCAAAATCATCTCTTAACAAGAGTTCGCTGTGGTATGATGCCATTGCGTTGCGTGATTTGCCGAGAAGGATAACTTTTATTCCGAGCCTTTTAGCATCGTTATTGTACAGAAAGGCATAGCAAAGACACCTTGCAAGCTCACCGCCTGAAATGACGATTGTTTTGTTTTTGAGCTTTGCAAGGGTTTCTTTTTCAACTCCGGGCAATGCCGCCCTGTCGGCTTCAAATTCGTTTAAAAAATCTTTAATACGCATTACTTTATCCTTCGCAATTCTGCACGCAGTTCTGTTGCTCTTATACTGCGTTTCATTCCGTCTTTAAGCGTGGTTTTCGGACTAAAGCCGAGTGACTTTATTTTATCGTTGCACAAAACATAGGGTGTGGGGGATGACGGAGAAAATTCGGGTTCTTCTTCATCTTCTCTGTGAACGAACACTACAGACAGATTTTTTTCGGGATTTGCCGATTTTACAAGCTGTGCAAATTCCCGCATTGTAACGGTTGCGTTATTGTTTGAAATGTTGTATGCCTCACCGCTTTTTCCGTTAAGCAAAATATCAATCAATGCCGAAACCGTGTCCGTCACATAGCAGAAGCTGAACTTTTCGCCGCCGTTATCTGTAAGCATAATGCTCTGATTTTTTGCCGCATTGACAATCAGCTTTGCCCATTTTCTTTCATCGCTCATTCTGACACCGCCGAGTGTGGGGCAGGGACGGGCGATTTTTACATTCATACCGAACTTGTCCGCATAACAAACAGCAAGTGTTTCGGCTGAACGCATACTCTGTGCGTATGCACTGTCGGCATCGGTCGGATCGAGATAGCCGAGGTCGTTTTCGGAGATTGTATTTTTACCGCTGAAAACTTCGCCGTAAACCATATATGACGATACGAGCAGAACCGATTCGGCATTTGACTCTTTTGCATATTCAAGCACATTTGCAAAACCTGAAATATTAGTGTCGGCAATTTTGGGATTACTGCAATCTTCATCAGAAACCTCATACGGGCTGTCACAATGAATGACAAAATCGGCTCTTTCAATTTCTGGAAAGTTCTTTGACTCTCCGATTTCAACAACAAAATCTTTGCGGAGAGTTAGGTTGCTAAACTGCTTTTCTGCCTCTTTACGGCTTTTTGCAAGCGTAATTACCCTTATGTTGTTGCCGAAAATATCGTTGGATTCAAGCAATGAGCAGATAAGATAATGCGAAATAAGAGTGTGACAGTTTGTTACGAAAACTGTTTTGTTCTTAATCTGCTGTAAGTTTATTCGGCTGTCTGCAATCTGCTTAATGTCCTCGAAAATTTCTTGGGGCATATTATTTTTTACGGTGCAGTCCATATGATTACCTCTTGTATAAAGTACAAAAGCCCCGCAATTGTGGAGCTTTTGCTTTATTCCGAAACGGAATTATTTTTTCTTTTTTGACTCCTCATAAACTCTGAGGGTTTCATCTGTCGGACCGTCAAACATAACAGTACCTTTTTTAAGAAAGATTGAACGGTCGCAAATTTCTTTAACCGAAGCGGCATTGTGGCTTACATAAAGCACGGTTACACCGCTTTCGATAATCTCTTTGATTTTGTTTTTACACTTCTTTTTGAATGTTGCGTCGCCAACGGAGAGCGCTTCATCGACAACGAGAACATCGGGTTCAATGTTGACATTGATAGCAAAACCAAGACGCATTTTCATACCGCTTGAGTATGTTCTTACAGGCTGGTCAATGTAATCTCCAAGCTCTGCAAAGTCGATGATTTTCTCCTCAATCTGCTTGATATAGCTGTCTTCAAGACCGAGAACATAACCCTTGAGATAAATGTTTTCTCTGCCTGTCATTTCCATTGAAAAGCCTGCAGTGAGCTCAAGCAATGCGGCAACCTTGCCGTCAACGGTGATTTCGCCCTCGTCGGGGAATGCAACACCCGTAATCATCTTGAGCAGTGTTGACTTGCCTGCACCGTTGTCGCCGACAATACCAACTGACTCGCCACGGTTGATTACCATTGAAACATTGTTAAGCGCCTTGTTTGTTTTTGCGTTTCTCGGCTTAAAGAAAAGAGCCTTGAATCTTGCCTTGTCATCTTTGTAGAGAGTGTAAGTTTTGCTGACATTTTTAAAGGTAATAATCGGATCGGATACTTTTTTTTCAGCCATAATATTACCTCCTTAAAGTACATCAGGAAGCTTTTTCCTGAGTCTGTTGTAGTTGAAAATGCCAAGGGCGAAAATGACAACAAATTCAATTGCAAACACAAGACATTCAGTTTTGTTTGCGTAGAACGGTCTGTTGTAGAGGAAACAGTTGCGGTAGCCGTTTACGAAGAAGTTAATCGGATTGATAAGCATAAGCTTGTTGAGAAACGGCGAATCAAATCCGTAGGAGTTGTACATAATACCCGATAACCAGAAAATACCTGACATAATAGAAACAATCAGGCTTTCAAAGTCCTTGCTGAACGCTGACATCGGGGCTGTTGACCATGTGAGTGCAAGGAAGAATATAAACATCAACGGACAGTACAGGAAAAATTGCAGATTGTACCAGCTCGGTCCGATTGTGAAAAGTACATATGCGTACATAAATGCCATAAGAATCAGGTGAACAAAAAGCCTTGAAACCTCTGTATAAGTAAGGATTGTTGAAACGGGGAATTTAACCTTTGTAATAAATTGACGGTTGATTCTCAGTTCCTTTGCACCCTGCGTTATGCTGTCCTGAATAAAGAACCACGGAATGATACCGATGAACATAAAAGTAAAGAAGTCAATGGAAAAAGGCTGTGCTCCGCCGATATCAAGGTGAAGCGTTTTAAGCTGTTTGATACCGCAGGAAAAAGCGAACCAGTAAACAAAAATTGTAAACGCAGGCTTAACAACAGCCCAAAGAGGACCGATTACGGCGCCTTTGTAAGTTTTAATAAGCTCGTTTTTGGCAAGGAGCAAAATCTGCTTCCCGAAGCCACGATGTTCTTTTAAGATTGTAAACAATGATTATACCATCCTATCTCTTTTGTAATGCACAGGCGCCTGCCTGCAAGGGAATAAAATCGAAAAATGTATTATGCACTCTTTAACAGTATATATTATATTACTTTTTCCTAATTTGTCAATCAAAACAACACAATTGAAATCTATTTGTAAGATTGTCTGAATTCCCATTAAATCTATTGTTTTCAGCTTGTCAAAGGCAAATATGACAACCTGTCACGGAAACCTTTTAAAAATGCGGAATAATATTCCAAAGAGAACATAAAATAAAAAGGCAGTGCAAAAAACGGACTGTTTGAACACAATGACATTTTCTTTGATTTTGAAAATACAAAAATACATTAAAGGAGTAAAACAAATGAAGAAAATCATCCGAAGAGTGACGGCAACGGCTGTTGCAACAATGCTTGCAGGCTCTGCCGTATTAACATCGTTTGCTGCTGAAAATGATGTTGAAAAAACGAACAGCGGTATGAAGAACGGCTATCTTCGCATCGCCTGTGACAAAAGCACGGGCGCTATCCGACTGTGGACAACCGGCGGAGATCCCGACAATCCGAACGATAACAACAAAAAACTTTTGTACGAAAGACCCGAACCGAAAAATTTTGATGAGTATTCAACGAGCGTGACGGCGATTTCTCTTGACGGCAGTAAATTTTTGTACAGCTCAAGAGATTGGCAGACAAATCTTGCAACAAAGAGCATTGACTCTTCTATGACGAAAAACAATGTCAGCATTTCGCAGAGTTACAAATTCGTGAAAAGCACATCGACAGACAGGGAAGACCTTGTTGAAATTTCATACACAGTAAAGAACAACAGCAGTGTGTCGAAAAAATTCGGTATGAGAATTATGATTGATACAATGCTCGGCAATAATGACGACGCACCGTTCAGAATCCCAGGTACAGGCGCTGTTACCAAAGAAAAGCAGTACAACGGCGACGATATTCCTGCCTACTATCAGGCTTTTGACGACCTTTCTAATCCGACTGTTGTGTCATACGGCTGTTTTGACAAGACTTCTCAGAACAAGCCCGACTATGTTCAGTTTTCTTACTGGAGAAATCAGTACAATAAAAATCTTGAAAACAGGATTGACGAAAATTCACTTATCGGCGACAGTTCCGTAAACTCAATTTGGAAAGAGAAAACACTTGCGGCAGGCGAAACAAAGGTTTACAAAATGTACTACGGACTCGGCAGTTTGCAGACCAGCACAGGCACGCTTGATTTCAGCGGTACAAGTGAAAAGGTTGCAACCGTGAACGATGATTTTACGGGATACAATCCGTCCTCTGTAATGGCATTCATCAAAAATCCGAGTGACACCGATTTGAAAAATGTTAAGGTTACTCTCAATCTTTGTGACGGACTTAATCTGAAAAATTCGGGCGACAGCGTAACTATTGATGTGGGAACACTGAAAAGCGGTGAAGAAAAACAGCTTTCGTGGGATGTTATTTTTGACATTGCCAAAAAAGGGCAGAAACTCAATTACAGTATAACCGCCACGGCTGACGGAATTGAAAAGCAGACAGTTGACCTTTCAACACTTCTTCCGACTTTTGAAGTACCGACAACTGCCGAACCTACAACACAGAAGCCAACCGAAGTACCTACAACAGTTCAGCCGACTACTGCAAAGCCAACCGAAGTGCCTACAACGGTTCAGCCTACAACTGCAAAGCCGACCGAAGTGCCAACAACCGTTCAGCCTACAACAGCAGAGCCAACCGAAGTGCCTACAACGGTTCAGCCTACAACAGCAGAGCCAACAGAAGTGCCAACTACAGTACAGCCTACAACTGCAGAGCCTACGGAAGTTCCGACAACAGTTGAACCCACAACCGCAGAGCCTTCAACAGAGCCTACCGCTCCGATAAAGCCTGCAACCGATGATGAGCCGAAACCGACAACTCCGGTTCCGTCAGTTCCGCAACCGTCACAGGATCCGACTTCCGCAGTAAATAACGATTCAAAGGAATTTCGCACAATCACAAACACAAAGGTGGTTGACAATACAGGCTATGTAAAAACAGGCGCTCCGCAGATTGCAACGGCAATACTTGCAGTACTCGCCTCAGCGGCAGGAATGTGTTTTGCATTCTTCAAAAAAAGACGATACGATGAATAATAATTAAAAACTGACAAAACAAAAATCCCGAACAGAGCCTTAAAACTTTGTTCGGGATAATTTTTATTATTTATCAGTCAGCCTGAATCTTTACAAACTGTTCCTGCATATATGAATAAACCTCATCGGAAACATTTGAAAATACATAGCACTTGTCAAGATATTCATCACTTGGGAAGATGAACTCGTTATTCTTTGCGTCTTCATCAATGTAATCGTCATAAGCTACCTGATTAGGTGTTGCATAGTTGAGATATTCAAAGTTTGCAGCGGCAATTTCAGGGTCCTGCATAAAGTTGATGAACTTCTCTGCATTTTCCTTGTTCTTACTGCATTTCGGAATACACATTGCATCGTAGAAAAGGTTTGCGCCGTCCTTTGGCATTGCGTAGTCAAGATCCTCGTTGTTATCAATCATTGTCATAATGTCGCCTGCGTAGTACGGAGCAATTGCCGACTGGCTGTTTTCCATTTCGGTAAATACCTGATCCATTACATATTTTTTAAGAAGAGGCTTCTGCTCTTTGAGCTTTTTAGCTGCCTTGTCAACATCCGCTTTTGTGCAGTTGGCAGGGTCAATGCCCTCAAGCTGCATTGCAATCGCCATTGCGTCACGGCTGTTGTTGAACATAAGAATCTGACCTGAAAGGTCTTTGTCCCAAAGTGCGTCCCATGAATCGGGCTTTGTTTTAACCTTTGTTTTGTCATAAACCATACCTGTTACGCCCCAGCTGTAACATACGGTATATTTACCTTCGGGATCGCAGGCAAGCTTTTTGAAACGATCCATAAGATTGTCATAGTTAGGAATATTGTCAAAATCAAGTTCCAACAGCATATCCTCATCAATCAATCTGCTGATCATATATTCGGACGGAATGACAACATCATAGCTTACATTACTGTTTTTCAGCATATTGTAAAGCTCTTCGTTGGTTTCATAGGTTGTGTAGTTTACCTTGATGTTGGTGCGTTTTTCAAACTCCTCGATAATGTCGAGTGTGTCGTCTTCGCCGTTTGAAATGTACTCGCCCCAGTTGTAAACATTAACTTCTCCTGCGTCAGCTGAGTCAGCCGAAGCGCCTCCGCCGCAGCCTGAAAGGCAAGCTGCACATGTTGCCGTCATTGCAGATGCAAGGACAATGCTGATGATTCTTTTCATTTCTCAATCTCCCTTAAATAAAATTTTAAAAATCAAGTTCTCTTTTTCTGCACCTTTTCTTCGTGTCTGTCACGCAGGTTGATTACAATCATAACAATGAGTACAGCAAGGAAAAGCAGTGCCGAAAGAGCGTTGATTTTCGGTGAAATTCTCCTGTGAGTCATCGAGTAAATTTCAATTGAGAGGTTCTGGAATTTTGCACCTCTTGTGAAATATGTTATGATGAAATCGTCAAGAGAATATGTAAAACTCATAAGCAATCCCGAAACAATGCCCGGCATAAGCTCGTGAATAATTACCTTGTAAAATGCCTGCCACTGGTTACAACCAAGGTCAAGGGCAGCATCGTATATGCTTTGATCCATTCGCTTTATTCTCGGCATAACATTAAGCACAACAAACGGTACGCAAAAGCATATGTGCGAAATCAAAACGGTGAAAAATCCCATTTCAAAGTTAAAGATAACCCCGAGAGTTGTAAACAAAAGCATAAGCGAAACACCCATTACAATGTCAGGGCTGATAATCGGAATATTTGACGCATTCTGAATAAGCATTCTCTTTTTGCCTTTAAAATTACTGATGCCGATTGCGGCGGCAGTTCCGAGTATTGTTGCAAAAACAGATGCAAGAACGGCAATAATAACAGTGTTCCACAATGCGTTCATAATATTGTCGTCACGAAAAAGCTGTACATACCATTTGAATGTAAATCCTTTCCAGACGGTAGTTTTGCCGTTGTTAAAGGAAAAGAAGATAAGTACGGCAATCGGTGCATAAAGGAAAATAAGCAGGATTGCAATGTAAATTTTAGAAAGAATACCTGTTTTCTTTTTCATTATGCAATCGCCTCCTCATCACCGAACAGATTCATAATTATCAGGAATACAAAAATGAAAATCATTAATATTAATGAAATTGCCGAACCTGTGTTTTGGTCTGTCCAGAATATTTTTTCAATGACATCACCGATCATAATGTCGTCAGGACCGCCGAGATACTGCGCAACAAGGAATGTGCTTGCACTCGGAACAAATACCATCGTTACACCCGAAATAATTCCGGGAACGCTGAGCGGAGCGATAACTTTTCTGAATACGGTAAAGTTGCTTGAGCCAAGATCCTGTGCCGCTTCGATAAGACCGTTGTCGATCTTGCTCATAACGGTGTAAATCGGCAAAACCATAAACGGAAGATACTCATACACCATTCCGAGAATTACCGCACCCGTGTTGCCGATGTAGGTTGAATGAATACCCAAAAGCGAAAGCATCATATCAATCGGACCGTTGTCCTGCAAAAGCGTTACCCAAGCGTAAATTCTCAGCAGAAAGTTCATCCACATAGGAATCATAAGCAGCATAATGAGCGTGTTCTGGGTTGATTCTTTCATTCTCGTGAGAAGGTATGCAAGCGGATAGGCAAGTACAAGACAGATTGCCGTTGAAATAAGTGCAATCCAAAGCGACTTTACAAAAATGTTTGTGTAGTAAAACGCATTTGTAAATGCTTCAAGCGAGAAATTACCACTTTTGTCAGTAAAAGCGGTAAAGCCGATCATAATAATCGGAATCATTGTGAAAACAACCATCCAGATTATGTAGGGAATAGAGGGCTTGCGTGATTTCATTTATCAGCCCTCCTTTTCCGAAAACTCTGAGATTATCTCAAACTGAGCCTTTGAAAAGTCGAATGAAAGCGGAACATAGGTTGCGACCTGTTCATCCGTATCGCTGAGCATGAGCCACTTTCTTTCATCGGATTCAAGAATGATTTCGTTGTGTTCACCCTTGTAAACTACCGATTCAATGTACAAATCTTTCAAATCGCCTACGCCGTCACCTGCAAGTGAAAGAGCGTCAGGCGGAAGAGTGATTTTAAGTTTAGTACCCTCTTCATAGTATTTGTTCGGAACAGTAATAGTTTCGCCCTCAAGCTCAAATTCAAACGAATTGTCATTCTGATTTGAGTATGTGACGGTAGTTTCAATAACATTGTCATAGAACGGAAGAAGCTTGTTCATAATCTGAATGTTGAACGGGATAACCCTCATTCCGATTTTGCTTCCGATTTCAGCTGATGTTGTTGAGTGAATAAGAATTTCACATTTTCCGCATCTTACGCTCATCTCATAGTGAACGCCTTTGAAAGTTGTGCTTTCAACAACACCCACAAGCTGACCGTCCTCGGGAGATGTAACTTCAATATCCTCAGGACGGATAACCACATCGACAGGAGTATTCTTGCCGAATCCCTTGTCAACACATTCAAGTTCTTTGCCGAGAATCTGAATTCTGCAGTCATCAAGCATAATTCCGTTGAGAATGTTTGCCTCACCGATGAAGTCGGCAACGAATGCGTTCACAGGCTCGTTGTATATGTCCTCGGGAGAACCAATCTGCTCGATAACACCGTTGTTCATAACAACAACACGGTCGCTCATAGTCAGAGCCTCTTCCTGATCGTGAGTTACATATATAAATGTTTTCTGCGTTTTCTGCTGAATTTCTTTGAGTTCAAGCTGCATACTCTTACGCAGTTTAAGGTCAAGCGCACCGAGAGGTTCGTCAAGCAAAATGATTTCAGGGTCGCACACAAGCGCTCTTGCAATTGCAACACGCTGTTGCTGACCGCCCGAAAGTTTTGTGATTGAACGCTTTTCATAACCCTTGAGGTCAACTGTTGCAAGCATATCGGTTACACGCTTTTTTATTTCATCTTTCGGCATCTTTTTGAGCTTGAGTCCGAAAGCCACATTATCAAAAACATTGAGGTGGGGGAACAAAGAATATTTTTGGAACACCGTATTTACATTTCTTTTATTAGGCGGAGTTCCGTTGATTCTCTTGCCGTCAAAAATAACATCACCGCTGTCAGGTTCAACAAAACCGCCGATGATACGCAGGGTTGTGGTTTTGCCGCAGCCTGACGGACCGAGAATTGTAACAAATTCCTTTTCGTTAATGTCAAGGTTAATGTGATTAAGAATTACCTCACCGTCAAATTTTATGAAAATATCCTTGAGCGAAACTATTGTTTTCTTTGATGTCTGTTCCATTTATGCACCCCTGTTCCGATAAATAATAGTAAAAATCTGTAAGTAAATAAAATAAAGGCGGATTGTGTCAACTTGCATAAAGTGCAGGCGAACACAGTCCGCCTTGCTGTTTCTGCAAAGACATAACCATGATGCTCGGTATTTTGTGCAGAAAAATAAGACGGCCGTGTTGCTCCGTCCTTTCCTTCACATAAATCCTTATAATTGCTTAAAAAGCAATAGTCGCAATACAATTTGAATTATATTCTAAATGCACAAAAATGTCAATCAATATTGTGTAAAAACAAAATGTATTTTTCTTAAAGTAAAATTCTTGTAAAGAAATATATTTAAAATTAAAACTTCAAAAATTGAATATAATGTTATTTAATTCAAATTTATTGTTACCTGAAAACATTAACAGTGTAATCTGCACAAAAAACAGCGCTTTAATTTGTAACATAGAATATGTACTTTTTTGGACAAATTTGCTATAATTGAAGTGAAAATTTTATGAAAGGATGTTTTCACAATGAAGAAAGCAAAAAAAATTGCAAGTCTTGTTGTTGCATCTACGCTTTTGACCTCTTCTTTTGCGGCAATTACCTCTGTAAATGCTGCCGAGGTTGATTCTGCTCATGTGGCAGCTACCGACAGTACACTTCGTGATAAAGTTGCTGACGGTGTTATGCTCCACGCATTCAACTGGTCTTACAATACAATCAAAGAAAATCTTCCCGCAATTGCTGCGGCTGGATACACAACAGTTCAGACCTCTCCTGTTCAGCAGCCTAAGGACTACACTACATCAGGCGATGTAACAGGTCAGTGGTGGAAGCTCTATCAGCCAATCAGCTTCCACATTGCAGAGGAATCATGGCTGGGTACTAAGGATGACCTCAAGTCACTTTGTGATGAGGCTGATAAGTACGGTATCAAGATTATCTGCGACATCGTTTCAAACCATGTCGCAAATGCTGATGACGACAAGCCAAACGCTGTCAGCAATCAGGTTAAACAGTATGAGCCTGATTTCTATAAGAACAGAAAAACTCTTACCCGTTATAAATACACAGGCGATGCAAACGACAGTTCGGTTCAGGCAGTTGTTCAGGGTCATGTTTCAAAGTGTCCTGACCTTGTAACAGACAACTCAGTTGTTCAGAACTACATCATCAATCTTCTTAAGGAATGTATCGACTGCGGTGTTGACGGTTTCCGTTTTGATGCTGCAAAGCACATTGAAACAGAAGATGACGGTGCATACGCATCAGATTACTGGAAGAATGTAACAACCTCGGCTTCTTCTTACTACACACAGAAAACAGGCGACGACCTCTATATCTACGGTGAAATCCTCAATAACTGCGGTGCAGGCAGAAGCTACAGCTCATACACAAAGTATATCAATGTTACCGACAACAGAACAGGTGACGCTGTACTTTACAATGTTTCAAAGGGCAAGGCAAGCACAGCTACCAATGCAACATACAAGTCAGGCGTAGCTGCTTCTAACGCAGTCCTTTGGGCAGAAAGCCACGATACATACGAGGGCAGCTCAGGTTCATCAGGCTACTCAAACACATCAAGTGTTTCTGATGAAGATGTTGTTAAGGCATGGGCAATCGTTGCATCAAGAAAGGATTCAACAGCTCTCTTCTTTGCTCGTCCGGGCACAGCTCTCATGGGCGGTGTTTCAACAGATACAACTTACAAGAGCACAGTTGTTTCTGAAATCAACAAGTTCCACAACCTCTTTGTAGGTCAGTCAGAAAAGCTCGGTTCATCAGGCAACATTGCTTATGTTGCAAGAGGAACAAGCGGTATCGTTCTTTCAAATTGTAAAGGCACAAACGCAAGCGTAAGCATTTCAGGTACAGGCCTTGCAGATGGCAAGTATACAGATACAGTTACAGGTGCTGAGTTTACAGTATCAGGCGGTGTCCTCAATGGCTCAATCGGCAGCACAGGCGTTGCAGTTGTTTACAACGGTACAACAACTCCAAAGGCAACATGCTCTGTTGAAAGCGGTTCATTCAAGGGCGACACAATGACTGTTACACTCGGTCTTGATAACGCAACATCAGGTACATACTGCCTTGATGATTCAACTCCTGTTAAGTTCACAGGCACAACATCAATCCGCATCGGTTCAGACTACAAGCCGGGTGAAACAATCAACCTCACAGTTACGGCAACCGACGGTACAAAGACAACTACTGCAACTTACAAGTACACAAAGAGTACTGCACAGGAGTCAGGTGTTTATGTATTCTTCAACCCTGCTACAAAAAAGGGCTGGTCAGCTCCTTATCAGGTTTACATCTATGATGAAAATACAAACAAGGGTACAGTTTACAAGAATGCTAACTGGCCGGGTGAGGCTATGACTCTTGACCCTGCAACAGGTTACTATTACTATGAAGTTCCGAAGTCATCATGTCTTTCAGCTGATGATCAGGGCAAGAATCAGGCTGCATCAGACTTTGACCTTTCAACTTCAGCCAACACAAGAGTAATTATTTCCGAAAAAGGCGGCGAGCAGTATCCGGGCAGAACAGATGCTGCAATCAGCCTTAACGGTTCTTCAAAGGCATTCTCACTTTCAAAGGCAGGCACTTGGGAAGACACAACACTTACACCTACAAAGGTTGAGGTTGAGGCTACAGATGTTACAAAGGGCACAGTAGAAGAGCCGACAACAGCAGAGCCTACAACTGCTCCTGCTCCTACAACAGCTCCTGCAACTGATCCGACACAGCCTGACACAAAGCCTTCACAGCCATCAGGCGATGCTATCTACGGTGATGTAAACGGTGACGGCATTATCTCTGTAGTTGATGCTACAATCATTCAGAAGTATATTGTTCACACTGAGTCACTCACAACAGAACAGCAGATTCTTGCTGATGTAAACGGTGACAACATTATTTCTGTCCTTGATGCTACTGCAATCCAGAAGTACATCGTACATTCTGACGGCAGCGGCCGTACAGGCGAGGCTTATAAGCCTGTTGAACCAACAACAGCAGAGCCTACAACTGCAAAGCCAACAGCTGCTCCTACAACACAGAAGCCAACTGTTGCTCCTACAACAGCTCAGCCAACAACAGTACAGCCTACAACAGCTCCTGTTGAAACATACACACTTTACTTCAAAACTAACCTCGGTTGGATGACATCTGACGGTGTTTCACTCTTCGCTTATGACCTTAACACAGGCATCAGCTATCAGCTTGAGCAGGATACAGACGCTTATCCGAATGTTTTCACAGCCGAAGTTCCCGCAACAGTAACAAATGTCAGCGTTTATCGTAATCTCTCAGAGGTTGACGAAAAGCCTGTAGGCGGCGACGACGGTAATGTTTACAATTGCTGGGATGCAACAGTTTCAAAGACAAACAACTGCATCACACTCAGCAATGACGAAGCTGTTTCAACAGCTCCGTATGTTCCCGAGCAGAAGCCTGCATTCACACTTTCAAGAGTTTATTTTGATAACTCAAAGGCAAATTACAATGATGTTTATATCTACGGTTGGGCAGAAAGCGGTCTTGCCAATGCAGCTGCTCATATGACAAAGATTCCGGGTACAAGCATCTGGTACTATGATTTTGACACACCTCTTAACCCAGGTGCAAAGTGCTTCCTCTTTAAGGACACAGAGTCAACTTGGAAAACACAGACAAGCGATATTACCGTTGTTGACGGCAAGAACTGCTTCCGTGCAAATCCGGGTTCAAAATCAGGCGGTGTATGGTACAGCTATTCAGAATAATCTTTCTGAATAAAACTAATTAAACTGCAACATTCCCCTCGATGCAAAGTCGGGGGGATGTTATTTTTGAGTTGTTTTTCTTGAAAAAAATTCGGATATATAGTATTATATTTTTTAGATATATATTGCCTGAAAACACAAAATAATCAAAGAAGTTTTGGAATGATGCTTATGAAGATAGAGCAAATTTTTCGTGAATTTGAGCGTGGCTTGGAAAATGAATATTATGTGGAGCTTGCAAAAGAAGAGGTTATGACCGTTCCTACACTTGTTGAGATTTTTCTTGATGACGATTATGCTAATTCTTTGTGGGCACAACAAGTGCTTGAGAGTATAAGCAAGGAAAATCCAAAGATTTTGTACCCATTTTTTGAATATATTGTCAAAGGTCTTGACAATAAGAACAGTTTTCTTGCATGGAACACTTGGAAGATACTTGCAAAACTTTTGTCGGTTGACTCCGATAATAAGTTTGAACTTGTTAAGGAAAGATTCTACAATGCACTTTTATCGCATAATCTTCCTGAATTTTCAATAGCGTGCGATTGTGCCGTGTTTGTTTTTTATTCAAAGCCAAATGAGCAGAAAAAACTTCTTGATATAATAAAAAAATTCTCTGAACATAAATTTTATCTCGGTGATGCCGAGCTGAAAAAAAGCAGTGAACTCGCCGAAGAAAAGGCACAAATATTCCTTGAGAGAATAATGAGTGATAGTGCAGAAAATAATAATGTTTTGTAGAGGAATTATTATTTGTAATTAAAATTCTTTACAAGAATAATAAGAACCAAAAAAATATGATAAAGATAAAAGAAAGCTGAGAGCAATTGCTCTCAGCTTTTAATATTTATACCCATAAGCTCCATCACTTCAAGAAGCTGTTTTTCGTTCTCATCAGATGTTATGACCTTGCTGCCTTTTTTCACTGTCTTTAAACATATATTCAATTTGCTTGAGAAGATTTCTTATTTTATCTTCCGTAATCGGTTTGAGAAGATATCCTATTGCATTGACTTCAAATGCGTCAAGTGCTTTGTCGGAATAAGCCGTGCAGAAAACAATTTTCACTCCCGGCTGTTTTTCTTTTATAAGTGCCGCAAAGTTAATTCCGTCAATGCCTCTAAGCTTGATGTCAAGAAAAGCATAGTCAAGTTTTTCATTGGTCAGAGAGTCGATATAATTCATTGCGTCATCAATTTCATCAAAACCGTTTACGGAATCGTCATTTTTAGTAAATATCTTTTTAAGACTGTTTTTCAGTGACCATAGCATTATAGGTTCGTCATCAACTGCGAGTATATTCATAAGCCGCATCTTTAAAATCTTTAGGTATTTTTATCGTGACAACAGTCCCTTTGCCTTCTTCGCTGTAAAAATCAAGACTGCCGCCGGTTGTGATTTCTATTCTTTCCTTAACATTTGTAAGTCCAACATGACTTTTTCCGTCATATGAAAGCGAAAGCTCATCAATTGACTTTGCGGAAATTCCTTCAACGTCATCCTGCACTCTGATTATTATATTGTTGTCATCACTTGATGTAGAGATAGTAACCGTTCCGCCGCCTTTTTTGTTGCCTACACCGTGTTTAACGGCATTTTCAACAATTGGCTGAAGGGTTCGGAAACTGCCGAGTCAAGCGATTATTATAAATATATCGTTCCGGAAGGCAGTAATCAATCAATATTTGCTTTTGTTTCATATCAGGGAACTGATGCAATGGGACAGTCAACACCTGAGAAGCCTAATACTTTTGGTAATTTGCTTGACGGTATTACATTCGATTTATATCACCCTGCAGAAGCAATTGTAAACACAGGCGGTACGGGAACAGTTACCTATACACAAAACGGTTCGGAAACGAATGTAGAGATTACTCCTCAGAGCAAGAACAATCCGCTTGAAATTATGGTAGATGATAATACTGAACTTGAGATTACCGCAAAACCTTCATTTGCAAAGGATGACAATGGCAATTTCCGACTCGACGGTGAAAACCGTAAGATTCCGAATATGTTCATAGGCTCATATGTAACAGTCAACGGTGAACGCAGGTATCTGAAAAATGAAGAGTTTACAAGAGAAACCGATGCTAACGGGAATGCTTATTATAAATATAACTTTAAAAATGTTTTGGACAGAGTTACAGTTGAACTGTTTTTCTCGGAGATTTATACAGTAACATATCTTTCCAACGGAGGAGAAAAGTATTCCGTTAAAAGTATGGGCAGCGGCACAGGAATTTCTGTTCTTGATGATACGGTAAATGTTGCAAGATTCAACGAAAGAGCATCAGGTAACTATACTGCAACGGCTTGTAATTGGAAAGATTCTGACAGCGGAACTCTTTTCTACGGTTGGGAATATGTCAACCCGTATTCAAATGACAACGCAACTGTTTTCAATCCCGATGTTAATGTAACTTATGACTATGACGGAAGCAATGACCCTCAAGCCCTTGACTTTGTAATTACGGGTACTCTTGCAGGAACAGAACAACCAAAGACTATAAATACCAATGCCCGTAACGGTGCAGTTCTCAAGGCGAGATGGTATTTCAAGCATAATGTTATTGCACAGACAAAGAAGAATGACGGTACATATGTCAATAGTTCAACAGGCGGATATGTTTCCGTAAATGAAAGTGATGATATTTATAAACTTTCTGATATTAAAAGTTACGGCAAGACATTTTATTCATTTAAGGATAAAACAGTAACCGTTACAGCAACTGCAAAGGATGGGTACAGATTTGTCGGTTGGTATGAAAAAACTGCTGACGGAGAAACATATATCAATAACAGAACAAGTCATACCTACACTGTTGACGATTCATCAACAACTCTGTATGCAAAGTTTGAGCATGATGACTACAGGATTCGTTTTCACATAAACGATCCGTCAAAAACTCTCGCAAATGCAAATGACGATGTTTATGTAAGTTATATGCCGACATATGACGAAACTGTCGAAAGGGAAACAGTTCGTTACCTTAATACCGACAAGACAGTCAGTTCTTTTTATGATATTCCTGAAGTAATCGGTACAGGCTCACAGAGAATGGTGTTTAAGGGTTGGTACCGTAACAAGGCTAATGATGACGATTCAAACCCGATTAAGTTTAATGGTACAAAGTTTGTTGCAGATGCCGATGTTTACGCACATTGGATTGATATCGGAACAGTCAGCAAGGCTCAAGATGATGACAAAATAGGTGTGAGCAATTATTACGGATTTGACCTTTTCGGAACTCAAATTAGAAATGCGGATGATGATGAAAACTATCCTGTAAAACCGTCCTCATTTGATAAATCGGGTTTGCGTTTTGTTACATCTTTCAGCGAAAAACTGCTTTCTGATATTGACAAACTTGACGGAACAAAAACAAGACCCGAGTACGGTTATGTTCTTGCCAAAAAATTAACTGCCGAAAAAGCTTGTGAAAATGCCGGAGTAACTGCCGATAACTATGAACTTGAGTACAACGGCAAAAATGTAAACGGTAAGGACACAACAGCAAAATCATCCTACGGTTATGTAACAAATGTGAACTGTACAAGCAGTAAGTCCTACAGCGGCATCGTTCCGCTTGACCACTTTAACAGTGATAATTACAGAATTTTCTCACTTGTTATAACCTATAAAAAGGGTGGTTCGTCAGCACAATCTCAGGATGTAATTGCTCGTCCGTACATCCGCTATACTGACGCAAATGGTCTTTTCAGAACCTACTACAGTGATTACACAGGTAATTCAAAGCTCTACGGCGGCTGCAGTACAAGCTTTAACAGCGTAAAAAATATCATTGCTGAAAATTACCAAAAAATACAGAAGTAAATTCCTGCCAATAAAATCAGCCCCACAGATTTCTGTGGGGCTTTGTTATGCACTATTTTGCTTAAAAGAATTAAAATGCTTCAATAAGCGGATTTACCGCACCTGCCTGAATCTTTTCGGGGTGGTCAATGTACTCAATCGCCTTGCCGCAACCGTTGATAACGCAGTCTGCGGCGGCTTTGTGAACTCTGACTTTCAGCTTTGTTGATTCACTGAGAAGTCTTGCAAATCCTGTCAGCTTGGCAAGTCCGCCTGTAAGAATGATACCGTCGGAATAAATGTCGCCGACAAGCTCGGGCGGAGTCTGTTCAAGCACATCTTTGATTGCTCTGATAATGTTAAGCGCAATATCCTCAATAACAGGTTTGATTTCAGCATAACCGACATCGACAAAGCGGGGAAGGCCGCTGACCGCATCTCTGCCTTTAACTCTGAAAAGTTTAGGCTCTTTCGGGATTTTTACACAGCCGACTGCAATTTTGCAAGCCTCAGCCATATTTGTCCCGATAATCAGGTTATGCTCTTTTCTAATGTATTTGACGATTTCTTCGTCCATTGCACAGCCTGCCGACTTTATGCACTTGGAAACCGAAATTCCGCCGAGAGAAAGCACGGCAATATCTGCCGTACCGCTGCCGACATCTGCAATCAGAATGCCGTGAGGACTTGTTATGTCGAGCGAACAGCCCATTGCCGCCGCTTTTGGTGCTTCAATAAGATACACCTTGCGAACACCGATTGAGCTTACTGCGTTTACAACGGCTCTTTTTTCAACCTCGGTAACCTCACTCGGAATTGACGCAACAACCCTCGGCATAGTCACCTTTGACGGACTGACCTCTTTTATAAGAATTGAAACCATATCCTCAACAAGCTCCGAGCGTGAAATAACACCGTCATCAATCGGATGCATTGCTCGTATGCCTGCAGGCGTTTTGCCAATCATCTTATAAGCCTCGTTGCCGACGCCTACAATGTCGTAGGTGTCAACATCAAATGCAACAACGCTTGCTTCATCAAGCACTATTCCTTTATTTTCAATAAAAACTCTTGTTCTGTCAGAACCGAGGTCAATAGCTATATCCATTTTAATCACTCCAATGCTGTTTAGCAAAGTTTAAAGTTTATTACACAAGCAGAGAGGTGCAAAGCGTACAGCAACAAATCTCGCCGCATTTGCACTTGTTAAGTATTCTTGCACATTCGCCAAGCGTACTGCCTGTTGTGATAATGTCATCAATAATCAGTATTCGCTTGCCCTTTATAAAATTCTTGTCAATCGGTGAGTAAACGCCTATAACATTTTTTGCTCTTTCAGCCGCTTTTATGCTGTGCTGAGTTTTGTTCTTCTTTGTTTTGGCAAGCAAGTCGGCATATTCAATGCCAAGAAGTTTTGCACATTCCCGTGCAAGCAGCTCCGCCTGATTGTATCCACGCTCTTTAAGAGTGTCTTTGTGCATAGGCACACAGGTTACAATGTCAAAATCTTTGTCACGGTAAACATCTTTTATAGCACGCACCATTTCGTGGGCGAGAGGTTCGGCATATATTCCGCAGTTGTGAAATTTAAAGTTGATAACCGCATTGCGAAAAATTTTTTCATAGGGGAAAGGAGAGGTGCAGATGTAACCACCTGTTGCATACCGTACAAGCGGCATTTCTGGGAATTCTTTTCTGCATTTGTCACAGGAATTTTTAGCGGGTTCAATAACCTTTCCGCAGTACGGACATCGAACCGTGAAGAAAAATCCCTTAATAGTGCCAAAAACATTCTTAATAAAGTGTGTCATCTCTCAGTAAAAATTCTTTAAGACCGCTGTAGCGTTTTGTACGGCGGTTGTTGTTTACCATATATTCAACGGTTGACGGATTGCCGACAAGCACAAGTGTTTTCTTCGCCCTTGTAACGGCTGTGTAGAGCAAGTTTCGGTAGTAAAGCTGAGGCGGCCCCGAAAACATCGGGATAATAACTGCGTCAAACTCGTTGCCCTGACTTTTGTGAACTGTAATCGCATAGGCAAAGTCAAGGTCACCTGCAAATTCAAAGGTGTATCGTGCAATTTTGTCAAAGAATTTAACGGTAAGCGATTTTGTCTTTCTGTCAATTTTCGTGATGATTCCTATGTCGCCGTTAAAAATTCCCTCGCCTGTTTCACCGTTTTCACGAAACCAGCGAATATCGTAGTTGTTCTTTATCTGCATAACCTTGTCGCCTGTGCGAAAGGTCTTTGAACCGATTGTAATTTCAGGCTTTTCATCATCTTTCGGATTGAGTGCCGCCTGCAATTTGTGGTTAAGCTCGGTAGTTCCGAGTTCGCCTTTTTTGGACGGTGCAAGCACCTGAATATTCTCAAACGGTGAATAGCCGTATGCCTTTGGCAGACGATTGGCACAAAGGTCGGCTATAACCGTTGAAACTTCTAATTTATTATTCCTTTGAAGAAAGAAAAAGTCCTTGTCAGCGGAATTAAGTACAGGCATTTCACCGTTCACAATCTTATGTGCATTGGTGACAATAAGGCTTTGCTGTGCCTGACGGAAGATTTCATTCAACCGTACAACGGGAATAAGTCCGCTTTCGATAAGGTCGCTGAGTACATTGCCCGGACCTACAGAAGGAAGCTGGTCGGAGTCGCCGACAAGAATAAGTCTGCAGCCTGTTGCAAGCGCTCTCATAACGCTTTCCATAATAAATGTGTCAACCATCGAAACCTCGTCAACAATCAACGCATCGCATTTCAGTTGATTGCGTTCGTTCTTGTTGAAAACAGGGTTATCGTGTTTATCCCAGCTGACCTCAAGCAGTCTGTGCAGGGTTTTCGCCTCATCGCCCGTGAGCTCGCTCATTCGCTGAGCCGCTCTTCCTGTGGGGGCAGAAAGCAAAACAGTTTTGCCGTTTGCTTTCATTATCTTTATTATAGCATTGAGGGTTGTCGTTTTTCCTGTACCGGGGCCGCCCGTCAGTACGAGCATACCCTCGGTGAGTGCCATTGTGATTGCCTGCTTTTGCAAATCAGCATATTCGATTCCGTCCTCTTTTTCACACTTTTCAATCGCCTTGTCAATGTCTTTAATTTTCTCTGACGGAAATTTAAGCAACATTTTTATTCTTGACGCTATGTACATTTCGCAGAGGTGTACATTGGGGGAGAACACGAACTTTTTGCCGTCAACTTCATCTTCGATAAGTGAACGGTCGAACAGCATTTCTTCCATACACTGCGAAACTTTTTCGCAGTCAACTCCAAGAAAATCGGTTGAAACTTTCAGCACCTTTTCTTTTGGCAGACAAGTGTGACCGTTTCGCTCGTTGTGATGAAGAATGTATGCAATTCCCGCACGCATACGGACATTTGAATCAGGTTCTAATTTTTCTTTTTTAGCAATAAAATCCGCACTCTCGAACGATACTCCAAAATCGCCCTGACAGAGAATATACGGATTTTTCTTGATTAAATCGACACAACTCGGACCGTAAGCGTTAAAAATCTTGACCGAGGCGGTGTTTGAAATTCCGTATTCACCGAGAAAAAGCATAAGTGTACGCACGCCTGTGTTCTGCTTTAACTGCTTTGAAAAATCCTCGGCTCTTTGCGAAGAAATTCCTTTCAGCATTGCAACTCTTTCGGGCTGATTTTCAAGCACATCAAGCGTTGCCTCGCCAAATTCCTTTACAAGCTTTTGTGCGGTCTGAGTGCCGATTCCCTTGATTGCACCTGATGAAAGATAACGCAGAATATCAGCCGCCTCGGTAGGTCTGCTGATTTCACAAATCTGCACGGCAAACTGTCTGCCGTAGCTCGGATGATTAGTGTAGTTGCCGGTAAGCTTGACAACATCACCTGACGACACCTGTGGCATAATTCCAACAGCGGTAATGTAATCGTCACCGTCAGCAAGTTCAATTACCGTGTAACCGTTTTCGTCGTTTCGGAAAACCACGCTTTCAATCGCTCCCTCAAGCTGAAGAAGATTGTCGTTGTCCATTAAAATTTACTCCTCAAATCTTTTTGTGAGTTCGCCAAGAGTAATTTCGTAGCCTGCTCTTTCGTAGTCAAGGTAATCTGTACACGGTTTAAATCCGTCTGTATTCTTTGAAATCTGCAATGCAATATATTCAAGAAAATGCGGGTTTTTAATCATAATAGGACCTGTAACATGAGTTGCAAAAAGGTTTTTAACCTTTAAACCCTCTGTTGTTGCGTTTTCAAAGTCACCAAGTCCGTGTTTAACAGTGAAAAGATGATTTTCAATACCTTTAATTTCACTGCACTTGTTTACAAAGCCGACAATCGGTTTTGTGAGAATGTCAGATGTATAAACAATATCGCCTGTGATTCTGCGTTTGTTCTGCTCGGTAACTGTAAAATCATAAATTCCGAGTCCGTCATAAACCTTACCGTCAGAGTCTGTAATTGTTTTTCCGAGCATTTCAAACGAGTTGCCCGTCATAAGAATTACCTTGCCGCTGTTGATGTATTCAACGAGGAAATCTTTGTATTTTCTGAAATCTTCCAAAACGAGTTTTTGATTTTTTTCTGTACCCGAACCGATATAGATAAAATCGTAATCGCCGAGGTCGGCATTGTCAAACAGGGTAAGCTTGTCGGTTGTGAATTTTACACCGCTCTTTTCAAGCATTCTTTCGAGTGCGGAAACATTGGCATATTCTCCGTACAGGTTCATTATATCGTGATACAAATGAAGAATTTTCATAATCAGTCCACCTTTACCTTTTCAAGAAATTTACCCTTGTCCGAGAAACAGGTAATTACATAAATCTTTTCTTTGTGGTCATTGTCAAGATAATCAACAGCCTCTTCAATGTCTTTGATAACCTTGATTTTGTTCCTGTCAACTTTTGAAAAAGAAAATCTTGTTGCAAGGTCGTTGCAATATGTTCCTGCAAGCACAATGTTCTTTACATTGTCGCTTTTGAGAATATCAAAGTTGATGTCCCAAAGCCACGAAACATCGCTTGTAAAATACTTTCTGCTTACTGCGTCAACAATAATCAAAACATCGCACTTATTCTTGTCAGATGCGGCAAGCTTGAGTGACTGATTGTACGAAATGCTGTTTTCGTGTTTTGATGTAACAAGCGTACCCTTTCTGTTTCCGAGCGTGAATGTTACAACACGGAAGTTTTTAAGAACATAATTGCTCAGGCTCTTTGCAATTGTGTTGCCGTCAACACCTGTGATTGATGCAACAGTAAATGCCGCAAGCAAATTGTAAACATTATAAAGCGATTTGAGCGTAAGTTCAATCTTGTACTTATTGTTGATTGTAATTTCGCCTTTTTCAAGATCGGCAGATGTAACTGTGTAGCTTGTATCCTGTCTTTTAAGACCGCAGTTAGGGCATTCATAGTTGCCTATGTGGTCGTAGTGATAGCTTGAATATGTCATCGGAGATTTGCAGTGAGGGCAGTATGCACCGTCATTGTAAACGCCGACAAAGTCCTTTGTATCGGTAGGAAGATTGCCTGCACCGAACCACACAACATTATCTTTGCCGTAACCAAAGCACGAAACAAGCGGATCGTCAGCGTTAAGAATAAGCTGAGTTTCGGGATGAATACTCTCCTTTACGGCATTGTAAACCCATTCCGGATGACCGTTTCGTGTGAGCTGGTCACGGTAAAGGTTTGTAATAACATAATGAGTCGGTGTGATGTATTTGAATGTATATTTTGCAAAGCGTTCGTCACTTTCAATGAGAAGAATATCCGATTTAACCTTGCCCGAAAGAGTACAACTGCCGAGAATAAGAGTTGTAACGCCCTCAATCTGGTTAGAACCCTCTTTGTTCCAGGCAACTTTTTTGCCGCTTTCACAAAGAATATGTGCAATCATCTCAACGGTAGATGTCTTGCCATTACTGCCTGTTACGGCAACAATATATTTCGGCAGTTCAATTCGTCCGAGAATATCGGGGCAGAGTTTAAGCGCAATCTGTCCCGGCAGACTGCTGCCCTTGCCGAGCAATCCTCCGACAAATTTCAGAACCTTGCACACAATAATAGTAAATAGTTTTTTCATTTTGCCACTTCCTTAATCAAAGACAACCTGTGTTGCCTGTACATACTCTTCATCATTATACCACAATTTTATTTCTTTGAATATACATTCTTAAAATTATTTTTACGATGTCGGATATTACAAAATCTTGACAGCTGTATAATTGTTTAATACAATATAAACAGACAATTTTGTGTAGGAGTGAACAAAATGAAGTCAAAAAACACAGCGGGGATTATAACCGTAGTTTTGCAGAGCATTTTGATTGTGCTTATGCTTGTTAATATAGGTTATTGCCTGTGTACTTCGCAGATGAAAATGTTTTTTACCACAATATACAATTCGGTATTTGGCTCATTTGCAAACTATTTTAAAACAGGAAATCAATATGACCTTGTTGTGTTTCTGATTTTGTTGATTTTTCTGATTGCATTAACAGCGATTACGGCATATGCGCTTTTTAAAGATGAAAGCACAATGACAGAATGGCTTTTTGTTTTAAACGGAATCGTTTATTTGTCAGATTTGTTTATTGAAACCGATATGATAATGTTGATGCCGAAATTTTTCTTTTTTAATTTTATTATAATCTTTCTTATGCTGTTGTTGGTTATTTGGTCGGGAACTGCTAAAGTTTTTGGAAGAAGAGTGTATGTGAATACAAAGTTGATTCCCGACAGCTACTATCAATCTGATAAAAACTTTAAAAATCACGAGTACGAGTGCAATCGTGTTTTGAAAAATGCAAAAATAGCCTTAGTTTTTCAGGCAGGTTTCTTTTATATCAGCCTGTTCACAAAGTATTACGATATAGTGGGCTTGCTGTGGGTAGTAATTCTCTACGCAATCGGCTTGATAATTGCGACTTCATATTTTGTCACTTCCTTTTCGGATTACAGAAAACTTTTGTCAAAATACGATTTCTTTGATGAAAGAACAGAAAAAGTCGAAAAAATTTCAAAATATGTAAAATGTGAGGGAATATCGTTAATTGCATACCTTTTGTCAGGTTTGTTTGTATTTTTATTTTAAATGTAAAGGTGGTTTTATATGCAACCAAAAATAAAAAAGATTATTTTAATAGCGGTAATAGCAGTTGTAGCAATTGGTGTGTTTCTGTTTGCACCTTTCGGCACACAGCAGATTGGAAACACTGTTATCAACGGAAATTATTATGATACACCCCTCGAAGCGTATAATCACGCAGACGCAAGCTTTGATGTAAAAGAAGAAATTGCTACGGTTGACATAACAGAAAAATCTGCGATTTGGCTTGTATATACAGATGATGACAATGAAGACACAATTGTTGTTGAGGGAATGTCAGTTGAAGATAACAAATACTACGACCTTGGAGATACTGCATTGCTCAACTGTCAGAGCAGAAAAAATCCGCAAAGCAAGATTGAACTTGATAATTATATCGAATTTTCTGACGCTAAGGTTAATTATGAAGTGGTTATGAAAGATAACTATGACAAGCTTGAAAATAAACCTGATTACCTCAGCAAAGAATTGTCATATACCGACCAAAACGGCAACAAGACAGAATTTGTGTTTTTGTATCAGATTAGTGAAGATGATTGATTTATAATCGCAGGTGAATTTTTATGGATGACCAAATGTCAAATTTAGAAGTAGTCGGAGAAAATCTTCGTTGGTATTTACATATTTATATAAATGATAAGTCGTATTGCCTTAGTAAAGATAATCCGAGCTTTAATATTGAACTGCCGCAGGGTAAGCATACAATGGTTGTAATCGGGACTAAAATAAAAGATTATAATCTTGAAAGCACTTTAAAATCAATGTCATTCAGTTTTAGACCTACATTGTTTCAAAGGTATAAAAACAGAGGCATTCTAAATCATATACTCAGTTGGAATAATAAAACAAACTTTTTTATTAAGAAAATTGAAGTTGATATAAGGTCAAATCCAAAAATAAGTTTTTCTGTAGGAAACTATTCAAGATACAATTTTTTTGACGCTGAAGAAGTGGTGAAAGATATTCAGATTACCAAAAATGCTCATGTGAAAAGTGTTGCGGTTGAAAGTTATGATTTTGTAAGCAGAAAACAGAAGATAAGATATTACCTTGTTCAGTTGCTTTTGTTGCTAACAAAGTATGCTATAAATATCTATTTTGCTGTTTCGGAGATGTGCTTGGATGTACAGTATATAATAGATCCTGAATCTGTCAGTTTTGTGTATGCAAGGCATGATTACAAATTTGATATAATTTTCAGCAGTTTGTTGCTTGGTGCATATTTATTTAGATTTGTTTTTTACCTTGTAAAATGGATAAAATGGGTGAGAGATGACTCGGATGTTTTAAAACCTAACTAAGATGCAGTGCAAATTTATGCAAAACCACCGTTGAACTTTTTGAAAATTATAACGGCGACTGTAAGCCCGCTGAAATTACCGAGGAGAGCCTGCAGACAACGAAATTTTCTGAAATATTTCTGAAATATTATAACAAATCAAAGCTGCCACAGAGTTTTCCGCGGCAGCTTTTTTGTTTGAATTTCGTTTGGATTTTCACTTTATCATTTCAAAAAATTCCTGTTTTGTCAAAAGCTTTGCAAAGCCGTAGTCACTGCATATTTTTTGGCAAATCCTTTTTGTTTCACCGTCCATACCGCAGTCAAGGCAAATTACACAGTCGTTTCTTCCTCTGCTTATCCATTTTACCCTTGCGGCAGCACTTCGCAAAATATATTCGGCATTTTCACATTTTCCGCTGATGGGAGCAACAAACATAACGGTATTATTTTTTCTGCTGCGAAAGAGAAAAATTGTAAATTCACGGACAAATGCACAAATTCCGATTACGGCAAAAACAACAAGAAAAACAGCCGATACAACATTCATGTAATTCACCTCAGTACATTTTATTGCAGATGTTTCAAAGTGTGCGGTATAAATCCGCAAAATGCAGAAACAATATAAAAAGCGGCTAATCCGCAAAAATGAATGAGGAGAATGAATACTATGGAAAACAATGCATATTGTAATCAGAGCATTATGTGCTCGGTAACAAACTGTAAGCATCACAACAGCACAAAGGACTACTGTTCGCTTGAGGCAATCAAGGTCGGCACTCATGAGGCAAATCCGACTGTTTGTCAGTGTACGGACTGCCAGAGCTTTGAAGCAAAGTGCAGCTGCAAGTAATTTGATTTGAAGCTTACACCCTCAGCCGCTCGGACTGGGGGTGTTTTGGCTTTAAAAAGGGGGCGGATTTGTGGAGATTTTTTCATCGGTGATTTTTCAAATTGCGGTTTTGTTTTCGTTTATATTTATCGGTTTTACAATCCGACAGGGCGGATTTTTACCGGAAAATTCAGCCGAAATTTTTTCAAAGCTTGAGAACAGAATCCTTATGCCCGCCGTTGTAATTAACACATTCCGCACCAATTGTACGGTAAAAAACATAAGCGAAAAATGGGTGTTCATTGCATACAGCACGGGAGTTCTGCTTTTTTGCATTGCAGCGGGATTTGCCGTTTCAAGGTATCTCGGCAAAACGGAATATCTGAAAAAGGTGTACCGCTATTCAATTTCCGTTTCAAATTTCGGATTTGTCGGAACTGCAATGGTGTCGGGAATATACGGCGCCGAAAGTATGGAGCTTTTCGACTATCTTATGTTCACTTTACCGCTCAATTTGTTTACTTATTCAATAGGAATTGCGTGGCTTGTGCCGAACGGACACGGCAAATTTTCAATGAAAAATTTTGTTAATCCGATTTTTGTTTCAATTTTTATCGGAGCAATTCTCGGTTTATTGCCGATTCCGAAATTCAGACTTGTCACAACAATAATCAATTCAACCGCCGCTTGTATGTCTCCGATTGCAATGATTCTGACAGGCTTTGTAATAGGCGGCTACAGCTTTGCAAATCTTTTCGGCAAATGGCAGACCTATGTTGTTGCAGGAATCCGCCTTGTGTTTCTGCCAACGGTTTCGGTGCTTGTGTTAAAGCTTTTTAACGCACCTCAGGAGGCAGTTGTTGCAACACTTTGCGCAAATGCAATGCCGCTGGGACTTAACACGGTAATTATTCCGTCAGCCTACGGAAAAAGTCCCGATGACGGTGCAAGCATGGCGCTTGTGTCACAGCTTACGGCAGTTTTCACTATACCGATTTTGTTCTATATTCTGATTTAACTCTTGAATAATTCTCACTCCGTTGGTACAATATAGGTATAAAAATGTTGGAGGTTTGATTATGGAATTATCTGAGGCTTTAAATAACAGAAAAAGCACAAGACATTATATAGATAAAAAAGTTGACAAAAGCCTGCTTGATGAAATGCTGTCGGCGGCAAATCTTGCTCCTTCGTGGAAGAACTCGCAGACGCCGCGCTTTTATGTTGCAACAGGCGAGAAAAGTAAGAATGCCGTAAGAGAGGCACTCCCTGAATTTAACAGGAAAAATTCAGAAAATGCGTCTGCATATATCGTGACAACAGTTGTTCTCAACCGTTCGGGTTTTGACAAAGACGGTACTGCCGTGACTGAAATCGGCAACGGCTGGGGATATTACGATCTCGGTCTTAACAATATGGCACTTTTGCTAAAGGCAGCCGAGCTGGGACTTTCAACCCTTGTTATGGGTATCCGTGACGGTGAAAAGCTCAGAAAAGAATTTGACATTCCCGAAACAGAGGCTGTTGTCAGCGTTATCGCAGTTGGCTATACAGATTCTGAAATTGTAAGACCAAAGAGAAAATCCGTTGAAGATTTTGCAAAATTTTATGAGAACTAAGAGGTTTACATAATGAGTGAATTTATCGAAAAACTGAAATCAAGAAGAAGCGTTCGCAGCTTCAAGTCTGATATGCCGCCAAAGGAAGTTATTGACGAAATCATTTCCGCAGGTCTGTATGCACCGTCAGGAATGAACAGACAACCGGTTATTATCGTTGCCGTTACAAACAAAGAATTGCGTGACAGGCTTTCAAGAATGAATGCCGAAATTATGGGAAAAGATGTTGATCCGTTCTATAACGCTCCCGTTGTGCTGATTGTGCTTGCCGACAAAGCTGCGCCTACATATTTGTATGACGGTACTCTTGTAATGGAAAATCTTATGCTTGCTGCCCACGATGAGAGACTCGGAAGTTGTTGGATTCACCGTGCAAAGGAAGAATTTGAAAGCAAAGAGGGTAAAGAAATTCTCAAATCACTCGGCATTGAGGGTGACTATGAGGGTATCGGTCACTGCGTTATCGGTTATGTGAACGGTGAATATCCCAAAACTTCACCGAGAAGAGAAAATCGTGTTTTCTATGTTGAATGAGGGAATTTGTTTTTGAAAGGATTGAACAAGGTTGACTTTGCAACAGTTAAAATATGTTGTCACCGTTGCCCGCACAGGCTCAATGAGTGAAGCGTCAAAAGAACTTTTTATTTCCCAACCGGGACTTACAACATCAATCCGTGAGCTGGAAACGGAAATGGGCATAAAGATTTTTACACGCACAAACAAAGGCGTTGTAACTTCAAACGAGGGTGAAAGATTTCTCGGCTACGCTCGACAGGTTCTTGAACAGGCAAGCCTGCTTGAGGGAGTGTATAAGTCGGGAACAAAGATAAAGCAGCAGTTCTGCGTTTCAACCCAGCACTACTCGTTTGCAGTCAATGCATTTGTTGATCTTATCCGACGGTTTGCAGGCGAGGAGTACGATTTTTCACTTCGTGAAACCGAAACCTACGAAATTATTGACGATGTTGCAAAGATGAAAAGCGAAATCGGAATCCTTTATCTTAACAGCTTTAACAAAGATGCGCTGATGAAAATTATAAAATCAAAGTCGCTGACATTCACCGAGCTTTTTACGGCAAAGCCTCATGTGTTTGTATCAACCGACCATCCGCTTGCAGACAAAAAATCCGTTACAATGGAGGAGCTTGCCGATTATCCGTATCTCTCGTTTGAACAGGGTGAGCATAATTCTTTCTATTATTCGGAAGAAATTTTCAGCACGGTTGAGCGTACCAAAAATATCCGAGTGACCGACCGAGCAACTCTGTTTAACCTTTTAATCGGACTTAACGGTTACACAGTTTGCAGTGGTGTAATTGACAATGAGCTTAACGGCGATAATATAACCGCAATTCCGCTTGACGAAGAGGGCAATATGAAAATCGGTTATATCGAAAATAAAAAGATTCTGCACAGTAACCTTGCCGAGGCATATATTGAGGCTTTAAAGGGACATATTTGATATAAGAAAAACTAATAGCAAACGGCTGATAACAAGTATTTTACAAGTCTGAGGTTTCATAATATAATTAACTCATCAAAATTTCAACGGAGGTATTCAAGATGAGTAAACAGCACACACCATTTAGATTTGAAACAGTAGGCAGCTTTTTAAGACCTGATTATCTTAAAAAAGCAAGACTTGATTTTGAAAACGCTAAAATCACAAAAGAGGAGCTTACCGCAGTTGAGGACAAGGCTATTCTTGACCTTGTTGCAAAACAGAAAAAAGCCGGTATGAAAGCAATTACCGACGGTGAATTTCGCAGAGCAACATGGCATCTTGACTTCATGTGGGGATTTAACGGAGTTGAACACAAGAAAACCGAAAACGGTGTTACATTCCACGGCGAACAGGCTTTGATTGACGATACATGGCTTTCCGGTAAAATCTCGGTTGACAATCATCCGTTTGTTGAACATTACAAATTTGTAAAGGCTCTTGAGGATGAAAACACAGTAGCAAAGCAGACAATTCCTGCTCCGGCACAGTTTTTCCAGCAGTTCATCATTCCTGCAAATATTGAAACGACAAGAAAGTTCTATTCGACAGATGAAGAACTTATCAACGATATTGCAAACGGATACAAAAAGGTAATCAAAGATCTTTACGATGCAGGTTGCAGAAATATTCAGTTTGACGACTGCACATGGGGCGTTCTTGTTGCAGAGGGTAGTGTAATCCGCTATGGCGAGGGTGCAGATTTTAAGAATATCAGTGAGAAACTTCTCAAGGTAAACAACCTTGCAATTGAGGGTAAGCCCGATGACCTCGTAATCAATACTCATGTTTGCAGAGGTAACTATCATTCTGCATACTTCAGCAGCGGTGCATATGATCCTGTTGCAGAGAAACTTTTCGGTGAAGAAAATGTCAACGCTTATTATCTTGAGTTTGACGATGAGCGTTCAGGCGGTTTTGAACCGTTAAAATATGTGAGCGGTGACAAAAAGGTTGTTCTCGGTCTTATCACAACAAAGTCACCTGTTCTTGAGGATAAGCAGACTGTAATCAATCGTATTCATGAGGCGGCAAAGTATATTCCGCTTGACAGATTGTATCTCAGTCCGCAGTGCGGTTTTGCATCATGCGAAATCGGTAATAAGCTTACCGAGGAAGAGCAGTGGGCAAAGCTTGCTCTTGTAAAAGAAATTGCAGAAGAAGTTTGGAAGTAATCTGTATATAAAATCAGGGCTGTGAAAAAACAGCCTTACAAATACAAAAAGGCACATAACCGTCATTGTTTTCGGTTATGTGCCTTTTGCGGTTGGTTTATATATCCTTATATAAATGTTGCAAAGTTTCTGTAATACCGTAGCGGCGAACCGTGTTCGCCGCTACAAAATCAAGTCAGGCTGTGAAGAATTAAACTTCATTTTTTCACTGCCCCATTTTTATCTGTCATAAATCAGTCCTTGCGTTTTGAACTGAATTTGTATGATATAAGGTTGAGGACAAGGAAAAGTAAGATTGCACCGATTGAGTACATCATCATAAATGTGAAATTCACTTCGTTTCCGAAAAGGTTGAGGTTGGTTGCAAACGCTTTTTCTGCCTCTTCGGCAAACATTCCGTGGTCTGCTCCTGCGAGTGAGGTCGAAATATCGTTAATGCACGGGCTGACAAGCACATTTCTTATCATAGCCGCAATGTGTGAGCCGGGGATAAGATTTACAAATGTCTGAACTCCGTCAGAAAATTGACTGACGGGAATGTATGCGCCGATTACAAAACCGATTGCAACCGAAATAAGTGTGTTGAATGCGGCATAGGTTGAATTCTTTTTGAAGAATGACGCAACAAACATAAGAATAAGTACAGCCGAAACAGAGCCTAAAATCACAAGTCCGTATAATTTTAAAAGCTCTGTAAATTCGGGAAAGCTTGAACCCGATATGCACGAAAATGCGATGCCTGCCGTCAGCAAAATTGCGCTGATTACAATTGTGTTTACAACCGCACCTGAAAAGTAGGAGAGAACAACCGTACTGCCCTTTACGGAAGAAGCGTTGTAGTCATAGTCAATCTTGTTCTGCTTGTCGGAAATCATTACCGAAAGCGAGTTCATTGCAACCGTAACAACAGATGTTCCGATAACGCCCGATACAAGCCATGAATTTACAAGTGCGTTAATCAGATTGTCCTCTGTTTTGATGTTGAAGCCGTCAAGCATTGAAGTCATTGAATCTACATAATTCTGTTTGAGAAATAAAAGATAAAGTCCGAGTATGATAATCTGCGTCATCATTGAGAAGATAATTGCGGTTTTGTCCTTTAAATATACCTTTATATTTCGTTTTGTCATACCCTTGTATGAGCAAAGTGTTCTTTGAAATTTCATATCAGTCACCCAGCCTTTTACCCGTTACGGTCAGAAACACATCGTCCATATTGCCTTTGATAATCTCAAAATCGACAATTTCAGTATGTTTGTTTGTGATTTCAAGAGCCTGTCTGCTGTCCTTGATTTTGATTTTATACGCATCTCCGACTCTTTCAAATTCGAGATTATCGGCCTTGAGAAGATTATCGTTTTCAGTATTTTCTTCCGTGTACCAAACAAGGCTGTTTGACGAATAATCTTTTTTGAGATTATGCGGAGAATCGTTGGCAACAATTTTGCCCGAATCAATAATCACCACATTGTCGCAGTCAACTGTTTCTTCCATATAGTGGGTTGTGAGGAATACCGTAAGTCCTGTTTCTTTGCGAAGATTGTGGATGATTTCCCACACCTGCAGCCTTGTTTTCGGGTCAAGTCCCGTTGTCGGTTCGTCAAGGAACAGGAGCTTCGGTCTGTTAATAAGCGCCCTTGCAATGTCAACCCGTCTGCGTTGGCCACCGCTCAATGTGCCGTACTTTCTTTTGAGAATTTCCGAAAGGTCAAAGGTTTGTGTAAGGCTTTCAATTCTTTTGGCGATTTCTTTTTTGTTGAGTCCGTAATATGACGCTCTCGATTCAAGATTTTCTTTAACGGTAAGCTGTTTGTCAAGTACAGAACCCTGAAAAACAATTCCGATAAGCTCCTTGATTTTGTTCTTTTCTTTGTCAAGGTCATATCCGCCGATTTTAACATTGCCCGATGTTTTTTCAAGCACCGTACAAAGAATGTTGATTGTGGTTGATTTGCCTGCGCCGTTAATTCCGAGAAATGCGAAAAACGAACCCTCTTCAACCGTGAATGATATATCATTTACTGCGTGAACATCTTTATAATTCTTTACAAGATTTTTAACTTCGATTATGTTACTCATTAAAAATCCCCTCCTTCTGTCAACATAGTAGCACCTTGCAATTCAAAAGAAAAGCAATTTTAGCTGTGTTGCAAAAAGAGGGGAGTAAGTTGCGATTTTGTATGTCAAAATGCAGTTATTCGTCCTGATAATCCTCGTCTGCGTTAAATTTTTTGAGCGATTCATTAATTGATTTTGCCGTGCTTGTCCGTGTAATGTAGCTGAAAAGAAATGTCAGCAGATACACGGCGGTAAACATTGCAAAAACCAAAAGCGCCATAGGAAAATTCTTGTACCAACCAAGCAAAAATCCCTCGGTCATAACAATTGCCTGAATAAGGCAGAAATGAATGACAATTCGTATGCGAGCCTGCAGTTTGGTGGGTTCTTCTTTAAAGTAAAAAAGCAGAGTCGGAATTGAAGTTACCGCACCTGTTCCCATTACAACCCACGGAAAATCGGGGGGATAGTATTCGATTAACGCAATTGAATTTGCAAGGCTTACAACAAAAAGCATTGCAACCGTGATTATGAAAAAGTCCTTTATGACTTCCTTTATAATTTCTTTTAAAGAATCATTCATAACAATACCTCACATTCCAAGCTTTTTCTTCAAGGTCGGCACATACTGCCTTGAAATAATTGCCGTTTCACCGTTTACAAGCTTTGCCTCAAAACGGCTGTTGACAGACGGTGACACGGAACGAATTTTACCGATATTCAGTATCATCGACTTTGAACATCTGAAAAATTTTGTTCCTTTTAAAATTTCTTCAAGCTCATACAGCTTTTGTTTGGTTTCATAAACATTGTTTTTGCAGTATATAAAGGTCTTGTTGTCAACCGATTCTATGTAGAAAATTTCCTTTGTGTCAAGCTTGAACATCTCGCCGTCTTTTGATGCAAGAAGAAAACCTTTCTGCCCCTTAATGCTGTTTGCAAGCGACATAACCTCGTCGCTGATTTCATGACAGCAAATTATAATTTCTTCCCGTTCCTCAATCCCAACCTGACGGATTGTAACATTAAACATCGCATTCCCTCCGTTCATCAACCATTTTACCATATCAAAAAGAAAATTAACAGTACCGAACCCCAACTTGCAAAATTATGTCGGTAAATTACAATTTTTTGTTGACAAAAATATAACATAATGATATAATCAGCTAAACGAAAATATTAACATTGTATTGCTTTTGAGAGGTGTTGTTTATGTTTTGGTTAGTTTTCTGGATTTTGGTGTGTGTTGCAATTCTTGCTTACGGAATTCGCAGAATGGCAAATCACGATTATCGTTTTGGCTCGGGACTTTTCAAGAGCAGTGACAGCAATCTTGACGAAAAGGACGAGTTTGTCGATAAGGATTATTATGACAAAGAGAATCTTTTTAAATAGTATAAAGCAAAATCTAAGGCTCTTGAGTTGTTTTCAAGAGCCTTTTGTTGTGATATTAAGAACAAAAACGCTCCCGCATTGTACGGGAGCATTTCTTATTTTATTGCCTTTATAAATTTGTAATACGGCTTTTTGATGCAAGGGAGATTGTTATAAATTTCTTCAACAGAATTATAGTAAGCGTTTTCAATAATTTTCAGTTCATCATTGCTTATAGTGTGATTGCTGAACCTCGCCTTTTCATACACGGATTTCACTTCATCTGTAATCAGAAGATGCGAAATTTTCGTGAGATTTTTAAGTTCTTTATAAATGCAGATTGCCCGTTTATTGTTTCTTCCTGTTTCAAATCTTTGTTTTCTCTTTTTGATAATGATAATTCTTCTTGAGAAAATTGCGATTAAAGCAAGGGCAACAATTCCCAATGACATCACAGCGATAGTAAATCCGTTAAATTCAAATGAAGATTTACTGTCATTTTTCGGCTTTGTATTTGTATTGTGAGAAACCGTGCCGTTTGTCGGAGCAGTCGGTGCTGTTGTCGGTTCAACGGTTGTTGGCTGAGTTGTGTCCGTACTGCCGCCGCTTGCTTTTTGAGAGCTGACATACCTTGCCGGCTGAAATGATGACGGTGTACATTCAAACGGAATCCAACCCGCTGTATCGCTGTAATACTCAACCCATGCGTGAGCGTTGTCGGTTGTTACGGTCACGGTCTGATTTGCGTATGCGGTTGCATAGTAGCCTGTAACATATCTTGCAGGGATTCCGAGTGCTCTCAGCATAAGCGTGCCTGCCGTGGCAAAATGAACACAATATCCCGTGTCGCTCTCGTTGAGAAACCAAGTTGCAAAATCTTTGCCCGAAGGCATTTTCGTAGTTTTTAACGAATAGGTTTTACTGTTTGAAATATAGTTCTTTACCATTTCAATCTTTTCGGAAACGGTAAGCTCCGAGTCGAGAAAGCCCTCTTGGTTAGCAATCCTACGCAATTCAATTTGTGTTTTTCTCGGAATCTCAAGATAGGTATCATACACAAATGCTTTGTAATTTTCCGCTTCGGTTGAATTATTGTATCTGTATGTGTTCTCGGCATAAAACGGATAGTGCGAATAATAAAATTCGTTTTTATCCGTATCGTTTTTTACGCACACATCGGCAACCGAATTGAGATTGTCGGGTAGACTTTCCAAAAAGTAGGGAACATAGGCAATCTTACTTTCATTCAGCATATGAACCCTTGTATCGGTTAAAGTATTGTTTCCGATTGTTGCCGTAAACGGTACGAAATCCTGCGGATATCTTGCGGCATCATTGTCGGAAATGATACTCCATATATTGTCCCTGTAGTCGGCATATGCTGTGCCTTTGAGATAAATATTACCGCCAACTGCCGAAGTTACCGTCATAACAGGTGTATGCGTCTGTGTCAGCGGAGAAATATCGTTGAGATTTTCTTTTTCTTCAAGTGAACCTTTGATTTCATTAAGGTTTTTTTCTGTGGAAGTTTTTCGTCCGTCATCAATATTAAAGAAGTTCTCGATACTCTGCAAAATATTTTCTTGCCAATCAAACCTCTTAAAGCTTTCAATCGGATTAAATGCAAGCAGAGTTGCCATCACAACAAGCATTGTTCCGAATGAAATTGCCGCAATCACACCGCCCTGTGACGGTCTGAATTTGCGTGTGTTCTTTGAAATATACAAGGCAATAAGACTTGCAATTGCAATAAAAAGACAAACGAGCGACGGAAGAGTGTTTACAAGAATGAAGCAGGGGACAAGCAGAACCATTGACAGCAGTGACGGAATCAAAATACGCTTGTATCGTATCAGGCTGATTGTAAAAACTGCACTCAGTATTGCCGAAATAAATACGAAAAGTCCTGTCGCACTTGTTCCAAGCGTGTCACCGAGAATTACCTTGTCAGTCAGTGGCAAGTATTGCGACAGTTGGCTGAAAATCTGTGTAATAACATAGCTTAGCTGTGCAAGAATTGTTTCAAGTGAAAACAGCAGGGTGAATATAAACACAATCATTGTGACTGCAACGCTGATAAATAACACGCTTGTCTTTTTGACAAGTGATGCGAGCAATCCGTAGATTGTGCAGAAAATTGCAGTTGGAATTACGATAACACACCAGTTCGTTTCTATCTGAAAAGAGGTGACAAGACAGTAAAACAGGCTTGAAATCAATGTTACGCAGAGAAGAATGTCAATCGTAAAGCTTGTTTTGTTTTTCACAACAAGACCACCTCCTCACGATCGGCAAAAATATTGTAATGCTGAAAATCATTTGTATCGGCAACAAACCTGCTTTCCGTGTTTAGATAGAGTGCTGAAAAATAGTTTAATATATCGTTTTCGCATCTTATCTCGAAAAGATTGCCTTTTCTGTCGCAAGCAAAGCACACACCGAGTTTTTCTGTCATATATCGGCATACATACATCAGCTTTTCAAAAACAGCATCGTTTTCATCGGCATTATTTCCGAGGTACGGCATAATAAGGCAGTTCTTGATTATGGGAACATTCGGTTCTTTTACAATCAAATCATCGCTTTTTGACGAAAGCTTCCAATGAACATTGCGCAGACTGTCACCGTGACGGTATTCACGAAGCTCATAAATTTCGCTGTTGCCTACAGGCTTAGGCTTGTACCCCGTAACCGTGAAATTACTGCTGTCGGGGATAATTTTCGGTTTTTGTTGTTTTGGAAGAACACGAACAAAGCTACGCTTCTTAATCCTGATCGGAATAAAAAATATACCGAGCATATCGTAAATTTTACCGTTTTTGCATACAAGGTCAAGCTGTCCGCAATGCTGTGTAAGACTGTTGCATTGTCTGATTAACGGCTTTGTAAATGTACCCGAAAATCTGATTTTTATCTTTTCAGAAAGATTTGTTGTCAAATTGGTGGATTTTATTTTTAGCGTGAGCATAGGGCAGAAGAGCGGTTTTTTCTTTTTGCCCGATATTGCAATGTAAAAATCGTCTTTCAGATAAACATTTTCTTTTGCAAAAACTTCAATACCCGAACAGGCACTGCGTATCATAAAAGGCAGACTCAGCAAAAGCGAGATTATCGGAATTGAAACAACCGTCAGAAACAAGAACCACGAAAACCATGCATAATAAAAAATGCTGAATAAAAATGTTCCCGTCAACAGACAAAGGTAGATTATTATGTTTCTAATCATTTTTAAGTCCTCGGTTTTGGAGTTTTTCTGAGTATTTCGTGTAGAATTTCTTCACCGTTCTTTTTAGTTGCAGAGGCTTTTGCATTGAGAATTATTCTGTGATTTACTGTGCAGATAAAAATATTCTGCACATCTCTCGGCACAATGTAATCCCTGCCCTCGGCAAATGCAACCGCCTTCGCCATATCGGTAAGTGACAGAGTTGCTCTCGGACTTGCACCTCTCGAAATCAACGGATGTTTTCTTGTTGCAGATATGAGAGAAACCACATATTTTGCCATATCATCGCTGACAAAAACATTTTGTACAGCCGACTGCATTTCAAGAAATTCTTCCTTTGTAACTACGCAGTTTACCGAATTGAGCGGATTTTTACCGCTTCTGTTAAGAAGCATTTTGCACTCGGAATCACTGTCGGGGTAACCCATTGACAGCTTTATTGTAAAACGGTCAACCTGTGAATCAGGCAAAAGTTGTGTTCCCGACGCACCTGTCGGGTTCTGAGTTGCGATGACCGAAAACGGTTTTCTGAGTTTAAATGTTTGTCCTTCAATTGTTACCTGCTGTTCTTCCATGGCTTCAAGCAAAGCCGCCTGAGTTCTGCTTGAAGTTCTGTTTAACTCGTCTGCAAGAAAAAGATTGCAGAAAACCGCACCTTTGTTGAAAGTGAATTTTCCTGTATCCTTGTTATAGACCGCAAAGCCTGTGATATCTGACGGCAAAGTGTCGGGAGTGAACTGTACTCTGCCGTATTCAAGTCCAAGAGCCTTTGAAAACGCAACAGCCATTGTAGTTTTGCCTACACCCGGGATGTCCTCAATAAGAATATTGCCGCCTGTCAACAGCGCAAGAAGAGAGGTGACAATCGCTCTATCCTTGCCGTTTATTACCTTTTTTACCTCATTGGTTATAAGTTGAAATTTATTCATTATTTGTTCCTTTGTGTTAAAATTTGTTGTTATATTATTTATACAATAATTGAATCTGAGCAACGCTCTCTTTAAATTATATTTGATTTGCTTTTTTATTGCAAGTCTTTTTCGTAAAATACAGACCAACTTCAGATGTGAAAATATGTGTTTAGGTTATGCAGAATATATGCAAAAAAACGGCAGTCCGTAAAGAACTGCCGTCTGAAAATTAAATTGACAAATAAGAATTAAACTGTTAGAATAAAACCGTGATACCTGCATTAAACGGTAGGCGGTTTCTCCTCACAAGAGGAGGTGATAACTATGACAATTTCCGATGTATGTTTACTCGGCACTTTAATCGTCAGCGTTATCGCTCTTTGTTACCAAATTTTTGGCAACAAAAAATGACTTCTTTTTAGTACATAGCAATATGTACACTTAAATAAAAAAAGAAACTAACCGCCCAAAATTCTCCCAACGGCGGTTAGCTTCTAACCAATACAGTGGAGAACCCGCTTATCGCAGGTATCTCCTTTTCTATAATTATATTAAACCAAACAAAGAAAAATGTCAAGTACCTTTCGGATACCTGACATTTTTTATTTTAGCAAAATCATCTTCCGAGAATTTCTTTTTTCTGCTCATGATTTTCATCGTATAAAAGACCGCAGACTGCCATTTTTCTTATGATATTTTTGACTGTCAGGTCAAGACCCGTGCTTTCAGAATAGTCAGCAGGATAGATAAAATCAACCCTGTCTTTCATCAGCAAATCTTCAACCTTACTGTCTTTTTGCTGATAAACGGCAATTGAATATCCGCCGTAGGCTTTCATCATTTTCATACACGGAACATCGGAAAGACCGTCGCCTATGTAAATCATATTGCAGAACGGAACTCGCTTGCTGTCCTCAGGCATTGAACGGTTGAGGTCAACATCATTGGCTACATCAAGAACACCCTTGTTGATTCTGTAAACGAACTGCGTTTTGTTGGTGTAGTTTACATCGGTTTTAGGCCATACGGCATTACCGTTTTCATCATAAAGAAACTCACACGCAAAAATGCTTTTGAAGTACTTGCTGATTTCTGTTCCCTCAATAATTTCTTTCATACCCGAAGAAATTACATAGTGTTCAACCTGCATTCCAAACTCTTTGCCGAAGTCGGAAATCCTCTTGAACCAATCCTTTACGCCCTCAAAAAATTCAACATTCGCACCCATTTCAACAAGGTCATTTCGCAAAAGCGGAATATTCTTTTCACGGGACATTCTCACCATCGCATACATATACGCAAGAATCGAATCCATATGCTCGTTTTGACCGAGTTCGTTTGAAAACCTCCAGAACTCATCCTCGGTCATATTAAGACGGGGGATAAAGCTGTAATCCTGCATATCCTTTGTGCAAAGGGTACGGTCAAAGTCGTACATAATCGCTACAACAGGCATTTTCTCCATAATTTCTCCTTATCCGACTGTAGTCGGCTGCGTAACGCCCTCGGCAGATGTTGAAGCTGCCTGAGTTGTCGATTTCTCCTTGTACTGTGTAATCTTAACGCTTTTTATAACAATGTTTTTAACAGGAATACCGTCCTTGTCAACCTTTGCAGAAGCAATTTTGTCAACAACATCCATTCCGTCAATTACCTGTGCGAAAACTGTGTATCCTCTGTCAACGGCATTGTATGCACCGTCAAGGTAAGCATTACCGCCGTTTTCCTCATACAATTTCTTTACGCTATCCGGAACGCTGTCTGTGTCATAGCAGTTAGTGCCATTCTTTTCAATAAAGGCACTGAGCAGGTTTGAATCTTTGTAGTTTGCAAGCTGAGTTTTAATTGTATCCCACTGACTTGCAAGATGTTCCCAACCGCCTTCATTTTTATATGCCTCGGGGGTTTTTTGATTGATGAAAAATGCACTCTCGTTTGTATCAGCACCGGTGTTTGACATTGAAACCGCACCTCTGATATTAAAGAGCTTGTCGCAAAATTCATCTTCAAAAACATCACCGTATGAACTTGTGCCGCAGTAACCGCCGTTAATCATAAAGTCTTTTGTTACCTTGCTGAAAAGCGAGTTGTTATACTTTCCTGCTTTTGCAAGATTTACAAAGTTAGTAACAGCCTTTGGCGCTTGTTCAGGGAAAAGTCGCATTTTAATGTCACCGTATGAGGTGTGAACAACTGCAATTGTATCGCCGTCCTTTGGCATATCAAGCTGAAAACCTACAGGGTTTGAATCGTGAATAATGTTCGGAGTGATACCGAGGGTAGCGGTGTCTATGCCGATGCTTTCAAGATAATTCTGTGCGGTAGGTTCATCGGAGGTGCTGACAGCCGTAGTTGTCGGAACAGTTTCATCGGGAGTTTGCGAGGTTTCAGGCTGTTTGTTGTTGCAACCCGAAAATGCAAGTGCAGAAACGCACATAATTGATGCAACCGATACCGCACACAGTTTTTTGAGATTGTAAGTATTCATAGATTTGTTTCCTTCCTGTCAAGCTGAGGCATTATGTTACATAACCTCGGCTCTTCTTTTTCGGATTTTATTCTAAAACACACATACCTATGATAGCATAAACGAAATAAAAATGCAAGTTTGCCGCTTTTTATGAAGGAAAGCGTAGCAAATGCAATGAAATTCTCAGGCGAAAAGTTTTATCCGTGTAATAAGATGCAAGAAAATTACATATGATTTTTTGTAAACCTAAATATGACGGAGGCTTTAAAATGTCAGAATATTTACCCGAAGGAAAACTCATATCCGAACAGGAAAACATAAATATAATTCATTCCCTGAAATTGCTTGAAGAGGCAAAAAACAGCGAAAAAATTCTTGAGGCAAAAGCAATTGTTTGCGACAGCAGTCACAACCTTATTGTTGACCTTGCAGGAATCAAAGGCATAATTCCGAGGGAAGAGGGAGTAATCGGAATAAAAGACGGTTCGGTTCGTGATATTGCCGTAATTTCAAGAGTAAACCGCCCTGTCTGCTTTGTGGTTACCGACATAACCGAAAACGCAGACGGAGAACCCGTTGTTATGCTTTCAAGAGAAAAGGCTCAACGAAAATGCCTTGATGCATATATTTCAAAGTTAAGATGCGGCGATATTGTGCCTGCACGAGTAACTCATCTTGAAAGTTTTGGTGCATTTGCCGACATCGGCTGCGGAATTATTGCATTGATGCCGATTGACACAATTTCAGTGTCGAGAATTGAGCATCCTCGGGAAAGGTTCACTGCGGGAATGGACATTAAGGCTGTCATAAAATCAATTGAAAACGGCAGAATCAGCCTGAGCCACAAGGAACTTCTCGGAACATGGGAGGAAAATGCGGAAAAATTTTGTGCAGGAGAAACCGTGTCGGGAATTGTTCGCAGTGTAGAAAACTACGGTGCTTTTGTTGAACTTTCACCAAACCTTGCAGGTCTTGCAGAAACCAAAGAGGGTGTTTGCGTGGGAGATCAGGTAAGTGTTTACATAAAAAGTATCATACCCGAAAAAATGAAAATCAAGCTGATAATAATTGATGTTTTTGATTATAAATACAATCCAAAATCGCCCGAGTACTACTGCAACAGTAACCATATAGACCGCTTTGTTTACTCACCTGAAAATTGCAAAAAGCGGGTCGAAACAATATTTGAACCTTGAGTTGACAGAAGAACTCCCGAATGATATTATTTAGATATAAATCGAATTATTGTTCGGGAGGTAAAAAATGCAATTCACGGCAGCGGAAATAATTTTGCTTTTATTGTGTCTTATAACGCTTACAGTAAGTGTTGTTACATTGATAATAGTTCCAAAAAGGAAAAATAATAATATAGCCGAAAATGAACTTCGGCAGATATTACTCAATCAGCAGAGTTTTGCACAATCGCAAAATGACAGAGCGGTTCAGCTTGAACAAAGGCTTCACAGCTTTTCATCGGACAATGTTCAGAGCCTTGAAAATATCAGACGCTCGGTTGATGAAAAACTTGAGAGCATAAGGCGAGAAAATCTTCGTCAGCTTGATGAAATGCGACAGACAGTTGACGAAAAACTGCAAAAAACACTTGAAGATAAGATGAACAAGTCGTTTTCACTTGTCAACGAAAGACTTGAACAGGTTTATAAGGGACTCGGCGAAATGCAAACGCTTGCGGTAGGCGTGGGCGATTTGAAAAAGGTTCTTTCAAATGTCAAAACAAGGGGCATACTCGGCGAAATTCAGCTCGGTGCAATTCTCTCCGAAATTCTTTCAAAGGAACAGTACGAGGAAAATATTGCAACGAAAAAGGGTTCAAAAAATGTTGTTGAGTTTGCAATCAAACTGCCCTCTGACGGTGACAGCATAGTGTATTTGCCGATTGACTCAAAGTTCCCCGGTGACACATATTCGGCTTTGCGTGATGCGGTCGAAAGCGGTGACAAACAGAGTATTGAATTGGCACAAAAAGCACTTGTTCAGCGTATAAAGGGCGAGGCAAAGGATATTCACGATAAGTACATTGATCCGCCGAATACAACGGAATTTGCGATTATGTTTCTTCCGTTTGAGGGGCTTTACAGCGAGGTTGTCAATATGGGACTTGTTGAAGTTCTTCAGCGTGAGTACAAGGTGAATATTGCAGGTCCGAGTACAATGGCGGCTCTGCTCAACTCGTTGCAAATGGGATTTAAAACTCTTGCCGTGCAAAAGAGAAGTGCAGAGGTTTGGAAAATACTCGGCGGTGTAAAGACCGAGTTCGACAAGTTCAACGATGTGCTTGTAATGACACAGCAAAGACTTGATCAGGCAAACAAGGAGCTTGACAAGCTTGTAGGAGTTCGTACCCGTCAAATTCAGCGTCAGCTTAAAGATGTTGAATCCGTCAACTTGTCGGAACAGAATCTTTTTGAATAAGCAAAAAATTAAGGCGAAACAGATTTATGTCTGTTTCGCCTTTGTTGTTATTGCAGATTAACCTTTGTAGTCAATCCATTCATCGTCAACCCATTTTTGCTTTGTTTCGTTCCATCTTCTGTACTGGAGCTGTCCACGACTTCCACGACGCCATTTTCTTACTATAACATCAGCTCTCGGCTGAATAGAAGTTGAATCGGCACCGCCCTCCAAGGCTGAACTGTCAGGAGTTGCAACTTCAACAACTGCAACGCTGTCGGGGGTTGAATCTGTTTCTGCTGCACTTGCAACCATAACGGTTCCCTGTGCGATAATTGCTGTCATAATAAATGCTGTAAAAATTTTTGCGGCTTTCTTTTTCATCTGTCATTTCTCCCTTAATATAAGACAATAACTATATTCGCCGTTCTCAACTTGCTCATAGGGGATAATAATAGAATTGTCGTCTGTATAGACAATGCCTTTCTTTTCATCGTAAGGCTCAAAAATGAGGTGAGTGGTTTTGTCTTTTTCAACATACACATACATATTTGTTTCGTCATATACTTCGACATTATCATTGTATTCACCCGATTCAATGAGATCGGCTACACAATCCTCGTATGTGGCGTCCCAACCGGGAACAATCAAAAAACAGTATGAAGCTAAGAATATACCGACAATAAGCAATGCCATTAAAGCTGTAACAACATTGTTTATAATTGTCTGTTTTTTCTTTGGGTACAGAATCAATTCCATTCTGTTTACAATTTTTTTGCCCTTATCGTTGGTTACAAAACTCATTCCGACAAGTGCACTTTTCAGTGCAGTTTCCCTGTCGCTCTTTTCACTTTCTTTTTGTTCTTTATAGGCTTTCATTTGCGTTACAAGAACTTCGTAGTAAACAGTACACCTGTTATCGCTAAGCTTGCTTGTAACACGCCTGTCACACCTAAGTTCAAGACAATAGGATAAATCTTTTTTCAAAAGGTGGGCAAACGGATTCCACCAAAAAATTCCGCAGTAAATTTCCGTCAGCAGTTTAATCCAAATATCCTTGTTTTTTATATGACAGCATTCGTGCATTGCGATATAATCAAAATTCCTGTCATCAAATTCACGATTCGGAAAAAGAATAACGGGTTTGAAAAATCCGTATGTAACAGGGGATATAACGCAATCGGTAATTTTCAGACTTACTTTTCTTCTGATTCCGCACTTTTGTGAAACGAGGTCGAGCTTTGCCTGCATCTCGGGTGTGCAATCAATAACATTTGCTCTCAGAGTTTTGACTGCTTTGTAATACTTAATCATCGCCCGAAAAATGTATATCACACTTCCGAAAATCCATACTGCCGCAAGCAAGTTGAGCAATGTGAATTTAGGAATAAACAATGCCTCCTTGTTGGGAGTCAGAACATCTATTATTGAGGCATACACATTTTGGTCGGAAACTGTATATGTAAATTTGAATTCAAACGGCAGAGCCATTCTTGCAAATGTTACAACATACAATCCCAAAATTGTATAAAGACCGTAGTAATTACAAAAGGCAATCTTTTTTCTGAAAAAGTAAAGCAGCACTATAAAAATGCTGCTTATTACAATAGAAAACAAGAATGAATAAAAACTTATTTGCATAGATTATTTGCCGAGTTCTTCGCGACGCTTTTTAAGAAGAGCCTCAAGCTTATCAAAAATTTCTGAGCTTTCGGTTTTTTCAATAAGCTCTGAGAAGAGGGTAGGAATATCGCTGTCTGCAAAATTAGGTCTGTCAGAAATCTGCTTGATTGCATAAGCGTCCTTTGTCATTGTAGGAACAAAAGTACGGGCATAGTTCTTAGTCATCTGCTTAACGCCGACAACCTTAATCATGTCCTTTTTGAGAAGAGAGTTGATAAGAAGGTTAATGTAACTCTTTTTCCAAGTTTTGTTTACTGCCTTCTTAACAATTTCTGAGCTTGTGAGCGGCTCATCGAGGTCCCACAATAAGTACATAATTTCTTCTTCACTTTTAGTAAGCATGATATTTACCTCCAAAATTAAGTTTATAAATAATATTAAGCATTTAACTTGCCTTCATTATACTATTTGGTACAGAAAAAGTCAATAAAAATCTTAAAAAATTATGTGATTCAGGACAAAATCAGCTAATTTTGCACATATTGTTAAAAAATGACTATAAAAAGGCGGAATGTTGTATATTATAAAAAACATAATATTGCGGATTGTACATACAAACTTCAAAAAACAAAAACAAGTCACCGTAAAATTTTGCAGTGACTTGTAATTGATTCTTTTAAAATATTAAATTATTTTCCGTTTTGAACCGAAATCTTTTTCTGTTCCTTTTTATCGTGAATAAATCTTGCAAGATACACCGCAGGGGTGTCGAGCAGACTTGTGAAAATGTAGATTACATAGCTTGAAAGGAAGATTGTAACAAGTGTTCCGAAATCATAAGTTCCCCAAAACGCAAAAGCAGTGAAAAGGGCTGTGTTCAGAATCTGACTGATGAGCGTTGAACCGTTATTTCTCAGCCACAAAAATCTTCTCCTGTCACCGAATTTCTTTTCCGTGAACTTCCACCACTTGTGATAGAGCCACACATCAAACAGCTGACTTACCGCATATACAATAAGCGATGCAAAAATCATTCGTGGAGTGTTTGAGAACACTGCTTTGATTGACGGCATAATCGTGTCGTTCGGACTTGGATTGTAAAGCATCCAACTTTGTGAAAGCACAAGGAAAAATACCGATGAAAGTATTCCCGTGAGAACCGCTTTGTTGGCGGCTTTTTTGCCCTCGCATTCCGAAAGAATATCCGTGATAAGAAATGTTACCGCAAAAAGCACATTTCCGAGTGTCTGTTCCATTGAAAAAGCATTCACGAGGATTAAAGCCTCAATGTTTGCAAGGATTGTTGCTATGGCTGAAACGCAGTAAAGTCCTGCTTTGCCGAAAAGTGCATATCCTAAAAGTGCCATTCCGTAGATGAATACTACAGAAAATAGAAGCAAAAGTTCATTCATATCAATCACCTACTCCAAAATCCGTGTTGTTAATTAAAATATCCGCTCTCTCGTTATCCTTATATATAGGATAGACTTTCTGCATAAACTCATTTATAACGGATTTGTCGGGTTTGACATCTGTTGTGTTGTCACACATAATGTTCACACAGATTCGTTCAAAATATTTTAATCCCAGCTCAATATCCTTTTGCATAGACTCGGCTGTTTGTCCTTTAATTCCGAAAAGGAAATTAGCTTCATCAAATTCTTTGCTGATAACGGCAGGGTCGCTGTCTTTGATTCCTTTTTTCAGGACATTTTCTCTGAAATCGTAATCAAAGGTTTCAAGACCGAGCTTCATTTTCAAATCAAAATCCGCAAAATCTTTTCTAAGCTGACTGATTTTGTTTCGATAAAGATAATGTGCTTCAAAATGAATTGTCTTTATCTTTTTCTCTTTGCACACCTGCTTTATAAAGTCAAGCGTGTTTTGGTCAAGCTCAAAAACCGAGCCTGAGTTGATAACCTCAAGGTTACCGTAAATTCCTGTCACTTTTTCAAGCACGGCTTTGTTAAGACGAAAGTTTTCGTCCTCATCACTGCACTTGTCGATGTGATAGTCGCAGAAGGTGCATTTTTTGAAAACGCAGCCGCTTCCACGCAGCAGAACAATCTCACGACTGTTCTTTTCATTAATAATACTGTATCTCTCCATACTCTCTTTCCGGCACAAAAAAAGCACCCCACACAAAAGAGGGTGCAAAATGGGCGTAAAAAGCCCGGTGCCTTTCTCCTTAGTTTTGATAGAAGGAAAATCCTGTTGGTATCCTTCGGGCAGGATGGTTACGAACTGCCACAGAGTATGCTATCACAAATTGCACCTTATGTCAACTGCAAATTATTATTGCATTATATATGTTTAAGAGGTATAATTAGCGTTGAAAGAGAGAGCGAAGCGACTTATTAGATAGCTTTGCGCTCTTAAAAATTCCACAGGGGAAAATTAGCACATATTGTCATAAATTCCCGAAAAAAACAGCCTATTTTCTTGTATTTTTTAGTTGACAAAGGGACAATCCTTTTGTATAATAATAAACAGCGTTTTAATATGTGTCTATGCTATCAAGAGGTGCAGATATGCTTTTTGAGCTTAAATCCGTCTTTCAGAATGACGGTGAAGAAAAACAAGTTGAATACAATCTTGACTTGTCGAGTCTTGATGTTGACGGAGTTTATCCATTCAAAACTCCCGTTGTCGTGACTGCAAAAGCAACAAACAGAGCAAGTCTGATTACCCTCGTAATCGACGCACATTTTGATTACAGCCGTGACTGTGACCGTTGCGGTGAACCTTATACAAGAGAGATGAATATGAGCTTTGAACACAAGCTTGTTCAAACTCTTGCCGATGAGGGCAATGATGACTATATTGAAACACCTGATTTTACACTCGAGCTTGATGATGTTGTAATTTCTGACATTCTTCTTTCGCTCCCATCAAAGAATCTTTGCAGGGACGATTGCAAAGGTCTGTGTCAGATTTGCGGACAAAACCTCAACAACGGTGAATGTTCCTGTGATAAGCGTCAAACGGATCCAAGACTTGAGATACTTAAACAGTTGATTGACTAAGATAAATTTTGTAAGGAGGTTTTTGTAATGGCAGTACCCAAGAACAAAACATCACACGCAAGAAAGAGCTCAAGACGTTCAACAGTATGGAAGATCAATGCTCCTGAACTTACTGCTTGTCCTAACTGCGGTGAATTAACAGCAGCTCACAAGGCTTGCACAAACTGTGGTATGTACAACGGCAGACAGGTTGTTGTAAAGAAAGACGAACAGTAATTTTTTATTACAAACATTACGGGCGGCAGTTATCTGTTCGCCCTTTTGTTTTGCAAATTTTACGCATTATTTAAAAACAATTTGCAAACCTGTTGATTAAAATCGGTATTTTGTGTAAAATAAAAGCGTATGCGAAAAAGTTTTGCGAGGTGAAGGTGTGGCTGTTAAAATTTTTGATGTCACAACCGGCAGTCATGCCGACAAAGCAGGGATAAAAAAAGGGGAAACCCTGCTTTCTATCAATTCAAATGAAATTGTCGATGTTCTCGATTACCGATTCTATCAGGTAAACCGCAAGCTTACTCTTGAGGTTGAGGATGAGGACAAAAATGTCCGTACCGTAGAAATGACTAAGGGCGAATATGAGGAAATCGGTCTTGAGTTTGAAACCTATCTTATGGACAAACAGCATTCGTGCCGCAACAAGTGCATTTTCTGTTTTATTGACCAGCTTCCGAAGGGTATGCGTGAGTCGCTCTATTTTAAGGACGATGACAGCCGACTTTCGTTTTTGTTCGGCAACTATATCACGCTTACAAATATTACAGAGCACGAAATTGACAGGATTATAAAAATGCACATAAGCCCGATTAATGTGTCGGTTCACACAACAAACCCCGAGCTTCGTTGTAAAATGATGAATAACCGCTTTGCAGGCGATACGCTGAAATATCTCAAACGCTTTGCAGACGCAGGAATAACGCTTAACTGTCAGATTGTTTCCTGCCCCGGAATTAATGACGGCGACGAGCTTGTCAGAACTTTAACCGATCTTGAAAAACTCGGTGTTAATATGACTGCGATTGTTCCTGTCGGACTTACACGCTACCGTGAAAACCTTTATCCGCTTGTTCCTTATAATAAGGAAACGGCAGGGCAGACAATTGATATAATTGAAAAAATGGGCGATGAGTGCGTCAAAAAGCACGGCAGGCGAATTTTCTTTCCGGGTGATGAATTTTACCTCCTTGCCGAAAGAGAAATCCCGTCACCCGAATTTTATGAGGACTTTTCCGCTCTTGAGGACGGAATCGGTATGATTGCGTATCTGACCGATGATGTAGGCTGGAAGCTTGAAGAGCTTGATGCAGACGAAAGCCTTTGCCATAAGGTAACAATTGCCTGCGGCGAGGGAGTGTTTCCGTACATGAAGCGGATTATGTCGATGATTAACGAAAAATTCCCGAATATAACTATAAATACAAGGTCGATTAAGAATAACTTTTTCGGCGGCGGAATAAATGTGTCGGGACTTGTCACGGGCGGTGATCTTATTGATCAGCTTCGTGACGATGACCTTGGCGACAGACTTTTGATTCCGTCATCAATGCTCCGTTTTGAAAACGATTTGTTTCTTGATGATGTTTCAACAGATGATGTTGAACGGGAACTTAATATAACCCTCGTTCCTATCAATAATAACGGAAATGACCTTGTAGAGGCTGTAATTGCAGGAAAGGACTGATAAGATGAACAAACCCGTAATTGCCATTGTCGGCAGACCAAATGTCGGAAAGTCAACTCTTTTCAATAAACTCATCGGTCAGAGATTATCAATTGTTGACGATACTCCCGGTGTTACCCGTGACAGAATATACGGTGAGGTGGAATGGTGCGGAAAAACTGCCTTTGTTGTTGACACAGGCGGTATTGAACCGAAATCTGATGATATTATTCTTGTGCAGATGCGCCGTCAGGCTCAGCTTGCAATCGACACCGCAAATGTAATTATCCTTGTAACTGACTGCAAATCGGGTATGGTTGCAACAGATATGGATGTTGCACAAATGCTCCAGAAGTCGGGCAAGCCAGTTGTGCTTTGCGTAAACAAGTGTGACACACTCGGCGAACCGTCACCTGAATTTTATGAGTTTTACAATCTCGGTTTGGGTGATCCTATCGAGGTTTCAGCCGTTCACGGCTACGGTACGGGCGACCTTTTAGACAAGGCTTTTTCAAGCTTTGAATATGATGAAAATGCGGAAGAAGACGGCACAATTATTAATGTTGCGGTAATCGGCAAGCCGAACGCAGGCAAGTCATCTCTTGTAAACAAAATTACAAACGAGGAACGCTGTATTGTGTCTGATATCGCAGGCACAACCCGTGACACAATCGATACGCTTGTTGAAAATAAGTACGGAAAGTTCAACTTTACCGATACCGCAGGACTTCGCCGTCAGAGCAAAATCTATGATAATATCGAAAAATACAGTATTATCCGTGCAAAAATGGCTATTGAACGCAGTGATGTGTGCGTTATTATGATTGATGCGACAGAGGGCGTTACAGAGCAGGATACCAAGGTTGCAGGTCTTGCACATGAGGCAGGCAGAGCGTGTATAATTGCCGTAAACAAGTGGGACGCTGTCGAAAAGAACGATAAGACAATGCAGGAGTTCCGCAAAAAGCTTGACGCAGACTTTGCGTTTATGTCATATGCGCCAAAGGTGTTTATCTCTGCAAAAACAGGTATGCGTATCGACAGGCTGTTTGAATATATCATAAGCTGTAATGACAGCGCAAACCGCAGAATCAGAACAGGTATGCTCAACGAACTTCTTGCACAGGCTACAACAAGAGTTCAGCCGCCGTCAGACAAGGGTAAGCGACTTAAAATTTTCTATATGACTCAGGCTTCCGTAAAACCGCCGACATTCGTATTCTTCTGCAACAATGCACAGCTTTTCCACTTTTCATATCAGCGTTATCTTGAAAACAGAATCCGTGAGGCTTTTGCTCTTGAGGGTACGCCGATCAAAATTGTGGTAAGAGAGAGAGGAGAAAAGTAATGGAGCATATTTCGGCAATTTTAGCAAACTGTTGGTGGATGATTCTGCTTTCGGCATTGATTGCGTATCTTCTCGGCAGTATCAACACAGCCGTTCTTGTTACAAGCATTGTGACAAAGGGCAAAAAAGATATTCGTCAAATGGGCAGCGGCAATGCAGGCTTTACAAATGTACTTCGCAGTGTCGGTAAAGTGCCCGCAATCATCACCATTGTGTGTGATGCGTTAAAGTGTGTTATCGCCGTGCTTATCGGTGGTTTCATCTTCTCATTTGCATCATCCGCTTTTCAGGGTGAAAGCCCTATGTTTATGAATGAACTTATTAACTGCGGAAAATATGTTGCAGGTATTTTCTGTATTCTCGGTCATTCATATCCCGTGTATTTCCATTTTAAGGGCGGCAAGGGTGTTGTAACCGCCGCCGCTCTTATGCTGACAGAGGATTGGCGTGTATTTATCGCAATTATTGTAACCTTTCTTGTTATCTTCCTCTGCTCAAAAATTATATCACTTGCAAGTGTACTCTGTGCGATTCTCTATGCGCCTTACACCTTTGCAATGACATTTATCTTTGACTTCATAATTTACAAGGATTATTCTCTTACATATGTACTCTTTTCAACTGCGGCGGCTCTTTTAATCGGCGTTTTCGTTCTTGTAAAGCACAAAGAAAACATCAAAAGACTTCTTAAAGGTGAAGAAAAGAAAATTACAGCCAAAAAATGACAGCAGTATTGACCGCTGAATGATTTGGTTGTAAAATAACTTTGGTATGATATTTGTTATATTTTAAATATTTCTGATACGGAAAATAAATTGTATTGAGAGGTTGAATTAAAATGTCAGATTGTATTTTCTGCAAAATCGTTGACGGCTCAATTCCGTCAAAAAAAGTTTATGAGGACGAAAAAATTCTCGCTTTCTATGACCTTGAACCACAGGCTCCCGTTCATGTGCTTGTAATTCCAAAGGAACACATCTGTTGTGCAGATGCAGTTAATGAAGAAAATGTCGGCAACATCGCCCACATCTTCACAAAAATTCCTGAAATTACAAAATCACTCGGACTTACAAACGGTTACCGTATTGTAAATAACTGCGGTGAGGACGGCTGTCAGAGCGTAAAGCATATGCATTTCCACATTCTCGGCGGCAAAAAGCTCAACGGCACAATGGCGTAAGAAGGGACTGCAATAATGGATACATATAAGATTAATATTGAAGGACTTGACAGAGAACTCAGAAAATTCCCTGTAAACGATAAGCTTGATATTGCCGCATTTATTATGTTCGGTGACATTGAGATGACAGAGGTTGCCGCAAGAGAACTCCTCAAGCGTGTTCCCGAACACGATGTTGTTGTGACTGCCGAAGCAAAGGGTATTCCCCTTTGCTATGAAATGGCTCGTCAGGGCTGCAGAAACTATGTTGTCGCAAGAAAAAGCGTTAAGGTATATATGGGCAATCCTATCGGAGTGACCGTTAATTCAATCACAACAAAAAACGAACAGAAACTCTACCTCGGTGAAGATGATGTAAATCTTCTCAACGGCAAGAGAGTTCTTCTTGTTGATGATGTAATTTCAACAGGCGAAAGTCTTCACGCTCTTGAAACGCTCGTTGAAAAAACAGGCGCAAATATCGTTGGCAGGGCGTCAGTCCTTGCCGAAGGCGACGCTAAGGACAGAGATGACATTATATTCCTCAGCGAACTTCCGCTTTTCTTTAAGTAATATTGAGTGATTTCTAAAACCTAATTTTAACAGCTGTTGAAGTATGCAAATTATACTGTCCGCATATTTTGACGGCTGTTTTTGTTTTTAAGAAAACACTTCAAAAAGAATAAACTATATGCAAAGTATACAAAATTATTGACACTTATTGCAAGTTATGATACCATAAAACTAACAAGATATGAAAATGGTGGAATTATGAAAAAAGTATGTTTATGCCTTGCTTTTGTGTTAACGATAGTATGTATTCTATGTTCCTGCTCTGATTTACCTGCACCAAGTACCTCTGAAACCGTGAATCCTTCCGTAGATGTTACTTTGAAAAAGTGGGAAGATTGCGGAGCGAGTATTGATAAAGCGGAAGAAATTTCCGGAATTAAGTTTGGCGAAAGTTTGAAAAATATTGTAAGTGTAAGAGCTATTCCATACACGGCGATCGAAGTGGTTTGTTCGTTAGATAAATCTGCCTCTGACAATACTGTGACCTTGCGTAAGGCTGTCAGCTATGCTGTGAAAAACGATAAAAAGCTCAGCGGAGTTAATACAAACGGACTTTCTCCCACAATGGTGACTTTTGAAATTAAGGGTACAAATTTTGTAAATGAAAAAGGTAAAACTGTAGTAGGAGAATATAATGATAACAATTATAACTATTCTTTTTATTGCAAAAAAGGTTTGAATGGTGACCGAGTGTATAATTACATTAAAAAAATGATTACTAAATAAGGATTGATTTTTATGAAACGGTTGTTTGGACTTATAGGATTTACTTTCCTGTTTGTTCTTTCAGCCGTTTTTTATTCCGATTTTAACGAAATTGTCTTTGCAATTATCGGCTCGTTAGGAGTGTTATCCGTTGCAGTCGGTATATTCTTAATTGTTTCAAAGAAAAATAAATCGTTCGGCAAGTCGCTTTGTGCATTTGCTTTTGCCGTGATATTTTCTGCACTTTACATCATCGGATATTCGGAATTCGTATATAATCCAATCGTGAATAATTATTCTGATAAAGAAATTACCGCAAGCGGATATATTTGTGACGAAATCATAACCACCGATTCCTCTTGCAGTTTCGTAATCAAAACCGACAAAATCAACGGTCAGCCGTCAGATGCGAAAATTCAAATTATTTCGTACTCAAATGTTGACGCAGAGCCTTTTGAAAAGGTCAGCTTCACGGCTCATACATACAAGAATAATGTAAACTCGCAGATCAGTCACGGAATTTTTCTGAAAGCATATTCCTATGACGGCTTCAAAATTGATGCGACAGGGGAGAAAGTGTTTGACTTATATTCGGCTGCGGTTTCGGTCAGAACAGCAATGAAAAACTCTCTCGATATGCTGTTGCCTGAAGATTACTCAACACTCTGCCGTGCAGTATTGCTCGGTGAAAAGACTGCACTCGACAGCAGCGTCAAAAACGATTTCTCTCTGACAGGCACATCGTTTTTGATAGTAGTTTCAGGAATGCACCTTGTTATAATCACTTCTTTTATATTATTCTTTGTAAGAAAATTTACAAGGAACAGATTCATAATAACAGGCTTTACCACATTTACGGTTATTGCTTTTATGGCTGTAACGGGTTTTGCACATTCGGTTGTCCGTGCAGGCGTTATGATGATAATTGTGTCGCTTGCATCGTCAAATCTCAGAATATCCGATTCGATGAATAATCTCGGCTTTGCCGCAATTGTTCTGACAGTCTTCAACCCATATGCGGTAGCAGATATCGGAATGTTGCTTTCATTTGCGGCAACAACAGGCATAATTCTGTGGTCAAGACCGATTGAACGCTCTGTGCTTAGATTTTTTCACTACAAAAACAAACGCAAAGAGGGCATAGTCGGTACGGTTGTCTATTACATAAAAATTTTCTTTAAAATGTGCGTAAATATGCTTTCGGTTTCAATATCTGCATTCCTTTGGATTTTGCCGATAACCGCCGTTGCTTTCAATCAATTTTCGCCTGTTGTAGTCCTCGTTTCGCTACTTTGCGAACCGTTTGTAACAGCACTCCTTGTTTGCTCTCTGTTATGTTCAGTGCTTTACATTTGTCCGCTTATATCATTCCTCGCATATCCTTTTGCACTTGTCGCAGGAATATGCTCAAAAGTTTTGCTATGGGTTGTATCAACTTTTTCAAAACTACCGTTCAGCATTGTAAGAACTCATTCATTTTTCTGGTTTGTATGGATAGGTGTTAGTATACTCCTCGCAATCGGTGGCTGGTTTGTCATAAATAATCGAAAATTCTATGTCAGAATTTCCGTCTTGTTATCAGCTTCCGTGCTTGTAATCGGAGCGTCACTTAATGTGCTTTTGGCAGCGGACAATGCAGAGATGAAAATTTACAGTGTTGGCAACGGTGTTTTTGCAACCGTCAACTGTCCCGAAAACACTTCCGTAATTTCCTGCGGCGGAGGTAAATCCTATGCAGACGATGTAACAACTGATTTAGCTGAATACTATTCTGCTATTGATTATCTCATAATTCCAAATCAGAATAATAAATATTCCGCTCTCGAACCTTTCACGGTCACAAAATTTGACTTGAATAATATTTTGGTATATGATAGTGACATTGAAAAGCAAAAGCTTTTAAATGCTTTTGACGGCAACAGCCGACAGACTTTCGGCGGAAATCAGCATTTTACGCTGAATCTTTCCGACACCGTGACAGATGAAATCATTTGTGCTGACAAAACAATGTTTCAGTATATAAAAGGGAAGAGTGCGACAGTTTTGTTCGTTCCGACAGATGTAGACATTGCAAATTTGCCAGAGAACTACCGCAATCCCGATTATCTGTTGATTGATTCCGTACCTGAAAATGCCGACTTAATTTCCTGCAAAACCGTGATATTTTCGGGAAATGAAAAGCAGTTTCAAAAGCAGTATGATTCTATAAAAGAAATTAACTCAACCGTTATTTCAACCGCCGACGGCAATATAACGGTCAATTTGAACGGAGGATAAAATGCCACGCATCACCGAAGCAGACCTGAAAAAACAAATTAAAAATAAAAGTTTTTCGCCTGTCTATCTCATCTACGGCACTGAGCAGATGTTTGTAAAAAGCTACACTCAAAAGCTTTGTGAGGCTGTTGCAGGCAAAAATCCTAATAACTTTAACTATCAAACTTTCAGCGGTGACATTAACCTTTCCGAGCTGGCAAGGGCGCTTCAAAAAACGCCATTTATGGCAGAGAGAAACTGCGTTGTTGCAAGCGATATTTACTTTGATAATATGTTGAAAGATGACCTTGATACCTTTAAAGAATTGACAAACAAGGTTTGGGACGGCACTGTTTTCATCATTTCAATGCCGACTTATACTCCCTCAAAGAATAAAACTTCATTTAATGCACTTGTAAAGCGTGTTGAAAAAATAGGCAGTGTGTGCTGTTTTGAAAAAATCAATTCTCAGATTATTGAAAAATATGTTGCAAAATGGGCAAATGAAAACGGTAAACTCATTTCACATTTGAATGCTTCAAAGATAATTTCAAATGTCGGCGAGGACCTCAATCTCTTAAAAAATGAAGTCTACAAAATTGCCGCATATGCAAAGGGTGAGGAAATTACCAACCGTGACATCGACCTTTTGTCAACCGTAAACCTTGAAACGAGAACCTATGATATGGCTGACGATGTTATCAACGGCAGAGGTGACAGAGCTTTTAAAAAGCTCGATATACTTTTCTGTCAGCGTGAAGAGCCGATTAACATTCTCTATGCGCTTTCGTCCGCCTATGTTGACGCGTATCGTATGCGTGTTGCTGATGAGTGCGGAATAAGAAAAGAAACCGTGGCAAAGGATTTTGCCTACAAAAACCGTGCGTTTGTGTTAAACAGGGCGAGAAGTTCCGTTTCACGAACATCAACCGAGGCTCTTCGCAAAAGTCTTGATGTGCTTGTTGAAACAGACGAAAAGCTGAAATCGGTTTCCGTTAATCAGAGATTTTTGATTGAACAGCTTATTTCCCGTTTGCTTTTGATTGCAAAGGAGGGCAGAGCTTGATGCTTAAAATCCGTGAGGCAATCATAGTTGAGGGCAGATATGACAAAATAAAGCTTTCATCAATTGTTGACGCTCCGATAATTGAAACCAACGGTTTTCGTGTGTTTTCTGACAAGGAAAAGCAGTCGCTTATCCGCAAAATTGCCGAAACAAGGGGAATCCTCATAATGACTGACAGCGACGGTGCAGGCTTTGTTATAAGGAATTTTCTCAAAGGTTCGGTCGATAATTCCAAAATCAAAAATTGCTACATTCCGCAAATCAAAGGCAAGGAAAAACGCAAGGCAAAAGGCGGTAAAGAGGGGCTTTTAGGTGTTGAGGGAGTCAGCGACGAGGTCATAATAAATGCAATCCGTAAAAGCGGTGCCGAGATAATCGGTGAAGAAAATAATATTCCAGAAAAGAAAATTACTAAAGCCGACCTATTCGTTCTCGGGCTTACCGGAACAGAAAATTCCGAAATCAACCGAAAAAAACTTCTTAAAAAACTCGGCTTGCCGTCATATCTTTCGACAAACGCATTTTTGACCGCAATCAACTGCCTTTATTCTCTTGAAGAACTAAAAAGTATGCTGTGATAAGCTGTGATAAAATAAAAATTACATAAGCTAAATAAATCACCTGTTTCGGCAAAAACTAAAACAGGTGATTTCTTATGAAAAAAACTTTACGGCTGCGTAACGATTGTATTCTCTTTTCAATCGGCGGAGCGGGGTATGCTCTGCTTGAAATGTTATGGCGGAGAAAAACTCATTGGTCAATGGCTGTTACGGGCGGAACTGCGTTTGTGTCGCTTTTCAGATTTTACAAGCGCTTTTCAAAAATGAATATGCTGCAAAAATGCATTTCGGGCAGTGCGATAATTACCGCACTCGAATACTGCTGCGGCTGCGTTGTCAATCTCAAATTCAAGCTTAATGTCTGGGATTATTCCAACTGCCGACTTAACTTTAAAGGACAGATTTGTCCGTTCTACAGTACCTTGTGGGCATTTCTTTGTATTCCTGTCAGCGCATTGTGCACTTCTCTCTGCAAAAAAATACAGTAAAAAAACAGGAGCAGTATTTTTACTTACTGCTCCTGTGATGTTTTGATTATTCAGATTTTTTATCCTCGTTATTTTCAGCGGATTCGCTTGTTTCGGGAGTGTCGTTTTTCTTGACAACAACCCTCAAAATACGCTGATCCTTAACTTCCATAACGGTGAACTTAAAGCCGTCAGCCTCAATGTTGTCACGCTTGTGGGGAATAGTTTCAGCGTGTTCAAGAATATATCCGCCAACCGTAACGCTGTCGCATTCAAGACTGTCCTCGTCCATATCAAACAGACCAAGCATATCCTCAAGCTCCATATCGCCGTTTACAAGGAATTCGCCCTTGCCGATTTTGTAGTAGTTATGCTCAATTTCCTCGTCCTCGTCCCAGATTTCGCCGACGATTTCTTCAAGCAAATCTTCCATTGTAACAATGCCGAGCGTTCCGCCGTATTCATCCGTAACAACCGCAAGATGAATTTTTGTGCGTTTGAATGCACTCAAAATCTTTGAAAGCTGCTGAGTTTTGAATACAAAGTAAGGCGGTTGCATAAGCTCCTTAACATCAGGTGCTTTGCCGTCTGCAAGTCTTTCAAGATAATCTCTTGTGTGAAGAATACCGACTACATGGTCAACCGTACCCTCATACACAGGAATTCGTGAATAACGGTTTTCAATGATGATGTCCTTGATTTTTTCAGGCGAATCGTCAACGCTGATGAATGTAATGTCAACTCTCGGAGTGAGAATTTCCTCCGCAGTAGTTTCGTCAAAGTCAAGCGCGGAGCGAACCATTTCGCTTTCGCTCTCTTCAAGGACGCCCTCTTCTTCAATGCTCTCAACAATATATTTAAGCTCGTTTTCCGTAACTGACGGAGCGTCACCGCTGCTGCCTGCAATCTTTAAGGCAATCATCTTGAATCGTGTGAAAATCCACACAAGTGGTGTAAGAATTACCATAAGTCCTCTGAGCAATCCGGCTGTTTTGAGCGAAAAGGCGTCGCAATGCTCCTTTGCAAGACACTTCGGCACAATCTCGCCGAAGGTCAGCACAAGAAAGGTTGTTGCACCGGTTGCGATTGCCGAGCCTGCGTCACCGAAAAGATTCATACATAGTACAGTCGCAATTGAAGAACAACTCAGGTTTACAACATTGTTGCAGATGAGAATTGTTGTAAGGGCGTTGTCGAAATGCTCGATTATGTAGAGCGCTGTTGCCGCTTTTTTGTTGCCGTCATCTTTGTATCGCTGAATACGCACCTTGTTTACAAACGAAAATGCCGTTTCAATTGCCGAAAAGAATGCCGAAAGCACAATAAGAACTAAAATGACAACGCCCATAATTATGTCAGATGTCAACTAAATATCACTCCATAACAACTTCCGACAGGTTCTGTCGGAATAATATTTATTCTATACTACAATAATTCTTTAAAATAATTATTACTTATTAGAAATAAAGAAATAAAATTATTGAAATAACTTCGCTTAAATGCTATAATAGAAAGGTAATGTGCCGTGAATATCCTAATTTGATGTGCGGCATACATTTTGTGTGCAATTTCGGAGAAACTATTCTCGGAGGTGCATACAATGCCACAAAAATCAAAATCTTCAAAAACCTCATCCCAAAAGGGAAATTTCGTAAAAAATCCCGCTTCAGATGACGATCCGCAAAAGCTTGCAAACGACAGCCCTATAAGCGAAGAACACACAGACCAGATTGACGAAACAGGTTCGGTTCTCACAACTCACAAGGACTGCGTTTTTCATTGTCTGACAATTATCGGTCAAATTGAAGGTCACTACATTCTTTCGCAGCAGAACAAAACCACAAAGTATGAGCATGTTATTCCTCTGCTTGTTTCGGTTGAAGAAGACGAAAGAATTGACGGTCTGCTTGTGCTGATTAACACAGTCGGAGGAGATGTTGAGGCAGGTCTTGCAATTGCCGAAGTGATTTCGGGAATGAAAAAGCCGACCGTATCAATTGTTCTCGGTGGAGGTCATTCAATCGGAATCCCGCTTGCAGTTGCGGCAGATAAGAGCTTTATTGCAAAAAGTGCCTCAATGACGGTTCATCCCGTCAGGTCAACAGGTCTAACACTCGGAGTTCCTCAGACTTTTGAATATTTTCAGCGTATGCAGGACAGAATCACAACCTTTGTTGCCGAGAATTCCAACATCACAAAAGACCGTTACAATCAGCTTGTGCTTAACACGGGTGAGCTTGTAATGGATATCGGAACTATTCTTGAGGGAGAAGAGGCTGTTGAGGAGGGTTTGATTGATGAGGTCGGAACTGTTTCCGATGCAATTGACGCTCTTTATGATTTGATAAAAGAAAGCAAGAGCAAGTCAAAGCCTAAAAAATCCCGCTCAAAAAAGCAGGGAAAATGATTTCGGGCAAAATGCCCGAATACATATATATCGTAACCTTTTTCTGATTTGTGCAAAATATGAAAGTATGCCAACTTATTCCGTTTTTAATCGTACAAATAATGAAGAAGGTCTATCAAATTTAATTTTTGGAGGAATACATATCATGTCAATTTTAGATGCCATTATTCAGGGCATAGTTCAGGGACTTACCGAATTTTTGCCTGTATCAAGCAGTGGTCACCTTGCAATTACACAGCATATTCTCGGTGTAGGCACAGGCGACAGCAATCTTTTCTTTAATGTAATGCTTCATGTCGGCACACTTGTTGCCGTTGTTGCATTCTACCACAAACTTGTGTGGGATCTTATCAAAGAATTTTTCCTTATGCTCAAGGATATTTTCACAGGCAAGTTTAAGTGGAGCAAAATGAACTACAACCGCAACCTTGTTGTAATGCTCATCATCGGTCTTATACCGCTGTTCTTGCTTTTTCTGCCAATCCCCGGAACAGATATGAAACTCAAAGACCTTGCAGACCTGCTTTCCGCAAGTCCTGTTCTTATAGTAACCGCTTGTTCGCTTATTCTCACAAGCGTACTTCTCACAATTGGCATTATCCGTAATCGCAAGAGTGTTGCGGCAAATCATAAACACCTTGCAACAAAGAGCAATGCCAAGGCTACAAGAGATAGTTTTAATGTTGTAGATGCAATTCTTGTCGGTGTAACACAGGTTTGTGCCGCACTTCTTCCGGGTCTTTCGCGCTCAGGTTCAACACTTGCAGTCGGTGAAATGAGAGGAATCTCAAAGCAAAAGGCTCTTGACTACACATTCGTACTAGGTATTCCGTCAATCCTTGCGGCGGCTCTTCTTGAGGGTATTGACGCAATCAAGTCGCCTGACGGACTCAGTAATGTTGAGTTTCTTCCGCTGATTATCGGTATGGTAGTTTCCGCAGTAGTTGGCTACCTCGCAATCATTATTTTTAAGTGGTTCTTAAAATCCGACAAAATGGAGATTTTTGTAATCTACACAGCGGTTGTCGGTGTCGCATTTGTTGTAATTTCAATCATTGAAATTAGCACAGGTGTGAACCTTTTCACAGGTGCACCAATCGCATAAATTTTAAATGGAGTGATATTATTGGCAGCTAAGAAAAAAACAGCTGACAAAACTAAAAATACTACGGCAGGCAGAAAAAAGACCTCTTCAAAAACCTCATCAAAGGGTACAAAAACTGCAAGCCGAACCAAAGCATCCGCTGTTCCCAAAAGGAGCAGCGGACTTTCGCCGCGTGTAAGGGCAATTCTCTATGCCGCCGTTGCGGCTGTTTTTGTCTGCATAATTTTCATAAAAGGCTCAAATGTCTGGACTATGATACGCAGTTTCTTCTTCGGAGTTCTCGGATTCGGAATTTTCCTTGTCCCTGTAACGCTGTTTTATCTCTGCGTAATGACCGAAAAGGAAAAGCAGGTGGCACGCTATAAGCTGAAGCTTTTCCTTTGCGTTGTAATAATCCTGTTTATCGGTGCGTTAATTTACGCAGGAAGCGGTGCAAAATATTCTGATATGAACTTTTTTGCGTGTCTTGGCAATCTGTTCAAAGACGCTTCCGACACCACAAATTATATGACTTTCGGTTGCGGAATAATCGGCGGACTGCTCGGCTATCCGCTTGTTGTGCTCTTTGGCAGTACAGCCGCGCTTTTCACAAGTTTCGTTGCAACAGCCGCACTCATACTTATTGTCGCTAATATTTCAATCAAAGATATGACAGCGGCAGCATCAAGAACAGCCGTACATATCCGTGAAGCAGGTGAAGAGAGGGCGAGAGTTCGCAGAGAGCGCAGAGAAGAAAATCGTGAGAGAAAACTTGCCGAAAGAGGTAATATTGACATCGCTCTTGACGGTGAACCGAGAAAACGCGCGGGCAGTTTTATCGACATTCCGCTTGATGATAAGAAGTCAAAGACAAAGAAATCCAAACCCGAAGTCAACGGAATTGACACGGATATTGCGGATTCAAAAGAAGAAAATGCCGCAGACAAGGACTTGTCACAAGACCTTATCAACATAATCAACCGTGCAAGCAAGCCTATGGGCAAGAGTGCCGACAACACTGTTTCGGCAATTGCAGAGGATATCTCAAACGAAAAGTCGGCTTCTAAGGCTGAACCTACACAGAATAAGCCTGATCCCGAAACCGAAAGCATTGCCAAAAAAGCACTTCTCAAAAGTAAAAAAGACGACAGCGAAGAAGCTGATGATGAAATCGCAGACCAGCTTGACAGGGCCGTTCGTCCCGATAATTCTCAAAGTGAAGAGAAAAAATATCAGTTCCCGCCGATTCAGTTACTCAAGCCTAAGCTAAATTCCGATGACAGCGACGCAATGGAAGAAATGCAGAACAATGCCAAAAAGCTCATCGATACTCTCACAAGTTTCGGTGTAAAAGCAAGCATTGTAAACATCTGCCGAGGTCCGTCCGTAACACGCTATGAGTTACAGCCTGCCCCCGGTGTTAAAATCAGCAAAATTACAAATCTCTCCGATGATATCGCACTCAGCCTTGCCGCAAACGGTGTTCGTATTGAAGCGCCTATCCCGGGCAAGGCTGCAGTCGGAATTGAAGTTCCGAACAAGGTTGTAAGCATGGTAACAATGCGTGAATTGATTGATTCGGACAAGTTCAGAAACAGCAAGAGCAAACTCACAACCGTTCTCGGAAGAGATATTTCGGGTGAAATCGTAGTTACCGACCTTGCCAAAATGCCGCACTTGCTCATTGCAGGTACAACCGGTTCGGGTAAATCCGTATGTGTAAACTCAATTCTTATGAGTATTCTCTACAAGGCAACTCCCGATGAAGTAAAGCTGCTGCTTATCGACCCGAAAATGGTTGAATTTTCAAAATACAAGGGTATTCCGCATTTGCTCATTCCTGTAGTGTCCGACGCAAAAAAGGCGGCAGGTGCGCTTGCGTGGGCAGTAAACGAAATGCTCCAGAGATATAAAATTTTCTCCGAATACGATTGTAAGGATATTGATTCATATAATTCTCTTATCGAAAAAAATATGAATTATATGGAGAAAAATCCACCTGTTGTTAATGAAGAGGGAGAAGAGGTTCAGCCTGTTCTTGAAGTCAACGGACTTCCCGTTGCCAAAGAAAAAATGAGCCGTGTCGTAATTGCAATTGACGAGCTTGCCGATTTGATGATGGCGGCTCCGAGCGAGGTTGAGGACTCAATCTGCCGACTTGCACAGATGGCTCGTGCCGCAGGTATGCACCTTATCCTTGCAACCCAAAGACCTACCGTTAATGTAATCACAGGTCTTATCAAGGCGAATGTACCGAGCCGTATTTCACTCAAGGTAAGTTCAAACACAGACTCCCGTACAATTCTTGATACAGGCGGCGGTGAAAAGCTTATCGGCCGAGGCGATATGCTGTTTTCGCCTGTAGGCGCTCCAAAGCCTATTCGTGTTCAGGGCTGCTATGCATCCGATGAAGAAATCGAGGGTGTAACCCACTACATAAAGAAAGCATATTCGGCTCAGTATAATTCTGAAATCGAAGAAAAAATTAAAAGAATTGCTGCAGAAGAAATTGCTCAGGGTAAAAAATCGGGTGATTCAGACTCATCATCTGACGAAGGTCTTGATATTGACAGCAAAATGGAAGAGGCAATCAAGTGCGTAATTGATGCAGGACAGGCATCAACTTCACTCTTGCAGAGAAGACTCAAGGTCGGCTATGCAAGAGCAGGCAGAATGATTGACGATATGGAACAAATGGGTGTTGTAGGCCCTCATCAGGGTTCAAAACCGAGAGATGTTCTTATGACCTACAACGAATGGCTCGAACGCAGAAATGCACTTGAAAACAGAGCCGACTAATATTTTATAAACTCAAAAAGGAGGGTTCAATATGGCTTTTTTACCGATGAATGCAAAAGAAATGCGTGAACGAGGCTGGGACGAAGTCGATTTTGTATATGTTTGCGGTGACAGCTATGTTGACCACCCGTCATTTGGTGCGGCAATAATCACGAGAGTTCTTGAGGATTGCGGTTACAAAACAGCATTCCTTGCACAGCCTAACTGGAAAAACGATGATGATTTTACACAGTTCGGTAAGCCAAGGCTCGGTTTTATGGTGTCGGCAGGCAACATTGACAGTATGGTTGCCCACTACACGGTTGCAAAGCGTAAAAGACATGATGATGCCTATACGGCAGGCGGTAAAAACGGCAAGCGTCCCGACAGAGCCGTCACGGTTTACTGCAACATAATCAGAAAATTATATCCCGATTCTCCCATTATAATCGGAGGACTTGAGGCATCACTCAGAAGATTTGCTCATTACGATTATTGGAAAAACGAGGTAATGCCCTCAATCATTTTCGACAGCAAGGCAGATTTGCTTGTGTACGGAATGGGCGAGCTGCAGACAATTGAAATTGCAAAAAGACTTTCCGAGGGCTATCCTGTTGAATCGCTTTACGACATCAGAGGTGTTTGCTATAAAATTCGTACAGACGACTATGTGCCAAAGTCGGTTGTCGAGCTTCCAAGCTACGAGCGTGTAAAAGAGGACAAGCGTGACTATGCAATTGCATCACGCAGGGAGCTTGAGGAGGCTGATGCAGTAAGGGGCAAAACCCTCATTCAAAGGCACAGAAAGTATATTCTTGTGCAGAATCCTCCGATGCAGCCGCTTGACACAAAACAGCTTGATTATGTCTATTCGTTGCCGTATGAGCGTTGGTATCCAAAGTGCTACGAAAGTCTCGGCGGTGTACCCGGTATCAATGAGGTGCTGTTTTCAATCACACACAATCGTGGCTGTTTCGGTGCTTGTAATTTCTGCTCACTCGCATTTCATCAGGGCAGAGCGGTAACTGTCAGAAGTGAAAAGAGTATTATTGAAGAGGCTGAAAGTTTCCTTGATAATCCACGATTCAAGGGTTACATAAGCGATGTCGGAGGACCTACCGCAAACTTCAGACTTCCGTCATGTGAAAAGCAGAAAAAACTCGGACTTTGCAAAAACAGAAGATGTCTTGCACCGACACCTTGTCCTAATATGCAGGTGTCACACACGGAATATCTTGACATTCTCCGCAAACTGAGAAATATAAAAGGCATTAAAAAGGTGTTTATCCGCAGCGGAATCCGTTTTGATTACCTTATTGAAGATGAAAATGACGAGTTTTTCCGTGAACTTGTAAAGTACCACATCAGCGGTCAGCTGAGAGTTGCCCCCGAGCATTGTTCAGCGGCAGTTCTCGACAAAATGGGCAAGCCGCATATTGAAAGCTACAAGCGTTTTTGTAAGATGTTCTACGATTTTACGGGCAAGGAAAATAAAGATCAGTATGTAGTGCCGTATCTGATGAGTTCGCATCCCGGTTCAACACTTGCGGATGCCGTAGAACTTGCACTTTTCTGCAAGCGTGAAAACATTCACCCAAAACAGGTTCAGGACTTCTATCCGACTCCGGGTACAATTTCAACGAGTATGTTCTATACTGAGCTTGATCCGTACACTCTCAAAGAGGTTTATGTTCCGAAGTCTGAAAATGAAAAGGCAATGCAAAGGGCGTTGCTACAGTATTTCATTCCCGAAAACAAACCGCTTGTAATCAAAGCACTCATCAAAGCCGGCAGACGGGATTTAATCGGTAACGATAAAAAATGTCTTGTAACTCCGATGGCAGGACAAACACAGGGCGGTTATTCAAAACAGAACAACAACCGTAATTCGCAGAATCAGAAGGGAAGAGGAAAAAATGGCAAAGATAAGTTCGCAAAGTACAGACGAAAAAACAAAAAGAAATAAAATCTTTTTCATACTGAAAATATCGGTATGCGTACTTTTCATTGCCTGTGTACTGCTTGTTTCATTCGGAAAACCTCTCGGAATTCCCGATTGGAACGATGTCTATACATTTTTCGGAATTTCAGCCAATATGGAGTCCGATTTTTCTGTTTCGTTTATCAATGTCGGTTCGGCTGATTGTACGCTGATTAAATGCGGAGATAAAAGTGTGCTGATTGACGGAGGAACAAATCTTGTGACCGATAAAATTACTGCCTATCTCAAACGCAGTTCGGTAACTCATCTTGATGCCGTAGTCGTGTCACACCCCGACAGCGACCACATCGGTTCGTTGCCCGATATTATAGATGAATTCGGTACGGATGTAGTTTATTTCGGAAAATATTCCGACAGCCACAAAACACCCGAATACGAAAAGCTTGTTAATTCTATTAAAGAAAATAATATAAAAACCGTAATTCCCGTTTCAGACAAACCCGTTGAAATCGGAAATATGACCTTTAAATTTTATCAACCCGAAAAGGACTTCGGCAACACAAACGATAATTCGCTTGTAACAATGCTTGAATATGACGAAAAGCGATTTCTCTTTACAGGCGACATTTCGTCAAAAAGGGAAGAATCAATGGTTAATTCTGACAAAGAATTAAAATGCGATGTTCTCAAGGTTGCACACCACGGCAGTAAGTATTCTTCAAGCGAAGATTTTCTTGCAAAGGCAAGCCCCGAAACCGCCGTAATAAGCGTTTCGGCTGACGATACGGCGCTTCCCGATTACTACATAACAGCCTTGCTGAACAGCGTGTGCAAAAATGTTTATCGGACAGACAGCGATAAAACCGTTATGATAACAGTAGAAAACGGTGAGATTTGCACCAAAACTCATGCCTGAAAGGTTGACTATAAATTAAATAATGCTATAATATTATTGTTTAACTGACAAAAATCGAAAGGAATTTTTAAATATGGGAGTATATGAAGAACTCGTAGCCAGAGGACTTATCGCTCAGGTTACGGACGAAGAAGAAATCAGAGAGCTTGTAAACAGCGGTAAAGCCACATTCTATATCGGCTTTGACCCGACAGCCGACAGTCTCCATGTAGGTCACTTTATGGCTCTTTGCCTTATGAAAAGACTTCAGATGGCAGGCAACAAGCCAATTGCACTCGTAGGCGGCGGCACAGGTATGATCGGTGATCCGTCAGGCAGAACAGATATGCGTCAGATGATGACAAAGGAAACAATTCAGCACAATGTTGATTGCTTCAAAAAGCAGATGAGCCGTTTTATTGACTTTTCTGAGGGCAAGGCTCTTCTTGTAAACAACGCAGACTGGCTTCTTGACCTTAACTATGTTGAGCTTCTCCGTGATGTAGGCGCTTGCTTCAGCGTTAACAATATGCTTCGTGCAGAGTGCTATAAGCAGAGAATGGAAAAGGGACTCAGCTTCCTTGAATTTAACTATATGATTATGCAGTCATACGACTTCTATGCTCTTTATCAGAAGTACGGCTGTAATATGCAGTTCGGCGGTGATGACCAGTGGAGCAATATGCTCGGCGGTACAGAGCTTATCAGAAGAAAGCTCGGCAAGAACGCATATGCAATGACAATTAACCTTCTCCTCAACTCAGAGGGTAAGAAAATGGGTAAAACTCAGTCGGGTGCAGTTTGGCTTTCAGCCGAAAAGACAAGTCCATACGACTTCTACCAGTATTGGAGAAATGTTGATGACGGCGATGTAATCAAGTGCCTTAAAATGCTCACTTTCCTTCCGCTTGAAGAAATTGATGAGCTTGCAAAGCTTGAGGGCAGTGAAATCAACAAAGCAAAAGAAATTCTTGCTCATGAGCTTACAGAGCTTGTTCACGGCAAAGAGGAGGCTGACAAGGCTCAGGAGGCCGCAAGAGCAATCTTTGCCAACAAGACAAATACTGACAATATGCCTTCAACAACTCTTACAGAGGCTGATTTTGCAGACGGTGAAATCGGGATTCTTGACCTCATGAAGAAGTGCGGACTCATTCCTTCAAACGGTGAGGGCAGAAGACTTATTCAGCAGGGCGGTGTTTCTGTTGACGATGAAAAGGTAACAGATGTTTACGCAAAGGTTGCAAAGTCTGATTTTGAAAAAGGCTATGTTGTAATCAAAAAGGGTAAAAAGGTTTACCATAAGGCAATTCTTGGCTGATTTTGAAAATTAAATAAAGGGGATTAGGGCAAAATGAAAAAGTTTTTTTCGGAGTTTAAGGAGTTCATAATGCGTGGAAATGTGCTTGATCTCGCAGTCGGCGTTATCATCGGTGCGGCTTTTCAGGCAATCGTAACTTCTCTCACAAGCGACATCATCTCGCCGATTCTCGGTATCTTCGGCGGTGTCAACTTTGACCAGTTTCAGGTTACAATCAACGGCGCAACAATTATGTACGGTAAGTTTATCACAGCGGTAATCAACTTTCTGATTATGGCTTTCGTGATCTTCCTTATCGTAAAGCTTGTCAACAAGGTTATGTCACTCGGCAAAAAAACTGAACCCGAAGAAGCTCCCACAACCAAGAAGTGTCCGTTCTGTTTCAGTGATATTGATATCAAAGCCACAAAATGTCCCCATTGCACAGGCGATATCATCGACCTTACAGAAAAAACAGACGACAAAAAATAATATTGCTGTTACATAAACAGATATTACACAACTTAACAACCAACAAAAAGCCACAGTAGAAAGTTAAAATCTACTGTGGCTTTTTGTAAATTGAAAATGTAAAATTGAAAATTATGATTGAATGTAATATGTTACCTCTTGCACAATCTATGCCGTAGGGGCGTTCATCGGACGCCCGCAAGTAATTTAACAGAATATCCGATAAATATAATTCTATAAATGTGCCAAAATGATTGACAAACCGTAACAACGATAATTAAAATAAAAAATCGCTTGTTTTGTGTTTACACCCAAAACAAATGGCGAACACGGTTCGCCGCTACTGTTTGACAATTGCTTTGCAATATTAATGCTAAAATTCCCTAAAAATATACTATAAAAGCCACGGCAAAATTACCGTGGCTTAAATTATTTGTTGCTATTGCCGTTTTCGTCAATCTCATCATCTTCAAACACAATAATGTCCTCAACCCTGCATTTGAAAATCTTGCACAAATCATCAATCTTAGCCGTGCTGATACCCTGATTTTTCCTCAGCCTGTCAATTGTCGCACTGCTGATGTTGTGCTTGTTGATAAGAGTGTAGGTGCTCTCATTACTTTTCTCCAAAGTTTCCCAAAAGGGAGTGTATTTTATCATTAAATCACCTGTATTTAAAGGTAATATAAGATTTTACGCTTGACAATAGTTATAAAAATGACTATAATACAAATATACAATAATATGCACATCCAAATAATAATTATGCGTATTTTGTACAAATAAATAATTAGGAGGAATAGAGATGAAAAGAAAATTAAGTAAATCGTTGTCAATTATTTTAACAATAACAATAATAATTTCGGTAATTATTTTTGCTCCTGTTACGGTGAACGCTGCAAACACAGCGGATAGTATTGTTGATATTGCTCGTGCCGAAATAGGAAATTCTTACTATCAAAAATATAACGGGCATAAGAACGCATGGTGTGCTGATTTTGTAACATGGTGTGCAAAGCAGGCAGGTGTCAGTAGTATTTTAGGAAGTTCATCTTGTTATAGTATGTATGAAGGAATGAAAGGTAGTTGTGAAAGAGTTTATTCTCCACAAAAAGGCGATATTGTATTCTTTTATTGTAATAAGTGTTCTACAACAGCCGGTAAATGGTGTCATGTTGGAATAATGGAAGATTCAACATATTCTATTGAGGGAAACAATTGGTCTGACGGAACTTCAAAAGTTCAAAGAGGAAAATCATACAATCATAACGGTAACCTTGGTTATCGTCACGGTGATAGTTCAGGTTGTATCACAAGAATATATTTAAGACCTAATTATGATAATAAAACTTATATTCTTCCTGAACAGCCTGATAGTATTTCTACAGATTATAAAAATTATTTACCAGGCGATGTGGTAGTTCATTGGAGTTCTTCTGCAAACGCTAGTTCTTATTGGCTACAGGGGTATATCACTTATGACTCAGGTTCTCTAAAAGATACATCATATTGCTTTATGAATTGTAATGTGGGGAATGTTACTGATTATAAAATGACATTAATGGATACTGGAAAATATACTATATATGTTTATGGATTAAATGAGAACGGAAAATCGTCAGCGAATAGTTGGAATTTTAATGTTATTAATAAATCATCTAATCCTCACTTTTTGAAAAAATGTTCTTATGATGGTCACACTTATAAAATATATGCTTCTTCAAAAACTTGGGAAGATACAAAAATTTGGTGTGAAAATAATGGAGGTCATTTAGCTACTGTTACTTCTTCGCAAGAACAGGATGCGATTTTTAAATTACTTGAAGACTATAATAACCTAAATTTTTATTTAGGAGGAAGTTTTACATCAGGTAAATGGAAATGGGTTACAGGTGAACTTTTCGATTATACCAAATGGGCTTCAAATCAACCTGATTGTGCAGGAAGAAAAGAAAATTATATAGGATTATGGGGCGATGTGAGAACTGAAGAAAATTTATATTGGAATGATTTTACAAATGATTATAAATATATGACGGGTTTTATTTTTGAGTCTGATGACTTAAATGAAAAAGAAACTCATACCGATAAATTGCCGACTATAATGTATTCTACATATTCCAAAGATTTTAAATCAGAAAATATTGAAAATGGAAAGGTATGTGGCGAAATAGATGGAAACCGCATTAGAGCTATAAAAATGGATTTGAATAATTGCGATGGTTGTGTAAAATATTCCTGCCATTTTTCAAATGTTGGTTGGTCGAATTTTTATAGTGACGGTGAATTATGTGGTTCTGATAATGCTGGTAGTTCAATTGAGGCGGTGAAAATAGAATTAACAGGTAATATAGCAAATAACTATAATGTATATTATTGTAGCTATACGCAAAATCTTGGTTGGCTTGGTTGGGCTAAAAATGGTGAAATCGCAGGAACTACAGGTGGTTCATTGCCAATTACAGCAATAAAAGTCATTTTAGTACCTAAAGTAAAATATACATCACATTTAGAAGATATTGGTTGGCAAGAATTTGTTGATGAAAACGAAATTTCAGGTACAACTGGAGAAAAGCGTAGAATTGAAGCTGTTAAATTGAAATTAAACGATACATCGTACGGTGATATACAATATACTATTCATATAGAAGATCTCGGATGGGGTAAAAATGTTTATAACGGAACTTTAAGCGGTAGTACAGACTTAAGTCTTCGTGCGGAAGCAATTAAAATTGCACTTACCGATGAAGCAAGTAAAAAATTTGATATATTATATAAGGTACATGTTGCTGAGAACGGTTGGACTGACTGGGTAAAAAATAATGAAATTGCAGGAACAATAGGTCAAAAACTGAGGCTTGAGGCATATAGAGTCAAGATTGTTCCAAAAGGTTTTGACAAAAACTTATCATCATATCAAAAATTAACTGCTGAAGTTTACAATGTCACCTTTAATCCAAATGGAGGATTATGCAATACTTCATCTAAAGAAGTATCGTACTGTGGCTTTTATGGCACTTTACCAAAACCAACTAAGGATAAGAATATTTTTATTGGTTGGTATGACTCTGCTGATTTTAATAATAAAATCGAAGAAACATCAATATATGAAAATAAGGCAGATGTTGTTTTGTATGCTAAATGGGCGATGATAAACGACATCGACCTTGACGATTCAGTCACCGTAGCAGATGCAACATTATTGCAAAAGTATATTGCTAACATAAGTACATTGACTGATGACCAAAAGTTGCTTGCTGATTGCAACGGTGATGGAGTGATTGATGTCAGAGATGCTACATACATTCAGAAAACTATTGTAAAAATACCCGTATAAAATTTAAAAAATTCATAAATATTTTCACTCAACAAAAAGCCACGGCAGATTTTTTACTTTCTGCTGTGGCTTTTTAAATTGAAAATTATGATTGAGCGTAACATTGTTACCGTCTGCACAAGTTTATATTAAAATAACAAAAACAAAAATACAATTCCGCAGAGGATTGCTATTGCTGCACCGACTATGACATCACGCACATAATGCACTCCTGCACACACTCTTGACACGGAAATCATAACCGCAATGAAGAGGTATGCAATTCCTGCCCACACATTCAACCGCAAAATTGCCATTGCAATGATGAATGCGCTTGCGGTGTGGCGGCTCGGCATACTGTCGGGCTTGCTGTCCTTTGCAAAAACAGGCGCAACTCCGTACCGCACATACGGGCGTTCTTCTTTTATGATAATTCGCAGAAGTGTTATTCCCAAAAACACCCCCGCAGGCACAGTCAGCGACTTTAAAAACAAATCTTTTTGCCATAAAAATGTATATACAAGCAAAATCGGATAGCTTGCAAATACTATCAGCGGAAAAATTTTATATACGAATTTCAACACATTTTTTGCGGATTTGTTATTCTTGAAGAAATTGGTCAGTTTAATATATTGTTCACGGTTAATTTTCTACATCTCCCAATGCTTTTTACACTCCGATTTTAACATAACCGTTACACTATTTCAACATTATATTTATCAAACCAGTAGTCAAGTTCGATTATATACGCAAGAATTTGCGGTGCTTTCATCAGCTGACCGTACCACGGATTTGTGATTTTATCGGGATTTTCAATAATATCCTCAATGCCTTTACTGTCAAGCAGTTCATTAAGAATTGAATGTTTTTGCAAAATTTTTCTTACCCTCTTTACACACTCGTTGAAGTAAATCGGATTATGCGTTTTCGGGTACGGGCTTTTCTTTCGCCAGCAAATTTCTTCGGGCAGAATATCCTCAAAAGCCTTTCGCACAATTCCCTTTTCACGGTTGCCCCATGCCTTTAATTCCCACGGCATATTGTACGCATATTCAACAAGTCTGTAATCGCAGAACGGCACTCTTACCTCAAGTCCGCTGAACATTGAGCATCTGTCTTTTCGCTCAAGCAGACATTGCATAAACCAGTAAAAATTCAGGTAGAACATCTCTCGCATTCGCCTGTCAAGGTCGGTGTCGCTTTTAAGCTTTGGGGCAAGGCTTATTGTGTCAAGATACCTTTGTCTGACATACTCTTCGCCGTTTTTCAGCACACCGTCCTTGAGAATGCTCCTGCGAATATCCTGACTTCTTGACCACGGAAAACAGTCCTCAAAAAGTATTTCATGATTGTGATACCAAGGGTATCCGCCAAAAAGTTCATCTGCACATTCTCCCGAAAGTGCAACGGTGTAGTTTTGCTTAATTTCTTTGCAGAAGAGCAAAAGCGACGAGTCAACATCAACATACCCGGGCAAATCTCTCGCCTCAACGCTTTCATAAAGTGCGTCGCACACAAGCGTATTGTCGAGAACAATCTCCCTATGTTTTGTGTCGGCATTCTTCGACATCATCGAAATAAACTCATAGTCAGGAGTAGGCTGAAAATTGCTCTTCTTAAAGTACTTTTCGTTGTCACGATATTCAACCGAGTAGGTGTTGATTTTGCCGAGCTTATGCTCCTTGTTGTACATTGATGCGGTCTTGACAATTATACTGCTGTCAAGCCCTCCCGAAAGGAAAAAGCACAGCGGTACATCACTCACAAGCTGTCGCTGAATTGCATCAGTCAGCAGATATCTCGTCTTTTCAATAGTAGTTACTTCATTGTCGGTATGCTCCTTTGCCTCAACGGTATAGTATTTTTTGCGGCGAAGCTTTGAGTGCTTATACATTGCACATTCGCCCGGATTAAGCTCAAATACTCCCTTGAAAACTCCGAACGAAGGCGTTCTTGCAGGTCCTAAAAAGAAAATTTCATTGAGTCCCTGTTCGTCAATTTGAGGCTTCACAACCTTGCTTGCAAGCAATGCCTTAATCTCTGACGCAAACAGCAAGCCACCGTTGTATTCGTAGTAGAACAGAGGCTTAACGCCGATTCTGTCTCTGCACAAAAACAGCGATTTGTCGCTTGTGTTGTAGATTGCAAAGGCAAAAATTCCGTTCAGCTTTTTGCAGCAGTCCGCACCGTATTTAATGTACGATTTCAGCACAACCTCCGTGTCGCTGTGACCTCTGAAATGAAAACCCGATGCTTTCAGCTCCTCACGAAGCTCGGCTGTGTTGTAGAGTTCACCGTTATAGACAATGACATAGGTCGTGTCCTTGTGACGAACCGACATAGGCTGTTTGCCGTTTTCACGGTCAATTACAACAAGCCGCCTGTGCATAAGCGCCGCCCCTCGGTTAATGTACAAACCGTTTTCGTCAGGACCTCGTCTGTCAAGCGTTTCCGACATCCTGTTGAGCAATTCAATTTTTTCGCTCATATCCTGTGAGTGGTCAATCCATCCTGCTATTCCGCACATAAAGTAACCTCCGTCAATTTTGTTTGTAATTTTTGAGTGAATATATAAAGCATAATGCAGTAAAAAGCAAAGCTGCTCCCGAAATGGCAGTTCCTCCGAAAAAACTGAAATTTTCAACTGTTGCCGTTGAAAAAACATCTGTTGTAACGGAGAAAAGTTTTATTCCGAAATGCGTAAGCAATGCGGTGATAAGTCCTTGCAAAATTCTGAATAAGAAAAATAATAATTTGTTTACCTTAATATCTCCGAGTGCCGAGAAAATCTGGAAATGTACGCAAAGTCCGCCAAATCCAGCCGAGAACGCAACAACTTCAATCGGCAAATCTTTCGATACCGCAGTAACCGCATTGCAAACTTCCGTGAGTATCAAAAACGGTTTTTGAATATTTTCATCCGTAATGTGTGAGCAGAAAATCTCAGTAAATGCCGAAAACAGCACCACAAATGCGCAGATTGCAAACATTCCCCTTGCACCGTCAAGAACAGACTTTACAAGTGCATCGCCTTTTTGCGAGGTATCAAATAATATTTCATTATTAGAATTATTATTTGATTTATTTCTGTAAAAGAATTTTAAAACATAACCAATTATGAAAACAGAAACACACTGCGACCCGAACAAAATCAATCCGATTTTCTCACTTCCGTAAATTTGTGTACCGACAAAATTTATAAGAAATCCGGGTCCTGAACACACAAGAAACAGACTCGCTTTTTTGCAATCATTTTCATTTGCCGCACCTTTTTTGTATAGCGAATTTATAGACTTTGCACCAACGGGATAACCTCCGACAAGGGAGAGAATTATTGCTGATGCAAAAGACCCGTTAAGTCCGAAAATAGGTTTTGTAACCCACGAAAGATGTCTGCCGATTTTCTCGGCAAGACCGCTCTCGATGATGTATGACGCAAGCACCATAAACGGAAACAGTGACGGTACAAGTGTTGCAAGACACAGCCTTATGCCGTTTTCAGCACCTTTTGAACATTCCTCCGAAAAACGCAATGCAACAATACACAACAGAAAAATCCCGATTGCCTTAAAAATATTCACCGTCCTTGCGGCACTTTTGCTCATAAACATAACAATCACCAATTATATATATGAGCTGTATTGCATAAAAATAAATAAGAAACGAAAATAGGGGAGATTTTTTTGCCAAAGAATAAACGAAATTCAGATAAACCCGAAAAATTAGCTTCGCCAATGTTTGATATGGGAACAATGCCATACATAGAAATGCTTGGAAACCGCAGAATAACTGTTGAGGGGTCAACAGGAATTTTGCTCTATGACAGCGAAAATATAAAAATAAACACCTGCAAAACCGTGATTTCATTTTGCGGAAGAGGAATGACATTGAGGTGCATTTCAAGCTCCTGCGTTGAAATTGAGGGTTTTGTAACCGACATCAACTTTCTTTCGTGAGGTGGAACTATGCTCCTTGAAATAATACGCTTTTTCAGAGGAAATGTTGACTTTACAGCAAGCGGAAAATTTCCCGAAAGATTTATTAACATAACCGCCAAAAACGGTGTGAATATCTGGAATCCGGTACCTGCAAAGAATGCAATTTCAGCGTCAATGTACCTTTCGGATTATAAAAAAATCCGAATCCTTGCAAAAAAATCAAGGGTTAAAACAAAAATAACCGCCAAACACGGAATGCCATTTATAGTTAACCGCTATAAGGCGAGGACTGGACTGTTTGCAGGAGCGGTGTTCGGAATTATTCTCTGTATTTTTCTTTCAAATTTTATATGGTCGGTGAAAATTTCGGGAACAGAGGAAATCAGCAATACATATCTTGAATCGTTGCTTTCAGACAACGGAATTTCAGTCGGTGTGTGGAAAAATAATCTCGATGTTGACCAGATTGAACGCAATATTCAGCGAAAATGCGGCGATGTGCGTTGGATGAGCATAAACATTACAGGCAGTCTTGTCACGGTTGAAGTCAAGGAAACTTACAAAAAACCTAAACTTGACACCTCGAAAAATCCCTGTAATGTAAAGGCGGTAAAGGACGGTGTGATAACACGGATTCAGGCGTATAACGGCAAGCCTGTTGTCACAAAGGGAAGCGGAGTTGTGAACGGTCAGGTGCTCGTCAGCGGACTTGACGAAACAAAGCAGGGTGATATGCGTTATCTCAGGGCAAACGCAAAGGTCTTTGCCGATATTACCGAACAGAGAACACTTTCAATTCCTAAAAAAATAACATACAGCACCGCAACCGACAATTATGTTGACAGAAAAAATTTAAAATTTTTATGGATTGATTTTCCGTGTAATCTTGCTTTTGAAAGCTACGAAAATTCAGTCAGCACAGTTCACGGAGAAAACCTTTTCATCAATGATGTTGTGCTTCCTGTCGGATTCAAAATTCAGACAGACCGTGAACTTGTGACGGAAGATTATACAATTTCAAAAAGCTCGGCTCAGGAAATTGTCAAAACGGATTGCATTTTGTACGAGATTTTTGCCAAAAGCGAAAGTACTGTAGTTTCAAGAAATATTTCTGTAAAAGAAAATAAAAGCGGTTATAACTTTACGGCAGATTATATTTTTAATGAAAATATTGCCTGTCAGGTTGATTTTGATGTGACAGAATAGAATTTTTATGATATACTTAATCTGTATGTATTGCTTTGAACGGCTGAATTTTTGCAGTCGGACACAAACGGAGGGATAAATTTGAGAATTTTATGTATAGGTGATGTTGTAGGCAGTATCGGTTGTGAATTTCTTCGCAACAATCTTCCCACACTCAAAAAGGTAAAAGGCGTTGATTTTGTAATCTGCAACGGAGAAAATTCCGCTGACGGCAACGGAATTACACCTGTTTCAGCAAAGCACCTTTTTGACAGCGGAGTTGATGCAATCACCCTCGGAAACCACTCGTTCCGCAGAAAAGAAGTTTATGATTATCTTGATTCAAATCCCTTTGTTGTCAGACCTGCCAATTTTCCTGAAAAAACTACCCCCGGCAGCGGTATAATAAATGTTGATACAGGCAGAAGAATTGTGTCGATTATCAATATTATGGGCAATTCGTATATGGACAACAATCTTGATTGTGCCTTTGAATGTGTTGATAAAATGCTTGAAAAAGCTGAAAGCAAAATTATAATCGTTGATTTTCACTCAGAAGCAACGGGTGAAAAGAGGGCAATGGGTTATTACCTTGACGGCAGAGTTTCCGCAATGTTCGGAACTCACACCCATGTTCAGACCTCGGACGCACAGGTTCTTCCGAAGGGAACCGGCTACATAACCGACACGGGAATGACGGGTACAATCCATTCCGTTCTCGGTGTAAAGAGCGAAATCATAATTGCAAAGCTGAAAAATAAGCTCCCGCAGCGTTTTGACCTTGCAAGCGGAGAATGTAAAATGGAATGTACGCTTTTTGATGTTGATGACAAGAGCGGAAAGTGCGTTTCAGCCGAGTCAATGCGTATTGAATAAGATAAAAAGGTAAATCGGAAATTGTTTCCAATTGTCAAAAAATATGAAATAATCCCGATTAAGTCAGCTTCTTTTGCAGATAATTAGTGTATTATACTATTGCAAAAAACAAGCTGATAATGTATAATGTTATAATGTGATTTATTGTAAAACTGCGTTTGTCGGTGTAAAATCGGCTTATGCAGTTGATTAAGAAATGTACATTAAAAGGATGTGCCTAAATGATAAACGGACAAATTCTCAAACAGGCTGTAATTTCGGGTGCGAATAACATTTCAAATCAGAAAAACAGCATAAATGATCTCAATATTTTCCCTGTTCCCGACGGCGATACAGGTACAAATATGTCAATGACAGTCAATGCGGCTGCAGCGGCTCTTGAAGATTTTGACGGAACTTGTGCAGGCGATGCCGCAGGTATCACAGCATCTGCAATGCTCCGTGGTGCAAGAGGTAACTCAGGTGTTATCACTTCACTAATCTTCCGTGGCTTTGCTCAGGGACTTAAAGACATTGAAGAGGTTGACGGCAAAAACCTTGCCGCAGCACTCGGAATCGGTGTTGATGCCGCTTACAAGGCTGTTATGAAACCGACAGAGGGAACAATCCTCACAGTTGCAAGAATGGCTTATGAAGCAGGTATCGAAGCCGCTAAGTATGACAGCGATGTTGTGTCGGTTTGGCAGACAATCGTTGACAAAGCTAACGAAGCTCTTGCAATCACTCCTCAGCTTTTGCCGGTACTCAAAAAGGCAGGCGTTGTTGACGCAGGCGGCAAGGGACTTTGCGTAATCTTTGAGGGTATGCTCTCTGTAATTAAAAACGGCATTATGATTGAAGCTGACGAGGACACAGCTCCTGCAACTGTCAGCACATTTGAAAGTGCCGCCGCTGAATTTGATGATGATATCAGATTCACATATTGCACAGAGTTCATTGTTGGCAGAAATGCCGAGATTGAAACTGAAATCAGCGAACTCCGCAATTATCTTGAGTCAATCGGTGATTGCGTAGTTGTTGTAAATGATGACGAGATTATCAAGGTTCATGTTCATACAGAACAGCCCGGTAACGCTCTTTCAAAGGGACTTGAGTTCGGTCAGCTTCTCACAGTTAAGGTTGAGAATATGAAGGAACAGCACAAGAATGTTAAGTCAACAAAGAAAAAGGCTGAGAAAGAAAAGTTCGTTCCCGCAGAACCCGAAAACGATTTCGGCTTTGTAGCAGTTGCCGCAGGTGAGGGACTTAAAGACCTCTTCAAAGACCTCGGTTGTGACAATGTTGTTTCGGGCGGTCAGAGTATGAACCCAAGTACCGACGATATTTACGAGGCAATTATGGCAACTCCGGCCAAGAATGTTCTTGTTCTTCCAAACAACAAAAACATCATTCTTGCCGCAGAGCAGACAATCCCAATGGTAAAAGACAGAAATGTTATCATTGTTCCCACAAGAACAATTCCACAGGGTATGACTGCAATGCTCAACTTTGATCCTGAAATTTCTGCCGAGAGCAACGCACAGCTTATGACAGATGCGCTTGCATCTGTAGGCACAGGTCTTGTAACATTTGCCGCAAGAAGCAGTGAATTTGGCGGTAAGAAAATCAAAGAGGGCGACATTATCGCTCTCGAAAACGGCAAGCTCACAATCACAGAAAAGAGTACAGTCAAGGCTCTTGTTAAGCTTGCAAAAGATATGGTCAGCCGTGACACTTCATTCATCACTCTTATCTACGGTGAAGATGTTAGTGAAGAAGAGGCAGAAAAGGCTTATGAAGAGCTTCGTGAAAAATTCGGTTCAAGAACAGATATCACACTCGTCAAGGGTGACCAGCCTGTTTACTACTTCATTTTGAGCGTAGAATAAGCATTAAATCAGATTTTTACAGGGAGCATAATTTTACGGTTATGCTCCCGATTTTGTAATGACGGGCAACTTCAATAAACAGAGCGGAGGTGCGGTATGACATCACTTTATAAAACTCCTGTTTCAAATCTTAACGGAATAGGTGAAAAGCGTGCCGCACTTTTTGCAAAACTCGGTATAAAAAGCGTCGGCGATTTAATCAATTTTTATCCCCGAACATATGAGGATTGGAGCAATATCAAACATATTGATGAGCTTGAATATAACGAAACAGCCTGTATAAAGGCGATTGTTGCAACCTCTGTAAATGACACACGCATAAGCGGCGGAAGAATTATTTCCAAAACTGCAGTTTATGACGATACGGGTTCAATTCAGCTTGTGTTTTTTAACAATAAATATATAAGCTCAATGCTCAGACAGGGCGGAGAATATTTCTTTTACGGAAAAATCTCGTCCGACAGCTACGGAATGCAGATTGTATCTCCGACTTTTGCCCCCGCAATCAAAGGAACGCAAATCCGTCCGATTTACAAACAAACGGCAGGACTTCCGAGTAAAACGGTTGAATCAGCCGTACGACAGGCACTTTCAATGTTGCCGTCAAAAATCAATGACCCTTTGCCCGATGTTGTGAGAGAAAGGTTCGACCTTTGTTCACTCAGACAGGCATTGTTTGATATTCACTTTCCGAAAAATCGCCAACAGCTTGAAACAGCCAGAAAAAGGCTTGTTACCGAAGAACTTGTTGTACTTAACCTCGGAATGAGAAATCTGCGTGACCACAGCAGAGGAGTAACCTCGCTTGAAATCACAAAGGATTATTCAAAAGAATTTGAATCGCTTTTGCCGTTCACAATGACAAATGCTCAAAAACGGGCGGTGTCGGACTGCATAAACGATATAATCAACAAATCATCTCCGCTGAACCGACTTGTTCAGGGTGATGTAGGTTCGGGCAAAACGGCGGTTGCCGCCTCGGTTTGCTACACGGTTGCCAAAAACGGATTTCAGACCGCATTTATGGCACCCACAGAAATCCTTGCCCGACAGCATTACAAAACATTTCAAAAGCTTTTTGAAAATACGGACATAAAGGTTGGTTTGCTTACAGGCGCACTCAAAGAGTCCGAAAAAAAGCAAATCAGAAAATCGCTTGCAGACGGTTCGATTGATATGGTAATCGGAACACACGCTCTCATTACCGACAAAACCGAGTTTAAAAATCTTGCACTTGCAGTAACCGATGAACAGCACAGATTCGGTGTTGCACAAAGGGCAAAGCTTCTCGGCAAGGGCAACAATCCGCATCTGCTTGTAATGAGTGCCACCCCGATTCCGAGAACCCTCGGACTTATCATTTTCGGTGACCTTGACATTTCAATAATTGACGAACTTCCGCCGTCAAGAAAGCCTGTAAAAACCGTACTGAGAACTCCTGCAATGCGTGGCGGAGTGTACGACTTTATCCGCAGTGAGGTAAAACACGGCAGACAGGCGTATATAGTTTGTCCCCTTGTTGAAGAGGGCGAGCTTGACGATGTTGCGTCAGCCGAAGAATATGCCGCAGATTTGATGTTGCGTGAATTTCCTGACATAGCTGTAGGCATTGTTCATGGACAGATGAAGTCCGATGAAAAAGACGAGGTTATGCGTAAGTTTGCCGAGAATGAATATTCTGTTCTCGTTGCCACAACGGTAATTGAAGTCGGTGTTGATGTTCCTAACGCAACGGTTATTGTAATTGAAAATGCCGAAAGATTCGGACTTTCACAGCTTCATCAGCTGAGAGGAAGAGTTGGCAGAGGCAGTTCGCAGTCCTATTGTATTCTCATCAGCGACAAAGGCAGTAAGACAACAAGAGAACGGCTTGAGGTCATGTGTTCAACGAACAACGGTTTTGTCATTGCCGATGAAGATTTGAAAATGAGAGGTCCCGGTGACTTTTTCGGTCACAGACAGCACGGACTTCCGCAGATGTCAATTGCCGATTTTGCCGACACAAAAAGTCTTGAACTTTCTCAAAAAATTGCAGACTGCATAATGAACCGTTGCGGCGATATCCGAAACGATGAAATACGATTGTTAAAAGCAGAGGTAGACCGCCTGTTTGAGCGTGGCGGACAAAATGCTTTAAACTGAAAAACTATAAATGGGAGAATTAAGTAAATGAGAAAAACCATAACCAAAACACTTTCACTTCTCTGTATGCTTTGCATCATTGTCTGTTCCGCTTTCACATCGGCAGGTGCTGCGTCCTATCCTAATGATGTAAAAACCGAGTCGGACTCAATCCTTCTTGTAAATATGGATTCAGGTCAGACCGTGTATGAAAAAGACGCCGATTCAAAGCGTTACCCTGCGTCAACAACAAAGATTATGACCTACATAATTGCGGTTGAAAACATTGCCGATCTTGATAATACAAAAATTCCGATTAAGCAGTCGGTTCTTGATGTTCTCAAAAACACAGGTAGTTCCCTTGCGAATGTTGAAAATCATGTCGGCAAGAGTATGACTGCAATCGATCTGCTTTACAGCATGATGGTTCCCTCGGGTAATGATGCCGCAATGGTTCTTGCCGATTATATCGGTGACGGCAATGTTGATAATTTCGTTAAGCTGATGAATGAAAAGGCAAAGGAGCTTGGCTGCAAAAATACTCATTTTGCAAATCCTGACGGACTTCACGATCCCGACCACTACACAACCGCCCGTGATATGTACAAAATCACAACCTATGCGCTCACTCTTCCTCGCTTTGAAGAAATCACAAATACCTGCACATACACTTGTGACGGAGACGATACAGCCCTTGTAACAACCAACTACCTCATTGATGCCAACCGTGGCGGTGAGTACTATTATATGTATGCAAAGGGAATCAAGACAGGTACAACCAACGAGGCAGGCAGATGTCTTGTAACAACAGCGTCTGCAGACGGCTATTCGTATATGGCAATTCTTCTTCACGCTCCTTATGAAGAGGGTGTAACTGAGGATTACGCAACAATGACAGATGCGGCTGATTTGTTTAGGTGGGCACTCACAAGCCTTGAAATGAACACGGTTGCCACATCGTCAAAACCGCTTTGTGAGGTAAAAGTAAATCTTGCATGGGGCAAGGACAGCACGCTTCTTTATCCTGAAACAGACCTCAGTGCAATTGTTCCGAAGGACTGCACAGATGATAATATAATCGTTGAACAGGATGTTCCCGAAAGCGTTGACGCACCGCTTGACAAAGGCACTGTAGTCGGCAAGGCAACAATCTATTACAAAGCAGATGCAAACAGCGAAAAGCAAAAGCTTGCCGAGGTTAATGTTGTTGCAGGCGAAAAGATTGAACGCAGCGGAATTCTCTATGTGTTCAACATCATCGGCACAGTATTCCAGTCCTATTGGTTTATCGTGATTATCGCTCTTATCATTCTCATTCTCATCATTTACCTTATTATTTCAAAAATCAGTTCAAAACGCAAAAAGAAGAAGAGAAATGTCAAGCATTACCGCAATCTTTGATGCAATAAAAGTGTAATTAAATTGTAAATTTTCTATACTTGAAATTTGAAAACGGTATGTTATAATTATTTTAGGGAATAATTATTCGGAGGTTTTCATATGAAGTGTCCATATTGCAGTTATGAAGAAAGCAAGGTTATCGACTCTCGTTCTGCCGATGACGGCGAAAGAATCCGCAGAAGAAGAGAGTGCCTGAGATGCGGCAAACGCTTTACCACACATGAGGTGATTGAAACTGTTCCGATAATTGTTGTTAAGCGTGACAAATCCCGTGAGGTTTTTGACCGCAACAAGCTTACAGGCGGAATTCTCCGTGCCTGTGAGAAGCGTCCCGTTTCAATTGAACAGATTGAAAATATGGTCAATGATATTGAGGCTCAGCTTCAGTCAAGCCTTGACCGTGAAATTACTTCAAAGCAAATCGGTGAGCTTGCAATGGATCAGCTCAAAAATATTGACGAGGTTTCATATGTCCGTTTTGCGTCTGTTTATCGCCAGTTCAAGGATATTAACACCTTTATGGACGAGCTCAATAAGCTTCTTACTGAAAAGAAGTAATTTCCTTAAAAGAATAATTCCGATACTGTACAGCCTTTTTCGGTTGTACAGTATTTTTTTGCGGTGTACCGCAACTCTCCGTTCGTGCAGATAGTTTGCAATATCAAAAACATATTACATCAAATCATAAGCACGAGAACAGTTTTCACAAAATAAAAAAATTTTAAAAATAACTCTTGACTTAAAGTCAACTTCAGGGTGTAATATATTCCTGTAAAGTGAAAAAACAAACCGAAAAATCGTAAAAATTCTGAAACAAAGGAGATTTACAATGGCAAAGTTAATTGCATTTTATTCACGAGCAGATGAAAATTATTTTGGCGGTCAGTACCGTTATGTTAAAGTCGGCAACACAGAAAAAGTTGCCAAGATGATTGCTGACCTCACGGGCGGCGATATGTTTAAAATTGAGCAGAAAGTTCCGTATTCCGCAAACTACAAGGAATGTGTTGCTCAGTCGGTTAAAGACCTTAAATCAAAGGCAAGACCCGAACTTGTTTCATTGCCGAATCTTGACAATTACGATGAAATTTACCTCGGCTATCCAAACTACTGCGGAACAATGCCTATGGCGGTTTATACTTTCCTTGAAGCATTTGATTTTACGGGCAAAACAATTCATCCGTTCTGCACTCACGAGGGAAGCGGACTTTCAAACACAGTCAATGATATTAAAAATACTGCCAAAGGTGCAGTCGTAACAAGCGGACTTCCCGTGTTCGGAAGTGATGCCGATAAGGCAGAAGGCATTGTTAATGATTGGATTAAAAAAATTTAATTACACAGGGAGAGAATATTATGAAAATTGCAGACAAGGATGAATTTGAAAAGCAGAATGTATTCGGCACAGGCACTCCCAACACAGCTTATGCAAAGTATTTTATCGGAGAGTCATACCTAAATCCACTCACAAATTCCGAGGACGGACTTCACCTTTCAAATGTAACTTTTGAACCGAGTTGCCGTAACAACTGGCACATTCACCACGCAAAGAGCGGCGGCGGTCAGCTCCTCATCTGCACGGTAGGTGAGGGTTGGTATCAGGAAGAGGGGAAAGAGCCTGTAAGCCTTACACCGGGTAAGGTAATCGTAATTCCAGCCGAGGTTAAACATTGGCACGGTGCTAAAAAGGACAGCTGGTTCTCACACATCGCAACCGAAATGCCGGGCGAAGAATGTTCAAACGAGTGGTGCAAACCCGTAACCGATGAAGAATATAATAAACTCGGTTAATCGAAAGGCGGCTTCTGAATATGAAAAAAGTTATCGTTTATTATTCGTATCGTGGCAACACAAAAAGCATTGCCGAGATGATTCAGAAAAGCACGGGTGCTGACATTGCAAGAATCGAAACAGTAGTTCCGTATGACGGCGACTACAACTCGGTTGTAAATCAAGGACAGGATGAAGTGAACAGCGGATATTGTCCCGAAATAAAACCGCTTAATATTGACCTTAGCAAGTATGACGAGGTAATTCTCGGAACACCTGTTTGGTGGTACACTTTTGCCCCTGCAATGCACACATTCCTTAAAGAAAATGACCTTTTGGGCAAGATGATTTATCCGTTCGCAACCAACGGCGGTTGGATTGGTCACACATTCAAAGATTTTGCAAATGCCTGCGGTACAGCCGATGTAAAGCAGGGAATGAATATCCGTTTTGACGAATCAGTTCTGCGTACACCAAAGTCTGAAATTCAAAAATGGATTGATTCAATTAAATAAGCCTTTCTGTAATGCGGTTCTACCGCAAAAATAAAAAAACTGTACAGCCGAATATGGTTGTACAGTTTTTAGTTTTATATGTTATTTTATAGGAATGTAACATTGTACAAATTTGCACAATTTGAGCCGTAGGGGATTGCTAATCCTACCCGATAAAGCCTTGAACGAACACAATAACAATCAGCACGGGGAGTGCGTATTTAAGGTACGGCTTCAGCACTCTTGAAAGTTTAAGACCTTTACCCGTGTTACATTCTTCAAAGTAATTGTCAAATCCCCAGCCGAATTTTGTTGTGCAGAACAGGAGATAAACCATTGCGCCAATCGGAAGAAGAAGGTTGCTGACAACGAAGTCCTCAAGGTCAAGCACACCTTTGCCGAGAATGTTGAAGTCACTCCAAATGTTGAATCCAAAAATACACGGCAGACACGCAAAGAACATAATAATTCCATTGATAATTGACGCCTTTGTTCTGCTCATGCCGAATGTGTCGGTAAGAAAAGCAACAAGGTTTTCAAACACGGCAATAACCGTTGAAAAGCTTGCGAATGTCATAAACAGAAAGAAAAGCGTACCCCAAATCCGACCGCCCGTCATATTTACGAAAACATTCGGAAGCGTCACAAAAATAAGGGCAGGTCCTTGGTCGGGCTGAACGCCAAATGAAAAGCAAGCAGGGAAGATGATAAGTCCGGCAACAATTGCAACAAAAGTGTCCAATGCACAAATCTGAACAGCCTCACCGTAAAGCGTGCGGTCTTTGTTCATATAACTGCCGAAAATTTCCATTGATGCGATTCCGAGTCCGAGTGTGAAAAACGCCTGACTCATTGCAGAGGTGATTACCTTGCCGAGTCCTACATCTTTAACCTTTCCGAAATCGGGAACAAGATAAAAGCTCAAGCCTTCTCCCGCATTTGAAAGCATCATACTGTTGATTGCAAGAATAATAATCAGTGCAAGCAACGCAACCATCATAACCTTGCTGACCTTTTCAATGCCTTTTTGAAGTCCTCGACTGCATACAAAAAATCCGAATACAACGATTATCGCAAGCCATATAATCATCTCAACAGGCGATGCCATAAGGTTGTTAAACACTCCCGAAACCTGTTCTGAGTTCATTCCGCTTTTAAATGTTCCCGTTGCAAATTTATAGAAGTAATCTAACATCCAACCCGAAACAGGTGAGTAGTTCACTAAAAGTGTACCATCGTATGAGTCAAAACAAATTATACATAAAGAAGTATGTCGAATTATAAATAGTTATGTTACGAGCCAGTAGGCTCTTTTTTTATACCCAAATTTAGGTCGTAAAAGTCTATTAACAGGTAATTTGTATAAATATAAGTATTTTATATTGCCAGATTTTACAAAAATAAAACAACGTTCAAAATTATATTTACAACTTTGCATAATGTGATATATAATAACACTATGCAAAAAATATATGCTAAACCAATAACATATTCACCGTATAACCAAAGTGAGGTGATAAAAACAATTTTTAGTAAAAATTAAGAAGAGGTGATAGTTGTAAAAAGAAAATGAGATTGTTACAGGTGAGCCTGATGAGGGTGAATCGAAAACAAGATACAAGAAAAGAAAGCGAACAAGATGAAATGTAAAATTCATCAAAAACAATCGCTCTATGGTTAAGTTTGTCGAGATAAATAGGTCATTTAGAGAAAATTTCTCCAAATAAACGGATACATATTGACTTTTTTGTAATTCTCCTTTACAATATTAAATAAGAAGGAGAGATTGATAATGCTTATTAAAGTGACAGTTGAGAATTTTAAATCGTTTTCTGAACCAACAGAGATGACTATGATTTCTTCTACAAAAATTCAAAAAGGCACTGATCATAGGGTTAAAATTAAAAGTACGAATATACTTAAATACGCAGTAATCTATGGTGCTAATGCGGCAGGTAAATCTAATCTTATTGATTTTTTTTGGTTTTTGAAAAGTACGCTTAATGATACAATTCCTATGGTAGCTACAAAATGGTTTTGTAAATGTAAGGAAGAAAATATAAATAAGAATAGCTCGTTTGAAATTCAGTTCACGATTGGTGATAAATTCTATGCTTATGGTTTTACGGCTTTATTAAATCAACGAAGAATCACATCTGAGTGGTTATATGAGCTTTATCAAAATGGTAATGCAAAATGTTTATTTGAAAGAAATGAAGAAGAAAAATTTCCACACTTGGGCGAAGATGTAAAATTAAACAAAATTGATGAAGCAAAATTCAAAACATATACTGATGATTTTGATGGTAATGAATCAATTTTGTTTCTTACGGAAATGAATAGAAACAAAAAATATTCTGAAGACTCCAAGCTGGTTTTCTTCAAGGAGGTTTATAGTTGGTTATCACAAAACATAATTATCGTTAAGCCTAATACTTCTTTTGATAACTTTCAATATTATAATGATGAAACATCCTTAGAGTTAATCAATAAATTAATAAAAACCTTTGATACTGGTATTGATAAAGTTAGAGTTGAAAAAACTGATTTTGAGGAATTTAGAAAAGCTTTACCGGCTAAGGTTTTTGATTTAGTTATGAAGGACATACGAAACAAGATGGCTCACAAGTCATTATATTCTTCGGCACGAATGACCATGAGAACTGACAAAAGCTTTTTTACTGTTACTTTGGATGACGATGAACCGATTGTATCTACTTTGAAACTCTATCATGGAAAATCATTTTATGATTTTAATTTCGATGAAGAATCAGATGGTACAAGAAGAATTTTCGATTTACTCGATATGTTACTTAACAAAAACGATGACATTATTTATGTTGTTGATGAATTAGAAAGAAGTCTTCATCCAAAACTTACAGAACATTTTCTTGAGCTTTTTATGAATTTCCATAAAGGCCATAAAACTCAGTTGTTGTTTACAACCCACGAAGCATCTATTATGGAGCAAAAGCTTTTTAGACGTGATGAAATATGGTTTGTTGAAAGAGATGGAAATAACACAAGTAATGTTTATTCGTTGGATAAGTTCAAAGAAAGATATGATAAAACATTGAGCAAAGCTTATCTTGAGGGGCGTTATGGTGCAATTCCTGTGTTTTCTAATTTTGATTTGACGGAGGAATAAATATATGGCACCGGTAAGAAGTTATTATAATTGGAATCAAAGAAAGAGCGACACAAATGAGGCTATAGAGCCTTATAGAAAGTATTTCTTTATTTGTGAAGGTGCAAATACTGAAACGTGGTATTTCGAAAAGCTGGTTGACTATAAAAAAGAATTGGGAATTAATCCTAATATTGATATTCGCTTTCTCGAAAAGACTCAACAAGATAAGAATATATCTTTCCCCAGAAGACTTATAGAGTTTGCCGAGGAGCAAAAACTTAACTCAGATATATCTTTTGATGCTGAAATGGATAGGATGATTATCGTTTTTGATGCAGATATTTTCGAAGAAAAAGTTAAGGATTTTGATGAAGTTGTAGCATTTGGAGAAAATAATAATATACTTGGTATATCTAATCCTGCATTTGAATTGTTTTTACTTTTGCATTATAAAGATGCTTATGAGAAATATATTAAACCAAATGAAAAGGAGATAATTTCTAACGAAAAGGTAGGAAATCAAAGATATATAAGAAATTTGTTTACTCAGGTGTTTGGTATTAATCCAAAGAAAAATAAATCTATAGGAGAACTGGTTAAGCAAGTTGATTTTGCAATCGTTGAAGAATGCAAAATTAATGAAGATATCCACCAATGCTCAGGACAGGTAACTTGTAACATTGCAAAGATAATCAATGATATTCGCAATAACAAAGCAATTTAATAATACGCAAAAGAGTTAAGTCAAGAAATAAAAATTTCTTGGCTTTTCTTTTTGCGATAAAATAACAGAAATGGAGGTATGAATAAGTGCCATATATAGACCCTAAAGTAGTGCTTGAAGCAAAGAAAATGAACTTGCTAACCATTCTTAAAAACTTTGAGCCACACGAACTTGTAAGACTTGATAAGAACAATTACACCACACGAACACACGATAGCTTGAAAATTTCAAACGGAAAATGGATGTGGTTTTCTCGTGGGATTGGAGGTACAACAGCTCTCAATTATCTAATTGAGGTTAAAGGTTATAGCTTTATTGAAGTGGTGGAAACAATCACAGGTAAACAGGTTGTAGTTGCTCCAAAACCTATCAAACAGGATAATAAATATTATGAAAGACCACTTCTACTATATCGGTTCAGTTAATTATAAAATGATTAGATTTTTGTCTTGACAACTGAACCACTATATTCTATAATAGAGATGAGATGAGTCCGGTGTTTTAATATTTCAAATTTTGAAAACTTTTAATTTTTTATTAACATTTTTATTAACAGGAGGTAAAAGATGAAGAAAGTAAAAAAGATGATTGTGTTGGGTATGGTCGTTCTTTCTTTGATGTCTGCTCTTACTTTTTCAGTATTCTCTGCCGGTAATGTTTCAGATACAATTATCAACATTAGTGCGAGAAGTAACAACGGAGGTACTCCGTGCAGATCTATTTGGCGTGAGAAGAAAGATTATACATCTGTTTGGTGCGAAAACAAGAGCACATCAGGAGGTTCTCTGAGTGCTTGGGTTCAGCGTACAAATAATAAGAATACTTCCTCCGTAAAAACTGTAGACAGATATTACGGTTCATGGAGCTATAATGGGGCAACTAAGAATATGAAAAATTTACCAAAGGGTACATATTATTATTTGCCTAACTATGTTAAAGAAGACGGCTATAAATATGCTACTTTGGGCTACATTATGAATAAGGAAGCTGTGAGTTACCACATAGCATGGAGTCCTGACAGCATATAAAATATTTGTGGCTTTGTAAGTTATGCTCTGTGCCTTTTAATGAAGTTTTGACTTTATATATGCGCGCAGAGCATGACTTTTAGACTGCGGTAGGGAGTTGCTTATAGAGGTGTTTATATATTGAATAAAAAAATAACAACCGTAATTATTTTGATTATCATCTGTACTTCATCTATAATAGTTTCCATCTTATACTTGATAAAAAATGATATTATTGACATCAACGATATATACACTAATGCTGATGCAAAAAACACACAGGTCGCAAATGAAAATTCTATTTCTTCCACAGAAAATTCAGCAGTTGAATCGAAAAGTTGTGTTCTGCTTGAGGAAGGTGCTGAATACGATACTATGTACGACGATAGAACAAGCATTTATGTTAAATTAAATAATATCAGCATTTCAAAAAATAAGGCTGAACTTCCCGAATTTGACACATTTGAGGACTGGGATGAAATTAAAGATAGCCAAGGAAATATTACAAATGAATATTCATATGTAGTGCTTAACATTACAATGATGAATAAAGGAAATGAAAATGTGGAGGTATCATTGAACAGCTTACTTTTGCATTTTGGTACAGACGGTGGATATAACGAAGCACGAAGTTTTAATTCAAGTGAGAAAAAGACTTCAAAAAATTATTTTGTAGAAAAACTTGAACCCGGTAAAAAATTGAATGTTAATGTAGCATATGTTGCTGAGGACAAACAACTTAATGAGTACAAAGACCAACTTTATTTGATGACAGTGCTCTCAGGCAATCCTTTAGGAGAAGGAACTATGCAAGTCATCAAATCCGAAAAATAATAAATGGAGAATGATAAAATGCAAAGAATGATTAAATTCGAACTGAAAAGAAGTTTTAAAAACAGGCTGTTTTTAATTTCTTTGCTAATTTCATTAGCATTGGTAACATGGTATTCGATTGAAAGAATACCATACTGTGTGCAGTTGAATTCTGAATTTTTAAATGATGAAAATTTAATGGGATTTTTTGAAATTTCATATACAAACTGGATTGGCAGTCATAATATCTATCTTCAGCAAAACATTTTTTATATGGCTATTCCAATTCTCGCCACTTTGCCATTTGGTAGTTCCTTTTATGATGATATAAACAGAGGATATGCAAGAAATGTGTGCGTTCGTGCCAAGAAAAAATATTATCTCATAGCAAAATACATAGCGGTTTTCGTAAGTGGTGGTTGCGTGGTTGCTATTCCAATGGTTTTTAGTTTTCTCATTTCTTCAATGTTTTTACCAACAATGCTTCCTGAAGCATCTTATACATTTACTAACATATATCCTGCTTATAAATGGGCTGATTTGTTTTATGTGCAACCGTTATTATATACATCGATATATATTTTTATCACATTTTTGTTTTCGGGAGTAACAGCAAGTTTGTCATTGTTTATTACATTCTTTTTAAACAGAAAATTTGTGACTTTTGTTTTTCCTTTTTTCATTTACATTTTTTCATCATTTTGTCTTGAAATGTTGGGATTTGATGCCTACAGTATCAGAAATCTTGTCACGACTACAAGTGAAAGTGGGACTACCTTTTCTGTAACAATTTTATTTTTGATTTTCTTTTGCCTTTCATTTTTTCCGTATTATTTTATTGGAGCGAAAAAAGATGTTTTTTAAAGCGTGTAGAAAAACTTTTGTTGCAATGACATATTTTAAATATTTGGTTGTTTTCTGTTTACTCTGCAGTTTTGTATTGTTTTACTTTTTTGCTTTTTTAAAAAAAAATATGATGGATATAACAGACAACATATGTATGGCAGATTTTGTGGAAGCCGCCGGGGGTCACACGACAACTATCTTTTTTGTACCAACCGCCGCATTACTTTCAACGATATTTTCCGAAAAAAACAGTAACTTTACAAATGCCTATATTCGCTTTAGATTTAGAAATACATTGGTTGTCAGAAATAGTTTGAAAGTTCTTGCTTTTTCTGTGGCTTTTTGCATTTTATTCCTCGTCGCAGTTCTTGGTATGTCGAGATTTTTTTCACGAACAGTAATTAATTGGAATTCATATGAAAGCTATTATTATCTGTGTGAAGGATGCATAAGCAATGTAGGCTTTGCAAAAGTAGTGATGAAAACTTTTGTATGTCTTTTAATTCCTACAATATTTTTTTCTGAATTAATATGTGCTTTTGGCTGTATAATAAACAAAGTATTTCCGTTCTTAGTGACGGTCACAACATGTATTGCAGTTTCATTTGATGGTGATTGGAATATTGACTTTTGGCTCTTGATTTTTGGGACAATTATAGTATTCGTACTAAATTTATTGTTCATGAAAAGAAAGGATTTTTTAAATTGAAAGTTCGTCTTTTTTTTCGTTTGCTTTCGCATGATATAACAGAGGGAATCATACATAATCGTAAATTTTTTATTTTTGCTGCGTTGCTGTTCATATTTATTGATTTCGTGTATTGGCATAATATTAGCTTATATTTTAGTGATTATAATTCGGTTGTAGACTGCGGTGTTCTGGATTTTTTTATGAATGTTTTTGCCGGATGTGACCCTTTTGATCCGGAGGCAAATAAGGGTGTAGATATTCCCATAACGTGGTTTTCTTTTAATGTACTTCCTTATTTGTTTGTGGGATTATACATTACAAACGATTTGCAGACAAGTGCCGATACCTTTATTTTGCGGGTAAAATCCCGATATTTATGGTGGTTGAGTAAAATAGTTTGGTGTGTTGTTTCTTCAACTTTGTACTATTTACTGTTTTTTGTAATTTCGACAGCTTTTACATTGTTTTCCGGTAATTTTTCATTAACTCAAAACAGTTTAATAACTGAAGAATTTTTGGAGCTAAGCACTTATGGAAAAAGTATGACAGAAATTTTCATTTCCTCAGTACTGTTACCTTGGATGATTACAACTTGTCACATGACATTTGATGCAATTATCAGTATTACATTTGGACCTGTTGTCGCGTTTTTGATGATAGTCTGCCTTATGACCACATCTGTGTTTTATTGCAGCGAATTTTTGCCGTTTAACTTTTCAATGTTGATAAGAACTGATTTTTGCGCCATAAATAATATATCAATATATACAGAACTGGAGGTTGCCTTTTTAATAATCGTTATATGTTTATTTTTAGGCTTGCCAATTATCAAAAGAAAAAACATTATTTAAAGTAGGAGAGATTTATGAATATAGAAATTTGTAATTATACAAAAAAGTTATCAAAAAATCTTGTACTGGAAAATATAAATTTATCACTTTCCGGAGGAAAAATTTACGGTTTTGTAGGTAAGAACGGTTCGGGGAAAACTATGCTTATGCGTGCAATTTGCGGACTGATTTTACCTACCAGTGGTTTTGTAAAAATAAATAACAAAATCATAGGAAAAGACATATCGTTTCCTGATAGTGTTGGGGCTTTAATTGAAAATCCGGGGTTCATTTCTGAGTACTCCGGTTTTCAAAATTTGAAGATTCTCGCTCAAATACAAAAGAAAATAGACGATAAAAAAATAGTGGATACTATGAGAATGGTAGGGCTTGACCCAAACGAAAAGAAGAGTTTCCGAAAATATTCACTTGGTATGAAACAAAAACTTGGAATAGCAGCAGCGATGATGGAAGACCCTCAAATACTTGTTTTAGATGAACCTTTTAATGCGTTGGATGAAGCTTCATGTGAAAATGTCAAAAAAATGATTTTGTCCGCAAAAGTTCCCGATAGAGTTGTGTTGCTGTCATGTCATGACAAAAATCAGATTAACGCTCTTTGCGACGAAACTATAGAATTAGCGCAGGGTAAAATCATCAGGAGAGATAGTCTTTATGAGAAAGAAAAATAATTTAAAAGTTATTGTAACGCTCCTTATTGTAACAGTATTATGTATATGTGGTGTCATTAGGTTTTTTAGTATCAATTCAAAATATCCGCAAAACGAAAAAGTTGTATATAAAATGGGCGATTCATTTGTTTGTCAAAATGCAAAATTCACTATAACAGATACATACATGCTTAAGCGTATGGACATTATGAATGATGATGATTTATCAGAATATTTGGAAGAAAATTCTGACTATTTGAAAAGTGAAGATTTGAATCTTGGCTTAATAAAAATTATAATTTCCAATACAACAGATGATGAAATAACTGTTGATTTAACAGCTTTTCATATTGAATCAGGTGCTTTTTCATTACAATTTTATTACCCGCTCGTTATGTATTACAATGATTGTGGAATGTATATTAAACTTTCAAAAGGTGAACAAAAAACGTTTATTGCACCCGTTCCTATCTCTTCTGAACAATTTCTCAATTATGATTCCACCGATATTAGAAACAGAACGTATTATTTGGTATCATCTTTATATCCTCAAAAAATAATGTCAGAAGTCAAATTTAATTAAATTCAAGATATTTAAATTGGTCAAATAAATAACAATGTTGGTTTAGCATAATTAGTGCTGAATTACTTGGACATTGAAAAGTTGCCTCGTTGTATAATCATGACGAAAATCTGATTAACGCAAAACTGCAATACAGCAAGGTGTCGTAATCCGTTTCTTGTTCAAGCTTGAAAAAATATTTAAATTTCCTTTTAACGGTAAACTATTGTTTTTTCTCTTGTGTTCGTGCCGCATTGTATTTCTCGTCTGAGTTTGGTTGCAACGGCGGCGGGCATATTCACGGGCAGCTTGCACATTGATTTCATCATTCAGTTTGCCGTCAATCTCACTGTGCGGCGATATTAAAAACGGAAGTGGATTTCTTTTCATTTTGAAGTCCCTTCCGTTCATTTTTCTTTTCGTTTATCTGCTTTACGGCGGCTTTATACCGCGCCAAAGTTTCCTTTACAGACTTTGAATAATCCGTTATGCTCCACTTGCCGGTTTGAGTGTGTCGAATATGATAGTTGATGATTATCAGCCTTTCACGCAGGGTTGGTGGTGATCTGTTGACTGAGCCTGCACAATCTTAGCAAAGCATTGCTGTGCTTGGATTCAAATACCTTGTCACAGCCCTTGCAGCTAAGTGAAAACGGCTCGCCAACCTTGTGTTTTCTCGCCTTTATCAACTGATAGCATTCCCTGCTTTTTAGACGGGCTGTTTCAGCTGCTTCTGCCGCTTAATTTCTTCCTCGCTCAGCTGAGGTTGAGGAATTTCAAACTTGCCGATGAAATTGAGATAGATTTCAACCTCCTGCATACGTTCTCCGTCAATATAATACGGAGCGTGAACTAAAATTTTGTCGATAAACTCATTTATCATCGGCGTAGTAAGCTCGGAAAAATCGGTGGTTATACATCTTTGCACCGCAATCGGCACAATAAACAAGACCCGTCAGCGGATTCGCCACTCCGGTGGTGTCAACACGTCTCGGCGTTTTTGTCAGTTTCTGAGCAAGCTCCCAAGTTTCTCGGTCAATGATTGCTTCGTGCGTGTCATTGAATATCAGCCAGTTCTCCTGCGGATTTTTCACTGAGCTTTTGTCCTTATATGATTCCTTGTGCGTACGGAAATTTACGGTGTCTCCGCAGTATTCCTGTTTTGCAAGAATACTGCGGACAACATATCCGCTCCAACTGAACGGGTGGGTAAACTCCTTTTTGTTTTTCCTTATTCCAATTCCTTTTTTGTAAAGTAAACAGCCGGGGTTTCAACCTTGTCATCAAACAGCGTGCGGGCTATGTCATAAGGTCCGCAGCCTTCTATTGTGAAATGGAAAATTCTGCGGACGACTGTAGCCGCTTCCTCATCAATCAGCCAATGATTTTTGTTGTTCGGGTCTTTCTTGTAACCGTAAATAGCCGAGTTGGTTGTCGGCTTTCTCGATTCGTGCAGATAGTTTGCAATATCAAAAGCATACTATGCCCGAGCGTAAGTGTAGCAACTGGTTTGACGGTTATGTTACAAAAACAAATCCACGTCTAAAAGGTAACACAAGATAACAAAAAACTGTACAGCCGAATATGGTTGTACAGTTTTTAGTTTTATATGTTATTTTATAGGAATGTAACATTGTACAAATTTGCACAATTTGAGCCGTAGGGGATTGCTAATCCTACCCGATAAAGCCTTGAACGAACACAATAACAATCAGCACGGGGAGTGCGTATTTAAGGTACGGCTTCAGCACTCTTGAAAGTTTAAGACCTTTACCCGTGTTACATTCTTCAAAGTAATTGTCAAATCCCCAGCCGAATTTTGTTGTGCAGAACAGGAGATAAACCATTGCGCCAATCGGAAGAAGAAGGTTGCTGACAACGAAGTCCTCAAGGTCAAGCACACCTTTGCCGAGAATGTTGAAGTCACTCCAAATGTTGAATCCAAAAATACACGGCAGACACGCAAAGAACATAATAATTCCATTGATAATTGACGCCTTTGTTCTGCTCATGCCGAATGTGTCGGTAAGAAAAGCAACAAGGTTTTCAAACACGGCAATAACCGTTGAAAAGCTTGCGAATGTCATAAACAGAAAGAAAAGCGTACCCCAAATCCGACCGCCCGTCATATTTACGAAAACATTCGGAAGCGTCACAAAAATAAGGGCAGGTCCTTGGTCGGGCTGAACGCCAAATGAAAAGCAAGCAGGGAAGATGATAAGTCCGGCAACAATTGCAACAAAAGTGTCCAATGCACAAATCTGAACAGCCTCACCGTAAAGCGTGCGGTCTTTGTTCATATAACTGCCGAAAATTTCCATTGATGCGATTCCGAGTCCGAGTGTGAAAAACGCCTGACTCATTGCAGAGGTGATTACCTTGCCGAGTCCTACATCTTTAACCTTTCCGAAATCGGGAACAAGATAAAAGCTCAAGCCTTCTCCCGCATTTGAAAGCATCATACTGTTGATTGCAAGAATAATAATCAGTGCAAGCAACGCAACCATCATAACCTTGCTGACCTTTTCAATGCCTTTTTGAAGTCCTCGACTGCATACAAAAAATCCGAATACAACGATTATCGCAAGCCATATAATCATCTCAACAGGCGATGCCATAAGGTTGTTAAACACTCCCGAAACCTGTTCTGAGTTCATTCCGCTTTTAAATGTTCCCGTTGCAAATTTATAGAAGTAATCTAACATCCAACCCGAAACAGGTGTGTAGAACATCATAAGCAGATAACAGCCTATCATACACACCCAGCCGTGAATGTGCCATTTGCTCTTTGGCTTTTCAAGTGCTTTATAGCTTAATACGGCACTTTTTCTGCTTGCTCTGCCGACTGCAAGCTCCATTGTCAAAACGGGAATTCCCATAAGCACAAGAAATGCAAGATAAAAAAGCACGAACAATCCGCCGCCGTTTTCACCTGTAACATACGGAAAACGCCAAACATTGCCTATGCCGATTGCACAGCCTGCACTTACAAGGAGAAAACCTGTTCTCGATTTAAAATTTTCTCTTTGCATAAATATTCTCCTTAAAAATACTGTTACTTTAATTATACAAACTTTTTACCGATATTTCAAGGAATAAACTTTTTATTTATGCAATTTGACAGGAATTAAAAAGATTTGTATACTTTTATTGAAATATTAAGCCTTGTTTAAGGTTTTGAATATAGAATTAAGAAAATGAGAAAACTTTCGGGAGGTTATTATATGCGACTTTTACTTGCAGAGGATGAAAAAGAGCTTTCAAAGGCTCTTACGGCAATTTTAAAACACAACGGATATTCGGTTGACGCTGTTTACAACGGTAAAGATGCGCTTGATTATCTTCTCGGCGGTGACTATGATTGTGCAATTCTCGACATAATGATGCCGTTACTTGACGGAATTTCCGTGTTAAAAGAAATCCGTCACGATGGACTTGACCTGCCTGTTGTTATGCTGACGGCAAAGAGTGAAATTGACGATAAAGTACTCGGACTCGACAGCGGTGCTGACGATTATGTTACAAAGCCGTTTGTCGCAAAAGAACTTATTGCACGAATCAGAGCCGTTACACGCAGAAAAACCGAAACCGAATCGCCAAACCTCATATTCGGCAATATGACTTTGAACCGCTCAACTTGCGAACTTTCAACCGATAAGGCGAGTATAAGACTTGCCAACAAGGAGTATCAGATGCTTGAAATGTTTATGTCAAATCCAAGACAGATTATTTCGCCCGACAGGTTTATGGAGAAAATCTGGGGGTTCGATTCCGATACAGAGCAGAATGTTGTGTGGGTTTACATATCATACCTCCGAAAAAAACTTGCCAAAGTCGGTGCGAATGTTCAGATAAAGGCGGCAAGAAATATGGGCTATTCTCTGGAGGCTAAAAATGATTAAATCCCTGAGAAGAAAATTCATTGCGATTGCAATGTGCTCACTTATAGGTGTGCTTGTGCTGACAGTAGGATTCATCAACACATTCAGCTATATTGATGTTGTCAACAAAGCCGACAGCCGACTTTCGCTGATTGCAGGCAACAACGGAACTTTTCCGAAAAATGACCAACCGCCCAAAGATGACGGCATGAGGGGCGGAGGTAAAATATCGCCCGAAGCACCGTTTGAAACCCGATATTTTACGGTAACAATAGGCGAAAGCGGAAATGTTTCAACTGTTGACACTGGAAAAATTGCCGCCATATCAACCTCGGAAGCGTCCGAGTATGCAACAGATCTTTATGCCAAAAATTCCGACAGCGGTTTTTACGGAAACTACCGATACAAAGCTGTGCCAAAGTCAAACGGTACGCTGTATATATTTCTCGACTGTTCAAGGGAGCTTTCATCATTTTGGTCATTCCTACTTATCAGCATACTGATAAGCGTTGCAGGCATACTCGTTGTGTTCGCACTCGTGTTGATTTTCTCAAAAATTGCAGTTAAGCCGTTTGCCGAAAGCTATGAAAAGCAAAAACAGTTCATCACAGACGCAAGTCACGAAATAAAAACACCGCTCACAATTATTGAGGCGAACACGGAAGTCCTCGAAATGACAGGGGCTGAAAGCGAGTGGACGCAGAGCATACGCAATCAGATTAAAAGATTGTCGTCTTTAACACAAAAACTTGTTTTCCTTGCCCGAATGGACGAAAATCAGGGCAAACTTGAAATGACAGAATTTTCACTTTCTGATGCAGTGCTTGAAACAGCCGACAGCTTTTCGGCAGTTGCAAGGAACAGCGGAAAAACACTTGATATAAATGTGCAGAACGGAATTTTGCTGAAAGGAAACGAAATGACAATCAGGGAGCTTGTTTCAGTTCTCGTTGACAATGCGGTGAAGTACAGTACCGAAAACGGAAATATCTCCGTGTCGTTTGTTGAGGAGTCGGGACACAAAAAGCTGACCGTCAAAAACTCAACCACAGCACTCGAAAAGGGTAATCACGATATCCTCTTTGAAAGATTTTACCGTTCCGATCCTTCCCGAAACAGCGAAACAGGCGGCAGCGGCATAGGTCTTTCAATAGCCAAAGCCGTAGCCACCGCCCATAAAGCCAAAATCCACGCCAAAAGCCCCGACGGCAATTCATTAGAAATAACGGTTGTATTTTAATTTAATATCAAAATCAGAGAACACAAAGTATTTAATCGATACTTTGTGTTTTTTATCGCAACAAAATTCTATCATAAAATGTAATAAAAGTGTAATAAATCATATTTGTATATTGAGATGTAGTTGATAATGATTTATAATTATGAATATAATACATATAAATTGTAGGAGTTTAGCGATGAAGTTAACGAATGTAAATTTTCTTGCAAAAGCAAATCTAAAAGGAAATAAACATAGCACTTCTGCTACTGTAATTGCAGCAATTTTGTGTATTTCTTTGAGTGTGTTATCCGTTCTGTCTTTCACACTCTCAAAACAGATAAACGATTATAAATACGATTTCAGAGCAAGAACCATCGAGGCATACCCATATAACAGAGTTTTTGACAATAAAACTTTAAATGATATTAAAAATATAAATCATGTTGAGTCTGTCGATATTGAGGACGAATTAAGAGTTCAATTCTTTCACATAGATAACATTTATGATGACAACGGTACATACGGCGAACTTCAAAAATCAATTGATGAAAAAGATACATTATTGAGTATGTGGTCGCTCATCGGTAATGAAAAAAGACAGGTAATAGCAGGTAAAAATCTTGACGAAACACCTGAATTCAGTTGTATTATCCCTCACTTGTTTTATCCGTTTGATGAAGATGTTTACGATACAAGCGGATTAGATTATATTGACGGAGAAAGTCTTATCGGAAAAACATTAGTATTGAATGAGGGTAGTGAAGGATTTAATATTGATTATTTTGACGGAAATGATTCAAAGCGTGTCACAATACCGTCATTTGAAGTCAAATTAAAAATCGTGGGTGTATATTATGCGTCCGTTACAGCTGACGGCGACCCGAGTTTGATATATGTGTCAGAAAATACAGGAAAAAAGTTGTTGAAAACAGCTGTTAAAAAATCAGGCGACAGTTACAATGATTTGACAGACTTTTTAAATAAACCTGAATTTCATAATATACATATTACAGTTGATGATTTTGATAATCTAAGTTATGTTTATAACAAATTAACGGATATGAATGTGTCTGTTGTTGAAGGAACTGAGTTGGGTATAAACCAAAGTACACTTGTTATTGCAACGGTGTTTAGTATTCTAAGCTACATAATAACTGCGTCTGCATTTATTATTGCGTTAATTATCATATTACAGTCATCAAAAAATGCAATTGAAGATAAAAAGTCAGAAATAGGTATGATGAAGGCTGTTGGTTATAAAGACAGACAGATTCTAAGTTGTGCAACACTTGAACAGTTAATTATTTCATTTCGAGGATTTATAGTAGGAACGGCTGTTTCTGCAATAATTGTAGCAGTAATCAATTTTGTTAATTATCGCGGAAGTTATGCAAATCGAATTTATATTATTGCTTGGAGTGATTATTTTATTTTTACTGCTATAGCATTTGCGGTTGTTATGTTTATACCGTTGTTAAGTCAGTTTGTTGCGTTACACAAATTGGCAAAAATACAGCCAAAAGAGGCACTTAGTGTATAATCTTTAAATATAATATAGCTATATTATGAATCGGATAAAACGGATAACTTTCGCTAAATGTAATAAAAGTGTAATAAATACAGTATAAATGTTGAATTACATATAAATTCAATTATAATTATATGTACGGATAATATACATAACAGGAGTTTGGCGATGAAATTAACGAATGTGAATTTTCTTGCAAAAGCAAATGCCAAGATAAATAAAAATGAAAAGGGAATAAAAATTGTTTCCGCATTGCTTGTAATATCAATAACCTTGATTTCGGCATTTTCAATTACCGTCACAAAAGCTGTAAATGAGTATAAAGAGGATTATCGTGCAAGAACACTTGAGGTTGACCCTTGGTTAAGTGCACTTGATGAAAATGTTATAGAGAGTATAAAAAACACGGAACATGTAGTTGATATTTTTCCTCTTGAAGGAATCAGAAATGAAGCTTTTAATATTGTTCAGTCCTCGGATGAGAACTTACAAAAAATGATTGATCAAGAGAAAAATAATTATTTAAATATTTGGTCATTGTTTAAAAATGAAAAACGAAGTGTTATTGCAGGAAAAACTCTTGATGAATCCCCTGTTTTAAGCTGTATTGTTCCGAGTGATTTTTATCCTTTTGAGGTTGAGGATGAAAATAAAAAGCCTGATTATATTGACGGGGAAAGTCTTATAGGAAAAACGATAACCGTAAAAGCGATTAATAATATGCTATTTCAACCTTATAATATTGATGGTTCATCAGAAAGCGGTTCACTTGAATTGCCTGCAATTGAATATAAATTAAAGGTAGTGGGTACTTATTATCTGTCACCGACCGAAACAGGCTATTATGATTCGATTTATATTTCAAAGGAAACAGCTACGAAAATATTAGATGACGCACTTACAAAAGGCGGATATTCAAAAGATAACGAAACCACTGTCGGCAAGTGGTGGAGTGATTTATCGCTGAGGACTCACTATGTTGTTGTTGATGATTTTGAAAATATTGAATCGGTATATAACGCACTCACCGATATGAATGTATGCTGTGCCGATGACTCCGAACTCGGAATACAGGACAGCATAGTAAACGCTTCAAATATATTCAGCTTTGCAAGCGTATTTCTTATTATTTCAACAGTGTTGCTTTCTGTGATTATGATTATACAATCAACAGCAAACGCACTTTCACTTCGTAAATCCGATATAGGCTTGCTCAAAGCGATAGGTTATAAAAACAGTCAGATATTTGCCTGCCTTTACTGCGAACAGCTTAGGGTTACATTTACCGGATTTGCGGTTGGAACAATTATTTCCGTGGTGATTACGGTTGTGTCAAATCTTTTCTTTGCAAACAGAAATTTTATCGACCGTCTGTACATTATCAATTGGGGAAATTTCGGAATTTTGCTTGCAATTTCGTTTTTGATAGTAACAATAGTTCCGCTGATATGTCAGCTCATAGCATTACGCAAGCTGAATAAAATTCAGCCCAAAGACGCAATGAATGAATAATTTTTGAGAGTAAAATAATGAAATTAACAAATGTAAATTTTCTTGCAAAAGCAAATGCTAAGGTAAATAAAAATGAAAAGGGAATAAAAATTATTTCTGCTTTGCTTGTCATTTCTTTGACTTTAATTTCGTCATTTTCAATTGTTGTAACAAAAGCGGTTGATGAATATAAAGAAGATTTTCGTGCAAGAACACTTGAAGTTGCCCCTGTTTTAAGTGAACTTGATGAAAATGTTATAGAGAGTATAAAAAACACGGAACATGTAGTAGATATTTTTCCGCTTGAGGGAATAAGACAAGATTTATTTGATATTAAAGGAACTTCAAGTACAGAATTTCAAAACAGGCTTGAAAAAGACGAAGATTCTTATTTGGATATATGGTCTTTATTAGGAGATGAAAAGCGCAGTGTAATTGCAGGTAAAACTCTTGAAGATTCTCCTGCTTTTAGTTGTATTGTTCCAAGCGATTTTTATCCGTTTGAAGTTGATGACGAAAATGAAAATCCTGACTACATCAAAGGAGAGAGCCTGATTGGAGAAACTATTACTGTAAAGGCAAGTAGCGATTATTTGTTTGAAGTTTATAACTACAGATTTGGTGATGGTGGGGAAAATACTTCACTGGAACTTCCTGCAATAGAATATAAATTAAAAGTAGTAGGTACATATTATCTTTCACCTACCGAATACGGCAACTATGATTCAGTATTCATTTCGGGTGAAACAGCAAAAAAGATTTTAGATGACGCACTTGCTAAAGGCGGATATAAAAAAGATGATTCAACCGAGGTAGGCAAGTGGTGGAGCGATTTATCGTTGCGAACCCATTATGTGCTGGTTGATGATTATGAAAATATAGAATCTGTGTACAATGCACTTACCGATATGAATGTGTGTTGTGCCAATGACCCCGAACTCGGAATACAGAGCAGTATAATTAACGCATCAAATATATTCGGATTTTCAAGCGTTTTTTTGATTATTGCAACCTTTCTGTTATCGGTAATTACTATTATCCAGTCAACAACAAATGCACTTTCACTTCGCAAATCCGACATAGGACTTCTCAAGGCAATCGGCTACAAAAACAATCAGATATTTGCCTGCCTTTACTGCGAACAACTCAGGGTTACTTTTACAGGTTTTGCGGTTGGTACAATTATTTCCGTGGTGATTACGGTTGTGTCAAATCTTTTCTTCTCTAACAGAAATTACATTGACCGCCTATATATTATCAACTGGGGAACTTTCGGAATCTTGCTTGCAATTGCTTTTTTGATAGTAACGATAGTTCCGCTGATATGTCAGCTTATTGCCTTGCACAAACTGAATAAAATTCAGCCGAAAGATGCAATGAACGAATAATTTTTGAGGGTGAAATAATGAAATCAATAGAATTAAAAAATGTTTCTAAAATATACAATAACAAAGTAACCGCCGTGGATAATGTATCGTTTACATTGTCGGAGGGCGAATTTGTGGCTGTTATGGGACAGTCGGGCAGCGGAAAAAGCACTCTGCTCCAAATGGCAGGATTGCTTGACAACTGCACCTCAGGTCAGATTTTGATTAACGGCAAAGATGTGTCATCACTCGGCAAAAATGAACTTGCCGACACAAGAATGAATTCACTCGGATTTGTCTTTCAGGCATTTCATCTCAATCCGCATCTGAAAGTTTTTGAAAATATAATGGTTCCTATGCTCATAAACGACCGTTTCAAAAACAGGGCAGAAATGAAAGAAACTGCCGAATTGCTTGTGCAAAAAGTCGGTCTTACACACCGCATTGACCACTATCCGAGAGAGCTTTCAGGCGGTGAACAGCAAAGAACCGCCATTGCAAGAGCGCTTGCCAATAATCCCGACTTTATCCTTGCCGATGAACCTACAGGCAACCTTGACAGCAAAAACGAACTTATGATTTTTGAAGAGTTGAAAAAACTTACAGAGTTTGGCAAGGGTGTTCTTGTTGTCAGCCATAACGATGCCGTAACCGATTTTGCAGACAGAATTTGCGTTATGAAAGACGGCGTTTTAGAGGAACAGTAAAATGAAAAATAAAAAACTAAGTCTGCTTGTAAAAGCCTCAATTCTTTCACGAAAAGGTGCAACAGTATTTTTTTGTTGCTTTATGGTGATTGCAACCGTTCTCGTTCTTGTATCAGCAGGAGCGGTTATACCGCTGAAAAATAATATTGACCAAAACATAAATAATCATATTCTTAACAGAGAGTTGAATTTTGAGATAAGCGAAAATACTCCTCAAAATGAAATTGACGATACAATTTCAAGCATAAAAAGCATTGAACACATAACGAGTGTTTATAATGTGCCTGCTGAACTTGAAGTGTCGGAAACTTCGGGAGTGCTGTTTTCAGCCTACACATTCAGTTATGTTCACGAGGGATATAACCTTAAAATAACAAGCGGAAGAGCTTTTAAAGAGAACGAGGAAAATGTTGCAGTTGTTCCCGAAGTGTTAAAGGATTTTAACAGCGAAAGTCAACGAATCAATAAAATTGACGGCAAAACGCTTGTGGGCAAAAATCTTGTTTTTGCTGATGAATCGGGCAAGGAACATAAGCTTAAAATTGTCGGAGTGTATAACACATCTGACCCGATTTTTACAGGCAATCAAATTCTTATTCCACGCAACAGTTTGATTGAGTTCAATAATGAAGTTATTGCAAATGCCAAAGGTATGGCTTCAATAACTTCCGATAAGGCTTATAAAATTCTCGTTGATGATGCAAAAAATCTTGAAAGTGTACAATCCGAGGTTTCCTCATATTGCGAACCGTATACAATGGATTTGAACTTTGATTCTCAATCATACAATATCGCTCTCATAATCATTATGGGTTCAATTGTATTTTTTGCATTGTTCGTAATTGCGGGACAGTATATGTTCGTCAAGAGCAACATAAGCAGACGAACCGAAGAACTTGCGTTGTACCGTTCACTCGGGTACAAGTCTAACCAACTTTTCTATATAATATTTGCAGAATATTTCCTTATTGGAATAATATCAATTGCAGTCGGTACAATTTTGACTGTATTGCTCGATATATTAGTTATAAATCCGTATCTTGTGAATCTTGTGGGCAATACAATTATGGAAATGACCGTGAATGTTTCGGCTGTTTATGTACTGCTGTTCCTTGTGATTTATTTGATTGTACTTGCAATCGTCAGCATTTGGGCAGTAAAACGCTCTGAAAAAACGGATTTAAGCGTGTTGCTTAGAGAAAGATAATCCTATAACAGAAATAAAACTCCATATTATTATTTAAAGCAGAAATTCTGAAAAAAATTCGGGATTTCTGCTTTTTTTAAATTTCATTTAAAGTTTGTAAATTATTATATAGCCACAGTAAAGAAAAGGTAAAGACAGGGAGGTCTTACAATGGGCGTTAAAAATATATTCAAGCGTTACGAACTTAAATTTATGCTGACAACGCAGCAGTACATTCAGCTCAAAGAGCTTATGAAAAAATATATGCAGGGAGATGAATTCGGAAAAAGCACGATATGCAATCTCTATTTTGACACACCCGATTATCTTCTCATCAGACATTCAATTGAAAAGCCTGTTTACAAAGAAAAACTCAGACTTCGCAGTTACGGTACTCCGAAAAATGATTCAACCGTATTTGCGGAATTAAAAAAGAAGTACAAGTCGGTTGTCTATAAACGCAGAATCGGTATGAGCGAACAGGATGCAATAAAATTTCTCTGTGAAAGAAAACCTGTTAAGGATACGCAGATTACCCGTGAAATTGATTATTTTCTCGACTTCTACAACAATCCGAAACCTATGGTTTATCTTTCATATGAGCGAGAGGCATTCTTTTCAAAAACAGACAGCGATTTCAGAATGACCTTTGACCGCAACATTTTGTGGAGAGATTACGACCTTTCACTTTGCAAAGGAGTTTACGGTGAACCGATTTTGAAGAAAAATCAAGTTCTGCTTGAGGTCAAAACTGCGGCGGCAATTCCAATGTGGCTGACAATGTTTTTAAGCGAAAATCACATCTACAAAACATCTTTTTCAAAGTACGGCACAGCCTACAAAACCATTTTTGAAAGATCACTCAAGGAGGAAAAGCACTATGCTTAATAATTTATTTTCAGGAGTATTTGATTTGACAACACAGAGCGTAATTTCTGTTCCGATGTTTCTATTATGCGTGGGAGTTTCACTTGCAATCGGAATTTTTCTTGCGTTCGTCTATTCCTACAAGAACCAATGCACAAAAAGCTTTGTGACAACTCTTGCACTTCTCCCGTCAATTGTCTGCGTTGTAATTATGATGGTCAACGGCAATATCGGAGCAGGTGTAGCCGTTGCAGGCGCATTCAGCCTTGTTCGTTTCCGTTCGGTACCCGGAAGTGCAAAGGAAATCTGTTCAATCTTTATGGCAATGGGTACAGGTCTTGTAGCAGGTATGGGCTACCTCGGCTTTGCCGTAGTGTTCGCCCTCATTTTAGGAGCTGCGTTCCTCATTTGCAATCTTACAAATATCGGTTCATCAAAATCTGCCGACCGTGAAAGGTCGCTGAGAATCACAATTCCCGAGGATCTCGACTACACAAATATGTTTGACGATCTTCTTAAAAAATACACAACAAACTACAAGATGCTTTCTGCAAAAACCACCAATATGGGCAGTATGTTCAAGCTGACTTATCATATCACACTCAAAGACCCAAGTCTTGAAAAGGAGTTTATTGATGCGTTAAGATGCAGAAACGGCAACCTTGAAATTATGCTCTCGGCACAGGAGGCGACTGTTAATGAGCTGTAAAAAAATTATCTCGGCTGTATTGCTTTCGGCATTTGTAACCGCAGCCTTTGCAGGCTGTTCAAATTCCGACACACAGACAGCCGATGAGGCAACAGTAAAAATATCATCAAGTTCAACTTCATCAAATGCAGACGATTCATCAATCGATGATGAAATGTTCACGGCAAGGGACAAGGAAATCGGATATGACGAATCGGAATGCGAAACGATTACACTTTCAGACAATGCAAGCACAAGCAGTCTTAAAAGCGTTAAGATTGACGGCAACACGATAACCGTAAGCGAGGAGGGAACATACATCGTTTCGGGTACGCTCTCTGACGGTCAGATTATTATTGACGGTGACAAAAGCGAAAAAATCAGACTTATACTTGACGGAGTGACAATCAATTCAAACACAGGCGCACCGATTTATGTAAAGCAGACCGACAAGCTGTTTATCACTCTTGCCGAAAGCAGTAAAAATGTTCTTACAAACAATAAGAAATTCACGGCAGACGGTGACAACAATGTTGATGCGGTAATTTTCTCAAAAGATGATATTACTCTCAACGGCAACGGCAGTCTTGAAATCACAACAAACTGCGGACACGGCATTGTGTCAAAGGACGATTTGAAAATCACAAGCGGTACATATTCGATTACATCGAGTTCACACGCTCTTGACGGCAAGGACAGCGTGAGAATTGCATCGGGTACATTTACGCTCACTTCCGACAAGGACGGTATTCACAGCGAAAATGCCAACGATACCTCACTCGGATTCATATATGTTGCAGGAGACACTTTCAAAATCACAAGTGACGGAGACGGAATGGATGCGTCGGCATACCTGACAATTCTCGATTGCAACGCAACAATCAAGTCGGGCGGTGGTGCATCAAATGCCGAGAAAAAACAGGAGGAATTTGGCAGAATGGAAGGTGCTTCATCAAGCACAGACAGCGATACCGCAAGCGCAAAGGGTATTAAGGCAGGCAGAAATCTCACAATTTCGGGCGGTACACTCAGCCTTGACTGTGCGGATGACGCTGTTCATTCAAACGCTGACATCAGTATTTCAAACGGCAATCTTACAATTGCAACAGGCGATGACGGTGTTCACGCTGACAGCAGTCTTAAAATTTCGGGCGGCACAATTAATGTCACGGAAAGCTACGAGGGTATTGAAGGACTTGAAATTACGGTAAGCGGCGGTACAATTTCTGTTGTGTCAAGCGATGACGGATTCAATGCCGCAGGCGGTAATGATTCAAGCGGTTACGGCGGTGGAATGCCACAGGATAATTTTTCAGCCGACAGCGATGCCAAAATTACAATTTCGGGCGGAAAGATTACAGTTGATGCAAAGGGTGACGGTCTTGATTCCAACGGCTCGCTCTGTGTATCGGGCGGTGAAATCTTTGTAACAGGTCCTTCGGACAACGGCAACGGCGCTCTCGATTATAACGGTGACGCACAGATTACGGGCGGTACAATCGTTGCGGTCGGTATGAGCGGAATGGCTCAGAACTTCGGCTCATCTTCAACACAGGGCTCAATTCTTTCAAACACGGCAACCACTACAAGCGGTGAAGTTGTCCTCAAAGACAGCAACGGCAATGTGCTTGTTTCATTCACTCCGACACGAGAATATAATTCCGTTGTTGTAAGCACACCCGATGTAAAAAAAGGCTCAACCTACACACTTACAACAGGCGACAGCAGTACAACAATTGAAATGTCGGATATTATTTACGGCGAATCCACTCAGGGTGGAGCACCTAACGGTGGCGGACAAGGCGGTCCGAACGGCAGAGGTCAAGCCCCCAACGGCAATATGGGCGGAGGCTTTGGCAACAGACCGTAAAGCTAAACTAACTCTTTCTCAATATTTTCATACAAAAAAACAGGAGTCGCTCGCATGAACGATTCCTGTTTTTGCTTCTAAAATTGTTTTTTGTTTTCCGATTATTAAAGAATTTAGAAATTACATATAAAAACATGAAGCCCCCACACATTTTCGTGTAGGGGCGGTTTTCTTAAACAAAGAAATTGTCCTTATATTAGTATCTTTCTCCGACAACTACAATGACGCTTCTTCCTGCCATATTAATTCGTCTGTCATAGAGAATAACATTTCTGTCTTCAAGGATTACATCCTGCGGCTCGTTGCCTGTGTTGACATAAAGTTTCCAGTGGTATCCTTCGGGAAGGTCGGGAAGCTCAACATTTACATAATCCCAATAAGCATTGACGCCAAAGTAAACAAACTCGTCAAGTCCCTGTTGTTTAAGACTTGCACCGGCATACATAATACCAATCATTCTTGTATCATCGTAATATTTGGCACTCCACGCAACATTTGAATGGATGCTGACAGGCGGATAACTGCATGTTGTCTTGCCTCTGCTGTCTGTGATAATATGGAATCTCTTTCTGAAAGCAATCATATATTTAAAAAATTCAAATACATCCTTATGCTTTTCTTTTCTTGTCCAGTCAAGCCATGAGATAATGTTGTCCTGACAGTAAGCATTGTTGTTGCCGAACTGAGTGTTGCAGAATTCATCACCTGCAAGGAAAAGAGCAGGTCCCTGACTGCACATAAGCGTTGCAAAAGCATTTTTTACCATTTTGATACGGAGCTTGTTGATATTGTAATCATTTGTATCACCCTCGGCACCGCAGTTCCAGCTGTTGTTGTCATTGGCACCGTCAGTATTGTTCCAGCCGTTTTCAAGATTGTGTTTTTCGTTGTATGAGTACATATCATAAAGAGTAAATCCGTCATGACAGGTAAGAAAGTTTACCGACGCATTGTAGCCTCTGTAGGTAGGGTCATACAAATCTCTTGAGCCTGTAATTCTCTGAGCCGCATCCCATGCAAGGTGGCTGTCGCCTTTAAGAAATCTTCTGAGGTCGTCACGGTATCTTCCGTTCCATTCAGCCCATCTGTTCCATGACGGAAAACTGCCGACCTGATAAAGTCCGCCTGCGTCCCACGCCTCCGCAATAAGCTTTACTCCGCCGAGAATCGGATCAAACGCAAGGCTTTTGAGAAGCGGAGGCTTATCCATAGGAGTACCGTCCTCGTTTCTTCCCAAAATCGACGCAAGGTCAAAACGGAAACCGTCAATGCGGTATTCTGTTACCCAATAACGCAGACAGTCAAGTATAAACTGCTGCACAATCGGCTGATTGCAGTTGAGAACATTGCCGCAGCCGCTGAAATTGTAATACTTTCCGTCCGGTGTGAGCATATAATAAATGTTGTTGTCAATGCCCTTGAACGAGAAATACGGACCCATTTCGTTGCCCTCTGCCGTGTGGTTGAACACAACATCAAGGATAACTTCAATTCCGTTTTCGTGAAGCTCACGAACAAGCTGTTTAAGCTCTCTGCCTTCGTGATGATGCTTGTGGTCGCTCTCATAGCTTGTGTTCGGAGCAAAAAAACATACGGTGTTATAACCCCAGTAATCGTAGAGCTGACGACCGTCATAATTACGGTATGAACCCATTTCGTCAAACTCAAAAATAGGCATCATTTCAACGGCATTGATGCCCAGTCCTTTAAGATAGGGGATTTTTTCACGGATACCTGCGAATGTACCCTTGTTTTTAACACCCGAGGAGCCGTCCTGAGTAAAGCCTCTTACATGCATTTCATAGATAATAAGTTCTTCAAACGGAAGCTTCGGCTGAGTGCAGTTGCCCCAGTCATAGTCGCTGTTTACAACCCTTGCCTTATAAACACCCTCATGCTCCTGCTTTTTACCCCAGCCGCTCTGACCGATTACAGCCTTTGCGTATGGGTCAAGAATGTATTTCTTTTTGTCAAAAATAATGCCTTTTTCGGGTTCATACGGACCGTCAAAGGAATATGCATACTCAAAATCAACCTCATCAAGACCGAACACGAGCATTGAATAGGTGTTGCCGATTTTGTAAGAATCCGGAAATCTGAGCCTTGCATACGGAATTTTTGCATAAGGTTTGAATAAAAGCAATGTACACTCAACGGCATAAACCGAATGAATAGTAAAGTTTACACCGCCGGAAACGGTTGTTGCACCGTTTAAAAGAAAGTTGCCGGGTCTGACATCGAAACCACCGACATTATCGGTTGGCTTTAAATCCCTCAACATAATATTTAATCCCCCTAAGTTCCTCTCAAAAAACAAAAATTCAATCATAACACAACATATGTCTATATGTCTATTTTATCATATTATGTGATTTATTCAACACACTATTTGCAAAAACATAGTCAAATATTGTCATCCTTGATTAAAATACAGTATTATTACACAAAAAAAGACCGAAACAAAAATCATATTCGGTCTTTTTGGTTATTTGTTTACTTTTATTGTCAACCGATAAAGGTAAAGCGGTCTGTTTTTTTGCCGTCAACATCAACCTTTTCGGTAAACATTTCGACAGGTCTTGCCCACACTTCACTTGTGTTGTGGAGATTTCTGTAAATTACAAGCTTTTCTCCTGTTTCGCTGTGGGTTGCAAAGTTGATAACCTCATATTCGCCGCCCTTGAAATGTAAGTAAATACCCGGCTTGATTTCTTTTGTCGTATTTTCGGCATTGTCCGAATTGCTTTCACAGCAATTTTCTGTTTTAACAGCTTTAACTGAAGTTTCTTCATTTGCAGGAGCTTCGTCAATTTCAGCTGCCCTGCAATCTGTATTGTCTGCATTGAAATCAACCCTGAAACTTCCGTCATTAACAACAAGAATCCTTGACTGATACGGTTGCATTTCAATTTCATAGTAGCCGTTTACATCAATAACTTCGTTGCCGTTGAGAACATCTGTAAGCTTTGCGTTGCAGCCTGTGTCAAAACCGATTCTTTCAACACGGTCTGTAAGGTTGAATGCAACAAAAACAGTCTGATTGTCGGTTTTTCTCTTGTAAACAAGCTTTTCATTCTGAATATTTATGTTTTCAAAATCGCCGTACTTGAGAGCTTCGAGTGCAAGTCTTACTACACCGAGTTTTTTGATATGCTCAAGAAGTTCATAGTTCGGATTCGGGATGGAATCAAGGTCAAGACAGGGACGAAGCTCATAATCGCTGTGGGCGGTTCTCATACCCTCAATGCCGAACTCACTGCCGTAGTAAATTGACGGCACACCGGGCATTGTGTACATCATTGTGTAAACATTGTTGAGATGATTTTTGTCTTTAAGCATACTTGCAACACGGTTTACATCGTGGTTATCAACGAAATTATATGTGTAGATATTTCTGTAAATACCGCCGTTAGCAAACTGTCTGTTAAGAGAATGAGCAATTTCAAAATAGTTGTGGTCATTATGGCTTGAATAAATGCCTTTGTAGCATTCGTAGTTTGTAACCGAGTCAAGCACATCGGGATTTGCCCAATGATTGTAATCGCCGTGGGTAATCTCACCGTAGAGCCAGAAATCCGACTTTTTCTCTTTGCAAACATTTCTGAGTTTCTTGAAAAATTCAATGTCAATGCAGTCAGCCGCATCAAGGCGAAGTCCGTCAATATCAAATTCGTCAATCCAAAATCTTGCACAATCGAGAAGATAGTTTACAACTTCGTCATTGTGGAGATTGAGCTTTACAAGGTCGTAGTGACCTGCCCAACCCTCATAGCTGAAACCGTCATTATAAGGGCTGTTGTTCCAGAAGTTTACATTTTCAAACCAAGACACATATCTTGAATTTTCACGGTTCTGCTGAACATCTTTGAATGCAAAGAAATCTCTTCCCACATGGTTAAAAACACCGTCAAGCATAACTCTGATGCCGTTATCGTGAAGTGTTTTGCAAATCTTTTTGAAAGATTCGTTATCACCGAGTCGGCAGTCGATTTTTTTGTAATCAATAGTATCATATCCGTGTTTTGAACTCTCAAAAACAGGGTTGAAAACGAGTGCATTTACCGACATTGACTTCATATGCTCAATCCAGCCGTAGATTTTGTCAAGTCTGTATTCCTGCTTAAAATCGTTTTCCTTTGGTGCTCCGCAAAAACCGAGCGGATAAATATTGTAAATTACGGATTCATTTATATATCCCATTTTATTATCTCCTTTGTGTGCGTGATATACGGTGTATGATTACCGAAATTTGTATACACCTTTTTTAATTGTAACACTAAAATTTCTATTGTGCAACCGAATATTTTATGTTACAATGTACTGTAATGACGATTTAAGAGAAATCTCGGAGGAATAAAATGCTTAAAATACCCGAAAATAAAACAAGAAAAAAATTAAGAATCACGCTCTGCATACTGTACCTTGTTCAGATTATTCTCTGTGCATTGCCGTATTTTCAGTACATCGACTATGAGAAGAATGTTCTTCATTCATATTCCGTTCTCGATATTATGGCTGTGTGGGGAAGTAATGTGTCATCTGCTCAGGGACAGGCAGTGTTCCATTACTCACTATTTATGCCGATTTTCTTCATCATTCCGATTGCAGGATTTTTCTTCTGCGCACTCGATAAGGAACGCAATATGAAGAATGTTGCATCAATTATTTGTTGCTTGCTCGGAGTTCTTTCAATTCTCCTGATGGTGAGCTACGCACTCAGCCTTGCATCACTCATTGCATTGCTTTTGTACATTCTCATCTGTTTCCTTACAACGCTTTCAATCTTTGCAAGATTTACCGACAAAGATGCAACAAAAGCACCAATTAAGCAGAAAAACACCGACCCTAACAGGGAAGTGTAGGAAAGTTAAAAAGTAAAAGTTAATAGTTAAGAGTTATGGTCGGGAAGACAGTTTGCTTAATGCAAAACAATGTTTTTCCGACTTTTTATTTGATAAAATTAAAACACGGCTGTTCATTATCTAAAATGATTGCCGTGTTTATTTTTACCGATTTTAAAATTCCGTCAGAACAATGTGCGCCTGTGAATTGTCAAGTACAATGGGTTTATCCATATCTACTCTCTTTAGTTCTCCGTACAGTCTGCCGAAAATCACCGTTGTTTTGTCCATATATGCCGCCATTGCCTCGCCTTTTACCGTAAACGGCTTAAATGTAATGTCAACTGCGGAATATCCTGCCTTGAAGTACCACGGTCTGTCAAGATTTCCGCCTGTGCTTTTAACATTTATCTGCGACAGTTTTACAAGATGACCGTCTGCGAAAAAGCAATTTTCGTTGCCGTAACGGTTGTCGCCGACTCTGCTTGCAAGACAGAGGGAAAAGCGTTTTCCGTCAATAAAGCAGTCGGAGCTTAATCTCTGATAATTATGCTTTCTCGGCTTTGAAAAGCGTGTCCAGTCAAAGTAAGCGTTTGTGGTTGTTTCGTTTAAGGAATATTCCATACCGCCCACACGGATAATTCCGCTTGCAACAAATTTGGGAACAAAGCGTTTGAGATAAAAATATTTTCTGTCCCTCTCAAACGGTGCAATCTCGTTAAGACTTTCACCTGCAATCTTTTTAAGGTTGATATTGAAATAAAGATTTTTTATGCCGCCAAAGTCAATAAAATCGCACTTTAAAAATCTTCCGTTCGGTGTGTTTGTAAGCTGTAATTGAAGTCTTTTGTCGGTATATAAAAGCTCCCCCGAACTGCCCGATTCGGGAAGCTCATTCTTGCTGAAAACGAATTTTTTTACAACGCAGTCATAAAGCACACCGCCTCTTTTAAGGTCGGCAACCGCAATTTTTACCGCAAATTCCATGCCCAGATTTTCAACCGAAAGATAGAGCGAAACCTCTGTGTTGCTTATGAAATAGCAATCCCTTTCGCTGTGTTTTCCGCTTGTTTTGCTCTGTTCGCTGTTATATTCAAAAACAGGCGTTCTTGCCCAGCCTGCACACATAACCTCTCCGTTTTCTTCAAAAACATTATGCTTTTCGGTTATCTCATGTTGCAAAACAATCCCTCCGTTTTCTCATTCTCAAAATTTTCCATAAAATCACACCATACAATATACACAAAATAATTATGCTTTTCAAGAATTATAACAAAACTGTAAATTTCAATTTTGCCATACCTAACAATGCCTTATGTACTGATTTTTAATTTCTGCGAATAAACTGTAATATTATCATATACCTGTGAGGGCGGTTTTTATGAAGAAATTTGTCATTTTGCTTTTAATATCTGTCTGCTTTCTGCTTTGTTCATGCAGTGCCGACACTTCGGGATATTCAAATGAGCTAACCAGCAGCGGCTGGACAGCCGAACTTGACGGAGGCGGAAAGATAAATCTTTCGTTTAACGGCGACAATGCGTTACTCATTTTGCAAAGCGGAAAAGATAAAACGGAGCTTTGCGGAAAATATGTTGTTGATGACACAACGCTTGTAATATTTGTGCCGAAACTTTACCGAAACTACACATTTGAATATGTTCCGCACGGAAAAAAGCTTGATTTGTCATACAACGGTTCAAAAATCACGCTCAGTCGTGCCGATAACACGCAAAAAACCGAGTAAATCAGCCGTTCAAAGTTTCTTATGTACATTTTGAGCGGAATACGCAGATTAACGAATAATTTTATTGATAAATAAAGTTGTGTGTGTTATAATGTTTTAAGCTATGTTATTATGCCATTTTTGGATTTTTTCGGAGGTATTGTTTTGGTAGTGTTTGGAATTGATCCCGGATATGCCATTGTAGGTTGGGGAGCAATCAATTTTCAATCGAATACATATAAAACTCTCGGCTTCGGTGCAATTGAAACCGTTGCGGGGACGGATTTTAACAAACGGCTTGAGTACATCTATGACGAAACCTATGCTATTCTCAACAGATGTCGCCCCGACGCTCTCGCAATTGAAAAGCTTTACTTTCAGACCAATCAGAAAACAGCTATCAATGTTGCTCAGGCAAGGGGAGTAACCCTGCTTGCTGCACAAAAACTTAAAATACCAATCTTTGAGTACACTCCTCTTCAGGTCAAAACGGCTGTAACTGGATACGGCAAGGCTAAAAAACCGCAGGTTATGGAAATGACCGCAAGGCTTTTAAAGCTGAAAGAAATTCCAAAGCCCGACGATACCTGTGACGCACTTGCAATTGCAATCTGTCACACACAGGCGGCAGGCTCACAGCTCAGAAGAGTAATGTACGGAAAGGGACTTTAAATATGCTTTATTCCGTAAGAGGAAAACTTATTGCTATAGAATCAAATGCGGCGGTAGTAGAGTGCGGCGGTGTCGGCTATATGTGCCAGACAACAATGAACACACTCAAAGCCGTAAAGCTTAACACAGAGGTAACGCTCTACACCTACCTTAATGTAAGGGAAGATGCGGTTGACCTTTTCGGCTTTGCAACAAAGGCAGAGCTTGAAACCTTTAAAAACCTCATCAGCGTAAGCGGTGTAGGTCCAAAGGCAGGACTTGCGGTTTTGTCGGAGCTCAGTCCCGAACAGGTTGCAATGGCGATTGCCTCCGATGACCTCAAAACAATTACAAGAGCACAGGGAATAGGCAAAAAAATTGCACAGAGAATTGTTCTTGAACTCAAGGACAAGCTTGCAAAAGCGGCTAAAGAGGACAGTTCCTTTGCACAGGCGGCACAGAACAGCGTGAATGTTTCAGTGGGAAATGTTCCGAAAGCAATCGAGGCACTCGGAGTTTTGGGTTATTCTCCTTCGGATGTTTCGCCCGTACTCGCAACACTCGACAGCGCCTTGCCTGTTGAACAGCTTATTTCGCTCACATTAAAACAGATGGGAAGACAGTAATATATGAGTAAAATGGAATTCTCGGATGAATTTGATTTTGAAAACAGAATAACCGATACTTCCGAAATTCCCGAAGATACGGCAGAGAGCGATAACCCTCTGCGGCCGAAAACACTTTCGGAATACATAGGACAGGAAAAGGCAAAGGAAAACCTCAAGGTCTTTATCGAGGCGGCAAAAATCAGAGGCGAAACCCTTGACCATGTACTGCTCTACGGCCCTCCGGGACTCGGTAAAACAACTCTTTCGGGAATCATTGCGAATGAACTCGGTGTGTCAATGAGAATAACCTCAGGCCCTGCAATTGAAAAGCCGGGCGACCTTGCGGCATTGCTTACCAACCTTAACGAGGGCGATGTGCTTTTTATTGACGAAATTCACAGACTGAGCCGTTCCGTTGAAGAAATACTTTACCCTTCAATGGAGGACTTTGCAATTGATATTATCACGGGTAAAGGTCAGATGGCGGCTTCGTATCATCTGCCGTTGCCAAAATTTACACTTGTCGGAGCAACCACAAGAGCAGGTCAGCTGACCGCTCCTTTGCGTGACCGTTTCGGCGTTGTATTAAGACTTGAACTTTACACCCCCGAAGAGCTGGCACAGATTGTTGAAAGAAGTGCGGGAATCCTCGGAATCACAATCGAACACGACGGTGCGCTTGAAATTGCGTCCCGTTCAAGGGGAACACCACGAATTGCAAACCGACTTTTAAAGCGTGTGCGTGACTTTGCACAGGTTATGTCAAACGGCGTCATCACACTTGAAACTGCAAGGACAGCACTTGACAGACTCGAAATTGACGAACTCGGTCTTGACCGCAACGACAGAAGAATGCTTGAGGCAATCGTTCGTTTTTACAACGGCGGTCCTGTCGGACTTGAAACACTTGCGGCGGCAATCGGTGAAGAGGCTGTAACAATCGAAGATGTCTATGAACCGTATCTTTTGCAGATAGGTTTTGTCAGCAGAACACCGAGGGGCAGATGCATAACTGCCGAGGCCTGTAAGCACCTTGGTTGTGAATTTCCAAAGGGCGTTGTAAATGCACAGCCAACACAGCCGACTCTCTTTGGTGATAAGGAGTCATAAATCAGTCACAATATGAGTGTATAATTCAACAGAGTGCAAGGCTTTTACTTGGGTTATACCGAAAATTTCAGCTTTGCAAATTTACAATCTACAAATATTTAACGGAGGTATATATAATGGGAAGATTATTCGGTACAGACGGTGCAAGAGGTGTTGCCAATGTTGAGCTTACACCCGAACTTGCAATGAATATAGGCAGAGCGGCGGCAATGGTTCTTATCAGCGATGAGGTTGAACACCCCACAATTTTAATCGGTAAGGACACAAGACTTTCAGGCGATATGCTTGAGGGCGCACTTGTTGCAGGACTTTGTTCAGTCGGTGCAAATGTTCACATTCTCGGAGTAGTTCCTACTCCTGCGGTTGCTTATCTTGTTGGCAAATACAATGCCGATGCAGGTATTATGATTTCCGCATCACACAACCCGTTTGAATTTAACGGTATCAAAATTTTCAGCTCTGACGGATGCAAACTCCCCGATGATCTCGAAAACAGAATTGAAGAAATTGTACTTGACCATGTTGTACCGTATGCATCCGCAACAGATGAAAATATCGGCAGAGTAACATATGATACAGAGGCGGCTGATTTGTATATTGACCACCTTGTTTCGGCAGTTGACTGCGACTTTGAGGGTATGGAAATCGCACTTGACTGTTCAAACGGTTCTTCTTCAAGAACAGCTGAAAAGCTTTTCACAAAGCTTGGTGCAAAGGTTCATATGCTTTTTGACGAGCCTGACGGTGTGAACATCAACCGTGACTGCGGTTCAACTCATATGAGCAAATTGCAGAAGTATGTTCGTGAACATAAGCTTTCATGCGGTCTTGCATTTGACGGTGACGCCGACAGATGTCTTGCGGTTGACGAAAACGGAAACCTTATTGACGGCGATTATCTTATTGCAATCTGTGCAAATGATATGAAGCAGAGAGGCGTACTCAAAAAGAATGCCGTTGTCGGAACAATTATGACAAATATGGGTTTCAACAAGTTCTGCGAAGAAAACAATATGCACTTTGTTTCAACAAAGGTTGGCGACAGATATGTCCTTGAAGCTATGATGCGTGAGGGTTACAATATCGGCGGTGAGCAGAGCGGCCACATTATTTTGCTCGACTACGCAACAACAGGCGACGGTCAGCTTTCAGGTGCAATGATTCTCAGCATTATGAAGAGAACAGGTGAAAAGCTCAGTCAGCTTGCAAAAATTATGGAGCGTCTGCCGCAGGTGCTTATCAATGTTAAGGTCAGCAGAGAGGGCAAACTCTCATTCTATACAGACAGGGAAATCAAGGCTGAAATTGAGAGAGTAAGCGAAATTCTCGGTGACAGAGGCAGAATCCTTGTTCGTGTATCGGGAACAGAACCTCTCGTAAGAGTAATGCTCGAAGGTGAAAACCTCGAAGAAATTCAGAACCTTGCGGAAGAAGCCGCACAGGTAGTAAGGGAAAGACTTGCATAATGCGATTATCTGATAAATGGAAAGATTATGAACTTATAGATACCTCTGACGGTGAAAGACTTGAAAGATGGGGAGATATAATCCTCATTCGTCCCGATCCGCAGATTATCTGGTCAAGCGAAAAGAAAAATCCTCTTTGGTATTCGGCACATGCTCGTTACCACCGCTCAAACCGTGGCGGAGGAAGTTGGGAACAGTACAAAAAAGTTCCCGACCGCTGGACTGTAAATTACGGCGACCTTGTTTTCAACATCAAGCCAATGGGATTTAAACACACAGGTGTGTTCCCCGAACAGGCTGTTAACTGGGATTTTGCCGCAGAAAAGATTAAAAACGAAAACAGACCGCTTAAAATTCTCAACCTTTTCGGTTACACAGGCTGTGCAACTCTTGCGTGTATGAACGCAGGCGCAACCGTTTGCCATGTTGACGCATCAAAGGGCATGGTTCAGTGGGCAAAAGAAAATGCCGCATCAAGCGGTATTGCCGACAGACCTGTTCGTTGGCTCGTTGACGATTGCGTAAAATTTGTACAGCGTGAAATCCGCCGTGGCAACAGGTATGACGGAATTATTATGGACCCGCCGTCATACGGCAGAGGTCCGGGCGGTGAGGTCTGGAAACTTGAAGAACAGCTTTATTCACTTGTAACCCTGTGCAAACAGGTTCTCTCAGATAATCCGCTGTTTTTCATTCTCAATTCCTACACAACGGGACTTTCTCCCGCTGTAATGGAATATTTGCTCGGAGTTCTTTTGCAGAAAGACTTCGGCGGAAAAGTATCAAGCGATGAAATAGGACTGAAGGTGAGCGACACGGGTCTTGTATTGCCGTGCGGCTCAACCGCAATATGGGAGAAATAATAAATGAGCTTTATTTCACTTGACAACATCAGCTTTTCGTATTCCGACATTGAAAGCGGTCAGCCGTACAAAAATGCGGTTGACGGTGTTTCTCTCAACATCGAAAAGGGTGAATTTGTTGCCCTTCTCGGTCACAACGGATGCGGAAAGTCAACTGTTGCAAAACATCTCAATGCAATGCTATTGCCGGATAAGGGCAAAGTGTATGTTGACGGAGATGACACATCAGATGAAAACAAGACATATGACATAAGAGAAAAAGTGGGACTTGTGCTTCAGAATCCTGACAACCAGCTTGTTGCAAGCGTTGTTGAGGAAGATGTTGCTTTCGGTCCCGAAAACCTCGGAATACCGCCAAAGGAAATCCGGCAGAGGGTTGACGATGCCCTAAAAGCCGTTGATATGTACGATTACCGTGAACACGCCCCGTTCAAGCTTTCTGGCGGTCAGAAACAGCGTATTGCAATTGCAGGAATTCTTGCAATGCAGCCGCAGTGCATAGTTCTTGATGAACCCACGGCAATGCTTGACCCTAACGGCCGTGACGAGGTAATGACAACGCTTTTAAAGCTCAACCGTGAAAAGAATATGACGGTTGTCCTCATCACACACTATATGGAAGAGGCAGTCCTTGCCGACAGAGTTGTCGTTATGGACGCTGGCAAAATCCTCACTCAGGGCACTCCCGAAGATGTTTTTTCACAGGTAGAGCTTCTCAAAAAGCACCGCCTTGATGTTCCGCAGGCAACAGAACTTGCCTACAGACTTAAAGGCTGCGGAGTGAAACTGGACAAGCTTCCTCTCAATGCCGAGCAATGTGTAAAAATGCTTGAGGAGGTGCTGTCATGAGCAAGGTGCTTGAACTGAAAAATTTAAGCTATGTTTACGGAACAGGCACTCCATTTGAGAAAACCGCAGTCAATAATGTTAGCCTTTCAATTGAAAAGGGCGAGTTTATCGGCATTATGGGACACACGGGTTCGGGCAAGTCAACACTTGTTCAAATGCTCAACGGACTTATGAAACCAACTTCGGGACAGGTTCTTCTTGACGGCGAGGATATCTGGGCAAATCCCAAGGATATCAGAAAAATCCGTTTCAAAGTCGGAATGGTATTTCAGTATCCCGAATATCAGCTTTTTGAAGAAACCGTTGCCAAGGATATCGCATTCGGCCCTACGAATATGGGCAAGAGCGGTGCAGAGCTTGAAAAAGCGGTAAATGACGCCGCAAGATTTACCGGACTTAAAGATGAACTTCTTGAAAAATCTCCGTTCGACCTTTCGGGCGGTGAAAAGAGAAGGGCGGCAATTGCAGGTGTTATTGCAATGAATCCCGAGGTTCTTGTTCTTGACGAACCGACCGCAGGTCTTGATCCTATGGGCAGAGATGTGCTGTTGAGCCAGATTGTGCAGTATCACAAGGAATGCAAAAACACAGTTATCCTTGTATCCCACAGCATGGAAGACATTGCAAGGGTTGCCGATAAGATAATCGTTATGAACAAGTCAAACCTCGTTATGTTTGATAAGACGAAAGAAGTTTTCTCAAAGGGACGAGAGCTTGAAAAAATAGGACTTCGAGTACCGCAGATAACAAAGATTATGCTTGAACTGCGTGAAAAAGGTTTTAATGTTCCCGAAGGAATACTTACTGTTGATGAGGCAATGGACTGTATTTCCTCACTGCTTGACAAGGAGGGTAAAATATGGTAAGAGATGTTGCATTCGGTCAGTATTTTCCTGCGAACAGTGTAATACACAAATGTGATCCCCGAGCAAAGCTGATTATGCTTGTCGGATTTCTCGTAATTATTTTCTGTACTTTCAACTATGCTTCGCTTGCACTTGTTGTGCTTTTTACCGCACTTTTCGTTGCGGCAAGCAAAGTGCCTGCAAAGTTCTATTTCAAAAGTATGAAGGTAATTATCTTTATTATAGTAGTAACCTCAATTCTCAATATGTTCTACGGTTCGGGTGATCCGCTTGTACAATGGGGAATTTTCAAAATCACCTTAAACGGCATTAACAGAGCAATTTTTGTTTCGGTAAGAATCATATGTCTTATCCTTGCAAGCTCCTGTCTTACATTCACAACCTCTCCGACAGAGCTTACGGATGCAATTGAAAGACTGATGAAGCCGCTTGCAAAACTGCACTTTCCCGTTCACGAGATTGCAATGATGATGTCGCTTGCTTTAAGATTTGTTCCCACACTTCTTGAAGAAACCGACAAAATTACTCAGGCTCAAAAGGCACGAGGTGCCGATATGGAGTCGGGTAATATTATTCAGAGGGTAAAGGCGTTTATCCCTATTCTTATTCCGCTTTTTGTTTCGGCATTCAGAAGAGCCTATGAGCTTGCAACAGCTATGGAGTGCCGTTGCTACCGTGGCGGAACAGGAAGAACACAAATGAAAACTATTCATATGGCAAAGCGTGACTATGTATCCTTTGTAATGGTCGCACTTCTAATCGGCGGAGTGATTTTATGCAACATATTCCTGCCTGCGGCAGTTTAAGAAATCTTCTTCTCACAATTTCATATGACGGAAAAAAGTTTCACGGCTGGCAGATTCAGCAGAACGCAATGACGGTTCAAGAGGCTTTTCAAACTGCTCTTTCAAAGATTATCGGCAATGACTTTGATGTAAAGGGCTGCAGTCGCACAGACAGCGGAGTTCACGCAAATATGTACTGCATCAGCCTTAAAACAGAGCATCCCATAAAGCCCGAAAGGCTCAAGGCGGCGCTTAACCGCTGGCTGCCGCTAAGCATTGCGGTTCTTGACTGCAAAGAGGTTGCACCGGATTTTCACGCCCGTTATTCCTGCACAAGCAAGGAATATATCTACAAAATCTGGAACAGCGAGGTGCGAAATCCGTTTCTTGACGGATACGCACTTCATTACAGATACAAAATTGACGAAAATCTGCTCGACAAAGCCGCTCAGGCATATGTTGGCAGACACGATTTCACTTCCTTTTGCACGCTTGATAACCGTGAAAAAGGGGATATGACCAGAAATGTAAAAGCCTTTTCGGTAACCCGTGAGGGCGACCTTGTTACAATGAAGGTTGAGGCTGACGGCTTTTTGTACAATATGGTTCGTATTATGGTGGGAACACTTCTCAGGATTCAGCAGGGTAAAATTGCTCCCGATGAAATCCCCTCCATTATAGAAAAGAAAAACAGAAAATATTCGGGTCCCACCGCACAGGCTTGCGGATTGTACCTGAATCGTGTGAATTATAAAAATGACAACAGTTCACAAAAAGGAGTGAACACTGATGTTTAAAAAGTTTAAAGGACATTATTCAAAACGAAAGACGCATAAAATCGACAGAGATGTAATGAGCTATGAGGATATGCCTCTTGACGATTACGAACAGGAAAAAACCGAAATGTCGCCGCAGGCTGTCAAGAAAATCATCATCGGTGCGTGCATTGCACTTGCGGCAGGACTTATAGTTTTTGCCTTTGCAAACCGTGACAAGCTCACATGGGAAAATATCTCTAACTGGTGGACATACGATGTACTCGGCAACGCAGGTCACGGCTATCCTGTTGATATTATTGGTTCAGAGGTTTCATCAGGCAACTTTGCCGTATCACAGGGACATGCAGTGTATGCGTCAGATACTTCTTTTGTAACCCTGACAAATTCGGGTACAGAGGTTGCAAGACTTCAGCTAACACATTCAAATCCCGTGATGAAAAGCAATGAAAACAGATTTCTCACATACGGAATCGGCGGTTCAAGCTATGAGATAAGCAGCTTTGACGAAAAACTCTATTCCGGTACTGCCGACAACAAAATCTATACCGCAGATATTGCGTCAAACGGTACATATTGCCTTGTAACAGAGGATACCGGTTATCTTACTACGCTGTATGCTTACAGCAAAAATAATGACAGAATCTATAAATATTCTTTTTCAGAATATTACATAACATCGGTTGCTATCAATAAAGACGGTTCGGGCTGCGTTGCAACAGGTATTTCAAGCGACAAGGGTTCGGTTGTAACAGGAGTTTATGTGCTTGATTTTTCACAGGAAAAGCCTGTTTCAACATACACCATAAAAGGCGATTCCGTTATCGACTGCAAGTATCTCACATCTGACACAGCTGTTCTTATCGGTTCACAGGCAAGCTACATTGTAAACAAGGGTGATAAAAAGTATAAGACCGTTAATTATGACGGAAAAACGCTTTCAAATTATTGCTTTAACACAGACACTTCAACTTATACAATGGCTCTTTCAAGAAGCGGTGACGGCAGAAGTGTTGCACTCATAAACTATAACAGCAACGGTGAAGTTCAAAACACAATCAATACCGAACACAAAGCCGATTCAATTTCGGTTTATAAGGGAACGGTTGCAATTCTTGACGGTAATGTTGTTTACGGTTATAATCAAAAAGGAGATTTGCTCTATTCGGCAAATTCGGGAACAGGTTCAAAAAAGGTTGTGCTTGCATCTGATTATACCGCATATATTCTCAGCGTTAATCAAATCAGATTCATCGACCTTGACAGCGTATCAAGTAACGATACCGCCGAAACTTCAAAACAGGAGTAATAAATTTGATTGCAGATATAATAATTATTGCAATATTTGCACTTTTGTTCATAATTGACTTTAAGCGTGGAATTGCAATTACAATTCTCAATATCGCAGGAGTGGCTCTCACAGGCTTTCTTGCATATCACATTTCAAATTTTCTCGCATCGTGGGTCTATACGGCATTTGTTCAGCAGACTTTAACAACAAATTTGCAGCAAATGATTGACACTAAGGGCATCAATGCGGCAATAGCCAACAGCCTTTCTGCTCTTCCAAACTGGGCGATGGGAATGATAGGATTTTTTCTTTCGCTTTTTGGAACAGATGCAAGTATCTATACAAATGACTTTCAAATTCCGAATCAGGCGGCAGCAACCGTTTCAACATCGGTTGAAAAACTGATTCAGCCGATTGTAACAGGATGTTTCCAAATGGTAATCGGTGCTGTAATTTCAATCATTATTTTTATACTTATTAAGTTGCTTGTTAATAAACTTGCAAAAGTATTCAGAATACCCGTTGTGAAACAGGTAAATCAGTTTTTGGGCGGTGTATTCGGTCTTGCGGAGGCGGCAATCCTTGTATTTTTTGCCGTAAACATCTATTCGGGTGTGCTTAAGTTTTCAAACCCCGAAATGCTTAATAGCCCGATGATTTCGGGTGCTGTTTTTAAATTTTTCAGCGTTGTAGTCTGAATGAAGAAACAGGAGGGAACAGAAATGGAAAAAGAAAAAGATGTGTGGAGCTTTAAAACCTCTGATTTGTTTACCATACCTAACATTATAACTTATATCAGATTTGTCCTCATAATGCCGTTTGTGTACTTTTTTCTCAAGGAAGAGTACATCAATGCAGCAATATGTATAGGTTTTTCGGGACTTTCTGACTGCTTTGACGGAATGACTGCCAGAAAACTCAATCAGGTAACTCCTCTTGGAAAAATCCTTGATCCCATTGCAGACAAGGTAACGCTGTTTGCCGTTGTCATCTGTATGGTAATTTATGTGCCGATGGTTTTGCCGATTCTCATAACACTTCTTATCAAAGATCTTCTTATGCTTCTCGGTGGTGCGGATTTAATCAAGAAAAGACTTACTCCGCCGTCTGCAAATTGGTACGGAAAAGTCGGCACAATAATTTTCTACTTCTCGGTTTGCCTTATCGTATTTTTAAAGGCATTCTTTGCTTATGAAAATATGGTGCTTGACCTTGCATTGCTTTCGATTACTGCTGCTTCAATGCTCTATGCACTGTATCGCTATGGCAAAATTTATTTTGAAATGATTAAAGAGTACAACGAATCACTTAAAAAGACAGCTGACATTAAAAATAAATAAATTCCGACAAATAAATATTGAATTATTTGTTAAACAGTTGTATAATTCTTATATTACTATGACAGCAAATGTGCAATTTGGTGTCCTAAAAAGGAGTATGCTATGCTTTGTACAAGATGCGGAAAACGACCTGCGGTTGTTTTCGTTTCAAATAACAATTCAAAAGATGCCCCGACAGCAGGCTATTGCCTTACCTGTGCAAAAGAGCTTGGAATCAAGCCTGTCGAGGATCTTATCAGTAAAATGGGTATCTCTGACGAAGACCTTGAAAATGTTCAGGATCAGATGAACACTCTTATGAACAGTATGGGTGACGGCGATATGTCGCAGCTTATGGAACAGCTTGGTGCGGATAACCTTGCCGAGCAGATGAGCGATTTTGCTAAAGACGGTGACGGCAGCGAAGATGATGACTTCTCTCACGGTGCACCTGCATTCCCTGCATTTTTCAACAGTATGTTCGGCGGACAGAACAACAATGCGACAAATCAGGATAATAACAAAAAGGGCAAAAAAGAGAAAAAAGAAAAAAATAGAAAGCACATCAATCTCTATTGTGAGGACCTCACACGCAAGGCGAGAGAGGGCAAAATCGACCGCATTGTCGGCAGAGACAGTGAGATTGAGCGTGTAATTCAGATTCTTTCAAGAAGAACAAAGAACAACCCTTGCCTAATCGGTGAACCCGGTGTAGGTAAAACCGCTATTGCAGAGGGACTTGCTCTCCGCATTGCCGCAGGAAATGTTCCGCAAAGACTTAAAAACAGCTCCGCTCCGTCGGATTCACAGGCAGAGAACATCAAGCAGATTTATTCAAAGCTAAACAGCTCGGTTACTCCGATAAATGTTTACAACAAGCTCGCCGAGCACTGCAACGAGTATATTTACTACAATTCCGACCACCACTGGACAGGACTTGGTGCATATTACGCATATACAGCGTTTGCGGAGGCAACAAATCAGGATGTTCTTGACCTCAGCACCTGTACCGAAAACAAGGTCGAGGGATTTACAGGTTCGTTTGCAAACACAAATGACGGACTTACAACCGATACTGTAAGCTATTGGACATTCCCTTATAATGTTACAATGGATATTACGGATTCAAACGGTACTGTATCAAACTACGATTCGCCTTATTATCAGTATGCGGAGGCGGGTTCAAATACATACAGTTTATTTATTATGGGCGACAATCCGCTCACCGTTTTACATTCGGATTCAGAAAAAGGCACGGGCAAGAAGATTGCCGT
>OIZT01000027.1_pt1 | contig 131231 bp, 106 predicted proteins | sample 1588611 | NCBI WGS metagenome assembly OIZT01 (sample SAMN03283278) | human gut metagenome | biome: human-associated habitat; material: feces | host: Homo sapiens | place: Peru | collected 2012
TTTGAATGTTTCAGCAGTTTTGTGTTTTTATGTAGTTATGATCTTTGTTTTTGAAAATCAGTTTTGTTTTACGTGTGCAAAATTAATAAAATTATTGATTTAACAAAAGATTATTTAAAGCTCATCAATGTTATCGGCAAGCACACGAACAGTATTCAGAAATGTACTTACTTTGTTTTTATCGGCATTTTTAATAGTACTTGCAATTTCGCTCAGCATATTTTCATTTCCGACAGAGTCAAAAACAAGGTAGTCAATGCTTGTGTCGAGCACCTGTGAAATTCGGAAGAGCACATCAACAGAAAGTATCCTTGTGCCACGCTCAATATGACCTATGTGAGCCGCCGAAAGTTCGCACAATTCACCAAGCTGTTCCTGAGTAAGTCCATTTTCAATTCGCTTTTCCTTTATTCTTTTACCGAGAGCCATATAGTCAATATTTTTGTTCATAAATAAAACCTCAGAATGTTATATATAGTTTATTTTAAACTTTTTGAACAAAAAAATAAATTTACTGTAAGCATTTATTATTGACTTGTAGCATTATTTGTGCTAAACTTGTTTTATAACAGATGAATTTTTTATGAACTTTGACAGACCGCAGTATTGCTGTCTGTAATAAATAAAATTTTTAGGAGGAAAAATTATGAGTAAATGTAAAATTAAGCTAAGAAGCAGCATTTCTGTCATATTATCCGTGCTGATAGTCCTTTCGGCGGCAATGTGCGTGCCTGTTACGGCAAGCGCCGCCACCTACGATTCAAATCCGGATGATTTTGAATTTAGTTATAACAGTAGTGATATGACCGCAAATGTTACTAAATACAAAGGTGACAGCGAATATGTTGAAATTCCGTCCATGGTAAATGGGTACAAGGTAACTTCATTGGGTTATAATTACCGTACCCAAACATTTTCTGATGTAAGCGGTATCTACAATAATAGAAAGCTAAAAGGAATTATAATTCCTGATACAGTTAAAGAAATTCCGAGCCGACTTTTCTCAGACTGTATCTCACTTGTTGATGTTGATTTGGGAAAGGGAATAACTTATATTTCAAATCAGATGTTTAAAAATTGTAAAAGCCTTGAATATATAACAATTCCTGAACAAATCGAGTACTTTGGGTATGTGCGGTATTGTATGGATGGCAATTATGAATATCCATTTGAAGGTTGTACAAGCCTTAAAACAGTCTATTTTAAAGCCAAAAATATTGAATCAATATCAGATTGCCTATATCTACCTTCATTGACAAATATTGTTATTGCGTCAACTGTTGATTCATTGCCCGATAGAGCTTTTTCAGGATATAAATACCTTGAAAATGTGACCTTTGAAAACGGTTTACTGGTTCTTCCGAACGAATGCTTTAAAAACTGTACAGGGTTGAAGAGCATTACTTTACCCGATAGTATGATGTCTGTCGGTAAATCTGCGTTTGAAAATTGCTATAATATTAAAAGTGTGACTTTTTCCGAGAATCTTAATACAATCGCTGATTCGGCATTTAAAGGCTGTTCTTCAATTGAAAATTTGAGTTTTAACAAAAATCTGAGAGAAATCGGCAACAACGCATTTGAGGAATGTTCTTCTGTAAAGAATGTAACATTTAATGATTCACTCAATACAATAGGTGAAAGTGCATTTGCAAACTGTTCGTCTGTTGAAAAAGTTGATTTGCCCGAAAGTGTTTCTTCCTTGGGAACATATGCCTTTGCGGGTTGTGAAGGGGTAAAAAGTGTAACTCTCTCTTCAAAATTAAATTATGTTAATGACGGCGTATTTTCTGGTTGCAGCAGTCTTGAAAGTGTCGATTTGCCTGATAATATTTCAGAAATCGGAGCAAACAGTTTCGCTGATTGTACAAACCTGAAAAATATCAGATTCGGAAAAAACTTAATACATATTGACTCATATGCTTTTTCAGGATGCAGTTCTTTGAAAAGCATTGAATTTCCTGCAGGCTTACAATATATCTGGAGCAATGCATTTATAGATTGCACCAATCTGTCATCTGTAAAGCTGAACAGCGGTCTTAAACAGATTAGCGATTACGCATTCTACAATTGCCTGAATTTAAAGAAGATTATAATTCCTGCAAGTGTTACATCTCTTTCTGATTACAGCCTTGGCTATTACGGCAAAAATGACAACAACTACAAGATTACTGATTTTGTTATTGTCGGCGATATAAATTCTTGCGCTCAAAGATATGCAAATAATAACGGCTTTAAATTTGAAGAATATAAAGTAAACCTTCCAACACCGCAGATTACAAGCCTTAAAAATACAACCGGCGGTGTAAAATTACAATGGAACAAGGTCAACGATGCTTACGGCTACAGACTTTATTACAGACCTGCCTCGGGCGGCTGGAAAAGATTTAAGGATACAACTTCAACAAGTTTTACCGATTCAAGTGTAGTACCGAATAAAACCGAAACTTATACAATCCGTTGCCTTGACAAATATGGCAACACAATCAGCGGCTTTAACTCAAAGGGTTGGTCAATTAAATATGTTCCTGTTGCACCGACAATTTCAAAACTTGAAAACACATCAAGCGGTATTAAACTGACTTGGAACAAAATCGCAGGTGTTTACGGCTACCGTCTTTATCGCAAAACTTCAACAGGTTGGAAGAGATTTAAGGACACAACCGCAACAAGCTTTACAGATTCTGGTGTAACCGCAAACAAAACCGAAATCTACACAATTCGTTGTATCGACAAGGGCGGCAACACCGTCAGCGGCTTTAACTCAAAGGGTTGGTCTAAGAAATACACTGCGTCAACTCCGTCAATCAGTAAGCTTGAAAATACATCGGGTGGAATTAAGCTCAGTTGGAACAAGGTTACAGGCGCTTACGGCTATCGACTTTATCGCAAAACTTCTTCGGGTTGGAAGAGAATCAAAGATACAACCGCTACGACCTATACCGACAGTGCCGTAAAATCCGGCAGAACCGAAACCTATACAATCCGTTGTATTGACAGGAACGGCAAAACCGTCAGCGGATATAACTCAAAGGGTTGGTCAAAAAAGTATGTCTACAATCCGCCAAAGTCAATTAAGCTGAACAAGACATCAGCCTATATCGGCAAAAAGGAAAGCGTTACGCTCAAGTACACACTTTCAGCGGGTTCAACAAGCACAGTAACATGGTCATCAAGCAACAAAAATGTTGCAACTGTGTCAGGCGGAAAAGTTACCGCCAAAGGTGCAGGTGCAACTACAATTACCGCAACAACCGCAAATGGCAAAAAAGCCACCTGTAAGGTGACTGTTATCAATGGTGTGAGAAAATACTATACTTGTACAAGCGGTAACAGAACTATTGCAGAGTACTCTGTTGTAGTTCCTGACGGCTGTTATGATAAAAAATCAAGCGGTGGCTGGAGATGTTACTATGAAAAGTACAACTATGACAAATATGATATGGGTTATGTGGGAGCTATTTTGTTCACAAAGAGTCCGTATTCACAGTCATCTCCTCCTGCACCTAACTTTACTAAACTCGGTGAGAAAAACGGCTATGTTTTTGGATATACGAAGGCAACAGGTCTTGAATTTATCGCAGATGATATAACATCAGCAAAAAAATATTCAACAGCTTGTCAAAATTTCAACTATGCTGTAAAAACATTCAGATTTGAATAACAGTCGGTGTTAATTTAAGGGGGAAGAGTAATGGCAAATATGTTTAAAGAAACATCAAAACACAAAAGTCCGGTGTCAGTCGAAGACAGTGTAAAAACTGACAAAGTGATAAGTGAACTTTGGAGTTGGTGTTCGGGAGTGGAAACTCTTGGTATGATTCTTTTTGTAATTTTGATTATAATAGGAATTATTACTTCAATTATTGCAGGTTTTGAACCTGACGGTACATCATATTACGGCGAAGTGAAATATAAATTTAATTTCGGAACATTTTTTATTAATCTGATTGATGCCGCAATTTGTGCTTTTATAGAATATTGTATTTATCATGTTGTTGCGTTACTTATAGGTGCGTTAGCAAGTATTACCCAGCATACAAAAGCTACTGCCAAATTGCTTGAGTATCAGTTGTCAAAAGGCGAGCCTGTTGATGTTGCTGAAAACGAATGGCAATGTAAAAAATGCGGAAGTATTAATTCCGATTACACCGAAACCTGTGCGTGCGGAAATACAAAGACTGAAAACGCAGACATCGGTATTGACAACACAAGCAGTCAGAGATTTTGCGAAAACTGCGGAGCAGAATTAAGTGATGATGCAAGCTTTTGTCCAAGCTGCGGTGCAAAGCAAAACGGAAAAGTTTTCAGATAATTTTTTGACATTGGAGGGTTAAAAATGAGGCGTTGTCCAAAATGCGGATTTCTGCTAAATGAAAAAGACAGATATTGTGAAAACTGCGGTGAAGACTGCTCGGCTGTTGAAGATTCCGAAACAGCCGAAACAGTCAGCCTGAATGAACCAAAAGACGAGCAAAAAGAAAAGCTGAAAAAGCAGTGGAAAATTGCAGGCGTATTGTTCGGTGCTTTTGTACTTGTGTTTGCAGGAATACTTGCGTTGGTTTTGTTCCCTTTAAATAACAGCAGTCATTCCGATACCAAAACCAAAACCAAATCGGAAAGCAGTTTGACTGAACCGACAACGGTTGAAGAAGGCATTGTACCGCTAAACGAAAGCGTTGTTGAAGAATCATCAAATGATACGGGTGCAAGAGTTAAATATGATTTCTACGGCTTTTGGAAAAAGTATAAAAGTATTATGGTATCACGGTTGTCATCATCAGAAAGCGACAGCAATAAATATGATAATGTCGAACAGGCGGTCGATATATTATCCGATGTATCAAATTACGATATTGATAACGGTAATCAGGAACGAACCAATACAGCTACGAAACTTTATACTCCGAAAGATTTATCAAGGATGAACATTGTGATAGGTACCGAACAATACAGCGGAAAAATTATGAATGTATCAGCAATATTGTCGGATACTTCATTAAAGACTAATGCTACACTTTGCATTGCAATTATGTGTAATGTTTCGTTTGAAGATGCGGCCAATTTACTTAATGAATCACTCAATAAAGTTGCAAATGATCAAAATACATTGCCTGTATATAACAACATATGTTTTAGTTATAAAACACCTGGAGATATATTAACGCTTTACTTATTAGCCGCTTCTGATGAATTTATTAATGAGATGTCTGAAAAATCCAATATAGTTTATTTGGATACAAATTATTCTGCAGCCGAACCCACAACTGCAAAATCCGACAAGTCAGACAGTTCGTATGATGATTATAATGATTACGATGATTATTATGACGATGATTACATATTGCCTGACAGTGGCACACGAAAGCTTACAAATTCCAATTTGGCAGGACTTGATGCTGATGAGCTTGAACTCGCACGAAATGAGATTTATGCCAGAGAGGGACGAAGGTTCAATACAGAGTACATACAAGATTATTTTGATGATAAGTGGTGGTATGTCGGAACGATTGAACCCGAAGATTTCACCGAGGATATGCTCAATGATGTTGAAAAGTATAATGTTAATTTCATTAGAAATTATGAGAAAAAATATGTTGAGTAGCATATAAAATGAAAGTTGCAACGCAGTGCGTATTGCATTGCGTTGCTTTTTGCTTTAAAATGTAGAAGAGGTGAGACTAAATGGATAATAAGAATAAAACGAGATTTTGCGAAAAGTGCGGAAAAGAGATTAAAGACGGTGACAGATTTTGTACTCGGTGCGGTGCAGAGGTAAAGTTTTTGCCGATGACCTCGGTTAATGAAAAACCGACGGATATAAAGTCGGATAAAAAGTCAAAGAAAAAATTAGTCGTCATAATTTCTGCTGCATCGGCAGTTGCGGTTGTGTTGGCTGTATGTGCAATTGTTTTTGTGCCGAAAATCTTCGGCAATAATAATGCCGAGCAAACTGTCGAAGTAACCACTCAACAGGTTACAACGGAAATCCCGACAACCGCAGAACCTACAACTGTTGAACCGACTACAATTGAGCCTACAACAGCCAAGCCGACTGAGTCTGAATCATCAAAAGATGATGGCGAAAGTAACTCAAGCGGTGGCGAAAGATGCTATTTTAACGGCTTTTCAATTGAAGTTCCCGATGACTATACATATGAGGTTGACGGCGATAAAGTTACCTTTTATGAATCGTATAATCACGAACATCCTGAAACAGGCTCGGACGGATTTTTGTTCTATATTGATTGGACATATGACGGAACGGTCGGCATAGAATCAAGAAGACTCGGAAGCAAGGACGGCAAATATTTTATGTATATTCATCCAACAGGCTTTGGTATGTTAGAGGACGAATACGCAAATCAGCGAATGGCAGATGCCAGAGCTGAAACAGATGATGTACTTTCATCGTTCAGAATTGAATAACCGAAAACAACGCAGTGCGTATTGCATTGCGTTGCTTTTTGTTTTAAAATATACAAAAGAGGTGAGAAATTATGGGTAAGGATACGAAGTTTTGCAGGAATTGCGGCAAGGAACTTCCGATTGAATCGACATTTTGTCCGTATTGTATGACAAAGCTGATTGATGTTACAACAGGCGGAGAAATTAAGGTAAAAAAGAAAAAGCCGATTATTATTGCCATTTCAGCGGCAATAGTTTTGCTCGTTGTAATTGCGGTGATTGTAATTTTGAACAGCTCAATTTTTGGCGGCAAATCGGATAATGTTACCACACCTGCAACAACTGTTCCGACAACTGCGGTCATGACAACGGCTGAAAATAAAACCTCGGATTATTCAAAATATGTCGGAATATGGTGCGATAAAGACAGCGATATTTCAACCGCAACTCAAAACGGCGGCAATATTCTTGAGATAATTTCCGTCAAAGATAATGTTGTGAGATTTACTTTTACAAAGACTTCGTCTGCACCGCAAAACCGAATTGCGAGAATAAGCAATGTTACAACAAAGGTGATTGACGGAATAGGAACTTTTTCGTTTGATGATGACGGCTGGCAGAACAGCGGTACGGGTAAAATCAAGTTTTCCGACGGTGAAATCTATATTGAAAACACGGTCACAAATCAGAACAGCGGGTCAATGTGGGATATAGGCGGAAAGTTTTATCTTAAAAAGTCCGAAGGTTCAATGCTTGATGTTGAGAGCAATAATTTTTTGAACGCTGATTTTGACGAGGTGAAGAATGCCTTTGGCGAAGAAATTTCAGATCCGTTTTTAGCATCGGATAAGTGGTATATTCATTACTACAGTGGTATGAATGTTATGGTCACCGCCGAAACAAATAAAATTTACAGCATTACGGTTGATTACTCATCAGGCAATCTTGCCAATTCAAACATCGGTTTTGGCGAAATAAACGGCAACAGCACCTATGATGATGTCTATGCCGAACTCGGCGAGCCGATGTACAATAACATAACCCACGGCGATGTTACCTATAAGCGGAAAGACGGATATGTAACTTTCACTTTTGACGATAATATGAACCTCACAAACTTTGTGTACTGCATTGAGGATACGCATTAATAAATAATAAGTAATAAAAAGTAATAAAAAAATCAGCCTGAGCGTCAAGTAACAATGCTCAGGCTGGTGTGTTATGGTGGCAATAAATAATTGAATTTTCAGAAATATCAGAAATAAAAAATAAGCACTAACTATAAAGATTAGTACTTATTGGATGGTTGCGGGAGCCGGATTTGAACCGATTATCGCCCTCGCAGGTTCGGTTGACCTTTCTGAAATACAGTCGTTTGTGCGACAGATTATAAATCTGTCTGCAAACTCGGTATTTCAGTTAATCGCTGCACAAAAACAATTCGCAGGATTGTTTTTGCTTGCTCACCTCGGGAACCCTCAGACCGTCGGTTCAGATTTGCAAAATAAAAAAATAAGCACTAACCAAAGTGATTAGTGCTTATTGGATGGTTGCGGGAGCCGGATTTGAACCGACGACCTTCGGGTTATGAGCCCGACGAGCTACCGAGCTGCTCTATCCCGCGATATACAACTCTGCTGTGTTTTACAGCTTTTTTATTATAGCACCGTGTAAAGATTATGTCAATAGTTTTTTGCAAATTTTTTCTTTTGTATATTTTGAATTATGGTGTGAGCCAATTTATTAAGAGGGGAAACTGCGGAATGAATCTTGAATACTTGCGGTTTGGGTTAAATTTACTGACGGATTTTTGTGTTGATGGAAGGCTTGCAGTAATAAAATACTGATAAGTATGAATATGTAAAATTATGCGGTTTTATGCAGGGATTGGAAGAAATGAAAATTTCATGGTATGTTTATTATGACAAAACAATTCGGTGAAAATTGTGCATAATTTGGCTGTAATACTACTCGCTTGAACAAGTTGCACTAAAAGGCAATTTGATATTTATTTATTTCGCCGTAGCAAAAAATGTTAATTTGTGTTACAATTAAAGTGTCATTTTGTAGTGATATTATGTGATTAACGGAGAAGTTATGCCGATATACAGAATTGCAGACTTAAATGTTGAGATAAATCCAAAATTTGAAATCACAAGACAGCGTCTTGAACCGTACATTATTCAGTCGGATAATTTTGATATAACTGTAGCTGTTACCGACGATGAAATCAGTGAGCGTTGCCAACTCGGCGACAATATCGGCAGGAAGGAAGCGGAGGATGTTCTGATACTCACAAAATTCTGCAATGCGGTGCTTGACGGATTTGACGGTTTCTTTTTTCATTCATCGTGTTTAGAGCTTGACGGTGAGGGCTATGCTTTTTCGGCTGTCAGCGGAACAGGTAAGTCAACTCACACGGCGCTTTGGCGGAAGCATTTTGGCGACAGAGTCACAATGATTAACGATGACAAGCCGATTATACGAAAGTGTGACGGAAAGTTTTATGTTTACGGCACTCCTTGGATGGGAAAAGCTAACATAGGGACAAACACAAAAGTTCCCCTCAAGGCTGTATATATTATTGAAAGAGCCAAAGAAAACAGGGCAGTGAGAGTTTTGCCGTCACAAGTTATGAAGCAGTTGTTTGAAGCAACGGTTATTGATGTTGAACGGAGCAGAATGGAAAGACTGCTCGGATTGTTTGATGAGTGTTTCAGCGTGACACCGCTGTTTTTGCTCGGCTGTAATATGGAAGAAAATGCCGTCATAACGGCTTACAATGCCGCTAACGGCAAAGATAAATAGGGTTATTGGAATTTTCAGAGAACGGAGGAATATATTATGGAATTTGCTCAGGTTGTTTCGGTTGAAAATATGAGGAAGAGCGATGCAAAAACAATTGCGGAGCGTACTCCCTCGGCGGAGCTTATGCACAGAGCCGCAAAGGGAATTTTTGAATCGGCAAAGTTTGTCGGCAAGGTTGCCATAGTTTGCGGAAAAGGGAACAACGGCGGTGACGGCTATGCGCTCGCCTGCATTTTGTGTCAGAACGGCTTTACTCCGACAATTTTCAGAGCAAGCGACGGTTTTTCAAGGGACGGCCTTTACTATTATAAAAAAGCAATGTCGCTTGGTGCGGAAGAGTTGCCAATGTCGCAGGCGGCTGCCTTTACAGGTTTTGATATAGTTGTAGACTGCTTGCTCGGAACAGGATTTTCGGGCGAATTAAAGGGCGAAATGCTTGATGCCGTTGAGCAGATAAATATGACAAATGCCTATGTTATAAGCGCCGATATAAACAGCGGAATCAACGGAGATACAGGCGTGTGCAGTACTGCGGTAAATTCAGACCTGACCGTTTCAATCGGCTCATTCAAGACAGGTCTGTTTTTGAATGATGCACCCTATTATATCGGTTCGATGGCAAATTGCGACATAGGAATCAATCTTATTGAAGAGGAGTACAAGCTGATTGACTACTCGCTTTTGCATATGTTTGAGGGTTACGGCTCGCTTGTTATGACAACCGAAGAATTTTTTGAAAAGTACGGCTACGAGCCTTCAAAATGCAATGTTGCACGCTGTGTTGAAGAAATCAGCAAAAAAGAACGCAGAACAGTTGTTGTAAAAACAGACCATTCTGCGGTAATTGCGGATCTTAAATATATTTACTTTTGCGCTGACTATGTAATAAATAACTGATAGCTGACAACTGTCAGCTTATTGATAGCGAGGGTGAAACTATGAAATACAAGAAGGTGTTGTTACCGCCCGAACCGTATTACAGCGGAAGGGTTACGAGATATCCGGACAGAAAAGTTGCCTTTGAATCGGGACTCAGGTGGCATGGTTCATATGAAATTTCCTATATAAAAAAGGGTAAGGTAAGGCTTAACAAGCTTGACTGTGAAATCATCCTGAATGAGGGTGATGTTTATGTGCTGAACAGTCAGGAGGTTCACTCCTACGATGATATTGGCGAGGACACTCAGGCTGTTATGCTCAACATAATTCCAAAAGCCATTGCACCGTATGTCGATGACCCGCATATTGTGCCGAGATTTAAACAGCCGGAGGGTGAGGCTCTTGCGTTTATAAAAAAGACTATGGATACATTCTACGATTATGAAGAGTACAAGAGCAAGCTCATCAGTATGAAAGTCAGAGCGGTAATGTACAACGTTGCATACTATCTTATTCGTGACTGCATTGACAACGATATTCAGTATGTTCACGGTTCTCAGGCTGATGATTTTGACTGTGCAAAAAGTGCCATCAGGTATATGCACGATAATTACAAGCACGAAATAACGCTGAGTGAGATTGCCAATTATGTCGGAATGACGCCTGCTCATTTTTCAAAGTATTTCAAGGAAAAAACAGAGGAAACTTTTTCAAAGTATCTTCGCAAGGTTCGCCTTGAACACGCAATTGATGATTTGAGAAACAAAAAAATCACCGTCAGACAGGCGGCAATTGAAAACGGTTTTCCAAATGTTAATTCTCTTATTCTGTTTTGCAAGTCCGAATACGGCAGAACCCCTGCGGAGTTGAAAAACTATAGTGAGAAGAACTAACGGCGAGCCGCCGTTCCCAGTTCGTGAAGACAGTCGTATCAGGGCGAGAGTGTAGATGCCCGAGCGGAAGTTCTTCAAATTGAAATTTGAAAATTGCGGTCGGCGGTGTGCCACCGCAATCTATTTGAGAAGATACCCAGATAAAGGAATTGCATCAGATGCCCGAATACGGCATTGATGCAATTTTTGCTTTATATGAAAGTAAATGTATACTCTGTTTGTTAACAAAATTATAATTATTATAGAACTCTTTGATATAATTTTTGCTTATACCCAAACATCCGAAAAAATGATAGCCTTAAACGACAAAACCCACCAAAACAGTATTGTATGCGAAATTTATTTATGCTATAATTAATCAAGTTTAACAAAACCATTACCGAGGTGTTTATATATGAAAATAAGCAATTTATTTAACAGCGGAAAAACAGTTTTTTCTTTTGAAGTATTTCCGCCGAAAAAGACCTCTCCGATTGAATCGGTTTACGGCAAGCTTGAAGAAATTTCGGCTTTAAAGCCTGACTTCATCAGCGTAACATACAGCGCAGGCGGCAGCGGTTCAAAGAGCCGTACCTGCGAAATTGCAACAAAAATCAAGAGAGATTTCGGAGTTGAGTCAGTAGCACACCTAACCTGCATTAACAGCACAAAGGCTGATATTGACCGCAACCTTGCGCTCTTTAAAGAGAATGGCATTGAGAATATTCTTGCACTCCGTGGTGACAGAGTTGAAGGTGTTGAACCGCAGAAGGATTTCACTTATGCAAGCGATTTGTGCAGATATATTGTGTCACAGGGTGATTTTGACATTGCCGGCGCTTGTTATCCCGAGGTTCACAGCGAGGCAACCGATGAGGTTGAGGATATTCATAACCTTCGCAAAAAGGTTGAGTCGGGTGCAAGTCACCTTATTTCACAGCTTTTCTTTGACAACTCAGTTTACTATCGCTTTCTTGAAAGAGCGAAGATTGCAGGCGTAAATGTTCCGATTGAGGCAGGTATTATGCCTGTAACAAGCAAAAGTCAGATTGAAAGAATGGTTTCTATGTGCGGTGCAAGCCTTCCTGCAAAATTTGCAAAGATTATGCAGAAGTATGATACAAGACCCGAGGCTTTGCGTGACGCAGGCATTGCATATGCGGTTGACCAGATTGTTGACCTTATCGCACACGGTGTTGACGGCATCCACCTCTACACAATGAACAACCCGTATGTTGCAAGAAAAATTACGGAGGCGGTGTCGAGTCTTTTATGATAACGCTTGACAGATTAAACCGCAAAGAGGCTATACGCTACCTCGGCGGTGCAGGAATCCAGCTCAACTATCGAATGGATGTGCTGATGGATGAATGTGAAAAGGAAATACTGAAAACAGCCGTGCCGAGATTTCTCTATGTTGAACGCAAAGCTCCGTTTGACGATATTTTACTCGGCAATGATATAAAAAAGCACCTTGAGGGCTGCCATACAGCCGTTATGATGTGTGCGACAATCGGTTCGGAAATTGACAAGCTTATCCGTATAAGTCAGATTTCCGATATGGCAAGGACGGTTGTGCTTGACAGCTTTGCAAGCGTTGCCGTTGAACAGGTGTGTCAAAAGGTTGACGAAATCCTTGCCGAAAAATACAGCGGAAAGTATATGACTTTCCGTTTCAGCCCCGGCTACGGGGACTATCCTATTGAGATGCAGAAGGAGTATCTGAGAATACTTGACGCTCCGAGAAAAATAGGACTTACAACAGGCGACAGCTGTCTGCTTATGCCGTCAAAATCGGTTACGGCGGTTCTCGGAATTTCAGACAATCCGATTGAACGAAGAAAACGAGGGTGTGCAATTTGCAGTATGAAAGGCAAATGTCGCTTCAGAAGAAATGGGGAACATTGTGGTGTTTAAGAATTTTTCAAACTTTAGTGAATATCTCAACCAAAAGAATTTTATTCTGCTTGACGGTGCAACAGGAACTCTCATTCAGAAAAGCGGTGTGAAGTACGACCATGTGCCTGAGGTGCTGAACATTACTCACCCCGAGCTTATCGGGAGCTTTCACAGAAGGTATATTGATGCCGGCTCTGACATTGTGTACGCAAACACCTTCGGTGCAAATGCCTACAAGCTTCAGGACAGCGGTTACAGCGTTGAAGAAATCATCGGCGCCGGTGTTAAGATTGCAAGAAAAGCCGTTGAGGGTACAGACACCCTTGTTGCCCTTGATATCGGTCCGATAGGACAGTTGCTTGAACCTGCCGGTTCAATGAAATTTGACGAGGCTTATGAGTATTACAAACAGCAGATTCTTGCCGGTAAAGATGCCGATGTCATTGTTTTTGAAACAATGACCGACCTCTACGAGCTTAAAGCCGCAGTCCTTGCCGCAAAGGAAAATTGCGACAAGCCTATCCTCACAACAATGACCTTTGAGAGAAACGGACGAACATTTACGGGTGTATCCCCTGCCTGTGCGGCTGTCACTCTTACGGGACTCGGTGTTGACGCTCTCGGTGTCAACTGCTCACTCGGTCCGGATGAGCTTGAACCCGTTGTTTCCGAAATGTCGAAATACACAAATCTTCCCCTTGTAATCAAGGCTAACGCAGGCTTGCCCGATCCTAACAGCAACGAGTACAACATTATGCCCGACAAATTTGCCGAGTGCGTTTGTTCACTGCTCAAATACGGTGTTAAGGTTATCGGCGGATGCTGCGGAACGAATCCCGATTATATTGCAAAAATTAAGTCGGAGGTTGCCGACAGAGAATATCAGCCTCAGACAAAGAGCGTTGACACAACCGTTTGCAGTTCAACGACGGTTGTCGAAATCAACGGTCCGAGAATTATCGGCGAAAGAATTAACCCCACAGGCAAAAAGCTGTTCAAGCAGGCGCTTGTTGAAAATAATATTGACTATATACTCACTCAGGCTCTCAGTCAGGTTCAGGGCGGTGCGGAAATTCTTGATGTCAATGTAGGTCATCCCGAAATTGACGAAAAAAAGATGATGGTGCGTGTTCTCAAGGCTATTCAGAGTGTGTGTGATGTTCCGCTCCAGATTGACTCCACAAAGCCCGAGGTTATTGAGGCCGGTCTTCGCTACTACAACGGCAAGCCGATTCTGAACTCCGTAAACGGTGAGGAACAGAGCCTTGCAACGGTTCTTCCTCTTGTTAAAAAGTACGGTGCGTCTGTTGTCGGACTTGCACTTGACGAAAACGGTATCCCGAAAACCGCCGAGGGCAGATTTGAGATTGCAAAACGAATTGTTGAAAGAGCCGAGGCTGTCGGCATTGATAGAAAAGATGTATATATCGACTGTCTTACTCTTACGGTTTCCGCAGAACAGGCGGCTTGCCGTCAGACTCTTGAGGCCTTGCACAGAGTAAAAACGGAACTTGGCTGTAAAACCTGTCTTGGTGTATCAAACATTTCGTTCGGACTTCCGAACCGTGAGCTTGTCAACAGAACTTTCCTTACAATGGCTATGGAACAGGGACTTGATTTGCCGATTATCAACCCGAATGTTGAGTCAATGACAGGCGCTGTAAGAGCATTCCGTGTGCTTAACGGCATTGACAAGAACTCGCTTGAATTTATCAACGCATATAACGATGCTGTTCCTGCCGCTCCCGTTAAAAAGGCAGACAGCAATATTGATATTTTTGCGGCTGTTTATAACGGACTTAAAAACGAAGGTGCAGCCGCAACCGCAAAGCTTCTTGAAACAACCGATGCAATGCAGGTTGTAAACGAAATGCTCATCCCTGCACTTGACAGAGTGGGTGAAGATTTTGAAAAGAATAAAATCTTCCTTCCACAGCTTATTCAGAGTGCAAACACCGCTCAGGAGTGCTTTGATGTAATCAAAAAGCACCTTACAAAGACAAGCGGAACTCCCGTAAGCAAGGGCAAAATTATTGTGGCAACCGTAAAGGGCGACATTCACGATATCGGCAAGAACATTGTAAAGGTTCTTCTTGATAACTACGGCTACACAGTTGTTGACCTCGGCCGTGATGTTGACCCACAGCTTATTGTTGATACTGCCGTTGAACAGAATATTACAATGATAGGACTTTCGGCTCTTATGACAACAACTCTCAAGAGTATGGAAGACACAATAAGGCTTGTAAGAGAATGTAAGGAGCTTCAGAACCCCGACGGCTCAAGCAAATGTACAATATTTGTCGGCGGTGCGGTTCTTACAAAGGACTACGCTATGAAAATCGGCGCTGACTACTACTGCCGTGACGCAAAAGAAAGCGTTGACACGGCAAAGCTCGTTCTCGGCTGATTTAGTGACATATATCGTCAAATGTTTATTGAATGTATGCCCTGCCTGTGATAAAATGGTGGAAGGATGATTTTTGTAATTACCGCTTTTTGCGGAAAGGATGAACTTTATGCGAGGATTATTTAATAAATTCGCCAATTTTATGCAGGGCAGATACGGCACGGATAAGCTCAACAATGCACTCTGGGTGCTGTTGCTTATACTGTGGTTCGTGAATATTTTTGTGTGGAACCGTGTTGCAAGATACATCATTGACGGAATAATGCTCTTGATTATCGTGCTTATCTGTTTTCGTATGTTCTCACGCAACATTGTTGCAAGAAGTGCCGAAAACAGAAAATTCGTTCCGATTTACAATGCGGTTACAGGTTGGTTCAAGCTGACCTACAAGAAAATTCGTGACCACAAGGACTACCGTTATATCAAGTGTCCAGTGTGCAAGGCACAGCTTCGTGTTCGCAACAAAAAGGGCAATCACACAGTTCGTTGCCCAAAATGCGGAAGTGAATTTAACAAAAAAATATGACCGCAGAATCTGCGGTTGCAACGGAATGATTTTGTGATAAAACTAAATAAAAACAGAGATTTGACCACAGGCAGTATAACAGGCGGCTTGTGGTCTTTTGCAGTACCGCTCATGCTCGGCAATGTGTTTCAGCAGTTTTACAACCTTGCCGATACATGGGTGGTCGGAAAATATGTGGGCGACAATGCCCTTGCGGCAGTCGCAAGGCTACCCTACGAGTTTACGGTTCTTGCATATTGTTGGCTCAATTATCCGAGAAAATTACAAATAATTACAAATGGTTACAATTTACAAAAATGCAATTGGACGGGGTTAATTATTATACACATTTTCCACATAGTTTTCAACAATTGTTGAAAAAGAACGGCAATGCCTGTTGAGCGTTGCCGTGGTTACTGCGGAAAAGGGTAAAATTAAAAATAATCATTGAATAACAGCACGATAATATGTTATACTTTGGTAAACAACAATCTTTACGGAGGACAAAATGAAGAAAATTATAAATAAAAAGTCACTCAAGGGTACGCTTGCTGTTATGTTGTGTGCCGTTATGGCATTTTCTGTTTGTGCCTGTGACTTTGACTCTGACACAGAACCAACCAAAACGGATGCACAAATTCAGTTTGACAAATATTGTGACGATTTGTTCGTTGAAGAACTTGAGGATGACGCTCTTACCGCACATTTTGACATTTCAAATCCATCAGATTACGGACTTAAGTATGACGAAGAGGATTACACCCTCGGAAATGTGTCCGATGAAGATACAAAAGAATCCTTTGATGAACTGAAAGAGGCAAAAACGGATTTGGAGGAGTTTGATCGTTCGGGACTTACTTCTTCTCAAAAGCAGACATATGACACCCTTGAAAGCTACTTTGAAATTCAGCTTTCATATGAGGGTACAACAGAATTGCAGAGCATTTTTGCACCGCAGTCGGGAATTATTACAAACCTCTTTACAACTTTGTCAGAGTTCACTTTCTATGAAAAGGACGATACAGACCTCTACCTCGCTGTTTTGAAGGACACAAAACGCTATATGGACGAGTGCATTGCGTTCACAAAGAAACAGGCTGAGGACGGCTACTTTATGACAGAAGAAATTGCGAAGCAGTCAATTGATGAGTGTGAAAAGCATATCAAGAACGACAAGTCCGTGCTTGTTGACGAGTTCGAGTCGAGAATAAAATCACTCGGCTTGAGTGATTCCGAGAAAAAAACTGTTGTCGATACCAACAAAAAGTATTTTGAAGAATACTATATTCCTGCTCTTAAATCAGCAAAATCAGCACTTGAAAGTCTCAAAAAGTCGGGCAAAAACGAAGAAGGTCTTTGCGGTTACGGCAAAATCGGCAAAAAGTATTATGAGGCAATTGTCAAAGACAAAACAAGCAGCAGTATGACTCCCGAGGAGCTTAATTCATATCTTACAAACAGCTTTACAAAGGTTGGAATGAGTATGAGCAATGTTTCACAGGATGACTTGAGCAAATTTCAGGACTACAATCCCGACTTTAAGGATGCCGACGAGGTGCTTGAATTTTTGATTGAGAATATCGGGGATGACTTTCCGACTCCCGTTACAACCTCCTACACAGCCGACTATATGAGCGATTCCGCAAAGAGCGACAATGTGGGTGCATACTATGTTCAGGGACGAATTGACGATACAAGCGTCAATGTTATCAAGATAAATCCCGATTTTGCCAATAAGGGTATGACTCAGATGTACACAACCCTTGCCCACGAAGGCTATCCGGGTCATCTTTATCAGGTTACCGCATCAAATGCAAACAAGGATATCCCGAATGTACGCAAGATTTTAAGCTTTATCGGCGCTACCGAGGGTTGGGCGCAGTATGCCTCGAAATGTACACTTGATTACCTTGATACAAGCGAGGGCATTAAGAAGCTTATCTACGCAAATGATATTCTCGGCTATATTCTCTACTCCATGGTTGATGTCGGTGTGAACTACAACGGCTGGGATTATGAAGATGTCAAGGAGTATATGTCAACGGCACTCGGTTCGACTGACGATGAGAGCGTTACAGCCGCAACAAAAGAGGCATATGACCTTGCCCGCTCAAATCCGGGTTACTTTCTCCCCTATACCGTAGGCTACCTCAAGATGATTGATATGCGTGAAACAGCCGAAAGCGAGCTTGGCTCAAGCTTTGACGCAAAGGAGTATCACACATTCATTATGAATCTCGGAATCACAAGCATTGATGTCTACGAAAAAGCCCTTGATATGTGGCTTGAAAGCAAAAAGTAATTTATTTTATAATCATACAAAAAGCAATCGTTTCAAAAGAACGATTGCTTTTTTGTGTATGTTTGTGGTGAATATAATATTTTTCTCTGTTATGATAAACTTATTGAAAATAAAAAGCAATACTGCTATAATTTAGTTGTAAAGGTATAGAAATATACCGCAGTAAAATTACTACTTTCGAAAGGGGAAAAAGTATGAAACTCAAAAGAATAGTATCATCGCTTTTGGCTGTTGTAATGGCTTTCGGAGTTGTTTCATTGGCAACGGTTGATGAAAACGGCAACATTTTCGGAAACACACTTACCGCAGAGGCTGCGACAGAAAAGACGGCAACAAAAATGCCCGACAATGCAATCACATTCAGCGATACCTATAGCGACGAGCTTGAAATCATTCCTGCTGCAAGCAAAAACGGTATGTATTACTATAACAACAAGGTCATTTATTTTTACAGCGTTGCAAACAACACTTTCAGAAAAATTTATGATTACAACGATAAAGGCAGAAACAAAGACACTGTTATCTGCGTTTATGCCGATGCCGAAAAAGGCAAGTTTTATATAGTATGGCTTGACTCATCAAATCGAAATAAAAAATACTATTATCTTGATGAATTCGATGTTAAGTTTGAAAAGTTTGTTTCTGCAAAGGATATATCATCGCTTGTCGGAAACAACAACCTTTCATATCCAAAATCTATTGGTGTTGACAGTCAGAACAGATATTACCTTGCCGTGTATGACAGAGATCAGAATAAGTATGTTATCAATCTGATTTCAGCAGATATGAAGCTGTTGTCATCAGCTGTTGTGGATGACGCAGTTTATAAATTCAACGGTTTTGACAAAACAAACGGCAATTTCTATTTTGAAGGCTATACAGACTGGATTTATTGGGGATACAGCCACGATACGCAGTCGCTTAAATGCGGTAATGTAAAAAACAACAAAATAAGTATAAGCGATTATTATGTGGATATTTTATATCAGCAGTATTATACTCCGCATTATGACAATGCAGTAATGCTTGCAAACGGAGATCTTGCGTGGACATCTACTCTGTATGGTGTTGCCAGAGTGCTTGATTCGGCTAAGTTTGATATCAATGACAAGGATTCTTCTCTTCCGCTCAAATTCAGCGTTTCAAGAAGCGGTTATGAAACAGAGGACAGATTTGCGGACAGTATCGGCACAAGAACGGTGTATAATACAGCTACAGGCGATTACCTTATGTATGTAAATGATAATACTATTGCTGAACTTGATTCAGAAGGCAATAAAAAATCGACCTTCAAAACAGCTTATCCTGTTTTTGCAATGTATAACTACGGCGACAGCGTACTTGTTATTGAAAAGGATACAGACGAAAATTTTTATGTTGAAAATCTGAAATGGGCATATCCTACTAAAATCACATTGTCAAGGACTTCTGCCACAATTAAAGTCGGCGAGAGCCTTTCGCTCAAGGCAACAAGTGATTCGGTTCTTGATATTTCATTTACATGGTCAAGCAGCAATAATGCCGTTGCGTCTGTTACAAAGGACGGCAAGGTTTACGGCAACAAAGCAGGCTCTGCAACGATTACAGTAAAAAGTGAAAACGGAATTACGGCAGCCTGTAAGGTTACGGTTCAGAATAAAGCAAACAATCCCGACAGCGGCGAGGTTAAGCAGAACGGTGCATCATCGAATAATATTTCCGCAAATGATTATTATACATGGTCATCGGTTGTAAAATCAAATCTTACCGAAAACAGCGACAAAACGCTTACAAGGGTTGAAAGCACATCAAACGGCGTTCTTGTTGAAAAGTACTCCGCAGACGGCAAAACCTTGATTTCAAAATCAACAATCAAAAACGAACTTCCTATTTACGGCGGTTATTTCTCGGGCAAGAATAACAATTATATTGTTTTCGGTCAGAACAACAAGGGCGAAAAGGATTCCGCAGAAATTGTAAGAATAGTAAAATATTCAAAAAGCTGGTCAAGAATCAGCGACTGCAAAATTTACGGTTCAAACACCACAGTACCTTTTGATGCGGGTTCACTTCGTATGATTGAACTTGACGGCAAGCTTTATGTTTATACCTGCCACGAAATGTACGCAGATTCAAACAAATTGAATCATCAGGCAAATATGCTGTTTACCGTTGATGAAAGTACAATGAAAACCACTGATTCAATGTATGAGGTGTCAAATCTTCAGGACGGATATGTCAGCCACTCGTTTAATCAGTTCATCAAAACTGACGGAACTTATATTTACAGGGTAGATCACTCCGAGTCAAACAATATGAGTATGAACGGGCAGTATCTTTCTGTTAACGGAATTACACTTTCAAGATACAACAAAAACAGTTCCTCAACAAATGTTGCGGTTACAATTCCGCTGAAATTTGATATTCACTCCGGAAACTACACGGGTGCGTCAATCGGTGGATTTGAAGTTGGCAGCGGAAATTGTCTTATTGCATATACAAAGGATATTTCATCTTCCTGCAAAAGCAGAAATGCTTACATCAGCGTTACCGACAAGTATTTTAACAAAACAAATAACATTGCGCTTACAAGCTATAAATCGGGTACGAAAGTAAGCTGTCGCACTCCGCAGCTTGTTAAGATTAATGAAAATCTTTTCCTCGTTATGTGGGAGGAGTACAATTCCTCAACAAATAAGGTTACAACAAAGGCAAAGACAATTGATTCAAATGCAAATACAATTGCATCTGCAACATTGTCTGTCAGACTTTCGGATTGTCAGCCTGTTATGTGCAGCGACGGCACGGTTAAATGGTATGTTTCCGACAATTCTTCACCGAAATTGTACAGTATAAATCCGTATGATTTGACAAAGCGTCACGAACATACTTACACATCTGTTGTTACAAAACAGCCTACCTGTACTTCAACAGGTGTCAGAACATATACATGCACAGCCTGCGGTGCAACAAAAACAGAAACAATCAATAAACTTGCACATTCATACAAGCAGTATGTAACACCTGCTACAACAAGTGCAGACGGTTCAATTACTAAAAAATGCACAGCTTGTGGCTATTCGTCTTCAAAAAGCAAAATATACAAAATAACGAGCGTAAGCCTTTCTTCAACATCGTTCACATACAACGGAAATAACATTACTCCGAGTGTAACCGTTAAGGACAGTAAGGATAACAAGCTTGTTGAAGGCAAGGATTACAAAGTTATTTACCCGACAAACAGAGTAAATGTCGGCAAATATTCCGTGAAGATTCAGTTCATCGGCAACTATTCAGGTACGGTTAATAAATATTTTGATATTGTGCCGATAATCACAAGCCTTACAAACACCACGGGCGGTATTAAGCTTAGTTGGAACAAAATTACAGGTGCTTACGGCTACAGAATTTATCAGAAAACTTCAAACGGTTGGAAACGAATTAAGGATACAACCGCAACAAGCTTTACGGATTCAGCGGTAAGTGCAAATCAGACAAAGACTTACACAATCCGTTGTATTGATAAGAACGGCAAAACCGTCAGCGGTTTTAATTCAAAGGGTTGGTCAAAGAAATATACTCCTGCCGCTCCGACAATCAGCAAGCTTGAAAACACAACAGGCGGTATTAAACTGACTTGGAACAAAATCGCAGGTGTTTACGGCTATCGACTTTATCAGAAAACTTCAAACGGTTGGAAACGAATTAAGGACACAACCGCAACAAGCTTTACGGATTCGGCGGTAAGTGCAAATCAGACAAAGACTTACACAATCCGTTGTATTGACAAGAACGGCAAAACCGTCAGTGGCTTTAACTCAAAGGGCTGGTCGAAGAAATACACGCCAGTTGCACCGACAATTTCAAAGCTTACAAACACATCAAAGGGTGTGAGCGTAACTTGGAATAAAATCACAGGTGTTTACGGCTACAGACTTTACCGTAAATATGACGGCGGAAGCTGGACAAAGGTTAAGGACACAACTTCAACCTCTTTAACAGATTCAGGTGCTAAAAAGGGTAAGAAGGCGACCTACACAGTTCGTTGTATCGACAAAAACGGCAAAACAATCAGCGGTTACAACTCAAAGGGTTGGTCAATCACAAGAAAATAATATTTTAACCGAAAGCCCCGACAGATTTTGCTCTGTCGGGGCTTTTCTGTTATCGGCAGTGGGTAGCCTTGCGACTATATTTCAGACGGGGGATCATTGGGCGCCTGCCTTGATGAAATTGTATGTTTAAACAAGAAGTTTTGAAGCGATGAAAACGGCATGTAATTATTTACTTTCATATAAGACAAAAAATGCATCAGAGCCTCACTCGGGCATCTGATGCATTCGTTTATCCGTCTGTTTTCACGAACAGGGAACGACGGCTTGTTGTTTGAAAATTGTTTTTACAAGCAAGAATGTTATATAAACATAAAGTGCGGTGTAGATGATTGCGGTAACTTTTAGGCTTACGAGTTCGTAGGAGAACAGGTAGTAGCAATAGCCTCTCAGGCTTATAAGTGTTGACACAATCGGAATCCACAAATGCTTTGCACTTATAACCGCATAGACAATTAAAATGATGTCAAGCAGATAGCCGTAGCGTTCGTGCATTGACGAAAGGAACATAATGCAGGTGAACACAGTCCACGCAGAGGTGAGGAGGAATGTTTCCATATTCCTTAAATCAACCTTTTTACAGATGATGACGCACATCATAATTCCGAGAACGGCAATTGTGAGGAGAACTGAGAACTGTTTGAACAGATAGTAATATGTCATATCGTTGCCCTCGCACATAAGTGCATAGAAGTTCGGGCAGTTCATCTGAATCAACTTTCCGTAATCAGTCTGTTCCGCATAGATTGTGATAATGTCTATAAACGGTCTGCCCATAATAATTGCAGGCAGGCACATTATAACATCAACTGCGGGAATAATAAAGAAATGCAAAATTGAGATTTTCTTTGTCGAAATCCAGTAATAGAGCAAAACGGGAATGATGAACACGGTTTGCAGTTTGAATGCAAATGCAATGCCGATGAATACAAATGCTGCAATCGGCTTGTCCTTGTGCAAAAACAGAATTGCCAGAATTATAAACGATGTGTAAATCGAATCGCACTGTGCCCAAAATGATGAGTTGAAAATTACCGTTGCCGAAAGAAGTACGGCAGAGTAGGTGATTGTCGCCTTTAACTTTGCGTTGCTTTTTACAAATGAATACACAAGTGCCGCCGAAGAGAACGCAAGCACAAAGTCAAAGATTATTGATACGATTTTGTACGACTGCAATGCACTGAACGGCAACAATGTCATCAAGTAAATTATTACCTGATACGGAATGTTGTAGTTGCCCACCTGAGTGGCAAGTCCTGTAAAATCGCTCTGCTTGATTATGCGCCACCACGGATATAGAAAGCTGTTGAAATCATCGCTTTTATAATCTATTCCGCAAATTCTGATAAAAACAGCCAAAATTGTAACAGCAACAAGCAGAAACAGAAGACTATTTTTCTTGATAAAGTCAATCGCTTTGCTTTCGATTTTTATCATAAAATAACTTCTCCCGATTAAATGAAACCGATTTTCTTCATAACCTTGCCCATTGTACGGCTGCTGATTTTAAGAGCAATTTCATCTGCTTTTCTGTAACAGCTTTCGAGATATGCCTTGTCTGCAACAAGCTTTTCATAGCGTTCACGGATAGGACGGAGTTCTTCAACAACTGCTTCACCTACTGCTGCCTTGAAGTCACCGTAACCCTTGCCGTCAAAATCTTTTTCAATCTGCTCATATGTAAGACCTGTAACTGCGCTGTAAATTGCCATAAGGTTGTTTACACCGTCTTTACCCTCTGCATAACGAACCTTAGCTTCGCTGTCTGTAACGGCTCTCTTGAACTTCTTCATAATAACTTCAGGTGTATCAAGAAGATGTACACAGCCGTTTACATTTTCATCGGACTTGCTCATCTTTCTTGTCGGGTCCTGAAGGCTCATAACTCTTGCACCGTTCTTTGGAATGAAACCGTCCGGAATCTTGAACACATTGCCGTAAAGACCGTTAAAACGCTCTGCAATGTTTCTTGTGATTTCAATGTGCTGTTTCTGGTCTGCACCAACAGGCACTTTGTCTGCCTGATAAAGAAGAATGTCGGCAGCCATAAGTACGGGATATGTGAAAAGACCTGCGTTAATGTTGTCAGCATGCTTTGCAGACTTGTCCTTGAACTGTGTCATTCTTGAAAGTTCGCCGAACTGTGTGTAACAGCTGAGCGCCCATGCAAGCTCTGCGTGAGTGTGAACATGGCTCTGAATGAAGAAAAGGCTCTTTTCAACATCAATGCCGCAAGCCATAATTGAAGCATAAGCGTCAATTATGTTTTTACGCATAACGGCAGGAGTTTGTCTTACCGTGATTGTGTGCAAATCTGCAAGAGCGTAAATGCAGTCGTATTCGTTCTGCATTGTAACCCAGTTGCGAACCGCACCGAGGTAGTTGCCGAGTGTAATTGTTCCGCTGGGCTGTATTGCACTGAATACAACCTCTTTTTTTGTCTGATTTTCCATAATTGTCCTCCGTGATTAAAGACTGTTGGCATACTCGCCGAGGATTTTAATTCCTCTTTCAAGTTGTTCGTCAGTCGGTGTTGAAAAGTTTATTCTGAAACTGTGACATGTTTCGTTTTCGTCTGTTAAAAATGCGTTGCCCGGAACTACGCAAACCTTTTTGAGAACGAGTTCCTTGCAGAATTTCGGCATATCAATTTCTTCTGGCAAGTCGCACCAAATGAAAAGACCGCCGTCAATTTTGTGATATGTGATTTTCGGTGCGCAGTATTTGTCGAGAAGTTCCATACAGAAGTTTGCTTTCTTTGTGTAGATTTCACGCAGCTTTGCAAGGTGAGCGTTGAAGTCATACTTTGTGATGAATTCATCGCATACATACTGTGACCAAATGTTGGTGTGAACATCGTTGCCCTGCTTGCATACAACAAGCTTTTGAAAAATCGGCTTTGGTGCAATCGTGTAGGCAACACGCATACCCGGTGAAATTACCTTTGAGAATGAACCTGCGTAGATTACAATGCCGTCCGTGTCAAAACTTTTTATGTTTGGAACATATTCACCGCTGTAACGCAAATCGCCGTATGGGTTGTCCTCAATGATGAGAACACCGTACTTTTTGGCGAGTTCATAAACCTTTTTACGCTTTTCAAGGCTCATTGTAACACCCGACGGATTTTGAAAATTCGGTATTGTGTAAATAAGCTTTGCGTTCGGATTGGCTTTTAAAGCCTCTTCGAGTTTTTCGGTATTCATACCGTCAGGCTCAACGGGAACTCCTACGAGTTTTGCGTTGTAGCTTCTGAATGTGTTGAGCGAACCGATGAATGACGGTGCTTCGCAGATAACAACCTCGCCCTCGTTTACAAGAGCCTTTGAACACAAATCCATAATCTGCTGTGCACCCGTTGTGATGAGAATATCGTCATTGTCAGAGCCTGTGTTATGCTCCTTTTTCATATATTCCATAAGGTGTTTTCTAAGCGGAGTGTAACCCTCCGAAACACTGTACTGCAAAACCGAAATAGGGTCTTCTGCAAGAACCTTTGCCGAGATTTCCGCAATCTCTTTTGCGGGAAAAGCATCGGGGGAAGGGTTGCCTGCCGAAAGTGAAACAACACTCGGGTCAGCCGCATATTTAAAGATTTCCCTTATAGCGCTTGGCTTGAGGTTTGAAACCCTGTCGGAAAACTTGTATTCCATAGTATATGCTCCTTTTCAAATGATAAGGTTTTTAAAAACTCTATACCATATAATTCTATCACGAATTGCCTATATGTTCAAGAAAATTAACGGCATATTTGCAATTTTGTTTTATTTGTCCCAATAAATTTTTTAAAAAGACTTTTCGATGAGTGAGGTTTATCCCCGAAAATTGTATTTTTTGTGCTTTTTGTATTGTTTTTAATGACTTTCTGTTGTATAATCTAAATGATAATGTCCCATACAACCAAAGCGTTGCTACGATTGGTTTGATTACAATATTTACCATAGATAATTAACAACATTATATAGATAAAATTCTTCATTTGGGAGAGAAACACCATGAGCAGACGAAACGATTACGATTATTTTGACCTCGATAATTTTGATGACAGTATGGACAGCCGTGACTATCGCCGCAGACAGCAGCAACGCCGTCCCGCAAGCTATGCCGCAAGACCTTCTTCCCAGCGTCCTGTAAGGAAACCTGTCAGAAGAAAAAATAAGAGAAGAACAAGAAACAGAATTATCATTGTTACAAGCGCAATTGTAATTTTGCTTGTTATCATATTGATTTTGTCATCTATTATAAAGGGCTGTTCAAAGGACGACTCGCTTTCAAAAATTCCGACAGGAACAGTCGGAACAACAGCACCTGCTGTTCAGGCTACAACAACTGCCAATAATTCTGCCAATGCAGCGGATGAGCTTTCTCCAACCTACTTTATGACACCTAACATAAAGGACGATAATACTAACGGTACTCTTGCATACAGTATTTATGTGTGGAACAAGACCGGCTATGAACTGTTCTCAAGCGATGACGCAAGAGCGCAGAACTATGCGCAGACAATCAACGGCTTTGCCGACAAGTTCGGCAGTTCCGTAAAGGTTTACGATATGATTGTTCCGAACCATACGGAAATGGGACTTCCGCAAAGACTTAAGGACAGTGATGCTCCGTCAACCTCACAGGCAGACAATATCAAGGCTGCATATGCGGCTCTTTCGGACAAGGTAACTCCGATTAACTGCTACAACCGTCTTGCAGAACATAACACGGATTATATCTACTTCAAGAGCGATCATCACTGGACAGGTCTTGGCGCATACTATGCTTACACAGCTTTTGCAGATACAAACGATTTGCCTGTTCTTTCACTTGACGACTGTGAGGAACAGAAGATTAACGGCTTTACAGGCTCGTTTACAAACTCGGCAGACGGTCTTGACAGCGACACAGTAAGTTACTGGAAATTCCCTTACGAAGTAACAATGGATATTACTCAGGCTGACGGTTCTTCCGCAAGCTACGAAAGTCCGTACTATGAAGCTGCAGAGGGCGGTGCAAACACATATGGTGTGTTCATTATGGGTGATAACGCTCTCACTGTTCTCAAGTCAAGTTCTGAAAATGCAACAGCAGGCAAGAAGATTGCCGTTGTAAAGGAAAGCTACGGCAACGCTTTTGTTCCGTACCTTACAAATAACTACGAAGAAGTTCATGTTATCGACTTTAGATATTTCAATCAGAATCTTGTTGATTACTGCAAGACAAACGGTATTGACGAAGTGCTGTTTATGAACGGCGTAATGAGTGCCAACACTCAGGTTCAGCTTGACAGTATGAGCAATCTTTTTAACTGATAGTTCAAATAGTTTAAAATTATTACGAAAAGGAGGTGTATGCCGATGATAGCGGACAATGTAAAAGTGAATGTATTCGGAAAAATCAGCGACAAGCTTTATTCGGCACAAATCACCTCCGGCTCGGTATCAAACAAGAGTGCGTATGTTATTTCGCACAAGCCTGTTACAGAGTATTTTGAGGGCGTTGTTGTTGCGGTGGCTGAGTTTGACGGCTTGGACGGTGAGCGTCCGATTGTGTCGCAATTTGGTGAGGTGTTTTATGAACCGGAGCTTCGACAGGTGCTTTCAAGACTGAAAAATATCAAGCTGAAAAGCATTGTTTGTCTTTACGAAAAGTCTTGCGGCGCGGTTATCTTTTATAAGAGCAGGCAGAACACGAAAATTTTGCTTGTTAAGAACAGCAACGGCAGGTATTGGAGCTTTCCGAAGGGTCATATTGAAGAGGGCGAAAACGAACATCAGACGGCTATCCGTGAAATAAAAGAGGAAACAGGTCTTGATGTTGTGATTGAAAAGGGCTTTCGTGAAATCAGCGAATACTGTCCTTTCGGTAAAATTCGCAAAAGGGTTGTCTTTTTCCTTGCGCAGGCATTTACGGATAATGTGACGATTCAGGAAGAGGAAATTGACAGTTATATTTGGGTTGACTTGCAGCAGGCACGAAAAATGTGCTCATATGATAACGATTTGAGGATTATTGAGAAAGCCGAAACGGCTATTCATCTGCTCAGAAACTAAAAAATGATAAATAACCTTGAAATTTGCAGGTGCACGGTTGTGTACCTGTTTTTTTGATTTTCACGGACATTTTCTGCGAAATAAAAATGTTGAAAAAACATAAAAAATAACCCTTGACACACCGATTATACAATTAGTAATAGGGTACTGATGTTAAAATTCTTTATGAGAAATGTGGAAAACTCGGTTTTTTGATGTTAAAAGTTACAAGTTTGTAAACTTCGTGGAATATCGGCTTTTCTTAACACCACTTTTAACACTTTCAACATAGTTTTCCACATTGCTGTTGAAAATGTTGAATTATACAGAATGTATATGTGCCAAATTGGAAAAATAAATTGCAAATTTGTAAAAAGAAATAACAAACATTACTGTTTTTGAAAACGGAAAAAGGTAATATTTGACAATCGACACTCATAGAATACATCGGCGAGGTGTGTTTTATGAAAAAAGAAACCGTAAAAATGCAGATATGGGGGATTGTCATTGTACCTCTGATGATAATTGTGTTCAAAAATCTGTATTCACTCACAAGCGGCGCACTGCTGGGAATTTTTTTCGGCTCGGTAAACGACAGTATGTGGGAACAAACAAAAATCGTAATGCTGTCGTACTTAATTTGGAGCCTTGTTGAGGCAGTGGGCAAACGGTCGGGTTTTCATCGCTTTGCCGTGTCAAGAATAATATCAATTTGGTTTGTCGGTGCGTTTTGCCTTTTGTCATACCTTTTAATCTATGCACTCGGCATTGAAAACGCAAATCTGCCGAGGTTCATTTGTGCGGTAGCAGTGTGCCTGTGTGCATTTGTCCTGAGTGCAAAACTTGAATACAGTGACAAAAAGCTTGAACCCTTGTTTTTGCCGTGTGTGTTTTTGATGCTTCTGTTGATTGCTGTGTACTGCAGTTTTACGGTTTTTCCTCCGCATATGGTGATTTTTGAAGATACGGCTATGGGAATGTACGGCATAATTCCCGAATACATCGATTCGGGGGCGATTGCTCTTGATACATTGTACAGAGTTTGAGTTTTTAAGATAAAGGTATTTCACAATTTTTTGTTTTGTGTTATAATTAACATAATAATGAAAAAGTGTGTCCAATACAGACACGAAAAAATCCGGATAAGGCTGATTTATGATGAAAAACGAAAAATTTGAAAATACAGAACAAAAGCCTGATGTGATTGCAGGACGAAATCCTGTAAGCGAGGCTGTTCGCAGTAACCGCCCTATTGACAAAATCCTTGTTGCAAAGGGCGAAAAGAGCGGCGCTATTGTGGGAATACTTGCAAAAGCCCGTGACAAAAAGATTCCTGTAAAAGAAGTTGACCGCACAAAGCTTGACTATGTCAGCGGCGGAGCAACTCATCAGGGCATTGTAGCATTTGCGGCGGCAAAAGATTATTCAACGGTTGATGAAATTCTTGAATATGCTGAAAGCAAGGGCGAAGCACCGTTTGTTGTTGTGCTTGATGAAGTTGAAGACCCTCACAACCTCGGTGCAATCATCAGAACCGCTGAATGTGCAGGCGTTCACGGAATTATTATTCCCAAACGCAGAAGTGCCGGTTTGAGCTACACCGTTGCAAAAGCGTCTGCGGGTGCAATTGAGTATATGCGTGTTGCAAGAGTGACTAATATTGCCGTTACGCTTGATGAACTCAAAGAAAAAGGCGTGTGGGTTTACGGTGCAGATATGGACGGCACGGACTACGATAAATGTGATTTTTCGGGTGCATGTGCAATTGTCATCGGCAACGAGGGCAAGGGCATTTCCAGACTTGTCCGTGAAAAGTGCGATGTAATCGTGTCATTGCCGATGAAAGGTCAGATAAATTCCCTTAACGCATCAGTTGCCGCAGGAATTTTGATGTACAAAGCAATGGATTTCAAATTGAAAATTGAAAATTGAAAATGGAAAATTTATTAAAGTATATGTATGTCTGTAGGGGTAGCCTTGCGACCGCCGCCTGTGGCGGAAAAAGGGAGCATAGCGCTGTCTGAAATAACGAGCAAAAGGCAGTGCATTTATGCACAACGCATTGCGACTATATTTCAGACGGGAGTTCATTATCCGCCCGTTTTGAAGAAATTTAATGTTTAAATAAAATCATTTGATGTTATCAAAGTTGTGTGTTTAAATGTCAAAGATTGCAAAAACAGAGAGTACCGCTCGGGTGATACAGCTTCAGATAAATCTAAACTATCTACCCGAGAGTAAATAAACGAAGTTAAGAAACTAAGAGAGTACCGCTCGGGTGACATAGTTTTTGAATAAATCTAACTATCTACCCGAACGAAAAAATAAAGGAGTGAATGCTTTGGCTGATATGGATAAGGACAGGCTCAAAGAGCTTGAAATTGAGAGCATACTCGAAGAAACCCACTATCTTGCCGATCAGGAGCGAATGGAGCAAACTGCTGAAAAGTACCGCGCAAAACCAAAGGTTGAGGAAATTTTCAGTAATGCAGATAAAAAGCCAAGATTAAAAAATGCAAATCCGCTCGATGAATCCGAACCTGATACCTCAAATTCAATAGTCGGAGATAAAACAGCTGCCACAATGCAGGCAGAGCTGATAATGGACGGAAATGACGATGAACTTGTAACTCCAGAACAGCTCAAAGCAGAAGCAGAAAAAAAGGCAGCCGAAAGAGCCGAAAAAGCTAAGCGTGAGTATGAAGAGGCAAAGAAAAAAGCCGCAGAGGAAGAGAATAAGATAGTAACTCTCACCCCTGAATATGATGAAAATACAGAATTTTCGGGTGAAGTACTCGGCGAGGTTGAACAGTTCCGTGAGGATGCTGAAATCAAAAGTTACAATACGATAGATATTGATATTCCTGATGATAAACCTGAAGAAAAGGAAGAGGAAAAGAAGGAAACTTCCGAATCTTCTAAAACTCCTGTTCATCAGTTTCCAAATACCGAAAAACCGCCACGCAAAGTGGTTGCAAAAGTTCCTGTTTATCGTCCCGATGAACCCAGAAATATTCTTAATGTTAAGGCAGGCAGATTTTCTGAGGTTGTCGCTAACGAGTATGAAGAGTATGTCCGTTCAAAAAATCCTTCGGTAATAGCTCATGTGCTTCGACCTGAACCGACTGCTGTCGATGAAGAGGCTGCTCCCGCTGAGCAAAAGCACAAGGACAATCGTCCTCTCGGTGAAAAGGTGATTTCTGCTCTTGTAGGAATTTTTTCAAAAGATGAATCCGATGACAGCGATACCGTTAAAGAGGAAAACGCAAAGCCTGTTGAGGATTATACAGGTGAAGAAGACGAAAAGAGCATATTCTATGAACTTAACCTTAATATAAGAAAGCTGTTTATGAGAAGTCTGCTTTCGGGAATAATTGCGACTATAGTTGTTGTGCTTACAATTGTGACAAGAATTTTTCCGAGTGCAATCTGTTCCGCAATACCGTTTGCACCCGCTGCATACGCAATTCTGCTGTTTGTTCTTATGACAGCATCACTTGTGCTTAATCGTGTGGCAATGCTGAGCGGACTTTCGCCGCTTGTCCGTATAAAGGGTAACTCCGACACGGCTGTCGCTGTGGCAGGTGCGGCAGGAATGGTTCAGATAATAGTATCGTTCTTCTGCCTTGGCGATTTGAACGGCTTCTATGTAAATTATTATACGGTAATTCCGCTGGTTGCATTCTTTGCGAACAATGTCGGTAAACTTCTGATGGTTCTTCGTGTAAAGGATAATTTCTGCTTTGTATCATCAAAGGGTCAGAAGTATGCGTCAAAAATTTATAATAACGAGTCTGTTGCAAGACAGATGATGAGCGGTACAGCTGCCGACCGTCCGATTATTGCATATCAGCATAAGACAAAATTCCCTGCAAACTTCCTGAAAATATCCTACGCTCCCGATCCGAGTGAGGATTTGGCATCAAAACTCGCTCCGATAACAACGGTTGCGTCAGTGATAATCGCAATTATGTACGGCATTGTTAAAATGTCATTTGCCGATGCGTTGAGTGCATTTGCCCTTGTAACGGCGGTGTCCGTTCCTGTGGCAACGCTTTTGTCGGTCAATGCTCCTGTGAGAAAGCTCTGCAAAACTTTGCTTTCCTACGGTTCAATGCTTTCGGGTTATCCGTCTGTAAAACAGTTCTGCGACAGCACTGCCATTATGATAGATGCAACCGAGCTGTTTCCTGCCGAATCAATCTCACTTGAGGGAATCAAAACCTTTGAGGAGTATGCAATTGACGAGTCACTTTTGTGCGGTATAGCCATTCTCAAAGAGGCTCAGAACCCGATTGCAAATGCGTTTGATTCTGTTGTTGCCGAAACAAACGAAACACTTCCTGAGGTTGAAAGTGTGCTTTACGAGGACGAAATCGGTCTTGTAGGTTGGATTAACAGTGAACGAATCCTTGTCGGTTCTCGCACACTTATGGAAAAATACAGCGTTGAAGCTCCGAATATTGAATATGAGGAAAAATATACTTCTCACGGCAGACAGGTTACTTATCTTTCGAGAGCAGGCAGACTTGTTGCAATGTTCGTTACAAAATATACTGCCGACCCACAGCTTAAGGCTGAAATGCAGAGAGCCGAAACCAACGGCATCAGTTTCCTCATCAGAACAACTGATTATAATGTTACAAATGACCTTGTTGCAAACCTTTATGATTTGTTCTATCGCAGTATCAAGGTGTTGCCGACAGGACTCGGAAATGTTCTTAAAGAGGCAGAGGACACTGTTGAAGAAACCTCTCGTTCTTACCTCATTACTAACGGTAAGGCTGCATCGCTTGCCCGTGCCGTTACAGGTTGCGTAAAAATTAAGCACAATATTTCGCTTTCAATTATAATTCAGCTGATTGCCATAATTCTCGGCTTGCTTGTGGCATCAACCCTTTCACTGTATGCGGGTGTGGGTGTTATGGGTTCACTTGAAGTCTTGATTTATGCGTTGTTCTGGGGTGCTGCCGCTGTGTTTGCCCCTGCACTTCAGAAACCGTAGAAAGGATGTAAAATAAATATGAAAATAGCTCCGTCACTTTTATCTTGTGACTTTTCAAAAATGGGTGAAGAAATAGAAAGAATGGATCAGGCAGGTGCCGACTGGATGCATCTCGATGTTATGGACGGCCACTTTGTTCCTAATATAACTTTTGGTGCACCGATTATCAAGGCAGTCAGAAAGTTTTCAAACCGTCCTTTCGATGTTCATCTTATGATAAGCGATCCGCTCAAGTATATTGATGATTTTGCCGATGCAGGCGCTGATATTATCACTTTCCATGTTGAGTGTGATTCCGATATTGACAGCACAATTGACAAAATAAAGTCAAGAGGAATAAAGCCGGGTCTTGTTTTAAAGCCTAACACTCCTGCGTGGACAGTATTTCCTTATCTTGAAAAGCTTGACCTTGTGCTTGTTATGACGGTTGAACCGGGATTCGGAGGTCAAAGCTTTATGCCCGATATGATGCCTAAAGTAAGAGAAATCAAGAAGGAATGTGAACGCAGAGGCCTCGATAATATTCTGATTGAGGCTGACGGCGGAATTGGCAGAGATACAATTGAACAGGCAGCCGAGGCAGGCGTTGATGTATGCGTTGCGGGTACAGCTGTTTTCAGAGCTGCTGACCCTGCAAAGGCAATTGAACTGTTTAAATCTTTTTGATAAACCAAATGACAAAATTTAACCGCAAATAGCAAGATAGTCCGTGTCAAAATATACTTGACACGGACTTTTTATTACAAAAGCATTGTCGAAGAAAATCGCAAATGATAATATTATTGCTAATTATATTTCCACAAAAAGTCTAAATAAGACGATATGCACAATTAATAGGACTTTTATTTGTGTAAAATAGCAAATTCACCGTTATTTTGCACAGATTTCAAAGAAAAAATTTTCGTTAAAAAAATAACACCTTTATTGTAGGTGCAACATTATTGTGCTATAATTCTAAGTAAGCTCGGTAATTCGGTGCGATTGAAATGCCGAGATTTGGAAGTTAGTCACAGCTTGTGACACTAAAGTATTTTATTTTTAAGGAGTAATTAGCATGAAAAAAATCCAGAAAAAGCTTTCTGTGGTTCTTGCGGTTATGATGGTACTGTGTATGTTCACAGCTCTCCCATTCTCTGCAAGCGCTGCCGAAACAGCTTCTACAAACAAAATCAATGTTACATCAAATGTAACAGATCCCGTTTCGTATGAGTATAACGCAAATACGGAGCAGGTTATTGTTACATACAATCTTCAGGCTAAGAATATGATTCTTAACACACAGAGCACACTCACATATGACAGCTCTGTACTTAAGCTTGCTTCAACAAACACAAGAAACACTGATTTCCCTGTATTCGGCGACACAATCGTTTGGAATAATAAACTTGATGGCAGATTACCTTTCAACTGTACAAGTCTTGACCTTTACAACTTCAAGCAGAAGAGCGTTTATTGTACATTCACATTTGATGTTGTAGGCAGCGGCGACACAACAGTTGACCTCGATGTTGAGGTTCTTACAGGTACAATGGCTGACTCATATGACGAGCTTTTTGACGGTAAGGATGTTGATATCACATATATTAATAAGTATGGCAGCGAAAAGGCAGACGGCGCTGTATTTACTGCTGAGGCAAAACTCGTTCAGCGTGAAGAGCCTACAACAGAACCTACTACAGAAGAACCCACAACAGCTCCAACAACAGCAGAGCCTACAGAAGAGCCGACAACTGCTCCTGTAACAGAACCCACACAGCCTGCTACAGAACCGACAACAGCAACACAGCCGACACAGCCGCAGAGCGGAGTAAGTGTAACAGGAGACATCGCACTCCCGCTTGCAGATGACGGCAACGGTATTTATACAGGCTCAACTGAACTTGAAGCAGGTTCATACACATTCAAGATGAGTGTAAACGGAGTTGCATTCGGTAACGGTTCAACATTCACAGATAAAACAACAAACGCAACATACAGTTCGAAGTGGTCAAGTTCTTCAACACTTAAGGCATCAGGCGGTAAGTACACATTCAAGTTCAATACTGCAAAGAACACACTTTCAATTGAATATCTTGCACCTTCAAAGGCGTCAATTGTTGGTGACATCAACCTTGAACTTCAGGCAACAAAGGATGCAAATGTTTATTCGGCATCAGTTAAGCTTAACAAGGGCAACTATGAATTCAGAGTAATGAATCAGGGTGTTCGTTATTGTTGCGGTTACACATACAAGGACTTTACAGTCGGAAGCCAGTTCAGCTCAAAGTGGTCGAGTGCGTCAACGCTTGCAGCATCAGGCGGTACATATACATTCAGCTATGATATTGATACAAACAAGCTTACAATATCATATCTTCCTTCAGGAGCAGAAGTAAGTGTAGTAGGTAACTTTACACTTGCCCTTGCAAAGACAGATAAAGAAAATGTATATTCAGGTACAAAGACACTTAAGGCAGGAAAATATCAGATAAAGATGAATAACTACGGCAAGCTCTGCGGAAGATCAGCGGTAGTAAAGGATGCAACACCGGGTCTTGTATTCAGTCCAAAGTGGAGCAAGTACACAACATTTGTAGCAACAGGCGGAACATACACATTCACATACAACACAGCAACAAATACACTTGTAGTGACAGCAGATAAGGGAGATATTCCGGTAAAGGTAACAGGAGACATCGACCTTACACTCACAAAGAGCGATACAAATGTATTTACAGGTTCGGTAAAGCTTAAAAGGGGTGACTACTCGTTTAAGATGAATGTTAACGGTACAGATTTCTGCAGCGGTGCAACAATCAGAAATGCAACAACAGGTACTGTTAAGTACAACTCAAAGTTTACAAGTGCATCAACACTTGTAGCAATTGGCGGTACTTACACATTTGCTTATAATACACTTACAAATCAGCTTTCTGTGAAGTATTCTAAGTAAATCGGCTTAGCATCAACAGAATATAATTTCAAGCACTCCGCACATCAGTGTGGGGTGCTTTTTTTGCTCAATATCAATAGTTAGTTGGGCTAACCCGAAAAACGGAATCTGCGCTTCTTGAGAAACAAATTTTTCGAATGCAGGAATGTTCTTGATTATATGTTTCCGATAATCGTGAATTTTATCAGTGTGTTTTCCACACACAGGATATTCGTGCATTTTTAGTTCAAGCTTGCAGTAAATATGAATGGTGCTGTCAATTTCTTCGATGTTTTAAATTAAAATGTTTTGCAATGCCAAGAGTTTTTCTGTAAAATATCTTTAGAGCATATTTTTCCTCCGTTTCAGGTTTTTAAGCAATTCCATTTTAACGGATTTTGGTAAAATATGCTCTACTTTTTTGCTTTTCATTTGTAGGCTTTTTTCTACCCAAACTTTTACTATAGAGCCGAAATAAATAATATTGCAAAAATCAGTAAAATAATACGCATACTCAGTGTAAATTGCACCGAGTATGCGTTTTTGAATTATTGATATTTAAAGTTCCTCTCTGACTTTTTTACCGTTTCGTTTTACAATATATGCCCTACTGCCGACAACAACACAATCTGAAGGGACATCTTTAACGATTATTGCTCCAGCACCGATTATGACATTGTCACCGATAGTAACATTTCCGAGAACTTTTGCACCTGTCATTATTTTAACATTGTTTCCGATTTTTGGTCTGCCTTTTTCTGTGTGACCAACCGTAACTTGCTGATTTATCCAACAATTACTTCCCATAGATTCAACCCCTACAATTGTAGAAAATCCATGTTGTATAAATAAGCCGGGTCCCATATTTTTACTGGTTAAGTACAGCGAATCCAAGGGCTTGCAAAAAATTTTCAAAAAATATTTTATATTTCCAAGACGCAGATAAAATACATTTCTGAATTCCTTAAAATGACACATCATATAGAAAAATAAGTATGTATAACTGCAATTGTTTTTCTTAGGACAAAGTCTTCTCCAACTTTCAAGATCCTTGCATAAAACATCGTGTTTTTCACAGAGTTTAAATACAAAGAAATGCGGAAGAAGAAAAATTGAGCGTAAGGCAAATAATAATTTCATAAATCCTCCTGAGGTTCAATAATCAATGAAGCTTGGATACCTTGTTTTTTAGGCTATAAAACTTCAACTTTATTCATTATTCTTCTTTTGATTTTCTTTATTATGATTTTGTTGTAATATTTTTTAAATGTCTTTTCAAAACCGTTTTTATAATAGAAATCCCAGAAATCTTCTCGAGTGTCGGGTTTTGCGGTAGGGCGTGACAGATTAGGGTTAGACTTTATTGAAGCGTTAAGGTCACATTCTACACAATGAATATTGCCGATTACTTTGTTGAGAATACGAGATCCTTTTTCGGAATTTACCAACAATAAAGAAACTCCCTTGTTGTCATTGAAATTTTCAACTACACGGTCGATTCCCCAGAAGTCAGCAAGTGTGAGATCGGCGGGTCTATCAAGGTTTGAATACTTACAATTATAGCAGGATGGACGCTCAATATCGTCTTCGTAGAATAGATATGTGTAGCCGTTAAGAATATGCTTATTGTCATCAATCCAAATCGCTTCCTTGTGGGTATTCCAGCCTATAGTTTTGTCACGAAAATCTGCCTTGGTTACTTTTCCGCAAAACTTTTTTTCACAATGTTTGAGGTACTCTTTCCATATAATAGGAGAGGGAACTCCGTGACATGCAATGTCACATGTATAGAGTTTTGAGGTGTCGCATTTACCAAGATATCTTTTAAGTCCTGCAACCTGACAGGCTGTTCCGGAAAACATGACATACATATCGTTATTTAAATCATTTTTGACAGATTTAAATGTGTCTTTCATATCGCTCTGGACATATTTTGAGCCCTTAAACTTATCTCTGACATAACGATCCGTTGCCCTTATGTGGCTGACTGAGAAATCATCCTGAAACGCAGCACCGTAAACAGAACCTTTTTTATTGAGAATATAATCGGATAAGGCTACAAATGCAGCTCCGCTGCGGCTTGTAAAGCGAGTATTAAAGTCTTTATGCTTGACTGCATATGCTGTCTTTGAATGGTTCTTTTCATAACCGTTCTGAAATGCGCATATTTTTTGGCAGGCGCCGCATTCAATACAGAGTGAGACATCAATTTGTGGGTAGAGAAAACCTTCTGAATCAGGCTTCATAGCTATAGCGCCTTTAGGACATATCTGTTTACAGGCTGAACATCCGCAGCATTCACTTTTTGAAGGAAAAATTTGCATATTTATTCCCCTTTAATTATATCTTTAAGGTAATCAAGCGAGTGTTTGCGCTCTGCTTGAAGTATTTCATCAACTTTATTCCAGTCAATGTTTGTTTCAACGGCTTCACCGTCTTTAATTTCTCTGTTTATGCCTACTGTCTGAAGAAGGTTTTTTGCACGGTCATTAAATCCTCTTGCCGTTTCATATTCAATAAACATATTTCTGTGAAAAATAACAGAAAAAGCAGTTCCGTGAAATGAATTGGTTACAGTATATTCTGCATTTGCAAAATAACCAAGAAATTCCTCAACTGTTGGGGCGGATACATAGGTAAAATTCTCACGCTTTTTTTGTGGATTATCTGTGATATAAATAACGGGAAGTCCTTTTTCCTTTGAAAGTTTTTCTGCAAAAACTATCAGCGATTTTACGGGCTTTACATTAAACACAAGAATATATGGTTTATCAGTTTTATTAACAGAAATCTTTTGCCACTCATCTCCTTTTAGGAGAAGTGTAGGATCAATGTGACATAGGCCATTTTTACCTGTTATCTTTTTTATAATATTTAATGCACTTTTTTCACGAACCGAAAAAGATCGAAAATTTTCAAGCAAAGGTCGGAGTTCTTTTGCCTTTACATCGCTTATGTCTGAAACACCGAAACTTGCTGCATAACTGTACTTTTGGTTATTGTCTGCAAAACTCAGAAAATAGGCTGTGTCAGGACTTACTCCGTCCTTACCAGGTCCCCATACCTGATCACTTCCGCTTATGAAAGCGTTATAAAGCTTTCTGCATTCTGAAATATCCAAATCACTATAGGTTTTGTCACTGATTTTAAGATAATTATTGTAGAAACTTGAAAATCGTTCAATTCTCTGAGCTCTCTTGCGATACATAACAATAGATTTCAAAATTGATTTAATAGGGTCAGCTTTATTAAACTGAAATGGTTTGTACCCATTGTCAATATTTTCGCATTTATAATCTACAATTTCGCAGTCACTTCCAAGTTGTTCGAGAGTGTGTTGAAGTGCATATGCCTGCAGAACTGCACCATAATTTTTTGCACGATGGAAAGTAATAATTCCAATTTTTTTCATATCTGTAAATCTCCTTATGAACGCTTGTACAGCAGATAACCAACAGGACTTATTAAGAGAACAAGCAATCTGCGTGGCTTAGTCTTGAGCATTGACAGTATTTCGCCAAATTTGTAGCCGTTTGCAAGTCCGTCACGAGTTATTGCTACAAGGTGTTCAAGGTAACGCTTTCTATTGTATTTTCTGTAATCCCAGCAATCGTTTATATAGTGCAGGTGCATTACGAATTTTTCCTTTGATGCCTTTTTTCTGTTGACATTTGTTACCGCATTTTCCTGATCTTGAATATAGTATCTCAATGCTTTGTTTAAATATCTGCACATATATTTTCTTCCGACATTATGCCAGATAACATTTTCAGGGTAGAAATGATAACCCTCAACAACAGGAAACGGAAATTCACGCATAACATCAGTTCTAATCATACCCCACAATTCGCCTGTGATATTGAGCTTAAAACGCAAATCAAGATCGTTGCTGTCAAGATACGGAACATTCATCTGTGTTCCGTTAATTTTGCCGTCTTTATCACATGTACGGCAGGATATACCGTAATATTTCTTTTGCTCCTGTTCAGGAATTTTATTCCATTCATTTATAAATGTTTCAAGGGCGTCATATGTACAGGCATCGTCAGAGTCAAGCGTGATAAAAAAGTTTCCTCTGCACATTTTTACGGCATTGTTTGTTGCTATATGTTTGCCTTGATTCTTCTGATAAACATAAATAATATCAAAAAAAAGATTTTCTTTCAGAAAGCCGTCAACAACATCTTTTGTATTATCTTCGCTACCGTCATCTATGATTATCCATTCAAAGCTTTTGTAGGTTTGTTTTTTTAAACACTCAAAGACTCTTGGAAGGGTTTTGGCACGATTATACGATGGGGTAAATACAGTTATTTCAACATTACTCATAATTAACTCCGTTTCAGTTTTTTGTAAGTTTATTTTTGAGTTTGCCGAGTTCTGCTCTGTTAAATAACAATGGCAGTGACAAGGCATATGCAAGAATTCCACATATAGCACATATGATTATAAATGAGCCCCATCCGGTTACTGTAACAAAATTGCTGACAATTGAGAAAAGCACCAATATAATGATAAATCCCACACAATCCCTGATTACTGTTGGGAAAAATGTTGAAAGCTTTTGCTTTAGTATGTATGCGGAATATGCAGGGGTGAAGAAGAGTGCACGCAGTCCCATGAGGACAGAACTGGCTCCGGCAACAAAATATACACCGTAGTCGGTGAAGTTGCAGGCTGCTATTGCAATAACAACACTTGCAATGCCAATTGCAAGATTTACAAATACAGGTAATCTGAGTTTGTTGCATACGGTGTTTATCATCATAAGTGACTGAGTTTGACTTGCACAGAGAAATGTAATACAAGTCAACACAGACATAATCTGAATCATTGTTATTTCCTCCGGCGATTTTGTCGGTTGCCACAATACATAGAACTGTCTGCCAAAGGCAATAAAACCTGCAATAGGGACTGAGAGTATGAAACTTACAATTTTGGCACTGAATTTTGCCTCGGTAATTAACTCCGGTATTTTTTTCTTTGCATAAAGAATTGTGTAATGAGGAGTGAAAACCGAACCTAAAATTACAGTTAAGTTTCCTATGCTGTTCGGCACGGTTTTTGCGATAGAAAGAAGTCCCATCAGTGCCGTTCCAAGGGTTAGGTTGCATATCAGAAGATCAAGACCGCTTAGAAGCACCTGACAAAGTTGTGCAAGTGAAAGCCAAATGCCGGACGCAAGAAGTGTTTTAACTATTTTAATGTCAAATTTTCTAATATCAGCCTTTACTTCCGGAAGAATTTTCTTTTTAACAGTAATGTTTGCAAGCAAAAGGAAAATTCCACTGCCAAAACTTGCAAGGGTAACAAAATAAAGTTGTGCAGGAAATATTGCAAATAACAGTATTATGAGCGCAACTTTTATAAGGTTTGATATAATATCTCGTATAGAATTTATATCAATTCTGTTTTTTACAAACGCTGCCGTTGTGAAAATAGCAGTAACCGTGCTGATAACAAATGTGAGAAAAGCAAAGGCAAAGGTTATTTTTACACCGGATACAAGGTCTGATGGTATGTTAAGTACAATATCAAGAAAGCAGACAAAAATTGATGACAAAATCAGCATCACTGCAGCAAGGAATAAATCGGCAACAAGAACTGAACTGAATATTTTCGATGATTTTTCAACATCGCCCTTGTGATATGCAATTGAAATAAATCTGCCTGAGATTGAATTCAAAGCTGTTGTAACAATGGTTGCATATTGTACAAAGTTGTTAGCAAGTCCGATAAAACCATAGGCATCACTGCCGACCTCTTTTACAAGGTAAGGTGTCAGGAAAAAGTTAATTCCGACAGTAACTGCAAATGAAACAATACTTGCGATTATGTTTATTGACATTTGTTTTCCGGCGGATTTTGGCATTAAACGGTCACCTCTGATGATTCATTCTGTATCTGTTCTTTTATTTTTTCAATATATTTTTTAGACTTATCTCTTTCCGCTGAAAGTACATCGTCAACCTTTTTCCAATTAACCGCAGTGTTTATATCGGGAAAAACATCATTTGTTATTTCATGGCCTTCGATTCCGAGATTATTAAGAAGTTCTTCGGAGCGGATATTTCTACCACCGAGATGTTGTAATTCAACTGCGAATTTCTTTTTATAGATTACTGAAAAAGCTGTGCCATGGAATGAATTTGTGCAGACATATTCTGCATTTTTTATTAAACCTACAAATTCAGTAGCATTTACCGGATCAAGGTATTCTATACCTTTAACTTTATGAAGTCTATCCTTTTGCAGATAGTAGATTTTGCAACCGGTTTTTTTAGAAAGCTCAAGAGCATAGTGGATAAGTTTGATTGGCTTTCTTACGCTGAACAGAAAAATATACGGCTCTTTCGGTATGGGACATCTGCTTATTTTGTCCCAATCATTTGCAGTAAGCAATAAAGAAGGGTCAATGCTAATTTCAGCTTTTCTGTTGAGGAGATTTTCAATAATATCTGCCCCGCTTTTTTCACGAACTGAGAATAGCTGAAATTGTGATAACAGCTCTTTATATGTATGTTCCTTATCAGCAGGAAGCTTATCAACTGCAAAGCTTGCCGCATAGGAGTATTTTTGCTTTGGTTTTGCAAAATCAAGTAAATATACCGTATCAAAGCCAACGCAGATGGGACTCCACACCTGATCGCTCCCTGCAATAAATGCTGCATATTCATTTGAGGCTTCCCCAATGTTTTTGGCATCAAAAGGACGACTGAGGTTTAAAAATTCGTTTCTGAATGTAACGGACTTTTTCCTGTCTATTCCTACTTGACGCATAGTGATGAGTGAACGAACAAAGGACTTTAACTTGTGCTTTTTACCAACACGAATCGGTCTTATGTTTCTTGTATACATAAAATGGCAGGTGTAGTCAATTACATCATTTTCCATACCGTTTTTTTTCAAAAATTGCTGAAGAGCATAGGCTTGAAGCTTTGCTCCGTAGTTAAGTGCCTGATGAAAAGTTACAATACCAATTTTTTTCATAAATGTCGCCTTTCGGAATTTTTGTTTATTACTATGTCAATATTGTATTTTCTTGCAATATGGAGAGCTGCTCCGATTGAGAAAAACCAGATAAATATAATCTGTCTTGAATATGTCGGATTACCCGTTACAGAGTAAGCTAAAATCATAATTTGTATATATAGCGAGAAATAGCAGATTTTTACATCGTCGCAAATATTTTTTACCCTTCTGATTGCGAGAATTGTGAGTACAACGGAAAGCACTGCAAACAGAAGAAAAATTATACTTCCGACTATTCCGAGCTCTACCGCAATCTGAAAGTAGCAATTGTGACCGTTGAAGTTCCATCTGTCTCCGCCTACACGCAATCCGTTATCATATGCGAACTGATTGTATGAGCCAAATCCTGCGCCAAAGACCGGGTACTTTTCACCCATCAGTAAAAAATATTTCCAAAGAGAATCTCTATTACCTAAGGCCATAATATTTTCTTCATCCATAAAACGGTCAAATATATTTGCAACCTTTGGAATAAACATTGAAAGAATAAACACGGCAGATAAGGCACTTAGCACTATTCCTCCTGTTTTAGCAAATTTTCCTTTGATGTTTGAGATGACCATAAATAATGCAAATGAAAGGACGGGAATAATGAAAAGGGTTCGTTTTCCGGTCAGCATAAGCGATACTACAAATACGAGCAACATAAAAATATCAATTTTTTTCAGCTTTTGCGATGAAAAATACTTAGAAAGTAAAAGAGCAATTCCTACATTCATAATGTATGCCGCTTCACCTTTTTCCCGTGCGAATCCGGAATACGCACCTATTGAAAGTTCATTTTGAATCGTTTGTGCTACCTGTGCCGAATGGTTTGGATTTACAATAAACCAAAAATATTTTAACATACAGTTGTCGATAACTGCACTTATCAAAATTGAAAAGGCAATAACCGAGCAAATAACATATATTATCGTAAATATTTTTTTGTAATAGCTGCCCGGGAGATCAATGAACAGTAGTGTAAATGCACACAGGTACAGCAAAAATAAGTTTAATGTTGATGCGGGGTCATATGAGTATGCGATTGATATGCATATATATGACAACAGTATAAATGCCGTTCCGGAGACAGCATTAAATTGAAGTGTTATGTCAGTAAGGACGAATACCACAGCAAAAAGTATGCCAACAGTGTAAATTAACGCTAAACGCAATGTGTAAGGAAAAATTGTAGCACCGGTTACAGTTATAAAAGGGATGGCAATAACAAGAAACATTTGCCATATGTTTTTTAGTTTTAAATCTCTTATCTTAAAATTTTTCACGAGGTATCACCAATCAGTATTTGTCAAAGTATTTTATCATAAGAAAATACAATTTTTTACTTGTACAGAGTGTTTTGTATCTTATGTAGTCTTTTTTTGACAAATATTTTTTTGCGGTTGTTTTGTCAAAACTTTTAACATACTTTACAAGCTCGTTTCCTTGGCTGCTAAATTTTTTCAGCCCGTTTCTCATATACATAAGTTTGTATATTCTGAGAGTTGTAGAAAGTCTGTTGCAAAGGGCGTTTGCGTAAATTGACGGATGTTCTTTGCTTATTGTTTCAAGCATTTTATCGGCAAGATAAATGCAGTCAAAATATTTTTCGGTAAATTCTGTTATGGAAGACGAACCTTCCCTGCGATAATAAGTGTATTTTGCAACGCTTTTGCTACTGAATGTGTTAGAATTGAGAGCAGCAAGGAAACAAAAATACTTGTCCTCATTTGTCTTACAATTTTCGGGATATTCAACGCCTTTGCAAATTTCGGCTCTGAATAATTTGGTATAGGTACTCATACCGACTTTCCCTTTAAAAAGGTCGCAAAGAAAACTTTCGTTGTCATTCCAGATTTTTGATTTGCCTGTTGCAATGTTGCGAACAGTGCCATCCTCAAATTCAAATCTTACTTCACAGATTGAAACATCTGCATTATCCTCGGTTGCAATGTTCATTAGGAATTCAAACATATCAACATCGGGAACATCGTCACCATCGCAAAATCCTATATAATCTCCTGTTGCCACTCTCATTCCTGCATTTCTTGCTGCAGAAACACCTTTGTTTTCCTGATGGATGACCTTAATCCGGTCATCTTTTTTAGCATAAAGGTCACAAATTTTAGGACTGTTATCAACCGAGCCGTCATCAACAAGTATGATTTCTATATTGCGGTATGTCTGATTTATAAGGCTCTTAAGAGAGTTTTCAAGATACTGACCGATGTTATAAACCGGTACAATTACAGATATTTTTTTATCATCCATACATAAACCTGCCTTATATCATTTTAATTTTTTCAATAATCTGAGTATTCCTGTTTTGTAGAAAAATCCCCTGAATTTTCCAAAGATTTTTCTGCTTGTTTTAATCGGAATATATTTTTTTACGGCCTGCTCAATATTACTGCCGCTATTAAGCATCTCAAAATATTCTTTTCGGTTCTTGTGGCATTCGGGATTTTCCATTGCCATATGACCGTCGTTTCCAAACAAAAGCTTTGAATCGGCAGGATATACGATGAGATTGTGTTTTGCCTTTTCAAGCATTTCTGCTCCCTTGGTACTCTGAATGATGACCGCTGTGTACCCTTTGTCATCATCGGCAAGTCTGCTTACATATCTTGTAATGTCCCAACAGTCAAAAACAGTGAGATCCGATACCCTTCCTGCTTCACGAAATTTACAATCATAGCATGATGGGCGTGAACATATTCCTTTAAAAAAGCTTTTAAGCATATAGTCAGTGTTTGTGTTCTCTATGCTTTTTTTACCGTTAGCAAACCGAAGAGTCAGATTTGCACTGTGGTATCCATAGGTTTTTTCACGAAAGTTTGCATATGTGATTTCAGAACCGAACTTTTTCTGCATGAATTCTCTGTATTTTTTCCATACAAATGGTGACGGGACAGCTCTGCACACAAAGTCAATAGTGAAAAGGTTGTCATACGGTTTTCTTAAATAATATTTGAGACCTTCAACCTGACAAGGAGTTCCTGCAAACATAACACTTCTTCCACTGTCAAGCTGTTGCTTTACTTCTGTGTAGGTTGACCCCATATCGCTTTGAACATATTTTGAACTTCTGAATTTTGAAAGCTCGTTTTCTGTTTCTGCATGTGTATGTCTGACATCAAAGTTATCGTCAAATGCACCACCAAATACGACTCCGCCGTTTTTGAGAATTTCCTTGCTGAAAGCAGTAACCGCACCGCCGGATGTGCTGGAACGGACAATTTCGGGGTCGTTATTACGCACAATATATGCGGTTTTGGGAAAGTCATTATGTGTTTTATTGAGTATAGGACAAACCTTTTCGCAAAGGTGACAATCAACACATTTACTTTTATCGACAACAGGATATTTGAACCCCTCGTTGTCAGTCTGCATTGAAATGCACTTTTTATGGCATACAGATTCACACGCTGTGCATCCGCAGCATTCTTTTTTGTTCTTTTCATTTATATTTATCATTTTACTCTCCGCTTGAGAAACAACTGAGTGCGTTATCAAGAAACGCTTTGGAAAGCTTTCTGTGATTTTCAACCTTTTCAAGAACACAATCGTAATCAATTGCATTTTCAACATCATTTATGTCGCCGCTAAATCTTCTGTCTTTCAATCCGTATGTTTCACAAAAGCTGTCAATACGAGAATTTTTTGAAGATACAGAATCGTTTGAATAGCGGTTGAATACAGAAAACTGCTTTTTGTACAACATTGAAAATACCGAACCGTGGAAAGAATCGGTAAATACATACTCAGCATTTCTAATCAGATTGACAAATTCAGTCGGTCCGATGTCGAACGGTGTGTAATCACCAAAACCTTCGTCAGCCTTGTTATAACTGTCCATATGTATCTCTGTGACGATTTTTAAATTCTTTTCTTTTGAAAACTTTGTTACTGCATTTCTGTATTCCTGACTTTTACCGAGAAAATATGCAAATACATACGGCTCATCATAAAGACGCTTGTTTGGAATTTCTTCAAGCCACTCATCGGCATCAAGAAGAATTACAGGGTCGCAGACAACAATTGCATTATTTACACTGAGCCCGTCAACAATTGCCTTTCCGCTGTTTTCTCTAACGCTTATAAAATCAAGTCGATCAAGAAAGTTTTTGTAAATTTTATGGTATCTTTGCTCAATCTGCGAAACACCGAAACTTGTTGCATAGGAAATTTTTGTGCAGCTGTCGCTTGCAAACATAAGATTGTAAAAGTTTGAGGTTATTCCGCTTGGTGACCAGAGTTGGTCACTCCCAACCATAACAGCGGTGTATTTTTCGGATTGTCTTTTAAGCTCATCGTAACCGTAGTAAACAGGAGAAAGTTTTTTAAATCTGCTTTCTGAAAATTTATCAAATGCAGCATTTCTTACGGCATTTTGTTCCGCAAGTTGAGAATGAAGTTTGAGCATAAGCTTTTTTTGAGATGTTTCAATAATTCTGTCATTTATAAAAACAGGGTTAAAAAGACGAGGCATTGCTTTGGCAAGAAGCAACGGTGTAATCTTTTTTTTATATCTAATTATTTCGTAATCTATATTACGCTTTTTTAGTTCAACTGTTGTTGCATAGCTTTGAAGTTGGCTGCCATAGTTTTTGTGGCTGTAACAAGCGCAAAGGCCAAGTTTTTTCATATTGTCAGTCTTTCTTTTTATGATTATTTATAAGTTCGTTATATTTTTCTGTGAGTTTCTGAGCATAGGTTGTCGGTGAAAATTCAATTTTTGCTTTTTCAACGGCACGATTACTCATTGCTTTGTATTCTGCATTAGAAAGCGAGCAGACTTTTTCGATTGAGTTTTTGAGGTCATCACTGTCAAAAGGTGTACAGATAAAACCTGTTTTTCCATCCTCTACAATTTCGGGAAGTCCTCCGTAATTTGTTACGATAACGGGTTTTCCTTGTGACATTGCTTCCATAATTGCATACGGTCCGTTTTCATACCACTCACTGGGAAGAATGATACACTTTGCCTCTGCAACATACTTTTTAAGCTCATCGCCGGATTTGAATCCTAACATTTTGACTTTGTTTCCGAGGTTATGTACTTGTATATATTCCTTGATTTCATCTTCAGTCGGACCTGTACCGAGAATGATGAGCGGAATATTGTTCTCAAGCTTTTCAATGGCTTTGACAAGCGTCAGCACACCCTTTTCTTCGGAAATTCTGCCAAAGTACAACAGATATCCTTTGTCAGGATTATTGTCGGAATACACGGTGTCAGTAGGCAGAAAGTTTTTCATATGGATAATTTCGCTGTGTATAATTCCTGATTCTTCAAGCTTTTTCTTGTAAAAATATGACGGTGTGATGTACAGGTCTATGTCATCATATATTTTCATTCGTTTGTAGTTCATCGCCTCAATAGCCGCAAGGGCACTTTTTGCGGTTGAACCTTTTACGCATTTATTTTTTATGCAGTTTGAATATTTGCCGTGCAGGCATTTTTCACATACATTGCCGTTTACAAGCATTTCATGGTTGGGGCATATGCAGTTAAGGTCATGAATGGTGAACACGATTGGTATGTTGTATTTTTTTATTGCACGAACAATAGACAGGGTGATGTGGCGGTGAACAAGGTTAATGTGAACAATATCAGGATGTTCTTGTTCAATGAGTGCAGAGATGTTTTTCTTTGCCTCAAATGAATATAGCACACGAAATCCTGCCTTTACCTTCTGAAGCTTGGATATATTGCCGTTAAAATCAACATTTGAAACGAAGTATTTTTCCTGTTCACAGGCTCTGTTGTTACTGTCAGCCATCGCAAAGTAAATTACTTCGTGACCAAGCTTTGTGAGAAGTTCGGCGAGGCCAAAATAGTAGGTTTCACTTCCGCCTTTTACATAGTGGTATTTATTAACAAGCAGAACTTTCATTATCAGCCCTGCCTTTTTCCTTTAAGTGAGCGTACCATTGGGTACAACTTTGAGTGAACGAGTGTGATTCCTGCAATCATTATTCTTTTCGGCATGGCATTGCACACACTTGTCATCATTTTTTTGGATTTCTTTCTGACATCGGGATATTGCGGAAAATCTTTCCACGGTGACATTGATTTATATTTGAGATAATCCCCGACAAAGGGATGATTGTTATTTTCGTTCCACGGGCGTGTTCCCGAAAGGAAACACGAGGAGTAGTGAACTATATAAGGATCGGTTACCGCCTCAATGTATTCTTCTTCACTCAGATGATGCTCGGGACGACGCACCTTCATAAGATCTTTAAAATTAAAATCAAAGAAAACAGTCATAGCGTTGTATTTGGTATGGATAACCTTTACAAGATTCTTTTTGGCAAGAACACCGTTAAGAACCCCTTGATCAACATAGGTGGTGTTGCCGTTGTGGGCAATAATAAAATCGAGAAAGTCTTTTTCCACATTCATCTCTCTCCAGCTTTTAAGGTCAATCAGCAAAACGCCGTTATTTGTATAAGTGCTGTCGCACGGAAGATTTAGGTCGGTTTTATAACGGTCACTTCGGCAATCGTCAACTGCCGCAACAACCTTATCTCCCAGATCTGTTTTCCAAAATTCTCTTAAAGAGTGACGCACAACCGTGTCACAGTCAAGATAAATACAGCGGTCAAGATTATCAGGCAGTATCGTGCAGAGAAACAGTCTGAAAAATGTGCTGATGTTCCATCTTCCGACTTCTATATCAACACCTGACATTTTGTTAAGATCAGGTGGGGAAATAAAAACAATATTTCTGCCGAATTTGTCAACCATATTCTCAAATCTCTTTTTGTTTTCATCTGAGATATTGTTGTCAATCATATAAATGTTGATTTCATCGGCATCGGTATTATTGTGTAAGAGTGACATTATTGACACACCTGCAATAGGGGCAAAGCTGTCAGAGCTTGAATATACTATGTTCATTTTACCCTCCGTAAAAAAATAGTCGTAACATAAAAATCACTTAAGATACTTATCCTCGTATTCCTTAAAAGTCTGAAGATTTTTATCTTTGTCGGCAATAATAAGATTTTCAATACCGCCGATTTCATCAAACGGCCATTCAACACCAAAATCGGGGTCGTTATACATAATGCCGTCGTCATATTCACCATAGAATTTTTCGCCGCATTTGTATGAAACAACTGACGGTTCAAGAACGAGATAGCCGTGTGCAAAATGCTCGGGAACATAGAGTTCGTTCATATTTTCCTCTGAAAGGTAAAAGCCCTGCCACTTTTTGAATGTCGGTGATTCTGGGCGGAGGTCAACGATAACATCAAAAACTTTGCCCTTGATACATCTTACAAGCTTTGCCTGCTCATGAACTCTCTGAAAGTGAAGTGCTCGGATTACACCCTTGTGTGATACAGTGTAGAAAACTTCCGCAAGGTTATGTTTAAGACCGTTTGCCTCGAAAACTTCCTTGGAATAATCCTTTATAAATGCACCTCTTACATCTGTTGCACAAAACGGCTTGATAAGATATGCGCCTTCAAAATCTGTGTTGCAAAATTCAAACTTCTGAATCATCGTTCTCTCTCCTTTAAAATATCTTTATATGTAAGCAATACCCTTACACATAGAAAGGGCGAAAGTTACATTTCGCCCTTTGTGTTGTCTTAGTCAACTGATTTAATCCAGTCCATAGTCATTCTTGCACCCTTTGCAAATGAAATTTCGGGTTTGAAATGACAATCTGTTTCAATATCTGTTGTATCAAATGCATCAAGCGGCATATTTACTCCCGTAAAAGGAACATCACCGAAAATCGGCTTTGCTTCGGGAGCAAGCTCCTGCTGCATTTCAAGTATAAATTCCTTGAGCGGTCTTGCATTACCGCTGCCGATAGTGTATTCCTTGTTTGCTATACCGTATTCTCCGATAGCCTCAAATGCTTTTGCAACATCATCAATGTAGATGAAGTCATAGTTTTGTGTTGCAGCGGTAAACTGTAGCGGTTCGCCTGCAATAATCTTGCGGATTGTTGAGTTTACAAAACGAGGTGATACCTCGCCTGCACCGTAAGCGTTTGTAATAACTGCCCAACAAAGGTCAATTGAAAGGTTGTTTGCAATAGGTTTGCAGATTGCTCTTGCAATAAGCTTGCCCGCACCGTAAATGTAGGGCAAACCCGGTTTGCTTTCCTGAGTGTAAACAGCAGTGTAGGTTTCCTTTTCCATAATAGAACCCGCATTGACAAACTTTTTGCACTGCATTTTGTCTGCTGTTCTGAGTGCTCTTGCTGTCCAGAGTGCATTCTGAAGCTGAATGTTTTCATCGCATCTGAGCGGACCGGCTGAGCCTACCCATGCAAAATGGTAGAAAACATCGACATCCCTGTCGGAAATTTTTTCAGCCAGAGTTTCAACTTCATCAAGCTCGCAATACACGATTTCAATGCCGTTAAGGTCTTTGATATTTTCGATTTTTTCGTTTTCATCCTTTACAACGGCAAAAACCTTTACACCGTCAGCACAAAGTCTTTTGCAGACATTTGAACCGACAAAACCGTTTGCTCCTGTTACAATTGCTTTTTTCATAGATTAACCTCTTTTATATCATTCGTTGTAAACTTAAATTCTGCTTTTAAGAAAATCATTTATCTGTTCGTCCATACAACTGCGAACATCGCCGCCGCTCATATAACAGCGTGACCATTCAACTGTTTTTTCAACAGCCTTGTCAACATGCCAATGCGGTGTCCAACCAAAAACAGACTTGAGTTTTGAACAATCAAGTTTAAGGAAGTTTGCCTCATGCACGGCATTTTTTTCGCTCTTATTGATCCACTTTATGTTTCCTGCATACTTTACGAACAAGTCAACAAGCTCGCCTGTTGTTACGCAGTCACATTCATCGGGACCTACATTGTAGTAGTCGGCAAAATTAATATCTTCATACTGAGCCTTTGCAATCATAAGATACGCAAAAAGCGGTTCAAGCACATGCTGATACGGTCTTGTTGAGAAAGGATTTCTTACGATAATATCCTCGCCCTTTTCCAAGGCACGAACGCAGTCGGGAATAATTCGGTCATTTGCAAAATCACCGCCGCCGATAACATTACCCGCTCTTGCTGTGGAAATGGCTGTTCTGCCGTCTGCAAAAAATGAATTTTTGTAGCTGTGTGTCACAAGCTCGGAACAGCTTTTGCTGTTTGAGTATGGGTCAAAGCCGTCAAGAGGTTCGTTTTCACGGTAACCCCACTGCCATTCCTTGTTTTCATAAACCTTGTCGGTTGTGACATTAAGGAACGATTTTACGCAGTCAGACTGTCTTACACATTCAAGAATGTTGACCGTTCCCATAACATTTGTTTCATATGTATATGCAGGCATTTTGTAGCTGTCACGCACAATCGGCTGTGCGGCAAGATGAAGTACAATCTCAGGCTGTGCCTCATCAAATGCCTTTTTAAGTGAATCGAAATTTCTTATATCTCCGATTACGGAATTTATGTCATTTTTTATATTTGCAATTTCAAGAAGGTTTGGATTTGTGGGCGGTTCAAGCGAATAGCCGGTAACCTCTGCACCGGCATTTGCGAGAATTTTGCAGAGCCAACTGCCCTTGAATCCTGTGTGTCCCGTAATGAACACTTTTTTACCCTTATAAAAATCAAGCATCATTCCGACCACACTTTCCAAGGGGCAGTACAGTCGTTCCAAAGCTTTTCAAGACGCTCCTTGTCACGCAGTGTGTCCATACACTGCCAAAATCCGTTATGCTTGCAGCACATAAGCTGACCTTCTCTTGCAAGCTGTTCCATCGGCTCACGCTCAAACATAACCGTATCGTCTTTTATATATTCCAAAACCTTCGGTTCAAGCACCATAAAGCCTGCGTTAATCCAGCCTGAGTCGATATCGCTCTTTTCACGGAAAGCTCTGACTTCGTTGCTTTCGGTCAAATCAAGCACACCGAATCTGCTTTCGGGTTTTACGGCTGACATAGTTGCAAGCTTGCCGTGTTTTTTGTGGAAATCGAGCAGAGCGTTTATGTCAACATCGGAAACACCGTCGCCATAGGTCATAAAAAACGGTTCATCTCCGATAAAATTGCGAATCCTTTTAAGTCTGCCGCCCGTCATCGTGTCAAGACCTGTGTCAACAACAGTAACCTTCCATTTTTCGGCTCTTTTGTTATGGACGATAATCTTATCGTCCTGAGTAAAATCAAAGGTGATATCGGATGTATGAAGAAAATAGTCGGCAAACCATTCTTTGATTACATGTTGTTTGTAACCTGCACATATGATGAACTCATTCACACCGTAGTGGGTGTACAGCTTCATAATGTGCCACAAAATAGGCATTCCGCCGATTTCAATCATTGGTTTAGGTTTGAACTGGGATTCCTCGGAAATTCTTGTTCCGTATCCTCCTGCGAGTATAACTGCTTTCAAAACTCTGCCTCCTTAAACAGCGCCCTCACCCTTGAAAACAGAGGTGATAGTTTTGAGAATAATTTTCAGGTCAAAGCAGACAGAGCGGTTTTTGATATAGTAAATTTCCATTGCCCTTCTGCGTGTGTATGTAGTACAGCTTCTGCCGTTTGCCGCCCAGAAACCCGTAAGCCCCGGTTTTACGCTCAAAAGCATATCACGGTAGTTGCCGTAAATTTCAGTTTCAACCTCCATAACGGGCCTTGGTCCTACAATAGAGATGTCGCCTTTTAAAATATTGAAAAGCTGAGGCAACTCGTCAAGGCTTGTCCTTCTCATAAATTTGCCGACCTTTGTGACTCTGGGATCGTCTTCAAGCTTGAAATTTCTTTCATACTCAGCCTTCTGCTCGGGAGTGAACTGCCTGATAAGCTCCTCGGCATTTGTCACCATACTTCTGAATTTATATATGTTTAAGGTTTTTCCGCCTTTCCCTACACGCCGGTGAACAAAGAATACAGGTCCTTCGCTTGTTGCTTTAACAAGAATTGCCAGAATGAGAAATACAGGTGAAAGAATTATTAAAGCGACGAGTGAACATACAATGTCAAAAATCCGTTTAAAAAAATCATAAACAGGCTTTTTTTTAATTGTGTGTCCGCTTGGTGACGCACTTTTATTTATACTTTTGCTTTTTGCGGATTCCATTTTCCCCTCCGTGGGCAGGACGAGCCTGTTAGTTTATGTTTGCAAAGGCGGTTTGGCATCAGTCATTTGTTGATGTCTTGTAATATCCGCCGTATCTTGAGTAATAGCCCTTGCCCTTACGGGTTTCGTGAGGCTTTACACGGTTAAGAATAACACCGAGAATTTTTGCGTTGGTTCTTTTGATAACTTCAACTGTTCTTGAAAGTTCGGGATATGTTGTTGAGTTATTTCTTGCAACAATAACAACACCGTCAGATGCCTTCATAATAGGTAGGGCGTCAATAACAACGCCGATTGGCGGTGTATCGAAAATAATGTAGTCGTAATTTTTTTCAAGAGTTTTGATAAGGTCAAACATGGATTCACTCGCAAGAAGCTCTGATGGGTTCGGCGGAATAGCGCCGTATGTAATTGCCTTGAGATTCTCAATTTTTGTATCCTTTACAATGTCCTCAAGCGAACATTCCTCGTTGAGGTAGTTTGTAAGACCGGGAGTAGGTGTGATTTTTAAAGCTGTGTTAACTCTCGGACGGCGAAGGTCACATTCAACAACGATAACCTTTGTGCCAACCTGCTGAGCAAGAGCAGATGCAACATTGATTGAAGTTACGGTTTTGCCCTCACCTTTTGTTGAAGAAGTAAAGGCTACCTTTTTACAACCCTTTTTGAAAATTGAGTATGCGATGTTTGTTCTTGCTGTTTTGTATGATTCACGAACCTGAAAGCCAAGTGCCTCGGTGTCGATTGAACGGTCGATTTTAGTCTTTTTCATTGCAGTTTCACTCCTTTAACAATTAATAACCCGATTCGTAGTCACCGTACTTCTTTTCGGCTGCCTTCTGATTTGAAAAATATTCAAAGTCGGGAATAGCGGCAAGCAACGGAAGGTCAAGAACGGTTGTCATTTCATCATTGTACTTGATTTTAACATCAAGGAAGTCACGGACGAATGAAATGATGAGTGAAATAATAAGACCTGCGGCAAAAGCTATCATAACATTTCTCGAAACATTCGGGGATGTAGGAGCTTTCGGCGTTGTAGCCTTGTCAACAATTTTAAGCTTTGCATTGTCCTTTACATTGGCAATTGTCTTTGGTGCAATTTTTGCAATTGCGTTGCCTATGTTTTTTGACTCGGACGGACTGCCCGAATTTACAAGTGCCTTAAAAACCTCGGTATCTTCAATGCTTTCAAACTTAATCATTGATTTAAGCTGTGACGCCGTGTATTTTTCGTTGAGCTCCTTTGAGACGGAATTGTAGAAAGAATTTGAATCGAGCAACTCAATATAGGTGAGAACAAGATTCTTTGCGTAGTTTACACTCTGGTAGTCCTCATATGCCGATTGACTTTTGTAGTTGGTTTCAACATAAAGCTTTACGGTTGATGTATATGTTTTCTGAACAAAAAATGTTGTTACAAAATATGATGCAGCCGCACATAAAAGCGACAGCACCGCAATAAATACAATATTTTTTTTGATAATTCTCGTTATGTCCTTGAATGTTATCTCCATTAAATTACTCCTCTTCTCGGCTTTTGTACGCATATAGCAAGATAATGCCACAGTCAACACGAAAGTGCTGCAGGCGAAAAACGGCACAAAAGCACAAAAATCTTTAAAACATGACATATCTATTGTACTTTAAATCAGTAAAAAAATCAATATGAACAAAGGTTTCAATAAAGGAAAAAGATATCTTTTTTTGCAGAATATGCAATTACTCTAATTTTTCATATGTACAAAATATACATAAAATATATAATTATTTTGTTACAGTTAGCCGATAAGTACATAAATAACGGGCTGAAATAAAGCTCAGGTTAAATTTGCAAAAAATAAACAAAAATGTGGGGAATAACCGATAAATTTTCTACTCATATATTAGTATGTCACAATATGTCATAATAAGAAAACAATGACAGAAAAAAGGTGTAGGGTAAGCGGATAAGGTCTGTACACGAATATTTGCAAAAGAAGGAATTTATAAATCGGCAGGCGTGTTTTTATGCAAAAGGCAAGTGAACAAATGAATTAAAATACAAGATTAGAAGAAAGCGACGCAGTGCAAAAATGATTTAAAACGGCATAATGCACAATGAAAATGCCTGATTTGACAAAAGGATTGTAATTTTTCTGAATATAACAAATTTTTATAATAAAATGCTTTACAAAATGCGAAATGTGGTGTATAATACTGTACAAAGAAGTTAAATGGTGAAGTTTTCCATTGTGCTCTCTGCAGTTTTCGACTTGCAGATGCGTATTATGCCAATGAATCCGTGAAGCTTCTTGCTGATGAAAACAAAATAAAATACAAGGTGGTATGAACTATGAAAAAGTTATCAGCAATGTTAGTAGCGTTCATCCTTGTTGCAGCAACTGCTTTCACTGCTTTTGCAGCAGGAATCAATGACAGCGAACAGGCTGTTCTCAACGAACTCAAGACATCTGTTAAGATGAACGGTTCGGAGATGGTTATTCCGAGCGAGTTTGTAAACCAGGCTGAAAACTACTTTAACACAATCGACATGACAGCAGATGAGTCATCTCAGATCGTTGCTATTCTCAAGAAGGGCGAGAGCTTCCTTGAGAACTCAGGTGCATCTAATATTGCAGATCTCACATTTGCTCAGAAGCAGACACTTCTTTCTTACGGTAAGGAAGTTGTCGGTGTGCTTGGTATGACAATGTCATATGACACATCTTCAAAGAAGCTTACAATTTACGGCAAAGACGGCAAGGTTGCATTCTCAGCTGTTCCTACACTTACAAAGGCAGGCAGTGTTCAGGATAACAGTGTTATCAAGACAACAGGTGCAGAGGCTGACTTCAGCGGCATTATCGCTGTTTCCGCTGTTGCATTTGTAATGGTAGTAGGCGGTGCTTTCTACCTTGCAAAATCTAAAAAAGAAAGAGCTTGATTCTAATGTCTGATAAAAAAATCAGACACGGTCATAAATCAAAGAATGGGAAGAGTTTTATAATTCTTCCCATTATCTTTTGTTTGATAACATATCTTGTGCTGTATCTTGCTTTTGTTCCGTCCTTTTCACCTGTGATTTCGGCAGTAGGTATGTTCTTCTCAGATAATGAAAAGGATTATTCAACAGAGTACGATAATATTTTTGTGCCCGTGTCAGAAAACTCAACCGTTCCTACCGTTACAAAAAAGGATTCAAACGGTCAGGAAAAAACTTATGTTAAAAACGACTCCGTTCAGTACCCTAACTACGGAAATCTGTTCGGTGAGCTTATAATCAATGACTGCAATGTTGACGCAAATCTCTTTTTTGGCGACAATGATGTTGCACTCAGAAACGGTGTAGGCATTTATGTCGGAAGTTTTGTCCCCGGTTACGGCGGAACAATCCTTGTTGCAGGTCATAACAACACTTATTTCAACGGTCTTAAAAACGCAGAAGTCGGTCAGAAGGTTGAAATCAAGACAAGCTACGGCAATTACATCTATGAAATCACCGACACGGCTGTCAAAAAAGCGACTGACAGAACCGCATATGACCTTTCGGCGGATTATGAAAATCTCATAATGTACACCTGCTATCCGTTTGACGCACTCGGTCTTACACCACAGAGATATTTTGTGTATGCAAAGTTAGTGTCGGGTACTCCGATTGATAAGGAGGCGAACTGATGAATTCTAAAGTAAGACATATTATTTACGGAATAATTTCGTTCGTTCTCTCGTTTGTACTGTTTTTGCTTTCGTTTGCAATAGTCCTTCAGTCAACAATCCTCAACCCATCGTATATTATGGATAATATGAATACGAGCAACTATTTTGTTGACAAGCGTGACGAAATCAAAGAAAACCTTGTTGACCTCGGTTATGCGTCGGGACTTGATGAAAAGTTTTTTGAAAATATTGTTGACGAGGTGACAATTCACGATAATATACAGGCCTATCTCAACAGCTTTTATGCAGGCGAGGAGGCTAAGATTGACACAACAGCGTTTAAGCAGAAATTCAACAGCGAGCTTGACAGCTACATAAGTAAGAATAATCTCAAGGTTGCAAACGGTGAAAGCAGAGAATATCTCATCAATCAGGCTGCTAACATTTATGCGGCGGCGCTCAGAATGCCGCTTTTTACCACACTTTCTGTTTATATCATTGCATTGAAAAATATGATGCCGTTGATTATCGGCGGTCTTGCAGTTCTTGTCGCAATTCTATGCGTAATTATTATCTTTACAAATCGTTGGAAGCACAGAGCGGTAAGGTATATCTGTTATTCAACATCTGCGGCATTCCTTACGGTTGGTATAATTCCGGCGGTGTTGCTTTCAACAGGCTATATGAGCAAGATTAATATTGATTCAAGGGCGTTCTACAATCTCTTTGTTCAGAGTATGAACAATATTCTTGTTGCTATTGCAATCTGTTCTGTAATCTTTTTTATAGTTTCAATCGGACTTTTCTTCCTGCACAAGAGTATGCGCAGACACGCAAGTGAAGACTGATAAAATTGAAAGTTAAAAATCACGGCGAATCGCCGTTCCCCGTTCGAGAAGATAGTTAGATAAACGAATTGCATCAGATGCCCGAAAAGGTTCTGATGCAATTTTTGCTTTTATAATCAAATTCAATGTTAATTTGTAGCGAGAATCAATGTTCTCCCGCAAGTAATCGTTCAAATTTTATGTTAAAATAAATTTTGTGAATGTTGCAAATTTGTATGCATTGCGTGCAATCTTATGCGTTGCATATAGTCAAGCAAATACGGTTCGGTCCTACGAAAAAAACACGGTCGGTTTTCCTACAAGGATTCCGACCGTGTTTTTTATGAATTAATCATCAATATTGTAAAATCGTTTTGCGTTGTCGCAGGTGATTTGCAGAAGTTCGGGAATGCTCATATTACGCAGAGATGCGATTTTTTCAGCGGCATAGACAATCATTGAACTGTCGCAACGCTTGCCACGGAACGGCACAGGCGCCATATACGGAGCGTCGGTTTCAAGCAGAAGCCTGTCAAGCGGAATTTCCGATGCAACCTCAAGGCTGTGACGGGCATTTTTGAATGTAACAACACCGCCGAGGCTGATGTACATTCCCATGCGAACCGCTTCACGCATAAGCTCAACACTGCCCGAAAAGCAATGAACCAGCGCATTTGGTTTGTATTTTCTCAGAAGGTCATATACATCGCCGTGAGCCTCACGATCGTGAACTATAAGCGGCATTTCAAGGTCAAGAGAAAGCCGGATCTGTTCCTCAAAAACACGCTTTTGCAAGTCTTTCGGAATGTCCCAATGATAATCAAGCCCTGTTTCACCGATTGCGACAACCTTTTTATGTTTTGAAAGCTGTGCAAGCTGTTCAAGATAATTGTCCGGAATATTTTCGAGATTTTCGGGATGAAATCCGACTGCGGCATACATAAAATCATATTTTTCGGCGTATTCAATGCAGGTTTTTGCCGTTTCAAGGTCAACCGCATTGTTGACGATTCCGCACACACCCTTTGTGTGAATGTTTTCCAAAAGCTCAAAACGGTCATCGTCAAACCATTTGTCGTCATAATGCGCATGCGCATCGAAAATGTTGTTGTAAAGTGACATCGGTGTATCTCCCTAAAAGTATGGGCGGTCATTGACCGCCCACATTGATGAATTTATATGTTCATACACATATGTTTTGATATAACATATGTGTATTCAAATTTGCACGCCATGCGTGCAATCGTGTGCAACGCACACGAACTATGCTACGCTCGGGCATAGATAGTTTTTAATTTATCAAACTATCTACACGAACGGGGGACGGCGGCTCGCCGTCTGTCTACACGAACATAAATCAACAGATTTTTGAGCCGACAGGCATATTGTCAACAAAAACAACCTTTAAATCATCGCCGTTAACTGCCGAAAGAATCATACCGCAACTTTCAACACCGCAAAGCTTTGCCGGCTTGAGGTTCTGAACAAGAATAATCTTCTTGCCGATAAGCTCCTCCGGCTTGTAGTAGTTTGCAATACCGCTGACAACGGTTCTGTCCTTTACACCGTCAAAAATTGTGAACTGTAAAAGCTTTTTGCTCTTCTTAACGGGTTCGCAGGTCTTAACCTCGCAAACACGGAGGTCAACCTTGGCAAAATCGTCAATGCCAATCTGTGCAACACCCTCAAGCTCTTCACGGAGTGCCTTTGTTTCTTCACTTTCACCCTCGTTGTTTTTGATAATGCTGTTGAGTTCTTCAATTTCCTTTTCAACATCAATTCGTGGGAAGAGTGCATCTCCCTTGTGAACCGTGACATCAGCAGGAAGAACACCAAACTTGTCGCAGTTTTCGTAGCCGGCACATTTTTCACAAGCGCCAATCTGCTCGAGAGCCTTTGGCATTGTTGTTGGCATAAATGGCGAAAGGAGGGTGCAGGCAATACGGATTGCCTCAAGAAGGTTGTAGAGAACCGTTGCGAGTCTTGCTTTCTTTGTTTCGTCCTTGGCAATAACCCACGGAGCGGTTTCATCAATGTATTTATTTGCACGGGAAACAAGCTTGAAGATTTCGGCAAGTGCGTTCTGGAGCTGAGTCTTGTCCATGAAATCGTCAACCTTTGCACGGAGCGATGTTGCGGTTTCGATAAGGTCATCGTCAAATTCGCCGCTCTCACGCTCTGTGGGAAGTGTGCCGCCGAAATATTTCTGAACCATTGCAACTGTTCTTGAAACAAGGTTGCCAAGACCGTTTGCAAGGTCGGAATTGATACGGTTAATCATAATTTCGTTTGAGAATGAGCTGTCTGCACCGAGAGCCATTTCACGCATAATGTGGTAACGGATTGCGTCAGCACCGTAACGCTCGCCGAGTACAAACGGATCAACAACATTGCCGAGTGACTTTGACATCTTCTGTCCGTTGAAAGTAATCCAGCCGTGAACGGCAAGATGCTTTGGAAGCGGAAGGTCAAGAGCCATAAGCATTGCAGGCCAGATGATAGCGTGAAAACGCATGATGTCCTTTGCTACCATATGAACATCTGCAGGCCAGTATTTGTCAAATTCGTCAAATTTTTCATTCTTGTAGCCGAGAGCGGAGATATAGTTTGAAAGTGCGTCAATCCAAACATAAACAATATGCTTGTCGTCAAATGTAACGGGAATGCCCCATTTGAAGGTTGTTCTCGATACGCAAAGGTCTTCAAGTCCCGGCTTGATAAAGTTGTTTACAAGCTCAACAGCCCTTGTCTTTGGCTGTAAGTAGTCTGTTTCCGTGAGGAGTTTTTCGATTCTGTCGGCAAAAGGTGACATCTTAAAGAAGTATGCCTCCTCCTTTGCCTCTGTAACCTCTCGTCCGCATTCGGGACATTTGCCGTCAATAAGCTGGCTTTCTGTCCAGAAGCTTTCACAGGGGGTGCAGTATTTGCCCTTGTATTCGCCCTTGTAGATGTAGCCCTTGTCATACAGTTCCTTGAAAATTTTCTGAACTGTTTCAATGTGGTAATCGTCTGTTGTGCGGATATATCTGTCATAGCTTATGTTCATAAATTTCCATAAGCCTTTGAATGTCTTTACAATTTCGTCGACATACTCTTTGGGAGTAACACCCTTTTCGGCAGCCTTCTGTTCAATTTTAAGACCGTGTTCATCCGTACCCGTAAGGAACATAACATCGTATCCCTGCATTCGTCTGTAACGGGCGATAGAATCGCACGCAACGGTGGTGTAGCAATGACCGATGTGGGGATTGCCTGACGGATAATAAATAGGCGTTGTAATGTAAAATGGTTTTTTCTGACACATAGTATTTGTCCTCCCTAAAATTCAGCAAATGAGCTGTAACTATAATTATACCAATTATTGCATATGATTTCAAGAGTTCATGGTATAAACGGAGAATAGTTAGTTGTTGTATATTTTATTTAAAGACAACTGCTTATGCTTCGTTTCGGTGATATTGTTTTTGAATTTTATCGGGTTAAAGTGAAATAATGCCGAACTGCGCAAGTGTGTAGGAAATTAAGATGAACACAAGGCAGACTGGAGCTATATATTTAATCATAACATCAAACAAAGCCCTTCTGCTGAAACGCTCGCCGTTCCTTGTGATTTCGTCTGCAATAGTCTTTGGCTTGATAACCCAGCCGATGAGAATACAAGTGCAAAGTGCGACAATCGGCATAATAATGCTGTTGCTCAAGAAGTCAAAGAATGTAAGGAAGTCCATCCCGAGAATCTTAACATTTGACCATACACCGTTGCCGAGTGATGACGGAATACCCATAATAAGGCAGATGACGATAACGATAAGACAGGACTTGATTCGTGTAAGCTTGAACTTGTCCATAAGCGAAGAAACAATTGCTTCCATTACGGAGATTGAGCTTGTGATAGCTGCAAAGAATACAAGAACAAAGAACAAAAATCCGATGATTCCGCCGGCAGGCATTTCGTTGAATACCTTTGGAAGTGTGATGAACATAAGTCCGGGACCGCTTGCACCAAGACCTTCTTCACCGCTGAATACATAAACCGCAGGAACTACCATAAGACCTGCGAGAAGTGCAACGGCTGTGTCGAAAATCTCAATTTGGTTAACCGACTTTGTGAGGTTTACCTCATTCTTTGTGTATGAACCGTAGGTTACCATAATTCCCATTGCAATGCTCATTGAGAAGAACAGCTGACCGAGTGCCGCCGCAAATGTCCAAATTGACAGCTTGCTGAAATCGGGAATGAGGTAGTACGAAACACCCTCCATTGCGTTCGGGAGCGTGAGTGTGTAGATTGAAATTCCGACTGTCAGAACAAGCAGAACAGGCATCAAAAATTTGCTCAGTCGTTCAATGCCCTTGTTTACACCGAGCATAATTACCACTGCACTCAACAGCATAAATATTAAGAAAAACACAATGGGTGACAACGGGGCGGAAATAAAGTCTGTGAAAAAGTTGTCCTGTGCCGCAGGGGCGACAAGTCCCTGTGCATAAACGCACATATATTTTGTAACCCAACCGCCGATAACGCAGTAGTACGGAATAATGATTGTAGGAACAAGCGTTGCAAGGTAGCCTAAAAACGAAAATTTGCTGCATAGCTTTTTGTAGGCGAGAATCGGACTTAGCTTTGTTTTTCTGCCGATTGCGATTTCGGCAGTCAAAAGTGAAAAGCCGAATGTAAGCGCAAGGATGATGTAGATGAAAATAAATGTTCCGCCGCCGTACTTAGCCGCATAATACGGAAATCTCCAGAGATTTCCCAGGCCTACTGCACTTCCCGCAGCGGCAAATACAAATCCGAGTCCGCCGGAAAAGCTTCCCCTTTTTTTACTCATGATAATTACCTCTCATTTTCTTTAGAGTTTTTTAAAATCTGTAAATAAAACAATTAACGCAAGTATAACATAATACAGAGATTAAAACAATATTTTTTGAAATTTTTTGAATATTTTGCAAAAAGAAAATTTTGGTTTTATCTTTGCGAATTTTGTCAAATCTATTGCAAATCAATTTTATTTGTGCTATTGTAAAATATATGTAAAGAATGCGTTACCAAAGGTAAAATTTAGTGCAATTCGCTTGAAATAATTCGTTTTGTATTTTATACTTAATCAGATATATTAAATTGGGTTATATATCAATTTTTATGGTGGTGAATTATATGTCAAATTCAAAAAACAACAATAAAAAAACATCCGAAAAGGCAAAGCTTATGTCAAAATGGCAAAAGATGCCTTATACTAACAGAGAATTAAGCTGGGTTGACTTTAATGCAAGAGTGCTTGAAGAGGCGTTCAAAAAGACCAACCCGATTATGGAAAGATGCAACTTCCTTTCAATTACGGCATCGAACCTTGACGAATTTTTTATGGTTCGTGTTGCAGGTGTGCTTGACCAGATTCATCACGGCAGAACAAGCCGTGACGCGTCGGGTATGACTCCTACGGAGGTTATGGACGGACTCGTTGAAAAAATTCACGAGTTTGCCAAAAAGCAGTACAGCTGTTACAACCGTTCAATAATTCCGTCACTTCGTTCGGCAGGCATTGTGTTCAAAGAGGCTGACGAGCTTGACGGCGACCAGAAAGCGTTTGTTGAGGAATACTTTGAAAAAGTAGTTTTCCCCGTATTGACGCCTATGGCTGTTGACACAAGCCGTCCGTTTCCGATGCTTGCAAACAAAAGTCTTAACATTGCGGTTCGCCTTACAAATGCCGAAAATGAAGAATTTTTCGCATTGGTTCAGGTTCCGTCAATTCTTCCGAGATTTCTTGAGCTTCCAACTCACGAGGGCAGAGCGTTTATTCTGCTTGAAAAAATAATCGCAATGCACCTTGGCGAGCTTTTTGAGCTTTACAACATTAAGCAGTACGATCCTTTCAGAATCACCCGAGATTCCGACCTTGACATTGACGAGGATACCGAGGATCTTATGGCTGAAATTAAAAAGTCAATCAGAAAGCGTAAGAGAGGAGAGCCTGTCCGTCTTGAATTCGGCAAGAAATGCAACCGAGAAATTCGTGAATTTCTTGTTGACGCTCTCGATGTTACGGAGCGTGAAATCTACTTTCAGAGAGGTCCTCTTGACCTTACATTCCTTTCAAAATTTGCCCACATCAAGGGTTGTGAGGATATGTGCTTTGAACCTATCGTTCCCGTAAATCCGCCTGCGGAATTCTGCGGTTATGAAGATATTTTTGAGGCTATCCGTGAAAAGGACAGACTTGTGCATCATCCTTATGAAAGCTTTGATGTTGTGGTTGATTTTGTCAAAAAGGCGGCAACCGATCCGAATGTTCTTGCCATCAAGCAAACCTTGTACCGTGTCAGCGGAAATTCACCGATTGTTGCGGCTCTTATCAAGGCGGCTGAAAACGGCAAGCAGGTAACTGTTCTTGTTGAACTCAAGGCGAGATTTGACGAGGAAAACAACATTCAGTGGGCAACAAAGCTTGAAAAGGCGGGCTGTCATGTAATTTACGGTCTTACGGGACTTAAAACCCACTGCAAAATCTGTCTTGTAGTAAGAAAAGACAAGGACGGAATCAGAAGATATTTGCATATGGGTACGGGTAACTATAACGACAGCACGGCGAGATTCTATACCGATATCGGTATGTTCACCTGCCGTGAAGAATACGGTGTTGACGCATCATCACTCTTTAATGTATTGACAGGTTACTCAACTCCGCCTGAATACAACAAATTTATCGTTGCACCGCACGGTATGCGTCCGTTCTTTGAGGCTATGATTATTCAGGAAACCGAGAACGCAAAGCTCGGACTTCCTGCCAAAATTACCGCAAAGGTGAACTCGCTTGTTGACCCTGAAATCATCAGCCTTTTGTACGATGCGTCAAACGCAGGCGTAAAAATTGACCTGATTGTAAGAGGCATTTGCTGTCTTGTTCCGGGAGTTCATGGATTCAGCGAGAACATCAGAGTAATTTCAATTGTCGGTCAGCTTTTGGAGCATAGCCGAATATTCATATTTGAAAACAATTCGAATCCGCTTTATTATATGGGAAGCGCCGACTGGATGCCGAGAAACCTCGACAGACGAGTTGAGCTTGTGTTCCCTGTTGAGGACGAGGATATCAAAAAGCGTGTGCAGGAGGTTATCACGGTTTCATTTAAGGATACCGTAAATGCACGCCAACAGCTTTCAACAGGTGTATATAAGTCTGTTGACAAGCGTGGAAAACACAAAACAAATTGTCAGAAATTCTTTTCAAAGCTTGCGTTAAAGGCTCAAAAGCAGGCAATGAAAAAGACATATGCGAGCACTGTCGGAACTCCGATTGTACCCGTTGAAGTGAAAAAGGAGGATTCCGAATAATGAAAAGAGTAGGCATTTTAACAAGCGGCGGCGATTGTCAGGGACTTAACGCAACAATCCGTGCCGTTGCAAAAACACTTTATAATCAGCTTGGTGATGATGTTGAAATCATCGGCATTATTGACGGCTACAGAGGTCTTATATACGGCGAAACAAGAAAGATGAAACCCGAGAATTTTTCGGGTATTCTCACAATGGGCGGTACGATTCTCGGCACATCAAGACAGCCGTTCAAGCTTATGCGTGTTGTTGACGAGAACAGCGTTGACAAGGTTGAGGCTATGAAGAAAAACTACAAAAAGCTTGGTCTTGACTGTCTTGTTGTACTCGGCGGCAATGGAACTCAAAAAACCGCAAATCTTCTCCGTGAAGAGGGACTCAATGTGGTTTCGCTTCCTAAGACAATCGACAACGACCTTTGGGGTACAGACAAGACATTCGGTTTTCAGAGTGCCGTTGATATTGCAACAAATGTAATCGACTGTATCCACTCAACCGCAACATCTCACGGCAGAGTTTTTATTATTGAGGTTATGGGACATAAGGTTGGCTGGCTCACACTTTATGCAGGTATTGCAGGCGGTGCAGACATTATCCTTATCCCCGAAATTCCGTATGATATAGATTCCGTTGTCAAGACAATCAAGTCAAGAACCGCAGGAGGCAAGAACTTTTCAATTCTTGCAGTTGCCGAGGGTGCAATTTCAAAAGAAATTGCAGCTTTGCCTAAAAAGCAGAGAAAAGCTGCTGTTGCAGAGATGAAATATCCGTCAATTTCCTATCAGATTGCCCATGATATTGAGGAGGCAACAGGTCAGGAAACAAGGGTTACAGTACCGGGTCACTTCCAGAGAGGCGGCAGTCCCGATGCCTATGACCGTGTGATTTCAACTCGTTTCGGCGTTAAAGCCGCAGAGCTTATTATCAATAAAGACTACGGCAAAATGGTTGCCCTTGTAAATAATAAGGTAGTTGCCGTTCCGCTTAAGGACATCGCAGGCAAGCTCAAGAGCGTTCCGAAAGATAGCGAGGTTGTTGAAACAGCAAGAAAAATGGGCATCAGCTTTGGCGAGTAATCTTTCTAAAGTTGTATGAACAGAGATGTAATTTTAAACTATGCCCTTAGCACATACGGAACAGAACCCGAATATCCGTGGGAGAGCAGTCCCGATAATGCGGTTCTGCGGAATATGATGTCGGGCAAATGGTACGCAATAGTTATGCGTGTCAAAAGGCAGATTTTAGGTCTTGACGGCGAAGGCTTTGTTGATGTGATGAATGTCAAGTGCGACCCGATTCTTGTCGGTTCGCTGAGAATGAAAAACGGATTTCTGCCCGCCTATCATATGAACAAGGACAAGTGGATAAGTATTCTGCTTGACGGCTCTGTGAGCAAGGAAGAAATCTTTCCGCTGATTGACGAAAGCTACAATCTTGTTATGCCAAAGGCTAAAAAAACGCTCAAAAATCTGACATAATAATCAAGTCGGAAAATCGGTTTTGCAATCGGTTTTCCGATTTTTTGTTGTTTGGGCATTAAATGTGTGCAGAAAAGTTGTCTGAAATCTTGCAATGAACGCCTGCTTTTGCTATAATCGTAGTATGTATATGAAAATATGTGCCACGCAGAATGAACGGGGTATTAAATATGAAGTCAGATTTTAAGAAAATTTTTAGGAAAAGAATACTTCCGACCGTACTTGCGGTTCTTGCATTGTCGGTTTGTTCAATAACCGCCTTTGCGGTAGGAGAGGACGATCCGCAAACTCCCGATCCCCAGCCCGATCCCGTAGTGACGGAGTATGTTCCCGAAGAAACCGAACCGCAATACACAGAGCCGGTTTATACCGAGCCTGTTTACACCGAAGCGCCTACGACCGAGTATGTTGAGCCCGAAACGGAAGAACACACAACTGAGTATGTTCAGCCCGAAACGGAAGCTCAGAAACAGGAAGAAACGCAGTATCAGAATCAGTATGTTGAAACTCAGGCGACCGATTCAACGGAATTTCAGGCTCCGACAATCGCAAAAACAGTCAGCGAAAAAAAGTATTCCACAAGCTACACGGCGGGAATCGTTTCGTGGATTTGCGTAGGTCTTGGAGTAGTTGCAATTGCGGTTGTGATGATCAGCACAAAAGTCGGTGCAAGAAAAAGAATAAGGTAACAGCATTAAATGTGTAAAAATATGGATAATCTTAACATCGGCGGTGTTCCGCTGAAATCCCACGCAGTTCTCGCACCCATGGCGGGGGTAAGCGACAGGGCTTACCGTGAACTCTGCGTAAGATTTGGTGCGGCATACTGCGTAAGTGAAATGGTCAGCTCAAAAGCGCTTTCTTTCAACAGTAAAAAGAGCGAGGAGCTGATGGGAATTTCAGACTTGGAGCGTCCTTGCGGAATTCAGATTTTCGGTGATGATCCGAAATGTATGGCTGATGCCGCAAAGCACGCACTTGAAAACAAACCCGATATAATTGACATCAATATGGGATGTCCCGCTCCGAAGATAAGTTCAAACGGCAGCGGAAGTGCATTGATGAAAAATCCTCGGCTTTGCGGAGAAATTGTCAAGGCTGTGACAGCCGTTACCGACACCCCCGTAACCGTAAAAATCCGCAAGGGTTGGGACGATGACAGCGTAAATGCCGTTGAAGTTGCAAAAATCTGCGAATCGGCAGGTGCGGCGGCAATCACCGTTCACGGTAGAACAAGACAGCAATATTACAAGCCTCCCGTCGATTACGATATCATAAGGGCTGTAAGAGAATCCGTCAGCGTTCCCGTAATCGCAAACGGAGACATTGACAGTGCCGAAAAGGCAAAAGAGGTTATGGATATCACGGGCTGTGACCTTGTTATGGTCGGCAGAGCAACACTCGGAAATCCGTGGATTTTCTCGCAGATTAACGCATACCTTGAAAACCCGAATGTTAAAATTCACACCCCCGACCTTGAAGAAAGGCTCGGCGTGATGATTGAGCATATCAGCAAAATGGTTGAATACAAGGGCGAGCATATGGCAATGCTTCAGGCAAGAAAACTTGTAGTCGGCTATTTTAAAGGCATAAAGGGTGCGGCTGCTTTAAGAAATGAAGCAGGAAAAATTAAAACGCTTGATGATTTGTACGAATTAAGGCAAAAAGCCCTTTCGTTGCAATGATATAAATCCAAACAGGATACCTTGTATCCGAAAATAAAAATATAAGGGGAATATAACAATGAGTGAAAAAACAAATATCGCTACTCTTGATTACCTCAACGAGTACGATCCCGAAATCGGTAACGCAATGACAGACGAGCTTAAAAGACAGCGCAGAAACCTTGAACTTATCGCAAGTGAAAACATCGTTTCTCCCGCAGTTATGGCTGCAATGGGCAGCTTGCTCACAAACAAATATGCCGAAGGTTATCCTGGAAAGAGATACTACGGCGGTTGTCAGTGCGTTGATGTAGTTGAAGAAATTGCCCGTCAGCGTGCGTGTGAGCTTTTCGGTGCCGAACACGCAAATGTTCAGCCTCACTCAGGCGCTCAGGCTAACACAGCGGTATATTTTGCAATGCTTAACCCAGGTGACACAGTAATGGGTATGAACCTTAACGAAGGCGGTCACCTTACACACGGTTCACCTGTTAATATTTCAGGTAAATACTTCAACTTCGTTCCCTACGGTGTTGATCCCGAAACGCACAGAATTGACTATGACAAGGTTCTTGAAATTGCAAAGGAATGCAAGCCTAAGATGATTGTTGCAGGTGCGTCTGCTTACCCAAGAATCATTGATTTTGCAAAGCTCCGTGAGATTGCCGACGCAGTAGGCGCATATCTTATGGTTGATATGGCTCACATCGCAGGTCTTGTTGCCGCAGGCGTTCATCCGAACCCTGTTCCGTATTGTGAGTTTGTTACAACAACAACACACAAAACTCTCCGTGGTCCTCGCGGCGGTCTTATCCTCTGCCGTGAAGAATTTGCAAAGCAGATTGACAAGGCTATCTTCCCCGGTACACAGGGCGGTCCTCTTATGCATGTTATTGCCGCAAAGGCTGTTTGCTTCGGCGAGGCATTAAAGCCTGAGTTCAAGGAGTACGGCAAAAAGATTGTTTCTAACTGTAAGGCTCTTGCAGACGGACTTCTCAAAAGAGGCAACAAGCTTGTTTCAGGCGGTACAGACAACCATGTTCTTCTTATGGATCTCCGTGACACAGATGTTACAGGTAAGGAACTCGAAGCTCGCCTTGACGATTGCTACATCACAGTAAATAAGAACACAATTCCGGGCGAACCTCGTTCACCGTTCGTAACAAGCGGTGTAAGAATCGGTACTGCCGCTGTTACAACAAGAGGTCTTAACGAGGAAGATATGGACAAGATTGCCGAGTACATCACCCTCGTTCTTAACGACTATGAGAACAGCAAGGAAAAGGTTAGAGCAGGTGTTGAAGAAATCTGCAAAAAATATCCGCTCTACGAATAATAAATTATTTAGTTAAAAAGTCAGTCGGTTGGTATATTGCCAACCGACTGTTTTGCTATTGAAGATAATAAAAATGCTTGGTGCGTATTGATTTGATATGTGCTTTTAAGTATAATGAAATTGCGAAATAGTTACGGGAATGACATTAGGCAATTTGAAAGGGAATCTGTATGTTATCTATTTATCCTGCATGTTTTTATAAAGAAAAAGAGGGCAATTATTCCGTAATTTTCCCTGTTCTCGGAATTGCAACCTGCGGTGATACAATTGATGAAGCTATGGAAATGGCTATTGATTGCCTTGCAGGATATTTGTACGATGCAAAAATTGCAAAAGAAGAAGTTCCCAAACCGCCTACAATGGAAGATATTGATATTGATGCGGAATATGATGAATATGAAACGGCATTTGTCGATATGGTAGCTGTTGATGTTGACGAATACGCAAAAAAGCATTTTGAAAATCCGTAAAGAAAACACTCACAATTCCCTCTTAGCTTAATGATTTGGCGTTCAAAGAGGGCGTAAATTATTCTCAAGTGTTGCAAAAAGCCTTAAAAGAACAACTTCACCTTGCCGAATAATAAAAAATCAGCCGACTGTTATCTATCCAACAGTCGGCTTTTGCTTTATATGAAAGTTCTGATTACTGAATTTATCATATTTTGATTTGGTATTATTTTTCTGCACTTCAAAAATCCTCAACAGGGTTTTCGTAGGCGGATTTGATTTTGGCTATTTCGCCTTTGAGGAGGCAATTGTCAATGTCGATTTGATAGTTGTGGTAATCCCACGGGGCACGCTCACCTCTGTGAGCGTAGATGAAGTCGCTTTTGCCGGTTTTGTCGATTTTTTTGATGAGGTCAAGCAAATCTTCTGCCGACATATCGTCAATAATTCCTCTGCCTGCTCCGTCAGAAACCTTTGGATAGGCTCGTCCGCTGCCTCTTGACATTTCTTCATCAGAAAGCAAGGTTATTTCAAACTCCTGTTCCTCGCCAAAATCATAAATCATATGAATTTTATCGCCAATTTCAAGTTTTAAATTGCCGAGTTTCGTTTCTGACATAAGCTTTGGTTTTGTCTGAAATTCTTCATCGTCCAACTCGTAATTTGTACCTTTGTATGTCATCGTGAACAGATGATAAGCACAGGTGCTGAATGACGAAAGCACAGCATATCCCAACACAGCCATTGTCGAATTTGAAGAAATCTGAATATCTCGCCATATTTTGTTCTCGCATCCTATATAGACAATTTTGAATGTATAAACTCTTGTCATATCAACTGACTTCCTATTGTTAATTCAAAGTATCTTCGCCCTCGTTATAGAGAGCCTCGTTGATTTCCACAACGCTTTTGTTATTATTCATATTGATGATTATAATGCTGTCACGCTTGATTTTTGGATAGAGAGGGGACAGACCTGCAATTTTAAGAACGCTGTTGGTTTCATTTACCGACAGACCCATTCCTATTGAAAGGCAAATTAGTTTATCCCTTTTCGGAGCAGTTTTCAAGCCTGAAAAAATCTGATAAGCATAGCCGTCGCTGAGTTCGGCTTTACGAATGACCTCCGCCTTTGTGAGGTTTCTTTCGCTCAAAAGGTCGGTAAGGTATTCCGAGAGATTTTTGCTTATCATTGAATCCCTGTTTGCGTTTTCGTATTCTTCAAATGTGTTGAAATTTTCAAGTTCTTTTAAAAGCTGAGTTGTGGTTTTTCGTATCATAATCAAAAACTCCCTAAATTAAAGTTTTGTAAGTTTCCAAAACTATTTTAACATGATATAATAAGCACGGCAAGTATGATTAGACTTATAATTTTGCAAAGTGCTTATTATATTGATTTATATTCCCCTCAAATTTTGCCTTGCAAAATTCTCGATGGGTGATTCTATCATAACTCATTTCATGATTTATGATAGAATAAGCAAGACAAGTATAATTAGACCTATAATTTTGCAAAGTGCTTGTCAATATTGTGAGGAAATGTTATGGGAAATAATTGGATTGATACGGTGATTAAGGAGCAATATCAGTTTGTGCGACTGCTTAAACGGACGGATAAAACGGAAATCTGTGTTTTCAGGCATAAGGAACTCGGCAAACAGATTGTAAAACGCACATTAAAAGGTTCGGGAGAGGTTTATTTTGCGCTTAGAACGCTTTCGCACCCGAACATTGCAAATGTTTACGATGTTGTCAAAACCGAAACGGGAGTCACCGTTCTTGAAGAATATGTTGACGGTCAGACCGTGGCGGATTATCTGCAAACGGGATTGTATTCTCCGTCAGGTGTGAGAAAAGTTATTTCATCTCTTTGTGACGCACTTGATTTGTTACATTCGCACCAAATTATACACAAGGATATTAAGCCTGAAAATGTGATGATTGACATCAACGGTAATGTAAAGCTGATTGATTTTGATGCGGCAAGGCTGTACAAGCCCTATCAGTCGAAAGATACGCAGGCTATCGGCACGATGGGATATGCCGCTCCCGAACAGTACGGAATAAATCAAACCGATGAACGAACGGATATTTACGCAATCGGTGTTTTGATGAATGTTATGCTCACGGGTCAGCCGCCTGAAATTCGCCTTTATAACGGCAGGCTGAAAAGGGTGATTGTAAAATGCACCCAGACAATTCCCGACAACCGCTATCAAAATGTGAAAGAACTGAAAAGAAATCTTTAAAACAGAATAAAACTGTGCTGACAGCACAGGACAAAAATACCGTCTTTGATTATACTTTAATTAGAGTTTAATCAAGGGCGGTAATTATTTTGTGGATTTTTAACAAATTGTTTACAACTTGTCAATGTTATCGGCAAGAACTCTCACCGTGTTAAGAAATGTGTTCACCTTGGTTTTGTCGGTGTCTTTAAGCACGCTGTCAATTTCGCTAAGCATATGCTTGTTTTCGACCGAATCAAATACAAGCCAGTCAATGCTTGTGTCGAGTGCCTGAGAAATGCGGAAAAGAACATCAACGGAAAGTATTCTTGTTCCACGCTCAATGTGACCGATGTGTGCCGCAGAAAGCTCGCACAATTCGCCAAGCTGTTCCTGCGTAAAACCCTTTTCAATCCGCTTATTTTTTATCCTTTTGCCGAGTGCCGTATAATCAATGTTTTTGTTCATAAGTAAAACCTCAGAATCCTATATATAGTTTATTTTAAACTTTTTGAACAAAAAAATAAATTTACTGTAAGCATTTATTATTGACTTGTAGCATTATTTGTGCTAAACTTGTTTTATAACAGATGAATTTTTTATGAACTTTGACAGACCGCAGTATTGCTGTCTGTAATAAATAAAATTTTTAGGAGGAAAAATTATGAGTAAATGTAAAATTAAGCTAAGAAGCAGCATTTCTGTCATATTATCCGTGCTGATAGTCCTTTCGGCGGCAATGTGCGTGCCTGTTACGGCAAGCGCCGCCACCTACGATTCAAATCCGGATGATTTTGAATTTAGTTATAACAGTAGTGATATGACCGCAAATGTTACTAAATACAAAGGTGACAGCGAATATGTTGAAATTCCGTCCATGGTAAATGGGTACAAGGTAACTTCATTGGGTTATAATTACCGTACCCAAACATTTTCTGATGTAAGCGGTATCTACAATAATAGAAAGCTAAAAGGAATTATAATTCCTGATACAGTTAAAGAAATTCCGAGCCGACTTTTCTCAGACTGTATCTCACTTGTTGATGTTGATTTGGGAAAGGGAATAACTTATATTTCAAATCAGATGTTTAAAAATTGTAAAAGCCTTGAATATATAACAATTCCTGAACAAATCGAGTACTTTGGGTATGTGCGGTATTGTATGGATGGCAATTATGAATATCCATTTGAAGGTTGTACAAGCCTTAAAACAGTCTATTTTAAAGCCAAAAATATTGAATCAATATCAGATTGCCTATATCTACCTTCATTGACAAATATTGTTATTGCGTCAACTGTTGATTCATTGCCCGATAGAGCTTTTTCAGGATATAAATACCTTGAAAATGTGACCTTTGAAAACGGTTTACTGGTTCTTCCGAACGAATGCTTTAAAAACTGTACAGGGTTGAAGAGCATTACTTTACCCGATAGTATGATGTCTGTCGGTAAATCTGCGTTTGAAAATTGCTATAATATTAAAAGTGTGACTTTTTCCGAGAATCTTAATACAATCGCTGATTCGGCATTTAAAGGCTGTTCTTCAATTGAAAATTTGAGTTTTAACAAAAATCTGAGAGAAATCGGCAACAACGCATTTGAGGAATGTTCTTCTGTAAAGAATGTAACATTTAATGATTCACTCAATACAATAGGTGAAAGTGCATTTGCAAACTGTTCGTCTGTTGAAAAAGTTGATTTGCCCGAAAGTGTTTCTTCCTTGGGAACATATGCCTTTGCGGGTTGTGAAGGGGTAAAAAGTGTAACTCTCTCTTCAAAATTAAATTATGTTAATGACGGCGTATTTTCTGGTTGCAGCAGTCTTGAAAGTGTCGATTTGCCTGATAATATTTCAGAAATCGGAGCAAACAGTTTCGCTGATTGTACAAACCTGAAAAATATCAGATTCGGAAAAAACTTAATACATATTGACTCATATGCTTTTTCAGGATGCAGTTCTTTGAAAAGCATTGAATTTCCTGCAGGCTTACAATATATCTGGAGCAATGCATTTATAGATTGCACCAATCTGTCATCTGTAAAGCTGAACAGCGGTCTTAAACAGATTAGCGATTACGCATTCTACAATTGCCTGAATTTAAAGAAGATTATAATTCCTGCAAGTGTTACATCTCTTTCTGATTACAGCCTTGGCTATTACGGCAAAAATGACAACAACTACAAGATTACTGATTTTGTTATTGTCGGCGATATAAATTCTTGCGCTCAAAGATATGCAAATAATAACGGCTTTAAATTTGAAGAATATAAAGTAAACCTTCCAACACCGCAGATTACAAGCCTTAAAAATACAACCGGCGGTGTAAAATTACAATGGAACAAGGTCAACGATGCTTACGGCTACAGACTTTATTACAGACCTGCCTCGGGCGGCTGGAAAAGATTTAAGGATACAACTTCAACAAGTTTTACCGATTCAAGTGTAGTACCGAATAAAACCGAAACTTATACAATCCGTTGCCTTGACAAATATGGCAACACAATCAGCGGCTTTAACTCAAAGGGTTGGTCAATTAAATATGTTCCTGTTGCACCGACAATTTCAAAACTTGAAAACACATCAAGCGGTATTAAACTGACTTGGAACAAAATCGCAGGTGTTTACGGCTACCGTCTTTATCGCAAAACTTCAACAGGTTGGAAGAGATTTAAGGACACAACCGCAACAAGCTTTACAGATTCTGGTGTAACCGCAAACAAAACCGAAATCTACACAATTCGTTGTATCGACAAGGGCGGCAACACCGTCAGCGGCTTTAACTCAAAGGGTTGGTCTAAGAAATACACTGCGTCAACTCCGTCAATCAGTAAGCTTGAAAATACATCGGGTGGAATTAAGCTCAGTTGGAACAAGGTTACAGGCGCTTACGGCTATCGACTTTATCGCAAAACTTCTTCGGGTTGGAAGAGAATCAAAGATACAACCGCTACGACCTATACCGACAGTGCCGTAAAATCCGGCAGAACCGAAACCTATACAATCCGTTGTATTGACAGGAACGGCAAAACCGTCAGCGGATATAACTCAAAGGGTTGGTCAAAAAAGTATGTCTACAATCCGCCAAAGTCAATTAAGCTGAACAAGACATCAGCCTATATCGGCAAAAAGGAAAGCGTTACGCTCAAGTACACACTTTCAGCGGGTTCAACAAGCACAGTAACATGGTCATCAAGCAACAAAAATGTTGCAACTGTGTCAGGCGGAAAAGTTACCGCCAAAGGTGCAGGTGCAACTACAATTACCGCAACAACCGCAAATGGCAAAAAAGCCACCTGTAAGGTGACTGTTATCAATGGTGTGAGAAAATACTATACTTGTACAAGCGGTAACAGAACTATTGCAGAGTACTCTGTTGTAGTTCCTGACGGCTGTTATGATAAAAAATCAAGCGGTGGCTGGAGATGTTACTATGAAAAGTACAACTATGACAAATATGATATGGGTTATGTGGGAGCTATTTTGTTCACAAAGAGTCCGTATTCACAGTCATCTCCTCCTGCACCTAACTTTACTAAACTCGGTGAGAAAAACGGCTATGTTTTTGGATATACGAAGGCAACAGGTCTTGAATTTATCGCAGATGATATAACATCAGCAAAAAAATATTCAACAGCTTGTCAAAATTTCAACTATGCTGTAAAAACATTCAGATTTGAATAACAGTCGGTGTTAATTTAAGGGGGAAGAGTAATGGCAAATATGTTTAAAGAAACATCAAAACACAAAAGTCCGGTGTCAGTCGAAGACAGTGTAAAAACTGACAAAGTGATAAGTGAACTTTGGAGTTGGTGTTCGGGAGTGGAAACTCTTGGTATGATTCTTTTTGTAATTTTGATTATAATAGGAATTATTACTTCAATTATTGCAGGTTTTGAACCTGACGGTACATCATATTACGGCGAAGTGAAATATAAATTTAATTTCGGAACATTTTTTATTAATCTGATTGATGCCGCAATTTGTGCTTTTATAGAATATTGTATTTATCATGTTGTTGCGTTACTTATAGGTGCGTTAGCAAGTATTACCCAGCATACAAAAGCTACTGCCAAATTGCTTGAGTATCAGTTGTCAAAAGGCGAGCCTGTTGATGTTGCTGAAAACGAATGGCAATGTAAAAAATGCGGAAGTATTAATTCCGATTACACCGAAACCTGTGCGTGCGGAAATACAAAGACTGAAAACGCAGACATCGGTATTGACAACACAAGCAGTCAGAGATTTTGCGAAAACTGCGGAGCAGAATTAAGTGATGATGCAAGCTTTTGTCCAAGCTGCGGTGCAAAGCAAAACGGAAAAGTTTTCAGATAATTTTTTGACATTGGAGGGTTAAAAATGAGGCGTTGTCCAAAATGCGGATTTCTGCTAAATGAAAAAGACAGATATTGTGAAAACTGCGGTGAAGACTGCTCGGCTGTTGAAGATTCCGAAACAGCCGAAACAGTCAGCCTGAATGAACCAAAAGACGAGCAAAAAGAAAAGCTGAAAAAGCAGTGGAAAATTGCAGGCGTATTGTTCGGTGCTTTTGTACTTGTGTTTGCAGGAATACTTGCGTTGGTTTTGTTCCCTTTAAATAACAGCAGTCATTCCGATACCAAAACCAAAACCAAATCGGAAAGCAGTTTGACTGAACCGACAACGGTTGAAGAAGGCATTGTACCGCTAAACGAAAGCGTTGTTGAAGAATCATCAAATGATACGGGTGCAAGAGTTAAATATGATTTCTACGGCTTTTGGAAAAAGTATAAAAGTATTATGGTATCACGGTTGTCATCATCAGAAAGCGACAGCAATAAATATGATAATGTCGAACAGGCGGTCGATATATTATCCGATGTATCAAATTACGATATTGATAACGGTAATCAGGAACGAACCAATACAGCTACGAAACTTTATACTCCGAAAGATTTATCAAGGATGAACATTGTGATAGGTACCGAACAATACAGCGGAAAAATTATGAATGTATCAGCAATATTGTCGGATACTTCATTAAAGACTAATGCTACACTTTGCATTGCAATTATGTGTAATGTTTCGTTTGAAGATGCGGCCAATTTACTTAATGAATCACTCAATAAAGTTGCAAATGATCAAAATACATTGCCTGTATATAACAACATATGTTTTAGTTATAAAACACCTGGAGATATATTAACGCTTTACTTATTAGCCGCTTCTGATGAATTTATTAATGAGATGTCTGAAAAATCCAATATAGTTTATTTGGATACAAATTATTCTGCAGCCGAACCCACAACTGCAAAATCCGACAAGTCAGACAGTTCGTATGATGATTATAATGATTACGATGATTATTATGACGATGATTACATATTGCCTGACAGTGGCACACGAAAGCTTACAAATTCCAATTTGGCAGGACTTGATGCTGATGAGCTTGAACTCGCACGAAATGAGATTTATGCCAGAGAGGGACGAAGGTTCAATACAGAGTACATACAAGATTATTTTGATGATAAGTGGTGGTATGTCGGAACGATTGAACCCGAAGATTTCACCGAGGATATGCTCAATGATGTTGAAAAGTATAATGTTAATTTCATTAGAAATTATGAGAAAAAATATGTTGAGTAGCATATAAAATGAAAGTTGCAACGCAGTGCGTATTGCATTGCGTTGCTTTTTGCTTTAAAATGTAGAAGAGGTGAGACTAAATGGATAATAAGAATAAAACGAGATTTTGCGAAAAGTGCGGAAAAGAGATTAAAGACGGTGACAGATTTTGTACTCGGTGCGGTGCAGAGGTAAAGTTTTTGCCGATGACCTCGGTTAATGAAAAACCGACGGATATAAAGTCGGATAAAAAGTCAAAGAAAAAATTAGTCGTCATAATTTCTGCTGCATCGGCAGTTGCGGTTGTGTTGGCTGTATGTGCAATTGTTTTTGTGCCGAAAATCTTCGGCAATAATAATGCCGAGCAAACTGTCGAAGTAACCACTCAACAGGTTACAACGGAAATCCCGACAACCGCAGAACCTACAACTGTTGAACCGACTACAATTGAGCCTACAACAGCCAAGCCGACTGAGTCTGAATCATCAAAAGATGATGGCGAAAGTAACTCAAGCGGTGGCGAAAGATGCTATTTTAACGGCTTTTCAATTGAAGTTCCCGATGACTATACATATGAGGTTGACGGCGATAAAGTTACCTTTTATGAATCGTATAATCACGAACATCCTGAAACAGGCTCGGACGGATTTTTGTTCTATATTGATTGGACATATGACGGAACGGTCGGCATAGAATCAAGAAGACTCGGAAGCAAGGACGGCAAATATTTTATGTATATTCATCCAACAGGCTTTGGTATGTTAGAGGACGAATACGCAAATCAGCGAATGGCAGATGCCAGAGCTGAAACAGATGATGTACTTTCATCGTTCAGAATTGAATAACCGAAAACAACGCAGTGCGTATTGCATTGCGTTGCTTTTTGTTTTAAAATATACAAAAGAGGTGAGAAATTATGGGTAAGGATACGAAGTTTTGCAGGAATTGCGGCAAGGAACTTCCGATTGAATCGACATTTTGTCCGTATTGTATGACAAAGCTGATTGATGTTACAACAGGCGGAGAAATTAAGGTAAAAAAGAAAAAGCCGATTATTATTGCCATTTCAGCGGCAATAGTTTTGCTCGTTGTAATTGCGGTGATTGTAATTTTGAACAGCTCAATTTTTGGCGGCAAATCGGATAATGTTACCACACCTGCAACAACTGTTCCGACAACTGCGGTCATGACAACGGCTGAAAATAAAACCTCGGATTATTCAAAATATGTCGGAATATGGTGCGATAAAGACAGCGATATTTCAACCGCAACTCAAAACGGCGGCAATATTCTTGAGATAATTTCCGTCAAAGATAATGTTGTGAGATTTACTTTTACAAAGACTTCGTCTGCACCGCAAAACCGAATTGCGAGAATAAGCAATGTTACAACAAAGGTGATTGACGGAATAGGAACTTTTTCGTTTGATGATGACGGCTGGCAGAACAGCGGTACGGGTAAAATCAAGTTTTCCGACGGTGAAATCTATATTGAAAACACGGTCACAAATCAGAACAGCGGGTCAATGTGGGATATAGGCGGAAAGTTTTATCTTAAAAAGTCCGAAGGTTCAATGCTTGATGTTGAGAGCAATAATTTTTTGAACGCTGATTTTGACGAGGTGAAGAATGCCTTTGGCGAAGAAATTTCAGATCCGTTTTTAGCATCGGATAAGTGGTATATTCATTACTACAGTGGTATGAATGTTATGGTCACCGCCGAAACAAATAAAATTTACAGCATTACGGTTGATTACTCATCAGGCAATCTTGCCAATTCAAACATCGGTTTTGGCGAAATAAACGGCAACAGCACCTATGATGATGTCTATGCCGAACTCGGCGAGCCGATGTACAATAACATAACCCACGGCGATGTTACCTATAAGCGGAAAGACGGATATGTAACTTTCACTTTTGACGATAATATGAACCTCACAAACTTTGTGTACTGCATTGAGGATACGCATTAATAAATAATAAGTAATAAAAAGTAATAAAAAAATCAGCCTGAGCGTCAAGTAACAATGCTCAGGCTGGTGTGTTATGGTGGCAATAAATAATTGAATTTTCAGAAATATCAGAAATAAAAAATAAGCACTAACTATAAAGATTAGTACTTATTGGATGGTTGCGGGAGCCGGATTTGAACCGATTATCGCCCTCGCAGGTTCGGTTGACCTTTCTGAAATACAGTCGTTTGTGCGACAGATTATAAATCTGTCTGCAAACTCGGTATTTCAGTTAATCGCTGCACAAAAACAATTCGCAGGATTGTTTTTGCTTGCTCACCTCGGGAACCCTCAGACCGTCGGTTCAGATTTGCAAAATAAAAAAATAAGCACTAACCAAAGTGATTAGTGCTTATTGGATGGTTGCGGGAGCCGGATTTGAACCGACGACCTTCGGGTTATGAGCCCGACGAGCTACCGAGCTGCTCTATCCCGCGATATACAACTCTGCTGTGTTTTACAGCTTTTTTATTATAGCACCGTGTAAAGATTATGTCAATAGTTTTTTGCAAATTTTTTCTTTTGTATATTTTGAATTATGGTGTGAGCCAATTTATTAAGAGGGGAAACTGCGGAATGAATCTTGAATACTTGCGGTTTGGGTTAAATTTACTGACGGATTTTTGTGTTGATGGAAGGCTTGCAGTAATAAAATACTGATAAGTATGAATATGTAAAATTATGCGGTTTTATGCAGGGATTGGAAGAAATGAAAATTTCATGGTATGTTTATTATGACAAAACAATTCGGTGAAAATTGTGCATAATTTGGCTGTAATACTACTCGCTTGAACAAGTTGCACTAAAAGGCAATTTGATATTTATTTATTTCGCCGTAGCAAAAAATGTTAATTTGTGTTACAATTAAAGTGTCATTTTGTAGTGATATTATGTGATTAACGGAGAAGTTATGCCGATATACAGAATTGCAGACTTAAATGTTGAGATAAATCCAAAATTTGAAATCACAAGACAGCGTCTTGAACCGTACATTATTCAGTCGGATAATTTTGATATAACTGTAGCTGTTACCGACGATGAAATCAGTGAGCGTTGCCAACTCGGCGACAATATCGGCAGGAAGGAAGCGGAGGATGTTCTGATACTCACAAAATTCTGCAATGCGGTGCTTGACGGATTTGACGGTTTCTTTTTTCATTCATCGTGTTTAGAGCTTGACGGTGAGGGCTATGCTTTTTCGGCTGTCAGCGGAACAGGTAAGTCAACTCACACGGCGCTTTGGCGGAAGCATTTTGGCGACAGAGTCACAATGATTAACGATGACAAGCCGATTATACGAAAGTGTGACGGAAAGTTTTATGTTTACGGCACTCCTTGGATGGGAAAAGCTAACATAGGGACAAACACAAAAGTTCCCCTCAAGGCTGTATATATTATTGAAAGAGCCAAAGAAAACAGGGCAGTGAGAGTTTTGCCGTCACAAGTTATGAAGCAGTTGTTTGAAGCAACGGTTATTGATGTTGAACGGAGCAGAATGGAAAGACTGCTCGGATTGTTTGATGAGTGTTTCAGCGTGACACCGCTGTTTTTGCTCGGCTGTAATATGGAAGAAAATGCCGTCATAACGGCTTACAATGCCGCTAACGGCAAAGATAAATAGGGTTATTGGAATTTTCAGAGAACGGAGGAATATATTATGGAATTTGCTCAGGTTGTTTCGGTTGAAAATATGAGGAAGAGCGATGCAAAAACAATTGCGGAGCGTACTCCCTCGGCGGAGCTTATGCACAGAGCCGCAAAGGGAATTTTTGAATCGGCAAAGTTTGTCGGCAAGGTTGCCATAGTTTGCGGAAAAGGGAACAACGGCGGTGACGGCTATGCGCTCGCCTGCATTTTGTGTCAGAACGGCTTTACTCCGACAATTTTCAGAGCAAGCGACGGTTTTTCAAGGGACGGCCTTTACTATTATAAAAAAGCAATGTCGCTTGGTGCGGAAGAGTTGCCAATGTCGCAGGCGGCTGCCTTTACAGGTTTTGATATAGTTGTAGACTGCTTGCTCGGAACAGGATTTTCGGGCGAATTAAAGGGCGAAATGCTTGATGCCGTTGAGCAGATAAATATGACAAATGCCTATGTTATAAGCGCCGATATAAACAGCGGAATCAACGGAGATACAGGCGTGTGCAGTACTGCGGTAAATTCAGACCTGACCGTTTCAATCGGCTCATTCAAGACAGGTCTGTTTTTGAATGATGCACCCTATTATATCGGTTCGATGGCAAATTGCGACATAGGAATCAATCTTATTGAAGAGGAGTACAAGCTGATTGACTACTCGCTTTTGCATATGTTTGAGGGTTACGGCTCGCTTGTTATGACAACCGAAGAATTTTTTGAAAAGTACGGCTACGAGCCTTCAAAATGCAATGTTGCACGCTGTGTTGAAGAAATCAGCAAAAAAGAACGCAGAACAGTTGTTGTAAAAACAGACCATTCTGCGGTAATTGCGGATCTTAAATATATTTACTTTTGCGCTGACTATGTAATAAATAACTGATAGCTGACAACTGTCAGCTTATTGATAGCGAGGGTGAAACTATGAAATACAAGAAGGTGTTGTTACCGCCCGAACCGTATTACAGCGGAAGGGTTACGAGATATCCGGACAGAAAAGTTGCCTTTGAATCGGGACTCAGGTGGCATGGTTCATATGAAATTTCCTATATAAAAAAGGGTAAGGTAAGGCTTAACAAGCTTGACTGTGAAATCATCCTGAATGAGGGTGATGTTTATGTGCTGAACAGTCAGGAGGTTCACTCCTACGATGATATTGGCGAGGACACTCAGGCTGTTATGCTCAACATAATTCCAAAAGCCATTGCACCGTATGTCGATGACCCGCATATTGTGCCGAGATTTAAACAGCCGGAGGGTGAGGCTCTTGCGTTTATAAAAAAGACTATGGATACATTCTACGATTATGAAGAGTACAAGAGCAAGCTCATCAGTATGAAAGTCAGAGCGGTAATGTACAACGTTGCATACTATCTTATTCGTGACTGCATTGACAACGATATTCAGTATGTTCACGGTTCTCAGGCTGATGATTTTGACTGTGCAAAAAGTGCCATCAGGTATATGCACGATAATTACAAGCACGAAATAACGCTGAGTGAGATTGCCAATTATGTCGGAATGACGCCTGCTCATTTTTCAAAGTATTTCAAGGAAAAAACAGAGGAAACTTTTTCAAAGTATCTTCGCAAGGTTCGCCTTGAACACGCAATTGATGATTTGAGAAACAAAAAAATCACCGTCAGACAGGCGGCAATTGAAAACGGTTTTCCAAATGTTAATTCTCTTATTCTGTTTTGCAAGTCCGAATACGGCAGAACCCCTGCGGAGTTGAAAAACTATAGTGAGAAGAACTAACGGCGAGCCGCCGTTCCCAGTTCGTGAAGACAGTCGTATCAGGGCGAGAGTGTAGATGCCCGAGCGGAAGTTCTTCAAATTGAAATTTGAAAATTGCGGTCGGCGGTGTGCCACCGCAATCTATTTGAGAAGATACCCAGATAAAGGAATTGCATCAGATGCCCGAATACGGCATTGATGCAATTTTTGCTTTTTATGAAATTTATTTGTAGCGGCGAACATGGTTCGCCACTACGGTATAACAATTATATTGTGACATTTATAGGATTATATTTATCATAAACTATGTGCAATTACTTGCGGGCGTCCAATGAACGCCCCTACTTAATTGTCACAACTCCCAACTCAACCTGATTATTGATTCTGGGGATGAATACGGTGTTGCTCAGACCTGCGCAGACAATCATTTTTGTGCCGTCAAGGTCAAATTCGCCTTTGTCATATTTCGGAAAAAGTCCCTGATTCGGAGCGATTACTCCGCCGATGAACGGCAATTGAATCTGTCCTCCGTGGGTGTGACCGCAGACAATCAAATCTATGTCGGTCTTCTTTGCATCCTCGGCAATGTATTCGGGCTGGTGGTGCAGAAGAATCGTAAAATTATCCTTTGCCTTTTCGGCAAATTCTTCCCAAAGTGTTCTTGAAGGAACATCGTCCTCGGGAGTGTAGAATTCATAATAAGGGTAATCGCTCATTCCGCCGATAAGCACGCTTTTGCCGTTTTTTGTGAATTTTATATATTTATCGTCAAGCAATACAGCGCCTGTTGAGTCAATCTCACTTTTAAAGTCTGTGCCAAATTCGGCGGCATTGTCACGCTCATGGTTGCCAAGACAGCAGTATGTGGGCGCAATATCCGCAAGCTTTTTCAGCACATCTTTCATCTTTGTTGTGTTGGGATCGCCACGGTTGACCATATCTCCGCAAATTGCAATAAAATCGGGATTTTGTTCCTTTACAAGCTCTGCAAGGTCTGCGTTCTTTTCTCCGTATTCCTTGTTGTGCAAATCCGTGATGACAACAAATTTCAGCTTTGCGTCGTTCTTAGTATTGTTTACGCTGTAATTTGTGATTGCAATTGTGTTGTCACAGTAAATTCCCCAAAAAAATAGTGCAATAAAAATTACAAGAATTATTATTCCGATAATTATAAAAAACTTTTTCATTTAATTCACCGTTCATATTTAGTATGATGTTATTTTAGGCTCGTTTTGTGCGGTTGTCAACAAATGTGTGTCGAACAAGTCTGATTATTACTGTTCCTTGTGCTTCGGTTGTCGGATTTTAAGTTGATTTAGGAATTGCTTTGTTTGACATTCCTTTTTCTCTGTTGTATAATAAGTCATAATTGTATTTATATGTTACTCGGGAAATTTACACAAAGTTAAACAGAAGAGGTATGGGTTATGAAGAAGATTAATTTGCGTAAGGTGTTGCTGGCTCTCGCAGATGTGTTTATTATCGTTGTCAGCGGTATTCTTGCAAATTACATCCTCTCGCTTGTCGGCTACATAGGTACTGCCGCAAGCAAAGGTTTGTTGAGCTATATTGTTATTGATCTTGTCATGTGTCTGTTTACGCTTTATATAAGCGGAACATATTCAAAATTGTGGCGATACTTTAACGCAAAGGATTATATTGTGTGCGGAATTGCCGTTTTTTCGGGATTTACGCTCGGCTTTGTAATCTCGTTGTTTTTGCAGATTCCGCAGAGAAAGATTTTTTGTACGGTATATTTCGCAATAGCCCTTGTCGGAATTCTTGCATTCCGTTTTGTTTTCAGAAAGGCTTTTCTTGACCTTACCGAGGCAGGAAGGGCAGAGGGCGGCGAGCGCACTCTTATTGTCGGTGCAGGCAATGCCGGCAGAATGATTATCCGTGAAATTCACAATGCGAAAGAGCAGAGTGAGGTTAATAATCCTTCAAAAAACATCATTCCGGTATGCTTTGTCGATGATGATTTGAAAAAGCTGAATCAGAAAATCGAAGGAATCCCCGTTGTGGGAACCTGTCCCGAAATTATGAAGATATGCGATGAATACCGCATAGATACCATCATTGTTGCACTTCCGTCATGTGAGGAAGATGAGAAGAGGAAGATTCTTGACTACTGTTCCGCAACAGAGTGCAAAATCAAGATTATCCCTTATCTCGGCGAGCTTTTGTTTGATGACGGGCATACACAGCTTATTTCACAGGCAAAGGAAATCAAGATTGAGGATCTTCTCGGCAGAAAACCCATTGAGTTTGACCGAAAGGAGATTCATGACCTTATTAACGGAAAGATTTGTCTTGTTACAGGCGGCGGCGGTTCAATCGGCAGTGAGCTTGTAAGACAGATTGCAAAGAATGATCCGAAACAAATCATCATTGTTGATATCTACGAAAACAACGCATATGATATTCAGCAGGAGCTTGTGCTTGAATACGGCACAAAGCTCAACCTTGTAACGCTTATTTCATCGGTTCGTGATTACGACAAAATGGAGCTTATCTTCAAGACATATCGCCCCGAACTCGTATTCCACGCTGCCGCTCACAAGCATGTTCCGCTTATGGAAACTGTTCCCGAGGAGGCTGTAAAGAACAACATCTTCGGCACATTCAATGTTGCAACCCTTGCAGAAAAGTACAAGGCAAAGAAGTTTGTTATGATTTCAACCGACAAGGCTGTTAATCCGACAAATGTTATGGGCGCAACAAAGCGTGCGTGCGAGATGATTATTCAGTACAAGGCACAGCACAGCACCAATACCGAATTTGTAACAACAAGATTCGGTAATGTTCTCGGCTCAAACGGCTCGGTTATTCCGCTGTTTCGCCGTCAGATTGAAAACGGTGCGCCCGTTACCGTAACACATCCCGATATTATCAGATATTTTATGACTATTCCCGAGGCTGTTTCGCTTGTTCTTGAGGCAGGTGCAATGGCAAAGGGCGGTGAGATTTTTGTTCTTGATATGGGTGCTCCCGTCAAGATTACAACCCTTGCCGAGAACCTTATCAGAATGTACGGTAAGGTTCCGTACAAAGATGTTCCAATTATTTTCACGGGACTTCGTCCGGGTGAAAAGCTTTTTGAGGAGCTTCTTATGGATGAAGAAGGTCTTAAGTCAACACAGAACAAGAAAATTTTCATAGGAAATCAAATTAAAATAGACGAAACAGATATGCTGTCAAAGCTTGAGGTTCTCAAAAAGACCGCAGAAAACAATGACAGTGAAAAGACAGTTGAGCTTTTGGCAGGTCTTGTGCCTACTTTTTGCCACAAGGTCAATGATTAACCGAAAAGGAGAAATTTTATGTGCGGTATTGTAGGTTATGTAGGACCTAAGGATTGCAGTGAGGTGCTTGTTAATGCTCTCACAAAGCTTGAATACAGAGGCTATGACTCGGCAGGTATTGCGGTTTTTGATAACGGAGAAATCAAGACCGTAAAGACCAAGGGCAAGCTTCAGGATTTAAAGAATAAGCTTTCAGAGGTCGGCACTCCTAAGGGTCATGTCGGCATAGGTCACACCCGTTGGGCAACCCACGGCGAGCCTTCGGATGTAAACTCACATCCACACAGCGGTGCAAGGGTTACAATCGTTCACAACGGTATTATTGAAAACTATATGGAGCTTAAAGACTTCCTCATCTCAAAGGGAAGAACTTTTTTAAGCGACACAGATACAGAGGTTGTTGCTCAGCTCCTCGACTATAAATACAACGGAAATCCTCTTGAAACAATTGACAGTGTAATGGCTGAGCTTAAGGGTTCGTTTGCACTCGGAATTATGTTCAAGGATTTCCCCGACAGAGTTTTTGCGGTTCGCCGTGAAAGTCCTCTTATCGTAGGCGTTGCAGAGGGTGAGTGCTTTATTGCGTCCGATGTTCCTGCAATTCTTCAGTATACAAAGGACTATTACCTCCTTGACCATGATGAAATCGTAACACTTTCACCTGACGGTGTTTCGTTCGTTGACGAACACCTTGATCCGATTGAAAAGGAACTTCAGACAGCCGACTGGGATATGGAGGCTGCCGAAAAGGGCGGTTATCCGCACTTTATGATTAAGGAAATCAACGAACAGCCCGAGGCTATCAGAACAACAATTATGCCGAGAATCAAAGAGGGACTTCCGTTCCTTGAGGAATGCGGCATCACAACGGAAACAATCAAGGATTTCAAAAATATCACAATCGTTGCCTGCGGTACTGCAATGCACGCGGGTATGGTCGGCAAGTATGTTATTGAGGACCTTGCAAGAGTTCCCGTAAATGTTGACATTGCGTCCGAGTTCCGTTACAGAAATCCGATTGTAGGCGAGGGCGACCTTGTAATCATCATTTCACAGTCGGGCGAAACAGCCGACAGCCTTGCCGCAATGCGTCTTGCAAAGCAGAAGGGTGCAAAAACTCTTGCAATCGTAAACGCAAAGGGCAGTTCAATTGCCCGTGAGGCAGATATGCTCATCTACACACTCGCAGGACCCGAAATTTCCGTTCCGTCAACAAAGGCATACATTACACAGCTTTCCGTTATGTATCTCTTTGCCTTTGAGCTTGCTCTTGCAAAGGAAACAATCAGCACAGCCGAGTGCAAGCGACTTGTTTCGGCTCTCACAAAAATGCCCGAAGCAGTTCAGTATGTAATCGACAACTGCGAAGACACCTGCCAGTTTGTTGCCACAAAGCTTGTCGCAACCGACAGTTTGCTTTACATAGGCAGAGGTCTTGACTATGCCCTTTCAATGGAGGGTTCGCTCAAGCTCAAAGAGGTTTCGTACATTCACTCAGAAAGCTATGCCGCAGGCGAGTTGAAGCACGGCACAATTTCGCTTGTTGACGAGGATGTTCCCGTTATCGCCGTTGCAACTCAGACAGACATTATCCCCAAGACAATCAGCAATGTTGTTGAGGTTAAGTCAAGAGGTGCAAAGGTTATTCTTGTCTGCACAGACGCTTGCGCAAGAGAACTCAAGGACGGTGTTGCGGATTATGTTATCGAAATTCCGCATACAGACGAGCTTCTTATGCCGATTACAGCGGTTGTTCCGCTCCAGATTCTTGCTTATTACACATCAATCAACAGAGGTATTGATCCCGATAAGCCAAAGAACCTTGCAAAGTCGGTTACCGTGGAATAAGATGTGATTTCGTTCGGGAGGAGAGTCTGCAAAATGCGGGGTTAAGTTGACCGAACGGCAGTCTAGTTTTTAATTGAAAATTGAAAATTTCGGTTGGCGGTGTACCACCGCAGTCAATTCGAGAAGATAGTCAGATAAAGAAATTGCATTGATGCCCGATACGGCATTGATGCAATTTTTGTTTTATATGAAAGTGAATGTTTATTTATATAATTTTAATTTGTACAAATCTTTGCGTGGCTATCTGCAGGCGGAGAATATCCGCACATACAGTTTTGCAATAACTTCCGTATACACCGAAAATATACAAAAACAGTCGGGTGACAATGTTTTGCATTCTTGCAAATTGTCTTCCCGACCATAATTTTCCATTTTCAATTTTCAATTTTATGCACGCTCGGGCGTAATATGTTCTTTAACATCATACTGTATTCACGAATAGGATACTCTTGTTTTCAAATTTCAGCGGTAAAAACCTTGTATTTTTTTGACAGATTATGTATAATAAATTAGATATACATTCTGAAAAGCAGTATTATTGAATCTAATTTTAGTTTCGGGGGAATATACGGATATGATGAAAACTGTTTTAAAGCGAGTTGTAACACTTGCCGTTTGTGCCGTAACTGTGTTGTGCGGTGTTTTTGCGTGTGCAGGTGCAACAAATGATTACGAAATTCCGCAGATTGACGATATGACGCTTTCAATGCCTGACGGTATGAGTGCCATTACAAGGGACAGTAAAAGTACTGACAAATATTTTTCGGTTTTTGGTATTGATTACGAAACCACTATGAAAAGTTTTGAAAACGGAAACATATACTTACAGGGTATGGACAGTATGTCATCGGTTATTTTGACCGTGACTATGACTAAAAATGAAAACAGCGAAAATGTTGCCAACTATGCCCAGCTTTCTTCAAGCGAACTTACCAACATTCGCAACAACTTTTTAAATTCCGAAGAATACAAAAGCTGTACTCCCGACCAGCAGGAAAAGGTTGTATGGCTTGTGTTTGACGCAACTGCTCAGAGCAGTGACGGCAATGTTAAAACCTTTGTGGCAAACACTGTTTATGACGGTATGAACATCAACATCACAATGCAGAGAACAGAGGGTGATGTTACAGCCGTTGATTATGATACATTTTCAAAAATTGTGTCGTCTGTAAAGTTCAGCGACCTGCCGTTTTCAAAGGGGATTATTCCATATATAATTATCGGCGGCGGCGCTCTCATTGTTATTCTGATTATTCTTATTATTATCTTTGCTATCAGAATCAGAAGGCATAAAAAGGCAAAGAAAAATAACGCTATTCTTGAAGAGCTTGCATCAAAGTATAAGCTTGGTGACAAGGACGGCGATTATGACATTGACAACTTTGACGATGAACCAAAACCCGAAAAGCGTTCAAAGAAAAAGCAGAGATATGCCGAAGAGATTGAAGAAGAGCCTGCTCCCGAGGGCAGAAGATATGCTCCCGAAGTGATTGCAGATTATGACGAGTCTGACGATTCGGACTACGATAACTCAACTTCCGACAACGGCTATGCAAGCGACAGTGAAATTGACGAGATAATCAACTCAGCAAGAGCTTATAAAAATGAGCTTGAGCGTGAGGCTTATAAAAACAATTACGGTTACGAGGAAAACAGCACGGAGGACGAAAAAAAAAAGGAGCCTACCGCAGCAGACACCTCAAAGACTGAACCCGAAAAAAATGATGAAATCGAAAAAGATAACGCAGAAACACCTGAAGAATACGAGGACATAAGTTCTTCGTCAGGTCCGACACTCGTTATCCCTGAGCCTGAACACGACCTTTTTGAAACAAGCGAACCCGATGACATTGACCGGGAGGACAATGCCGATGTTGAAGAAACAGAAGAAGTTTCCGAAAAGAAGCATCCGCTTGAGAAAAAAGTTGACGAGTACGCAAACCTCATTTTTGGAAGCGATGACCCCGAAGAAGAAACCGAAGAAGAGGTTGACGACGAAGAACTTGTAAGGGCAAAGGCAAAGAAAAACAAGTTTGACAGCGGTTACGATTTCTTTGAAGAAGCTCCCAAAAAGTCAATGGGAGTTATCAAAAGTTCTGACCTCAGAGATGCCGAAGACTTTGATGTTATCGGCGAGGTTGAAAAGAAAGCTGAAACCGTCAAGAAAAAAGCTCTTGAAGAGGAGCAGAATAAAGAAAATGAGAGCGAACCGACCGATAAAAAGTCAGCAGGCGAAGTTCTTGCCAATGTAGGTGAAAATGTCGGAAATGCTCTCAAAGGATTTGCAGGCGGAGTTAAGAATTTTGGCGTTCATTGCGGATACTTCTGCAAGAATGTTTCAAGAATGATAAAGCGTAAGCGTGCAATTGCCAAACGCAAAAAGGCAGAGGAAGAGAGAAGAGAGAGAGAAAGACAGAAAGCGGAGCGTGCAAGATTGCGTGCCGAAAGAGGTGAAAGTGACGGACTTGTTCAGGTTCACAGCAGAACCGACCGCCGTCCACAGCAAAACCGCCGTCCCGCAAACAGAAACAAGAGAAGATAATTCTTTTCTTAACGGAGGAAAAACATGGAAATGCTAATTAAAAACGCAGTGGTTGTTTCCCCTGCCGACAATCTTAATGAAAAAACAGATATTCTCATCAAAGACGGTGTGATTGCCGAAATCGGCAGCGGTATCACATCGGACGGTGAGGTTATTGACGCAGACGGTCTTTGTGCCGTTCCGGGTTTTGTTGATATGCATGTGCATCTTCGTGACCCCGGTCAAACTCACAAAGAGGATATTATCACAGGCTGTAAGGCGGCTGCCGCAGGCGGTGTTACAAGCCTGCTTGCAATGCCAAACACAAACCCCACAACTGACAGTCCCGAGGTTGTAGAGTATATCCTCGACAAGGCTAAAAATGCCGACAGCCGTGTTTATGTTGCGGCAAGCGTTACAAAGGGACTCAAAAGTGAAGAGCCGACAGATATTGAAGCCGTGAAAAATGCAGGTGCAATCGCACTTACCGATGACGGCAGACCTGTCGAAAACACCAAGTATTTGAGCGATGCAATGAAAAAAGCGCCAAAGCTCGGTATGACAATTGTCGCACATTGCGAGGACTTGTTCCTTGCCGACGGAGGCAAAATTAACGAGGGCGAGGTTTCGGAAAAGCTCGGAGTCAAGGGAATCCCTGCCGGTGCCGAGGACTGCGGAACTGCAAGAGAAATCGCACTTGCCGCCGCTCTTGACAAGCCTGTTCACATCTGCCATGTCAGCACCAAAACAAGCGTTGCGCTTATCCGTGATGCCAAAAGGAGAGGTGTTAAGGTGACCGCCGAAACCGCTCCGCATTATGTTTCGCTCACGGACAGGGAGCTTTTAAGAGGTGACGCTGATTACAGAATGAATCCGCCTCTCAGAACTCAGGCTGATGTTGACGAGATTATCAACGGACTTTGTGACGGCACGCTTGATGCCGTTGCAACAGACCACGCACCGCATACCCCTGAGGAAAAGGCCGATTTTGTAAAAGCCCCCAACGGTTCAATCGGTATGGAAACCTCATTTGCGGTCTGCAACACATACCTTGTTAAGACAGGAAAAATGACGCTTTCACAGCTTGTTGAGAAGATGAGTGTTAATCCTGCAAGGATTTTAAAAATCAATGCAGGCACACTTTCAGTCGGTGCAAATGCCGATGTTGTTCTTGTAAATCCCGATGAAGAATGGACAGTTGATGTCAATAAACTTCACGGCAAAAGCAAAAATACACCGTTTAAAGGCAGAACCCTCACAGGCAAAGTCAAAAAGACAATCCTCGGCGGTAAGGTAGTTTTTGAAGATTGAGCAAATAAAACCCGTAGGGGCGGATATTATCCGCCCGCAAGTAATAGTGCGAAATTGTTGTTAAAACAAATTATATAAATGAAACAAAGATAATGATATACTGTAGCGGCGAACCGTGTTCGCCAATCGGTTAAAATGGCAGTCAATGACTGTCGGTAAATAAACAGAAAATTTATTTGACATAAAGGAGTAAAATTATGGCACAGAAAGGCGACCTCCTGTCGGTAAGACAGGATATCAGAGTAGTAGACGCAACAATCCGTGACGGCGGTCTTTGCAACGATTTCAGATTTGACGACAAATTTATCAAGGCTCTTTACAATGCAAATGTTAAAGCCGGCGTTGATTATATGGAATTTGGCTACAAGGCTTCAAAAGAAATCTTTAACGAAGAGGATTTCGGCAAGTGGAAATTCTGTAACGATGCAGATATCAGAAAAATTGTAGGCGACAACAAGACTCCTCTTAAAATCGCTGTTATGGCTGATGTCGGCAGAACAGATTTTAAGAAAGACATTATTGCAAGAAAGGACAGCCCGATTGACCTCATCAGAATTGCAACATATATCAACGCAATTCCTGCGGCTGTTGAAATGATTGAAGACGCCGCTAAAAAGGGCTACGAAACAACAATCAATATTATGGCTGTTTCAAAGGCAAGAACCGAGGATATTACAGCCGCTCTTGAAACTCTCGGCAAAACTCCCGTAAACGCTTTCTACATTGTTGACAGCTACGGCGCACTCTATCCCGAGGAGTCAAGAAGACTTGCAGACCTTTACTGCTCAATTGCCGATAAGTACGGCAAGTCGGTCGGTATCCACGCTCACAACAACCAGCAGCTTGCTTTTGCCAACACAATCGAGGCTATGACTCAGGGTGTCAGCTACCTTGACGCAACCGTTGACGGCATGGGCAGAGGCGCAGGCAACTGTGCGCTTGAGCTTCTCCTCGGTTTCCTCAAAAACCCGAAGTATCAGGTTGCACCTATCCTCAGAATTATCGAAGAGTACACCCACAAGTTTAAGGCTGAGGGCGTTAAGTGGGGCTACGATATTCCGTATCTCCTCACAGGTCAGTACAACACGCACCCCCGTCCGGCAATTCAGTTTGTAAAAGAGGACAGACAGGATTATTACAAGTTCTCAAATGAACTTTATGATATTATCAACAGCTAAAAATAATTCGTACGGGCGAACACGGTTCGCCCCTACAGAATAACAAAAAATGAGGAGAATTAAAATATGGCATTTGACAGACTTATTGAAAACATTGTAAAAATGCAGAATCCTACGGTTGCAGGTCTTGACCCAAAGCTTGACTATGTTCCCGAGTCAATCAAAACAAAATGCTTTGAAAAGTACGGCAAGACGCTTGAGGGTGCGGCTGCTGCACTTTTTGAGTTCAACAAGGCGCTTATTGACGCGCTTTATGATATTGTTCCTGCCGTAAAGCCACAGGCTGCATATTATGAAATGTACGGCTGGCAGGGTGTTAAGGCTCTTTGCGACACAATCGCTTATGCAAAGTCAAAGGGTATGTTCGTTATCACAGACGGCAAGCGCAACGATATCGGCACAACTATGGAGGCATACGCTACGGCACACCTCGGTCATACAGATGTTGCAGGCGAAAGCATTGACGCATTCGGTGCAGACGCACTCACGGTAAACGGCTACCTCGGAACAGACGGTATCAAGCCGCTTGCAAAGATTTGCGACTCTGATGACAAGGGCATTTTTGTTCTTGTAAAAACTTCAAACCCAAGCTCAGGCGAACTTCAGGATATGAAGCTCGAAACAAACGAGAGTGTTTATGAGCATATGGGCAAAATGTGCGAAGGCTGGGGCGAAGACCTTATGGGTAAGCACGGCTATTCGGCAGTAGGTGCAGTTGTGGGTGCAACATATCCCGAACAGCTCGGTGAAATGAGAGCAAAACTTCCGCACACATTTTTCCTTGTTCCCGGTTACGGCGCTCAGGGCGGCGGTGCCGATGATGTTAAAAACGCATTTGACGAAAACGGTCTTGGTGCAATCATCAACTCAAGCCGCGGCATTATGTGTGCATGGAAAAAGCAGGGACTTACAGAAGAAGATTTTGCCGTTGCCGCTCGCAAAGAAGCAGAGCGTATGAGAGATGAAATCGTTGGTTGCATCGGCGAAATTAAGCTTGGCTGATTCATTTGTATACTAAAATCACGAAATTTTGCACTTTTTATGCTTTAGTGCGTTGAATTTATTGACTTTAGCGTGCTAAAAGCGTATAATTTAAATGTATTTATTTTTACAACTATATTTTTAAATTTTCTTTAAAAAGGGAGATATCAGAAATGGCAAGAGTATATAATTTTTCGGCAGGTCCTTCAATGCTGCCTGAGTCTGTGCTTAAAAAAGCTGCGGCAGAAATGCTCGATTATGAGGGCAGCGGTCAGAGCGTTATGGAAATGTCACACCGTTCAAAAATTTACGGTACAATCATCGAGGGTGCAGAGGCTCTTCTCAGGGAGGTTATGAACATTCCTGACAACTACAAGGTTCTTTTCCTTCAGGGCGGTGCGTCAACACAGTTTGCGGCTATTCCTATGAACCTTATGACAAAGAGCGGTAAGGCTGATTATGTTATTACAGGTCAGTGGGCTAAAAAGGCTCATGCAGAGGCTGCCCGTTACGGTCAGGCTAATGTTGTTGCTTCATCGGCTGACAAGACCTTCACATACATTCCAAAGCTTGATCCTTCAACATTCACAAAGGACGCTGACTATTTCTACATTTGCATGAACAACACTATCTACGGTACTGTTTATCACGAGCTTCCCGACACAGGTGATGTTCCGCTCGTTGCAGATATTTCTTCCTGTATTCTTTCAAGACCGATTGATGTTTCAAAGTTCGGCGTTCTCTATGCAGGCGCACAGAAGAACATGGCTCCGGCAGGTCTTACGGTTGTTATCGTTCGTGAGGATCTTATCGGCAATGCTATGGATATTACTCCTACAATGCTTAACTGGAAAACTCACGCTGACAACGGTTCAATGTTCAACACACCGCCTTGCTACACAATTTACATTGCAAAGCTTGTTCTTGAGTGGATTAAGAACGAGGTTGGTGGTCTTGATAAGATGTATGAAATCAACAAGAAGAAGGCTGACCTTCTCTACGGTTTTCTCGATTCTTCAGAGCTTTTCAAGGGTACTGTTGTTCCCGAGGATCGTTCGCTTATGAATGTTCCGTTCGTTACAGGTGACGCTGACCTTGACGCTAAGTTTGTTAAAGAGGCTACTGAAAACGGTCTTGTTAATATCAAGGGTCATCGCACAGTCGGCGGTATGAGAGCTTCAATTTACAACGCTATGCCTTATGAGGGCGTTGAAAAACTCGTTGAGTTTATGAAGAAGTTCGAGGCTGAAAACAAGTAATTATTGAATATTATGATATGACGGGCGAACGCTGTTCGCCTGTTATTGTAAATTCTTAAAATAAAAAATTAAAAAGGATTGATTTTGATGTATAACATTCTTACATTAAACAAAATCGCCGCTATCGGCACAAGCCGTCTCGGTGATAACTATAAATACGGTGACGATGTTCAGAACCCTGACGCAGTTCTCGTAAGAAGTGCTGCAATGCACGATATGGAATTTGCTGACAACCTTCTTGCAATTGCAAGAGCAGGCGCAGGCACAAACAACATTCCAAAGGATAAGTGCAGTGAGCAGGGCATCGTTGTTTTCAACACTCCGGGTGCTAATGCAAACGCTGTTAAGGAGCTTGTTATCGCAGGTCTTCTTCTTTCAAACCGTAAGATTATTGAGGGTTATGAATGGGCAAAGACTCTCAAGGGCAACGGTGCCGCTGTCGGCAAGATGGTTGAAAAGGGCAAGAGTCAGTTCGTCGGTCCTGAAATCAAGGGCAAGACACTCGGTGTTATCGGTCTTGGAGCAATCGGTATTCTTGTTGCAAATGCCGCTGTTGCTCTCGGTATGAATGTAATCGGCTTTGACCCGTTTATGTCTGTAGGCAACGCTCTCAAGCTTGCTCCTACAGTTAAGCTCCAAAAGAGCGCAGAAGATGTTATGGTAAATTGCGACTATCTCACAATCCATGTTCCGCTTACTGACGACACAAGAGATATGGTTGACGCCGATATGATTGCCAAGATGAAAGACGGCGTTCGTATCCTTAATTTCAGCCGTGACGGTCTTGTTAATTCAACAGCAGTTCTTGAAGCTGTTAAGAGCGGCAAGGTTGCTAAGTATGTTACAGACTTCGGCACAGACGATATCCTCGGTGAAGAGAATATTATCTGCCTCCCGCACCTCGGTGCATCAACCCCCGAAAGTGAAGAAAATTGTGCTGTTATGGCTTGTGATCAGGTTAAGGAGTACCTCGAGAACGGTAACATCATCAACTCCGTAAACTATCCTGCAATTTCACTTGCAAGAACAAATGCTGACGATACCCGTTTCTGCGTTGCTCACAAGAATGTTCCCGAGCTTCTCAAGAAGGTTCTCACACAGATCAGCGGCAATGTTGAAAATATGCTTTCAAAGAGCCGTGGCGACTATGCTTATACAATCATTGATGTTGCGGGAGCAGGTGCAGATGACCTTGCAAAAATCGCAGCAGTTGACGGCGTAATCAGAGTTCGTGCAATCTGATTTTGAATTAAATTTAATTGTTGCAGATAAAGTCCGAGCATTTCGTGTGTTCGGGCTTTTATGTTTGCAAAGAAATTATAAACTTGACTGTATACTACGCTCGGACATAATAGGGTTTGCGCTGCAGAAACTGTCTACACGAACGGGGTGCGGTGACACACTGCCCGCTTGACAATTTTAGAGTTGCGATATATAGTATAGGCAAGGGAAGAGATTGACGGCGGATGCCATATAAATTGTGGGGTGAGCAGATGAAAATAACACTTAATCCCGACAAAGAAGTAGTAAAAACAGTTAAAGAGGGCTTAAAGAGGACAGGCGGTTACTGCCCGTGCAGAATTCAGCGTACAGAGGAATACAAGTGTATGTGCAAGGAGTTCAAAGAGCAGATTGCCGATCCTGATTTTGAGGGCTTTTGTCACTGTATGCTTTACTACAAATCTAAAGATTAAAATAACCGAACAGGAGGATTGTTATGGAAATAGAGCTTTACAAAGAAACCTTTGAGCAGGAGGTTTTGCAGTCGGATATCCCCGTGCTTGTAGACTTTTGGGCAACATGGTGCGGTCCGTGCAAGATGATTGCTCCGATTGTGAAAGAAATCGCTGACGAATATGACGGCAAAATCCTTGTTGGCAAGGTTAATGTTGACGAAGAACCCGACCTTACAATGCAGTATAATGTGTCGAGTATCCCGACTCTTATGGTGTTCAAAAACGGTCAGCTTGTCAATAAGGCAGTAGGCTATCGTGAAAAGGACGAAATCCTTAAAATGCTCAAGTAAATATACCGACTATAACACAAAACCGTGTGTACAGAAAAAGTACACACGGTTTTTTTATTACCTGATACGGAAAAGACGGCTTGCTGTTAGGGGGGCAGGTGAAGGTCTTTGCTGAATGATTTTAGGAGAAAAATTATCTTTTTAAAAATATTTTTGAAAATTGCATTAAAATATGCATTTTTTTGAGATTTCGGGGGTATAGGTGAGGGGCGTTGATAAAGCCTCTCGGAAAACGGAGGTGACGAGATATCAGAAAATTGACAGGTAGGGAAAAGAAGTTTTGCAGTTTATTTCTCGGTTCGGGAAATTCCGAGCTTGCCGCAGAAAAGGCAGGCTACACGGGGGATTGTGAGCAGAAGGGGGAAGAGCTTATCTGCCGTCCCGAAATTTCAGCCGAGCTTGAACGGCTGTCACGGCTAAGAGAAAAATCCCTTGCCAACATGGCGGCGGCAGGGTATCAGCGGTTGGCTTTCGGGAGCATTTGTGATGCAATTTCTTTGCTTTACAAAAGTGATCCGAGCAAGGAGGATCTTGAGGGAATGGACCTGTTCCTTGTGTCGGAGATTAAAAGACCAAAGGACGGTTCAATGGAAATCAAGTTTTTTGACAGGCTAAAGGCACTTGAAAAACTCGGTGCAGGCGGTGAGCATGAAACAGGCGCAAAACAGCTTTTTGACGCCATTTCAAACAGCGCAAGGGCGGTGAATGACAAGGAAAATGGAAATTAAAACTTTTTCTAAAAAACAGCTTACCGTGCTTTCGTGGTGGAACAGGGAGTCGGTTTTTAGTGACAGGGACGCAATCATCTGTGACGGTGCTGTGCGCAGCGGAAAGACTTTTTGTATGTCGCTGTCTTTTATTCTGTGGAGCTTTTACGATTTTGCAAATTCGGATTTTGCACTTTGCGGAAAGACAATCCGTTCTTTAAGGCGAAATATGATTACGCCCGTGATTCCGATTTTGAAATCACTCGGTTTTAAGTGTGAAGAAAAGCTGTCGCAGAATATTTTGAACGTGAGCATTAACGGGGTGATGAACAGGTTTTATCTTTTCGGCGGCAAGGACGAGTCTTCCGCATCACTCATTCAGGGTATGACGCTTTCGGGTGTGCTTTTTGACGAGGTTGCGTTGATGCCGAGGTCATTCGTTGAACAGGCATTGGCGAGATGTTCCGTGTCGGGTTCAAGATTTTGGTTTAACTGCAATCCCGAATTTCCCGAACACTGGTTTTACCGTGAGTGGATTAAAAAGTGCGGTGACAAAAATGCGTTATATCTGCACTTTACAATGCAGGACAATCCGTCCTTAAAACCTGAGGTTATCAAGAGGTATGAAAGTCTGTATTCGGGTGTGTTTTACGAGAGGTTCGTAAAAGGCAGATGGGTAGCCGTTTTCGGTGCGGTTTATCCGTTTATGGACGATGAAAAGATGTACTGCGACATTCCGTCGGACATTGAAAGCTGGGCGGTATCGTGCGATTACGGCACGGTGAATCCCGCATCATTCGGTTTGTGGGGCAGAAAAAACGGTGTGTGGTACAGGGTTGACGAATACTACTTCAACTCACGCACTCAGGGCTTTCAAAAGACCGACGAGGAGCATTATGACGGACTTGAAAAGCTGATTGACGGGCGGAAAATCGAATGTGTGATTGTCGATCCGTCTGCCGCAAGCTTTATTGAGGTTATAAGGAGACACGGAAAATACACGGTTGTGTCGGCTGAAAACAATGTTATCAACGGCATAAGACAGACTTCGCAGGCTTTGAAGGACAGAAAAATCAGAATCTGCAAAAATTGCAGGGCCGCAAGAAGGGAATTTTCGCTTTACCGTTGGGACGGCTCGGGACGCAGTGACGCACCTGTTAAGGAAAACGACCATGCAATGGACGACATAAGATATTTTGTCGCTACGAAAATTTACGGCTGTGACGGATTCTTTGCCGTTGCAACCAAAAGACAGGAGGAAACAGCTTGAGGCTTGGCAGAAAAAATAAAAAGACCGAGAGCATAAAGACGGTGCAGACCGTTTTGAGAGAAACGAGAAATAATTCGCCGATTTTCTCACGATTTGCTGTTCAGACAAAAACGGAGAGGCAGTTGTACACAACTTTGCGTGAGTCTGTGCCGATTATTGATGCGGCACTCTGCAAAATTATCAGACTTATCGGCGGATTCAAAATTGTGACTTCATCGGCTGAAAGTCAGAAGATTGCCGACAGCTTTGTTAAAAATGTCCGCACAAACGGTGAAATGATGGGGCTTGAAAGCTTTGTGCTTTGCTATCTTGATTCGCTTCTCACCTACGGACAGGCGGTCGGTGAGATTGTTCCCGATAGTGGCGGTGAAGGAATTTGCGCATTGTACAATGCAAGCCTTGACGATGTTGAAATCAGAGCGGATTCTTCTCCGCTGAAGCTTGCGGTTTACACACTCGGCAACGGTACAGCCGAAGAACCTAAGCATCCCGAAAGGATTTTTGCAACACTGCTTAATCCCAAGCCGGGTACTGTGTGCGGTACTTCCATACTCAGCGGTCTGCCGTTTGTCAGCTCAATACTTTTGAGGATTTTTGAGTCGGTAAAAACAAACTGGGAGAGGGTTGGCGATATCCGTTTTGCGGTTACTCTCAATCCCGATTCAAACGGTTCGGCTGTGAGCAGAGAAAATGCACAGGCGGTTGCCGATGAGTGGAAAAAGGCGATGAGAAGCGACAGCGTGTGTGATTTTGTGTCGGTCGGCGATGTCAGCATTAAGGTTATCGGTGCTGAAAGCGATATGCCCGACTGTGACATTCCCGTAAGGCATATTCTTGAGCAGATTATTGCAAAGCTTGGTATTCCGCCGTTTTTGCTCGGCATTTCGTGGTCGAGTACGGAGAGAATGAGCGAACAGCAGGCGGATATTCTCACAAGCGAGCTTGCTTACTACCGCACAGTGCTTGAACCCGTGATTACAAAAATTGTGTCGGCTCATCTTAAAATGTGCGGTTATAACGACAGCTTTAAGATTGAGTGGGACAAGATTAATCTTCAGGATGCGGTTGAGCTTTCTCAGGCAAGACTTAACAATGCAAATGCGATGAACATTGAAAGACAGATTGGAGCGGAGGTGCAGAATGAAGGATAACAAACTTATTAAAAGCGGTGTTTCGGGCGTTGTTGACGGTGATAATCAGACTGTCGGCGATGATGAACTCGAACTGATTAACCGCTTTACAAGGCGAAATCTTGCAAAAAATGAGGTGTATGCATTTTCGGTTGTGTTGTGTGACAACGATATTGACCGTGACGGCGAACGCTTTACAACAGATTCGCTTTATGAGCTTGAAAAGCTTTTTGTCGGCAAGACGGGAATCATTGACCACAATCCGAGTGCCAAAAATCAGACGGCAAGAATTTTCAGCTGTAAGGTTGAGAAAATTGACGGTCAGAAAACGGCTTTGGGTGATGATTACTACAGGCTCAAGGCAAGGGCATATCTTCCCGTTTGTGAGAGCAACAGGGATATTATCCTTGCGATTGACAGCGGAATTATCAAGGAAGTGAGCGTTGGCTGTGCCGTTGGCAGGGTTGTGTGCAATGTGTGCGGTGAGGACATTGCGATGTGTACTCACAAAAAGGGTGAGGTTTACGGCTCAAAGCTTTGTTGCGGTGAACTTGTGAACCCGTATGACGCATACGAATGGAGTTTTGTTGCCGTGCCGTCACAAAAGAGGGCCGGCATTACGAAAGGTCACAAAATTTTTGGAAAGGAAAATGATATGGAGAAAATTCTTAAAGCCATTGAAAACAAAAAGGCTTTTTCGCTTGATGAGAGCGAGAGCAGAAAGCTGTGCGAATATATTGACGGGCTTAAAAAGTCGGCTAAGGACGGTGTGCTGTACCGTGAAAGCCTTACCCGTGATGTTGTGGGACTTGCCGCTTTTGTTCAGCCTGACATTTCGGGCGAAACAATGGAGAGCGTTGCAAAGAGCATGACAATTGAACAGCTCAGAGAATTTAAGTCAGCATTTGAAAAGAAAAAGAAAGTAGCTTTTGAGCCTGTTCCGCAGCTTTACTGCAAGCAGGACAAGAGAAATAACACCGTGGAAAACGGTCAGTTCAGTATTTAACGGAGGTATTATTATGAATGTAAATTTTAACGGATTCGGCGAAAATGCCGCAACATTTATTGCAGACAAAACAATTACGGAGGCAGGCGTGCCTGTTAAGATGAAGGACAACGGTACTGTTGCAAAATGTGACGCAAGCGAAAACTTTTGCGGTGTGTGCGTAAGCGTGAGAGGCGGTTATGCGGTTGTTCAGCTTTCGGGCTATGTAAAGGTTAAGAGCGACAAGAAAATCACCGTCGGCTACAAAAAGCTTTCTGCAACGGCAGACGGCGGCGTGTCGGTTACAACAACCGGCAGAGAGTACCTTGTGCTTGACTCAACAGACACATCAGTCGGATTTATTCTTTGATAACAGGAGGAAGATATTATGGCAAATTTTGAAAATATTACAATTGAAAAGGGTATGTATCAGACAAAGGGCGGAATTTCGGGTGCACTTGAAAAGCTTGATCCGTCAGAAAATTACAGAGGTACTGCACTTGAGGGACTTGACGCATTTTCCCGTCAGCTCAAACGCTTTGACATTAAGGTTAAGGGCAGAAACAGCGACTGCGTTGAAAAGTTTTTCCAGAGTTCAAACTCTGCGGCACTTTTCCCCGAATATGTGAGCAGAGCCGTTATGCAGGGTATGGAGAGAGCGGATATTCTCCCTAACCTTGTGGCAACCGTGACAGACATTGAGGGTATGGATTACCGCAGTATTGCATCTGTTCCGAGTGAGGATGACAAGAGTCTTAAACTCGTCGGCGAGGGCGCTAAGATTCCGCAGACTGAGGTTAAGACAAGAGAAAACCTTGTTAAGCTTCACAAGCGTGGCAGAATGCTTGTTGCATCGTATGAGGCACTTCGCTTTCAGCGTCTTGACCTCTTTACCGTAACACTCAATCAGATTGGCGCATATATTGCAAGAGCACAGCTTAAAGATGCGATTGATGTGCTTGTGAACGGTGACGGCAATGAAAATCCCGCCGGCACACTTGCTGTTGCAACAGGCGGCAAGGTTACATATGAGGACCTTTTAAAGCTTTGGACAGAGCTTGCCCCGTATGAACTCAACACAATTCTTGCGTCAACTCCAGAAATGCAGAAGATTCTTTCGCTTTCTCAGCTTCAGGATTCAAACGCAGGTCTTGATTTTCAGGCTACTGGCAGAATGATTACACCTCTCGGTGCAAGCCTTCTTCACACTCCCGAGCTTGAGGGCGGTAAGATTATCGGTCTTGACAAAAACTGTGCGCTTGAAATGGTTCAGGCAGGCGGTGTTGTTACAGATTACGACAAGCTTATTGACCGTCAGCTTGAAAGAGCCGCAGTTACCTGTACCGCCGGTTTTTCAAAAATCTTTACAGAGGCGTCAAAGGTGATGAGCTGTTAAGGAGGGATTGCCTTGAACATTGCAAACGTTACAAAGCGTTTTGCATTATACAGCGGTATTGACGGTGCTGAAGCATACAAATGGAAGAGCATTATTGACGATGCCGTGGTGTATGTTAATTCAATTGTTACGAAGGGAAATCTTTCGGAAGATGACGAATTAAGACTTGAAAACCTGTGTGCCGTTTACGCTTTTAAGTTGTATTCCCTTTGCAATGATGACAGCATTTCTTCTTTTTCCGCAGGTGATTTGAAAATTTCATCATCTGCGGACGGCGAAAGCCGTGCCGAAAAGCTGTGGAGGGAATATGCCGACAAGTCGCAGGACCTTATCGGCAGAGAAAAATTTTTGCTTGGGGTGATATGATGAATATTTCACCGTCTATCGGGAAAATATTAAACAGATACGGCTGTGATGTTACCGTTAAAAACGGCGACAAATCGGTTAGAACAAAGGCTTTTATTTCACCTTTGAGATATAACTACAATCAAAATTCAGACAGTGTGCGGCATAAGTTGGGTATGAGAAAAACGAAGCTGTTTTTATTTATTGCACCGCCCGATGTTCTGCTTGATTCGGAAAAAAGCGTAATAGAAAGTGAAAACGGTAAATATACTGTTAAAAGGTGCGAAAAATATTATGTGAAGGACAATCCGATTTATGTGAGGGCTGTTCTGTGTGCATACAGAGAAGAAACGAGGGATGATTTTGAATCGAATTGAGAAACAGGTTGACCGTATTATTGCAGGCTTAAAGGTAAATGAGGCTTTGAAAAATGTCAGATTTATAAGAGAATACGGCTCTGATGAAGCACCGTCACCCGTGAACGGAATGATTGCCGTTGTGTCGGTGAGAGATATGTCAACGGAGAAAAGCTATATCGGTGGATATCTTTCACCGTCTATCAAGGGTGAAAGCTACAATGCCGGTGTTGAAATCAGGGTGTATGCTCCCGCAACCGAGAACGGAAGCGGTCTTTCGGAGATTGTCAGCGAGATTCTTCTCGGACTTAAAACTGCCGACGCTGAAAAGACTATTACTCACAGTGAGGCGGCTTCAATTGAGTTTGACCCCGATATGAACGCAATTTACAGAACGGTAAGTTTTAATATGGAATTTTGTCTTTGCGAGGAGGTTTAAATGGACGGCTTTGAATTTGAAAATTGCGGAAATGCCATGTTGAAATGTGAGGGAAAAATTCTCGGCGGCGTTGAAAAGGCAACCTGTACAAGAAAGAACTCCTTCACGGAAATTAAGGAATTTTTCAATGACAAGCCCGTTGAAAGGATTGTTTCAAATGAATGGGAACTTGCCTTTGTGATGAAGATTACGGATGAAACTCCGTTTTTGGAGCGTGACAGCTTTAAGAGTCTTGAACTTGACCTTGCAAAGAAGAAAATCGTTTATACGGATTGCAGGGTGATTGAATTTTCAAGTGTGACTCAGGGCAGCGGAAGTATTCTTGCAATGGTGAAAATCAGTGCCGATGAGAGGGAAATTATATGAATGTTGAAAATTTTGACGAACTTTACGGGCTTGCGGAGTCTGAAAACGGCGGTAAAGATACCGAGATGTTCGGCGAATTTCTTGAAAGGGAAAGCCGCCGTTACAGTCGCAGACTTGACGAAGAAGAGGAGGCGAAAAGCCGATGAAACTTGTGCCGATGAAGTTCGGTGAATATGTGTGGCATCACAATCCGCAGAATATAAGCTTTGAATGCGACAAGAGCGTTGCAGAACTGAAAAGTCCGTTCGGCGAATCTTCCGTTCAGGATATGGGGCGGAAGAATATGAAAATTAGCGGTTCGGGGCAACTGTTCGGAGAGGACTGTACAGAACAGTTTGAAAGGCTGTTTGAGGTGTTCAGAAACAGCGAAAAAGAAGTGCTTTCCGTGCCGAATCTGCCGAGCGTTTATGCTGTGTTTGAAAAGCTTGAAATCAAGGGCGAGCCAAAGCCGAATGTGCTTGAATACAGCTTTGTGTTCCGTGAGGTTATGGAGAAAAAGCAGAAAACGAAAACTACATATTTTGACTGTGAAAGCGGACAAACCCTGTGGGATGTTGCGTATAAAACAGGCGTGAAGATTGACGAGCTTGTGCGGCTGAATCCCGATGTTAAGTTCCCCGATGATGACCTTGGAACAAGGAGGGTGAGGCTGTGTTGAGTTGCTTTTTTACGGACAAAAACGGCAAAAGGTGTGAATTTAAAAATGTCCTTACCGTTGAAATTTCGGCAGATGTCGATGTGCCTGCCGATGAGCTTGTGCTGACTGTGCCGTATGACAGAAAATACAGGAATGTTGATATGCTTGAGGCTTATGACGGCAAGTCGCTTGTATTTGTTGGGCAGGCGGACGAGATTGTCAGCATTGTTCATAACAGCGGTGCGATTGTAAGGCTGAGTGCAAGGAGTCTTGCCGGAAGGCTTCTCGACAATGAGGCAGAGCCTGTTACATATACAAATCCTGCGGCAAATTTCATTTTTGAAAGGCATTTAAAGCCGTTCGGAATTGCCGGCTATGACGGTGACGAACACGCATTTATGGGCAAAATTAAGATTGAAAAAGGTATGACCGAGTGGCAGGTGCTTGAAAAATTCTGCAACGGCAGATACGGCAAAAGTCCGAGAATTACGGGCGCAGGATTTGCCCTGATGTGCGGAACTTACGGCGGTGCAGAGCCGATTGTATTCGGCAAAAACGGCATAAATTATACTTCGCTCCGTGAGTACATTAAGCCGTGCAAGGTGATTTCAAAGGTCAAACTCCGCACCGAGGAATACGGCGGTTACAAGAGCGTTATCGGAAACAACAGCCTTGACGGCAGAATTAAGAGAGTGAGGTATGTAAACGCTATTCTCGACAACAATGCAGTTAAAACAGCCGACAGGATGATTGAAAACGGCAACAGGCAGAGTTTTGAGATTATGATTGAATGTCCGAAATGCTTGTGCGGAATTGTCGGCAGAAAAGCTGTTATTGACGACAGACTTGTCGGAAAAAGAGAGGGTTTGGTTGTGAAAAGCATTAAATATTCACTCGGCAAAAACGGTGAAAGCACTACGGTTGTGCTTGGAAAGGAGAACGGCGATGTGGCTGATGAATTACATAACTAAAAATTCAATTACCGCACCTAAAGCAGAAAAGGGCGGCGTGAAAAGTTCGGGAAACACCGTTTCGGTGGATTCTTCGGAAGAACACAGGGAGATAAAATGTTGCGTGCCGTACGGCTTTGCAAGCGTTGTTCCTGTGGGAGAATCGGCGGTTGTGTTGCCGCTTTCAAACGGCGAAGTGAGCCTTGGTGTGCTTGCAAAGAATGTCGAGCTTGATGAGGGCGAGGTTATGCTCTCGTCAAAGGGCGGAGCGAGTATTGTGCTGAAAAATGACGGCAGGGTTCTTATCAACGGCAAGGCGGTGTAGTATGAGGGATACGATGATTAAAAACGGTGATATCGTTATCGGTTCTTCGGGCAATACGGTATTGCTTGAGGGGAGTGACGCAAAATTCCAACAGGCTGTGCTTTGCATTTCGGCAAAACTCGGCGGATTTGTCTATGACAGAAATTTAGGTTCAAAGGTGCTTTTGCAGAACAAAACACTCTCGGCAAAGCAGACTGAACTGCTTGCCAATGAATCGCTTGCAAAAATGAAAAATACCTATGCAAGCGTTAAGTCGGTTGGCAAAACGATTACGATTGACCTTACGGTTGACGATATTACAAGGGAGGTGCAGATAAATGGAAACTTATGATAAAATTTACGGAAGAATGAAGAATGCCTATGAGCATGAAACGGGTGACAGCTTTAACGAGGTGAGCGACATTGCAATCAGGCTCAAGGTGCTTGCCGGCGAGATTTTTAAGCTGCAGACGAACCTTGAATGGTGGAAAAGACAGATGTTTGCAGTGAGCGCAAGCGGCGAATGCCTTGATAAACTCGCATCGCAGAGAGGTATTGAACGCAAAAAGGCGATGAAGTCAACGGGCGAAATTACCTTCAATATTTCTCAGCCGTGCAGTCACGATATTATAATTCCAAAGGGGTGCGTTGTGGCTACCGCTGATACAGTTCCTGTTCGCTTTGTGACAACCGAGGATGAGGAAATAAGTGCAGGCAACACGCTTGTGAGCATATATGCAGACGCTGAACAGGCAGGCAGTAACGGCAACATTGCTCCATACAGTGCAGTGATTCCTGTCAGCGTTCCTACCGAAATTGAAACCGTGACAAACCGCTCAACATTCAGCGGCGGTTGTGATGCCGAAACTGATGACGAGCTTCGCAAACGCATAAGAGATACATATGTCAACACCTCTAACGGTACAAATGCGGCATATTATGAACAGCTTGCACTCTCGGTTGACGGTGTGGCTAAGGCTTGTGCCGTTGGCAAGGTGAGGGGGGTCGGCACTGTTAATGTATATATTACAGGTTCAGATGCCACCGTCAGCACTGATGTTGTTGCAAAAGTTCAGAAAATCGTTGAAAAGCAGAGAGAGTTGAATGTTGATGTTATCGTTGCCAACGCTCAGCGTACAGCGTGCAATATGAGCGTGACGGTTTATGCCGAGGACGGCTATTCTTCGTCAGAGGTAAAATCTTTGCTTGAAAACGCTTTTGCGGATTATGTGAATTCCATTCCGATTGGCGGAACTTTTCATCTTACGGAACTCGGTGCAAAGCTCATTGCAACGGGGTGCATAAATAACTACACTTGGAATACCGATATGCAGGATGTGACTGCAGCAAAATCGCAGTGTTTTACCGTTGGCAAAACTACGATTGGGGTGAAATGATGAACAGCTTTGATTCAATGAAAACAAAATTAGAAAGTACGGGGCTTTATAAGATTACGGACAGTGCAAATATTAAGGCAGAACTTTCAGCGTATGCAGATGGACTTAATGCGGTGTTTGATACGCTTGAAATGATGGAAAAAGAGCTGTTTATCGACACGGCAGAGGATTTTGGAATTACCGAAAGAGAAAGATTTGTCGGCAAGGTGCGTGACGAATATTCTCTTGAGAAACGCAGAAATATGCTCAAAATCTCGGAGCAGAAAGTCGGCGGAAAATGCACTCCCGACGATTTCAAACAGATTGTCAGAGGTTACGGTGTAGAAAATTTCACCTTTCAGGAAGCACCGTCAAGAAATCGTCTTGCGATAAATATTTCTGACAGTAAAACCGATGCAGAGAAAAAATATATTGAAAAATGCGTAAACGCAGATTTTCCGTTGCATCTTCTTGTGACAATTTCTTATGTAAATGCATAAAATCTTGATTGGAATTTTAATCAAGCTATGTTAATAAATTTTGTAGCTTTGCAAAACCATTCAAATAATTAAATAACAATGACCAAAATAAAAATGACAGGTTGAAATCTTTCAGCTTGTCATTTTTGTGTTTGTGTATTTTTCAGTATAAACTTTTTGTTGACTTTATTTGTGTGCGGATGTACAATATATAACGAATGATATATAACAAATGTTATTAAACGGAGTGATAATATGCCGCCAAAGCCAAAGTTCGGCAAAGCTGAAATTATAAATGCAGGATTGACAATTGCTAAAAACGAGGGATTGGATCAAGTGACCGCAAGGTCAATAGCCAAAACGCTCGGAAGTTCGGTTTGTCCTGTGTTTTCATACTTTGAGAATATGGAACATCTCAAAAATGAAATAGTTGTTGCCGCAAAAGCAGAATATAAAAAATATGTCGAAAAAGGTCTTTGTGAAGATGTTGCTTTTAAAGGGGTCGGCAAACAGTACATACTTTTTGCTGTGCAAGAGCCGAAACTTTTCAGACTTTTGTTTATGAGCGAAAAGAAAAGTGTGCCGAATTTGTCGAGTATTCTACCTGAAATAGATGAAAGTTATGAGCAAATACTGAACTCAATAGTTGACGGCTACGGATTTTCAACTGAAAAAGCGGAATGGCTCTACAAACATCTGTGGATTTATACGCACGGAATTGCCACGCTTTGTGCAACTAAGATGTGTCGGTTTACAGATGATGAAATAAGCAAAATGATGACTGAGGTGTGCAAATCTCTGATTGTTACCCTTATGAGAGGTGATATCTGATGATTGAAGTTAAAAAATTGACAAAATATTACGGCAAAGGCGAAAGCAGATTTAAGGTGTTGGATAACATAAATTTGAAAATTGCGCAGGGTGATTTTGCCGTAATCCTCGGTGCTTCGGGTTCGGGAAAGTCAACATTGCTGAATGTTCTTTCGGGACTTGAAAAAGCCGACAGCGGAGAAGTTTGCTTTGACGGAAAAGATATTTGCAGTATGAGTGAAAGCGAACGCACAAAATTTCGCAGAGATAATGTAGGTTTTATTTTTCAGCAGTACTATCTTTTGCCGAATATGAATGTCGATAAAAATGTCCGTATGGGTGCAGATTTGGCGTCAAACAGCGATTACAGAAAAATTATAAGTGCTGTTGGACTTGATGACAAAGTTAAGAAATATCCCGGAGAACTTTCCGGCGGAGAGCAACAGAGAGTGGCAATTGCCAGAGCGCTTGCCAAAAAGCCTGCTGTGTTGTTCCTTGATGAGCCGACAGGTGCGCTTGATGAAAAAACAGGCAGACAGGTGCTTGATGTGATTACAAAATTGCAGTCGGAACAGAGATTTACGATGATTATGGTGACGCATAACATTAATATTGCCGAAATGGCGAATACGGTAATTAAGGTGAGTGACGGAAAAATTGCCGAAGTGTATAAAAATGATGTGCGTAAATCTGCATTTGAAATAGGTTGGTGATTTTGTGATTGTCGGAATAAAAGATATAGTAAAAATGGCGGCTGTCTCGGTTGTGTCATTCTGTGCCGTGTTTGTGTGTGCTTTATTTGTGAATTACGGCATTGACATTGCGTCGGTTGAAGCGCTTATAACAACCCCCGAAGCACAAATGATGTATGATGCGCAGATTGCGACATCAAAAGTGATTGTAGGTGCATCGGGCGGCAGTCTTGCATTTACTTCGGTCATTCTCTTGATTTTTTACATTAAAAATTACATAGACAGTCACGGCAAAGAGCTTGGTATATTAAAAGCTTTGGGATATTCCGAGATCCGCATTGCCAGCCGCTTGTGGGTGTTTGCCTTGAGCGTGTTTGTGGGAACTTCTCTCGGTTATGCCGTTGCAAGTGTGTATATGCCCCGACTGTACGAAATTCAAAACAATCTTAGCCTTTTCCCTGAATTCAGTCCGAAATTTCACTTTGAAGTTTTGGTTATTCTCGTGGTTTTGCCGACCGTATTTTTTGCATTGATTTCAATTTTTTATGCTTTTGTAAAGTTGAAAATGCCTGCGGTCAATATGCTGAAAGGAATTGAAAAACAGCCGAAAAAAGTTAAAAAGGTTAAAGTCGATGATTTTAGCTTCTTAAAAGATATGAAGAGAAATACCCTGAGAAGCAGAAAAATACTGGCGTTTTTTGCAGGATTTTCAGCGTTTTGTTTTTCGGCAATGTTGCAGATGTCGGCATCTATGGGCGAATATTCGAGTGATGAAATGGGATTTATTGTGCTGTTGATAGGTCTTACGCTTGCATTTGTGACCTTGTATTTGTCGCTGTTAAGCGTGGTAAAGGCTAATCAAAAGACAATTGCCATGATGAAAGTTATCGGCTACTCGCAAAAAGAGCGTGCAGATTCAGTGATTAATTGCTACAGACCGATTGCGGCTGTCGGCTTTGTTATAGGCTCGTTATATCAGTATTTGCTGATGAATACGATGGTCAATGTGGTGTTTTCCGATTTGTTCGGAGTTAAACCCAAGTATAGTTTCGATTGGAATAGCTTTTGGATTACGCTTGTGCTTTTTATAGTAATATACGAAGGCGCAATGATGTTCTTTTCACACCAAATAAAAAATCAGTCCGTAAAATCAGTTATGCAGGAATAAATTTTGGTTGTTTATAATTACAGATTCAGCATATAAATTAATTTTACATAACACATCCAAAAGAGGGTGTTCCGATTGGAACACCCTCTGATTTTTAATATATCAGGTTTAAACTTGTATTAAGTTTACCTCAAGAAATCCTGTGTGGGAATTACTTGTTTGCGATAGCAGCCTGAGCAGCAGCAAGACGAGCAATCGGAACACGGAACGGTGAACATGATACATAGTCAAGACCGATCTTGTGGCAGAACTCAACAGAAGATGGGTCGCCACCGTGCTCACCGCAGATACCAACATGGAGCTTGCCATTTACAGGCTTACCGAGTTTGATAGCTGTTTCCATGAGCTTGCCAACGCCTGTCTGGTCAAGCTTAGCGAACGGATCGTTCTCGAAGATTTTAGCATCATAGTAAGCGTTGAGGAACTTACCAGCGTCATCTCTTGAGAAACCGTATGTCATCTGTGTAAGGTCGTTAGTACCAAAGCAGAAGAAGTCAGCTTCCTTAGCAATCTCATCAGCTGTAAGAGCAGCTCTTGGGATTTCGATCATTGTACCAACTTCGTACTTGAGGTCGATGCCTGCAGTAGCGATTTCAGCGTCAGCTGTTTCAACAACAACCTTCTTAACGAACTTGAGTTCCTTAACATCGCATACGAGCGGAATCATGATTTCAGGCTCAACTGTCCAGTCTGCGTGTGCCTTCTGAACATTGATAGCAGCACGGATAACTGCCTTTGTCTGCATCTTTGCAATTTCAGGATATGTTACTGCAAGACGGCAGCCACGGTGACCCATCATTGGGTTGAACTCGTGGAGTGAAGCGATGATTGTCTTAATGTCTTCAACGCTCTTACCCTGAGCAGCTGCGAGCTTCTCAATGTCAGCTTCCTCTGTAGGAACGAACTCGTGAAGCGGCGGATCAAGGAATCTGATTGTTACAGGATTGCCTTCGAGTGCCTCATAAAGAGCCTCAAAGTCGCCCTGCTGATAAGGAAGAATCTTGTCAAGAGCAGCTTCTCTTTCTTCAACTGTATCTGAGCAGATCATCTCTCTGAATGCAGCGATTCTGTCCTCTTCAAAGAACATATGCTCTGTACGGCAAAGACCGATACCTTCAGCGCCGAGCTCACGAGCCTTCTTAGCGTCAGCAGGTGTATCAGCGTTTGTTCTAACCTTAAGAGTTCTGTACTTGTCAGCCCAAGCCATGATTCTGCCGAACTCACCTGCGATTGTAGCGTCAACTGTTGGGATAACGCCGTCGTAGATGTTACCTGTAGAACCGTCGATTGAAATGTAGTCACCCTCGTGGAATTCCTTGCCAGCGAGTGTGAACTTCTTGTTAGCTTCGTCCATTGCGATGTCGCCGCAACCTGATACACAGCATGTACCCATACCACGAGCAACAACGGCAGCGTGTGATGTCATACCGCCACGAACTGTGAGGATACCCTGTGAAGCCTTCATACCTGTGATATCCTCAGGTGAAGTTTCAAGACGAACGAGAACAACCTTTTCGCCGTTAGCGTTCCAGTTTTCAGCATCTTCAGCTGTGAATACGATCTTACCGCAAGCAGCACCAGGAGAAGCGCCGAGGCCCTTACCGATTGGTGTAGCAGCCTTAAGAGCAGCAGCATCGAACTGTGGGTGAAGAAGTGTGTCAAGGTTACGGGGATCGATCATTGCAACAGCTTCTTCTTCTGTTCTCATGCCCTCGTCAACGAGGTCACAAGCAATTTTAAGAGCAGCCTGAGCTGTTCTCTTACCGTTTCTTGTCTGGAGCATATAGAGCTTCTTGTTTTCAACAGTGAACTCCATGTCCTGCATATCTCTGTAGTGGTTTTCGAGTGTCTGACAAACATTCTGGAACTGCTCGAAAGCTTCGGGGAACTCTTCAGCCATCTTAGCGATTGGCATAGGAGTACGAACACCTGCAACTACGTCTTCGCCCTGTGCGTTGATGAGGAACTCACCCATGAGCTTCTTCTCACCTGTAGCAGGATCTCTTGTAAATGCAACACCTGTACCGCAATCGTCACCCATGTTACCGAATGCCATTGACTGTACGTTAACGGCAGTACCCCATGAATAAGGGATATCGTTGTCACGACGGTAAACGTTTGCACGAGGGTTGTCCCATGAACGGAATACAGCCTTAACTGCGCCCATGAGCTGTTCCTTAGGATCGTCAGGGAAGTCCTGACCGATTTTCTCTTTGTATTCAGCCTTAAACTGGCCTGCAAGCTCCTTAAGATCGTCAGCTGTAAGCTCTACATCATAAGTAACGCCTCTCTCAGCCTTCATCTTGTCGATGAGCTCTTCAAAATATTTCTTACCAACTTCCATAACTACATCAGAATACATCTGAATGAATCTTCTGTAGCAGTCCCAAGCCCAACGAGGGTTGTTTGACTTCTTAGCGATTACTTCAACAACATCTTCGTTAAGACCGAGGTTAAGGATTGTATCCATCATACCCGGCATTGAAGCACGAGCACCTGAACGAACTGAAACGAGGAGTGGATTCTCCTTGTCGCCGAACTTCTTGCCTGTGATCTCTTCCATCTTTACGATGTACTCGTTGATCTGACCCTGAATTTCAGCGTTGATTTCTCTGCCGTCCTCATAATACTGAGTACAAGCTTCTGTTGTAATTGTGAAGCCCTGTGGTACAGGAAGTCCAAGACCTGTCATTTCTGCAAGGTTGGCACCCTTACCGCCGAGGAGCTCACGCATGTTAGCATTACCTTCTGTAAAAAGGTAAACCCATTTGTTTGCCATAACTGGTAATCCTCCTAAAAAATAAATTTAGATATACGGCTGTGGCAGACTTACCCCTTGGTAAAACCTGCCTGCTTGTATAAGCCTATCGAATATTATAACAAACTTTGGTCAAAATAGCTATATTTTTTTCAAACTTTTTTCTTATAAAAAACAGGTTTTATTTTCGACAATATTGTATAAATCGTTTAAAATGCCTTTTTTTGCCCGATTTTTGTAATTTTCTCTTGAAATTTGTGATTTTTGTGAGATAATATTATGGTATGAACGAGTGCCTTGTGACAGGACTGTCTGCATCTTTGTTGTTTTGTCACAGATAAAAGGAGAAAAAATGAAGAATTGTGCCGTTATCCTCGCAGGCGGCGAGGGCAAAAGAATGAAATCCGACAAACCGAAAACATTGTCGGAGGTGCTCGGCAGACCGATGCTCTGCTGGGTTATGTCGGCTTTAAGGAAAGCCGGTATTGATGACATCTGTGTTGTCAAGGGCTTTAAAAAAGAGTGTGTCGAAGAGTATCTTTCAACCCTCGATTTTTCCGTTGAAAGCGTGTTTCAGGCTGAAAGACTCGGAACAGGTCACGCTGTGATGATGGCAAAGGATTTCCTTAAAAAGCACAGTGGCAATGTCGTTATTCTCAACGGCGACGCTCCGTTTATGGACAGCAAGACTATTGAGGATTCTTTAAAGGCTCACATCGAAAACGGTTGTGCCGCAACGGTTATTTCCGCAAAGGTTGACGACCCGACAGGTTACGGCAGAATTGTCCGTGACGAAAACGGAAATCTGCATGCAATTGTTGAGCAGAAGGACGCCGATGAGGAAACTCTCAAAATAAATGAAGTAAACTCGGGCGGATTCTGGTTTGACTGTCAGCTTCTTCTTTCGGTTCTTGACAGAATCAAGTCTGATAACAGCGCAAAAGAATATTATCTTCCCGACGCAATCAAGCTTTTGCTTGAGGACGGAAGAAAGGTCGGAGCATTCACGGCTCAGTGCAGTGATACGGTTCTGGGTGCAAATGATCCGGCTCAGCTTGAACAGCTTAACGAAATTGCAAGGGCAAAGGGTTACAGCTGTTAATTGTTCGGTTAATCATTGGTAAACATATACTACACACATTAAAATTCAAAGGAGTTATTGCAATGAATTTTCACGGTAAGGACATTAAAATTTTCACCGGCAGTTCAAATGTTGATGTAGCTCAGGGAATTGCAGGCTGTCTTGGTCTGCCGCTTGGTAAGAGTGACTGTACACAGTTCTCGGACGGCGAAATCTCTGTTTCTCTTCACGAATCTGTTCGTGGCAGCGACTGCTTTATTGTTCAGTCAACCTGTGCTCCCGTCAACGACAATCTTATGGAAATGCTCATAATGATTGATGCCATGAAGCGTGCGTCTGCTGCAAGAATCACAGTTGTTATGCCATACTTCGGTTATGCAAGACAGGATAGAAAAGCTAAGGCAAGAGATCCGATCTCGGCTAAGCTTTGTGCAGACATCATCACCTGTGCAGGTGCTGACCGTGTGCTTACAATGGATCTTCACGCAAATCAGATTCAGGGCTTCTTCAACATTCCTGTTGACCACCTTCAGGGTGCGTCACTTCTCGCAAACCATATGAGAGAGAAAATCGGCGGCAAAAATGATGATTATATCGTTGTATCTCCCGACCTCGGTTCTGTAACTCGTTCAAGAAACTTCGCTTCAAAAATCGGCACAGGTCTTGCTATTATCGACAAGAGAAGACCAAAGGCTAATGTTTGTGAAGTTATGAACATCATCGGTGACGCAAAGGGTAAGAAAGTTATCCTTGTTGACGATATGATTGACACGGCAGGTACTCTCTGCAATGCCGCTAACGCTATTGTTGAAAAGGGCGGTGCAACAGAGGTTTACGCTTGCGCTACTCACGCAGTTCTTTCCGGTCCTGCAATTGAGAGAATCCAGAACAGTGCTATCAAGGAAGTTGTTCTTCTTGACACAATTCCTGTTCCGAAGGAAAAGATGATTGACAAGTTCACAATTCTTCCTGTTGCTCCTACATTTGCAGAGGCTATCGCAAGAATCTACAACGACAAGCCGTTCACAGCCGCTTTCGGTTGATAGGCGAACAATTTAATTACATAATTAAACAGGCGGGTTTTAACTAACCCGCCATTTCGCTGTTTTACTGCAAATTTTTCAGGAATAAAACGGTACAATATGTGAGGGTGATTTAATTTTGTTTGGTATAGTTTACGGCTCCGATTCAGATAACAAAATAATGAACAGCTTTGTCGATGAGTATGAAGTGTGGTGCAATGAGGGCAAAAATCCGGATATTGCTTCAATCGACCTCGACTTTGCGCTTGACCTACAAAAGAAAAGACTTGACGAAAAGGGTGTAAAGATTCAGACCGCTTTTACCGATAAGGAAACGGTGAAGGATGAAACCCCGGTAAATGCTTGTACTGCCTACGATATGGGCGAATGTAAGAGTAACATTGCGTCAAAGACATATGAGGTTACGGAGAAATACTTTAAAGACGGAAAGAAAAAGAAAAAAATCAAGGACAGATTTTTCTTCTACACAATGATTACAAGGCTCGAAAACCGAAATTCCGAGGTTGCGTGTTCGTGTCCGAACTGCGGTGCGGTAAGCAGTGTAAGAGAGCTTCTCAACGGTTGTAAAAACTGCAAAACTCGCTTTATTATGGACGATTTGTTCCCGAAGGTTACAAACTTCTACTTTGTAAAAACCTATTCGCTTGCGAACAAGTCAACGAAAAAAGTGCTTGCTCCGTACCTTCTCGGCGGAATTGCCGCCGTTGCGGCATTTACGGTATGGGTGGTTGTAAAGGACGGAACTTTTGATCCCGCAACCGCAAATATGGTCTATGAAATCGGCATAAGAGCAATCCCCGTACTGCTCGGCGGACTTTTGGCGGGGTACCTTGCATGGGCATTAAAAACTCTTTTCGGACTTTTTGTCGGTGCGGCAAAGAGCATTCCGATGATAGGTCCGCACTTCAATTGTCAGAAAAGACTTCCGTGGCTTATGAAAGAGGTTAATCCCAACTTCTCATATGAATACTTTATCGGCAAGGTGCTTGCTTTGCTCAAGATTATGATTTTCAGCGATGATTACACAAACCTCGCAGTCTATGAGGGCAATCCGATGAAAAATCCTTTCGGAGATATTGTTGACATCAAGTACAGAGGAGTGTCAAAGCTTAATTCATTCAATGTCACAAACGGCTGTTGCTATGTTGATATGACCGTTTACGCAACGACCGTGAAAAACAAAAATTCTTCATTTAGGGTTAAAAACGAAAAGTTCAGACTTACCGTTTGCAGAAGTGTGAATGCCATGGATGACGGAGTTTTCACAATGAAAAAAGTAACCTGTAAAAGCTGCGGCGCAAGCTTTGACGCAACAAGAGAACGCAACTGCCCGTATTGCGGAAATCCTTATCATCTCGGCAACGATGACTGGGTTGTTGTAAGCTTCGGAAAAGGTTAATTTAAATTTCAGAATACATATAATATAAATAAGAGGAAAACGGATATGTTCGGAAAAAACAAATCAACGGGTTCAATCGAGTACATTGTAGTGGGACTCGGCAACCCCGACAGAAAATACGAAAACACTCGTCACAACGCAGGCTGGCTTGCGATTGACCGCATTGCCGACAAGCTCGGTTGTGATGTGAACAAAATAAAATACAAAAGCTTTATCGGCACTTGCACTGTAAACGGCGCAAAAGTTATGCTGATGAAACCCACAACATATATGAACAACAGCGGTCAGGCAGTTGTTGAGGCGATGAACTTCTACAAAATCCCACCCGAAAATGTCATTGTAATTTTTGATGACATTTCGCTTGATGTCGGAAAAATGCGTATCCGTTCAAAGGGCAGTGACGGCGGTCAAAGGGGAATGCGCAGTATCATTTATCTCAGCGGAAGCGATAAATTTCCCCGCATCAAGGTTGGCATAGGCGCAAAGCCAAATCCCGACTGGGACCTTGCCGACTGGGTGCTTTCAAAGTTCACTCCCGATGAAATGAAAAAGCTTGATGAAATTTTTGACAATGCCGAAAAAGCAATCGAGCTGATTATTGACGGCAAAACCGACCGTGCTATGAATTTGTTCAACTGAAAAGGGACAAAGAAATGAATAATCTCAACTTTCTTGTTGATGTCCTCAAAGAGTCACCCGTTTTCAAAACGCTTGAAAAGAATGTCAAGCCGGGCAGAACGGTCTGTGCTTCGGGACTTTCAACAATTAACAAATCAAATATTATCTATGCGCTGTGCCGCCTTAAAGGCGTCACGGCATTTTGTCTTGCCTCCGATGAAAAAGAGGCGCAGACTTTGTGCAACGACCTTTCGTGCATGGGACTTCGTGCCTATGTTTATCCCGTGCGTGACTTCAACTTTCTCGACTTTCAGAGCCGTTCGCACGAGTACGAGCACGCAAGACTTAAAGTTTTGCTGAAACTTCTCAACCACGAATGTGATGTTGCAATTGCGTGTGTTGATGCGGCGGCACAGCTCACCGTTCCGAGAAATGTGCTTGAACAGTCGGTTATCGAGTTTGAAGAGGGCAAAGAACTCTCGCTTGAAAAGGCGACAAAGGCGCTTACTCTGCTCGGCTACGAACGCTTTGATGCGGTAGAGGGCAGCGGTCAGTTTTCGCTGAGAGGCGGTATTCTCGACTTCTTTATGCCCGACAGCGAGTACCCCGTCAGATGTGAATTCTGGGGCGATGAAATTACCGACCTCAGCTACTTTGACATTGAAACACAGAGAAGATTTAAAAAGGCTGACAAAATCACGCTTTCACCCTCAACCGAAATCGTAATTGAGGACAGAGCCGCCCTTGCAGATAAAATTGAACACAAGGCAAAGCTCCTCCGTTCCAAGAACAGCGCCAAAGCCAAGGAAAAACTTTTTTCAGAGGCAGAGCTTATCCGCAGCGGTGCAATGATTGCCAATGCGGACAAATTTATCAATCAGATTTACGATAACCCCGAGTCGCTTTTTGATTATCTCGACAGAAATACCCTCGTTTTTGCATCTGAATTTACTGCAATTCAGGAACGGGGAAAGTCAATGGACTTTATCAGCAATGAAACCCTTATGCAAGGCTTTGAGGACGGAACTCTTTGCAGAGGTTTTGACCGCTTTGCACTCACATTCAACGAATGTACCGAGTTTTTGCAAAGTCACGGAACAATCGTGCTTGAAAACTTTGTTCACGGAAGTATGCCTATCAAGCTGTCGGAAATCATCAGCTTTTCAACAAAACAGCTCTCGGCATGGGGCGGTTCGTATAAACAGCTAAAAGAAGATGTTGACGGACTTTTCGCTCCCGAAAGCAGGGGCGTTATTTTTGCAGGAACAGAAAGAGCCGCCAAAAATCTTTGCGACACCTTTAACGCAGACGGCATAAACGCTGTTTACAGCGAGGGTGCGGATAAGATTTCAAAGGGCGAACTGCTTGTTATGCAAGGCGCTTTGAGTGCGGGCTTTGAATATCCGTCACAAAAGTTTTTTGCAATAACCTACAGTCAGGTTTCGTACCGTCCCGAAAAGTCCAAAAAGAAGAAGAAAAAGACGGGACAGGAAATTTACAGCCTTTCCGAACTTGCCCCCGGCGATTATGTTGTACACAATGTTCACGGTATCGGTGTGTTCGGCGGTATAAGAAAAATTGACACTCACGGTGTTGTAAAGGACTATATCAAGATTGACTACGCAAAGGGCGATGTGCTTTATGTGCCTGTAACACAGCTTGATATGGTTGCAAAATATATCGGTCCTAAAGAGGATTCAAGGGTCAAGCTTAATCGACTCGGTTCGGGTGATTGGCAAAAAGCAAAGGCAAGGGTTAAGACCTCTGTCAAGGACATTGCCAAGGAGCTTATCGAACTCTATTCTCAGCGTATGAAAGCCAAAGGTTATGCCTTTTCGGCTGATAATGAGTGGCAGAGAGATTTTGAACTCAGCTTTGAATATGACGAAACTCCCGACCAGCTGCGTTGCTGTGAGGAAATCAAGCACGATATGATGCGTTCGTCACCAATGGACAGACTTCTCTGCGGTGATGTCGGATTCGGCAAGACAGAGGTTGCACTCCGTGCCGCCTTTAAATGTATTGCCGACTCAAAGCAATGCGCATTGCTCTGCCCCACAACAATTCTTGCATGGCAGCATTATCAGACGGTTATCAAGCGTTTTGAGGGTTATCCCGTTCGTGTGGAACTGCTTTCAAGATTCCGCACAGCAAAACAGCAGAAAGAAATTCTCCAAAAGCTAAAGCGTGGAGAAATTGATATGATTGTCGGAACTCACAGACTTGTGCAGAAAGATGTTGAATTCCGTGACCTCGGACTTGCAATCATAGATGAGGAACAGCGTTTCGGTGTTGCTCAAAAGGAGAGGTTCAAGGAACTGTGCAAAAATGTAGATGTGCTTACGCTTTCGGCTACTCCTATTCCGAGAACCCTCAATATGGCGATGAGCGGTCTGCGTGATATGAGCGTTATCGAAGAAGCGCCGACAAACCGTCAGCCTGTTCAGACCTATGTGCTTGAACACGATGATGCGGTTATCAACGAGGCAATCCGCCGTGAGCTCCGCCGTGGCGGTCAGGTGTTCTATCTTCACAACAATGTTGAAACAATTTCTTCATGTGCCGCAAAAATTCAGGAGGCTGTTCCCGAGGCAAAAATCGCAATCGGTCACGGCAAAATGAAAGAGGGCGAACTCAGCGAGGTTTGGCGACAGATGCTTGAACAGGAGATTGATGTGCTTGTCTGCACAACAATTATCGAAACGGGTGTCGATTTGCCGAATGCCAACACCCTTATTATAGAAAATGCCGACTGTATGGGACTTTCGCAGTTGCATCAGCTCAGAGGTCGTGTGGGCAGAAGTTCACGAAGGGCATATGCCTACTTTACCTTCAGACGGAACAAGGTCCTCACGGAGATTCAGCAGAAAAGGCTTGCCGCAATCAGGGAATTTACAGAATTCGGCAGCGGCTTCCGCATTGCAATGCGTGACCTTGAACTGCGAGGTGCGGGCAATATTATGGGCGCACAACAGCACGGTCATATGGAGTCGGTCGGTTACGATATGTACCTCAAGCTTCTTGACGAGGCAGTGAGTGAAGAAAAGGGCGAGCAGAATGTCACCAAAGACCTCGACTGTCTTATCGACATTTCGGTTGACGCTCATATTCCCGAAAGCTATGTTGAAAGTCTTACGCTCCGCCTTGATGTTTACCGCAGAATTGCCGACATCCGCAGTAATGAGGACGCTGACGATGTTATTGACGAACTTCAGGACAGATTCGGCAAGATTCCGAACTCGGTTCTCGGACTTATCGACATTGCCCTTGTGCGTAACCGTGCTTACTCAATGGGTGTGTATGAAATCAGACAGAACGGCACAATGCTTATGCTCTATGTAAACGAGCTTAAGTCACCGCAGGTTGCCGACTTGCTCATTGCTTTGGGCGGAAAAGCAAAGCTTGTTGCAGGGGCAAAACCGTGTGTTGCGGTCGAGTGTAAAAACAGCACCGCTCCGCTTGAAACCCTCACCAAAATTTTCGGTGTGCAGTAAGTTTTTGACTTTAAAGGCGAGATTTGCAGGAAAAATTTTCCCTGAAAGTACAAAATTACTGCTTTTTGTAGGATTTTCTCAACAAAATTTTATAAAAATGTAGACAATGACAAATTTTTTGTGTATAATCGTAAGGTACATTATCCTGTGAAAGTGTGTTTTGCAGGACACTTAGCATTTAATTTTTTTAAAGGACGGTAAAAAACTATGAAGCCTAATATCAAGGTTGGTTCATTTTTACTTGCAATTGTTATGATGTTCTCAGTTTTTGCAATTGCAGGTTGTACACCCACAACTCTTAACAAAGAATGGTCGTATAAGACAAGCGACAACGAGCTTGCCATCGGCGTTTATATCTACTCACTTAATGCAGCTTACAGTAAGGCTGAAAGCTATGCTAAAAAGCTTGACGATTATGATTCGACATCTGACAAGTGGCTTGATGAAAAAATCAAGGATGATGACGGCAAAGAGCAGGTTGCAAGAGAGTGGATTAAGGATCAGGCAAAGAAAATGTGCCTCAGCTACCTTGTAGTTGACGAACAGCTCAAAAAGGAAAATGTAAACATTGGTCAGGCAACTCTTGATTCAGCAACAAGTCAGGCTGAAACATACTGGAATGTCGGCCCTTACGCTTCACAGGGTTATGTAATGCCAATGAAAGACCAGTACGAAAAGTACGGTGTTTCACTCGACAGCTTTGCATACTGCACAACTCTCTACAACACAAAGTATGAGGCATTGTTTAAGGCAGTTTACGGCAAGGGCGGTTCAAAGGAAGTTTCAGACTCCGACCTTACAAAGTACTTCAAGGAAAACTACATAGATTATTCATATCTCCCTGTGAACCTTTATACATCAACAAAAGATGAGGCAGGTTCATCAAAGAATGTTGCAATGAGCGACAAGGAAATCAAGAAGATTGAAGACCAGCTCAACGGCTACAAGTCAGACCTTAACAAGGGCGGTTCATTTGATGATGTTATTGCGTCATATAAGAAGTCAAGCGGTTCGGAAACAGATTCTTCTGTTTCAAATGTAGAAGTTCTCGACAAGAGCTCAATCGGTGACGAGCTTAAGACAGCTATCGGCAAGCTTAAGACAGGCAAGGCTGAAACACTCAAGGTTGGTGACGGCGACAGCGCAATCTACTACCTCGTTTATAAGAAAGACATCAACAAGGATGTTGACAGCTACATCGGCAACGCAGACAACAGATCAAATGTACTTGCATCAATGAAGTCAGACGAGTTCTCAAAGTACATTGACGGTCTTGCAGAAAAGATTAAGTATGAAGAAAACACCTCTGTTCTCGATAAGTACAAGCCTGAACTCTTCTTCGTAGCAGTTGAGCCTACAACAGCAGCGGCTACAACAACTGCCGCAAAGAGCGAGTAATTGCAGGTTTTCGGAAATTTTTTACAGACGCAGTTTCAGATTATTCTGAAGAAAGGGGCTTTTATGAAAAAACATTCAAAGCTTTGCGCAATTTTTCTGACGGCACTTTTGAGCATTTCTGCTGTGAGCTTTTCTGTATCGGCAGTCGGTGAGGAGGTTGATCCCGGCGGAGATTCAAGCGTTATTGTTGATCCCGTAGAGCCGGAGCCCGAGCCCGAACCGGAACCATCACCGGAGCCGGAGCCGCAGCCGCAGCCCGATCCTGTGTATCCGGATTCTTCGGACAGCTCATCATATGTAGATCCCGGCTATTCGTCAAGTGATTCGTCATATGACAACAACTATAACTATGACAGTAGCTATGACTACAACAACGGTTATGACAATAATTACAGCAGCAGTCAGACTTACTACTACTCTGAGCCGTCATATGTAGGCGGCGGTCAGTCATATGTTGCTCCGTCGAACACTGCTCCGTCAGCTTCACTTATCAAGTCTGACAATAACATTGACGAAAAGACCCTTTCAAGCAGTGATTGGTCTGATATTTCAAAAAATTTGAAAAATGCCAATGCGTCGGGTTCGGACGGTGATGACTTTAATTTCATCAAGAACAACAACAGCAAGGGTGACAACGGTCACTGGATGCTCTATGTTTCGATTGTTCTTCTTGCTCTCGGTGTTGCAGGCATTGCATATTTTGTAATTTCAACTGTTCTCAACAAAAAGAAGAGAGTCGCAGTTGGCGGAAGAAACAACGCTCCAAAGAGTAAGTCTGCACAGTCAGCCGCAAAAGCACAGCGTTACAGCAGTAACGATGATTATGCTGATGATTACACATCTTCAAACAAAAAGCCTGAAAGACGCAGTAAATACGATACCGCCGAAATCAGACTTCCCAAGAACAACTCAAAGGGCGGCAGAAGATACAAGTAATCAAATTAGTTGAATATTAAAACAAATACCCCCTCGGATTTATCCGAGGGGGTTCTGTTATTCATAATCAATGCGTTCAATTTTAAAAATTACAGGTCTTGTTCCGTCCGAACAGCAGGTTATCATAACATTTTCGTCTTTCATCCAGCCCTGCATTATAGAACCGCCCTGCAATCCCGTGTAGATATAGCGTGAAATAGCGTCCCACGCTTCGGAACAAAACGGTATTTTCGGACCGCCTGCAACTTTGTCGGCATTTCCTGTAGTCTTAACCAATGTGTTAAGTCCCAAATGCCAAAAATCATCTTTGTCGCCGTCACGATAAAAGATAAATTCATCGCCCACATTATAACAGGGACAAGCACCTGAATTTGGGTCGGCACAGTACTTGTGCTGTAATTCGGGATAAATTTTTTGTCCAAAACTGTAACTTTTACCTTGTGTTTCATATTATTTTTTTCTCCAAATATTATACGCCCATTAATAAAAATCAGTTTTTGTCATACGGTTTTTTGTATGCCTCTTTGAACGGTCTGACTGTGCCGTCTTTTTCTTCAACGCTCACATTGTCGAGAGTTGCGTTGAACTGGGTGCGAATTTCGCTGAGATAGATTTTGTAGAGTTCTTTTTGCTCTTTCTGTTCAGCCTCGGTAAGCCCCTGCTCCTTTTTCTTTTTGGCAAGTTCGTTAATTCTGTCAAGCATTTTTTTATCCATAAGTCAATCCTCCTGACCGATATTTTTGTTTTGAAAGCAATTTGCTCAATAGCTATAATATCACACAATGGAACAAAGTGCAAATTTTTGAATTGTCAATTGAAAACGAAAAAATTTTGTGCTATCATTCAATTAAAGCCGTTTTACGGCAAATTCTTTTGGCGGTGAATTATGGAAAATTTCAGCTTATTGCACCCGACAAATTCAAACGCAACCTACAGAACCCTTAACAAAGAGGCTCTCAACGATTTGTCGGTCGATTATATATGTGACGCTCTCACAAAAGAGCCATATGAACGCAACAGCATAAAGCAGCTGCTGATAAATATTACGGATGACGAGGAAGTTATAAAATATCGTTGTGATGTTTTTGAAGATTTTCTCCGCTTTCCAAAGTTGCGTGATGATTTGTCCGCACTCCTTGTAAAACTCAACGATTTGCGTGAAATCGAACGCTTTCAAAAGGACACCGAGGCATCTTCTTTGTGGCAGCTTGTGAACCGACTTCGTGAAATGGACGGCTATGTTGATTGCATTACAAGGATAAAAAACACGCTTGAAACGATTGATGTAAGGTCACAAGGACTTCTTGAACTCAAGAAAAATGTTCAGTCAATCTACAATGACAGCGGTTTTCCCGATTTGAAAAAGGATATAATCGACACTCTTGCTAAGGCCCAAAAGCTCAAGAGCATTACACTCGGTGTGAACCTTGACGATTTACTCCGTCCAAAGAGCGTGGGCGTAATTTCGCTCAATGACAAGGAGTTCACCGACAGCGGTATCCTCAAAAGATTTATGAAGTTTGCAAACCGTGACAGCGAACTGCATCACGGCAACGATGTTTCGGGATTTTTAAGCTTTCATCCGTCCAATCCGTCAACTTCGCAGTTCGGACTCGGACAATTCGTTGTTGGTGCTCAGCAAGATGTAAACACCACAATGGGCAGTTCTTTGACAGGCGCTGACCCGATGTCGGACGCTCTCAAAAATGTTGTGACGGATATTCTCCGTAGAACCGTCAACGATATAAAATCAATGCTCAACAGGTATGTCAATGTCAACGGCTATTCGTTCGTTTCGCTTATGCCCGAAATCATCTTTTATATCCGTTTTGCCGAACTATGTGACAGAATGAAGAAGAAAAATCTTCCGCTCTGCAAGGCAGAGGTTCTTCCTAAAGAGGAAAGAAACTGCTGTCTTAGAGATGTTTACAACCTCAAACTCGGGATAAAATCCGCAAACGGCGAGGATTTGGATATTGTCACAAACGATATTGATTTTGACGACGACAGGCGAATTTACATTTTGACAGGCCCGAACCGTGGCGGTAAAACCACGATTACTCAGGCGGTCGGACTTGCATTTTTGCTTGCTCAAAACGGAATTTATGTTCCCGCAACGAAGATGAAATTCAGCCCCTGCGACAGCATTTTCACGCATTTTCCAGCCGATGAAAACGATACCGTTGACCTTGGCAGACTCGGTGAAGAAAGCAAAAGACTTGCCGAAATTTTCTCATCCGCAAGCCGTTACAGTCTGCTTTTGCTCAACGAAAGCCTTGCAACAACCAATGTTGCCGAGGGCTTGTACATTGCCCGTGATGTTGTAAAGTCAATGCGGTACCTCGGCACAAGGGCGATTTTCAACACCCATATGCACGATTTGGCACGCAATCTTGACGAAGTGAACACAACCGTAAAAGGTGACAGCAAGGTCGAAAGTATGGTAACAGGCGTTGAAAACGGACAGCGTTCGTTCAAGGTTTTCATCGCTCCGCCTCAAGGTGTAAGCTATGCCAAAGACATTGCCGAAAAATACGGTGTAACCTTTGACAAAATCAAAAATCAGATTGATCGGCAGCGTGTCGCTGCACCCGATTCGGGAAGATAGTTTGTAATATAAAAAACATATTATGCCCGAGCGGAAGTTTTAATTAAATGTAAAATTGAAAATGTAAAATTGAAAATTGCGGTCGGGCAGACAGTTTGCGAAATGCAAATCATTGTCGCCCGACTGTTTTTGTATATATGAAAGTTGTTGTATGACTGTAGGGGTAGCCTTGCGACCGCCGCCGGTGGCGGATAAAGGGAGCAAAGCGCTGTCTGAAATAACGAGCATAAGGAAGTGCATTTATGTACGACGCATTGCGACTATATTTCAGACGGGAGTTCAGTGACCGCCATTTGTTTTGGTTGTGAAACCAAGACAATCGGTAGGGGCGCTCATCGGGCGCCCGTCTTGATGAAATTTTATGTTTAACAAAAATTTTATGATGTAATGAAAGTTATGTATAATTTTGTAGCGGCGAACCGTGTTCGGCACTACGGTGTTGCAATCATTTTGTTGTATTCAGAAATTCGTACAAAAGAAAACGGAGTGCGTAACGCACTCCGTTTTCTTATGCCCACAAAATAATAAAAAAAGAAGGAAATAGCTATTCAATAAAGAAACAGTTTGAATTTGCAGGATTTTATGATATTTCCTACAAACTGTTATCTTATGCGAGTATTTTAGCACCAACAGGCATAAAAGTCAAGAGTGTTAGGCTATTTTTTGTTATTGATAGTAATAATATCGTTTAACTTTATACATTGAATAAATCAGGTGTCTGAAATTTATGCAGATTATCAAAAGAAACCTGCCTGTCTGAAGAAGAAAATCCACAAAAACATCGTGAAACACGCCAAAACCGAGGTGAAAACTACCGCCGCACCTGCAAGTTTGTAGTCGCTTTCCATTTGTTGTGCCATTGTGAATGACGAAACCGCACACGGTGAGCAGAAAAGTCCGATCAGTGACACAAAGTCAACTCCTCTGATTCCGATTAGCGCTGCCGTTCCGAGGCAGAGTGCCGGCACAACAACAAGCCTTGCGATTATGCAGATTATCAGGTTGCGTGAACAGCCTTTTATGCTGTCGAATGTAACCGACGCACCGAGTACAATGAGCGCAAGCGGAGTTGCAACCGCCGCAATGTCCGAAACCGTTTTGCCGATTGTTTCGGGCAGTTTTACATTGAACGCAACCGACAAAAGTCCGAGTACAGAGCCGATAATCAGCGGATTTTTGGCAATGCCTTTTAAAATTTTCAGCACATTTATCTTTTGCCCTCTGAAAATTTCCAGCGTGATAACGGCAAGCATATTGTAAATCGGAACGATTACGGCAACGAGTACTGCGGTCATTCCAAGCTTGTCCTGACCGAAAATGTTCGCTGCAATCGGAAGTCCCATCAGCACAAAATTACTTCGATAAATTGCCTGAATCATAGCACCTCGGCTGTAATTCGACTTTTCGACAATCAGCGTGAAACCGACCGACAAAAAGTAAATCGAGAACACAGCAATAACCGCAAATGCAAGCAGTTTTCCATTGAAAACGCTTGAAAAATCCGAGCCGTAAATGTTGTTGAACATCAAAAACGGAAAAAATACATTAAAAACTATTTTATTTAACTGCGGAAGAAAACTTTCCTGCAAAATTTTTAATTTTCTGACAAGAAAGCCGATAAAAAGCATAATGAACATCGGCAGAACCGCATTAAGTGCAACAAAAAAACTCTCCATATAATCACCTCTTTTCAGCATACCACATTGCAGAAAAATTTTCAATAAAAAGCATATGCCCGAAAATGTGCATTTATTCAAGTTGAAATATGTCGGTTCCTGTGTTAAAATGGGTTGTACAACACAAAATGAATTATGAGGTGCAACGATGAAAAAATGTGAATTCTGCGGAAAGCAAATTTCGTATTTTGACCAATACTGTGATGACGAATGTCATATTAAGGCGAATAAATTCTACGAAAAAAGTGAGCGTTTCAGCAAGGTGTTTTCGATAATCAATGGCATATGTGTGTTCGGAATTCCTGTGGGTCTGTTTTTGATTTCGTTTTCAAGAAGTGTTGGCCTGACTGTTGCACTTGCAAGCTGTATAATTCTTGGAATAATGCTCATTATTCTGCCGTTTCCGACAGAAAATATGATTTCAAAATTCAAAATTCAAAAAGCTGTAAAAATAACAAGAATAATCGGCTGTGCGGTAATCTTTCTCGGACTGCTCATCATACCGCTTTCATTCATTATTGATTAAAACTGAATAAAACGAAAAATTGCGTCAATACTATTTTCAGCAAATACAAAGGAGGACTTTGAATGCTTGATAAAATAGCATTGACGCTTCTTATTATCGGTGGACTCAACTGGGGTAGCGTCGGTATTTTTCAATTTGACCTTGTTGCGTGGATTTGCGGCGGACAGACAGGTATCATAAGCCGCATTGTTTACATCCTTGTCGGACTGTCCGCAATTTGGTGCATTACGCTTTTGTTCAAAGATACAAGCGACACCGTGTCGGACGGAACAGTTGCGGATTCGTAGATTTTATGAATTATTGTGATGTAGGGGCGAACCGTGTTCGCCAGCCGTGTGCAACACACACGGTTGAACGCAATGCGTTCAAATTTAAAAATACGGATAAGAAATAACTATAAACAAAAAACAGGCTGTCATATGACAACCTGTTTTGTTATGTAAAGTTTATTGCTTAGCAGATTTATTTAATTAAAGTGCTTCAACGATAGCTCTTGTATCTCTTGCGATAACCATTTCTTCGTCTGTTGCAATGAGTTCAACTCTGATTGCTGAATCAGGTGTTGAAAGTGTGCCTGTAACACCGCATGTAGCCTGCTTGTTGAATTCCTTATCCATCTTAACGCCAAGACATTCAAGATAGTCGCAAACCTTTTCACGAAGCATTGGCTGATTTTCACCGATACCTGCTGTGAATACGATACCGTCACAACCGCCGAGTGCTACATAATAGCTGCCGATGTACTTTGCAATCTGATAGTAAAGCATTTCGTGAGCAAGGTGAGCTCTCATATTGCCGTCTGCCTCAGCCGCACAAACATCACGGTCATCTGATGAAACACCTGAAATGCCTAAAAGACCTGATTCCTTGTTGAGAATCTTTGACATCTCTTCGGGTGTGAGGTGTTCTTTTTCAGCGATAAATGTGATAACCGACGGGTCAAGTGAACCTGAACGAGTACCCATCATAAAGCCGCCGAGCGGAGTAAGACCCATTGTTGTGTCGATAACCTTGCCGCCCTTAACAGCTGTGATTGAAGAACCGTTGCCGATGTGACAAGTGATGAGTTTGAGCTCTTCCTTTTTTCTGCCCATAAGGTCAGCCATTTTTTCGGAAACATAACGGTGAGAAGTGCCGTGGAAACCGTACTTTCTTACACCGAACTTTTCATAATACTTGTAAGGTACTGCATACATAAATGCTTTTTCCGGCATTGTCTGGTGAAAAGCAGTATCAAAAACCGCAACCTGCGGAACTTTTGGTCCGAATACCTTTGTGCAGGCCTCAATGCCCTGAAGGTGTGCAGGGTTGTGAAGAGGTGCAAGAGGAGCAAGCTCTCTGATTTTGTTGATTACCGAGTTATTTACAAGCACCGACTTGTCAAAGTACGCACCGCCCTGCACAACTCTGTGACCTACGGCGGAAACCTCGGACAAATCGCTGATTGCACCGTATTCGGGATCTATGAGTGCATTTTTAACAGCCTCAAAAGCCTGAGTGTGATTAAGCATCTGTGTTTTGCGTTCAATTTTTTTGCCGTCGGGTGTTTTAAAACCGATGAAAGCACCGTCCTGACCGATTCTTTCACAGTTACCCTTTGCGAGAACTGCCTCGTTGTCAGTATCAATAAGCTGGTACTTGAGCGAGGAACTGCCTGCGTTGATTACGAGAATTTTCATTACAATCGTCCCCTTTGGTAGTTATT
>OIZT01000028.1_pt1 | contig 125862 bp, 130 predicted proteins | sample 1588611 | NCBI WGS metagenome assembly OIZT01 (sample SAMN03283278) | human gut metagenome | biome: human-associated habitat; material: feces | host: Homo sapiens | place: Peru | collected 2012
GGTTCCATGTTTTTGAGGGCTTTAAAACGAACGGCCATATTTGTTCCGATTATCAGAATATGAGATAGTGATAGGCGGTGAATGAACTGTGAAAAAAACTGTATTTTCTCTGTTGTTAATTACAATTATACTCTTTTGTTCTTGTACGACAAAAGTTAAAGACAATACAACAAAAGATAACCCCATAACCAAAAAAACCGATAATACCACAACTTCGGAAGTAAGTACAACAAGTTCCAAGCCTTTCTACACCAAAGAGATTAAAGAAAACTCGGCTGATCCGTATTCAAGTCTAATCAAAGAAATGTGTGATAATATAATGGAATGTTGGAATTCAACAATCCCGGAATATAAGGAAAAAGGATTAGAGAACTATATAAAGAGATTTGATGACTTGTTTTATTTCCTGTATGATTTAGATAAAGACGGTACAAATGAACTTCTTCTCGGAACTATACAAAAAGTCGGTACGGACTTTGAGGATATCAATGCGCCGGAAAAAATCTGCATATCAAGTCTTTATACCGTTAAAAATGGGAAAGCAGTTAAAGTCGATAACGGTGTATGGATGAATTATATTATAATTATGGAGCGTATTCTCTACTCAAACGGTGTTATTGTTACCAAATGGGGCAAAGAAATAAAGCCATGCTATTCTGCAGCAGCTTTTGAAAACGGAGAAATGAATATGAAATGCTATATACTCTATGATGATACAGGCATAGATGGTGATTTTTTGAAAGTGACTAACTTTGACACTATGAAAACAGTTAAAATTAAAAATGACGAGTATTACAGCATTTACAATCAATACTGCGGCAACGCAAAGGTTGTTGATATTGATTGGAAGCGAATTGATGAGTACTCGGTAAAATAATCTGCATTATTTCTCGTGATACAGCATAACTTGTTACAAAGGAGTTGACAAGCTATGTCTTTAATCGGAACGAAAAAAACTTTGAATTTTCACAAATACAGCCTCAAGGCAACGGAGATAATGTCAAACTGGAAATTATTTTTGCCGATAATTTTTACATTTGCGGGGATTATTTCCGGCTGTTTCGGCGGAAAAGGGGAGGGGAAGCTTTATTTAAAAATAACCGACTATTTTACGACCGTCATCCTTACAAGAGATATTACTTCAATCGGCTCGGAATTTTTGATTTATCTTATTTTTCCGGCAGTATTTTTGATTGTAATATTTTTTCTCGGTCTCTCGGTATTCGGTGCACTGATTACAAATGTTATGCCGCTGATTTACGGATACATTATCGGCTGTATTTCATTTTTTCTTTACAATGAATATACGCTTAAGGGTCTTGGATATTGTATAATAATGATTTTTCCTTACGGCACTTTATGCCTGCTTGCGATAGTATTGTGCTGCCGTGAAAGCATAAATATGTCCGAGTATATTATGAAAAGCATTTCAAAAACGACAAAATTCCCGAATTACGGATTTGCCGTTTATTACAAATCGTTTTTCAGGAATTTAATATTTATAGTCGGAGCATCGGCTCTTAAAACAATACTTGAATATCTATTCGGCGGTCTTTTTGCCTTTTAATTTGTTTAGCGGGTTTGACGAAACAGCGTCCTTAAGCTGCGAATTGACGATATGAGTATAAATCTCGGTTGTGGCAAGATTTTCATGACCGAGGATGTCTTTTATAAGCAGGACATCAACACCGCCTTGCTGATACATGAGCGTTGCGGCCGTATGTCTGAGCTTATGGGTCGAAAGACCACGGTCGCCGAGACCGCATTTTTCAATATATTTTTCAACGATATGCTGAACGGACTTCGGACTGATTCGGCATTTTCTGCTGCTGAGAAAGAGGGCATTCTTGTCTTTTACTCCGTCTACCGGACGAACCTTCATATACCCGTTAATTGCGTTAATGCACATTTCGTTAAGATAAATCGTACGTTCCTTGTTTCCTTTGCCCGTAACCGTCAGAGTATTGTCACTTTTTATGTCACTGTAATTCAGGCTGCAAAGCTCCGAAAGACGCAGGCCGCAGTTGAGAAAAATCGTCAGAATGGCATAATCACGTTCTTTATTGCGTCCGTCAACGCTGTCGAGAAGCTTGATGCTCTCGTCAAGAGTCAGATATTTGGGCAGGCTTTTCTTTTGTTTGGGGGATTCAAGCTCTTCCATGGGATTTTCGGGAATAACCTTGATTTTAAGATGAAGATACTTAAAAAAAGCTCTGATTGAAGAAACCTTTCTTGCAACGGCAGCGTCATTATTTTTTCGCTCGCTTCTGCAATATGACAGGAACGCATAGGCGTCGGCAATTTTTATCGTTTTGATGAAATCAAGGCCGATAAAGTCGATTGCAATTTTTTCAAAGTCGCTGTCCTTGGGTACAAGTCCGTGGTAAACAAGAAGAAATCTGAAAAACAATCGCAGGTCAGAAGCGTACTCAAGCACCGTAAGCTCGGACTTGCTTTTAACGACGGAAAGATAGTTGAGAAACTCAACGACATACGGCGGCAGTGAAACAAACTCCTCTTTATGCATAATAACGCCCCTTTAATTTGAAAATTTTGCCTGCTTCGATAGGGTAATATCATTATAACACAGGTCATCAAAAAAATCAAGTAAAGATACAAAAGAAATACTATTTAGCTGTTTGTTTTTGTGCAATTTGCCTATAGTAGCCTTTTTCCTTGTCAATCGGCTCGGTGAGCGGTGGAGATTTTCGGAGCGTTTAAGCGTAGAAAATACGACCGTTTACCGATTGACAAAGCAGAATAATATATAATATTTCAAGGGTGAGCCGCCGCAATGGTGGCTTGCCCTTATTTGCATTTCATATTAATTATCGTTTCTTGTCGCTCAGACCGAGGATATAATCAGAAGTTACATTGTAGTATTTTGCTAATGTTATTAAGTGTTCTATTGGAAGTGGGTGTTTTCCGTTTTCGTACTTGTTGTAGTAACCTCTTTCTGTGTTTAGTACATCTGCAATTTCTTGCTGTGTTCTTCCTTGTTCGTTTCTCAGTTCTTTAAGTCTTTGTTGATAATTCATAATTTTATTACCTTTCTTTTGTTTATTGTTACAATTTTATTATATGTCACATTTTACACCTTGACAAGTGGCAGATGTGACACTATAATATAGCTGTAATGTGTGAGTTATGACACATTAAATACACTGAAAGGACAGAAAAGCAATGTATTTTGTAATGGCAGTCGATTTATTCGGCGAATTTAGTATTGACCGTTTCAATTCATACGATAATGCCGTTTTGGTATATAATCGCTTGAAGTCTACTGGTTGGTATGAAGTGGTTAAAATTTTCGATTCTAAATTGAATGAGAGGTGTTTTATCAATGAAAAAAAGAAAGCGTAAACTTCTTCTTACTCATTCGCAAGTCGAGAAATTTATAACTTCTGACGGTATTCTTACCGTTACTTCACATCGTGATTGTAGAACGGGTGTTACACTTTACTCCGTTGATTTGAACGGTGTTCCCGTTATTACTTGCGATAATAAGTATTTACTTTGTGTTCTTTGTCAAGACCACGGCGAATGGCTTGTTGAGGAGCTTGCCGATATTCTTATGTATCGTGACATTGAACAGACCTTTTCACATTCAGAAAGCGAGGAATAAATATGTTAAATTGTATAATACATGGACGTGTTGTAAATTCGGGAGTGATTGACCGTAGCAAATCAAATAAACCGAATCTCAACTTTGTTGATATCTATGTCGAGGGTGACGGCGGTACACACCGTGTATATAAGTTCCCGAAACCTCAGTCCGTAAAGTTCGGTGATTCCGTTACTTTGTCCGTAAATTCCTATGACGGCGAGAGAGAATATCTTGCCTATGTAAGCGAGGTTAGCTAATTATGTTTAATAGAGATAGTAAGCATTTTGTTTTTCTGAAAATCCTTTCCTTTGTTTTATTTTTCGTGCTTACTATCTCTGTTTTTTCTTTGACTGCATTTGCAGGGGAGTACACAGATACAAATAAATCAAAATATCATCTTGCTAATTGGTACGGCTTAGACGAGCTTCCCTACGGTGAAAATTCGGGTGTCGTTTATCTTAAATTTCATAACGGGTCAAAATGGATTGATTTAACAATTTGTTTTAATAAATGTACTCCTATGGCTCAATATGTCGGCTCATTGGATTCGCCTTCTAATTATGAAAATAATGTAATTATTAAAGATTTTGCTTGTTCTCATTTGTGGGGATTAAAATCGGGTGCAAAGGTGAGTTTAGGTAATTCTTTCTATTTTTCATGTGTTTCGGATTCTCCTGTTCTTTATACGTTCGGAAATACGGGCGAAAATTGGAAAGAATTGAAATGGTCTTACGTTTCTACTCCTGTTTATCGTGACTTTGAAACCGTTGACGGTCAGCTTGGAACATTGCCAAGTTATAAAACCTGTTATGTTTATCTTGATGTCCCGCTATCGACTATTGGCTTTCATATGCAGGCTGACGCTCGGTGGTATTGTTATTCTAATCAGCTTATGGTTAATAATCTTTCTGGAAATTATACTAAAGATAACATTGACCTTATTGCAATTACTTATAATGTACCTCGTGATTCTCAGTATTCGGGTACAGATTCTTATAATACTGTAAAGACCGATGTTGCTGAATATGCATATGCTTGTTATCCGTCCTCAGAGTGTCTGAGAGATTGGCAGTTGTGGGATTTAGAAAATAAGAATTTTAAAAAAATTTCTGATAGTCTTTCTATGCTCGACAATTTGTATTTTTCTTTAGGTGGAATTGAGGGTGCAATTTACGACCAAAATGAAAAACTTGACCAGATGAACGAAACTTTAAATCAGATTATGCACCCCGAAGATTACCCGTCTGGCGGTCTTTTGAATGATAAGTCTTATTCCGACCAAATTGACGGGGTAATCGGTGAAGTTAAAACAGATACTTCCGCTTCTCAATATATTACTTCTCTTTCCGCTTCGTTTATCGTTATTCGTGGGATATGGGATAAAATTGTAAATACTTTTGGCTTTGCTCCCGTAATCGGTCTTTTGCTTTTCCTTGCTTTCGTTGCATATTTGCTTGGTCGAGCCTTGAAAGGTAGGTCGGAGTAATGAGTTTTATAGTAGATTGGATAAAAGAACTTTCGGGAACTATCGGCGGTTTATTGCAGTTCTTACTATCTCTTGTAAAAGGTCTTTTGAACCTCATACAGGCTTTGCCGTCGTACATAAATCAATTAACAACTTGTGTTGGCTATTTGCCCGAAGTCTTAATAACATGGTTCGGAATAGGTATAACGGTTACAATTATTTTTCTTATTCTCGGACGTCGTGACGGTGGTGACTGATTATGGTTGATGAAAATATTTTCGGCTTTGTTTGGCAGAGCTTCGAGGTTATTAAGGTTTTACTTACTTCAATAAAAATCAGTTTCGGCGGTGCTACGGTTAATCTTTTACAGTTTTCGTTAGGTATTATCGTTTTCGGTGTTGTTATGGGTCTTTTTGTTAATTATACGAAGAAAGAAAGTGCATCCGATGTATCAAGTGCTTATGACCGTTGGCAACGTAAAAAGAATAAAGGTGATTAAATGAATTACGATTATTATAACAGACAAATATATGAACTTCTGAACGGCGATATAAAGCAACTTTTGAATAATATATATTCTGCCGTTACTCAGCTTTTAAACGTTTCACAGAGCATACAAACGCTTTGTAGCTCAATTTCCGTTTATGCTTCGCATATAGCTGTTTTTTCACTAATGCTTGTTTTATTTTATGTCGGATTCAAATTCTTACGAATAAGGAGTAAAACATTATGATTGATTGGCTCAACTCTATTGGTTTATCCGTAACATCAGAGTACGGGTATATCGTATATACAACCGCTTGTGTTTTGGCGGTTATGGTTTGTTCTGCTATTATTTCCTGTATATTTAGCGCTGTATTCGGGATATTTAATAGATAATTTTAACGAAAGGAGTTATACATATGACTGAGATTGCAACTTCCCTTGATACCCTTACACAGGCTTTTGCTTGGATTCTTGATAATTTCAAGGCTTTCGCTGAAAATATGCTTGCTACGCCCTTGTTCCTCATTCCTGTAGCTATTTTCTGCGTTGGTGCTTGTATCGGACTTGTAAAGCGTCTTGTATAATTCATACACCCTCTGCCCTCTGCCTTGGCAGGGCAGGGGGTGTTATCTTTTGGAGTGATCTATAATGCAATTTATTTGGGATATTACATTAAAAATGATGAGTTTTCCTTCTATCTATATTTTTATTGCTTCTTTGGCTTTTGTAAGCCTTGAACTTCTTGTTAATAAACTTTGGAAAGGTGGTTTTTGATATGGTTACAGGCTATTTTGGTTTGCCCGGTGCAGGAAAAACTACATTTTTGACACGTATTGCACAAAAGGAGCTGAAACGTATTGTTAAAGGAAAAAGCCCTTATTCTCATATTCTCACTAACTTTTATTGTAGAGGTTGCGAAAAAATCAATTATTCAGAACTTGGAAATTTTGAGATTAGCAACTCTCTCATATTACTTGACGAAATAACCCTTGACGCTGATTCTCGTAACTTTAAACAGTTTGATTCAGAACATAAAGAGTTTTTTTTATTACACAGACACTATAATTGTGATGTTATTTACTTCACTCAGCAGTATGACGGTGTTGATAAAAAAATTCGTGATATTACTTCAAATTTATATTTTGTAAAGAAGCATTTATTTTTCAGTATTGCCACGAAAATTTACCGCACTTTGGATATAAACGAATTTACAAAGGATATCGTTCAGGGCTACCGCTTTGCGAATCTTTTTGAGCGATTCAGCAAAAACGTAATACAAGTTTGTTTCAGACCAAAATGGTACAAGTATTTTGATTCGTGGGAACGTCCTGCACCAAAGCCGAAATTTGAGTACACGGAGTGGAGCGACAGCGGAACTTCTACTTGATTGTATCCACAAATTTACGTCATTTTAATGCAAAGGGTGATTTTTGTGTTAGAAAATGCAAGAGTTAAGATATATCCAAACGGTGTTAAAAAGGTAACTATTTTCAATTATCCGAGGTTTATTGAGAAAAAGAGGGTAGAGGACTTACGTCCGATTCGTTCTTCTTTTATAAAAGACAATGATTCCGATTTTGTTCGTTCCGATTCTATCCGACGTGCAAGAGATAAAGTATTTGATATTGCGTATCTCAATGCTGATGATTGGATATGGTTTATAACCTTTACACTTGATAAGGAAAAAATCAATAGATATGATTCCGCCGAAGTCAGCAAATATATGCGTAATTGGCTTTCTAATCAAGTTAAGCGGAAAGGTTTAAAGTATTTGATTGTGCCTGAGCTTCACAAGGATAGGGCTATTCATTTACACGGCTTTTTAAATGACTGTGATTTTAACTTCGTTGATTCGGGTCATTTTGATAAAGAAAATCGGCGAATTTATAACGTTAATGATTGGCGGTTAGGCTTCTCGACAGCTGTTTTGTTGGACGATTCTAAAATTAACATCTGCAAGTACATTTGTAAATACATTGTTAAAGGTTCTGATAAGATTTTAGGTAACTTCTATTTAGCAGGCGGTAAAGTCAAGCGTGAAGTGCCTTTTAAGTACATACAAGTCAATTACAATGATTTTGATGTTCCCGAATTTGATATTCCGAATACCGATATTAAAGTCAAATATGTTGTTTTGGGGGCTATGGAAGATAATGGATAGATTGCAGGTTTTGATTTATGAATATTTGTTTCACAAGGAAACGTTCTACAAGAACCGAGTTATTGAGTGTCAAAATCGGCTTTACCGCAGGAATTTTGATAGTGACGATATAATTAAGTTCTTACTTGCTCAACATGATTACGAAGCTTTCCGCAGGTTTTTTGATGATGTCTCTAAATTATTGGCTATGTTTAAATAGGTGAGTTTTGGAAAGTCTTTGATACAAAAGAAATATTTTGTATCAAAAAGGGGAGGAGAAAAAGGAAAAAATGACATATAGGTTGATATAAGTTGATATAAACGGTTCTTATATCAAAAAAGCGGCCGAGGGTTATCGGTCGCTTATGTGCCGTTATATTGTTATTAATTGTTTAAATCTCTTCAAATATCGGAACAATTCCGCCGATATCCGTTAAAGGTTTATCCGTCAGCTCAACATGGTTTACATTATATTTTCTCAAAAAGTTTTTTATTTTACCTGCATCATTATGTGTGCTCAGCTTTCCGTTAAATGCAATTAGATTCTTATCAATAAATCCGCAGCAACCGCCGATAAATCCGTAGCTGTATCCGCTCAGTTTTAACTGACCCTTGGAAAGCATCAGGCAATCCAATCCTATTCGACGGAAAGTCTCGTAAACGGACTCATCATCGGTCATGACGGCATTTGAGCTTATAAGAACAGATGAGCAGCCGACATAGCCTTGGTTGCAATGATAAAGGTTCAAGTCATTGGCGGCGGCATAAACCTGAATTGTTTTGCCGACATACTTGGTGTTGCAGACAATGCAGTTATCAAGCCTTTTTACATTTAAAGCAACCTCGCCCGGATACGGTGAGCTTATTTTTTCGCTGTAAACCTTCACCTGTTCATTTTTAGAACTGCACTGCCCTATTGTTAATTTATTAACAATGTCTTTTTTCTGAATATATTTTACTAAATACGGAGTAATATCCTCGTCACAAACAAAAGTGCGTTCGTCAAGCTGCAAGAGGTTACAATCCGTATGACTTGCAACCGGTGCTTCAAGCTTGGCATTTGGCCTTACTCGGAATACTTCAACGTCGGCTTTTTCAAGAGCTTCTATTGTTTCCGCTGCTTCTGCCGAAACAGCTACGGTAGCTTTGCCTTGCGGTAAAAGCGGTGTTTCAAGAATTCTTTTCAACGTCCTCTCCCCTTTCGTATTCTTTTTTAATATATCACAAACTGCGGTCTTTTTCAACTTTTACTGCCCTTTGATTCTTTTTAACGCGCTTTTTTCGAGCCTTGAAACCTGTGCCTGAGAAATTCCTATTTCCTTTGCAACCTCCGTTTGAGTCTTTCCGAGCATAAAACGCAGATTGAGAATATTTTTTTCTCTTTGAGAAAGTCTTTTTATCGAATCCCTTATCATAATTTCATCCATCCAGCTGTCCGGAGTGTTTCTGTCTCCGATCTGATCCATTACATAAATTGCGTCGCCGCCCTCATTATAAACCGGTTCATACAGGGATACAGGCTCGACTATCGCTTCAAGAGCTATAACAACATCTTCCTTACTTATGTCAAGCTCCTTGGCGATTTCTTCAACCTTCGGCTCACGGTTCAACTCGTTGGAAAGTCTTTCTCTGACCTGAATCGCCTTGTATGCCGTGTCTCGTAAAGAACGGCTGACACGAACCGAATTGTTGTCCCTCAGGTAGCGTCTGACCTCTCCGATAATCATCGGAACGGCATAGGTCGAAAATCGTACCTGTAAATCGGTGTTGAAGTTGTCAATGGCCTTTATAAGCCCCATACAGCCGACTTGAAAAAGGTCGTCTAACGGCTCGCCACGGTTAGAAAAACGCTGAATAACGCTCAATACGAGCTTCAGGTTGCCCTGAATCATCTCATCTCTTGCCGCCTTGTCGCCGTTGTGTGCTCTTTTTATAAGCTCGAGCTTTTTATCCTCCTTCAAAACCTTTAGACTTGAAGTGTCAATACCGCAGATTTCAACCTTATTTTTGTATTGCATTAAGAAGACCTCCTCACAGTAAAATTTTTACCAAGAGGAGGTTCTGTTATTCAATTAATATCTGTATCTCAAAATGTTTTTGGCAAATGAAAATGTTTCGCTTATAAAGAAGCCGGGAGAAATGAAAAATGCATGAATAATGCTCGTAATCATTTTTCCGTACATATGATTGCGCTTGTATGCGACGGACATAACCATATTGTGTCTGAACTTGACATAGCGAATCTCGTTTTTACTCAAGCGGTCAAAATACTGCTTTTTGAACTCATAGAGCATATTCTCACCGTCAATCTTGTTCTTTCCCTGGGAAATGCCGCCGTCGTTATGCTTATAGACCTTGACGTCGCATGAATCAAAATAACGAATTTTAAGTCCCGCTTCAATCGCAATAAGCATCAGGAAGAAATCCTGACCCATTTTCGCATCCCTGAAACCGCCGATTTCCTTAAGTTTATCCGCCTTGAACATGAAACTCGGTGTGCCGCTGAGGTTTTTTGTCAGATGATAACGTAAAAGCGTGTCGTTATCATAATTCTTGATGCCCTTGTGGTCTCTGAAATCGCAGACCTTGCCGTCCAAGCGGTACATAATCATGTTTGAGAAAGAAAGATCACAGCCGTTTTCGAGCATGAAATTAAGCTGCTTTTCAACCTTGCCGGGCATATATTCGTCATCGTCGTCGAGAAAGGTGATATATTCGCCGTGTGAAGCGTTTATACCGACATTTCTCGAAAGAGAGCCGCCGAGGTTTTTCTCATTTCTTATGTAAATTATCTTGTTGTTATTGAGGCTCTCAATGTAATTTTTGATTTCGTCACGATAAGGAAAATCGCTCGGACTGTCGTCAACAACTACAATTTCAACGTTGTCATAGGTCTGGTTGATTACGGATTGTAGGGCGTTGCTTACATAATCCAATTTTCTTTTGTAGGTAGGTATTATAACCGAAACCAGGCAACCCATCAATCTATCTTCCTTCACTCAATAACTTCTGATACTTATAATCAATTAATTATACAAAAACGAGAGAGTTTTGTCAATATTCTCGATTAAAAAACAGCTTTTTTAACCATTCTGCCGATCTTTCAAGCCAATATGAGTTAGCTCTGCAAATTTTCTGCCCCTCTTCGCTTGAGCAAACAACATCCGTTCCGAGAGAGAATCCGTGGTCTCCTTCCGAGAAAATATGCATTTCAAAGCTGACGTTGTTTTTATCAAGTGCTTCGGCATATTTCAGAGAATTGATTATCGGAACACAGCCGTCATTCGATGCCGCAAAAATAAAGCTCGGCGGTGTTTGCCGTGTGACATATTTATCAACAGACTCAACAGGCTTTGCGAGGATAGGACTTGTCGAATCAAGAATGCAAGGATATCCGAGAATACATGCGTTCGGCTTTTCCTCCGACATTGAAGAAAGAGCTGCTGCAAGGTGTCCTCCTGCCGAGAAGCCAATAACGGCAATTTTTTGTGGGTCTGTAAAGAATATATCGGCATTGCTCCTTATAAAGCCGAGAGCTTTTTTTGCATCGTCCAGCGGAGTCGGAAAAGACGCCTTTTCATTGAGCGAATACCTGAGTATAAAAGCATTAAAGCCCTTCGCAATATAAGCAAGGGCTATCGGTTCGGCTTCCCTGTCCGAACAGAATTTATATGCTCCGCCGGGTAGAATGAGAACAGCCGGCTTAACCTTCATGTTTTGCATTTCCTCGGAAATATCGGGAATATATGCCGTTAAAGTAACTTCCTTGTCATCGCTGATATTGTAAACCTTTGTAAACATAAATTACTCCTCAAATTCGCTCAAATCGGCATATGAACGGAAAACATAGCCGTTCTCTTCAAGAACCCTGATGTCGTCAAGAAGAACTCCCAATCCGTTTGCAACGCAGAATTCGGGATTCTCGGCACAAACAACGTTAAAGCCGAATTTGCTTTTAAAATAATCATCAATTCCTCTTATGTTTGCTCCGCCGCCCGTGATTATCATGCCGTTTTTGATTATATCGGCCACAAGCTCCGGCTGAGTTTCGGAAAGAAGGTACTTAATGCAATCAACAATCTTTTCAAGATGCTCTCTGATGCATAGGAAAATATCCGTTGAAGTCAGTTCAATGCTTTTCGGCAGCTTGGTTATGTAGTCCTTGCCGACAGCTCGAACAGCAAGCTCAGCGTCAAGAAATTTTGCTGCCCCAACCTGTTTTTTTACCTTTTCGGCGGTAACCGAACCGATAACCGTGTCTCTTTCACGGCGTGCAAATCTGCAAATATCCTCATCAAAAGCATTGCCTGCCAATTCGATAGAGGCTGAATTGGCTATACAGCCCCTTGTTACAACGGCAATGTCAGTTGTTCCGCCGCCGATATCGACGATAAGAACACCCTCGGGCTTTTTCATGCTGACGCCTGCTCCGAGTGCGGCCGCAAGCGGTTCTTCGATTACACAGGCTCTGGCAGCACCTGAGGATATCAAAAGGTCGGTAACCGTTTTTTTATCAATATCGCTTGTGTCCGACGGAACGCATGCAACTATACTGGGCTTTAAAATCCTATTGCCGCAAATCTTTTGAATATAATAGCATACCATCTGCTCAAGCGCATCGTAATCAATAATATTTCCGCCGTTGATCGGTCTGATTGCCGTGAGATAATCGGGCGTTTTGCCGAGCATTTTGTATGCTTCATTTCCTATTGCCTTGACCTTTTCTTCAAAAGAGTCATATACAATAACGGAGGGGTCGTTTATCTTTATTCCCTTGCCGTCAACGTTGGCAACGATTGACGTTGTTCCGAGGTCAAATCCGATTTTTGTACCGAGCATAATAAACGCCCTCCTTTCTTTTAATATTAATAAAATAATATAAGTAAATATCGCTCAAGCAAAGCGTGCGCCATAGCTTGTGCAGTGTTGACTTAGAATCCTCTTGACGAACCTCCGCCGCCAAATGAACCCCCTCCGCCGGAAAAGCCTCCGCCGCTGCTTCCGCCGGAAAAACCTCCTCCGCCAAAGCCGCCGAAACCGCCGTGATAAGTATCGTCAGAATCAAACACGTATCCTCTTCGATGTTTTTTTCTCAATGACATTAGAAAGCAAATAAGAATCATAACCGCAACAATGATGTAACCGATATCTGTTCCTTTAGTTGACGTGTCACTTTGAATTTCCGAAATCGGAGTATACCCTTCGGCAGGCTCAAGGTCTTTTTCAATATAAACCTCATTGACAAGCGAATCATATACGGCAGCAAGACCTGTTGAAAATTCATCATTTTTGAAGTGCTCAATGCCGTATGTATCGAGGATTCGTCCGGTTTTGCTGTCGGGCAATGCGCCCTCGAGACCGTAGCCGACCTCAATTCTGACCTTCCTGTCGGCTACGGACAGAAGAAGCAGTATTCCGTCATTATTGTTCTTTGAACCGATTTTCCACGAGCGAGCAAGCTCAAGAGAATACGATTCTATGTCGTCGCCGTCCGTGTCGTTAACCGTGACGACAACAACCTGAGCACCGCAGGCTTTATAAAGTGCCACGCCCTGCTGCTGCATTTTTTCCTCGTCGGCATTTGAAATAACATTTGCAAAGTCATTTACAAAGAAATTTTTCGTTGCCTTAGGAATTTCAGCCGCCGAAGCGGTAAATGTACATATTGAAAATAAAACAAGAATTACGGAAATAACCGAAAAAATTCTTTTCATAAATTAAAACTCCACATTAGGTACAGTCTTTGAATTTTCGTCAGCTTTAAAGAACTCCGCCTTATCAAAGCCGAATATACCTGCAAGAATATTCTTCGGGAATTTCTTGATAGAGGCATTATAGCTCTGAACCGCTTCGTTGTAATCCTTTCTTGCAACGGCAATTCTGTTCTCCGTTCCGGCCAATTCGTCCTGAAGAGCTATATAATTTGAATTTGCCTTGAGGTCGGGATAAGCCTCCGTAACGGCATTGACCCATACGGAAATTGCTTTATCAAGCTCATCGCCGGCTTTTGCAAGGCTTTCGGCATCAGTTGCTTTGCCGACCTCTGCTCTCGCCTCTGTAACGGCCGTAAGAGTGTCCTGCTCATATTTTGAATAACCTTTAACCGTTGAAACAAAGTTCGGAATCAAATCCGCTCTGCGCTGGAGCTGAGTTTGAATATCTGCCTGCTTCGTCTCAACAGCTGTCTGAGCGTCAACAAGCGAGTTATATCCGCCGGCTACGATGCCGACAAGGACAAGAACAACCGCAACAACAGCGATAACAAATTTAAGAGTCTTTTTCATAGTTACACCTCTGTTTATTATATTTTTTCTCTATTTTACTATTTCTGACGGCAGCAGTCAAGCAAATTACGCTTTTTACGTCGTTCAAATATAATATTTTTCCGCATTCATTGAGTGTTGCACCAGAAGTTTTGATATCATCAATCAATAAAATCGTTTTATCGGTAAGATTAATTGATTCGTCAACATCGAAAACGCCGATAAGATTGCCTGTTCTTTCAAGGCCTGTGCAGTCATGCTGATTATCTGTGTCATAAAGCTTTATTATAAGCTTGTCGGCAAAAGGAATATCACAAAGCTTTGATATTTCCGTTGCAAGAAGTCTGCTCTGATTAAAGCCACGCTTGCGTTCCCTTGTCCTATACATTGGAATATATGTCACATAATCAAATTTTATATCGCCGAAATGCTCTTTCAACGTGTTCGCCATCAGCCGTGCAAGCGGCTTAGCAGTTTGCCTTTCATCTTTGAATTTAAAGCGATGAATACAGCTTTTTACATTGCTGTCATAATATAACGGAGCGGCAAGCTTATCGTAATAAACCGTTTTTCTTTTGTTGCAGTCGCAGTCTTCAATCGCAGCTCCGCAATGAGTACAGATTTCACCTTTGATAAAGGGCACGCTTTTTCCGCAGTTATCGCAATAGTCTTCAAACGGATCAATCGGTTCGTTGCAAAAAATACAGCGATTCGGAAAAAGCATAGAGGAAATAAAGATTGAAATATCTTTAAAACAAGCCATTATCATCTTCCTCCGCTTCGGTCAAAAAATGCTTAAGAGCCGTATATCTTTTGGTTCTGCTGTTGTTCATTGTCATGCTGTAAACAACGTCTGCCGAGCCTACAAGCACCATTATATTCTTCGCTCTTGTTACGGCAGTATAAAGAAGATTTCTGTAGCAAAGATTCGGAACAACGTTGAACACCGGCATAACCACAGCCTTGAACTCGTTGCCTTGGCTTTTGTGCACGGTCACGGCGTAGGCATGCTCGATTTCATTGGCATTTTCAAATGAATAAACAGCAATTCTGTCCTCAAAATTGACCGAGAAAGCAGACGACATATTGTCGATCTTTTCGATTATTCCGATATCGCCGTTGAAAATTCCGCTTCCCTCGTCGTTACCCTTTGTCCAAATAATATCGTAATTGTTTTTTATCTGCATCACCTTGTCGCCCTCACGAAGCGTTTTGCCTGCGAGAGTAACCTCACGCTTGTTCCTTGACGGCGGATTGAGTACAGATTGAAGCATTTTATTGATATTGACGCTACCGCACTCACCCTTCCTTGACGGACAAAGAACCTGAATATCGTTAATTGAATCAAAGCCGTAGGCCTTAGGCAGCCTTTTGGAGCAAAGCTCCGTTATCGTGCACGCAACGGCAGTCGGCGACGTTCTTTTCATGAAGAAAAAGTCGTTGTCCTTGGCTTCGAGATCGGGCATTTTACCGGCAACAATGTCATGTGCATTTGTAACTATTCGGCTTTTCATGGCCTGACGAAAAACCTTTTTAAGCTCAACAACCGGTAAGGTCTCCGATTCAATCAAATCGTGCAAAACATTTCCTGCACCGACAGCCGGAAGCTGATCCGAGTCGCCGACCATAATCAATCGGCAGCCGAGCGGCAAGGCATTCAAAAGGCTTGAAAAAAGCGTTATATCTACCATTGAAAGCTCGTCCACTATTACTGCGTCGGCCTTCAGCGGATCCTGCATATTGTGTTTAAAATGAGGATTATCGTTTTTATCCCACTCAACCTCAAGCAGGCGGTGAATGGTTTTTGCTTCTTTGCCGGTTATTTCACTCATTCTTTTGGCAGCTCGTCCGGTCGGAGCGGCAAGCACAACGTCAAGCCCGTCACGCTCAAAGAGCTTTAAAATACCGTTGAGAGCGGTTGTTTTTCCCGTTCCCGGACCGCCCGTCAGAATAAGTATTCCTTTATCTATTGCTTTTATAATTGCCTCTTTCTGCTTTTCATCGTAAACAATGCATTCGTCACGCTCGATATTTTCAATATCCTGTAAAAGTGTAGGCTTGCCTGCCGGAGGAAATTTAAGAAAGACCTTAATTCTCTCCGATGCGGAAAGCTCGTCCGAATATATTTTAAACAGTGCGACAAACTCTTTACCGTTCATTGTGAAATGCTCGAGCTTATGCTCATCGAGAAGAGCGTCAATAGCTTTTTCGATTTCATCGGCATTTGCGTGGAGAAGTCCGCAGGAAGGTGTAATAAGCTTCTCACGGGGCAAGCACGTATGACCGTTCCTGAGATTATGCTTTATAACATGCATAACGCCGGCTTGAATTCTGAATTCCGGCGCAGGCTTAACGTCCAAAGAATCAGCAATCTGCTCCGCACGTTCAAAGCCGATTCCTATACCCTCGTTGCAGAGAACATACGGGTTCATCTCGACTACATCAACCGAGTTTGCTCCGTAAAGACGATAAATTTTCAAGCATTCCGAGGCCGTAAGACCCAGCCTTTCAAGTGCAATCATGACCTGCCTGACGGAGAATTGCTCATTAAAGGCTTGACAAATCTTTTCGGCTTTTGAAAGAGATATTCCGCTTATAAGCGCCAATGATTTCGGGTGCTTTTCGAGCACCTCAAAGGCCTCATCACCGAAGCGTTCAATTATCTTCTGCGCTGTTTTAGGTCCGATTCCCTTAACCGCACCCGAAGCAAGATAGCGGTAAAGATCGGCCGCAGTTGACGGAAGCGAGCGTTCGCAAAGCTCGGCTCTGAACTGTTTTCCGAAAGTTTGATGAACGCCCCATGTTCCCCTGAGCTTAAGCTCTTCGCCGACATTGACCTCCGGAAGAACTCCTACAACGGTTATGTATTCCTCATCTGTGGACAGCTCAAGAACCGTAAACCCGCTCTCGGGCTTACGGAAAACAAGCTCTTCAACATATCCGTGGATTTCCTCAAGATTATCGTTCATCTTTTTCCTCACTGTCGTTCTCGGGATTAATTATATTTATGTATATATCCGTTTCGCTTATTATAATATCGATAAGCTCCTTTTCTTCATCGGAAAGAGAGCTTTTATCAATAATTATATCATCAAAAATCAGATCACCGAAGATCATCTTTTTAAAATATACGCCGTAAATCAGGCTTTCAATCGTCCCCCTGTCGCTGTTCGGCGGAATTTTAATAACATACCTGCTGTTTCCCTTGGGTCTGTAAAAATAAAGCATCAGAAAATATACAATGCAGACAAAGCCGATGAAGCTAAGTGCCGCCACAATACCGCATACAAGAGCGTTTTGCATAAAATCACCTCACTGATATAGTATTCAGTGAGGAATATTATGTTAAGATAATACGAGACGTATTAATTTAACAAAATCGCTGACTTTCATACAAGCAGGTCTGTAAGCCGAGTTCTGTCATTTAAGGCAATTATCTATCCAGGCTGCGAATTACTCCGCAGCTCGAGCCACCCTTCGAAATGATAGGCCGAGCAAGCCTAATCGGTCGGTGTTGCCCCGAATAGGGTTTACAGGATCGCAATGTTTCCACGCAATCGGTGAGCTCTTACCTCGCCTTTCCACCCTTACCGCAAAAGCGGCGGTATATCTCTGTTGCACTGTCCCTAAGGTTACCCTCGGCGGCCGTTAGCCGTTATTCTGCTCTATGGGGCTCGGACTTTCCTCATGCAAAAGCATGTAACTGCCCAACCTGCTTGTATGATAATCAACGATTACCTATATATTTTAATTTAAAATGTCATAAAAGTCAATTAAAACGGTCATATATTTTTTAAAACTCTTGTAAAAAAAGAAAAGATATAGTAAAATATTGCGTTAGAAGGTGAAAAAATGAGCGATATATATTTTAAGAACTATAAAAAGCGTGACGATACGGGCGAAATACCCATTACTCAGTCAGAAAAAGATTTTCAGGACAGATTAACTCAGCAGAAATACGAGGAAATAATCAAAAATCAGGAACGTCTCGGAACGTTTGAGGGATATCAAAACGGCGAAAGGCCGCCGAGAAACGATTATGACGGCGGCTCGGATAAAAAGAGCAAGAAGGATAAGGGTAAAAAGAAAAAGAAGAAAAAGGGATGCGGCTGCGGCTGCGGAGCTTTACTGATAATCTTTGTTCTTCTGATTGCCATGATTCCGATCGGAAGCGTCGGATATATATACTCGATGTGTTCCAAGACGAATTATGTTCAAAGCACTAATCTGAATTATCCCGAGGACCCGAATTATTATAACGTTCTTCTCATCGGCTGCGATAAATCCGACGGAACATCACAGCGTTCGGATTCAATGATTCTTGTTACGGTCGACAAGGTACATCAGAAAATAAAGATGACATCCTTCATGCGTGACTTATGGGTCTCAATTCCGGGTTATTACGACGCAAGGCTCAATGCGGCTTATTCCTACGGCGGAGCGGAGCTGCTTCTCAGAACAATTTACGAAAACTTCGGCGTTCCGATTAATGATTATGTCATGGTCGATTTCGAGATGTTTGAAAAGCTGATAGACGGTCTCGGCGGAGTTAACGTTGAAATAACCGAGGATGAAGCCGATTTTATCAATGAAACAAGCCATGCGAAAGTTCATTCGGGAGAAAATATTCTCAACGGCGACTATGCGCTTATCTATTGCCGAATCAGATATCTTGATTCCGACTTTAACAGAACTCAGCGTCAGCGCAAGGTTATGAATTCAATCTTCAAAAAGGCAGTTTCTCAAAATCCGATAGCAACGCTTACGGTTATGAGCGATATCTTTCCGCTTATAACAACAGATATTTCCCCTGCTAAAATGACGGTAAAAGCTTTGGGTGCAATTAATCTTCTGAAATACGGTAACGACCAGTTCAGAATACCGACGGACGACGGTTATTCAAGCGAAATGATTGAAGGTCAGGACGTTCTTGTTCCCGACCTTGAAGAAAATAAAACGGCATTACATCAATTCTTATATGAATCCTAAAAAATCAGGACAGAGGCAAATTGCTTCTGTCCTGTATTTTATATATTTTAATGCTTACTCATCATTGTTACGGTCAAAGAGTGTAAATCTGCTATGATCTTCTTCCTCTGCCGCTGTCGGCTCTTCCGGCTCATCGGGAGCAGGTTCCTCTGTAACCGGCTCTTCCGGCTCATATGTCGGCTCCTCTGTAACCGGCTCCGGAGTCTCGGGTTCAACGTAGTTGTTGTCATTGTCATCGTTTGAATAATCTCCGGAGGAGGAGTTATCCGAGCTGCCGTCCGTTGTTGTGTCACGTCTGTTTGATACGGAATCAAGCGGACTTACTCTGTCCTCGGCAAGAACAATATTCGTCTTGCCATAGAGTATATTCTGCAATCTCTGAGCACAGAGCGGATAGTCAACTGTCCATGCCCATGTTGAAGAATTGATGTAACCGCCGATTCTTTCGACATAATCTTCGTTAGGCATGATGTATTCTTTGATTTCAAAATCCATCCAGTTATGCGAATAAGCCGTTGCGATAAGAGAAAGTACCTCCGACTGGGTGTAGCCTGTTCTGAGGAAGCCCGTTACCTGCTTATAAGCATTGACAAGCTGACCGTTTGTAGCCTTCTTTGCCTGATTAATAAGCGACTTTATAACCGAACGCTGACGTCTTGTACGGCTGAGATCGCTATCGTCGTCGCAATGACGGATTCGGCTGTAAATAAGAGCCTGCTTACCGTTCAACTTTGCCGTACCGTAAGGGAAGTTAGTCTGAGACGACGTTCTTCTGATATAATCCGCTTCATAGTCCTGAACATCAACCGTAACGCCGCCGATAGCGTCAATTACTTTCGGGAAAGACTTGAAATCAACCACTATATACTGGTCAATTTTTATTTTATAATTGTTTTCAATGGTCTGTAAAAGAGTTTTCGGACCGCCGTGGTAAGCTGCATTTATTTTTTCGTACTCATCATAGAACGTTCCGTCCTCCTTGGGCATCTTGATATAAGTCCAGCTGTCACGCAGGAAAGAAACCATTGTGATTCTTTCTTTCTTTTTGTCGATAGAAATAAGAATCTGCGAGTCACAAAGATTAAATTCACTGTCAACGCCACAAAGAAGAACATTGATAACATTCTTGTTTGACATCTTGTCGCCGCCGTTGTTGGCCCACTGATAGAGGAAAGCGTTGAGGGAATCGGCGTCAATGTCACCCATGACCTTAAACTGAGTGTTGTCATCTACAAGATAATTTTTATCAATCTTGTTATAGTCGATACCGTCATCGCCGTAGCCCTTGCTTCTTGTTGAAACATAGAGCCACACAAGCACTCCGCCGGCCGAAAGAAGCAGAACAATAACAAGAATCAAAGCAATGATTTTTGAATTCCTGTATTTATTCCTTGTAAAAAAGTTTTCTTTTTTCTCTGAAACAAACTCATTATAACCGGCATCGGATTCCTCATCTTTCAATGAGTCATCGCTGTATGAGCTGATATCTTCGATATCATTTTCAATGTGCTCTTTCTTTTCGATTTTCGGAACAGGAATAATCTGAGTTTCTTCATCCTCCGAAACGTAATGATTATACTTCCTGTTAAATTCATCCATGTTTTCCAAAGCGTCTTTTCTTTCTTTGTTATCCATCAGATCAACTCCATTTTAACGAATCCATAGGCAAAAAATCCGAACCTATGGAAATGACAAAAAGCGAACAACATGATTATATTGTCCGCTTCTTTTTAATGTTTATTCTTCTTTTGCCTTCGGCTCAATCTTGCCGTAAAGCGAACCCTCAAGATCGGAACGCGGAGCTCTTGTCGGAGCAGCCGGCTGCTCCTTGGAGCGGGAGCGGTTGTCATATCTTCTGTAATCTCCTCTACGTCCCCTGCCGTTTGAAGGATTGGTTGCTTTAAAGCCTTCAGCAAGCGTAATAACAACTCTTCTGTCGCTCTCAGAACCGATTGAATGAGAATCGACACCCTCAATTTCCTGAATAGTTGTGTGAATAATACGTCTCTCATACGGATTCATCGGATCGAGACATACATTTCTGCCGTATTTTTTAACTCTTGCTGCGTTCTTCTTAGCAAGCTCACGGAGAGTTTCCTCTCTCTTCTCTCTATAGTTGCCTGCATTGATTGAAACACGCTTATAATTATCCTTACCCTTGTTTATAACAAGGCGGGTAAGATACTGAATAGCGTCGAGAGTTTCTCCCCTTCTGCCGATAACATAGCCGTAGTCATTACCGCAGTCGAGCTGAACATAAACGCTTTCGTCATCCTCGGAGGAGGAAATGCTTGCGTCCTGAACACCCATACCCTCAAGGATGCTCTTGATATATGCTTCGGCAGCTTTTGATGACGCACCGACAGTTCTTTCCGTCTGCTTGGGTGTTTCATCTTTCTTGGGAGCTGCCTCTTTCTTTGCTTCGGGCTTTTTAGCCTCCGCTTTTTTCTCCGGCTTTGCCGGCTTCTGATTCTTAACGGCAGGCTTCTTAACCTCGTCCGGAGCCTCATAGTAAGCTCTTACCTCGGCAAGAGAACCGCCGAAAAGACCGAGAGTCTTTTTCTTAGCCGTTTTCAAAACTTCTATTTGTACATCGGCGTCCCACGGTGCTCCAAGCTCGCTTTTAGCGGCTTCGATTGCAGCCTCTGTGGTTGCGCCCTTTCCGAATGCTTCTTTAATCAACGGTTTTCACCACCTGTAATTCTACACTAATAAAGTGTTATTTTCAAAAATTAGATGTTCTTAATTCGTTTAATGCTGTTCTCTCTTGAACGACGTTCAACGGTTTCTTTAACCATAAGCTTTGCAATATTCTTCTGCGGAGACAGAACCTTTTTGAGGATGATCGTCTGGAAAAATGCAAAGATGTTTGATGCAATCCAGTATACACCGATTCCGCTTGGGAACATGAATGCAAACCAAACCGACATTGCCGGCATCATGAGCATTGTGCAACCCATACCGGGAGCGTTTGCGGCAGGATTTGTCTTTTTCTGTTGCAGCTGAGTGATAATCGCCGAAACCAAGGAGGTTACACCCGAAAGAATCGGAATCAACCAATACTTGTTGAATACCTTGTACTGCGGCTGAACACCAAGCTCAAGTCCGAGGAAAACAAATCTCTTTGCATCAATGAAAGTCTGAACCTTTGTAATGGCTTCTGCCGGAACAGTCGTTATTCCTTTTGCGGAGATATAATCAAGTACCTCCGAAAAATGCTCGATAATATAAAGAGGATAGTATCTGTCAACCTTAGAACCGACGGTAACAACACCGTCTTTAACCATGTTTGAGAAAACATCAACAAACTGCTGAGATGTAGCGGCATCAAGTCCGATCGCATAGCGAAGCGGATTATAAAGAACGCCGTAAAGTCCGATAATAAACGGGAACTGAATGAGCAGCGGGAGACAGCCTGCCGACATAGGGTTATAACCCTCTCTGGCGTAAAGATTCTGAGTTTCCTCCTGAATCTTCTGCTGGTTTCCGGCATACTTTTCCTGAATGCGTCTGATTTTCGGCGCAAGACGCTGCTGCTTAGCCATACCCTTTTGCTGGCTTATTGTTGTAGGAAGAGTGACGAGTCGGGCAAAAATTGTAAAAAGAATAATTGCAATTCCGTAGCTTCCGTTAAATCCGTCAACAATTCCGTAAAAGAAAAGCATAATATATCCGAAAATCGGAGTTATATACTTGTAAAGGAAGTTATACATATTTTGTCTCCTTTATTCTTTGCGGCCCTTTTCTTTTTTCGGAGGAACAGGGTCATAACCTCCCTTAAATAACTGATTGCACCTGAGCAATCTGCCGAGAGCCATAAGCGAGCCTTTGAAAGCTCCGTGAATTTCAATCGCTTCTACGGCATAGTGAGAGCAGGTCGGATAATACCTGCACATGGGCGGCAGATGAGGCGAAATGTGCCTTTGGTAAAACTTGATGCATCTGATGAGAAAATTTCTCATATCTTTTTCACGCCCGCTTTTGAAAGTTGCTTCGACATAATTGCCGAAATATCCGTGCTTTTGAGATGTTTTGTTCTGGATCTGGCAACAAAGACAAAATCGTATCCGCCCTTGATTGACGGAAGATTTTCCCTAAAGGCTGCTCTGATGATCCTTCTCGAGCGGTTTCTTTCAACCGCATTGCCGATCTTCTTACTTGTGGTAATACCCATACGACAAACTCCCGCGCGGTTATTCCTTAAAACGTAAGTAACCAACGCAGGATCAGAAAATGATTTTCCTCTGCCGTAAGCTCGTCGGAAATCGCTATTTTGCTTTAAAACAATATAATTTTTCTCAGGCAAAAATATCAAATCCGTTCAACGGTGGTCTACCGTAAAATCCAAGTACAATCCGATTAATCGGGGCGAAATCAATCGCCCGACGAATCAGAAAAACTCAGTAAGTAAGCTGCTTTCTGCCCTTTGCACGGCGACGTGCAAGAACCTTGCGACCGTTTCTGTCAGACATTCTCTTACGGAAACCGTGTTCCATCTTTCTGTGACGCTTCTTGGGCTGGTAAGTTCTCTTCATCTTTCTGACCTCCGTTTCAATACATTACTTTGTTATTCTGAGTGTCAACAATGCAAATGTGCATATGCACTCACGTTGAGATATTATATAATAAAAAATGCCCTGTGTCAATCATTTTTTTATTAATAAACGATATTAATGCTATTTAATCAGCTTCTTTTCATATATTTTGTACGCCGTATGTTTCAGGCCATGGTCCATAAGCATATAAAGAACCTTGTAGAAAACCATGCCGGAGAGATAACGGGAACGTAAGGTCAGAAAATCCTCATCACGAAGGAACCTCTGAAACGCATCAAAAAGCTGCTTTGAAGTATACTTATCCGATTTTTCGAAATACTTTCTGCTGCAGAAAATATAGTCCTCAAGAAATTGAGCGTCCATAAATTCACGGTAATCCGACGGATAATCAAATTTATCCGAAAGCTTAATAAAATTCCTGTAGCAAAGCGATACGTCGGCGGTAAGCTCAAGCTTATTCCTCTTTTTGATGACATTTATTCCGTTGTCCGTAAAGCAGTTGTATTTATAAAGAATATCACTCACAAATACAATTTTATTTGCATGCATAAGATAATCAAAAATCATCGTTAGATTTTCGTAGCATACCATGCTCTCGTTGAATTTTATATCGTTTTCAATGAGAATATCCCTTCTCAACACCTTGTTCCATGAGGTCTGAAAAAGAATATGCGATGATTCGAAAATGTATTGAAAGCTTTGTGCTGCGTTATCCGTATTAAAAACAAGGGTGCTTGAAACTGTGTTTGCGTCGGTTTTGCACACCCTGCCCTTTTTTATATATTCTTTATAAAATCCGAATCCGAGCATATCAAATGAGTATTTTTCGATATATTCAAGTATTCTGTCAACAGCACCGTCGACATAGCAATCGTCGCTGTCGATAAAAGTTATATATTCGCCGCATGCTTTTTTTAAGCCGAAATTTCTTGATGAAGAAACTCCGCTGTTTTCCTTGGCGATATAAACGAGCCTTTTATCGCCGAAGGATTTAACGATATTCTCCGTAGAATCGGCAGAGCCGTCGTTAATAACAATCAGCTCAAAATTATCCGAACGGCTTGAAAGAACGCTTTCGATCGCCTCTTTGATTGTTTTTTCGGCATTATACGCAGGCATTATTATTGATAATTTCAATTCTGACATACCAGCACCTCCGCAGATATAATACTATAAAATCAAAATTTTTTCAATATATTTTAATCTGATTAAAAAGTTTTTAAATTTATCTCTATAATTGTATATTTTAATCATTGCAATTAAGCCCCTCTTGTGATATACTTATTCGGTAAAAAATCAAACAGGAGATGTAAAAAACACATGGATTCATTCGCAGAACTTTGGGAAATGGTAAAAGAAGAATGTAAAAATCAGGTTTCCGAATCCATATACAATGTTTGGTTCAAGGACATGGAGCTTGTAAGCTTCGACGATAACAGAGTCGTTATTGCACTTTCGGACTTTAAGCGTAAAATTGTTGAAAGCAGATTCATGGATAAGCTGGAATCCTCTTTCAAAAACGTTATAGGTTTTGACATTCAGATTGTTCTTGTTGATGTTGACAAATCCGCACCCGTTAAGGTTGAAGAAACCGAGGATACTCTCACCGATGAGGATACCTTTGATTCCTTTATCGTCGGTGCATCAAACAAATTTGCATATGCCGCCGCCAATGCCGTTGCCAATGACCCGGGCGGAAAATACAATCCCCTCTTCATTCACGGCAACTCCGGACTCGGCAAGACCCATTTGCTCAACGCTATTGCTCACCAGGTAAAACTCACACATCCTGAAGCAAACATTGTTTACACAAGAGGAGAAAGCTTTACAAACGAGCTGGTTAAATACATCGGACAGAAGAGCACCGAGGCTTTCCATGACAAGTACAGGAGTGCAGACATACTTCTTGTGGACGACGTACAGTTTATCGCAGGTAAGGATTCAACCCAGGAGGAATTTTTCCACACATTCAATGCACTCTATCAGGCCGGAAATCAAATCGTACTGACATCCGATAGACCTCCGAAGGAAATCGCACTCCTTGAGGACAGACTTCGCAACCGTTTTGAATGGGGTCTTATGGCGGACATTCAGTCGCCCGACCTTGAAACAAGAATGGCAATTATAAAGAGAAAGGCCGAGGTTCTTAACTTCGACCTCCCCGACGATATTGTTCAGTATATTGCCGAGAAGCTTAAGAATAACATTCGACAGCTCGAGGGTGCCGTCAAGAAGATGCAGGCCTTTGTTACAATGCAGGGCATGCCGGTCAACATAATGACAGCTCAGACGGCAATTAAAGATATTATCGTCGATAACAGTCCGACGCCCGTTACGATTAACAAGATTGTAACAGAGGTTGCGAGAACCTACGGAGCAGACAGTGCCGATATCTATTCCAAGAAGCAGAATGCTCAGACGACCGAAATGCGTCAGATGGCAATGTATATCGTCAGAGAAATGACCGGGCTTTCGACAAAGCTTATCGGCCGTGAGTTTAACAGAGACCATTCAACGGTTGTCTACAGCCTTGATAAATTCACCAAGCGTTACAATGAGGACAGCAAGCTGAGAAGCGTTGTTGACAACATTATAAAGAACATCCGTGACGGACGTTAATCGGAGGACAATATATGGCATTCGGTATTTTTAAAAAGTTTAATTTAGGTCTTAAAAAGACAAGAGAAAGTATGTCGGGAGCTATTGACGAGGCTATCAGCGAAAACGAAGATATCACCGATCAGCTCTATGATGATCTTGAGGAAATCCTCATTATGGGCGATGTCGGAATGAACACATCTGCCGAGATTTGCGAAAAGCTCAGGGACTATGTCTCCAAGCATCATCTTAAAAAATCCTCTCAGGTTAAGGGCGCAATTAAAGAAATCGTTTCCGAAATGCTTGAGGGCGGCGAGGACATGGGTCTCATCACCATGCCGTCAATCATTCTTGTAATCGGCGTTAACGGCGTCGGAAAGACCACCACAATCGGTAAAATGGCCGCAATGTACAAGGCTCAGGGCAAAAAGGTTATTCTCGGAGCGGCCGATACGTTTCGTGCCGCTGCAATCGACCAGCTTGAGGAATGGGCAAACCGTGCCGGTGTTGAGATTGTTAAGCATCATGAGGGTGCGGATCCTGCGGCTGTTGTTTATGACACGATTCAGGCCGGTATTGCAAGAGATGCGGATATTATCATCTGCGACACTGCCGGACGCTTGCATAACAAAAAGAACCTCATGGACGAGCTTGCAAAGATTTACAGAATTATTGATAAGGAGCTTCCCTACAATGACCGTGAAAGTCTGCTTGTTCTTGATGCAACAACGGGTCAGAACGCAGTCAATCAGGCGAGAGACTTCAAAAATGTTTGTGAAATCACAGGCATTGTCCTCACAAAGCTTGACGGAACTGCCAAGGGCGGCGTTGTGCTTGCGATAAAGAACGATCTTAAGGTACCCGTTAAATTTGTCGGCGTCGGCGAAAAGATTGACGATCTTCAGCCGTTCAATCCCAAGGCTTTTGCCGATGGACTCTTTGATAACGAAGTTAAGCATGATGAAGAAAATATGTTCATGGACGATGATTCGGAAGAAAAACCGGCGGAGGAAAAGGCTGAATGAAACTTCTGATTGCTACTCATAATAATAAAAAGAAGGTTGAATTGCAGCGCATACTCTCCCCTCTCGGGATTGAAGTTGTCACCGCCGAGGACATCGGATGTAAGCTTCGTGACGTTGAGGAAACGGGAACCACCTTTGAGGAAAACGCAAAGCTCAAAGCCGTTGCAGGCTGTGAGGACAGCGGGATCGCTTGCATAGCGGACGATTCCGGATTATGCGTTGACTTTCTTAACGGTGAGCCGGGTGTTTATTCGGCACGCTATTCGGGCGTACACGGCGATGACGAGGCAAACATTGACAAGCTTCTTAAAAATCTCGAAAATGTTCCTAAAGAAAAGAGAACGGCGAGATTTGTCTGTGCCGCATGCTGTGCCTTCTCCGAAGGAAAAACAATAACCGTCAGAGGTGAATGTGAGGGTGAAATTCTCACAGAAAGACACGGAAACGGCGGATTCGGCTATGACCCGATTTTCATGGCAAACGGCAAGCCGTTCGGCGAGATAACGTCGGAAGAAAAGGATGCAATGAGCCACAGAGGAAAAGCACTCAGACTTATGTCCGGGCAGCTTAAAAATATAATTACGGAGTAAACTATGGAAGAAAAAATGACAAGCAAAAGACGTGCGGAGCTTAGAGGAATGGCAAACAGACTTGAACCTCTTTTCCACGTCGGAAAGAGCGGTGTAACGCCTGCCGTTATCGCTCAAACAAACGAAGTTTTCAATACAAGAGAGCTTATAAAGCTTAAGGTTCTGCTTGAAAGCGCACCCGAGAAGCCGAGAGAGATCGCAGAAAAAATTGCGTCGGAAACCGACTCTCAGGTAGTTCAGGTCATTGGCGGCAGCATTATACTTTATAAAGAGAATCCCGATATCGAAAACGGAGTTGTTAAGAAAAAGAAAGCTCCCGAAAAGAAAAAGTCGGGAGTCGGCAAAGGTGCAAAGGACTTCAAGAAGGTCTATAACGCCAAGAAAAAACGTGAAGAGGAACGTCAGGCAGCCGAACGTGCAAGATACAACAGAAGCCGCAGACGCAATTTTAACGGCGGTTATTCTAAATAATTCAAAGGAGGTCGTGGTATGGACAAGAACGACAACAAAACCGTAGCTCAGAACAAAAAAGCCTACCACGATTACTTTGTTCTTGAGGAATACGAGGCCGGAATTGAGCTTTTCGGAACTGAAATCAAATCAATACGCCAGGGCAAGATAAATCTTAAGGATGCATGGTGCAACATCGTTGACGGTGAAATATTCGTTAACGGCATGCATATAAGCCCTTACGACCACGGCAATATATTCAACCGTGACCCTATGAGGGTCAGAAAGCTTCTGATGCACAAGAAAGAAATCAACAAGCTTTTCGGAACGGTCAAGCAGGACGGACTTTCGCTCATTCCCCTCTCGGTTTATTTCAAGAAAGGCAGAGCAAAAATTAAGGTCGGTCTTTGCAAAGGTAAAAAATTATATGATAAGCGTGACGTTGCCGCCAAGAAGGATGCCGCAAGGAACATTGAACGTGCAATGAAAGAACGCTTTCAATAAATATGGGGATGAAAGGATTTCGACGGGGATTTTGAACCGTGATAAGCGAGCAGTGGTGCGGAACCACTTTAAAAGCCGTAGTTTATAAAAATAAACGACAATAATACTCAGTTAATGGCTGCCTAAGTGCGGCCCATCCTTCCCGGAAGCACTGCGGTCCGGATAAGGGTGTCGATCAGCAGTGAACGTGAATGAATGAGTAGCCTTGCAATTCATCATGACCTAAAGGATACCGTAAAGGAAAGCCTGTTTGTCGGCGTTTCTTGAGGGGAATCTTAAAAGATAAACTACGCTCGTAGAAATTCGCGGGAATTGATTTTCGGACGCGGTTTCGATTACCGCCATCTCCACCAAAATAGGCCTAAATCGTTTTTCGATTTGGGTCTGTTTTTTTCGGTAATCGAAACCGCATAGTCCATATTTTGCGAAGCAAAATGGACATATAAATGCGAAGGTTGCGCAGCAACAGCCGAAGCGAAGCTTCGGTTGACGCCATCTCCACCATAACAGATCTAAATCGTTTTTCGGTTTGGGTCTGTTTTTTTTCGGTAATCGAACCCCCTCAGTCAGCTTTACTGACAGCTCCCTTACAGGGGAGCCAAGATAGAATTTCATCTGACCTTGGGTCGATGTAGTCATCGACCCCTACGGAATGTGCCATTATCGAACTTCGCCGTAGGGTGCGATGCCCACATCGCACCTTGAAAGTCTAATGAAAATTGCTTTCAGTGCAGAGTTTAACCGGCACACTCGGATTATATTCTGCTAATCGTAAAACTAGAAAGACTTCCCCACTCGGAGAAGTTTTTTCTTTTAAATTCAATTATTCAACGGAATCAATGTAATCGCATGCGGCGAGGGCGGCTATTGCACCGTCGGCGGCAGCGGTCGTAACCTGACGAATTTTTTTCGTGCGGCAGTCGCCCGCAACAAAAATACCCTTAGTCGCCGATTCACAGCTTTCGTCAATAACGGCATATCCTCTGCCGTCAAGCTCAACAACATTGCCGAAAGCTTCATTCTGCGGAATTAGGCCTATTGCAATGAAAAGTCCGTCAACCGAAAGCTCTTTGCTCTCCCCGGCCGAATTCTTAATAATAATACCCTCAAGCTCCGATTCGCCGACAAAGGATTCGACGGTAACTCCGGTTATAACCTCAACATTATCGAGCTTATAAAGCTGGTCTGCAAGCTTCTTTTCGCCGGTCAAAAAATCAAGATTTTGAACAACAAAAACCTTCTTTGCAAGGTCAGAAAGCAAAATTGCTTCCTGCAATGCGGAATTTCCGCCGCCGACAACCGCAACGGTCTTGTCTTTATAAAAGGCTCCGTCGCATACGGCGCAGAATGAAATTCCTTCGCCGACGTATTTTTCTTCACCGTCAACGCCGAGCATACGATGCTTTGCACCCGTCGCAATGATTACAGTCTTGCCCTGATATTCGCCGTCATCAGTCACAACGGTTTTAACTTCGCCGTCCTTGATTTCAAGCGCCTCGCAGGATTCAACGTCTGCACCCTGCTCAAGTACCTGTTCAACAAGTTTTTCAGCGAATTCATTGCCGGTAAGGCTCATAAATCCGGGAATATTTTCCACCTTCGGAGAAAAAGTTATCTGTCCGCCGAAGGTTTCTTTTTCGATTACAAGTGTTTTTTTATTCGCCCTGCAAGCATACAGAGCGGCGGTCAGCCCCGCAGGGCCGCCGCCAATTATAATTATGTCGTACATAATTGCTCCTGTTAATTTTTATTTATTAAGGAATTTCTTAATATCGGAAACGCCGGTATACTTAGCAGCTTCACCGTCCTTGATTACAACAAGTGTCGGAGCCTGCTTGATTCCAAGCTCCTGTGCAAGCTCAGCGTTTTCGTCGGCAAGAAGCTTAGTGTATTCATAGCCTGCCTTATCAAGGGTTGCGCAAGCAATCTTGCAGTTCGGGCATGTTGCGGTTGTGAAAAGGTAGCTAACGTTCTCGCCCGCTTCGGCTTTAACGCCGTCATCGGCCTTTGCGTCCTTCTTTACACCGTGATGTGTAAGATGAGAATTTGCAATGTCATAAACCTTACGGTCTGAGAACTCCTGAGCCTTACCGTCGTTGAAGTTCTGAACAGGACGATAGTAGCCGGTGATACGGCTGTAAACCTCTGTGTGCTCGCCGCACTCGGGGCAAACATACTGCTCGCCTGTGAGGTAGCCGTGGTTCTTACATACGGAATATGTCGGTGAAAGAGTGTAATACGGAAGCTTATAGTTCTCCGCAATTTTTCTGACAAGGTTCGCCGCAGCTTTCCAGTCCGGGAGCTTCTCGCCGAGGAAGGCGTGGAAAACAGTACCCGAGGTGTAAAGCGTCTGAAGCTCATCCTGAATATCAAGAGCAGAGAAAATATCATCTGTGTAGCCGACAGGAAGATGTGAGCTGTTGGTGTAGTACGGTGTGTCACCCTCATGCTGAGCGGCAGTCTTGATGTCGGGATATCTCTTAACGTCGTGCTTTGCAAGACGGTATGCAGTCGACTCGGCAGGAGTAGCCTCAAGGTTGTAAAGATCACCGTACTGAACCTGATAATCGGAAAGTCTCTCTCTCATGTGGTTGAGAACGTCGATTGTAAACTGCTGAGTCTTGGGATCGGTCATATCTTTGCCGAGCCACTTAGCGTTGAGGCCGACCTCATTCATGCCGACAAGACCGATTGTCGAGAAGTGGTTGTTGAATGTGCCGAGATATCTCTTTGTGTAGGGATAAAGTCCCTCGTCAAGGAGCTTTGTGATAACGGTTCTCTTAACCTTGAGCGAACGTGCGGAAATATCCATAAGTCTGTCAAGACGCTCATAGAAGTCCTTTTCGTCCTTTGCAAGGTAAGCGATACGGGGCATGTTGATTGTAACAACGCCGACAGAACCTGTGCTTTCGCCGCTTCCGAAGAAACCGCCGGACTTCTTGCGAAGCTCACGAAGGTCAAGACGCAGACGGCAGCACATTGAACGAACGTCGCTCGGCTCCATGTCGCTGTTGATGTAGTTTGAGAAATACGGAGTACCGTACTTTGAGGTCATTTCAAAGAGAAGTCTGTTATTCTCCGTGTCCGACCAATCGAAGTTTCTTGTGATTGAATATGTCGGGATAGGATACTGGAAGCCTCTGCCGTTGGCGTCGCCCTCGATCATGATCTCGATAAAGGCCTTGTTGACCATATCCATTTCCTTCTGACAGTCTTTATACTTGAAGTCAACTTCCTTACCGCCGATAATGCAGTTAAGCTCCGCAAGGTCATTCGGAACAACCCAGTCAAGAGTGATGTTCGAGAACGGAGCCTGAGTACCCCAACGGCTCGGTGTGTTAACGCCGTAGATAAAGGATTCAATGCACTTCTTGACCGATTCATAGTCAAGATTATCATATTTAACGAAGGAGGCAAGGTAGGTATCGAAGGATGAGAAAGCCTGTGCGCCCGCCCACTCGTTCTGCATGATTCCGAGGAAATTAACCATCTGATTGCAAAGAGTTGCAAGATGCTTTGCCGGAGCTGAAGTGATCTTACCTCTTACTCCGCCGAGACCCTCCTGAATAAGCTGCTTGAGAGACCATCCGGCGCAGTAGCCGGTGAGCATGGAAAGGTCATGGAGATGAATATCGGCATTTCTGTGAGCCTCGGCAATTTCCTCATCATAGATTTCGGAAAGCCAATAGTTAGCCGTGATAGCACCGGAGTTGCTGAGGATAAGTCCGCCGACGGAATAAGTAACCGTGGAATTCTCCTTAACTCGCCAGTCGTTAACATGAAGATAGTTGTCAACAATCTCTTTATAGTCAAGAACCGTTGCGTTAATATTTCTTATTTTTTCTCTCTGCTTACGGTAAAGAATATAAGCCTTGGCAACGTCATCGTAGCCGGCCTTGATAAGAACCGATTCAACGCTGTCCTGAATGCTTTCAACCGATATCTTGTCGTTCTTTATCTTCTGCTCAAAATCTGCCGTAACCTTGAGCGCAAGGAAATCAACAGTATCGGAATTATACTGCTTCTGACATGCGTCAAACGCCTTGGTTATAGCATCTCTGATTTTGTGAAGGTCAAAGCCTACGACTTTGCCGTCACGTTTTACAACATTGTACATACCTCTGTCTCCTTTATTTAGTGTTCCGTCAGAGATTATATCATATATATAGTGGTGATGTCAACACTTATTTTACAATATATTGTGTTAAATTCCGCGAATTTCCGTTTGCGGCACAAAATCTGCCGCAGCTTTCTGCATTTCGAGCATTGTTTGCTTGCCGACTCCCGTTACACTGCCGTCAATCAGGTTGCCTGAATCGACAAAATTCTGAAGAAAATATCTTTTTGCGCCCTTTATCCATTCTGCGGCATTGCGAATATCCTCAACGGTGTGAAATTCATTGACTATCGTGGTTCTGAATTCGTAGTCAACCGTGCCGCTTTTGAGGAAATCAACGCTTTCTTCAATCCTCGATAAATCGCAGCTTTTCAGGCCTATCGTTTCGGCATATTTTTCCTTACAATTTTTAATGTCCATTGCAACGTAGTCAACAAGTCCCTCGCCGACAATGTTCTTAAGTCTTTCGGGATAGCTGCCGTTTGTATCAAGCTTAACCGAATATCCGAGGTCACGAACCTGTCTGATAAAATCGGCAATGTCGGGATTCATCAGCGGCTCGCCGCCCGTTATCGCCACTCCGTCAAGAAGTCCGCATCGCTTTTTCAGAAAAGAAAAAATCTCCTCAATCGAATAATCGGGATTCTCGGGCAATTCCGTAACAAGAAGTGCATTATGGCAAAACGGACAGCGAAAGTTGCATCCGCCTGTAAAAACAGTGCACGCAACTTTCCCCGGGAAATCCAATAATGTCATTTTTTGAAGTCCGTCAATACGCATTATATATCTGCTCCGAATCTTTAATCAATACCGATAAAAAGCTGAACCCAGCCTGTTTTGTAAACGCCGACTATAATATAATTAAAATCGCCCGATAAAATATTAGCACGGTGTCCGGGTGAATTCATCCATGCGTTTACAACTTCCTGCGGCGTGGAAAAACCGTTGGCAATGTTTTCGCCGGCATGATAATAGGTAATACCCTGTTCGTCCAAAGCTGTAACGCACATAGTTCCGTCCGGTCTTTCGTGTTCGAATTTTGTGTCAATTTCTTTTGCACGGATATCTGCCGCAGCCTGTCCCGGGAAATAATATTCCAGCGGAGATAAGCCTTCCTTGGCACGCTCAACATTAACCAGTCTGAGAACCTCCTGCTGATAGTCCGAAACGGTTGTTGAGAGCTTGGAAACAGCTTTTGTTTCCGTTTTGTTGCATTTTTGGCAGACTCTTTGCATCTTGCCGTCCGTTGTCTTTGTCGGTTCAACGATTGTCTTCCAGTTTCCGAACGAGTGGCCGTACGAATCGATACATTCATCGTTTTCGATTGTTTCAAGACCTACCGAAACTCTTAAAATAAAAAGTGCATCGGCGGAATTGATCTTAGAATCCCTGTTAACGTCGGCATTTGCCAAAATAAAGCCCGGGCTTTCAATTCCGACACTGTATCTCAAAACATTAAGTGCGTCATAGGAGTTGATCTCGCCGTCTCCGTTGACGTCACCGAGGTTTCCCGCAAAGGAAACAACGGTTAATGCAGCTGTGAGTATAAGTGCCGAGAGAATAGAAATAATTTTTTTCATTTTAAATCACCTTCCAATTTTTATTTTCCTATATAATATACTTTAATTTTACCGTTGTGTCAAGTGAACAACGGGCATTTCTTCTGAAAAAATAACCAATAAATACTTCCATTTTTCTACAAAATATTGTATAATAACCCGTATAGAAGCACAAGGGAGTGAAATTATGAAAAAAGAACAAATGGATTTTACCGACTATACCGATCCGATATGCCCTTTCTGCACGGATCAATTCAAAAAGCAGCCGCCTGTCCGCCCTATTCCAACCGGGAGAGTGCTTGAAAAGCTTGACGGACACCTTGGCAGAAACGATTACGATTCGGCCGAAAGGCATCTTCTCTATTGGCTCGGCGAAGCCGAGGACGGCAGGGACAAGCACGGTATGCTGACTGTCGAAAACGAGCTTATGGGGCTTTACAGAAAGACCGGTCGCAAAGAAAAGGCACTTGAAAGCGTTGACAAGGCATTATCTTTGATTGATGAATTAAAGCTTAACAACGCCGTTGCAGCCGGAACAACATATACCAACGCCGCTACGGTTTACAAGGCATTTGCAATGCCCGAAAAGTCTATCAAGCTTTTTGAGCAGGCCAAAGCGATATACGAAAAAGAGCTGTCGGCCGACGATTCACGTCTCGGCGGGCTTTACAACAATCTCGGCCTTACTTTAACCGACCTCAAACGCTTTGACGAAGCGGAGACATACTACAACAATGCAATTAAAGTAATGTCACAAAACAAAAACGGTGAGCTTGAAATTGCAATTACATATCTGAATCTTTGCGATTTATATGAAGCGAAGCTCGGCTCGGAGAAAAGCGAAAAAATCGTCGACGAATATATAGAAAAAGCGTATGAGCTTCTCAACAGAGAGTATCTGCCGAGGAACGGCTATTATGCCTTTGTTTGCGAAAAATGCGCTCCCACCTTCGGATATTTCGGACGCTTCATTTATGAAAAAGAGCTGAGCGACAGAGCGAGGGAGATTTATGAAAGGAATTGAAATTTCAAAAGCTTATTTTGAGGAATACGGCCGGCCGATGCTCGAAAAGGATTTTTCGGACATCCTCCCCTATCTGTGCGTCGGGATAGTCGGCAGCGGCTCGGACTGCTACGGCTTTGACGATGAAATATCAAGAGACCATGACTTTGAGCCGGGTTTTTGCATATTTATTCCGAATGAAGACGTTGTTGACAGACGAAAAGAATTCTTGCTTGAAAGAGCATATGCAAAGCTTTCCAAAGAATTCATGGGTCTTAAACGAAGCCTTGTAAGCCCCGTCGGAGGAAGAAGAAACGGAGTTATACGAACTGACGGGTTTTACACAAATAAAATCGGCAGTGCCGACGGCAAGCTTAGCGTCCTTGATTGGCTGACGATTTCCGAAAACTATCTTTTTGAAGCGACAAACGGCGAGATCTTCTTCGACAACTACGGCGAATTTTCAGAGATTCGTAACAGAATCATGAATATGCCCGAGGATATAAGACTCAAAAAGCTTGCAGGAAATATGCTTCTTATGGCACAATCGGGTCAGTATAACTACGGCCGATGTCTTTCACACGGTGAAACGGGAGCGGCACAGCTCGCTGTTATCGAATTTGTCAATGCCGCAATGAAAACGGTATTCCTCTTAAACAAAAAGTATATGCCATATTATAAATGGAGCTTCCGTGCAATGCGGAATCTAAAGCTTTTTTCGACCTTTTCCGACTCGTTTGAATATCTTCTGACGAGCGAAAATGACAGCGTAACGGCACAAACAAAGACTGATGTAATCGAGGATATCGCAAGCATGATAATCGGTTATCTTGTTGATAACGAAATGACAAAGGCAATATGCGGCGACCTTGAAAAGCATGCATACTCGATAAACGATTCAATATCAGACCCTAATATAAGAAATATGAATATTTTCACGGCAGTATAAAAGCAGGCAGTCCGATCAATTAATCAGACTGCCTGTTCCTTATTTTTCAATACATAATTTAATTAAAACTTTAACAACATAGCCTTATTTTATAATTGAGAAAATCAAATTCCAAAGATATCTTACAGCCTTGTCAAACACCTCAAAGATAACATAGTATTTGCCCATGAAGTGCTTGAGCACTCTGTTGAGAGCATCTGTGCTGAAAAGTGTTTGTGAAGCATCGATATCCGAATATGTAAAATCTGTCTTTTCGATAGTATATTCGTCAATGAGCTTGTCGCCCTCAACCGTATATGTTTTAAGATTGAATGTCGACTCGGTGAACTCAACCTCACAGTAAATAAGCTCGGGGCTCATGTAGCTGTAGTTTATCCACGAATGATGATAAGGCTCGTCATAAACACGGTTCTTGCCCGATGCGGAAGCGGTCGTGATATAAAGCGTTCCGTCAGGGTCTGTTGCTTTATTGGACGAATAATCAAGGTCAACCTTTTCGTTGTTAAGCATATTGTAGGAACGTCCGTAGTAGTGCTCATGTCCGTCAAAGACGAGATCAAATTCAAACTTATCCATGATAGCGGAATAAACACCCTGGAGCATATAGTTATCGTTGTCAATCGCATGGTGACCGGTTCCGTATATATCATGGTGGAAAACGGCTACTCTCCACTTTGCGTCGGGGTTAGCGAGTATCGCTCTTTCGGCGAGAGCATGGCTTTCAAATACATTTACATTTGTAGTGTTGAAAACAACAAAAAGAACGTCACCGTATCTGAACCAGTAAGGTGTACCGGTCTTGCTTGTGGAAATGAGCTGTGAATTCGGGTTGTTAACGTAGTGCTGATAAGTTGAACCCTTGTGATCGTGGTTGCCGATGGTTGTCGCCATCGGGAGATTACGCATAGCCTTCGGTGAAAGCGTAGCTGCCCATTCCGTTGCGCTTGCTCCTGTCTGTGTCTGGTCGCCGCAGGAGATGATAAAGCTTGTGTCGGGATACTTCTTCAAAGCGGTGTTGAGCGTTGTATTCCAGCTTGTAGCGTCCTTGTAGCCTGTGCCGTCATCCACTGCAGAGCACTGGATATCGCCGACAAGCAGAGCCTTAAACGAATCGGTCGCATGAGTTATGTAGAACGTCGGTTCGCTCCAATTATCCTTGCCGAGAGAATATGAATAATAGTATTTGGTGTTTTCCTCAAGACCGGTAACCGTAACCCTGTTTGTCTGCTGATCGTTATCGGCAAGGGTGCTGTAACCTAAGAAAAGCTTAGCATTTTCCATTTTCTCGTTATCGGCAATCTTAACCATAGGAACGGAAACCTTTCTTTCCGAATGCCAGTTGAAGTTAAGCTCGGTTGCGTCTGCACCGGGTGTAAGGGCAATCTGCGTATTGTCGCCCTCGACTGTTTTCCAATATTCATCCCACTCCGTTTTTGACATTGTGTAATCGGGAAGAAGAAGATTATCGGCAGCATTAACGCTCAAACCGATACAACCCGTAAACAAAGTAACAATGAGTAAAATAGATATTATCTTTCTTGTGTGAACCATAACTATCCCCTTTCAGAATTGATAATTAATCATAACATACTTTTCAAGAAAAAGAAATAGACAAAATAAAAAATTCGGCACGAAGAGAAAAATATCTCATCGTGCCGAAAGCTTTAAATCAAACATCCCATTTGTAATGTCGGAGATTGGAGTCAATGAACAGTGCACCGACATCGAGAGCATGAATAACGGTTCCGTCCTCCATAGGATAAACGGTAACGTCCTCACCTTCTCCGCCGAAGTTGTCAATCCACTTCCACTGATACATGATTCTGTCAAAGAGCTTTTCAACCTTGCCCGTCTTGACGTCAATCGAGTAGACGGCTCTTGTGCTGTCGTTTGAACCGACATAAAGCTTACTGTTATAAACCTCGCCGCCCTGAATTGCGTCAATCGAATCGGAAAGCTTAATTTCGCCTGTATACTCAAAAGTTGCAAGGCTAAAGCAATAAATAACCTCAGCAGTCTTGCTGTATGATGAATAAATCAGGCCGTTATCGGCATCAACCGCAACCCACGGAATACCCCTTGTCAGAATGTCGTTGGGCATTTCATAAGCCTCACCGATAAATTCAAGCGTTTCAGCGTCGTAAAGAGCGATAACGGGATGTGCCCAAACCTTGCTGTCCTCAAGAGAAGCATAAATCAACCCGTTATAAAAGCTGATTCCGCCGATATGCTTTGAACCGTATTGCTCAACAAGCTCATCGGTCAATGCCTTGTAATTGTAAGCATAAACCGTCTGATTATCGAGGCCGATTTTAACAAGCGATGTTTTGCCGCTGAAATACCAATATTCGCCGTCAGTCGTAACACCCTGAGCACGCTCAAGAGTTTCGAGTCCGACTACCTTTGAATTTGATTCGTACTTGTAAATATCGCCGTTAAAAAATTTGTTAACGCCGTTGCTCAAGGTCATTAAAAGAGCGATAAAAACGGCAAAGACCTTGTAGAAAAGAGACTTTACATAGTTATAAAAAGGTAACATAGTGAAAGCTCCTTACTTTATAACACAGTCGCAGAATCCAATAACATCATCGTAAACGTGCTCCCTGTCAAGCTCATTGAGGATCTCGTGTCTGTCGTCCTTATAGAGCTTGCACCGAACATTGTCGTGGCCGGTTGCTTTGAGCTTTTCAAAGACCTCGTTAACGCCCTTTGAATATGCACCGACCGGATCCTCTTCACCTGCAATGAGGAGGATCTTAAGCTCCTTCGGAACCTTTCTGTACCAGCCGTCCGTTGAAACGGAATCTAAAAGCTCGAACATGTTTTTATAGCCCGAAGCGGTGAACAGAAAGCCGCAGTCATCATTGTTAATGTACCAGTCAACGTTCTCGGTGTTCCTCGAAAGCCAGTCAAAGGCTGTTCTGCCCTCCGTGCGTTTATTATATGTGCCGAAAGCTATCTTATCGATAAGCTTGCTTGGGTGCTTCTCGCCCTTGACCTTTGAAATAATCGAAGCAAGGACGATTCCTGCGCCTGCACCGGGATTTTTGCCGCTTGTGCCGCAGATAACGGCGGCAGCAATATCATCGGCATATTTTGTGATATAGCTTCTTGTAACGAACGAACCCATGCTGTGGCCGAAGATAATCACGGGCTTTTTGAATTCGTCCTTTGCAATGAGCGTGAGCTGATGAGCATCATCAACAAAGCCCTTGCCGAAAGCGTTTTTCTCACCGCCGAAGTAACCCTTGACTCCGTTAGGTGCGACTGATTTTCCGTGACCGATGTGGTCGTTCATGATGAAAGCGAAGCCTGCATTGCAAAGAGCCGTTGCAAACTCCTCATATCTTTCACCGAATTCCGCCATGCCGTGAACGCCCTGAACAACAGCCTTTATCTTGCCGTCGGCAGGTGCCCAGCTTCTTGCAAAAATGACGGCCTCACCCGTGACCGAAGGATAGGAATACTCTTTTCTGACGATTTCCATAAAACGCCCTCCTGATAAATATTTATATTATTCTACCGGGATATCAATGTCATATTCGGGCATATAAAGACCCTTTGCAAAGTTTCTTGCTCTGAAGAGAACGTGGCTGTCATAAGCCTCCATTACGAAGCCGATACCGTTATCGTTGCATTCGCCATCCTTATTGTCGATTGTAAGCGACGGAAGGTTGATTGAATGGAAGTTGCCTATCTTCTCATAGGTAAACTTGCCGATACCTGTATGAAGATGACCCGTGATAAGGAAAACATTATCATACTTATTAAGGAAATACTTAAGTGAGTCGGACTGAGCACCTACAGAGCCTGCCGAATCAATCGGGCTGTTCCATGTATCCGGAAGACCGTGTGTCAACTTGAGCGGCTGATGAATCATAACGAAGATGGGCTTGCCTGTCTTTGAAGCCTCGATAAGCTGTGCGTCAAGCCAGCAGAGCTGAGCCTCGCTGATATATGACTCCTCAAACTCCGTTCTGTCTGTTCCGAGAACGATGAATCTGTAGCCGTTGATTTCGTATGAATAGTGGAGCGAATCCATTGTAAAGTCACTGCCGACAGCCTTGTTGAGGTCATTTGTAAAACCTGTAAAGGTTCTGACCGTCTTCTTGTAGCTTGCCTTAAGTCTGACGTCATGGTTTCCTACCGCGTTAATGAAGCAATTTGTTCTTGCACCCGCAAGCTTCTCGGAAATATACTGATATTCGCAGAGAAGTCCGTTTTCGGCAATGTCGCCTGCGTTAAGAATAGCGTCAACCTTACCGTCGATATTGTATGTAACGTCCTCGCAAGCGGCGTCAAAATACCTTGTTCTTTCAACAAGATAGTTTGAGAACTGCGGATCTGCCCACACAACAGCCGTAAGGTTTGCACCTGTCTTTTCGTTTGTCTGAATCGGATCCTCATTTGACGGGCCGACATACGGTGTCAAAGTATAGGAGATGGCTATAACGATAACCATCAGCTTATAAGCAATGCGTGAAAAAAAAGTTGTTTTCAAAAGTTACACCTTCCTGTGAATTAAATTTCATCTAATTTTAACACGAAAGAAACGATATGTCAATTTTATTTGTGCAAATCAATTAAATTGACAAAGAAAAAACCGCAGCTGAAAATCAACTGCGGCAAAATTAATTCAGTTTTGCTTATTCGGGTTATCGAAACGGTAAATCTCTCTGTTTTCAATATCCATATCCGGAATCATTATCGGCTGAATTCCGGCATTGGCCGTTATCGTAGTGATAAATGCTCTTGCATACGGGAAAAGCTCCTTATAGGTTTGGATATGAATAATCTCTCTCGCAAGATCATCGGGATAAGAGAAAATTCCTGCAAGAACAAGCTTAACGGAAAAGATGTCGGGATTTTCCTTGTCAGTAATCGTAACCGTGAATTTGCCCTCGCAGATATTGTTGTTAGTGTATCTGACATTGTAGGCGTAGCTGTTCTTCAGCTCAATTTTGGTATTGCCTTTGATTTTATTAACAAACTGAATCTCATCAATTTTATAAGCATTAAGCTTAAGATCTTTCATTGTAAAGTCCCCCTTTGTTTTATATATATTATCACAAAGAAGAACAATTTACAAGTGTTATTTTTTCAAAGCCGATACAATATATGTGCCCGAAAGGACAGTGTTGATGACAACTGCGGCAATCAGAACACATTTGGCCGCCTTGAGCACGGTCAGGAGCATACAGTCATACCTTGCCATTTTCATAAACAGCTTTGCATAGTGTGAGCTTTTCATTTCCTTACCTCCCGTCCGTCAGCAAAATTCCGTGAGCTATTCCGGGAATACTCTCACCCTGAAACGGCGAAACGGCGGAAAGAAGCGCACCCGTAGCAAATACAAGAACCCTGTGAAGCTTTCCTTCACTCACTTCTCTCATGATTTTTGAACATAATACACTTCCACAGCAGCCGCATCCGCTTCCGCCGGAATGAACATCCTGCTTGTCAATAAAGTACATCATAAGACCTGTATCGTTGTGCTTTTCTTTTATATCAATATTGTACTCCTTTTCAAGTATCTCATATAAAAGTGCAGAACCTACCTTTCCGAGGTCGCCCGTGAGTATAAGGTCATAATGCTCGGGCGTCGTCTGTGTTTCGGTCAAGAATGTCGCTATCGTGTCCGCAGCGGCAGGTGCCATTGCAGCGCCCATGTTATTTGCGTCCGTAACTCCTTTGTCGACCATTTTGCCGAGAATCGCTTTTTCGATTTTCGGGCTGTTCTTTTCCGGCTTTGACGAGATCATTGCCGCACCTGCGCCGGTAACCGTCCATTGAGCCGTCGGAGGTCTCTGACCGCCGTATTCAAGAGGAAACCTGAACTGCTTCTCGGCTGAACAAAAATGTGATGATGTCGAAGAAATTGCCGTATCCATTTTACCCGAATCAACATAGACGGCGGCATTTATCATTGCAAGAACCGAGGTTGAGCATGCGCCGTACACTCCGAAATAAGGTATTCCAAATTCACGGATACCAAACGCCGAACCCGTGCATTGATTTATCAAATCCCCGGCGAATATTCCGTCGATTTCTTCGCTTTTTTTTCCCGATTTATCAAGAACAAGCCCAACTGCGATTTTCTGAATATGGCTCTCGGCCTTCTCCCATGTGTCAAGGCCGCATCGGTCATCGTCAAGAACCATGTCAAAGCACTTTCCGAGAGGCCCCTCCCCCTCTTTTTTGCCCACAACGGCAGCATAGGATATCACATTCGGTTTATTCTCAAATTCAATTACTCTTCCGCTCATTTTCCCATCACCTTTTCGACGATAAAATAAATCAATCCGTAAAGTGAAGCGGCAGTTGTTCCGTAGAGGATTACAGGGCCGGCTATCTTGAATATGCTTGCACCCGTCCCCATTATAAAGCCCTCGCTTTTGAACTCCAAAGCCGGCGAAACAACCGAATTTGCAAATCCCGTGATCGGCACTATCGTACCTGCTCCGGCATGCTTTGCAATTCTATCAAATACGCCGATTCCCGTCAAAATCGCAGTAATAACAATCAATGCTATCGAGACCAGCGAGCGGCTCTCATCAAGGCTCATTCCGCTTTTTCTGAAAATATAAAACATCAGCTGGCCGAAGCAGCATATTGCACCTCCGATTAAGAATGCTTTTATACAATCCAAAACTATCGGTGAATTCGGAGAGGCTTTTTTTACCATTTCATCATATTGCTTATTTGAAATTCTCATCATCTACGCTCCTAAATATTATTCGATAATAATATTTGCAAATAAGCGAAAAAAATACAAAAATAAGGACGACCGAAGCCGTCCTTAAAATATTTTTTAATTAAGCACCGACAGATTTGCGAAGAATAAGCAAAGCGTCAAAGCTGTTGAGTGTTCCGTCGGAGTTCATGTCGCCTGCGTTGAACTGAACGGATGTAAGCGTCTTGAGACCTACAACGTGCTGGAGAACCATGAGTGCGTCATAGGAATTGATCTTGCCGTCGTCGTTAACGTCACCCTTTGTCGAAGCGGTTACAAGAGTTATTTTGTAAGAATCATAAACCTTTGTGTTCGACTTGAAATAAATCTCAATGATGTTTTCACCAAGCTTGTAGTCGCCCTTCGGTGAAGCTAAAATATTCTGACTGACGCTTATACCTGATTTTGTCTCTTTATAAGCGATGTTTTCACTTGTTCCGTCCGAATAAGTTACCTTAACCACAAGACCGGTCATATCAATCATTCCCCTGTCGGAATAATGCGAATAATAACCGCCGTTGTGATGGAAGGAAATCATTCCGTCATGCTTGACAAATTTTCCGAGTCCGTAGCCCTCGGGCATGTCATAGTAGCCGTAATCCCAGTCTGTACCCTGGACAAAAACGGTTTTGGTCGGATAAGAAACAATTTTAACTGCCGTTATTTTTGCCGCAGCCGACGCCGAAACAACGGATGCAAGTCCCGAACAGGTCAAAGCGACAATAATTGCCATTACATAAGCAATGATTCGTCTTGTATTTTTCATTTAACGGTCTCCTCCATTCATTTTTTATTATTATAAACCTAATATTCGTTTTTGTCAATCAAAAATCAAACACCCGTAAGATCAAAATCGGGAATATACTCCTGCGAAGATGAATCAAGCTCCTGAATGTATGCGTTTTCAAATCCAAGCTTTTCGGCATGCAAAATAACCGTATCATATTCCCTCTTGCTGATTTTACGATTGATTGTCGGATAATCCGCAGCCTTTGCGCACGGCATATACTGACCCATCAGGCTGATAATTGTTTGATTTGATAGATTTTCGTCAACCCAATCAAGCATTTTCATGCCTTGACTGATATTTCCGGGCAGAACAAGATGACGAATAATCATTCCTTTTTTCATAAGACCGTTTTCAAAGATATCCTCGGGCTGCTGACGTCGCATTTCAAGAACAGCCTTTGAGCAAACTTCAAAATAATTCTCGGCACGGCTGTATTTTTTAGAAACCGACGGGCTTACATATTTAATATCCGTCAGATAGATATCAATCAAGCCGTCTAAAGCCTTCAGCGATTCAACGCTGTCATATCCGCCTGTGTTATACACAACGGGAATGCCCGGCTTATATTTCGAAAGAGTATCGGCAAGTTGCAGTGCATATTGAGTCGGACTGACAAGATTAATGTTGTCGGCTCCGCTATCCTCAAGCTCTTTGAAAATTTCAATCAATCTTTCTTCGCTGATTTCTTTTCCGAAGCAGCCGTCGCTGATCACACTGTTTTGGCAGAAAACGCATTTAAGCGAACAGCCGGAGAAAAAGACCGTTCCGCTTCCTTTTTCGCCGCTTATGCATGGCTCCTCCCAATAATGAAGCGCAGCCCTCGCTATTTTATATTCCGAATTAACTCCGCATATTCCGGTTTTTGAATCTCTGTCAATATTACATTTTCTCGGACATTGGTTGCATATATACATTTTGAAACACCTCTGATGACAAAAATATTATATCATAAATTTTTTTCTTGTCTACAGTTTATATATGTGATATAATATTTGAGCAACATTATACACGAGAGAGGTTTTATTTATGAAAAAAGCAGTTTCGATAGTTATGTCTGCGGTTTTAATCCTTTTATGCTTCGCTTCATGCGGCTCCAAGGGCATGAAGGGCACTCATCATGCGGAAATGGTAATCAAAAACTACGGCACGGTAAAGATTGAGCTTTACGGCGATCAGGCTCCTTTGACGGTTGAGAATTTTGTTAACCTTTGCAACAAAGGCTTTTACGACGGACTTACCTTCCATCGCTATGTTAAAGACTTTGTTCTTCAGGGCGGCGACCCGGAGGGAACAGGTCTCGGCGGCTGTGAGAGCAGCGTTAAGGGCGAATTCTCGGCCAACGGTGTGAAGAATACCATCAAACATAAAAAAGGCGTTATTTCAATGGCGAGAAACCAGTTTGATTTTAACTCAGCTTCTTCGCAGTTCTTCATCTGCCTTAAGAATTCGTGCTCGGATGACCTTGACGGCCAGTATGCGGCGTTCGGAAAAATTACCGAGGGTATGGATATTATCGATAAGCTTTGTGCAGATCTTACGGAAAGCGACTGTCTCCCGGCAGATCAGCAGCCGGTAATCGAAACAATTAAGGTTATAGACTAAGAGGTGCGAGTTTTGAGCAGCAATCTTGATTATTTGAACAGAGTCTATTTAAGAATCGACCTTGATAAAATCTGCAATAATATTAAAGAAGTTATAAATAAGGTCGGCAAGGATACAAAGGTCATGGCCGTTGTCAAGGCCGACGCTTACGGCCACGGAGCAATCGAAGTTTCAAAGGCTCTCAGCGAGATCGGTACATACGGCTTTGCCGTTGCCACGGTCGGTGAAGCGCTTGCGCTCAGACGTGCCGGTATCACAAAGCCGATTTTGATTCTTGATTTTGTTTTCCCGAACCAGTTTGAAACAATTATCAGAAACGACATCATGCTCACCGTTTTCCGCTATGAGATAGCCAAGGAGCTTAACGAAGCGGCGGAACAAATGGGCACAACGGCTCATATTCATATTAAAGTCGACACAGGTATGGGAAGAATCGGCTTTATCCCCGACGACGAAAGCATTGATGAAATCCGACGAATCTCTCAGCTCCCGAACGTTGAGATCGACGGAATTTTCACCCATTTTGCCTGCGCAGACGAAGCGGACAAGACCTCGATGAACCGCCAGTTTGCAAAATTCAAGGATTTTGTTTTGAGACTTGAAGAAATAGGCATAAACATACCGATTAAGCATGTTTGCAACAGTGCGGCAATTATTGACAGCGACGATAAATTCCTGAACATGGTCAGGAGCGGTATTATAACCTACGGTCTTTACCCCTCCGAGTTTGTTCATAAGGATAAGCTGCATATTGAACCGGCAATGGAGCTTCACAGCCTTGTTATCAACGTTAAAACAATACATAAGGGCGATACGGTCAGCTACGGCTCAACCTATGTTGCCGAAAAGCCTACCGTTATTGCAACGATCCCTGTCGGTTATGCCGACGGATATCCGAGATTGCTTTCCAATAAAGGCAGTGTGCTTATCCACGGAAAAAGAGCAAAGATTGTCGGCATGATATGCATGGATCAGTTCATGGTTGACGTTACCGATATTCCCGGCGTTTCAATCGGAGACGGCGTAACGCTCATCGGCAAGGACGGCGACGAAGAAATCACATGCGAGGAAATCGGCGATATTTCCGGCAGATTCAATTATGAGTTTCTTTGCTGTATTACACGCCGTGTTCCGAGAGTGTATATCAGAAACGGCAAGACCAAAAAAATTGTTGATTATTTAGAGTGATTCAAATGGCTGAAACAAAAACAAACGTTATGCGTCTGCTTGATAAGCAGAAAATAAATTATATACCGCATTTTTATCCTCACGGCGATGACATTCCGACGGACGGATTAACGATTGCCAAATTTCTCGGCAAGGAGCAGGCAACAGTTTACAAAACCCTTGTCACCCGCTCCGCTTCAAAGAACTATTATGTTTTTGTTGTTCCCGTCGCCGAGCATCTTGATTTGAAAAAGGCCGCAAAAGCGGTTAAAGAGAAATCTATCGAGATGATTAAGCAAAATGAGCTTCTGCCTCTGACCGGCTATGTTCACGGCGGATGCAGTCCGATAGGAATGAAAAAGAGCTTTAAAACAACCTTTCATGAGGATATTAATTCGCTCGAAACCGTAACCCTGAGCGCAGGCAGAATCGGAAGTCAAATCGAGCTCTCCCCTGCCGATATCATTAAGGCAACAAGAGGACAAACGGCCGATATAATTGTTAAATAAGAAAAGAACAGCAGCAGAATTAATTTTCCGCTGCTGTATTTTTATATTCTGTTGAATTAATTTCCTCTGCCGAAATTAATAATTCTGTCAATCGCTTCGCTGACCGAGCTCTCATCGGTCGGAAGCCCCTCATCTGCGGTTGTTTCTTCCGTTACAGGCTCTGTGGTCTCAGGCTCGCCCCAAACGAAAAGGAAAACGGTTGTACCCTTTTCATATGATGCGCCCTCCTCAAGTGAAGCACCCTGAACCGTATCGGGAGTTTCGTTACCCGTGTTAAGCTTAACGGATTTTTCAACCGTAAAGCCAAGCTTTGTCAGCATATTTCTTGCATCGTCATACTTCATTCCGATAATGCCCGAGGTCGGGAAAACAATGCTCTGCTTACCCTTGCTGACAACAAGCTTGATCGTAGTTCCGACGGGAACCTTATCGTTAACATCAACGCTCTGGCTGATTACATAGCCTTCCTCAACGGTCGAATCGTAAACCTCATTCTTTTCAAACTTAAAGTTTTTGGTGTTATATGTGTTGTCGACGATTTCGTTATAAGGCTTGCCGACAAAGTTCGGCACCTCAACGGTTTCGGCAGCGGCCGTAGTCGTTGCATCATTATCAATCTTAATAACGCCTGTCTGCCAAAGAACAAGGAAAGCAACAGCAAGAACAATAATTATCGCACAAACCGTTATTACAGCCGAGGAGCGGTTATGTCTCTTCTTCGCCGCTTCACGCTTATTATAGGTGTAGTCCTCCTCATCGTCCTCTTCGTCAACGATACGCTGAGCAACCGGCTTCTTGACATTTACGGGAACCACAGGCTCAAACTCCATACCCGAACCTGCTGCCGCACTCGGCGACGCCGAAAGCTCGGCACGAAGCTCTTCAACCGTTCTTGTTCTGTCCTCCGGAAGAATCTGGAGAGCGTTGACAAGTCCGTTTATTACATAAGCCGGAAGCTGCTCGGCAAACTTGCCGGGAACCATAAGTCTGTCGTTTGTTACACGCTCCGTTGCGTCAATCGGGTCTGTTCCGATGAGCGTTCTGTAAAGAACGGCACCGAAACCGTAAATATCCGTCCATGTGCCCTGACGTCCCTCAAAGCCGTACTGCTCAAAAGCGGCATAGCCGTTATAAAGCTGGCATTTAAGCTCGCTTCTGGCCGATCTGACCTGGCTGATGCTGAAGCCTGTTATCCTGATTTTACCGTCGGACGCAACAATGAGCGTTGACGGAGAAATACCTCTGTGGATTATACCCGACGCATGAAGCGTGCCGAGGGTTGAAAGCACAGGCATAAGCAAAGGACGGGCCTTCTCCCATGAAATATAGCCGACATTGTTTCTGAGAAGATATTCTCTGAGTGTAATGCCGTCAATGTTCTCTGTAATCGCATAGCATGTGCCGTTGCCCTCAAGGGTATCCTTAACCTTAATAAGAGCGGAAAGTCCGCTGAGACGCATAAGCTTCCTCCACATCTCCGTGAAGCTCTGGAGGCATTCGTCAAATACGTTTTCGTTGCCCTGAGCAACGTAAACGCCGAGTGTTTTGGGGTCACGAAGTGCAATCCCCTCCGGGAAGAATTCACGGATATTGACCGGCTCTCTCGTTGAAAGATCAAGTCCCATATACGTTGCGCCGTCCCCGTTATATTCAAGAAGCTTGCCTACAAGATATCTGTTGCCGAGAACCGTCCTGATCGGCAGGTAAGGCTCAATCTGCTTTGAGTCGGCATGGAATCCGCAATAGGGACACTGCTTTTCCGTTCCGATATCCTTCATACAGCTCATACATAAATTATCTGAATTAATCATCATATACCTTCTTCCGAAACTCAGATTTCTTTAGCTTATGATAACATTTAAGGATTAATTTGTCAAGTTAAGACAATTTACAATAGGTTACAGCTCAAGTAACTTTATATGAATTGTATAATTTATATAATCTAATGTATATTGAAATAATTACCTAAATGTGATAGAATAGTAAAAAATTCAAGGAGCTGATCCTGTGGAAAAAGCTGAACTTAATAAGCTTATCGGAAATGTTGAAACATTGGAGCTTAACGATAAAGAACGTGCAATGAACAGCGGCAGTTTTATTTCGTTGCCCTGCGGAATAACTCATTACCAGATGGAGGGTAACGGTGAGCCGGTTGTTTTAACTCACGGCTACGCAACTCCGTATAAAATATATGACAAGCTTTTTGACGCACTTGTTGAAGCCGGATATAAGGTTATAAGATATGACCTTATAGGCAGAGGTCTTTCTCAGCGCACACATGACGCATGTACGCCGGAATTTTTCGCAAGGCAGCTTAATGAGCTGACGAAAAAGCTCTTGGGCGATGAAAAGTTTTATCTTATCGGCACATCAATGGGAGGCACGGTAACAACTGCTTTTTGCCGCTTTTATCCGGGCAAGGTTAAAAAGCTTGTTCTTCTTGCACCGGCAGGAATGGATAGCTTTAAACCTCCGTTTTATATGAAGCTGTGTGAAATTCCGGGCTTCGGCAAGGCTCTTTTCAAAACAATCGGCGGCAAAACGTTGATTAAAAACTGTGCCGGCGAAATGACGCACACCGAGCAATCCGAGGTTGATGACTTTACCCGCTATTTTGCAATGTGTGCCGAATACAAGGGCTTTGTCGGCAGCACTTTTTCAAGCCTTATTAATTGCATTCTTAACACCAAAGAGGCAACCGAGGGCTACAAAAGCGTCAATGAACAAAAAATCCCGATGCTCGTTGTCTGGGGCACAGCGGACAGAACAATGCCCTATTATCAGATTGACAGAATGAAAGAGGTTTGTCCGAATGCAGAGTATGTAACCTTTGAGGGTTCGGGTCATGTCTTTGTATATGACGAAGGTAAAAGGACAGCAGACGTCGTTCTCCCCTTTTTAAAGAAATAATAATTATGAAAAAACTCCCCCGAGTTCACAATGAATTCAGGGGAGTGATTTATTCTATCGTGTTGAAATTATGCACCGAAATATCTCTTGAGAAGACCTGCAAATGCTTTGCCGTGACGGGCTTCATCTCTTGCCATCTCATGAACTGTGTCGTGAATAGCGTCGAGGTTTGCTTCCTTAGCTCTCTTGGCAAGGTCAAACTTACCTGCCGTTGCACCGTTCTCTGCTGCAACTCTCATCTCAAGATTCTTCTTTGTTGAGTCTGTAACAACCTCTCCGAGAAGCTCAGCGAACTTTGCTGCGTGCTCAGCCTCTTCGTAAGCTGCCTTTTCCCAATAAAGGCCGATCTCCGGATAGCCCTCTCTGTGAGCTACTCTTGCCATTGCAAGATACATACCGACCTCTGAGCACTCGCCGTTGAAATTAGCTCTGAGATCCTCAAGAATATCCTCCGATACGCCCTGTGCGACGCCGACAACGTGCTCGGCTGCCCAAGTCATACCCTCGTCCTGCTTGTTAAACTTTGATGCCGGAACTCCGCACTGGGGGCACTTCTCCGGAGGAGTGTCGCCCTCGTGAACATAACCGCATACACTGCATACCCATTTTGCCATAATAATTTACCTCCAAGAAAATTTAATTTGCACCGAGACATTCGTCGCACACGCCGCTGAAAATCAGCTCATGCGTATCAATCCGTCCCTTTGCATATGCTTGCGCTTTTGAATTAATATCATCGAATGTGGGCATATCTACATCGGTAACTCTGCCGCATTCAAGACACTGAAAATGATAGTGAAGCTCCTTGTTGCCGTCGTAACGGTCGGCACCCTCAAAACTGATTTTGAGAATAACGCCGTCGGAAGCGAGCATATTGAGGTTTCTGTAAACCGTGCCGAGACTAAGGTTCGGCATTTCCGCCTTAAGCGTGAAGTACAGATCCTCGGCTGTGGGATGATCCTTCCGAGAACGAAGCTCCGAGAGAATAGCCTCTCTCTGTTTTGAATGTTTAACAGTTGCCATAGATTTACCTCATCAATAATAGTAATCGTTACTGTTATTATAACCGATTATTTTTAAAAGTCAAGTGTTTTTAAAAAAATTTTTTTGACAAATAATATTTTTCATTGTAATATATTTTACAGAAAATGAAATTTTATAACAAGGGAGATTATTATGAAGAAAATATCGGTGCTTTATATATTAATTTTACTTTTGTTGTCGTTCAATGCTTGCGGCAAAAAGGCGGTTGATCCACCCGTTTCAACCGAGGCGACCAACCCTCCCCCATACACCACGGTTATTAACGGCAAAACATACACTGCACAAAAATTAGGCTCGCAGGACAATAATTACCAGATAGGATACTTTGACGACAAGAATCAAGCCGAGCGTTTTGAATATTACAAGGACGGCAAGCTGAGCTATTACTATATTTCAAGCGACTTTGACGAAAACGGAAATGACAATGTTCAGAAATATTACAATTCGGACGGCAAGCTTCTTGCGACTTTCGACAGAGGCAAATTTTATAACGCAAGCGGAAAAGAGATTTCAGAATCCGAAATGGACGCACTTATTCCTTCATAAAAAAGGCAGAGACAAAGCAAAACGCAATGTCTCTGCTGATTTTTTTCAGGGCTTACCACTTGTTATGTACTCTCTCTGCAAAAACGACCTTATCCTTTATTTCAATAACCGTGCCGTCGTCGAGAATTGCTTTGCCCGAAATTTTGCCGAAAACCTGGTGCGGAAGCATGCAGATAAGCTTAACGTCGAGCGGAGCAACACGGTCAATGATGGGCTCAAAGCTCATTTCAAACCTGCCGTCATTGCTTGTAAACGTCCATGGCTCGGTGTAATAATACTCGCCGTTTCTGTACGGAATATGGAATTCGACCTGATCAAGCTTGTGCGATTTGCCGTTATAGAAAAGCATATTTTCGCTCGCCGCCGAGGTATCGCCGAAGCCGTAGCCGATATTGAAGCCAAAGCGGCTGCCGTCATCAAGAATCATCTGACCGCTGCCCCAATACCATGTATTGTCGTAGGTCCAAACTCCCCTACCCCAGTCAAGTGTAGCAAGCGATTGATTTTCCTCATCGAAAGTCCAGCGAAGATCACCGAAGGTCATCTTGCCCGTGGCTCTCATGCAGTTTATTTTTTGATTGTAATAAAAATGCTTATCCTTGTCAAACGGAGTTGCGATAACCATGCTCTCCTCGGGAATATCTGTCAGCGTTACGTCAAAAGTAAGGAGTTTACCGGAGTTGCAATAGTTGCCGTAGGTTCCGTAAAGGCGGCGTGTTTTACCGTCATTTTTAAAGGTCATATCACATGTGCCGACCCTTGCATGGATATCGCCCTTCTCGCTCGTTGACGGCAGATTCATCTTACCCATCGGGAAAGGTCCTATCTCGCTGTCATTCATCTGGAACGGCTTATCGCCGAAGCCTAAAAGTGAAATGCTCAAGCAGCTGACAAAGCCGCTGTCGGAAATTGTGAGGCAAAGACCGCAGTCCTGATTGCCTATGTAGTAGTAGTCCCACTCTTTGATTCTGATTTTGGGTGCTTTGATGTCGTTTCTGCTATACTCCCAGTAGAGCTTTTTGGCAAAACCGGGTTCGGTTATGTTGCCGTTTGCGTTCAAAAGTCTTTGCTTTGAAGTAATTTCATGCTGCATAAATTCTGACATTAATATCCCCTCTTTATTATTTTTTCATTTCGGCAAGGTCTCTGTAATTAATAAGCTTGAAGCCGAGCGATTCAATGTGCTGCTTGGTCTGCGGGTCTTTGAGAAGTTTGTATTCCCACTCACGTCTGAACCAAACGCCCGATGCGCCCTTGAGATCCTCGGTCGGAAGTGACGGATGCATATATGTCTCCGTCACCGCACCGTCCGGGAATGTTTTATAAAGCTCAAAAATATACTCCTTGAAATTCTCGTAGCTGTCGCTCTGAGGGCCGCTCCACTCATTCGGAATAAGATAATCCGGAATTGCGACGTGAAGAGCCTTTGCCTGCTCGACAACATTGCTCAAAAGACCGAGAACGACGTTTTTGTCAACCTGAATATCAAGCATTGAATTCGAGAACTGCTCATCGGCGAGATTAGCCGGGAATCTGAACGGTAGACCGTACTCTGCGGCCGCTTTGAACGCAACGTTCAGAAGCTCGAATCGGCCTGTTGCAACGCCGTAAATCGAACCCATATGATTGTCAAGATGGGACGGATCAAGTCCGAGCTTTTTGAGTAATTCGATCTGTGCGACCGCTTCGGCATAGACCTCGTCAAGATTGGCATGTTTCTCAAAATCGTCGCTTTCATGATGCATGTAGCCATACTCGTCACGAAGACTCTCCGTATTTTTATGAGCCACGGGACCCCAGCGATAGCCGCTCCATTCGTTTGTAAATGTCCAATGCACTCCGATGCAAAGCTCGGGATTCTTCTTTGCAAAATAAACTGCATCGGGTGCCCACGGACACGGAGCCATTATCGTCGATGAAGTCAGCGCACTGTTCGGGTCTGTGAGCAAATCGGAAATGGCAAGGTTTGCGCCCTTGAACGAACCGAAATCATCAGCGTTGATTATCATATATTTCGACATTTATTTCTCGCTCCCCTTTGAATTGCTTCTCTCGGCAATTTCCGCAACCATCTGCTGCTGCTTTTTCTCTGTGATGTTATAGAAAAGCATGGGAATGATTGTTGCCGCCATGCTGATTGCACCCGTGAGAATAAGCACGTTCCAAAGCAGCTGTCTGCCATCGGGAGTGATCGCCGGAGTTGCTTCCGGATTGATGCCTGCCCAGCTGTAGGAGAATACACCGACGAATGCTCCGACCGCCATACCAATCTTGTTGATGAGCGTCTGCATTGCGAAGCAAATTCCCTCTGCTCTCTCGCCTGTTTTCCATTCAAGATAGTCAACGGTATCGCCTATCATAGCGTAAGTAATGATATTGTTTACGCCCTGCGGAATTCCGAGAAGAACAAGACCTATTGCGTTAACAACAAGTTTCCACGGTGCATCATAGCCGATGAAGTACATTGCAAACATTACGACCGCACCGAGAATATGAACATAGATATACGCCCATTTCTTCGTAAATTTCTTTGTCATCCACGGAACAAGAATTGAAGCAACAAGTCCGCCGGGAACAATAAGCATTGTTATAAGACTGAAAAGTCCTTCGTTATTGAGAACATACTTTGCAAAGTAAAGTCCGCCTGTGTATGTATATACGGTTCTTGCTCCTCCGAGAATACCCGACAGAACAACGAGAAGCAGCTGCTTGTTTTTAAACAAAAGCTTCAGGTTATGGCCGAGTGACGGAGGAGCGTCCTTTGAAGTAAACCTCTCGGTTGTATTCTTGAAGCCATAGAAGAACATCGGAATCGAAACAACAACAAGAACAAGTGCACAGATAAAATAAGTCCATTTGAGCGTTTCCGCATTCTGAGAAATATACTGCGGAAGAACATTTCCGTCTGCGTCCTTAAATTTTGCGGTAACGGCGTTTGTAATAAGAGGAACACCGACCGTTACAAGACCTGCGCCGAGTGTGCACACAAGACGTGCAAAGGTAAGAACCTTTCCTCTGACAACCGTGTCGTTCGTCATGCAGGTTGAGAGTCCCCAATAAGGAACATCGGCAACGGTATAAACCATCGACCAAATAACGTAGAGAACCGAGATAACAACAAACGTTGTTTTTGTCTTCGGCTCAAGAAACGGGCAGAAGCAAAGAACCGTCGTTATTGCAATCGGAATCGCCATCCATTTAAGATACGGACGGCATTTGCCCCATTTCGTTCTCGTTCTGTCAACAATAGAGCCCATGATCGGATCATTAAGTGCGTCATAGATTCTTGTAAAAAGCATAAGGAATGCAACAGCCATTGCACCCGACATACTCTTAAAAACAGTCCCCTTTTCAACCGCACCGAAAAGAAGAGCATCGGTCATGAAAACCGTCAGGAATGAACCGATAATCGTGCAGATGAAATTCTGACCGAATCCGGTTACGCTGTATGCAATAACCTCCTTCGGCTGAATACCCTTGCCCGGTGTTGTGCCGAACATATTGTGCCAAAAGTTCTTTTTAGCCATCAAAAAACCTTCTCTCTTTTGAGTGAGAATTACTCACATTTTATCGTATATAATTTTATCACAACAAATGACCGTTTGTAAATTAAAAAACAAAAAACCTACTTTTCATACAAAAATAAAGCAGGTTTTTTATTATATATTACTATAGATATTCGATTGATTTCCTTTTAAAAACTGTATATTTTAAACAATTTACGGTGCTTGTCCTGTTCTCTCCGATATCGTTTCCCTTATCTGCTCATAAATTTCAACAACCTTGAATCTCGGCTCATATTTCGGTTTGCTTTCAACAAGCTTTATTTCCTTATCCGTGAACACATTTTCAATTTCATCCTTTTTGTCGGCTGCCGGAACGCACATAGGCGGAAACATGACGCACCACCAGTTATGCCCCTCGCCGGAGCCGATAACAACTCTCAAAGCAAGATATTTCCCGGCCGGCAGAGTTACGCTTTCATATGTCCTTGTTGTGAAATATTCGTTTGAAAGAGTTATTTTGACGTCATAATCAAATCCGGCGTTTTTAACAAAAGTCTCAGCCGAATTTTTAAGCTCCGCCAGCTTCGGCTCAATTTTTTTAACCGCATTTTCGACATTCACGCTTCCGTCAAAGATATCCTCACCCTCTTCGAGAATATAATCACGAAGTCTGAGCTTTAAATTCTGGTCAACGCTTGAATCTGAATTTGCAATAACATGAAGCCTGAGCACATCGGAACGGATTTCCTCCGAGGTTTTCGCAAAAGAACAGATTGAAAAAATAACGGCCGTAACAATACCAATGGCAATAGAAATTCTTATTTTTCCCGAAAAAGACATACAGTCAACTCCTTACTTGTTTTGCAAGTAAATTGTTGACTGTACTTTTCTTATTTATTCATACATTTCCAAAATTTGGCTCGCTTTTTCCTTAACGGCTTTCATGAGTGCTTTCGGCTGAATAACCTTTATGTCCGTTCCGTATTGCAGAATCCAGCTTACAAGACCCTCGCTCATCTCAACCTCGGCCTTAATGCGGAAACGGTCGTTTTCGTCAATTTTAATCGGAACGTCGTCACCGAACTTTTCGATTATTTCATCAAGAATCGAATTTGAGCAGGAAAGAGTTACGTTTGCCTCCTCGCCGGAGAACATATTGAAAAGCTTGTTTGAATAGTCGGCGATATCGAACTTATCCGTATATTGAGATACCTTTGAAAAATGCTTGGCCGGAGTATCCAGCAGCTCGATATCAAAAATTCTGTCAAGACGCAGATGCATAAGGTTTGAATACTTATTGTTATTGCAAATGAGGTAATAATGGTCATTTGACCAAAGCATCGCATAAGGGTTGACAAGGAAGGTTTTGCCCTCGTTGCGAACAAGGTATTTGTTTTCTATTGAACGTCTTGCATATCTGAGCATGACCTGTTTTTTACCCTTGATAGCTTTGTCAAGAATGCGTATCGTCTCGTAAAGGTCTTCCTTGTCGGTTTTGAAGCTGCCGTCAACATAAATCTGCTCTCTCAGCTCCTCCTCCTGATACTCACTGACGAGGCCGCCTATTTTATAAATCAAGCTCTTGGTATTCTTCTCGGAAATGAACTTTGCGGCCTGAACAGCGTCAATCAGCAGTCTTGCTTCCGGCGGAGAGAATTTTCTCGACCTGAGATAATAACCTCTGAGAGGTGTTCTGATATTAACGATGTCCATTCCGTACTCTTTAAGATCATCAATGTCACGGTAGATGGACTTTCTTTCACATGTTATGCCGTATTCGCCGAGCATTGAAATGAGCTGAATTGCGGAATAAACATGATTCTCATCAGTCTGCCTGTTAAAAATATCGGCCAGAAAAAGAAGCCGCAGATTATGATCACCCGTGTTCATTAGTTTCACCTCAGTATTTTAATTTTGCATTGAGCTCTCTTATTGTATCTGCATCAATTTTAAGAAGCTCACGGTCATATGTATAGATTCCGTTGACCTCGAACTCAACATCGCTTACCTGAGTATATACCGTTGCACTCAAGCCTTTTTTAATGTTAGGAATAATCTGCTTTTCAAAGAGTCTTTTATATGCGTCGGTGAGTGTTTCTTTGGTCTTGTACATAATATAGCCGAAGCTCTTTTCCGTGTTCCAAACATGGTTTTCGATTATGCGGCTGTAACCGCCAAATTCGCTGAGAACAAGCGGTCTGCCGTCACCCATCGGGGGGATAAACGGAAGAATATACTGGTGTACGCTCTTAAGCTCCGGACCTTTCTGATCATGCCAACCGCTTGCGTGATCAACGATTCTCGTCGGGTCATATTCCTTGACAGCCTCGCCGATTCTCTTTGCGTCAAACTGTCCCCATGACTCGTTAAACGGAACCCAACAGCCGATCGAAGTGCAGTTATAAAGATGGTCTATCGTCTCAAACGTTGCCTTTTCGTGCTCTCTGCGGCATTCCTCATTGTCAACGCCGAACCATTTGTAATGGCTGTCCGGAATGCTTCTGATAAACATATTCGGCAGCACGCCGACGAAGAACAAATCGATCTTCTTTGCGCCGCATACCATGTCCTGCCAAACGATCATGCCCAGCTTATCGCAATGGTAATACCAGCGTCTCGGTTCGATTTTTATATGCTTCCTGAGCATGTTGAAGCCGAGATTCTTCATCTCTTTGATATCAAAAATCATCGCTTCATCGCAGGACGGAGTCATTCCGCCGTCCGGCCAATAGCCTTGGTCGAGAAGTCCTGTCTGGAAATACGGTTTGTTATTCAGATACAGTCTCGGGATAGCCTTATCGTCATATCCGATGCTGAATTTTCTCATGCCGAAATAGCTTGAAACAACATCAAGAATTTCTTCATTCTCATCGCAAAGAGCAATTACGATGTCATAGAGGAACGGATCCTCGGGGCTCCATAGTCTGATGTCCTTAAGCTTAACGGTTTCGTCGGGGGATATTTTTCCGGCGAAAACAATCGAATCGTCCTTTTTGATTATGGCTCTGAGTTGTGTATCCTCGGCGTATTTCAATTCGGTCTCGATTCGGATTGAAGACGAATCAATATCGGGAGTAAGACGGACGTTTTCAATATGCTTTTCGTTAATAGGTTCAAGCCAAACGCTCTGCCAAATTCCGCTCGTTGCCGTGTACCAAAATCCGGTGCTTTTTCTGACCTGCTTGCCTCTGTCCTGCCAGTTTGTCTCCGTAGGGTCATTAACACGAACTACAAGCTCATTATATCCCTCTCTGAGATATTCGGTCACGTCAAAGCTGAAGGGAATATATCCTCCCTGATGCGTTCCGACAGGCTTGCCGTTGAAATAAACAATACAGCGCCAGTCAACGGCCTCAAAATGAAGAATACAGCGTTTGCCCTCAAAGCAGTCGTCGAGTATAAACTTTTTACGATACCAAAGATAATCCTCGGGTTCAATCGTTCTCTCTATGCCCGAAAGATAGCATTCCGGTGCAAAAGGAACAATTATTTCTTCGTCAAAATTCTGCGGAATATCATCCGTCATACCCGTTATCGTGAATTCATATTTACCGTTCAGGCATTGCCAGTCGTTTCTGACAAGCTGAGGTCTCGGGTATTCACTGAGCGGACAATCGTAATTAACCTTATCTGTCCAGCGTGTTTTCAAATTGCTCATTGCTGCACCTCCCTGTTTGATGCCATGAATTTCTCCAGCTCACTGAGCAGCCATTCCTGTGCCTCAAGAATTCCCGCTGCCGAAGCTTCAAATATTTTTTCTGTCACTTTTTCCTTATCGGTTTCATCGTAGCAGTCATTGCCGGTATAATGCACGGCCTTGAATTGCTTTTCGTCGTTCTCGTCCTTTTCGATCCATGCCCTATATCTGAACGACGGCCTGCCAAGACAGCCGAGATACGGGTCTGTACCGTATGAACCGGCATAGGTATTGCCCTTTCCGCCGAAGCCCATAAGTCCGAGAAACCATTCGAATGAGGGTAGTTTTATCAAATCAGTCATGTAAAAGCCTGCTCCTTAAATCAAAAAGTTTTCTCAAAATCACAACTCCGAGAGCCATGCGCTTTTTCAGAAGTGTAAAAAACACCCTGTCATAAAAGCACTTAAATTCGGAATAATTCGCCTTCAAATACAATTCGTAAAAATTACTTGCGAGAACCCTTTTAACGTATTTGTATGAGCCAAAAAATGTTCCGTAGGTGATTTCCGAATTAACAGTACAAGTTGTATTAAAAATATATTTATCCAGCACTGCCGCAGATATTTCATCTTTAAAATTTGCAGATGAAAAATATTCACTTTGAAAAACATAAATAGAATGTTGAACGTCAAATCCGTTTTTTACGACGGAGGTAGTGTTATAAGGGTTAATATTGTAGTGATAAAGCGGTTTGTCGATAAATCTGAAAGAATCACAATGCCTTAAGTATTCAAATACAAATTCCATATCCTCGCCGTATTTCACACCGAGAGCAAATCTGATATTGTTTTGATTAATTATCTCTTTTTTGTAAAGCTTGTTCCAGCAGGAATAGAACTCCTCACGAATAATTTTTTTGCAAAAATCCAAATCAAAATTCTTCCTGAAATAAGCCTTGTCTTCAAAGATTGTTCCGAGATGTTTTTCGTCTTTGCTCTTATTGAAATAATCGCAGCAAACAAGGTCGTATTCGGATTCAGCCAGCATTTCATGAATAAAACCCGAAGAATATTCGTCATCGCTGTCAAGAAAAGCAATATACTCCCCTTTTGCCTTTTCGATTCCGTTATTTCTTGCAACGGAAACGCCGGAATTCTTTTGGTGTAAAACGGAGATATTGGCATTTTGTTTTGAAAAATCATCGCAAAGCTCGGCTGAACCGTCGGAAGAACCGTCATCAACGAGAATCAATTCAAGAAATTCGAAATCAGTCTGTGCAATAACAGACTTAACGGCCTTATCAAGAAATTTTATACAGTTGTAAACAGGTATGATGACAGAAACCTTACAGTTCATTATCAGCCCTCATTCTTTTTGAATATCTTGTTAAAAAATCCTTTTATTCCGCTCTCGGATGCTTTTTCCGGGACATCCTCCGTGTTTGAAGCCGTCTCTTCGTTGCCGTTCGATGAATTAACTCTGACGCTGTCGGTCTTGAAAACAAACATAACGCTTGACGAAGCATTCTGAGCCTTCTTTGTGAAGATAGTATAGGTCTTGCCAAGCTCAAGCCAAGCCGTCATCTTTGCCGAAAGCGTGTTTGCGTCAACACCCGATATCGAGGAAAGACTGTCCGTTGCGATAGAACCCTTAAGGTTTGAAAGAGTGGAATCGATCGAAGAAAGTGCATTTGATTCCGAAAGTGCCTGAAGCGCATTAATTAAATCCTTGTTTTCTTCAACAGCTTTTTGAAGTTCCGAAAGAGTATTTACGGTCTTCGGAAGGTTATCAATAGCCTTCTGAACCTGCGGATCATTGAGGTCGGAGGACATTTCCTTAAGAAGCTGCAAGCCTTGATTAATCGTCTCCTGGCTTGCATCATCGCCGAAGATGCTGTTTATAACCTTTAGCGCATCCTCAAGGCCGTTGAAATCGGCCGTTCTGATGTACTCAACAAGAACCTGAATTGTCGCAAGATTCTGCGGCGTGGTATATTTATTGAGAACGTTTATCAAAGCTGCATTTTCGCTGTAAAGGCTTGATGCCTGCTTAACGAGCGAGCTTAAATTATTGAGCTTGTCCGGGTTAGAGGACAATGTGTTCAAAAGCTTTGAAGCGTCAATCTGCTGAAGACTTTTCTGTACATTCTGAAGTTTCTGAAGATTGCTTCTAAGGCTGTCAACGGAATCGGAAATATTATCAAGACCGATATCAAGTGAAGCTATCGGTATGGCCGAGAACATAAAGTTTCCGATTTCAAAATTATTTACATCGGCTGAAATAACAAACGTATCGTTAAATTTATACGTTGAATTTGCATCGGATGAAAGAGAAGAAAGTCCGAGACTTTCATTAATTCCCGGGAAGCCTGCCAAAACAGCGTACTGAGTATTGCCGCTGCCGATAACCCTGCCGTTTTCAACCGCAATATTCTGGAACTTCATCTCGCTGAGTGAAATTCCGCCGACAACGAGCATCGGATTATACATTGTCATGTTAACGCCGTTTACCTTAACGGAATATGCGTCAACATTGTTCATTTTTATCGTGATTTTAACCTTGCCGCTTTTACCGGCTATATCCTTGGCGGAAATCGGCTGACCGTCAAGAGTATAGCTTATCTTAAACTCAAGGGGAAGCTTTCCGCTGTAATCGCCCTGATAATAGAGGTCGGTCATACTCATGTGCCAGCGAAGAGTCGAACCGTTAACCTGCGGCTTTGAATCGTCCTTAACGTTTACAACCGATGTAAGATTCGTTACATCGTCAACATACACTCCGCCCTGCGGAACATGAAGCCAGTCGCTGACCTTTATGCTTTTCTGCGTTCCGGTGTTATCAAGATTAACGTAAACCGTTTCCGTCTTTTTTACCGAAGCGGCCGGAACATTATATCTAACCGAATTTACCTCTTCTTCGCTGTCGTCCTGAGAATTATCTCCGCAGGCGCAAAGGAAAATCATTGCTAAAGCAAGAAGAATACAAAATATACTTTTAAATTTTCTCATATCACTCATCCTCTCCGTCATCGGTAAATGTGAAGCTCGTTTCTTCTTCAAATTCATATTCGTCAATATTCTTCTTTACCGCAGCCGGGGCAACCGGCTCGGGTTCGGGCTTGTCATCATGAGTGCCCCAGCCCTTTGTAGTTTTTGAAATCAACTTTTCGCAAAGAAGAAGAATAGGTGTAACAAAGAGCACAATCACAAGTGCACTGATAAGAGAGCCTCTCGCAAGCATTGCGCAAAGCGACTTGACTATTGAAATGCTGCATACAAGATAAACTCCGAATGTTGCAAAGAAGAAAAGCATTGCACTCTGGAATACAGAGCGGATAGCTTCATTAGCCGCCTTTCTCATTGCAGCGGTCCTTCCCGCCCCCTTTGCAAGCTCCTCTTTAAACCGTGAGGTCAGAAGAATTGCATAGTCAACCGTTGCACCGAGCTGAATACACGAAATAACGGTCGGAGCAATAAACGGAATCGCCGTTCCGAACAGTGTCGAGATGCCCTGGTTTATCCATATCGCAACCTCTATTGCAATAATCAGGATAAACGGAATCGAAATCGATTTGAAAACTATTGCAATAACTATAAAGACGGCAATAATTGAAATCAAGCTTGTAACGGCGAAGTCAACCTTTGTCGTTTCGATAAGGTCCTTATAAAGTGCTCCCTCGCCGGTTACATAGCCGTAATGCTCGGAGCCTGTATATTTCTGAACAATATTTTCAATCTTTTCGACCTGTTCGTTGCATTTATCCGTTGAGGATTCATAGATAGAATTGACGAGCATAACCTGCCGTCCGTTCTGCTTGACAATATCAATCACATCATCCGGAACAATGGAGTCGGGAATCGAAGTTCCGACGAACATATCATATGCCAGCATACTGCTGACTCCCTCAACATTGCTTATCTCATTTTCCATTCTCACAAGTTTGCTTGCCGGAATCGAATCGTCAACAATGATGAAATGCGATGTCGTCATATTAAATTTTTCTTTAAGCAGAGCCGTTCCGACTGTCGTAGTCGCATCATCGGGCAGCTCGGCATTAAGATTATAATTTTTCTTTACATTGGCCGAAAGTAAAAGCGACGGAATTATAATTATGATAAACAAAGCGGCAAAAGCCTTTTTACGCTTTATAATATGATTCACAAATTTTCCGAAATCGGGTGTAAAGGGTTTATGCTTGTGACGATTGATTGCACTGTCAAACACAAGCATGAATGCCGGGAGAATAATTACAACCGAAAGCACGCCGATTATAACGCCCTTTGCCATAACTATACCGATATTGAGTCCAAGCGTAAGCTGCATAAAACAAAGCGCAAGGAAGCCGAAAAGCGTTGTCAAGGAGCTGCCGGAAAGTGAAACAAACGAACCGTGAAGTGCTCTCGCCATTGCCTCCTCTTTCGTTCTTGAATACTTACGTTCCTCGTTGTATCTGTTAACAAAGAAAATAGAATAGTCAATCGTAACGCCGAGCTGAAGAATCGCCGCAATGGATTGCGTGATATACGAAACACCCATGAAGAAGTTCGTTCCCATGTTGTACATAACAGCAATGCCGATAACGCCGACAAGAATAAATGGCATTACATACGACTCCATTGTAATCATCATTGTGATAATCGCAAGGGCAACCGCAATGAGAATATAGATAGGCGTTTCACTGTCGGTCATTTCCTTTGTGTCTGAATTCATAGCGGAAATACCGCTGAGATAGCAGTTTTCGGGAAGAATTTTTTTAATTTCTTTGACCGATTTAATAATGTCTTTTGATGAAGCATCCTCCGAGTAGCTGACGAACATCATTGTATATTCGCCGTCGCTGCTGTAAAAAACATTTTTTACGTCATCGGGTAAAATATCACCGGGAACGCTCGTGTCCATGATGTTATCCGCCCAGAGAACATTGGAAACATTCTTAATTTCCGAAATGTTGTTTTTGAGCTTCATAACCGTATTCGGAGAGATTTTTCCGCCGTTATCGTCAACCGTTTTTACAAGCACAATAGTCATTGAACCGCCGCCGAAATCCTCCTCAAGAATGTTCTCACCCTTTACGGAGTCGAGCTTCGACGGGAGATAGCTCAGAATATCATAGTTAACATTCGTAAAAATATAGCTGATCGTAGCCGGAATCAGCAGTAGCAGCGATATCAAAACAATCAATTTTGGTTTGTTAACAACCAAATCGGATATTTTTTTCATTTTCAGTCTCCTTATTTAAAAGCCAAATAGGTTAAAAATCGCAAGGATATAGGTGATAAGTCCTACAACAATTACTCCGCCGAGAGCAATGATAAGAGCTTTAACCTTTTCATATTCATCTGCGCTGAAAATATATCTCATTACAGAGCGGAAATTCTTTCCGAAGAGGTCAAAATAGCCGATTGTGTAGGTTTCAAATGTGCTCGGGTCGTTTTCGTCTATCACAAAAACTCTCGTTCCTCTTGAAATCATGTTACCGTAGCTCCTGAACGAGGCACCGGGCGTCTGAATGATGTTGACGCCGTCGATCTGACCCGTAAAGCAATTCATGTGGTCGTGGCCGAAAACAAGGCCGCATACGTCGCCGCACTTTTTTATTGCGGTGAGCTGACCGTAATCCGGCTCATCATTGCCTTCTATCTCAAAAGCGAAGCCCTTTGCCTTTGCTGAATCAAGTCTGACGTATTCATCATCGCCGACCTTAATTGCGCCCTTATCGTCTGCATTGCATTTTTCATAGAACTGAGCCGTTTCGGCTATCGGGATATGCTGGAACATCAATGACATAACAGGGCCGTTGTTCTCAAAGCGCAGCTGACGGCTCTTTCTCTCATACCATTCAATCGTTTCCGGCTGAACCCTGCCGAATGTCGGTCTGCCGTTCTCATCCGAACCGGCCGAATCAAGCATCCATATGTTATATTTCATCTTGCCGTCATTTGATGAATAAATCGGAATATTATATGTGTCACATTCAACGCTGTCGTCCTCTGTATTGTAGGGAACGCAGTATTTATATTCACCGTAAATTTCCGCCTGCTCCTTCTTTGAAATAATATTCATATCATCATGATTGCCGTATATAAATGCAAACGGAATTTTTCTTTTTTCAATCGGGTCAAGCACCAGTCCGAGAGCCTTTTTCATTCTTTTGAGTACGGCCTCCTTGGTGGTTGCACTCTTTTTTTTGCCTATAAGAGCATCGTCAATATGATTGCCGAGAATATTGTCGCCCGTAAGGACAATTAAATCCGGCTTAACCTTGTCATAGGTCTTGTCCAGCATTTTAAACATTGCTTTTCTCGGGATATGCATGTCCTGAGCGTCGCTGACCTGAAGGATCGTAAATTTCCCGTTTTTATTAAATTTAAGCTTTTCACTATACATTATTTTAGCTCCGTCTTTTAGTGATATTTAATTTATTTTATCATATAACAACGAGCATTGCAAGAAAAAAGCCGTCATTTAGACGGCAAATGAGTAGATTTTACAATTATGTAATATCGTTTTCCTTCTTTATTCCGAAAAACAGTCTGAGAATACCGCTCCAGAATTTAGGCTTGTCGATCATGATAACTTTCATAAGCACCCTCCGTTATTTGCTGATGATGAATCCGAGAATTATGACGGCACACGACAGAACAGCCACAATAAAAGACTTCGGACAAATCATCGCAACAATCATTCCAAGCCCGAAAGCCGAAAAATAATAGCCGAATCTGCAGCTGCACCGCCTGCCTCTTCTCATAAAAACACCACCACAGCATTTTTTGTAACCGACAAAATCGGTTGCTTATTACATACTATGGCGGTTTTGATTTTTTGTTACAGCTGCCAGTCTTTAATATCCTTGACCTCGTTATACATCGTCACATAGCTTTCGTGACGTGAACGCATAACATCACCGCTATTAACGGCTTCAATAAGTCGGCAGCCCTTGTCATTAACATGAGCACAGGTTGAAAATTTGCACGAATCAATATAATCGGAAAAATCGGGGAAGCAAAATGCAAGCTCATCCTTTTTGATAAGATCATTCGTCTCAAAGTCAAGCGAGGAAAAGCCCGGAGTGTCGGCAATATATCCGTTGTTAATCTTCAACAACTCAACATGACGGGTCGTGTGACGGCCACGTCCGAGCTTTTTGCTGATTTCGCCTGTTTCAAGAGCGAAATCGGGATACATTCTGTTTATAAGCGAGGATTTTCCGACACCCGAATTACCTGTAAAAACGCACACGCCGTTCTCAATAACCGCTTTAATTTCACCGATACCCTCGCCTGTTTCGTTAGAAACGGCAAAGGTTTTGAATCCTGCATTTTTATATATTTCAATATATTCATCTGCACTCTGCAAATCATTCTTTGTGAAAACAATAATCGGTTCAACGTTCTTGTAAACGGCAACTGCCGACAATCGGTCGATTATAAGAAGATTCGGTCTCGGGTCACAGACTGAAGAAACAATAACAAGCTTGTCAACATTTGCGATAGGCGGACGCTTGAACATATTCCGTCTTTCGTAAATCTTATCAATGGAATTCTTGTTGTTTTCATCAACGCTTATTTCGACCTTATCGCCTGCAAGCGGGGTAATCTTTTCCTTACGAAAAACGCCCCTCGCCTTGCATTCGTATATTATGCCGTCAGCGGCCTCTACATAGTAGAAGCCACCGATTCCTTTTATTATGATACCGTCAATTTTCACTGTTATCACCAAAGGTTATTTTGATTTGAACATCGGGCGAAACGCTGACGCCGCTTGCCGGTTCAATCTTAACAACAACGCCGGAAATAGAGCCTTCGGAAATAATGTTTTTGAAGCCGGCCGCTCTGAGCTTTGCCATTGCGACGGCATAGGTATCGCCGACAACGTTCGGAATTGTATATAAAACAGGTTCAAAGGTAGTCGTTACACCAACATATTCATATGTCGTTTCGTTGCTCAACGCAACAGGAGATGACGTAAAGTTTACATTGCACTTATAAATCAGCTTACCGTCAACGAAGAACTTGAAAACGGAAGTTGCTTCATAGCCTCTTACGGTAACTTCCACATTCGAACCGTCAAGAGTACATGTACCCGTGAAAACAGTGGTATCGTCAAGCGTTGCCGTTACGTTACCCTGACCGTTATATTTCGGAAGTGTAACGGAAATATTAGTCGATTGCTCTATAAGCTTGCCCTTACTTACGGTAATAACAACATTCGAGCCTGACGGAATCTTCGAGCCTTTGAAGGTATTCGAAATAACATAGCCCTTTGTTACCGTGTCGCTGTACTCTGATTTTGTCGAAACGGTAAAGCCCGAGGAAGTGAGAACCTTCTTTGCGTTCTCTTCATCAAGGTTTGATACATCAGGAACAATAACAAGCTTCTCCTTTGTCTCATCATATGAAACATATTCGAGTGTGACGGACGTGCCGACAGAAACCTTGTTTCCGCCCTTGGGGTTTATGCTTACAACCGTACCTGCGGGAATTCCGGGATAATCCTTTTGCTCAACTTCTTTTTCTTTTATCTTGAAGCCAAGACCGTTGAGCCTTGTAACGGCGGTAACGTAATCAGTACCGATCAAATCATCCGGCACTTCAACAAGCTCTGCATTTGTTGCGATAACAAGCTCAATCTTCGTCTTTTTGGGATCAATCTTCGTTCCCTTTTCGGGTGTCTGAGAAATAATCTCGTTCGGAGAAACATCAGCGTCAACCTTTTCGGTAACGTCAAACACATAGTTCGGATATTTATTTTTAAATTCTTCCTCATCGTAGATAATTCCGACAAAGTTTGGAACTTTCACTTTGGAATTGCCTGTAAGATATCCCATTTTGAAGAGCACACCGAATGCAACCGCAAGCACAACAACGAGTGCCGTGATTACACCGACAAGAATCGGAATTGTTCTGTTCTTGACAACAGGCTCTTCCTCCTCATCGTCCTCAACCTCAACAGGATCAATATGCTTTATCGAGCCGGTGATGTTCGGGATATACTTTGTAGGCTCTGTGTTCTTATAATCATAGTCAAACTGGATCGATGGGTTGCGTCTGAATTCCTCAAGATCGAGAAGCATCTCTGCGGCAGACTGATATCTGTCGTTGACATTCTTCTGCATAGCCTTAAGAACGATCTGCTCAAGGCCTACGGGAATAGAGGGATTGATATCTCTCGGCTTCACCGGATCCTGCTGAAGCTGCATAATTGCAACGGAAACAGTATTATCCGACTCAAACGGAAGCTTACCCGTGAGCATTTCATAGAGCATTACACCGACGGAATAGATATCGGCCTTGTCGTCTGTGATATCTCCCCTCGCCTGCTCGGGACTTATGTAATGAACCGAGCCGATAGTTGAATCCGTCATTGTCCTTGTTTCGCTGCGGGAAAAACGTGCAATACCGAAATCCGTAACCTTTATCGCACCGTTTTCAAGCAGCATAATGTTCTGCGGCTTGATATCACGGTGAACGATTCCCTTGTCATGAGCATGCTGGAGAGCACGAAGAATCTGAGTTACAAAAAAGACGGCTTCCTTGTAATTAATAACGCCCTGCTGCTGAATATACTCCTTGAGAGTAATTCCGTCAACGCATTCCATTACGATATATTGAATCCTGTCGCCGTAGCTGACATCATAAACCTTTACGATATTCGGATGAGAAAGAACAGCGATAGCCTTTGACTCATTCTTAAAGCGGCGTCTGAATTCCTCATTTGCGAGGAATTCCTCCTTGAGAATTTTTACGGCAACAATTCTGTCGTCGATATTGTCATATGCCTTATAAACTACGGCCATGCCGCCGACGCCGATTATCTCCTGTATTTCATAACGACCGTCAAGTCTTTTTCCTACATAATTTTCCATAAACAGAATCCCTTCTTAATTACTCGCTTACGGTAACAACCGTGATGTTGTCTCCGCCGCCGTTTTCATTTGCAAGTTCAACAAGCTTATCGGCAATTTTATATCTGTCTTCGGTTTTACAAACCTCAAAAATTACTTCGTCATCAACGTAATTTGTCAATCCGTCCGTACAGAGCAGCACCAAATCATTTTCGTTAAGCTGCTCCTGAGAATAGTCTATCCTTACCTCCGGATCAACACCCAAGGCTCTGGTTATAACATTCTTCTTCGGGTGATCCTTCGCCTCCTCGGGGGAAATCTCACCGTTATCAACCATCATCTGTACAACGGAGTGATCCGTCGTAACCTGAGTTATGCCTGAATCGGAAACAACATAGATTCTCGAATCACCGACATTGGAAATATAGAGAGTATCGGCACTCCTGACAGCCAAAACAACCGTCGTACCCATACCGCTTAGCTCCTCATTGTTCTTCGCCATTGAATATAAGGTAATATTTGCGGCGTCGACCGATGAAATGAGAAGATTTTTAACCGAATTATCGTTCATTCCTACATGATAGCCGGAAGTCAGCTTATCTGAAATAACCTTAACCGCAGCTTCACTCGCTATATTACCGCCGTTTGCTCCGCCCATTCCGTCGCAAACAACGGCCCATGAAACCTCTGAGGTGAGGTCACCCGCAGCATAAGAATCCTGGTTGTTGGAACGAACCTTTCCGACATCGGTTTTTGCGGAAATCTTCATTTGTTTCCCTCCTTTTCGGAGATCTCTCGGTTATGACGACTTCTCAGCTGTCCGCAGGAAGCGTCTATATCCGAACCGAGGCTGCGTCTGACTGTCGCATTAATGCCCCGTGAATTCAATATCTGTATAAATCTTTCAAGTCTTTCGTTTGTGCTTCGCTTATGTGAGCTTTCAACAATCTCATTTGCGGGAATCAGATTAACGTGACAGAGCATTCCCTTTAAAAGAGATGCCAGCTCATATGCGCAGGCATCGCTGTCATTAACATCCTTAATCATCGCATATTCAAACGAAATTCTTCTTGATGTTCTTTTTGTATATTCACGACAAGCCTTCAAAAGCTCCTCAATCGGATACTTTCTGTTAATAGGCATTGTCTTTGAACGCATTTCATTATTAGGAGCGTGAAGTGAAACCGAGAGTGTCAGCTGAAGATGTCTGTCCATCAAATCGTAAATTCTCGGCACTACTCCGCAGGTGGAAAGCGAAATATTTCTGAGCGAAAGATTAAGCCCCTTGTCGTCACCGACAAGCTCAAGAAAACGCATTGCATTATCAAAGTTGTCAAGCGGTTCGCCCATTCCCATCATTACGACGTGTGAAACACGGATATTCATATCTCTCTGCGCCGCATGTATCTGACCGATCATCTCGGACGGATAAAGACTTCTTACACAGCCGCTTTTAGTTGATGCGCAAAAGACGCAGCCCATTTTGCAGCCGACCTGCGACGAAATGCAAAGCGTATAGCCGTATTTATATTTCATCAAAACGGATTCAATAAAATTGCCGTCGCAGAGCCTGAAAAGATACTTGACCGTTCCGTCAATTTTCGAGACCTGCTTCAATTCGATCTCACAGCAGCGTATCGGATATTTTTCGCTCAGGACTTTTCTGAGCTGCTTTGAAATATTCGTCATCTCGGAATAATCCATAGCTCCGTGAACCTGAAGCCATTGATAAATCTGTCCGGCTCTGAATTCGGGCTGGCCGAGTTCACGCATAACAGTCTTTACCTCGGGCAATGTCATTGATTTAATGTCGTATTCTGACAAATAAACACATCCTCACTTAACTCTTTCAACAGAGGAAACAAAGAATCCGTCACATCCGTGAATATGCGGCATGAGGGTCAGATAATCCGTATCCTCGGCATATCTTTCAAGTTCCGGCAAAACACGAACGCTCTTAAAATCTTTATGTTCCGCCAAAAATTTATTGATAATATTCTCGTTTTCCTCCGGGTTGAGAGAGCAGGTCGAGTAGACCAATTTTCCGCCGATTTTAAGATATCGGCTTGAAACACACAGTATAGAATACTGCAAATCCGCTAATTTGTCAACTTTCTCACTTTTTTTGAACCGAATCTCCGGCTTTTTGCGTATTACTCCGAGACCGGAACAAGGCACATCGCAGAGTATTTTATCTGCCTGCGGAAGTGAAGAATTGAACTCGGAACCGTCATTTTGAACGGTTCTTATATTGTTTAAACCGAGCCTTTCGGCTCCGTCGCCAATAAGCTTTAATCGCTGCGGATATATGTCGCAGGAAACGACATCACCCGTATTGTGCATTAATTCGGAAAGTGTAAAGGTCTTTCCTCCGGGTGCGGCACAAACGTCAACAACCGTCTCACCGTCGTGCACGTCAAGGGCCTTGCAGCATAGCTGAGATGCAGTGTCCTGAACATGAAACAGGCCGTCACGGTATGCCCGGGTCTTATGGATCGCACCGCCGCTTTTAACGGTCAGCGAATTCTCGACCGTATTATTTTTCTCGCACCGAAAGCCTTCTTCAAAAAGGATGTCGCAAAGCTCATCAGCATTTGTTTTAGTCGTATTAACTCTCAGTGTATTTTCAACCGCTCCGAAAGAAGCCTCAAGAAGCTTTTCGGCATTTTCCTTGCCGTAGCTTTCGCTCCACATCTTGCAAAGCCACTCGGGAGCGGAGTAATTTACACTCATGCTTCCGTCGGTTTTCAGTCCGTTTACGGTGATTTTATGTAACACGGCGTTGACAAGACCGGAAGCAAAAGCCGCACCGTTTTTCTTTACAAGCTTAACGCTCTCGTTGACGGCGGCGGAATCGGGAATTTTGTCCATAAACAAAATTTGATATGCACCGAGTCTGAGTGAAGTCAAGACCTGCGGTTTAAGCTTTTTAAGCGGCTGTGAAAGATAGAGCGAAAGGTTGTAATCAAGCGTAATTCGTCTTTCCGTCACGCCGTAAACAAGTGCAGAAACAAATCTTTTGTCCTTGATGTCAATCTCTGCCCTGTCGAGCGAAGAATCAAGCGCAAGATTGGAATAGCTCTCGTCACGCTGTATTTTATTGAGAATTTCAAACGCTGTCTGTCGGGCTGATTTCATATAGGTTTCCTTTTAATTTCTTTTTGAATTTCCGAGAAGTCTCGACGCATAATAAAGAAGGTTAACAATAGCCGTTGCAAGAGCCGCAACATAAGTCAAAGCGGCGGCAGTAAGAACGCTTTTGGCGGCATTGCATTCCTCTCCTGCAAGAATTCCCGTTTCGTCAATTACCTTTAAAGCTCTTCTGCTCGCATTGAACTCAACGGGCAAGGTTACAAACTGAAAAACCGCAACAAAGCCGTATAAAAGAAGTCCTGCGACAATAACATAGTATCCGATCGGTGAATTTGAAAAATAAGCGAGGAAATAGCCTGCAAAAGCAATTATCAAGCCGAATCTTGAACCGAAATTTGTCATAGGAATAAGGGCTGCTCTGATTTTATTCGGCAGATAATCCTCGGCGTGCTGAGCGGCATGACCGGCCTCATGACACGCAATGCCGACAGCGGCAATCGACGTTGAATTATATACCTTTTCGGAAAGCCTTATAACCTTCTCGTTCGGCGAATAGCTGTCGGTCAGCTCACCTCGGCAAGGCACGATTTGAACATCTGTAATGCCGTAATGCTTTAAAATCAGCTGAGCGGCCGCAGCACCCGTCAATCCCCTTGAATTCCTGATTTTGGAGTATTTTGAATATGTCGTTTTAACTCTGATCTGCGCCCAAATCGCAAACAAAAGCACCGGAGCGGCAAAAATCAAATAGCGTATATACTCTGAGAACGAATAAATCATTTTATCACCTTATTCAAATTTTTCTCCGACCTCAATTTTATGTCCTCTCAAAAAATCGGCACAGCTCATGGCCTTTTTGCCCGGAGCCTGAATCATTAAAATTTTTACTCCGTTTCCGTCGCCGCAGGCAACGGTCATTCCGCCGTCCGTTGAAACGATTTCGCCGGGTTCACCCTTAGTTTTTCCGATTTTCTCTGTCTTATGAAGCTTGTAAATCTCACCGTTTAAGACAGATGTTGCAACCGGCCAAGGCGAAAGTCCTCTGACCTGATTATGAATTTCTTCGGCGGATTTTGTCCAGTCGACCGGACAAAGCTCCTTTGAAAGCATCGGAGCGTAATTGGAAAGCGAATCGTCCTGCTTCTCTCTTTCAAGAGTTCCGTCGATAATTCTTTTAATTGTTTTCGACATGACCTCTGCCCCGAGCGTCGAAAGCTTATCGTGAAGCTCGCCGGCGGTCATGTTTTCGCCGATTTCCGTCTCTGCCTTAATCAGCATGTCGCCGGTGTCAAGTCCTGCGTCCATCTGCATGGAGGTTACGCCGCTCTTTTTCTCTCCGTTGAGAACGCACCACTGAATCGGTGCGGCTCCCCTGTATCTCGGAAGAAGCGAAGCGTGAATATTGACGCAGCCGTATTTCGGCAAATCGAGAATATCCTGCGGAATTATCTTTCCGTAAGCGACAACGATAATAAACTCGGGAGCAAGCTCCTTCAAAATTTCGTATGCCGTGCCGTCCTTCATCTTTGTCGGCTGAAAAACGGGGAGATTATATTCAACAGCCTTTTCCTTTACCGGCGGAAACTGCATCTTGTGTCCTCTGCCCTTCGGCTTATCGGGCTGAGTGAAAACTCCGACAACCTCATGGCCGTCGGAAACGAGCCTTTCAAGGCAAGGAACGGCAAATTCGGGCGTTCCCATAAATACAATTCGCATTTGCGACAGCTCCTTCTTATCAGTTGTCCTCAAGCTCACCTACAAGATGGCTCGTGTAAAGAATTCCGTCAAGGTGGTCGATCTCGTGGCAGAAGCATCTCGCCTTAAGGTCCGAGCCTTTATAAACACACCACTTGCCCTCACGGTTCTGCGCCTTAACCATAACGCTCTTCGGACGCTCGGTTACACCGAACTTTCCGGGAAGAGAGAGACAGCCCTCCTCCTCGTGCTGCAGTTCCGGCGATCTGTCCGTAATCTCGGGATTAATAAGTTCAAGATAACCGTCGCCGCAGTCCATTACGACAACACGGCGGAGAATTCCGACCTGAACGGCCGCAAGACCTGCACCCTTTTCCTTATAAAGAGTATCCTTCATATCGTCAAGCAGGGTAAAAAGCCTGTCGTCGAATTTTTCGACAGAGCGGCTCTTTTTGTTGAGAATCGGATCTCCGAATTTAACAATATTTCTGATTGCCATTTCAATAATCGAACCTTTCAAATTCTAAAGTATATTTTCGGGATTTATATCTATATAAACGGATACATCATTGTATGCCCTGTCCGAACCGGTATATTTCAACAGCTCGTTCATCAAGGCTCTGAAACGCTTTGTATTTTTGCATTTCAGAATCAATCTGTATCTGAATTTATTGCTGATTTTGGAAACTCTCGCCGTCATCGGACCGAGAGCTATAATTTTTAAATCATTGTATTCACCGCCGAGCTTTTCCTTGAGCTTGTCGGTAAACTTTTGCGATGCAACCCTGACCTTAGGTTCGTTTTCGCCGATAAAGCCGATGAGACAGATATCGCAATAAGGCGGATAAATGAGCATTTTTCTTGTTTTCAGCTCGTCCTTAAAGAAAGCGTCGTAATCCTGCCGTGCGGCAATTTGAATAACGTCATTTTCGGGGTTACAGGTCTGTATGACCGCCGTTCCCTCATATCGGCCTCTGCCGGCTCTGCCGACAACCTGCGTGAGCAAATCGAAGGTTCTCTCCTGGCTTCTGAAATCGTCGTTATTGAGCTGCTGATCGGCATTGATAACGCCGACGAGCGTAACATTTTCAAAGTCAAGACCCTTTGCGACCATCTGCGTGCCGAGGAGAATATCATATTTGCCGTCGGCAAAGTCTTTCAGCTTGTTCTCATGCGAATAGCGTCCCATAGTGCTGTCGGCGTCCATTCTGAGAATTCGTGCTTCAGGGAATAACGTCGCAAGCTCATCCTCAATCTTCTGCGTTCCCGTGCCCGAATATCTGACGTCATGCGAGCCGCACTCGGGACAAATTTCGGTAAATGGCTCGGAATAACCGCAGTAATGGCACATGAGCCTGCCGTTTGCATGGTGATAGGTCATTGAAATACTGCATGACGGACAGGTCAGAACATGACCGCACGCCCTGCATTCCGCAAAGGTGTTGTAGCCTCTGCGATTGATAAGTAAAATCGACTGCCTGCCGTTTTCAAGGTTGTATTGCAGTCTTGATCTCAGCTCCTCGCTGAAATTGGAGGATTGCGACAATGCTTCCGTCAGCATATCGACAATCCGCACCTCGGGAAGAACCGAGCTTGAATAGCGTTTTGTAAGTCTGTTGATTGTATACTGCCCCGCCTGTGCCTTTGCAAATGTTTCAATACTCGGCGTTGCGCTGGAGAATACAAGAAGTGCCTTATGATAGGCGCAGCGAAAACGTGCCACGTCCTTTGCACCATATCTCGGCGTCTGCTCGGATTTGTAAGTATGCTCCTGTTCCTCGTCAATGATTATCAAACCGAGGTTTTCAAGCGGAGCAAACACGGCACTTCTTGTGCCGACAACAATCCTGACATTTTCATTTCTGACTCTTTTCCATTCGTCAAGCCGCTGACCTGCCGAAAGTGCGCTGTGAAAAACTGCGACCTCCCTGCCGTAGCGGTTCATAAACAGATTAAGAGTCTGCGGCGTAAGAGCAATTTCCGGCACCATGACGATAACGTTTTTGCCCCTATCGAGCATCTCGTCAATCAGTCTCAGGTAAACCATGGTTTTGCCGCTGCCCGTAACTCCGTAGAGAAGCGAAGCTCCGCCCTCACCCGAGGAATATTGCCCAAGCAAGTTTTCAAAAGCTTTTTGCTGCTCGTCATTGAGAATAATTTCTTCTCTTTGCGGTGTAACAGTCTTATTTTCGTAGGGGTCACGGTAAATCTCGTTGTCGAAAATTTCAACAAGTCCTTTTTTTTCGAGAGCCTGTACTACAGATGCCGTAAATCCCGTGAAATAGCAAAGCTCCTTGACCGAAACGGTTCCTATATCATTGAGAACATCGAGAACTTCAAGCTGTTTTTTGGTCAGCTTTTCTGTCGTTTCAAGGATTTCCCTGCCGCCATCCGTCAGTCTGACCGTTTTAACTGTCAGGTCGCCTGTTTTTCGCACGGAATCAAAATTTCTGATCAAGAGACCTTTCTTTACCATCTTTTCAAGAAGTGAAATTTCAGGCGTAAAGCCAAGCTTTTTGAGAAGCCTTTCACCCTCAACATAGCCCTTTTGAGAGAGAAGAAAATTATAAATCTGCTTTTCGTCCGCCGAACAGTCGTCTAAACCGACATTCGGAACGGCCGTGTAGGTAGTAACGGTTCTGTGGCACATGCCGGACGGCAAAACGGCCTTTGCGGCTTCAAAATAGGTGCAAAAGGTTCTTTCCTTAAGCCATTCGACAAGCTTGAGCATCTCGTCATTGAGAACCGGAGCTTCGTCGATAACCTGAGAAATTCGCTTTAATTTTTCTTCACCGTTATAGCTTGAAACAGCGAGAACAACGCCCTGACGGCACTTGTTTCCCCTGCCGAAAGGCACAAGAACACGGCAGCCGGGAGAACATTCCTCTTCGCCGAGGAGGTATGAAAAAGGCTTGTCAAAGGAAAAAGCAGAGTTTTCCACGGCAACAGCCGCAACTTTTTCGACAGTCATTTTGTACCTCCGTAATTATTTAAGAATTAACGATATTAAAGATCCTTGATCTCGTCCGGCTCAACAATTTCGTACTTGTTGTTAAGGATTTCGTCAAGAGCGATGCTTACCGGCTTCTCAACAAGGATAATTCCATCCTCTTCGGCTTCCTCGGAGATCTCTCTTGCACGCTTTGCGGTTGCTCTGACAAGAGAATAGCGGCTGATGTGATTTGAAAGCACTGAGCTTAAATCCGGATTGAATTTGAAATTTTTGTTCTGATCAAACATTTTTACATACCTCACTAAAAAATTTATTACATCTGCTTACTTTATGTGTTTCGGCAGTGATAATCGTTTTTATATCGTCAACGGCGTCCTGAAGGTCGTCATTGATAACAACATAGTCATATTCGTTGCGGCATCGCTCAATTTCCCTGATAGCGATTTTCAAGCGGCGGAGAACATCGTCCTCCTCCTCGCTTCCGCGGTTGCGAAGCCGAGTTTCAAGAATCTCCATGCTCGGCGGCATGATGAATATACTGACGGCATCGGGATACATCCTTTTGATATTTCCCGCTCCCTGCACGTCGATTTTCAAAATTACAATATGTCCGTCATCAAGCCATTTATCGACAGGTCCTTTCGGAGTGCCGTAGTAGTTGACGCCGTAACGTGCATATTCAAGCAGCTCGCCGTTTTCAACCGCATCCAGAAAATCCTCTTCACTGACAAACATATAATCTATTCCGTTTACTTCGGAATCTCTCGGCTTTCTCGTTGTCATTGAAACCGATTTTGTAATATCAATATCCGATTTAAAAAGCTCGGCAATGACTGTATCTTTTCCGGAGCCTGCCGGACCCGAAAGAATAACCAGCATTCCGTTATTCTTCATCGTCCTCATCCTCCTCATAATCCTTGTCCTCATCAAGTCTGTTGGCAACCGTCTCGGCCTGAAGATAGGTCAGAATAACCTGATCGCAGTCCGTAATGATAACCGCTCTCGTTCTTCTGCCGTGGGTTGCGTCAATAAGAGTACCCTTCTCCTTGCAGTCCTGAACTATTCGCTTGATCGGAGCCGATTCGGGGCTTACGATAGCAATAATTCTGTCCGCATTAACCATATTGCCGAAGCCGATATTGATAAGCTTCATACTTTCACCCCATTATTCGATATTTTGAACCTGCTCACGAATTTTTTCAACCTCAGACTTGATTTCAAGAACACGTCTTGCAATCTCAACGTCGTTTGCCTTTGAACCGATGGTGTTTGCCTCACGGTTGATTTCCTGAACAAGGAAGTCCATTTTTCTGCCGATAGCCTCGGTCGAATTGAAGAAATCCTTGAGCTGAGAAATGTGGCTTCTAAGACGCACGGTTTCCTCGGCGACGGCAATTTTATCAGCATATATTGCCGCTTCGGTAAGAAGTCTCGCTTCTTCAACGTGGATATCGCCGAGAAGCTCCTGCATTCTTGCAAGCAGCTTTTCGTTGTATTCTCTGACCGTCTCTGGAGAACGCTCCTCAACGAATTCAACATAAGAAAGTATAAGGTCGGCTCTTGAAACAATATCGTCACGGAGCTTTTTGCCCTCAACCTCACGCATATTGATGAATTTATCTACAGCCTTTTCGGCAACTGCTTTAACAGCGTTCCATATCTTGTCCTCGTCGGCCTCCGCCTTGCGGATAACAAGAACATCGTTCATTCTTGCAAGAAGACCTGCATTAAGGTTGTTCTCGATTCCGTAGGTCTCGGAAAGCTCATTGAAAGCCTTCACATATCCGTCGGCAAGGGATTTGTTAACCTCGACAACAACAGTGTCGTCCTCAAGGTTGTCCACCTGAACGTAGCACTCAATCTTGCCTCTTGAAACCTTTGACTGAACAAAGGATTTTAGCTTCTCGTCAAGAAATCCGTAATTTCTCGGAACTCTTGACGAAAAATCAAAATATCTGTGATTTACGCTTTTAATTTCAACGGCGACATTCATTCCGTCAACCATTTCCTGACATCGGCCGTAGCCTGTCATGCTTTTAACCATAATAAACCAACTTCCCGAATTATTTTTTCTTGCAGCAGCTTCCCGCAAGCAGCTCGGGGATCTCCCCTTCAAGTATATTATCTTTATTTTCTTTAAAGCCGAGTGTTTTCGCAACATTAACACCGCTTGCGGCCTTGTAATAAGCAATATAAACTCCTCGGTTTGCTCCGTAGTTCAGCGAACTTCTGATGAAGCCCTCAACCGTTTCATCGTCGCTCTCGGTCACAACGTCAATGATTTCCATCGTGTAGCCGTTGAGCCTGAAAACGGAAAAGCCGCACTCTGCACCGCCATTAGCTATATCAAAACCCAAGTAACCGTTTAACGTTTTGTCATTGCAAAACGGCTCGGGGAGCTTATCGCTCGCAACAGGTGAAAATTTAATCATATTATCACCTCAAAATTTATTAACCTTCATGCCCGATGAAACCATGAGCTTGTGAACCTCGTCCTCTTTAAGCTCACGCCATTTTCCCGGAGGAAGCATTCCGAGCTTCAGGGAACCCATTGAAGTTCTCTTGAGCCTTGCGACCTCAAGACCGAGCGATTCGCACATCTTTCTTATCTGACGGTTTCTGCCCTCGTAGAGAACGATCTCCATAACAACTCTGTTATCCTGCTTTTCGATAATATGAGCATCGGCCGGAGCGGTAATTCTTCCGTCGATTTCCATGCCTGTTGCAAAAGCAGTAAGCATGTCCTCCGTCACGTCGGGACGAACCGTAACACGGTAGGTCTTTGGAATGTGCTTTGACGGATGCGTCATGTGATTTGCAAATTCACCGTCATTCGTCATGAGCAAAAGTCCCTCGGAGTCCTTATCGAGTCTGCCGACGGGGTAAACCCTTGCGCCGACGTCACGGACAAGCTCAGCAACACACTTTCTGCCCATTTCGTCATCCATGGTCGTAATATAACCTCTCGGTTTATGAAGCATAATATAATAATGCTTCCTGCTTCCGACAATTTTTCTGCCGCTGACGGTAACGGTGTCATGCTTCGGGCTGATTTTATCGCCGATTTGCGCAACCTTACCGTTCACCTTAACCTTACCCTGGGCGATAAGCTCCTCTGCCTTACGGCGTGAAGCGACCGCACACATGGAAATGTATTTTTGAAGCCTGATTCTATCATCAGTCATTTTAAAAATCTCTCCTTAATTCTTTGAAAGAAGCTTTTTCCTTCCTGCTTTTGTTCCCGGACGTCAATATCCTCCGCCGCAACAATATCCGCTGAACCGATATTTTTTCCGTCAAGGTAAAATTTAACCTCACCGAGTCTATCGCCTTTTTTGATCGGGGCATATGCGAATTTATCGGCAACGAGCTTTTGAACCAAATTCCTTTGTTCCGAACTGTCATATTCAAACTGCACGCAGCAAAGCTTGCATTTTTCAACATTTCCACCGACGACATCTATCGTTTGTGGAATTGCAGGTTTGAAAACATACCTTTTAAGCCTTGAAAAGCCGTAGTCAAGCATAAGCTTGTGGTCATTCCAGTCGTTCGGAGCATTGAGCGTCACGGCAACCAAACCGGTTCCGTCCTTTTCGGCATAGGAAACAAGGCAGCGGCCGCTCTTTTTCGTAAAGCCCGTCTTGATTCCGAAAGCATATTTGTAGCTCTCCAAAAGCCGGTTGTGATTATACAAGGTTCGCTTGTACGGCGGGTTTCCGTAGCTTAATGTTACCTTTTTCGCCGAGCAAACAGACCTGAACACCGGATCGTTAACCGCATATCTGCCCAAAAGAGCCATATCGTAAGCGGTCGAATAATGATTTTTGTCATCAAGACCCGACGGTGTTACGAAGTTCGTATTATCCATGCCGATTTCTTTAGCTTTGGCGTTCATTTTCTTTGCGAAGTTTTCAACATTTCCGCCGAGATAATATGCCGTAACGTTTGCGGCGTCATTTCCCGACGGCAAAAGCATACCGTAAATCAGCTCGTATAAAGATACACTGTCACCGGGAAGAAGCCCCATTGATGTTCCCTCAACCTGAATCATTTCTTTTGATACCGTGATTTCGTCATGCAATTTGCCCGACTGCGCAGCAAGAAGTGATGTCATTATCTTAGTTGTGCTCGCCATCGAATGATGCTCATAGGCATTTTTCTGAAATATGACCTCGCCCGTCTGCTGAGATATCAGCACGGCACATTCTGCCGATACGTCGGAACTCTCAAGCGCAGAAACACTAACCGTCATCATACAAAAAACAGTCAAAAAAAGTATTATTTTTTTTAGCAAACCCATCACCTGCCATATAAAAGCTATATGCGCAGGCAGGGTTAAATATTAGTCCTCAACAAAAACGGAATCTTCCTTGTCGTCCTTTTTGTCGCCGTTGAACTTATTGACAATATCGCCGACCTTATTAACAACGTCGGGAACCATGCCGATAATTCTCTCTGCCGAGCTTTCGGAGCCTTCGCAGATGTACTTAACGCTGACTTCTCCCTTATTGATAACAAGGAATGCAACGGGAGAAATCGTTACTCCTGCTCCGCCGCCGCCGCCGAAAAGCTCCTTAGCACTCTTTGACGGAAAATCCGAACCGCCCGAAGCAAAGCCGTAGGTAACCTTTGAGATCGGAATAACCTTGATTCCGTCGCCTGCGTCGATAGGATCACCGATAATTGTCTGGCAGTCAACCATGTCCTTAATCTTATCGATGGCTGTTGCAAGAATTCCTGATGCTGACTGATCTTTCATGTTTAGTCCGCCTTTCTGTTTGTATTATTGTTTGAAGATTTATTATTTGAAATAACAACTTTTAAAAGCTGTTTCAATAAGCTGAAAACAAGTGCAATTCCGGCATTTATCAATGCTCTCGGAATAAATGCTGTCTTTGTAACAAACTCAACGGTCGTTTTTTCGCCGCAGTAATCGGCAAAAGCATTGACCTTGTAGTCCTTGACTTTCATATTAGAACAGATGAATCCGAGCGACGGATACAAGGCTGAACAAACCTTGCCGTACTTTATTGCGGTTGCGGCTGCGTCATCCTCCGTGATATGAATATCAAGACGGAACTTTTTAATTATAACGGCACGCTTAATGAATTTGACCGAGAATCTTTTAAGTGCCGCCACGCAGTTGTTGAGAAGCTCGATAACTCCCGCCAAGCCCTGATTATTGTAAAAGGTCTTGAGGAAATTTTCCTTCTTGGGCTTCGGCTTTTCTTCTTTCTTCTCTTCTGGCTTCTCCTCTTTCTTTTCCTCTTTCGGCTTTTCTTCCTTTTTCTTTTTTTCCGGGAAAGGATAAAGATCGAATTTCAGGAAAAGCCACGAAACCTTACACCGAACCGCATCGGTGTATTCAAGATCAAGAACGACAGGAATGCTCAAAACTATAACGAAAAATGCAATAATTCCGAGAATTATGTATAATGCTGTCATTCAATCACCTCCGTGGTTTATTCTTCGGCCACCTTGACCGGCTCACCTGTTAGCATTTTATTTTCTATTATTTCACCGTCGTCAAGATTAATTTCAAGCTGACCGTTTATCTCTTCGCTCTTGGGCAGATCCTCATGCTCGGGAAGATCCGGCAGATCATCAAGGCTTGTCACGCAGAAGCATTTGAGAAATTCCGGCGTTGTGCCGTAAATAAGAGGTCTGCCGGGCAGCTCCAGTCTGCCGCGTTCCTCGATAAGCCCTTTTGCAATAAGTGTTCCTATAACACCGGAGCAGTCAACGCCTCTGACCTGCTCAACAAAAGATTTTGTGACCGGCTGGTTATAGGCAATTACTGCCAGAACCTCAAAAGCGGCCGCAGAAAGCGGTGTGTTTTTCTTTATTTCAAGCACAGCTCTTACCTTGTCGGCGTATTCCTGACGTGTACAAAGCTGATACATATCGTCCATTTTAATAAGTCTGATACCGCTGTTGATTGACTTCAAAGACTCATCAATACCCTTAAGAGCATCCTCAACAGGTTCTTTTTCACATTCAAGAGCCTGACATATTCGCTCAATTTCAAGCGGTTCGCCTGCGGCAAAAAGTATTGCCTCAACGGCTCCCTGCAATTCATTCATTATCATCTGTGTAGTCGTCCTCCACATCAAAGTTTATATCGGAATCTAACATCTCAACCTCAAGATCGTCATCGGTCTGCGTCAGAGTGATTTTTTTATCCTTGGCAAGAGAAAGTATCGCAAGGAAGGTTGCAACCATCTCCGAACGTGATTCCGCCTTTTCAAAGAAAGCGGTAAAACGCTGCCTTTTCTTTCTGAAAAGACTGCCCATAATATAGCTGACACGCTCTCTTATCGGAACGATCTTGTGTGCAACAATGCCCGAAAAAGCCTCAATCGGCGGCGGAAGATTACGTTTTCCTCGACCGACGGCGTTAATATACGCCTTCAAAAGCTCAATCGGCTGATGCAGCCGTGTATAAGTCATGTCCGGAGGAAACTTTTCCGGCTCTCTCGAATACTGTTCGAAACCGTCCGCCTGTGCGGCAAGCTTTTTTGCCATGATTTGGCAGTCCTGATATTCGAGCAGCTCACCCTGAAGCTCTTTTTTCAGCTCATCTGCCTCCTCCTCATGCACGGGAAGGAGCGAGACGGTTTTTATATATATCAGTCTTGCCGCCATCTCGAGAAACTCGCTGGCAACCTCCATATCCTCCTCTTTCATCTGACGGACATAATCAAGATATTGTTCGACAAGAAGAAGAATCGGGATATCGTTTATATCAATTTTATGCTTGCTTATCAAGTGCAGGAGCAGATCCAAAGGTCCCTCAAACACATCAAGCTTATATGATATTGCTTCCATGCTTTCACCTTTTAAAAAATTGAATAAAACAGCTGATTAAATGCGTTATAAATTAGCTTTGAAAGATACGACAGCGGTGTTGTCAAAACGCCTGTGAGAAGTAAAAGGAACATAGCAGCCATGATATATCTTTCATATTTCATGATACCGAAATAAAATTTGCTCGGGAGAATCGCAAAGAGAATCCTTGAACCGTCAAGCGGCGGAATAGGAATTAAATTAAACACGGCGAGATTTATATTGATTATTGCCGAATACTGAAAAAAGATATTCAAGGCGAAAATTGCCGTCGTCATTTCTCCTCCGTGCTTAGATGCGGCAACAATGATGATGTAGCGAACCATAACCGAAAGGAAGCCGATTATGAGATTAGAAAGCGGACCCGCCAAGGCAATAAGTGCCATCGCAACCTTTTTGTTTTTCATCTTTGTATTGCGTACATTAACGGGCACGGGCTTCGCATATCCGAAACCGACAAGAAGAATCATGATTGCGCCCCACGGGCTGATGTGAGCCATAGGATTGAGCGTCAGCCGACCGCTGAGTCTTGCTGTCTGGTCGCCGAGCTTTGTCGCAACAAGTGCGTGGGAATATTCATGTATCGGCATTACGCAGAAAACAACGAATGCGCTGACGCACACGCCCATAAATATTGACAGCGCATTGCCGCCTCTTATCAAATCAAGTAACATAATAAACTATTCTCCATAATTATATTAATGCAATTACGCCTCTCGGAAGTCCGCTCAAGTCGTTATAGGCTTTAACGACCGAGGCATGTTCCGAAAACAGCTCGGAAATATATTCCGTCTGATCCTCGGCACATTCAACGGCAATAGCTCCGCCGCTTTTGATTTGTTTAATCCAGTCGGCTGCTATTACACGGTAAAAATCATAACCGTCCTCGCCGCCGTCAAGTGCCGTTATCGGTTCTTTTTTAACCTCGCTTTGCAATCCATCGATATCGCTTGAGCGAATATACGGCGGATTTGAAAGAATCAAATCGGGAGCAATGCCGGAAAGAGACATTTTATCAAAAACATCACCTTTAACGGCTTTAACATTTTTAACACCGTTAAGCTCAATGTTTTTCATCAAATAATTGAAAGCATCGTCCGATTTTTCAACGGCATAAACCGTTGAATTCGGGCAAAGCTTTGCGACGCTTATCGCAATACAGCCGCTGCCGGAGCACAGGTCAAATACAATGGGATCATTCTTTTTTTTCAGAAAATCAAATGCAAATTCCGCAAGTATTTCCGTTTCCGGACGGGGAATCAACACGCCCTCGCCGACCTTGAAAGGCAAGCCCATGAATTCCCATTCTCCAAGAATATATTGAAGCGGCTCACCGCTCAAACGGCGTTCAATCAAGCTGAAATACTTCTCAACGGCTTTCTCGTCAAGCTCTTTTTGAAAATCGAGTCTTAAAGCGAAATAATCACAATTCAGAGCATATTCTGCCAAGCAGCGTGCGTCATATTCCGCATCATCTGTACCGGCTGCTTTCAGCCTCTCTGCACCCGACTTCAAAAGCTCACTGATCGTCATTTTTATCCTCATTGTCGCTTTCTTCCGAAGCGGGTTCAACCGGATCGTTTATATTTTCCTTTTCCAAGCCGAGAGAAACCTTCAAAGAAGCAATGCCGACTTCAATAATATCATCCGTCGGCTCCTTTGTGGTGATTCTTTGAAGCCAAAGACCGGGGGCTGAAATTATCTTGGTAAAAAGATTATTCTTTTTACCGGCAAGTCGGATCGCTTCATATCCGATACTCATTATTATCGGAAGAATAAGAATTTTGATAATCATCCAAAGTGCCTTATAATCACGCACACCGGGAAAAATCATGACGACGATCGTCGAAACAAGTATGCTGATGATAAGAGTAAGGAAGATAAAGCTTGTGCCGCATCTCGGATGGAAACGGCGCTGTTTTCTAACGTTTTCAACGGTCAAATCAAGTCCGTTTTCGTAGCAGAAAATTGACTTATGCTCTGCACCGTGATACATAAACAGCCGCTTAATATCACTCATCAGCGAAACCGCCCACATATAGGTGATGAAAATTATAATTCTCATTACGCCTTCAATCGCCGGCTTCCAAACGTTGCTGTCGGCATTGCGAAGAATGAGGTCCGCAACCTGACTCGGCAGCCACATAAAGAGGAAAAACGCAAGGGCAAAGCCGATAATTCCGGAAATAATTCCGATAACGGTCATCATTTTAGGTCCGAAATGATCCGTAAGCCATCTGTCAAGCTTCGACATTTCCTCTGTTCCGTCATCCTCAAGAGCCGTCGTCTTTTCGGCAGATTCCATAAGGCATTTATAGCCGAATATCATTTGTTCAACAAAACTGATAGGTCCTCTTATAAAAGGAATTCTCGCAAATTTATATTTATCCTTTAAGAAATGAGCTTTTTTAAGCTGTGTTTCAATTCTGCCGTCGGGCAGTCTGAGTGCCATTGCAACACCCTTGGGGCCGTTCATCATAACGCCCTCCATCAAGGCCTGTCCGCCGACGCTGATTTTGTTTTCTTCAGGCATCTTCATTTTCCTCCATTGCCTTTTTCTCGTTTTCGGCAGCTATCGCTGCGTCGATATCCCATACATCCTCAAGCTCAACATGGTCAATGTCAAAGCTGATCGTAACGGTTGTTCCCTGACCGAGAACGCTGTCAATATCGAATGTTCCGTGGTGAAGCCGAACTATTTCGTCAACAACGGCAAGTCCGATTCCAGAACCGTGAACAGTCATGTTTGTCTTGTAGAATTTTTCTTTAACGTGCGGCAAATCCTCGGCGGAAATTCCGCAGCCGGTATCCGAAATCACGATTGTAATTTTATCGTCCTTAATCTCCGTTGAAACAACGATTTTTCCGCCCTGCTTTGTATATTTGAGAGCATTATCCAAAATGTTAACAAAAACCTGCTTGATTCTGTCCGGGTCGCCGTCCATAGGAGCAGGCAGATTCGGCGCATTATAAACAAGCTCAATGCCCTCTCGCATCGCCCTGTCCTTAAAGGCAAAAACAGTTTCGTCCAGCTCGGCAAGAATATCCATTTTTTCGTTTTTGAGAACCATTCTGCCGCTTTGCATTCTTGAAAAATCAAGAAGCTCTTCAACAATTCCGTTGAGCCTCGAGGATTCGCTGATTATAACATTCATGCCTCTTTTGGTAAGATTCGGGTCGGTATCTCCGATCTGCAAGAGAGTTTCTCCCCATCCCTTTATTGCCGTCAGCGGCGTTCTCAATTCATGAGAAACCGTAGATATAAAGTCATTTTTTATCTTATCCGAGGTCTTGATTTTCTCAGCCATCTCATTGATTGTGTTACAAAGCTGACCGATCTCATCTTTATAGAGATAATGGTCTATTCTCGCATCGTAGTTGCCGTCGGCAATCATTTTCGCCGTGTCGCAAACCTCCTGAATCGGCCTTACAATCGAGCTGATAAATACCGTTCCCGAGATAACAAGAAGAAGAACAAGAATCAGGAAAACAAGTGATATTATAAAATACCATGTCCCGATTTGGTCATCGATTTCGACTAAGGAAATCATGTATCTGACCGAACCCACCTGCTTGTTTTCTGCGTCGGTGATAATTTTTGTCAGAGCAATAATTTTTTCTCCCGAGGAATTCTCTCCGTGCCAGACTGCGGAATTCATGCCGTTGGTCATTGCATCTTCATATTCCGGAATCTGAATCTTGCTGTTAACGGGGAAACCGCTTGAGGAGATAAACACACTGCCGTATTTATCGAGCACCCAAACCTCAACAGAGGATTTATCGGTGAAATCGCTTATATACTCACGAGCGCCCTTTTCAAAAACGGCATCATCGTTTGAAGCATAATTTTCAAAATAAATATCAACTATGCCGTTTGCATATGATTCGATTTTTCGTTCAACCGTCGAATAGTAATAGGAGTGAATAAAGTACGCAGCGGCAACACAGATGATAAGCAGAACGGAAACGATTATTGTTGATGTCTGAAAAAGCCAGCGTTTAGTCAGACCGCCTTTGAAATTGAGTTTGCTGTTTTTTTCTGCCATCCGTATCACCCCTTTGCAAGTTAACTGTGTACTAAAAAATCAGATCCAGGCATATCCGAAGCCCCAGCGTGTAAGCAAATGCTTCGGATTTGACGGATCGGGTTCAATCTTCTTCCTGATTCGTCTTATATTAACGTCGACAATTTTTTCTTCACCGAAATATTCTGTACCCCATACATGGTTTAGAATATCCGTTCGGCTGAGATTCGTTCCCTGATTGCGGAAGAAATATTCAAGAATCTGAAACTCGACCTGAGTAACATCAATCTTTCTTCCGTTACAGGTCAATGTCCGGCTCTTGCAGTCAAGCTTAAACTCACCCGAGGTTATAACATTCTCATCATCCTCTTCGCTGTTACGCTTAAGCGACGAGGAAACACGTCTTGCGAGAGCGTCAACCCTTGCGGTGAATTCGGACGGAGAGAACGGCTTTGTAACATAGTCGTCTGCGCCGAGAAGCAAGCCGTTGACCTTATCCATTTCCTGAGTTTTGGCAGTAAGCATCATAATTCCGATATTGTTGCTCATTGCTCTGAGCTTTTTGCAAAGCTCAAGTCCGTCCATTCTCGGCATCATAATATCGAGAACGGCAATGGAAATGCCGTCGGGATCGAGCTTGTATTTTTCATAGGCGTCAAGTCCGTCAAAGGCTTCAACTACCTCATAGCCCGCTCTTTTAAGGTTGATAACAATAAATTCTCTTATTGTTTCTTCATCCTCGGCAACCAGGATTTTTATCGGTTTCATTTTTTTCCTCCTAAAATCGTTGTGTTAAAATTATTAGTGAGATTTTCGTCCTTTACTCCGAAATCGGTTCCGTCCTGCGTTATCGTGTAGACATAGGTCGTGCTTCCGTATGAAGTAAGGAGCTTTGAGTTTTTATATTTTGTCTTTTCCTGTTCATCGTTTTTATCATAATAATAAATGCTGAACAGAAGATTTCCCAATTTTTCCTCGTAGCTGTCCCAATGGTAGAAATCCCATTGTCCCTCATTTCCGAGAACGGTTATTCTGCCGACCCAGCTGCTCGGAATATTAAGAATGTAACCGCCGTCCTCGTCAACAACGGAATATTGAACGGCTCTAAGCTTGTCATTGCGAAATTTAACCCATTTGGTATAGTAAAGATTTTTTGTCGGGGTCTCGACTTTCTCGTTCGACGAATTTATGATAAGGCTATTCGAACTGTTGTCAACAACCGACGAGCCGGGCATATCGACGCTGACCGGAATCTCTATAAATCCGTCCGAATCAAAGTCCTGTGCAAAAAGCTTATTGTGACGAAGAGTTTGCGATGTTGTTTGTGTTGCAACATCAAAGAGCGGAGCGACAAGAGTGTTCTTGTCATCGTCCCAATAGATAACCTCGGTTATCATATCGTTATCGCCCTTAAACGCTTCAACATAAATAAGTCGCAAATCGTCAACCTTTTCAACCTTGATATTCGAATACGATGAGATATTTCCGTCAGTTTTAATCGAACTGAGCATTTGAAGCGAAGCGGACTTTGAATCAAACGTATATGCGGTTGCGGCCGAAGTATAGTGATCGGAAACAGTTGAATCAACGCTCATTGCAAAAATATCATCTATTCCGTCGCCGTTTACGTCGATGACATCAAGATACGAATACGGGAAAGATGAAATAAGCTTCAAATCTCCGGCAGAAATATCATAAACGGCAAAGGCTTTATTCGTCTTACTTGAAAACAAGTTCCAACCGATTACGATTTCCGAAGTTCCGTCCCGGTTCAAATCGGCAAACTTAACCTCATCAACCGAGCTTCCGAGTCCGTCATATGAATTAACCGGAACCCAGTTATCCTCCTTGTATTCGAAATAATACATTTTAACAAGGTCGGGCTTTTTCTTTTCGGTATAGAAAACGATAGCTTCCTCGTCTTTATCCATATCAAAATCGTTGACTATAAACGCCGAACGATAAAGGCCGTTTTCCGGAGTTGAAAGGCTATAATCCTTATCAACAAGCTTTTCAAAGGAATCCTGAAGTCCCTGATATTTACCCGAAAGCCTCGGCGGTCGGAGAAGATTATCAAAAGAAGAAAATCTGAATGAGCAGCCGCTGAGCGAAACCGAAAGCACAATAACAAGCGCAACCGCCAAAAGTCGTTTAAGCTGTTTCATTATGACCTCTCCTTTTCACTTATATTTGAAAAAGCATATAAACTTTTCCCATATTAACAGTCATTACATTATAGCACACTGTATGTCACTTTTACAACAGAAAAAGAATAAATTTCTGAATTTTTTAATGATTTCATAAATAAAAGACCGACTGAACAACTTAGAAGTCATTTAGTCGGTCAAATATTCAGTTTTGTATAATTACAGCCGTGTAGCTTCCGCTTACCCAGCAATTTTTCGAGTTTTTGAGAGTCACGGTAACAGGTACGGTGTTCTCCCCTTCCTCAAGCTTGGTGTTTGTCAGATTGATACTGATTTCAAGCATATCGGCATTAACGCTGTTGAGAGCCGTCTGTGTTCCGACAACGGTTATCCGCCCGATCGAATCAAGCTCAACATTGCCTGCGCTGACGCCGGAACCGCCCGTAATCATTATCGAATTAATGCCAGGCTCAAGCGTCTTTGTCGAAAGACCGTCTGTGTTTACTTCAACGCTGAAAGACGAAGTACCGTCCAAGAACTTGGCTGTTTTAACATTCGATGCAAGGAAGGTAAAGCTTCCGTTTGACGGCGTAATCTGAGTGAAATCTATTGAACCGATTTCAAGCGAGTTAGTCGTATCCGAACCGTTTTGAAGTACGGCAACTCTGACCCTGCTCGGAGAAATACTGTAAACCAACGGGCTGTTGATATAGTCCGAGGGTGTGTTCTTGAACGAAACGGAGACAGCCGACGTTTGCATCTTGTAAACAGGAAGAGTAACGGGAATCTTCAGGTTGCTTTCGCCGTTGATTTTAACATATTTTGAATCGAGATCGCTGCCGTTGCTGAGCACAACCGATGCGTCGATCGTTTCGCTTTGGGTAAGTTTTTTTTCAATCGGAATGTCGGCGTAGGCCGCAGTAATTGAATTGACCTCGGTCTGAGCACCCGAAACCTTGACGGTTTTCGTATCGTAGATTATATCCGCCTTATCGAACATATAGTCGTCTGCAGTATAATCGTCAAGCTCCGAAATAATTCTCGGAGTAACCTCAACCTCTTTCTCGGCGTATTTATCAAAGAAAACCTCGATGTAATCGGCCGATTTGGAGACGATTTCATAGTCCGCATTGGCGTCCTTTGCCGTCACCTTGACAACAAGGCTGTGCTTTCCCGCCGAATCAACATAAGCAGTCTGCGCAGTTGCTTCAAAATCATCGGCAGTCAAAAGATCACCGCCGACAATGTAACGGTTGCCGCGAACGGTAACATTGATCGTATAATCGCTCTGGCCGAAAATTTGCAAGCCGAGCTTATCGGGAACGCTGTTATTCATGTCGATTTTAACAGGAATATCCTTGATTTCGTTTTCGACTACGGGAGCGTATTCCAACGCTACAACGATCCAAAAAATAAACGCAACAACAATAGAAAATACTACAAGAAATTTTGTGTTTGAAAAGAGCTGTCTGAGGCTCAACTTTTTTGCTTTCATTTCTTAAATTTCTCCTTTACATTGGTAAGAAGAACCGAGAAGAATGATTTCTTCTCCTTGTTTGCATTGTCGGGCAGAATATAATCCATGAGTCTCTCCATCAAGATTCCGTCGGAAACGCCTCTCTCAAGCTCACCGCCGCAGGCAATGGAAATCTTGCCTGTTTCTTCTGAAACAACAACGGCAACTGCGTCGCTCTTTTCGGAAATTCCGAGAGAAGCTCTGTGCCTTGTACCCAACTCGCTGCTGAGAGAATTATTATCCGTCAGCGGAAGAATACAGCCGGCCGCAACAACTCTGCCGTCACGAATTACGACACCGCCGTCGTGGAGAGCCGAATTCGGGAAGAAGAGTGCATTAATAAGCTCCCTTGAAACCTTTGCGTCAACGACTGTTCCTGTGTTGATGATATCGCCGAGCATTGTATTACGCTCAAAGATGATCAAAGCTCCGATTTTCTTATCGCTCATATCACGGCACGCCTTGCATATTTCAAGCACAGCTCTTTTCTTTCTCTCATAAAGAGCGTCGCCCTGCTGTGCGCCGAAAAAGTTCAGGAAAGCAAAACGACTTCGTCCCATCGTTTCAAGCGCATGCCTTATTTCCGGCGTGAACAAAATTATAAGCACAAGAATAAAATCACGCAGAATCGTCTTAAAGAGATATGTGCTCGCCTGCATGTTCAAAAGGCTGATTATTGCATAAATAACAGCGACGATTACAAGACCTTTAACAATCTGAATTCCTCTTGTTTCCTTAAGCATCTTAATTGCGCTGAAAACGAGAAAAGCGACAAAGGCTATATCGAGCGTATCAGTTATTATATTATAGGAAGAGAACAAAGCCAGCAGTCTGTCCCAAAGGACACTGACATTTTCCATTAAAGCGTTCATATTTTTCTCCGATAAACATTATTTTATTAATTATAGCATATAATTTAATTTTTATCAATAAGGCAGACACAGTGGGCTGAAATTCCTTCTCCCCTGCCCGTGAAGCCCATTTCCTCCTCGGTAGTTGCCTTAACGCTGATATTGTCAATCGAGGTTGAAAGAGCGGCAGCGATATTCATTCTCATTTCGGGAATATACGGCTTCATCTTCGGCCTCTGAGCGATAATCGTTGCGTCAACGTTAATTACCTTATAACCGCTTTCTCTGAGCCTTTCAAAAACCCTGCGAAGAAGCACAAGACTGTCCGCATCAAGGAACTGAGGGTCATTATCAGGGAACATTCCGCCGATATCGCCCATTGCGGCTGCACCCAAAAGAGAATCGCTCACGGCGTGGAGAAGAACATCGGCGTCCGAATGGCCCAAAAGACCCTTTTCATAAGGAATTTTAACTCCGCCGACAATCAAGTCACGACCCTCAACGAGCTTATGTACATCATATCCGTGTCCTATTCTCATAAAATCTCCTCCGATTCAACAAGTCTTTTATATTCGTCATATGTGATGAATGCGTTTAAAATATCAAGCATTGCTTTCGTTGACATTCTTTCGGGCAAATCGAGACTTTTGAGCAAAGCAGTTCTTTTCTTCTTGCTTTCCGCACCGCCCGTCAATCCGTCGTCAAAGAAATCGTTAAGCGTAATTTTCTTTTTTTCTGTCGCTTTGCTTTGAGAAGTTCCGATTCCCGCTTTGTTAAAAGCATCCTTTAATATCTCAACCGAAACGCCCTCAACGCCAAGCTTGCCCTCTTTAGAAGCCGATTCCTTGCGCTTCTCCTTGCCGTAGATATCGGGAATATAGACATTTGTAATATACTCCTTCGGCACGATTGAAGTGATGAAATTTCTGATTACAAATCCGGCTGAATCGCTGTCCGTCAGGATTACAATACCCTTTGACTCGGCGAGCTTTCTGATAAGTTTTTGCTTATCCTTATCCTTAAAGATTCCAAAGCCCTCAGTTTCAATAATTATTCCGTCAATCATTGACGAGAGTTTGATTTTATCGTATTTTCCCTCAACGATGATAATCCTGTCAACCTTAATCATATCTTTTCACCGTTTGAAACAAGAAAGAGTTTTGTAATAGTCTGCTCAAGCACAAGTCTGCCGCTGACCGAGGTTGACTTCAAGAGCCTGTCGGCATCATCGAGAACGTCAAGAAAGGTTCTCAACTGAGTAACGGAATATTTTGAAGCGGTTCTTGCACCGTTTGTAAGCCTGAATTCCTTATTGCGATAGTTAAAATCCTTGCCTGCGTCCTCGGGTCTAAAGCCTCCGCTCGAGTAAACCTTTGCACGGTACATATCGACATATGGCGTTATAAGCGCACCGAGAATATTAATCGGCTCCTCCTTCATGGCAATGAGAGTATCAAGAATATCCATTGCAAGGTCGCAGTTACCCGATGTCAAAGCCTTTGTGAGGTCAAATACCCTCGCCTGCACAGTCTTGACAACAACGGCGTCAATGTGCTCTTTCCCGATTTCGCCCTCTTTTCTGTAGGCGCAGATCTTGTCAAGCTCATTGATAATTACGGTCATATCGTCGCCGATCAGCGTCAGTAAATAACGTGCATTCGATTGAGAAATCGTGCAATTTCTTGACGCCGCACCCTTTTCGATAAGCTTAATCAGCTGGTTTAGCCCTGCATGCTCAAAGGAAACCGAGCAGCCTGCCTTATCAATTTCGGCAAGCATTTTTTTACCCTTTGCGCTTTTCATATTAACGTCGGTGCTCGGATTCGAGATAAGTATAACCGTAGTGTCGGGGATATCCGAAATGAGCTTAAGGAACTTTTCCGAAGCGTCGGCATTGAGACTGTCCGCGGCAAAATCCTTTATCAGGATAAGGGTTCTTTCGCTCATCATCGGCAAGGCTTCGGCCGCTTGTGCAACCTCGTCAAAGTCAACTTCTTTACCGTCATATTGATGGAAATTAAAGTCGGCAAAGGCCGGATCGACAGCCTTTTTCTGAATGAGGGCGGTATAATGCCTTATAAGATATTTTTCGTCGCCGTAAAGAAAATATAAGCGAGCAAAATTTCCCGAGCTGATTTGTTTTTTTAATTCGATCTCACTCAGCTGTGGCATATCAACCCTCCTCAACAATTATTTTATAATTATTATCCTTAATTTTTATATCAATGTTTCCGAATTCACCCGTTGAAACCAATCCGTTTTTGTCGGTCTCTCCGGATATAACAACGTTGTCAAATTCCGATTCATCATACGGCTTTGTTCCGATATAAACATCACCGAAAAGGTATTCCTCGGGAACATTTTCAATGTCGTCGGCACGAAGAAGAATGCAAATCGTCACATTCTGAGCAGTGCAGTAAGCCACGCTGAAATGCTGATCGGAAACAAATTCAAGGCTTGTATCTTTAAAAAGATTTACTTGTGCATTTGTGGCTTTTATTATTTTATCATCCGGCAAAACCGATGTCAATGAGCTGTCGATTTTGGGAACGACCAGCTTTTCGGGGTTGCTCTCTTTAATAACCGACAATACTCCCGGAGAGCTGCTGCCTTTAACGTCGGCAATCATCATATCAGGGCTGACATCATCAAGAGCCGATGAAATGTATTTATTCCGGCTTTGAGAACAAACCAAAGCGTTTTTGCCGTCCTGCGAAATCATTACGGCAATGCTGTCATCAACATTTAATACCTTGAAATATGTATAACCGGCATAGTTAAAATGATAAAGCAAGCAACAAATCATTACAGTCATTGCACACCCTAAGCAGGAAAATCTAAATGCCGTCTTGTTCTTAAAAACAAGAAATGAGCACGCAACAATCGCATAAAATGCAATCACGCCGTAAGTCCAGTATTCATTGGACGTATCTATTGTCGCAAGAGGCCAATGTGCAACATCTCCGACAACCTTCACAATATATTTCGCAAAACAGCCTGTCGCAACGGCAAAGAAATCGCCTGCCGCGCCGAGCGGATAAAGCAAAGCCGTGAAGCCGCCGCATAGCATGCAAAGAGATGCAACATAAGTTATTGACAAATTTGAAAAAATCGAATAGACCGAAACATAGCCGATGAACACAATTATAAAACCCAGTGATGCAACGGTTGCGCAAACAGAAACAAACACCGACTCAACGACAACCTTAATTAAAGCCTTTATAACTCCGCCGTTAAGCAACGGCTCAATCCGTTTTCTAAGCCACGGATTCAACGCAACTATGCCGAAGGTTGACGAAAAGGACAAAAGAAAGCCTATGTCTGCAACAATCAACGGATTAACTATTCCGAGAATAAGTGCTGCAAAGCCGAGCGAGTTTACCAGATCGGCCTTTCGCCTGAATAAATTGCCGGCAAGAATCACCAAAAGCATAATTCCGGCTCTGCAAACAGACGGTGAAAAGCCTGTCACACCCATAAAGAATAAAGTAAAAGCAATTCCAATTGACGAATTCAGCCTTTTCTTAACGCCGATAAGCTCAAGTATCGCATACAAGCCCATTACCCAAACGGATAAGTGCATACCCGAAACGGCGAACACCGGTGCGACCCCCGCCGCTCTGATATTTCCGAGAAGCTCGGTTGAAATATAATCCTTGTTGCCGGTCAGCATTCCTACGGTAATTCCCCCGTAATCGTTCGGCAGCTTGTCAAGAATTCTGCTTTCAACAGTCTTTCTGAATTTAAGAAGATGATAAGCCAACGGTTTATTTTCCGTCCTGATAATCTCAATCGGATAATCGTCGTAATTGCCGACATAGCCCCCGAGGAAAATCCCCTTGGAATGATAATAGAGCTTTATATCGCTCGAAAATGAGCCGATTTCATAGATATGAACTTTAAGCTTTATTTTATCATACGGCTCTGCATTGATGTATTTCGAGGCGGATAGCCACAGCTTAACGCCGAAATCCTCGCCGTCAACGGATTCGGTTTTGAGCGTGTAGTAATACTTGGAATGTTTAAACTCCGGCTCGTCAAGAACCGTCGCCTCGATAACGGACTCCTTGTCCGTCAGACTGTCTGCATAGGATATTTTATAGTCGCTGAGCACCTCAAAGGATACTCCCGAAAAAATAAGAGCCGCCGCAATAAAAAACGGAGTAACACGCTCACGGAATTTACGAATAAATAACGTAAGCAAAAGTATTATAATTCCTGCACCGATCGCTGCGAAGGAAAATCTGTCGTCAAAATAGGCACAGAGAAACAGAACCGATAATGATGAAAAGCCCATGATTGCCATGGGCCTGTATCTCAATTTCATTTGAAGATGAGAGGAAGCTTCTCAAGGAAAACAATGTCCGTTCTGTCCGCAGCATCGCCCTCGGCAAGGACTGCCGCCTTGGCAACGATATCAACATCGAACTTGTTAACAAGCTCCTCAACGGATTCAAGCGACTTACCGGTGGAAATAACATCGTCGAGAATAACGATTTTCTTTCCTCTGATCTGCTCGCCGTCCGCACCGTCAAGAATGAGCTTCTGCTCTGTGGCGGTCGTGATGGACTTGACCGAAACAGAAACCGGATTTTGCATATAGAGCTTCTCTTTTTTGCGAACAACAAAATATTTCTTGCCGCTCTGGCGTGACATTTCGTAAGCAAGAGGGATACTCTTAGCCTCGGGAGTTACAATATAATCGAACTCGGGGAGCTTTTTAAGAAGCTCGGCTGCGGCCGCAACGGTAAGCTCAACGTCACCGAAAATGATAAATCCTGCAATGGAAACATTTTCGTTAAGCGGACAAACAGGAAGCTCTCTTTCGAGTCCCGCAATTTTCATTTTGTAAGTTTCTGACATATATGATACTTCCTTTCAAGCTTTTGACAAAGAATTACTTGCAATAATTGTTTCGTTTATCAGCCTGCCGGCCAGCCGAATTCTCTGCCGCCCATAAGGTGAAAATGAAGATGCTTGACGGTCTGTCCTGCGATATCACCGCAGTTGTTGACTATACGGAAGCCGTCGTCAAGGCCTTCCTGCTTCGCAATTTTGGCCGCAACCTCAAAGATGTGAGCCACAACAGCACTGTTGCTCTCGTCGATCTCGGCGGCCGATTTGATATGCTGCTTCGGGATAATGAGAATATGTGTCGGTGCCTGAGGCGCGATATCACGGAATGCGAAAACCTGATCGTCCTCATAGACTTTGTTTGACGGTATTTCCCCGTTAATTATTTTACAAAAAAGACAATCCATAACTATCCTCCTGATTTATTTAATAAGAGATTTGACGATGTCGGCAACCGCTGCGATTGCTTCATCTACCTTATCTATATCCTTTGCGCCTGCCATTGCGAAATCGGGCTTACCGCCGCCGTTTCCGCCTGCTAACTTGGCAACCGCACGAACAACGTCGCCCGCCTTAACTCCACTCTTAACAGCCTCGGGAGCACAACAAGCGGCAAAATTGGCCGAGCCTTTTTCTTTATTCACCGAGCCGAATACGGCAACAATATTGCCGCCCTCCGCCTTAGCTTTATCGGAAAGCTGACGAAGCTCGTCCACGGTTACCTCTCCTGCATTTGCGGCAATAACCTTGAGCGAACCGACCTCAACGGCATTGTCAAAGAGACTGCCGGAGCGCATCTCGGTAAGCTGAGCGGTGAGAGCTTCTATTTCCCTGTCCTTCTCTTTAAGCTCATTTGAAATCGAAACGGCTTTCTTCTCGATATCCGACGGATTGGCAACCTTGAGAGCCGCCGCAGTGCCGAAAATCTTTGAATTGAGCGAGTCGATATAATTGAGAACGCCGGTACCGGTTACAGCCTCGATACGTCTTACGCCTGCGGCAACCGAGGTCTCCGTAATAATCTTGAAAAGTCCGAGCTTGCCTGTGTTTGAAACATGTGTTCCGCCGCAAAGCTCGGTCGAGAAATCTCCTGCCTTAACAACACGAACAACGTCGCCGTATTTCTCTCCGAAAAGTGCCATTGCACCCGTTTTCTTAGCCTCCTCGATCGGCATTTCCGTCATTGTAACGTTTTCGGCCGAAAGAATGATATTGTTGACCTCATTCTCAACGGTTTTAAGCTCACCCGATGTCATAGCAGAGAAATGCGAAAAGTCAAAACGAACCGTATTTTCGTTAACAAGCTGACCTGCCTGCTCAACGTGCGAGCCGAGCGTCTTTCTCAAAGCCGCCTGAAGAAGGTGCGCCGCCGTATGATTTCTTGCGATTGCGTCTCTCCTCGTTGCGTCGATAACCGTCTTTACTCTGTCACCTGTTTTTGCGTTGTCGCCGTCAATGATTCTGCCGTAATGAAGGAAAACACCGTCGTTGGTCTTTGTTGTGTTCTCAACCTCAAATGTAAAGCCGTCGCCGTAGATATAGCCTGTGTCGCCGACCTGTCCGCCGCTCTCGGCATAGAAGGAGCTCTTGTCCGTTACAAGAAACGAATCCGCTCCGTTTTCGAGAACGTCACATCTGATACCGTCTGTTATAAAGGCAATTATTCTGCCCTCGGCCTCGTATGAATCATAGCCCTTGAACTCGGTCTTGGCAATTCCCTTTGTAACGACACCGGTATCGTTCCATCCCTCGGCACCTGCGCCCTTGTGAGCGTCACGGGAGCGCTTGCGCTGAACAAGAACAAGCTCCTTGAACCTCTCCTCATCAACGGTCATTCCCTTTTCTTCAAGGATTTCCTTTGTGAGGTCGATTGGGAAGCCGAATGTGTCCTGAAGCTTGAATGCGTCCTCGGCACTCAGCTCCTTTGACTCGGAGTCCTCAATCATCTTCGAGAGAACATCAAGTCCTGCGTCAATAGTTCTGTTGAAGCTCTCCTCCTCGGTCGAAATAACGTTGACAATAAAGTCACGCTTCTCAACAAGGTTGGGATAAGCATTCTTATTTTCATTGATAACCGTGTCGGCAACCTCGGCGAGGAACGGTCTGTTGATGCCGAGCAATCTGCCGTGTCTTGCCGCTCTTCTGAGCAGACGGCGAAGAACATAGCCTCTGCCGCTGTTCGACGGCATAACTCCGTCGCCGATCATGAATGTTGTCGAACGGATATGGTCCGTGATAACACGAAGCGAAACATCGCTCTTTTCGTCGGTATGATACTCGACGCCCGAAATTTTGGCAATGTGCTTCATGATATTCTGAATAGTGTCAACCTCAAAAAGATTGTCAACATTCTGTGCAATACAAGCAAGTCTTTCAAGACCCATGCCTGTGTCGATATTCGGATGAGCGAGCGGCGTATAATGGTTGTGTCCGTCATTCTCAAACTGCGTGAAAACGAGGTTCCAGAACTCAACGTATCTGTCGCACTCGCAGCCGACCTTGCAATCGGGCTTTCCGCAGCCGTGCTCCGGTCCTCTGTCGTAATAAATCTCCGAACAAGGGCCGCAGGGACCTGCACCGTGCTCCCAAAAATTATCCTCCTTGCCGAAGCGAACCATGTGGCTCTCCTGAACGCCGATTTCCTTTGTCCATATATCATAAGCCTCGTCGTCGTCAAGATAAACGCTTATATAAAGCTTCTCGGGATCCATCTCCATTACCTTGGTGCAGAATTCCCATGCCCATGTGATGGCGTCATGCTTGAAATAATCACCGAAAGAGAAATTGCCGAGCATCTCAAAATATGTGCCGTGACGTGCAGTCTTTCCGACATTCTCAATATCGGGTGTTCTGATACACTTCTGACATGTTGTAACTCTCGTTCTCGGCGGGGTGATCTCGCCGGTAAAATACTTTTTCATCGGCGACATACCTGCATTGATAAGCAGAAGGCTCTTGTCGCCCTGCGGAATAAGAGAAAAACTCGGAAGTCTCAAATGACCCTTGCTCTCGTAAAACGAAAGAAATTTTTCTCTTAATTCGTTAAGTCCTGTCCATTCCATAAATACAACTCCCTGTAATTTGAGTTAATAACCAATTTATTATTATATGCTTATCGGCATATTAAAGTCAATCACATTTTGTAAATTCCTTTGAATTTGACTCAAAAACTATCGTCCCGAGCAAATCTGTGCGGAAATACTCTATACCCATGCTTTCAAGCCGCTTTGTGACGACCTCATGCGGATGTCCGTAATCGTTATTCAGTCCGCAGCAGATAACGGCATATTTCGGATTAACGGCCTTCAGCCATTTCTCGCTTGACGAGGTCTTGCTGCCGTGGTGGCCGACATTGAGAATCGTTGCCGAATAGTCAATATTCTTCTGCAAAAGGTCCTTTTCAACCGTCGTTGTTGTGTCGCCCGTGAACATAACGGATGTTTTGCCGAAGCTCACCCTTGTGACCGCCGACATATCGTTCAGATTGTCATAATCACGCAGCGGTGCGAAAATTTCCATTGTCATTTCACCGTATGAATACGTCTCGCCCGGTTCGGCGGCAATGACATTCTCCGCATTGTCCGAAACGGCAGTCAGGAACTTTTCATAGGTTTTGCTCGTCGGAATAAGCTTCTCGGGTATCTCCGGCATTATAAAATCCTTGACTTTGAATTCATAAAGCAGCTTCGTCATTGCACCCATGTGGTCGGAATGCGGATGAGTCAAAAGAACACAGTCAAGGGTGTCAATGTTTAGATTCTTTATGTAGCATATGACCGTCTGAGCCGCTCCGACCTCTCCGGAGTCAACAAGAATCGTTTTTTCTCCGCATCTGAGCAGTGTGCAATTACCCTGTCCTACATCAATAAAGCTGACATACATCTTGTCCGGATTGCTCTGCTCGGTATTTCTCAGTCCGGCTTCTTCGTAAATATCCTTGAAATCGCCGAAGAACCTTGTGCCGAGCACCGCAAGAACGGCAACAATCAGAACGATTATACCTGTAACGGACTTGGAATTAATGTTTTTTCTTCTTTTTGTCATATCTGTTACCGTTATTGAAGCCGCTCTTTTGAGGTCTGCCTGCGTTCGTTCGCTTCGGCGCAACCAAGCATTTTTCCGAATAGCCTATTAAATCATGCCTGCCGGCTTTTCTGAGTGCTTCTTCGCAAAGGTCTCTGTTCTTCGGGTCGTAATATTGCAAAAGCGCACGCTGCAAGGCTTTGTCGTGCGGAGTTTTCGCAACATAGACCTCTTTCATTGTATATGGGTCAAGCCCCGTGTAAAACATGCAGGTCGAAATCGTTCCCGGTGTGGGATAAAAGTCCTGAACCTGCTCGGGACGGATATGTCTTTTCTTAAGGAATACAGCCAGTTCAACCGCATCCTTTAGCGTTGAGCCCGGGTGCGACGACATTAGATAAGGAACAAGGTACTGTTCCTTGCCGACGGAATTCGTTATTTCAAAGTATTTCTTTGAAAACTCAATATACGCTTCAATATGCGGCTTACCCATCTTATCAAGAACCGCCGCAGAGCAATGCTCCGGTGCGACCTTGAGCTGACCGCTGACATGATATTTGACAAGCTCACGGAAGAACGTATCGTCCGGATCTTTGAGCATGTAGTCGTATCTGATTCCCGAACGGATAAACACCTTTTTGACCTTCGGCAGTTCACGAACGGTTCTCAGAATATCAAGATACTCACTGTGATCGGCTTTCAAAGCCTTGCACGGTGTCGGTGCAAGACACTTCTTGCCCTTGCAAAGACCTTTTTCAAGCTGAACAAGACAGCTTGTACGCCTGAAATTGGCAGTCGGGCCGCCTATATCATGAATATAGCCCTTGAAATTCGGCTTTTCCGTAAGCATTTTTGCTTCTTTTATAATAGATTCCTTGCTTCTTGTCGTAACAAATCTACCCTGATGGAAAGCAATCGAGCAGAAGTTGCATGCGCCGAAGCATCCACGGTTATGTGTAATCGAAAATTCGACCTCTTCGATCGCAGGAACGCCGCCCATTTTTTCATAGCACGGATGATATGTCCTCTCGTAAGGAAGCGAATAAACCCAGTCCATCTCCTCCTGAGTGAGCGGAGGCATCGGCGGATTCTGCACAAGCATTTTGTTGCCGTGACGCTGTTTAATGAGCTTACCTCTTATATGATCCTGCTCGTCCTGCTCAATTCGGCATGAAACGGCATATTCTTTTTTGCTCTTGCAAACGTTTTCAAAGGACGGACACTCTGCGCCGTAAAGCGGAGTTTCCCTCACATCACAGGCATAGCAGGTTCCTCTGACATCGGTAATTGAGCTTATCGGCTCGCCGTTGGAAAGTCTGCGGCAAATTTCAATCGTCTGATTCTCGCCCATTCCGTAAGAAATAAGGTCGGCCTGCGAATCAAAAAGAATACTTCTTCTGATTTTATCGTCCCAGTAGTCGTAATGTGCAAAGCGGCGAAGCGACGCTTCAAGACCGCCGATTATGATGGGAATGTCGCCGTAAAGCTCCCTTATCTTGTTGCAATAAACAATTACGGCTCTGTCGGGTCTTAACCCCATAACTTTTCCCGGGGAATAAGCGTCCTGACTCCGGTGCTTCTTTGCCGCCGTATAGTGGGCCACCATTGAGTCAATATTGCCCGAGGAAACCATAAAGCCGAGCCTTGGTCTGCCGAAGCGAAGAAAATCATCATTCGTTCTCCAATCCGGCTGACTGAGAAAAGCCACTCTGTAGCCTTCGGCCTCCATTACTCTCGTAATTATAGCCGCACCGAAGCTGGGATGGTCAACGTAGGCGTCGCCCGAGACATAGACAAAGTCAACCTCGTCCCATCCTCTTTCTTTAACTTCTTCTGCGGTTATCGGTAAAAACATAAATTATTCCTCTTCGTCTTCTTCATATGCATCCGTCTCAATCGGGTTTTCGATCGGAGCGGAAGCATTTCCGAGAGCGTTCATCTCCATCCATTGCTGCTTTGAGATAAGAACCTTTCTCGGTTTACTGCCCTCGAACGGGCCTACGATCTGTCTTTGTTCAAGTTCATCTATGATTCTTGCGGCACGGGCATAGCCTAATTTCAATTTACGCTGCAAAAGCGTTGTCGAAGCCATCTGAGCCTCAACGACTACTTCAATAGCCTTCGGTATCATCTCATCGCCGCCCTCGCCGGAGTCACCGTCCGATGACGATGAAGCGGATGGCTTCTTTTCGATAACAGCCTGACGTTCGATCTCTTCCATAACCTTTTCGTCGTACTGCTTTTCCTCGCCCTGAGTCTTTATAAATTTAACGACGCTTTCAACCTCTTCGTCGGAGAGGAAACAGCCCTGAACACGGATGGGCTTTGAAACGCCGACAGGACTGAACAGCATATCGCCGTAGCCCAAAAGCTTTTCTGCGCCGGCTGTGTCGATAATCGTTCTCGAATCGACCTGCGATGAAACCGAAAGAGCGATTCGGCTCGGAATGTTCGCCTTGATTATACCCGTAATAACGTTAACGGACGGTCTCTGCGTTGCGATAACAAGGTGCATACCTGCCGCACGGGCCATCTGGGCAAGACGGCAAATCGAATCCTCAACCTCGTTCGGAGCGGCCATCATAAGGTCTGACAACTCGTCGATAAAGATAACAATATGCGGCATCGGAGTGAGTGTTTCACTCGTAGCGGCAAGTTTGTTGTAGCCCTTAATATCTCTGACGGCATTTTCGGAGAACATCTTATATCTCTGTAGCATTTCCGTAACCGCCCAGCCGAGTGCACCGGCCGCCTTTCTCGGGTCGGAAACCACAGGAACAAGCAAATGCGGAATACCGTTATAAATCGTAAATTCAACCTGTTTCGGGTCAATCATCAAAAGCTTGACCTCGTCGGGATTTGAATTATAAAGTATGCTGACAATCATTGCGTTAAGGCATACCGATTTACCTGAACCGGTGGTACCTGCAATAAGCAGATGCGGCATCTTGGCAATGTCGGCGCAGATGGTGTTACCCGTAATATCTTTGCCGAGACCGACATTCAGCTTACTCTTTGCGTTTTTATAAACAGGTGTTTCGATGATCTCTCTGAGTGAAACCGTCGCTCTGTTTTTGTTCGGAATCTCAATGCCGATTGCCGACTTGTTAGGAATCGGAGCTTCAATTCTGACGCCCGACGAAGCAAGTGCAAGGGCTATATCGTCGGCAAGGCTTGTGATTTTGCTTATCTTAACGCCTGCCGCCGGCTGCAATTCATAACGTGTAACGGACGGGCCACGGCAGATATCGACGATTTTTGTCGAAACGCCGAAGCTGTTGAGCGTATCAACAAGCTTGGTTGCGTTATTTTTAAGCTCCTCCTCATAGTTCATTGCACCTGCATTATTTGCATATTTCAGACACTCGATCGGAGGCTTCTGATAGGTATGGAAAACCTGAGCGGGTTCATTTGCTTTCTCGGTCTTGTTATCCTTCTTAGGCTCGGCCTTGTCCTTTTCGGCAGGCTTGTCCTTCGGCTTAACGGAGCTGTTGACTTTCCTGATAATCTCATCAAGCGGCAAAGCCGGCTCGGCCGCAGAAATCTCAGACTCGGGCTTAACATCAATAAACGGCTTGGGAGTTTTGCTTTTAGGCTTAATATCCTTCTTTTCGGCGTTGCCGACAAGCTCTTCAATATACATACCGTCGCTATCCGTATTGCCATAGGCTTCCGGGCCGATATCAACCGGAACATATTTCTTTTTCTTCCCAATAAGGGGTTCTTCGTTTCCGTCAACGCTGTTTTCGATTCTTTCACGGTGCTTAACATTGGCAGAATCAACTCTTTCTTTGAAGAAAAGAAATACGCCCAAAATCGTGCTTCCGGTAACAAACATCAGCGTAGCAATGAGGAAAACAATGAGCACAACGGCTGCCGCCGTTTTTCCGAAAAGCATCTCGGGAACTCCGCCGAAAATCGCACCGATAACGCCGCCGCTGTGAACAGAAATTGTATCACGCATTTCCCAAACGTAAAGAATCTGATCCTTGAGATCTCCCGAATCTACCGCCTCAGAAAAGACATGAACTATGCCCGAGAGCATAGCCGTCGCAAGCGAAGCACCGATAAGCCTGCCTCTGAGTGCCTTAACGGACTTCTCGGAAACAAGCATAACAATAATATAAATCAGCATCAGCGGCCATACATAAGCACATATGCCCGAAACGCCGAAAATGAACTCATGAAATGCAAGCCAAACTCTCTCGCCTTTTATAAATGTTGCCGCAAGAAGAATGGCTGCCACCGTTGAAAGAATTATAGCAGTACGCTGACGTAAAACAGCCTGAGGAACAGACTCCTTAACCTGCTTACCTCTCTTTCCGCCGTCATTTGCCGCTTTTGTTTGCTTCCTGACAGGCTGGGTCGGAGCAGGGCCTCTTTTTTGCTGTGAAGAATTCTTCGTTTTTGAAGATGCTGTTTTCTTCTTAGCTGACGACGTATTCTTTTTTTTGTTCTGATTGTTTGCCGCCATATTACCCTCCGTAAAATATCAAAATATGTAATCACCTTTAATCAAGCGATAATAGCCCAATATCTTGTATATAATACCATTTTTCGCTACAAATATCAATAACTTTATTGATTTTTTTTGATAGATTGTATATAATTAAAGAAACAAACAAAGGAGTGGTATTGTGAACTATACTTTAAATAATAATTCGGTCAGCATTTCGGTCAAGAAATACGGTGCCGAACTTTCGTCTTTTAAGTCGCTCGACACCTCAATCGAATATCTTTGGCAGGGCAACCCGGACGTTTGGCACGGTCAGTCCCCTATCCTCTTCCCGATTGTCGGCACGCTGCTTGACAACAAGTGCAGAATCGACGGCAGGGAATATGAGATGTTCCGCCACGGAATTGCGAGAAAGAGAGATTTTGAGCTTAAGGAACAGGGCGAGGATCACCTCACGTTAACTCAAAGCTGGAACAACGAATCACTCGAACGCTATCCCTTCAAGTATATTTTTGACATTGAATTCAAGCTTGACGGCAAAAAATTAACCGTTACTCACACAATAAAAAATGCCGACGACAAAACAATGTATTTTTCAATCGGCGCACACCCGGGATTCAACTGTAAAATCGGTGACAGGCTTTCCTTTGCCGAGCCGGAAACACTTGTCTGCGAAAAAATTGATACGGATTCAATCCTTGACGGTAAGCATTATCCGACACTTAACAACGAAACCGATATCGTAATCACAAAGGACATCTTTGACGGCGATGCGCTCATTCTCTCGGGAATGAAGTCGGATACGGTTTACCTCGAAAGCGATAAGCATCCTCAAAAAATTAAATTCAACTTCGGCAAAGCTCCCGTCCTCGGAATATGGGCAAAGCCGGGTGCAGAATATGTCTGCATCGAGCCTTGGTACGGAATAAACGATTCAAGAGAGGTTAAGGAAGATTTCTCTCAAAAGCGTCTCATTCAAAAGCTTGAACCGGGCGAAGAATTCGTATTCCCGTGGAGTGCCGAAATTATTGAGTAAAAATTTAATCCACACGAAAAGTCAAAATTAATCAACTGCCGCATTTAGGTTTTATCCCAATGCGGCAGCTTTTTTATTTGATATATTCTATTTTAATGCTGTTTTCCTTTGCAAAACTTTCGGCCTTCGAGCCAGCTCTTACCCGAAGAACAAGATCCTTATCGTTCGTTCCGTCGGACTGTATAAAAGCGCTTTTGTCAATAACCTTAACGGATTCGGGAATTGTAACGGTTTTTACTCCGGATTTTGTAATAATAACCGAACCGATTTGAGTGACCGAATCCGGAAGATGCAGTTCCTTAAGTCCTGTACAAAGAACAAACATACCCTGCGGAATTGATTTGATATTGTTCGAGAAGGTGAAGCTTGTCAGCGTCGTGCAATTATAAAAAGCAAGTGAATTAACGGTTTCGACCTCACTCGGGCAGGTGTAATCGCCGAGATTCGCATAAGGTAAAGCGAAATAGAGAGTTTTCATATCGGACGAAAGAAGAACGCCGTCCTTAATAACAAAATTTCCGCCGTCCTCAAGCTCAACCTTTTTTAGCGACGTGCAGCCTGCAAAGATGCTTCCGCCGAGCTTTTCAAGGCTTTTAGGCAAAGTAATTTCTTCAAGCGATGTGCAATCGTTAAAGCTGCCCTCGTCTATATTTAGCAATGCCTTTCCGAGCGTTACCGTCTTAAGCGATTTGCAGCCTCGGAATGCACTCTTGCCGATATATGTGACCTTATCGCCGATCTCTATGGAGGTTATATCGCTGTTCTCAAACGCCAAAGTGTCAATCTGAGTAACGCTCTTGCCTCTTAGCTTTGACGGAATTTTAATGTCCTTGCTTTCGCCCTTATAGCCCGTTATAATTACGGTTCCCTTTTCCGTACCGTCAACATATTCAAATTCCGATTTATCCCATTTGAAATAAACCATGAATGCCGATGTGCCGACAATAAGTACAGCCAGCGTAAAGCAAAGAACCTTAATTGCATTTTTCATATCATTTCACCTTAATTAAACTTATAAACTCTGACTTCATACGGCTTTGTAACAAATCCGTTGTTAACAATTTTGTTGTCGGAATAGTTGGAAAGTACAAGCTCGCCCTTTGAAAGGTCGTACCCTTTCGGAGCTTTGAACTTCACAGAGCCTTCCTTGAATGAGCAGACAACAAGAACCCTGTCATTGCCGAGAACTCTCTCATAGGTATAAAGAAACGGATTAAGATGGTCGTATTCCTTATATTTTCCGTAGATAAGAACCTCGTTTTCTTTCCTAAGCTTGATAAGCTCTTTATAGAAATTGAGAAGCGAATCGGGATTTTTAAGGTCGTCCTCAACATTGATTTCTTTATAATTCGGATTAATATTGAACCACGGCTTGCCGGTCGTGAAGCCTGCGTTTTCCGACTCAGACCATTGAACGGGCGTTCTTGAATTCTCACGGCTGACATCCTTTGCGAGCTTCAAAAATCGCTTTTCGCTGTAGCCGAGCTTTTTGAAAATACGCCAGTTGTTGAAAGTCATAACGTCCTTGCAGTCCGAAAGCTTATCAAGAAGGATATTCGTCATGCCGATTTCCTGACCCTGATAAATGAACGGCGTTCCGCAAAGCAGGAAATACATTGCCGCAAGCATTTTACCGCTTTCGACACGGTAATTTATGTTACCGTAGCGTTCAATTATTCTTGCATGGTCATGATTTTCGATGTAAAGACAGTTCCAGCCCTTGCCGTACAAGCCGTACTGCCATTTTGAAAGCGTTGACTTGAGCTTTATAAGATTGAACGGAGTTTTAACCCAGTCAACCATGAAGCAGTTGGCGTTCATATGCTCAAAAGAAATCATCATGTTGAGCTTCTGATTTGGTCCTTCGGTAACAAAATCCTTTGCCATCTTTATATCGGACATAGGGCCTTCGCCGACAGTGAAGCAGTCATAATGGTCATAAACATCACGCTTGAATTCATCAAGATACTCTTCAAGATGAGGTCCGTGCTTATAGTGCTCAACACCCGTTGCAACAGGCAGAGGGAATCCGTCCGGCAGACCCTCCTGCTTTGAAATAAACGTTATAACGTCCTCACGGAAGCCGTCAACGCCCATGTCGAGCCAAAAGCGCATTATATCCTTAACTTCCTGACGAACCTTCGGGTTATCCATATTGAGGTCGGGCTGCTTCTTTGCAAAAACATGAAGATAATATTCATCAATATCGGCATTATACTCCCATGCTCCGCCCTCGAAGGTAGAAAGCCAGTTGTTCGGCGGTCTGTTGCCCTTACCCTTTCGCCAAATATAATAGTCATGATAAGGATTGTCAACGCTCTTTGCACTTTCCTTGAACCACTCATGCTCATCCGATGTATGGTTGACAACAAGATCCATAAACACTCTCATACCACGCTCATGAGCACCCTCAAGTATCTTTTTAAAGTCATCAAGCGTTCCGAACTCGGGATTGATATTCCTGTAATCGGAAATATCGTAGCCGTAATCGGCATTGGGAGTCGGATAGATCGGCGAAAACCAAATTCCGTCTACTCCAAGCTCTTTGAGATAGTCAAGCTTTGAATAAACACCCGGGAGATCTCCTATGCCGTCGCCGTTGCTGTCGCAGAAGCTTCTCGTCCAGATTTGATACACGCACATTTCTTTATACCATGTTTTTTTGATATCAGCCATATAATCACCCCGATTTTTTGTTATATTATACCATAACAATACCGTAATGGCAACAAAAAAATGGCTGAACGTGTCAGCCATTTGTGTACATATATTGTAAATCATCATTCAAGACGGGTTTCGGCTTTTGAATTTCTCTCTCTGGATGGTAAAACCACATTGTGAACCAGCTGTGAAGTCTCAACCCCTCCACCGAATGTCTCGGAAAGCCGCCGCTTTCGGCACAAATAAATGTTTCGTCGGACATCCGAAGAAAGGCATGCTTAACCCTGCCGCCGCAAAGCTCACTGAGAGTATCAACACAAATTTGATTATCATTCATGTTGTTCTCTTTTATAACCTTATTAACCTTAAACGGGTTCATCCGAACACCTTCTTTCGGGTAATCAACGATTACTGTATATATTTTATCACCTATACATTATATAGTCAAACAAATAACATTAAATAAAAAATAAAGAAAAAACTTTCTATCCTCTTCACAAACGAAACGAAATATATTATAATTCACTTAGATACTTTGTTGGAGGTAATGACATGAAAATGGTAATTTTGGACGCATACACTTCAAATCCGGGCGACCTCAGCTGGGAAAGGTTTGAAAAGCTCGGTGAGCTATGCGTTTATGACAGAACATCACCCGATGAAATAATCGACAGGTGCAAGGACGCCGACATAATTCTTGACAACAAGGTTGTGCTTGACGACAGAATTATTTCTCAGCTTCCAAAGCTCAAATATATCGGAATTCTTGCAACGGGCTTCAATATAGTTGACATCGAATCGGCCAAAAGGCATGGCGTTACGGTCTCAAATGTTCCGACATATTCGACCACGGCCGTCGCTCAGCTCACGTTTGCGCTGATTCTTGAATTCTACAACCGTGTAGCCGTTCATGATGCGGCAGTCCATGCCGGTGAGTGGGCCTCCTGTAAGGATTTCTGCTTTCAGAAAACACCGCTTATTGAGCTTGCCGGCAAAACAATAGGCATTATCGGATTCGGCAAAATAGGCAATGAGGTTGCTAAAATTGCCGATGCATTCGGAATGAACATTCTTTGCAACGTTCATCACCCCAAGCCGCAGCCGGAATATAAGAATTTCAAGTTTGTTTCCCTCGACGAGCTTGCGGAAAACAGCGATATAATATCTTTCCACTGCCCGCTGACCGACGAAACAAAGGGCCTTGTAAATTCGGAATTTATATCCAAAATGAAAAGCAATGCGATAATCATAAACACGGCAAGAGGACCGATTATTGACGAAGCGGCGCTTGCCGAAGCTTTGAACAGCGGTAAAATCGCCGGAGCTGCCGTTGACGTTCTTTCCTGCGAGCCGCCGAAAGCCGACAATCCTCTGCTCTCTTGCAGGAATTGCGTTATAACGCCCCACGTTGCATGGGCCGGCTATGAAACAAGAGTTCGCCTTCTTGACGTTGTATATTCCAATCTTAAAGCATTTCTTGACGGTTCACCCGTAAATGTTGTCAATAAGTAAAACGTGACCTCCCGTGCGGAGGTCATTTTTATTGCAATCTATCGCTCATAAATCTCGTCCGTTCCTCATAAGTATTAACAAAAAACATTGAACCTGAACGGAGGAGAAAAAATGTCAGCTGCAAGTACAAGCATTTACAAGGACATTCAGACAAGGACGGGCGGCGATATCTACATAGGTGTTGTCGGACCGGTCAGAACAGGTAAATCCACATTTATAAAAAGATTTATGGATTCGCTTGTTATACCCAATATTGAGGACCCGAGCAAAAAAGAACGAGCAACGGACGAACTGCCCCAATCGGCCTCGGGCAGAACAATAATGACGACCGAGCCGAAATTCATTCCCGAAAACGCCGTTGAAATCAATCTTCCCGATAATGCTCATTTCAGCGTCAGAATGATTGACTGCGTAGGCTATATTGTTCCAAGCTCCCTCGGCTATATCGAAAACGATCAGCCGAGAATGGTTAAAACGCCGTGGTTTGAAAAGGAAATTCCGTTTAACATGGCGGCGGAAATCGGAACGCAAAAGGTCATCACGGAGCATTCGACCATAGGCCTTGTAATCACGACCGACGGCTCAATCAGCGACATTCCGAGAGATGAATATGCCGAGGCCGAGGAAAGAGTAGTCAACGAACTCAAAGAGCTTAACAAGCCGTTTATTGTGCTTCTCAACAGCACAGAGCCGGACAGTGAAGCAACAAGAAAGATGAGCTGCGAGCTTTCCGGCAAATACAACGTTCCCGTTATGCCGGTTAACTGCCTTGAACTTGACGAGGAAAAAATAAAAGCAGTTCTCGCTCAGATTCTTTTTGAATTCCCGATTCAGGAGGTCTGCGTTGAGCTTCCCGGCTGGGTAACGGCACTTGAAAAAACGCACTGGTTAAAACGTGATATTTTCGATTACATTAAAAAAGAGGCCTCCGAGCTGAGCAGAATCAGAGATGTTAACGCATTCTCGGCGGGCCTGAATCGTTGCAAATACCTCAGCAAGGCATTGATGAAAAATCTTGATCTGTCGGACGGAAGCGCCGTCGTTTGTGCAAGCGTAGAGAGCGGCATGTTCTATAAGATTCTTGCCGAAAAAACAAAGCTTGATATCGAAAACGAGGAGGATTTGATGAACTGCATCGGAGAGCTTGCCGAAACCAAGAAATCCTACGACAGAATCAAAAACGCCCTTGACGAGGTCGAAGCGACCGGCTACGGAATAGTAATGCCGACGATGGATGAGCTTCACCTTGAAGAACCCGAAATTATGAAACAGGGCGGCAAGTACGGAGTTCGTCTGAAGGCCTCCGCCCCGTCAATTCACATGATGAAGGTCAATACCAATACCGAGGTTGCGCCGCTTGTAGGCAGTGAATCGCAATCGGAGGATCTTGTTATGTATCTCCTAAAGGAATTTGAGGAGAATCCTACTCAAATCTGGGAATCGAATATTTTCGGCAAATCCTTGCACGAGCTTGTCAACGAGGGCTTACATAACAAGCTGTTCAGAATGCCGACCGATGCAAGAATGAAACTTCAGGAAACTCTCGAGAAAGTTATAAACGAGGGCTGCAGCGGTTTAATTTGCATAATTTTATAACACAAATTTTGTTGACATTCACGAAAAAAGTAGTATAATAACTCTTTGGACAAAACATAGCTGTTGTTTAATTGATTAAAGGAAGTAATTGAAATGGATTTTAATGTATTGAAAATTCTTTATTACCTCGCCATAATCCTGCTTGCAACAAAGGGTATGGGAATTCTTTCAAGAATTCTCGGTCTGCCGCAGGTTGTCGGCATGGTAATTGCCGGACTGCTCATAGGTCCAGCAATATTCAGTCAGATTGACGCAATAAGCTTCAACGGAATCATCAATCCGACAAAAGAGGAAATGGATGTTCTTAAAACATTCTCGCAAATCGGCGTCGTTTTGATTCTTTTCTCAAGCGGACTTGAAACGGATACAAAGGAGCTGAGAAAGAGCGGTTTTGCGGCAACAATGGTCGCAACAATGGGCGTTATAGTACCTATCGCTCTCGGAACGCTTGTAACAGGTCTGTTTATGGGCGGTATCGGTACGCTTAAGGAACACGAAAGACTCATGAATGCACTTCTTGTCGGATGTATTCTTGCTGCAACAAGCGTCGGAATTACAGTTGAAACGCTGCGTGAACTCGGAAAGCTGAAAACCAAAGTCGGCACAACAATTCTCAGCGCCGCAATCATCGACGATGTGCTCGGAATTCTCGCACTGAGCCTGATAACAAGCTTTGACGGCGGCGGAAGCATCGGAATGACGCTGCTTAAATCCGTCGGTTTCTTCGTCGTAGGCATCGGTCTCGGCTTCCCGATAAAATATGCGTTCGTTTGGATTTGCAAGCGTTATCCCCACACAAGAAGAACAAGTATTTTCGCTCTCGCCGTGTGCTTCCTTTATGCTTATGCCGCCGAAACATTTTTCGGAATCGCCGCAATCACCGGTGCATTTCTTGCCGGAATCATGCTCAGCGGACTTAAAGACACCGACTTCGTTGACAAAAAGGTTCTCACAAACGGCTATATGATTTTCTCCCCGATTTTCTTCGCATATATCGGAATCAGCGCAGATTTCAGTGCATTCAAGCCTTCGGATTTGCTTTTCGGCCTTGTATTTGTCGCCGTCGGAATAATCGGAAAAATCATCGGCTGCGGTTCTGTTGCCAGACTTTGCAAATACAACACCCGTGATTCGGCAACTATCGGATTCGGAATGATTGCCCGAGGTGAGGTTGCGTTGGCTGTTTACACAACGGGACATTCGCTTATCAAAGACGGCGACGGAATCAATCCGCTTATCGCGACGATTATGCTTATAGTAATTTCGTCCATCCTCTGCCCGATTTTGTTGAAGCTTGTGTTCGGCTCTCATAAACATGAGGAATCTCATCCGACAACACTCCACGATATACAAACTCATTCGCTTGAGGGCGGATATTGATTATTAAATATAGCTGTGGCTTAGTGTAAAGCGAACCCATTTGTACAATCCGTTCAAATGGGTTCGCTTCATTATTATCGTCATTCTTTTTATTATATTTTCATCCGACAATTCCCTCAAGGAAGTTCGTTTCACGAACAGAACCGTCCTTTGCGATTCGGAATGTCTTTGTCTCATTTGCGCCGAACTCGGCTTTAATATCCGCATTGAATAGTTTACATGATATTTCGGCGTTAACCGATTCGCCACGGGCTTCGGTAAATCTCATGATAAGGTCTCCCGAACCGTCCTCGCAGAACTTGAATGCCGACATAATTACACTGTCGCTGCTTGTTGCTATAAAGCTCTGCTTCTGCGGAAGTGTTCCCTTGTGGAAGCTCTCCGGGATTGCAATGGGACGGATATTGAACATAACAGCCTCGTCCCCTATTCTGCTCTTTTCCGATTCGCCGTCACAGGTGAAAATGCCGTACTCAAAACGCTGAAGTCCCTCATCCGTAAAGTTGAAGTTTGCCGCAGGTCGGTTTGAATAGTGATCGGCAAAAATTACGTTTCTTATAACAGTGAGACGAAAATCGTTATCCGGGCAGTCATAAGAATACTTAGAGTCATTGACAACCGCAAGTGTTCTTCTGCCGCCGTCCGTGAAGGTAATTGCACCCCACTTGCCTGCCGGTTCTTCCTCTCCGTTTGTCGGTCGCTTAATAAACGCACCGGGGATTTCATAAGTGTTTATGCGATCTTCGCCTGCGACCGGGAATGACATTTTAAGAAGTGTAAACTTCTCCTGCCAAATTGCTTTGCACTTAACTCTGAGCGTTTTCTGCTCTGCACCGAGAATAAAGTCCTGAGTGAGAAACGAGTTCTTGTATGTATGCGTTGTTCTGATAACGCTTCTTACATTGCCGCTTTCAACAAGCTCAATTCTTTCGAGCTTCATAATGCCCTCAATGTCGTGGAATGTAAAAACATTATGTGCCCAAGTGTCGGTGTTCTCATCATGAATAACGGTCGGAACGGCAAGCGGTTTGTCTGCCGAAGCGTAATCATAGCCCGTTTCTTTATTTATAAGAGATTTAATAAAGCCTGTTGATTCATCAAATGTAACGGAAAGATATTTATTCTCAATCGTGTAATCTTTTGCTTTAACGTCTGACTCAATGTGGATTTCCCTGTCCCCGTCTTGCTTATTTTCGAGCCAATAAACTGCATAGCCGAGTGCGGGAATATCAGCAAGAAACACGGTATCAAGATGTGTATCATTCGAGCGAGAGGAACGCACATTGCCGAACACAACCGCATTGCCCTCTGAATCAGTAACAGAAGCTGACGGGTGATATGTCCTGACAGGAACCTTAACGTCAAACGAAAACGGATTGAACACCACAATCGGACGGGGGAACTTGCCGCAGGACTGATTTCTGACTTCGCAAACAGGCTCGGAAACGCCGTCAACCCAAGTATCAATCATTCTTGAAATACGCAGAAGAGCCTCATTCTGTAATCTGTCGGATATCGTGAGAGCATGTCCCATTGATGCATTGACATCGTCATATGCTTCCATAATCGAACAGCCGCAAAGAATATCATGAAACTGATTGAAGCAAACATCACGCCATGCCTCTTTGAATTTCTCGGTCTTATCTTTCATACCGGCGAGTTTTGTCGCAACGGTTGTAAACGCTTCGGAAGAATAAAGGGAATTTTCAAGCTTTCTGTTCAATTTTTTAACCATACTTGTTGCCGAATAGCAGCCGCTTGCATGGTGCTGCAAATCATCGGCCCAAACAGGTAAATCAAACTTTTCAAGGCAAAGCGACTCAAAGAACGAATCCGGATCGGAGAAAATCATCTCGTGATATCCCTCTTGCTTGAGCTCCTTTTGAGCGTACTCAATGACGCCTCTTGTCGGTCCGCCGCCGTGGTTGCCGACGCCGTAAAACAGCATAACTCCGTGACCGTCTCGCTTAATTCTTTCTTCGGCAATATTTCTTGCTCTCTCAAATCCTTCAATGTCACCCGGGCCGTAACCGCAGGGATCCGGAATTTTAAATGTAGGAATTTCCGTTCCGTCAGAACCTCTCCACATATATGTATCGGGAATTTCGGCGTTTTCATGATGACCCGGACGCATCATAACATAGGCAGTCATACCGCCGTTTTTAATAAGCTGCGGCAGGTTGCCCGAATGTCCGAAGGAGTCAACGTTATACGCCGTACGGCAAATTTTGCCGAATTTTTCATAGTAATAAAGCTGTGAATAAAGTGCCTGACGGGCAAAGCTCTCGCCCGACGGCATGTTACAGTCAGGCTGAACCCACCAACCGTTAACGGGAACCCAACGACCCTCTTTCACTTTTTCAACTATCTCTTCGAACATATCGGGTGCAATTTCCTCGACCCACTTATAATAAGCGGCAGACGAGCAGGTGAAAACAAAATCGGGGTATTCGTTAAGTCTGTCAAGTGCACTTCTGAAAGTCTGCAATACCTCGCCGCAGCCCTCCTGCCAACGCCAGAGCCAAATCGGATCAAGATGTGCATTACCTATAAGATGAATTCTTGATTTTTCGGACATTTGCGTTCCTCCTTTTATGCTTCTGCTCATTTGCAAAAACTTGTGTTGCTATAAACACTATATTATAAAAGAAATTTATTGTCAAGCATTCAGTTTTTTTGACTTTTTATTAATATAAAAACAGACTTCAAAACGAGCATTTTTCGGTTCGAATTTTGAAGTCTGTTCACATTTTTAACAAACGGAATATACATACATTTACGGTTTGACGCAAGCTTAACGGAAGATTTTGAAAGAACAAACCAAAGCGAAGAAATATAAATGTCCGATTGAATTTTTGACTTTTCTTTGAAGTCTGCTTTTCCTTGTACGGTAGTTTTCATATGTAATGTTCAGCTCATTAACAATCAAATCCGGGCTCTTCTTTTCGATATACAGCTTTATAAAAATATCTCTTTCCTTATCGTTCAAAAGATTTAATATCTTCTTCTGAACATCGTCAAAGATTGCATCAATATCAATGTTTTCGTTTTCATAGTCATCAAAGGAGGGAATCTTAACGTCGTCAACACAGACAAAATTGTTTTCAATCTTCTGTTCTCTGAAATAATCATGGAGCTTATTATTCGCAACGGTAAAAAGCCATGAGCGAATATTTTTTCCCGTCAGCTCATCAAATTTGTCAACAAATAACAGAAACGTATCTTGAGTTATGTCTTGTGCAGCATCGGCATTTCTGCATCTTGAGCAGCAAAATTTATATACATCGGAATAGTATTTTTCCGTAATTTGCTCCGCTGACAACGACATATTTATCATTCCTTAATTTAACAATATAAAGTTATATTATCACTTTTTTCGTAAAAGAACAAGACCTTAAACAAAAAATTATATTATATTCAAACAAAAAATTTAATATATTCAAAAGATTACAATGATTCACACCCTGCATAAAATCACCGCCTAAAACGAGTTAAGAATAAAAACAGACTTCTGCTAAAAACGGTTTGTTTTAGCAGAAGTCCGGTAATGCTTTTAATACTTTATTGTATAGCTGTTTTCACAAGCGAGGGCAAACTTAACGTTCAAATTGCTGCCGGCGACCTTAACTCCGAGGTTGAGCACATCGGTGTTGGTGTAAATCGCCTTGGTAACATGACCTGTTGCTTTATCGATCGTGCACTGAATTTTTCCGTTTATTCCGTTGATTTTTACGCTTTCAAACTTTGTTCCGGGTATGTTTATTTCCTCAAAGGTTGACGCAGAAACGGTATTGAATACTCCTGCATAGCCTGTTCCCTTTTTCGGACTTGTGAGCTTATCGTTATAAAGAACGAAAGTGATTTCATAAGTTTTTCCCGTGTCTTTAAACGAGGTGCTTTTTACCATATCCGGGGTAAGATGTGAAGTATAGCTTTCACCGCTTATCGGGAAATATGCCATTATCTCATCCTTGCTTGTGAAGGTTGCCGGTTCATTGGAGCCTTTAACAAACTTCTCAATCGCCCATTTTCCAAGGCTGCTGATAGCCGACGGGAGCTGGAGATATTCGGGTAAGCTCTGCATTTTCGAATAATTTCTTGTGATTGATTTTGCATTGGATTTTATTTTATTTGCAGCTGTATTATAAATATTTACAACCTCGGCAGTTGTTTTTGTCGTTGAAGAAGTTTTGTTCTCGGTTTTATTGCTTGATGAGTTTGACGGATTTGAGCTGACAGATCCTCCGCCGTTGATCGACGAAGTATCAATAACAGAAGATCTGCCGTCATTCGATGTGTCTGCCGAAACATTCTCCGAAGCAACTCCCGTATCGGTGTCAGCCGTGAAGCCGTTACCGTCCTCCGAGGCACCTGCATTTTCGAACACTGCGATCGATCCGCTTGACTTTGCTGCCTCAACCTTCGTATCACAGACCTTTCCAATGACGCTGTTAGCCGTAGCCGAGACTGCAATGACACAGATGAATGCCGTTAAAGATGTAATCCATGTTTTTTTAATCTCCGGCGTCATCGGAGTTTTTTCTTTTTTTACTTTTTCCTTTTTCATAAGTGTTCCTCCTTTGAATAGTGGATTTAATAATGCTTGACTTTTCAGCGGATTTATAATACACTATTATTATATCAACATGTTGTTGAGTTTACAATCATCAGTTTGTCTTATAATTGCTATTATACAAACACATATTAAATGAATTGGCGGTATAATTATGAATACAAAAAACAATCAGCGAACAAGACTGTCTAAAATGCTTTTTAAAAACGCACTTATGGATTTGCTCAAAGAGAAAGGCTCTGTTGAAAAGATATCTGTTCGTGAGCTTTGCTCTGTTGCCGAACTTAACAGATCAACTTTTTATGCTCATTATAATGAACCGAAAGATTTGCTCAATGAAATCGAGAATGAGCTGTTAGATTCCACCGAGCAGCATCTTGAACGAATCGGCCAAGAGGACGATATGGGAGCACACAGATATATTCTTTCATTTCTGAAGTATATCAAGTCAAACGACAAACAATTCCGTACCCTGCTCATTGACTCGGCCGATCCGGAGTTTCGTTCAAAATTCATGCAGCAATCAATCATTCAGTTCATTGTCAACCTTCAAATCGAATTACCTCATGAGCTTGAACAATATATTTTCTCATATATTCTAAACGGCAGCACCGGAATAATAATCCAGTGGATTCGTTCGGACTATGCGGCATATGAAAACATGATAGTTGATCTGCTCTTTTCGATAAACCAAAGTGCGCTTACAAATCTAAACGTGAAAAAGAGAAATTAGAACTCATATTTTCCTGCATGAACGCAATGCTTTTCACCGTTTGGCAAAATCACATCGGCGGTACAGTTTGACGGTATTTCAACCTCAAATTTGTATTCGCCGTTTTCTTTTTTCCAGCCGGATTTCACTTCGCCGAAAGCACTCTTGTAGCTTGCTTTGGCGAAAGAAAAATGTCCGCCGGGCATGGGCTTGATTATGAAACGGTTTTCGCCGTCAATATTTATACCGCACATCGCTCTGAAAAGCCATTCACAAACAGCACCCTTGGAGTAATGGTTAAGAGAGCCTATGCCGCCCTGAGCCTCGGTACCTTCCCACGACTCCCAAATTGTTGTGGCACCCATTTTTGTCATATAAAGCCAACCGGGCATTTTTTCATTCTCAAGAAGCTTATATGCATAATCAATGTTAATATCCGCAAGAACATCAAGAATGAGCGGCGTTGAAAGGAAGCCCGTGCCGAGCCGCCAGCCGTAATTTTCAAGCGCACCGACAAGTCTTTCTTTCGCATATTTCTCTTGATTTTCGTCCAGAAGATTAAAGTAAATTCCACGCACAAGCTGAGCCTGTCTGTCGGTATCAAGCGAATATTGCTTCGACCTCATAAGAGCCCTGTAGCTTTCTTTGTTTCCGTTTGAAAAAGCCTTATACTCCTTTGCTTCGTCCGGTTTTCCGAGCGTATCGGCTATCTCTGCCATACATTCCATAACGTAGCTTGTATAAGCCGTTGCGGTTTCGGGGTGAGTGATTACACAGGTTTTCCACGTCTGCGGATTGACATCCTTAGGCTCCGCCCACTCACCGTAGGCTTGTCCGAAATTATTAAGATACTTTCTGTTCTTGAGCGGAATTGAAACATGCTTTGCGGTCGGATACGGCTTGCCGCAGTGACTTTTCATAAACTCGGCATATTTTTTCATCCCCGAATAGTATTTTTCGAGGATTCTTTTGTCGCCGTACTGCTTCCAAAAGCGGTAAGGAATCAAAACGCCGGCATCCGCCCAGCCTACACAGCCGTCCATTGCGGACATATAAAAATCAACACCGCCCGGCGGAACTATTTGCGGAAGCTTTCCGTTTTTCTTCTGCCAATCGTAAATATCCGCAACGTATTTTTCGGAAAAAGCAGCGTAATCAAAAAGGAAGGCCGCCGTTGTGAAAAATATCTGTGCGTCTCCCGTCCAACCGTGACGCTCTCTTGTCGGGCAATCCGTCGGCAGATCCACGCTGTTGCTTTTCGTTGACCATTTTGTCGCATCAACGAATTTATTCAAAAGCTCATTTGAACTGTCAAAGAATCCCGTTTCCTCCATGTTTGAATGAACGGCTATCGCCGTAAACTCAGCTTCTGTGAGATCGATATCCGTTTCTATCTCGACATATTTAAAACCGAAAACAGCAAACTTTGTTTTGTAATTATTCTCGCCGTCCTTGCATATGTACTCGATCCTTTGAAGGGGCGTTGTTTTCTTTTTGCTTGAGCATTGAATATTTTTCAGCGTCAGCTCGCCGTTTTTATCGAGCATTTCACCGAAACGCATTTTTATTCTTTCTCCGGCATTTGCCCTCAGAGAGAAAGAAATATATCCGGCAAGATTATTCGGAAATTCGAGAAGAGTCTTTCCGCTCGGCGTTTTTGAGACAGTCGGTTTAAATCTTTCCTTCTCTGCGATAGGCACATTGTTTGAGCATACCGGAACAACGTTATTCTTTGTAACCTTTGCAAATTTTCCGTAGCTCGGCGTCATTCGTGCGTCAACAATTTCTCCGTCCTTGTTGTCGGCAAATCTGATTTCACCGTCATTGCTCCAGTTCCATGTTCCGTCCGTAACGATTTTCTTAACTTCTCCGTCGGCATATAATATCTCAAGCTCGGCCATGAATTTCGTCTGCGTTCCGTACTGATTTGTAATTCCCCATGCTCCGGTTGAACCTCGATACCAACCGTCGGCAAGCTGAATTTCAAGAGTGTTCAGGTGCTTTAACATAGAAGTGATGTCATATGTTTGATACTGGATCCTCTTGTTATAGTCGGTGATTCCCGGTGCAAGCGGCATTGAAAATCTCTCGCCGTTAAGCGTTGCACAATATATTCCGCAGGCGGTTATATAAAGTCTCGCTTTCACGACTTCTTTTTTTACGGCAAATTTTTTCAGGAAGCAATCGACGGGATAACGCTTGCTTTTGTCAACGGTATAATTGCCCGTTATCCATTCTCCCGACCAGTTTTTGATTCCGTATTCAAAAAAGCATTCATCGCTCCACTCGCCTTCGCAGTCTTTTTCGTCCCAAAGCTTAATCTTAAAATTAACTCTTTTACCTTTTTCAAAGACGACGGGGACCGTGCCGTGCATTGAGCTTGATTTCACTTTGCCGCTATCCCAATCATCGGTTACAATTCTGTATGCGGTCTGAGTAATTCCCCCCTCGCAGTTCCACATAATTCGAGGGTTATCGATATCAATACACAATGGATTCTTGAGATATTCCGTTTTAATGTTAATTGCTTTCATCAGCTTTTTCCTCTTCTTTTCTCGCCTTAATTTCTTCTTGCTCCTTGTTAATATTTTTTTCAACATTTATAAAAGCAAGAATTACAATAAGAATTACGGCGGTAATCGTTTCAAGTCCTACGAAAGAGAACGTGATGGCACCTTTTGTCGCTGCAGTCTGAACTGCGGCAACGGTTTGTCCGTTTATAATTGAAGGAGCAATGTATCCGCTTTTTGACAGAAGGCCGTTAAAAGCTCCCGTAACTATGCCCACGCTTGTTACGGCAATAATATTGTAAATCGACATTGCAATTCCGTCGCAGCGGAAGTTGTGCTTCCATTCCAAATGGTCAAGAACATCGGCAAAAAGTGCCATAAATACATATGAGCACGGAAGTCCGCCGATATTTTTAATGAACTGTCCGATGAGAACTACCACCATGTTTGTCGGACAGATCCAGCATATTGCACTGCCTATTGCATAAAGCACAAAGCCCGCCATAGTAAGATTTCTCTTTCCGAATTTCTTTGCAAGCGGCCAAACGGCAAATATGCCGATACCCATCGGTATGCCGCCGATGACAGAGATAAGAGTTTGTGTTTTGCAGTCGTTATATGAGCCGAGAACATAGTTGCAGAAATATACAAGACCGAGATTTTTAAACTGCGTTCCGATAGTATAAACCAGGAAATAAAGCAGAATAAGTATCATATATTTGTCGGTAAAAATAGCTTTTAAGAGATTTTTATACGGCAGGCCTTCCTCTTGAGGTTTGTCAATATCTTCAAGAGTTACCCTTTCTTTCGTAAAATAATACTCCATAAGGGTAAGCGGCAAGGCAATTACAGAAAGAGCAACCATTACAACTATCCATTTTGCCTTGTCCACGCCGAGCATCGGCATAACAACCATAGGAAATACAAGAGCAACGATTATTCCGCTCATCATGATTGTTGAAATCTGATTGAAAACCGAAAGCGAACCTCTCTGCTCCGTATTTCTTGTTGAAAGAGGAACCATAAGATTGTGACTCATGTTGTATATTGTATATGAGAACGAATAGAAAAGGTTATACGAGAGCATAACCCAAATGACCTGCACGGTTTGACTGCTCTGCGGCACGGTAAAAAGAAGAATACCGCTGATTAAAAGTAAAGGAGCGGAAAGCAGCAGCCACGGCCTTGCTTTTCCCTGTGCTGTCCTTGTGTGGTCAATTATATAACCCATTATTACATTTGTAATTGCGTCAATTATCTTCGAAACAACTGGGAATACAGTCAGAAAGGCTCCGCCCCAAACCGTTGTCAGCTTTAAAACATCGGTGTAATAGACATTAAGATAGGTAGCAAGCACTGCATTGAGCAGCAGCGCACCCGACGGACCCAATAGATATCCGAGCCACTTTTCCTTCGCTTTTACTTCATCGCTTTTTATCCTGCTTGCAAAAAGCGGAGAGTTTAACTTCTTTGTCATAATTTTCTGCTCCTTAATCAAATTATTTCGCCGTCGGACTTGATCACTTCTTTATAGAAATAACCCGAATCCTTGATTGTACGCTTTTGTGTTTTATAATCTATATGTATAATTCCGAATCTCGGAGCATATCCGTTCGTCCATTCAAAATTATCCATCAGAGACCAGTGCTGATAGCCTAAGACATTTATTCCATCGTTGACTGCTCTTTTCACGCCGGAAAGATACTCTTTCATAAAATCAATTCGTTTTTTATCGTGAACACCGCCGTCCGAAGAGACCGTATCATCATTCGCCATTCCGTTCTCGGTCACCATAACCGGAAGTCCGTATCTTTCACTGTAAAACCGTATAGTCCAATAAAGAACCCTGCCGTCTATTGCCCAGCCCATACTTGTTTTTTTGCTTTCATCAAGCTTTCGCTTTGATACGCCGTAAGGTTGATAAACATTAAGTCCGACAAAATCAAGCGGCTGATATATTTCTTTCATATCCTTCTCATGCGTTTTGAAAACTCCGTAAGCCGTAACAGGCTTTCCGAGTAAAATAGGATCTGACCACCAGCGATTGTTCATAAGTCCGATTCCGGAATTAAATGACTTGTATTTCGCCGTTTCAATATCGGTCTTGCTCTCTGTTTTCGGTATAAAAGCTCCTGCCGCCATCGCTATTCCAACCTTCGGCGAAGTTTTAGCATATTTGCGAATAGCCTTGACCGACTTTGAGTTAGCAAGCATGCAGATTCTCGTTGCCTTAGAAATGTTATGAAGTCCGAATTTAAACGGAGCATGAACTGCATAGCAATAGCCGAGCATAATAAAGCACTGCGGTTCATTCATAGGAATCCAATATGTAACCTTGTCCGACAATGCGTCAACAATGATTTTAGTGTACTTTTCAAAAAGAGGAATGATTTCTTCATTTAGCCAGCCGCCCTTTTTATGTACCCACATCGGTAAATCCCAATGGTAAATTGTCACAAGAGGTTCAATATCGGCCTTTCGAAGCTCATCAACCATGTTTATATAAAAATCCAAACCTTTTTGATTGATTTCGTTTTCATTAGGCTGTATTCTTGACCAGCTGACTGAAAAGCGATAGGATTTCAGCCCCAGCTCCTTCATCAAGGCTATATCTTCTTTATATCTGTGAAAATGGTCGCAGGCAATGCGACAGTTTGCATTGCCCTTTATTTTATTTCTCGGTGCTTCGTCCCAAATACTCGGCGTTCTGCCGTATTCATTAAAGCCGCCCTCAATCTGAGGCGCCGCTGTTGCCGCACCCCATAAAAAATCACTGTTAAATTTGTTTTGCATAATATCTCCTCACAAAATGCAACTGCAAATCAGAACAAACAAGATTATTACATCTTTTCAAAATTAGTTTTTTTAAAATCTGTTTCAAACAAGAAAATCTCTTTTTCATATTTATTATAACAACACATTGTCGAGATTACAATCATCAGTTTATGTTTTAACGGCTTTTAAAGCAACAGTTTACATATATGTGTCGTTTTAATGCACTAAACAAAAATTTTATTGAAATTTCAAGGCTATCTGAATTTTCTCTCGTAATAAAACAAATTGAGCAGGAACCTTGGAAATTCTCTCGGTGTCGGAAGAATATAAAGTGTACACTTCATAATATTTCTTACGAACGGTCTGCCCTTGCCTGTGAGAACAGTTATTCAATAAAGTATTAAAAAAATTAACAGGCTTTTGATTCTTTTTTGGGTGCGGATTATTGCAAGGAGCTTTTACAGTAAATTAAAAATCAGCAAAAAAAAGAAATCCTGATACCGTGTCAGAATTTCTCTTCTATGTTTTGTATCGCATTTTTTGAAGCTTTCAACGTATGAAAGTGAGATTGTATTCATACTGTCGAAAAGAGTAAACTGGTTAAGCTTTTTGTCGAAAAAACCATATTCCGTTGATTTTACAGCTCTTATGCCCACGGATCGGCCGCTTTCGGTGTACGCACACCTGTTAGCAGGTACTGCTCCCACAAGAACCATTTTCCGTCGCTTCCGCGTTGACGAAGTTTTATCGGACGCGGGTCGTCCGCACCGCCGCACGGTATAAAGAGCTTCATATATCCCTGTTCTTCCGCCGAAACATGATTACTTTCGACGACTATTGTATAGGGTTCGGAGGGTGTGTAATTATTCTCGGGTGTCGAGTTCGCAAAATAAGTAAAAGGCAGATAGGTTTTTCCGTCACGAAAGCGATCGTTCAAAAAAGAAATCTCCATTCCGTTCAGCGGACGCGGACCTCTGAGCCAATTAAGCATCTCTGTTCCGATGTTTTTGTCGGCGGCGTATGCACACAGTGCCAGCACGGTGAGAGCGGCGGCTTGGAACGGAGTATCGAGGCTTGCCTCGGGGAGCGTCTGCATTTCGGTAAGGCTTTCGGGCAATGCGGAAAATGTAAATGTTTCCCTTTTGTTGCCCGCAGATTGTACAGCAGAAACAACTGCCTGCTGTGCTGTGTTTTTTAATTTATCAAAAATTCCCATTGTATCCTCCAATCTGATTTTCCTTCATTCCCTTAATCGGCATTGCAGAAATTTAGCAAGATTCAGCTTTTTATTTTCCACTTTAAGCTATCTTCGTGAAGGGTATAACCGCAATAAGAACAGCATCCGTTTTCATCGGGCATGAAGTTCGCTCCGCAGCTCGGACATTCTTTTTCGGTAAAGAACTCACCGTCAGTCTTTCTTTTTTCCGGATTTCTTGCTCTTTGCAGGGTCAATCTCTTTTTAATTTTTTTTGTAAAGGGCTTTTGATTTTCGGGAAGGAATGTTTTGGTTCCGTAAATTTCAGCCGTAACCTTAGAAATTTTCTGTATATCGGTTGAGTTTTTATACTCCCTGCTGTCGGCGCGGCTTGTAATTATACCGATAATTCCGGCAACAATTAAGCCGATGCCGACGACCATGATAAATATGGTCATTTTAATGTCTTTATTTTTTTTACTCATAACAGGATCTCCTTTTGCAAGCAAATATAAAACCGCTCCTTAACAAATCATACGAAAAATTCTTTGTCGTTTCGCCGGCAGGGAAACTTATCCTGCTGCGCAAAAACCTTTCGGCGGTATGAACGGCTTTTTTGCTTAAGCCGTTCATACCTGACCGAAATAACACTTCCGTTAATACGGTTCCCGCTAAGCGGCAGCTTTATTTTTTATCGTTATCGTCAAATACATCTCCGCATTCCGGACAGAACTTTCCGGTAATTCCGGTTTGGCCGCAGGCACAGCTCCAGCCTGCCGGTGCGGCGGGCTGCGGAGCGGGTGCTGCCGGCGCGGGCTGCTGTGCCCCCATTTGATAGAGGCTCTGCGCCCGCGCCGGCAGCAC